>JAESGS010000007.1_pt1:0-757500 | contig 1161130 bp, 988 predicted proteins | sample 9269761 | NCBI WGS metagenome assembly JAESGS01 (sample SAMN15741799, study PRJNA653493) | algae metagenome | isolation source: Cyanosarcina radialis HA8281-LM2 and co-occurring heterotrophs from damp... | place: USA: Makauwahi cave, Hawaii | collected 2011-01-06
CCTGAAGGCTGCTTAGACACATGAAAGCTCTCACTCTTTTTCACTTAAAAATCAAATCTATTGGCAGATCACTGGATTCTCAAAGAACTATTTTTGCTTTGCAAACATAGGAGACACATGTCTAAGAATGTTCTAACATGTATCTGATACCTCTCTAACAGCGTTCTAACACCTGTCTGACACCTAATCCCTAAATTGCAGCATGCTTTTCTTTAAGAAAAAAACGCAGCAACCAATCGACCTCTCCGGAATTGGTACCGATATGCATTCCCATCTCCTGCCCGGCATTGATGATGGCGCCCCCGATCCGGAAACAGGCCTACACCTCCTCACCGGCCTGCAGGATCTCGGCATACAGGGATTCATCACCACCCCCCATATTCTCTGGGATCTGTATAAAAACACCAACCAAACCATCGAACCCGCAAAAGACGCCCTGCAGGCTGAATTAACCCGCACCAATAATCCGGCTCCCCTCTCCGCCGCAGCCGAATACCTTATTGATGATTATTTCTCGCGGCTCTTACAGGAAAAAGCCCCCCTGCGCTGCCTGCATAACAAACATGTTCTGGTAGAATTCTCCTTCGTTAACCTGCCATTCGACTGGAAACAGGTTTTCTTTGACCTGCAGATCCAGGGCTATCAGCCTGTTCTCGCACATCCCGAACGCTACTCCTATCTCTTCAACAAATGGACGGTTTTTGATGAACTTCGCGATATGGGAATCCTGTTGCAGGTTAACCTCAATTCCCTCACCGGATATTACGGCAAACCCATGCAGCAACAGGCACAGCAACTGATTAAACAGCACAGAGTCGCCTTCCTGGGTTCGGATATGCATCACCAGCGCCACCTCGATGCCCTGCGCCAATCCTCTTCCCTGATGCCGCTGGTCCAGGAAACGCTGGCATCCGCGGCCTGGATCGGATTTAAATCAAATAGCTAAGTTTTTAATCCTGTTATTCAGCTTTATCACACTATAGATTTCTTTATTCCGTTTCTTTAATTCTAATTCAATATCGAAATGCTGTTTAATTCGCTGGATTTTGCTATTTTCCTTCCAATCGTTTTTATCCTTTACTGGCTTTTGAATGCATCGGTAAAAAAGCAGAATCTGCTGATCGTTGTTAGCAGTTATGTGTTTTATGGCTGGTGGGATGCCCGTTTTCTTCTCCTTATCCTGTTCAGTACCCTGGTAGATTACCTGGTATCAATTAAATTGATGAATTGGACCAATCCCCGAAGCCGGAAATTATTAATGACCTGGAGCCTTGTTGTAAACCTGGGACTGCTCGGATTCTTCAAGTATTTTAATTTTTTTATCGACAGCTTCACTTCAGCATTTAGTCTTTTCGGATGGGAAATTCCCTCACATTCTCTTACAATTATCCTTCCTGTAGGAATCAGCTTTTATACTTTTCAAACTCTTAGTTATACCATTGATGTCTATCGCCGGGACCTGAAAGCCAGTACTGATTTTATTGCATTTGCTGCCTATGTAAGTTTTTTCCCTCAACTGGTAGCAGGACCAATTGAAAGAGCTACCCACCTGCTTCCTCAGTTTTACGCCAAACGCAGGTTTGATTATGGTGTAGCTACTGATGGATTAAAACAGATGGTATGGGGCCTCTTTAAAAAAGTAGTAATTGCAGATAATTGTGCCGAATATGCCAACCTGTTTTTTAATGGTTCAGAAGATTACGGAGGAAGCAGCTTACTTATTGGAGCGTTCTTTTTCGCCTTTCAGATTTATGGCGACTTTTCAGGTTATTCCGATATCGCTGTTGGTTGCTCAAAACTTTTTGGATTTCAATTAATGCGAAATTTTGCCTACCCCTATTTTTCGCGCGATATCGCTGAATTCTGGCGACGCTGGCATATCTCGCTTTCAACCTGGTTCCGTGATTACCTCTATATTCCACTGGGTGGAAGCAAAGGATCCACAGCTAAAAAGATCAGGAATACTTTTATTATTTTCTTAGTTAGCGGGTTGTGGCATGGCGCTAACTGGACCTTTGTATTATGGGGCTTATTAAATGCGATTTATTTTCTGCCCCTTTTACTCACCAATAAAAACCGAAGCAATCTGGAGATAGTGGCAGCAGATCGTAGTCTGCCTACCTTCCGCGAATTTTGGCAGATGCTCTCCACCTTCTTATTAATTACCATCGCGTGGATTTTCTTTCGGGCCGAATCAGTTACTCAGGCAGTACAAATTTTAGGAGAGATCGCATCCCCCTCTCTGTTCACTCTTCCCCAGTTTCATGAATGGACTTCTGGTTTGCTGGTAGTTTGCCTCGTAGGCTGTTTAATACTGATTGAGTGGTGGGGCAGAAGGGAAAACTATCCGCTGGCAGCAATTGGCCTCCATTGGCCAAAACCCGTCCGATGGATAACCTATGCCGCATTGATTTTTCTTATCGGGATGTACATGCAAACCGAAGAAACCCCCTTTATCTATTTTCAATTTTAAATTTTCAGGGTATGACTGTTTTTCTGCGATTCTTCCGTTCCCTGGCACTCTTTATACCACTTTGTATCTTTGCCTACTGGAGCCTGTTGATGCTTTGGGGAGCAGTTTTCCCGGCAGCAGCCAGAAAAAACCTGCGCTACTTTCCTGGTGGATACGGATACACTCAAACTCGTTTGGAAGAGGTGAAAAAAGTGGGGAAAGTACAGTATCTTTTTCTCGGTTCTTCCCATGCCTACCGCGGCTTCGATAACCGCCTGTTTGACGCAGCCGGAATCAACAGTTTTAATCTCGGCTCAAGCGCTCAAACACCCGTTCACACAGAATTACTGCTGAATCGGTACCTCTCCGTTTTGCAACCCGATACCGTGGTGTATGAAGTATATCCGGGAACCTTCTCTGCAGATGGAGTGGAATCCACATTAGACCTGCTTTCAAATGATCAGATTGATTGGCCGATTCTGCAACTTTCATTTGCGCAGCGCAATGTAAAAGTGTACAATACAGCTCTGTACGTTTGGACGAAGCAACTGCTGGGACTCAATGGCCGTGTTAAAGAACCACCCGCTAAAGACGACGATACCTATGTGAAAGGTGGCTATGTGGAAAGAAAGCTCAGCTTTCACCCGATCACGAGTTATCCCCGGCTTACCTGGAACTTAAACAAAGATCAACTGGCTGCTTTTGAACGAATAATTCAAAAATTAAAATCCAATGGCACAACCGTTATCCTTGTACAGGCGCCTGTCAGTCCCTCTTTTGCCCAATCCTTTACCAATAAAAAGGAATTCGATTCTTTAATGACAACTTTTGGCAACTACTTAAATTTCAATGGAAAACTTCCATTAAAAGACAGTCTTCATTTTTATGACGCGCACCACCTGAATCAACCGGGCGTTGAAATTTTCAATAAAGCCCTTATTCAGGAACTACGGGGAAACAAATAATAGTCCGGATAGAACTTTTCTTGCTGATTTCTGTTTAATTATTTATCTTTAAAATTAAACAAGGAAATCTGAGGTTATGAACGCATTTACCATTAAGGACCTTGAAAACCTATCAGGAATTAAGGCCCATACGATCCGGATCTGGGAGCAGCGCTACAATTTCCTGAAGCCCCAGCGAACAGATACGAATATCCGTCAGTACAGCAGCGATGAACTGAAAGCCGTTCTGAACATCGCCCTGTTGAATAAATACGGGTATAAAATTTCACATATCGATAAAATGGGGGCGGAAGAAATCCGCGATCGCATCATCACGCTCGGCAATATTCAGGCCCAGCAGGAACGTCTGGTGAATGAACTCATCCAGCACATGGTGGATCTCGACCTCGAATCCTTCGAAACCGTTCTTGATGAACACATCAAGGCCCGCGGAATTGACAAAACAATAACGCAGATAATCTTCCCTTTTCTGGAAAAAATCGGGATTTTGTGGATGACCAATCATATTAATCCGGCTCAGGAACACCTGGTAACCAATATCATCCGGCAAAAACTGATCGTTGGCATCGAAGGCGCCTTCTCTCATGTAAAAGTGAACCAGACCGGTCTGCTTTTCCTGCCCGAAGGAGAGTACCATGAAGTAGGCCTGCTTTATATGTACTACCTCCTGCGCGGACGTGGCATGAATGTTTTGTACCTCGGAGCAAACGTGCCATTGAAGGATGTTGAATTTGTTGCTAACCTGAAGAAACCTGACTTCCTGTATACGCACCTGACCTCGGTAGCCAATAATTTTAATTTTGAGAAATTTCTCACCAATTATCAGCTCCGCTGTGCAACTCATACACTGGTAATTTCAGGCATGCTGACCCAGCAATACAAAAAGAAAGTACCAGGCAATGTAGCCTTCAAAAAGTCGCTGCCTGAAGTAATGGAATTCATCTCGGCTATTCACTAATTTTTAACAGTGAAAACACCGGAATTCGTTGGTGAAACAATGAATATTGTTTAAATTTGGATACCTAACAATTAAACACACAACCATGTCTAACGTAGATTTTAATGAGATGCTGGTGGACAATGCAGAATTTTTGCGTCCCTTCGCAATCACATTAACGCGGGATAATGAAGCTGCCCAGGACCTGTTTCAGGAAACCATGTACCGTGCCATCGCGAACCGCGAGAAATACAATGTGGGAACAAATATCAAGGCATGGTTGTACACCATCATGCGGAATATTTTTATCAATAATTACCGCCGCAAAGCCAAACAGAATACCATCTTCGATCATACCCCGAATGATTTCCTGCTTAACTATAACCAGGCCACTACTGCCAACGCAGCAGAAGCCAACCTGAAAATGAAGGAAATTCAGGGATATATCCACAAGCTTCCGGAAATCTTCCGCAATCCATTTTTACTCTATTTCGATGGTTTCAAATACCATGAAATCGCTGATATGCTGGGAGAACCTCTCGGCACCATCAAAAGCCGGATCCACTTCGCCAGAAAATTATTGAAAGCGCAGATAGAAAGATAGGAGAGGGGAGAGGGGAAATAGGAGGAAGGGGAGGAAAATGAGACAAAGGAGGAAGGGGGGAAAAGGGGAAGGGGAGACAAGGAAGAAGAGGAGACAAGGGAGGAAGAGGAGACAAGGGCGAAAAAAGGGGAAGGGGAGAGGAGGAAGAGGAGACAAAGGAGGAAGGGAAGAGGTGGAAATTTGAGGTAATAACATTACTTTCAGGCATAATTATTTTCTAACTGCAAAAATTATTTTCCAATAGCTAAAATTGAATACTGTTACATTTTAACTCAGTAAGGAAATGGTGTTCTGGTGCCCCCCATTCATCATTCACCATTCACCATTGACCATTGACCATTGACCATTCACCTCTAACCTCTAACCTCTACCCTTTCACCTCTCACCTTTCACCTTTCACCTCCTATGCTCCACGTTATTATCATTGGTGCCGGATTCGCCGGTTTATCTGCTGCCAGCTTTATGGCCAAAGCCGGATGGAAAGTTACCGTGCTTGAAAAAAATGATCAGCCCGGTGGCAGGGCCCGCCAATGGAAAACCAATGGCTTCACCTTTGATATGGGGCCTTCCTGGTACTGGATGCCCGATGTATTCGAACGCTTCTTCAACCAGTTCGGAAAATCAGTCAGTGATTATTATGAACTTGACCGGCTCGATCCCTCTTATCAGGTTGTCTGGCCGGATGGCCCCATGAATATTCCGGCCGGCCTTCCGGCCCTTAAAGAAGTATTCGAATCGATCGAACCAGGTGCCGCCGCCGCACTGGAGAAATTTATGGAAGAAGCCGCTTTCAAATATAAAGTGGGCATGGAAAAACTGGTGCATAAACCCGGACAATCACTCACTGAATTCATCGATCTGGATCTTATCCGCGGCGTATTTAAACTGGATGTTTTCACCTCCATGCGTTCCCATGTTCATAAGTTTTTCAAAGATCCCCAACTTCGGCTGCTTATGGAATTTCCGGTTATTTTTCTGGGCGCAATGGCCGAACATACACCTGCGCTCTACAGCCTGATGAATTATGCCGATGTGGTGGGCGGAACCTGGTATCCCAAAGGGGGCATGTATTCCATTGTAGATGCGATGTATCAACTCGCACTCGAACAGGGTGTTGAATTCCGCTTCAATGAAGAAGTAAAAAAAATTACGCTGAACCAGTCGAGTGTAAGATCCGTTCAGACAGAAAAAGCGGATTACCTTGCTGATGCAGTTATTGGCGGTGCCGATTATCATCATATCGAAACAAGACTGCTTCCATCTTCTCACCGGTCCTATTCCGATCAGTATTGGGATTCAAGAGTGATGGCGCCGAGCTGTCTGCTTTATTATGTCGGACTCAATAAAAAGCTGCCTGACATTCATCATCATACGCTTTTTTTTGACACACCATTTGACACACACGCAAAAGAAATTTATGAAGATCCGGCATGGCCAACAGATCCGCTTTTTTACATGAGCGCAGTATCTGTAACCGACCCCGGTTCAGCCCCGCCGGGTTGTGAGAATTTGTTTCTGCTGATCCCCGTTGCGGCCGGATTAAAAAATGATTCTGACGAAATAAGAGAAACTTATTTCAATAAATTGATTGATCGACTGGAAAAATATTTTCAAGAACCAATCCGTGATGCAATTGTTATTAAAAGAAGTTTTGCACATCGCGATTTTGAACAGGATTATAATTCGTTTAAGGGTAATGCCTATGGTTTAGCCAATACGCTTAAACAAACAGCCATCTTAAAGCCTTCCTGTCGAAGTAAAAAGGTGAAAAACCTTTTTTACACTGGACAATTAACCGTACCCGGACCAGGTGTTCCACCAAGTCTGATCAGTGGAGAACTGGTAGCAAAGGAAGTTATTCGGAATTTTTAGTTAACTTAAAAGAAAACTGGTTTGGGGATATGATGCAATTATTTCACACGGTATGCGAATTAACAAGTAAAATAACGACCGAACGATACAGTACCTCCTTTTCGTCGGCGATTAAATTATTACACCATGATCTTCGCCAGCCTATTTTTAACATCTATGGATTTGTGCGTTTTGCAGATGAAATCGTAGACACATTTCATGCCTACGATAAAGAAACCCTGATAAAAGAATTTAAGGAACAAACCTATCAGGCAATAGATCGCAAAATAAGCCTCAATCCGATTTTGCATAGTTTTCAACTCACCGTTAATCAATACAATATTGATCACGAATTGATTGAAGCATTTTTCCGCAGTATGGAAATGGATCTGAATCAAAAAGCGTATGATCATCAGGGTTATATGGATTATATTTATGGTTCTGCAGAAGTAGTCGGACTCATGTGTCTTTATGTTTTTTGTGAAGGTGATCGATCGCTTTATGAGCGATTGAAGGATCAGGCTCGTTCTCTGGGAGCAGCTTTTCAGAAAGTCAATTTTTTGCGTGACCTGAAAGCGGATTATAACTGCCTGGAGCGGATTTATTTTCCGGGATGTGATTTCAGTAATTTTACCGCCTGCGATAAATCAAAAATTGAAGCAGATATTCAGCATGATTTTGATGAAGCCTATAAGGGTATCATGAAACTCCCGGTAAAAGCGCGATTCGGTGTGTATGTGGCGTATAAATATTATCTTTCCCTCTTTAACCGAATCAAACGGGTGCAACCCCAACGGATACTGGTTGAACGCATCCGGATTCCCAATTACCGGAAAGCAGCCATCGTTGTCCGCGCAGGCGTTAAAAACCAACTCGGTATGATTGGTTAAGAGGAGGAAGGGTAAGGGGGGGAAGAGGAGAGAGGAAACAGGAGAAGGGAGAAAAGAGAAAGGCTTCCAAATCCTGAGGTTCAATTATTAATCCTATCTCGTAATTTCACTTTTTTAATTTCACTTCTTAAATCTTAAATCTTACTTCTTAAATCTTACTTCTTACATCTCTCTTATGGATCATATAATTTTAGTTGACGAATTCGATTCCCCCATCGGCACGATGGAAAAAATGGAAACACATCGAAAGGGATTGCTTCATCGCGCCTTCAGTGTTTTTATTTATAATGCCGCCGGGGATATGTTGTTGCAACAGCGTGCGTTAAATAAGTACCATAGTGGTGGTTTATGGACCAACGCCTGCTGCAGTCATCCCTATCCGGATGAGCTGACGCAGGCAGCCGGATTGCGCAGATTGCAGGAAGAAATGGGATTCGTAACGAATATCCAGCCCGCCTTTCAATTTATCTATAAGGCCGAATTCGATAACGGATTAACCGAATACGAATTCGATCATGTTTTTGTTGGAGAATACGATGGTCCTATCCATCCAAATCCGACTGAGGTAAACGATTATTGTTATTTGTCAACTTCGGAAATCGAAGCGGCCCTGAGCTCTCATCCGGCCCGTTTTACCGCCTGGTTCCACCTGGCATTTCCGAAAGTACAGGAATGGAGAAAACAAGCTGAAGTATGCATTGGTTAATTTATGCCGGAATTATTCTGTTGACTTTTATTTGTATGGAAGCCGTTACCTGGCTAACTCATCGGTTCGTGATGCACGGATTTCTTTGGTACCTGCACGAAGATCACCATAAAAAAGGGCCGGGTTTCTTTGAGAAGAATGACTGGTTTTTTGTGATTTTCGCAATTCCCAGTATCGGTATGATCCTTTGGGGTACACTCGATTCTTCCATGTGGTGGATCCAGGCGATCGGTTTTGGTGTGATGCTTTACGGGTTCGCCTATTTTATGGTGCATGAAATCATTATTCACCAGCGATTCAAATTTTTTACCCGTAGTAATAATATATATATCCGGGCTATCCGCTGGGCTCATAAAATGCACCACAAACACCTCGATAAAGAAGACGGGGAATCCTTTGGTATGCTGGTGGTTCATCAAAAATATTGGGAGAAGGTCAAAAAAGACCGTGAAAACACCCGAAATAAAAAGTGATAAGCGAAGTATCTTGCTACTCTGCTAAATCACTTATATGTCTACCCACCTGTATCAATACAAACCCTACCATTATTCGTATGAATACGATTATGTATTCGCAGGAGCCGGTGCTGCAACTATGAGTCTCCTCATTCGAATGATCCTTTCCGGCCGCTTTAAAGATTCAACCTTTCTTGTTGTGGATAAAGACCGCAAGGAAAAAAACGACCGTACCTGGTGCTTCTGGGAAAATGAAGAGGGTTTATTCGAAAAACTGGTGCATAAATCCTGGAACCAGCTCTGGTTTCATGGTCCGGGTTTTTCAAAGAAATACCGAATCAAACCCTACCGGTATAAAATGATCAGGGGAATTGATTTTTATACCTTCTGTCTGGATTTTTTGAAAAAGCAACCCAATGTGCAATTGCTTTTTGAACCGGTAGAAAAAATTGAATCGCTTAAAAACGGAGCCCGCCTGGTGATCGAAAACCAGGAATCCTATTACGCGAAAAAATATTTATTTAATTCCATTCCATTTGAGCAACCGGCACCGGCTCCCGGCAAACATATGCTGCTGCAGCATTTCAAGGGATGGCTGATTGAAACCGAACAGGATTTTTTTGATCCTGCTGCCTGCACCCTGATGGATTTTCGGATCAACCAGCAGCACGGCGCCTCCTTCGTTTATACAATGCCTTTAACAAACCGGACAGCCCTGGTTGAATACACGCTTTTTAATGAATCGCTGTTAAAGGAAGAAGAATATGAAGAGGGATTGAAATCCTATATCCGGGATTACCTGAAGCTTGACCAGTACACCATTAAGGAACAGGAATATGGCGTCATTCCGATGACAAATCAGGTGTTTTCGCGGGGGGAGGGGGCGATTGTGAATATCGGTACAACAGGCGGACAAACCAAGCCATCCAGCGGATATACCTTTCAATTTATTCAGAAAAACAGTGATGCGATATTGTATTCCATGCTGAACCATGGCCATCCGCGTCCGATTGATCTGTCGCATGAAGGTCGGTTTATGTTTTATGATTCCGTATTGCTTGATGTCCTTGTGCATAAAGAATTGGGAGGTGCGGAAATCTTCACCAAACTCTTCAGGCACAATTCTGCGAAACGAATTTTTCGCTTTCTCGATAACAATAGTTTCCTGCTCGAAGAACTGCTCCTGATCAGCAGCCTCCCCGTAGGCCCCTTCTGGCGTGCCGCCCGCCGCCAACTCTTCCCCCGCACCGGTCGGGTGCCACCCGACCGGTGCGACCCGGCGGGTGAAGGAAAGAAACCGTAGTTTTGACGGGTGCGGAAACAGTATTTTTATTTTTTGGCGGCGGTGCAGTTTTTGACAAGGATCCGTGTACCGTCTAATTTTCATTATAAGCCCGATTACCTGGAACGATCCTCGGTTTATTTCCCTCTGGTGGGCGCAATTGTGGCGGCGATCGGTCTCCTGCCTTACCTGCTGCTTAATAAATACCTGAGTGCCGACCTCGCTATCCTCGGGTACATGCTCACCACCATCTGGATCACCGGGGCATTTCACGAAGATGGCTTTGCCGATACCTGCGATGCATTCGGCGGTGGCTGGACCAAAGAAAAAATCCTCGCCATCATGAAAGACAGCCGGCTCGGCACCTATGGAACCATCGGACTGATCGGCATACTGGCTGCCAAATTCCTTCTGTTGAAAGAATTACCGGGATTTAATCCGCCTTCCATCAACGCCGGCTTAAACCCACTGATCAATTACCGCGATTTCATCCTGCTAATGTTGGGTGCGCATGCTACCAGCCGTCTCATGGCCGTAACCGTAATTCAGCAGTTCGATTACGTGCGCGATGAAGATCAAAGCAAGTCAAAACCGCTCTCTAAATCAAGGTTGTTGCCAGGTGAATTATTGCTTTGCATCGGGCTTGCAATTTTGCCCATCCTGCTGCTATCCCCCTGGTACCTGCTCTGCCTGCTGCCAATGTTTTTTGTTCGCACACAAATGGCCCACTATTTTAAAAAATGGATTGGCGGCTACACCGGTGATTGTCTGGGTGCCGTGCAACAGGTGACAGAAATTATATTTTATCTGACTGCGCTTATTCTTTGGCGTTATATTATTTAAAAATGGAAATTTATCTGATCCGACATACCCGTCCGTCTATAGAAAAAGGCATCTGTTATGGACAGGCCGACCTCGATATTGTGGAAAGTTTTTATGAGGAAGCGGCTATTATTCGGGAAGTAATTCCGGCAGAAATTCAGCGCGTATATTCAAGTCCGCTTCAGCGATGCCGCAAACTGGCTGAGCATTTATTTGAATCACCGATAGAATTTCATGATGACCTGATGGAGATCAATTGCGGAGAATGGGAGCTGCGGCATTGGGATGCCATCCCGAAAGAGGAAGTGCAACCCTGGATGGATAATTTCGTTCAGGTTCGCATACCCGGCGGCGAGAGTTATGAAGATCTTTATGCAAGAACTACGCACCGTTTTGAACAAATCAGAACTATCGTTGTGGAAAATAAACAGCCTGTCGCCATAGTGGCACATGGGGGTGTGATCCGCAGTATTTTATCGCATCTTACAGGTACATCCATGTGCGATTCTTTCCAGCGTTTCCCGCTTTTTTATGGCTGTGTGGCCCGGGTGAAAGCGGATTCGGGTAATCACGAAATCTTGCTTAATATTGAACAGGAAAAGGAACAGCATCGCCCCAAAACATAACTCAATTCCACTTTATGGCAATTAATATAGATGAACTCCTTACGGTCAGTTTCACACTTTTTGCCGTGATCGATATCCTGGGTTCCATTCCCCTGCTGATTTCGCTTAAAACCAAAATGGGCGAGATCCGGGAATTCCAGGCCTCCCTCATTTCCGGCGCCCTGATGTTGCTGTTCCTGTTTGTGGGGGAACGTTTCCTCGGAATACTTGGTGTGGATGTGGGTTCATTTGCTGTTGGCGGATCCATTCTGATTTTTATACTCGGACTGGAAATGGTATTGGGAGTGGAGTTTTTCAAAAGCGAAGGCGATCCCAAATCAGGTACCCTGGTGCCGATTGCCTTTCCCCTTATTGCAGGTTCCGGTACCCTTACCACGATTATTTCTCTGCAGGCGAACTATCCGGTGTGGACCGTTGCACTCGGGATTTTGCTCAACCTGATTGTAGTCTATTTTGTCCTGAAATCACTCAACTATATCGAACGGCTGATTGGTCCGGCCGGACTCCTCGCCATCCGTAAATTCTTCGGCGTTATCCTGCTTGCCATCGCCGTAAAAATTTTCACCACCAACGTAAGCGGACTGATAAAATAAATTCCACCGGTCGGGTGCCACCGGTCGGGTGCACTACAGGTTTTTCTGCATGACTACAATATTTTTTTTCGCTAATTCGATCCGTTCCACTGCATTCCATCCAAGGCGTTTATATAAATTTTCAGCAGTATGAGTGAATAGAACGAGTTCCGTTATTCCCAGGCTTTTGGAATGGGCCTGAATTTTTTCGCAAAGTAAGCTGGCATACCCCTTTCCTCTGCTAAAAGGTTCACAGTATACCAGCGCCATCCAATGTTTATAAATCGATAAGCTGGGTAGTTTGTCCTGTAACGCCACCTGATTGTAAATTCCGCCCGTAGCAACAGGTTTCTTGTCAATTGAAAGTAATACCTGAAATTCCTTGCCGGTTTCGCTCAGCTTGTTTATTTTTTCAGTTGTTACTGTGGTGGGTATTTCCCATTCATTATGATACCATCCTGCAATAAGATTTATTTTTTCCGGGGTAAAATCTGAATGTAATTCATAGTTTATTTCCATCATCCATAAAAATAGCGCATTACTAAGAAATTCCATGTAACAGCAGCCAATCGAAGGCCGTGGTACGATTTTTTAACCTACTGGAAAAAGTATGATATGAAACAGATCGCATGTATTTTGGCGGTTTGTTGCGCTTTTGCCTGCAACAACCGATTTGAAGAAAACGAAGACATGGTGAAATCCGATCAGATGGTAGCACCCGAAGACACTTCCATTTCCAGTTACCCGCCGGGTAATACGCCGGTTCCACCTAATGTACAACCCTATACCGACAGTACCCGCCGCGATACAGCCGCTGGTGACAGTGCCAAACGGCAAAAATAGTTTCAGGCATTGACGATTTCGCCGCCATTGGGGTGAAGTACCTGTCCGGTCATATAACTGTTTTCTTTCAGCGCAAGAAAAAGATAAGCTGGCGCGATTTCGTTCGGCTGTCCGGGCCGCTTCATGGGCGCATCACTCCCAAATCCGGCCACTTTTTCTTTCTTAAAGGAGGATACAATAAGCGGCGTCCATACCGGTCCGGGTGCAACAGCGTTAACCCGGATGCCTTTTTTTACCAGATTCGCTGCCAGACTTCTTGTGAAGGCGATAATGGCCCCCTTTGTTGCAGAATAATCAATCAAGGCGTCGCTGCCACGATACGCCGTTACGGAACTGCTATTGATAATACAGGCCCCTTTTTTCATATACTCCAATGCGTAGCGGGTTATCCAAAAATAAGAGTACACATTGGTTGCAAAGGTCTTCAACAATTGAGCTGTGGTAATATCAGTAAAATCTTTTTGCTCCCAGTGAACGGCGATATTATTGATCAGCACATCAATTGATCCGAATTGGTCTGCTGTTTTTTGCACTACTCTTTTACAATTCGGTTCTTTACTTAAATCAGCTTTGATAAGGATACAATTCACGCCATACTCCTGAATTTCCGATTTAGTGTCATAGGCATCCTGTTTTTCATTCACATAGCTGATGGAGATATTCGCTCCTTCGCTCGCAAACAATTTTGCCACAGCTTTTCCGATTCCGCTATCACCTCCTGTAATCAGCACATTTTTCCCTTTTAATTTTTCCGAACCTACACTGACAGGATCGGTTTCCGGAATCGGCGCCATCTTTTCTTCCAATCCGGGGCGCCTCTGTTGCTGCGGCGGATTCACGGCCTTTTTTGGATTTTTCTTTGCCATCTTTTTTAAAGACCGCGTTAAAAAATCATACCATTCTCCTCCACCGGTCGGGTGCCACCCGACCGGTGCCACCCGACCGGTGCCACCCGACCGGTGCCACCCGACCGGTGGAGTTATTGCGTGGTGGGGCCGTGGACAGTGAGTATCCCTTCTTTTGATATCTCCATTTTATCAATGAATACTACCCGCTCATCACCGGTTTTATTGGTACGGCCATGATACACACATAACATGGTATTCCCATCCGGCGTATAAGTGATACTGTTATGTCCGGTTCCGGTTACAATACCACCGGATGCCGTGTTTTTTTGCAATACCGGATTATTGGCCGCTTTCTTAAAAGGTCCCAATGGATTGTTGGAAGTTGCATAACCTACTGCATAATTTTTGCCCCCGAAATAATTGGCAGAGTACATCATGTAATAGGTATTACCGTGCCTGAAAATAAAAGAGCCTTCCGTCCAGCGGCGATTAACTTCCTTACTGGTTACAGACAAACTTTCCCAGGCAGCCTGCGGGTCGTTCATTTTTACAGGTGGACGCAGCAGTAAAACCGGCTCACCGATTACCCCTGTGAAATCGGGCCGTATTTCCACACCATATACCCAACTCTCCTCAATTTCCTTAAACCAGCCCTTCTTGCGTGCCCAGGTGGCCACTTCAGAATCCACCGCATGTTTGTAACAACATCGCGAATAATACAAATAAACTTTTCCGTTTTCAGCAAACAAAAGATTGGCATCAATGATCGGATAACCCGGATCAAAAATTGGCTGATCAGTAAGATCAATAAATGGCCCGGTTGGCTGATCAGCAACCGCCACCCCTATTTTAAAATTTTCCTCCTCATTGGTTGGATTCACTTTCCATTGCGCACTGTAAAACATATAATATTTTCCATTCCGCTCATACACTTCCGGTGCCCAGAAAGAATGAATTCCCCAGCCATTTTTATTGTCATTGAAATAGACCTGCCCTTCCCGTTTCCATTCTTTCAGGTCATCCGAAGAGTAAGCAACAAATCCATTTTTTGCACCAGCTCCGGTTCCATACATATAATATTTTCCGGAAGAGGTTCGCAAAATATACGGATCGCCAAATTTTACATCAATGGGGTTATTGAATTTGGTATTGTCCTGAGCGCTGATCTGAAAATAAAAGCAGCAGAGAAGAGTAGCAATAATGCAGATTCGCATGGTTTATTTTTTTTCAAATGGAGGTAATGATGTCCACCAGTTAAGGAGTTGTACACTTAATTTTTTCACCACTGCAGGATGTTCCGCAGCAAGATTCTTCGTTTCGTTTTTATCGTTACGCAGATTATATAATTCAATACCGGTTTTGTCTGCATTCATGAGTAATTTCCAGTTGTCCTTCCTGCATGCCAACGCCGGACTCTTATTAGGTTCTTTTGGGAAACTGAAGAATGCATTATTGCGACCATACTCCCATATCAATGCATGCTTTCTTTTAGAAGCTCTTCCCAATAAAACTGTGCTTCTGTCTTCTCCATCAAAGGACTGTGGTTCTCCTGGTTTGGCACCCGCAATTTTGCAAAAAGAAGGTAGCAGATCAAGCGCAGACAGGATAGAAGTACTATCCACGCCTGCCTGTTTAATTTTTGCCGGCCAGCGGAATATAAAGGGCATTTTTATTCCGCCTTCGTAAAGGGAAAGTTTGGTTCCTCTCAAACCCGCAGACCGATCCTGCCGAAAATTAGGAAGCGGACCATTATCGCTGGTAAAAATCACGATGGTGTTTTCATCTATGCCAAGTTCCTTGAGTCCGGCCATCAACCGTCCCAGCTGGCGGTCATATTCCTGCAGAACGGATTCAAAACTTTTTTCTTCATTTGGTCCTCCGGGGTAGCGGCCAGTTTCATCATCACCTGCCACCCAGGGTGTATGCACATCATCGGTCCATAGGTTTACAAAACAGGGACGGTTTTTATTTGCCTCCAAAAATGAAAGTGTTTTATCAACAAAATAGGCAGTGCGATTCCATCTCTTTACACTGTCTTTATCGCTCCAGATCCAATTGGTAGCAGTTATGGCTGGATCAGGATCCGGACTTTCATAGGTTCCCGACCAGGCATCAAAACCATACTGATCAAAATTAGGCGCATTGGTTACATCCCGACCACCGCCCATATGCCATTTCCCGAAATGCCCGGTTGCATACCCTTTTGCCTTCAGCAATTTTGCCATGGAAGGGGCATTCGGATCAAGAAAATCGACCTGTTCTTTTCGTTTATTATCCGCTTTAGTATTCAGAAAGGTAGTAAAATGAAGCTCAGCAGGACGAATTCCCGTAAGAATACCGGCTCTCGAAGGAGAGCAAATGGGTGATGCACTGTAATAATTCGTGAACCGCAATCCCTCTGCAGCAATTCTGTCAATATTGGGCGTAGCATATTTTCCATAATAACAACTGATATCACCGATACCAAGGTCATCGGCAAGGATCAGAATGATATTAGGTGCCTGATTCGACTGGCTGCCGGTTGACTGAGCAGGTAATTGAATGGCGGAAAGCAGCAGTAGGATTGCTACAAATAGTTTATGACATCGCATCGTTGAAATCTTTTCTTAAAGCAATGAAGTTAAATTCTAAGTAATTCCGATTTGCGGTTTGATACATATTGACGATAATTTGATACAAACTGAAACTATGCCCCCTCTCAATTGAACTAATTTGTTCATTGCCAATAAAAAATTAGCTATATGTGGAAATTTACAGGATTGCTTCTCTTTGTTTTATGCTTACAAACTGCTGTTGCCCAACAACCGAATTTTGTAATTATCATGGCGGATGATCTGGATAGCAAACAACTGAGTTGCTATGGCGGGAAAAACATTCAAACAAAAAATATTGATGCCCTTGCAAAACAGGGAATGAAATTTAACCGGCTGATTGCTTCCGAAGCAATGTGTGTGCCAACAAGGGCGTCTTTATTTACGGGACTATATCCCATGCGGCATGGGTCATTTCAGAATCATAAACGGGTAGATCGGAATGATCTGAAAAGTATTTGTCATTACCTGGGAGATCTCGGTTATACGGTAGCGTTAACCGGAAAGGATCACAGCACAAAACCGGAGTCGGTTTTTCCATTTAAAATAATTGAAGGTTTTGAAAAGAATTGCGTTGCCAATACAGATGACTATTCGATGGACGGGATTTCAGCGTTTATGAAGGAACAAGAGTCGAAACCATTTTGTCTGTTTATTATGAGCACCAATCCGCATATACCCTGGACCATGGGTGATCCTTCCGAATTTGATGCGGATAAACTGGTGTTGCCTCCGCATTGGGTGGATTCAAAAGATGTACGCAGTGATTTTACCAGGTACCTGGCCGAAATACGCAGACTGGATAATCAGGTAGGAGAAGTGATGGCGCTGTTGGATGAAACCGGCCGGAAAGAGAATACCGTTTTTATTTTTTTGGGTGAACAGGGGCCGCAGTTTCCGGGTGGTAAATGGAATCTCTGGGAGAATGGCCAGTATAGTTCCATGATAGTACGATGGCCCGGTAATGTGAAAGCGGCATCAGAATCACAGGCTATCTGCCAGTACGAAGATATTATGCCAACACTGGTAGCAATTGCGGGTGGTAAATCGATACCCGGACTGGACGGTAAAAGTTTTTCATCTGTATTGGCAGGGAGGAAAAACATGCACCGCGATTATGCATATGGTATTCATAACAATACACCGGAAGGTCCGCCCTATCCGATCCGAAGCATCCGGGATAACCGGTATAAACTTATTCGGAACCTCGATCCATCACTTCGCTATCATAACAGGTTTATGATGGATACTGCGAGGCAGAAAAATTACTGGACTACCTGGCTGCGGCTGTCAGAAACCTCAGCGCAGGCTAAACAATTAACCGATCGGATTATGATCCGTCCGGCGATTGAATTGTATGATTTGCAGACTGATCCATATGAGTTAAATAATCTTGCCGGCACTCCTGCGTATCAAAAAATCAGTGATAAACTTCAGCTTAAATTATCTGAATGGATGAAGCTTCAGGGGGATGCAGGTGCTGGTACCGACAGAAGGTATTAATATTATAATCCGCCATAAGTGGTATAAAATATATAGTTGTGGCGGGTTATAAAAAATTATAATCCGCCACAAGTGGTATAAATTATATATTTGTGGCGGATTATAAATTTTTGAAGATGGAAATTATAATTGGAAGAGAAGAGGAAAAAACGATTTTGGGGGCCGCTCTATATTCGAATGAAGCAGAATTGATTGCCATCTATGGAAGAAGGAGAATTGGTAAAACCTATCTCGTTCGTAACTATTTTTACGGGAATCTGGTGTTTGAAATGACGGGCCTTCATAATGCCAGCCTGAGGGAACAATTGGCGAATTTCAGCAGTTCACTTCAAACTGCAATGGGAATGGCTGTTCCTCCTGCACCCCCTTCTAATTGGATGGACGCATTTCAAAAGTTGGATAATTTTCTTATAAGTCTGCCTAAAAAAAAACCAATTGTTGTCCTGTTTGATGAAATGCCCTGGCTAAGTACGCCGAAGTCAGGTTTTCTCCAGGCATTTGGATACTGGTGGAATACCAGAGCGTCCAGAATTCCGCATCTTAAAGTAGTAATATGTGGTTCTGCTGCATCCTGGATGATCAAAAAGGTTTTCAATGACCGGGGGGGATTACATAACCGGGTAACACATAGAATCCGCTTATTGCCCTTTAGGCTTAAAGAAACAGAACAATTTCTTCAGCATCATGGAGTAAAGTTAGACAGATATCAGGTGATGCAACTATATATGGCGATGGGGGGTATTCCGCATTATTTAAAACAGGTGAAAAAAGGAGAGAGTGCCACGCAAAACATCGATAAACTCTGCTTTGCTAAAAATGGTTTTCTTCGTACTGAGTTTAAGGATTTGTATCATTCCCTGTTTGCAAATGCCGGCAATCATGAAGCAATTGTGAGAGCGCTTTCTAAAAAACCGGGGGGAATGACCAGACCGGAGATCATCAAAGCCTGCGGGTTTACAACCGGTGGCTGGATAACGGAAGTTTTTGATGAGCTGGAACAGTCCGGTTTTATTTCGCAGCATATTCCTTATGACAGGCGCGTACGGGATGCCATATTCAAACTTACAGACGAGTATAGTCTGTTCTATTTGAAATTTATCGAAGATTCCCGTGCTTCCGGTGCCGGAACCTGGCTTCGGTTATCCGGATCGGCATCCTATACCAGTTGGTGTGGTTTTGCATTTGAATCTGTTTGTCAGAAGCATGTAAGTAAGATTAAACACGCTCTGGGGATTTCAGGAGTCTATACAGAACATTCTGCCTGGCGTTACCATCCAAAGAAAGGAGAAAAAGGAGTGCAGATTGATTTACTGCTGGACCGGGCTGATTATTGTATCAATCTTTGCGAAATCAAATTTTCTACTACAGAATTTGTGATCGATAAAAAATATGCGACGGAAATTGATAAAAAAGTGCAGGTTTTTAAGCAGCACATGAAAATAAAAAAAACGGTTTTTCCAACAATGATCACCACCTATGGGGTAAAGCAGAATATTCATTCTACCGGTCGCATTGTAAATGAGGTGGTGATGGATGAGTTGTTTTAACCCAAAACAGTTTTCCAGTCTTCTTTGGTCATGGAACTAAAAAATGCTTTTCCACTTTGAACGAGCCCTGCTGAACGTTCTTTTTTATTCTTTTGGAGTTTTTGCATTTTTTCTTCGACGGTACCCGGACAAATAAGACGAATCGCCTGAACATTTTGATGTTGTCCGATTCGGTAGGCACGATCGATCGCCTGGTCTTCCACTGCAGGGTTCCACCACGGATCAACCAGATACACATAGCTGGCGGCAGTGAGATTGAGTCCCACTCCGCCAGCTTTTAAACTCAGGAGAAATACCCGTACAGAAGAATTCTGCTGGAACCGGTCTACGGCCGCCTGCCGGTTTCGGGTAGCTCCGGTGAGCGTTTCATAAACAATACCGCGTTTATCCAATTCGGCTGCAATCAGATCAAGCATGGAAACGAATTGAGAAAAAACCAGGATTTTATGGCGGGGCGATTTGGTTTGGATCTGCTCAGTCAGTGCGTCAATTTTTGCAGAACCCTCTCCCTGCAGATGATCTGCCTGCAGCAAACGCGGATCATCACAGATCTGACGTAATTGAGTGAGACCGCGTAACACATGGATAGAATTACGCAGAATTTCATCTTCCATTTTATCTTCCAGGTAATCGCGTAATTCTTTTTCACAGGCATCATAAACTGCACGTTGTGCCTCACCCATCGGACAATAAAGAATTTGTTCAATTTTGTCGGGAAGCTCCTGAATAACTTCTTCCTTGGTGCGGCGAAGCAGAAAGGGCGCAATTTTTTGTTGCAACTCTTCCGCTCGCTGACGATTTTCAAAACTGTCGATCGGTTTTGAATAGATGTCCAGGAAGTATTTTTTAGTACCCAGTAAACCCGGACATGCAAAGGAGAACTGTGCAAACAAATCAACTGTATTGTTTTCAAACGGCGTGCCGGTGATGGCTAACCGATTAGTAGAGCGCAGCATCTGCACCGCCAGGTATCGTTGTGAATCAGGATTTTTAATCTGTTGCGATTCATCCAGAAAAATATAATTGAATTGAAACCGTCGCAGGTGGGTGATATCCGTTAACAGTGTCCCATAAGAAGTAAGTATAATGTCAAACAGGTCAAAACCACCTGTATCTTTTTGCCGGGTGGAACCATGCAGCGTTAACAAACTGAGAGAGGGGGCAAAACGACGCAGTTCCATCTGCCAGTTAAAGAGCAGGGAAGTGGGAACTACCAGCAAATGTGTGGAGGCCGGGTTTTTCTCTTTCAGCAAAAGCATAAAAGCGATTACCTGTATGGTTTTTCCCAGTCCCATATCATCAGCTAATACGCCTCCGAACTGTTGCTGGTGAAGAAAATACAACCAGTTCAGGCCTTCCTGCTGATAAGGTCTCAACTGTGTTTGAAGCTGCTCCGGTACCGGAATTGATTCTATTGATTTGATATCGGTTAATCGTTCCCGGTAGTTGTTTATTCTTTCCTTCACCTCAGAATCCAATTCAGCTTCGGTGAACAAGCGGCTGACTGCTTCAAACTGCGTAGCTGGAAGAATCAGTTCCTCACCCATAATGGAAGCCCCAAAGAAAAATTTCGACATCCGCTCAATCCAGGCTTCAGGCAGCAATCCCATAGTACCATCATCCAGTTGAACATACCGGTTTTTATTACGGATTGCTTTTTGCAATTGTTGCAGCGATGCGGTTTGATCCCCAAATTTTACCTTTAGTTTTACGTTGAACCAGTTTAGTCCCGATGCAACCTGTACCGTAATCTTCCCATTATGGGCATTCTTTTTATTGTCTTTCAACTGGTTGAAACCGAAGATGGAAATGCCAGCGCTTCGCCATTGGTCGAAGGCATTCAGAAACCAGTCTTCATCAAGAAAACGATCCCTGTGTAAATAGAAATAAGGTAATTCTTCCTCCAGCTGTTCCATAAAATGAGGGTGTTGTTTCAGGATAAGCCGGAGAAATGATTTCTCTGCATTTTCGTCCCGATGAATACCCAGTAGTCTGCCTTTTGAACCTGGCAGGTAGACCAGTTTTTTACTACGGAGGGGAAGTTCCATACTGCCGTATCGAATCATTGGTTGAATACTTATATATTGGCCAAGATCGGAGAGGTAGATTAGTTGTTCAGTTGCGCCCTGCCAGCCGGAGGCTGCTAGTTGAACAGGATCCGGAGGTTCAATATAGTTGCGTATTATACTGATTTTATCTTCCAGTTTCGAAAGCAAATTTTCTTCCAGACTGGTAAACTGTGATTCGTGGATTTCGAGGTGAGAACGGGTAGAAAAGAACTGCAGTAGTTTTATAATGGTTAGATTGGCGAGCAGCCAGAATTGATTGGCATGTTGTACAAACACGCCGTATTTGAGGGGTAACTCCCCGGGGTGTAATTTTTGCTGTCCGATGCGGAGTTCCGGAATCAGCCGATAGAAGGATTCCTGCTTATAAAGCTGGAGGGAAAAATCGTCCAGGATGGAACCTACTGCTGTTTCAATAAGCGATCCTGCACTCACATTTTCAGAGAACTCCGGATTGTGGTAAAAGAAATGCAATGTCAGCGGGTTCCTGATGATGAGCCGAAGCGCACGTAAATCTGCGCTTGTCAATTCCTGAATTGGGTTCAGTTGAAAACGGCTGATGGCTGCATAGAAGCGAATGGCGTCGATATTGTTTCCGGATTGAAGAGACGCATCCGTAGCACTTATCATAGTTAACGGATTTCGGATCTTCCCAGTTTTGGTTACCGGAGCATCATAGATTTCTATGCAAAGCGATTTGTTAAAACGGAATTGTTTTAGCACAACGATGCGATGCCGGTTACTATCCTGTGTTGGCATCGGAATATCATCAGCTGGTAGTAATAAGGAAGCAAGTTCCCGGATGGAATCCATAGCGCAATATAAAATGAAATTAACAATGGGTGGGGGAAGGATAATTGCTTATTTTGACAACTCAACTGAATTTGATTTCACTTATATGAAAAAGTTTAAATACTTCCTAAGTCTTTCGTTGTCTGTATGCTCATTCAGCGGTTTTTCACAAACGGTACAGGAAAAAATTGCACGCCCCAAACTGGTGGTTGGAATAGTAGTTGATCAGATGCGCTATGATTATTTGTACCGGTATTACGACCGCTATGGAACCGGCGGATTCAAACGATTAATGAAAGAAGGATTTTCTTTTGAGAATACCTATATCAATTATATACCAACTTATACGGCAATAGGCCATACCACCTTGTATACCGGCAGTGTACCTGCGATTCATGGAATAGCCGGAAACGATTGGATTACGCAGGCTACGGGCGAAGAAACCTATTGTACTTCGGATGAATCGGTAACTACTGTGGGGGCTGCGAATAACAGCGGAAAAATGTCGCCACAAAATATGCTCACCAGTACCATAACAGATGAGCTGCGGCTTGCGACGAATTTCAAATCAAAAGTGATAGGCATCGCATTAAAGGATCGTTCCTCGATTCTGCCTGCCGGACATTTTGCGAATGCGGCCTATTGGTATGATGGCGAAACCGGTAATTTTATATCAAGCAGTTTTTACATGAAAGAGTTGCCGGGTTGGGTAACTCAGTTTAATGCATTAAGGCAGCCGGAAAAATACCTGCAACAGGATTGGCACACACTCTATCCGATTAATACCTATAAGCAAAGTATTGAAGACAATAATGACTATGAAAATAAATTCAGAGGTACGGATGCCCCGGTGATGCCGGTACTAACATCCAGACTGATGAAGGAAAATGGGTTGGGTTTAATTCGGTCAACACCTTTTGGGAATACATTCACGCTCAATTTTGCCATGGAAGCCATGCAAAAAGAAGCCTTGGGTAAAAATCCAACCGGAGCTACTGATTTCCTGGCAGTTAGTTTATCTTCTCCTGATTATATCGGGCACCAGTTTGCCCTGAATGCGATTGAAATAGAAGATAATTATTTGCGATTGGATAAGGATCTGGCGACCTTCTTTACCTATCTGGATAAAACGGTGGGAAAGGGGCAGTATACCGTTTTTCTCAGTGCAGATCATGGTGCGGCACATAATCCGCAGTTTATGCTGGACAGAAAAGCCAATGCAGGTTATTTTGATTCCAGGGCAACCCAACGTGGACTGAATGAACTGTTGATGAAAAAAACGGGGATGGATTCGCTGGTGATCAGTTTGTCGAATTATCAGGTGCATTTTAATAAAAAGCGAATTGCAGAAAAAGCATTGAATGAGCAGGAATTGATTGCCGCGGCTGTTCCTTATCTGCGTCAGCAGGCGGGTATCTCCTTTGTGACAGCTATGGAAGAGGCAGGGAGTGCTGCTATTCCTCAGCCATTGAAAGAACGGATTGTAAATGGATACAATTATAAAAGAAGTGGATCCATCCAGTTTGTACTGGATCCTCAATTGTTTAGTGGTGGGCCAAGATCCAGGGGTACCACACATGGGAACTGGCATCCCTATGATTCACATATTCCTTTGCTCTGGATGGGCTGGGGAATTAATCCGGGGTCATCGAACCGGGTGGTACATATGACAGATGTGGCGCCTACAGTAGCCGCCTTGTTGCATGTGCAGGAGCCGAATGGAAATATTGGGCAACCACTTGTTGAGATAACCAATAAGAAATAAGATCAGGATTTTGGTTTAGATTTTTTAGAGGCCGGTTTTACGGCCTCTTTTCTTTTTACATCATTGAGTGCGAGATGTAAAATTTCGGAGGGATCCACTTCAAACAGTTCCCCCATCAGTCTAAAATCTTTTAGTGTAAGTGTTTCTCCGGTATAGATCCTTTTTCGGAGTGTGGAATAATTGGCGTTCATGTCAACCCGCACCACCGACAAAGGAATTATCTTAAAAACTTCTTCCAGACTACCTATCCGTTTCGCTTCAATTAAAGATTTTATGGCGAAATACCTTTGATCTTTCAATTTTCTCTAAGTTTTAGAGCAGAAAGCTAAAAATCATCTACAAAATTACGCCTTATATTGTGCTATATGAATTTAAAAAGAACAATAGGGAAAATAAATATTCCTAAATGGATTATATTTTGATTTTATTTTGTAGTTTTCCATTTCAGAATTGAAATCATGCCAACTGCTTATCTGCATAAATCATTTCTTTTACAAACGCATCGTCAGCTTTACTTAATTCAGACCAACTGGGTCAGGAAGCCCAAGAACCCTGTGTAAGCACCGCGCCAACTTATCCGGCGGCGGGGGTTTTCTCTTGTTGTGGCCCCTTAGCCTGCCGGGTGTTTTCTGATTTACTGCTATTAACCAAACTATTACTGCCATGAGATGCCTGCTTAATTGCATGCTGGCCATATTATGGCCGGTAATGAACGGCTATTGCCAAAACTCTTCTGCGATGGTACAACCGCTGGCTATCGGTGATTCCATTCCTTCTCATCTGCAACTCACCAATCTTGAAAACTACCCCGTTTCTACAATCCATTTATCCGATTTAAAGGGAAAACTTGTATTGCTTGATTTCTGGAGTACCTGGTGTGGATCCTGTATTGAAGCATTTCCGAAGTTGCAGGAAATACAACAGGAATTTGGAGACAGTATCCAGATATTTCTGGTCAATTCCTATGCAGCTGATACGAAACAAAAGGTGGAGAAAACCCTGGCCGGAAGAGCCGCAAGGGGAGAAGAGGTGAAGCTTCCATATAGTATTAATCAAACTTTGTTGGGAGAATATTTCCCGCATAATTCAGTACCACATTATGTATGGGTCAATCCGGATAATAAGGTAGCTGCCATCACCAGGGCAGATGAAGTAACGGTTACTAATATCCGAAAAATGAAGGATGGACAGCCACTGTCATTGCATACCAAAAAAGATGTGCTCAATTTTGATAAATCCATACCGCTGGGAGTAGGGGATAATGGTACCCCAAGCTCGAATTTTCAATTCCGCTCATTGTTAACGGGATATGTGGAGGGAATTGGTGGTTCTGGTTTTGAGCGTACGTCTGATATGCTGATAACACGATATTATACGTTTAATACATCAGCGAGAATGTTATTGCAATTTGCCTATCCGCAAATTCTGACATTACCAGCCAGTCAGGTTAAATGGCAGATATCCCGGCCGGATTTATTTAGCACAGAAACATTACATGGAAGCGGGATGTACAAAAACGCCTATTGTTATGATCTTGTAATCCCGCCTTCCACTCTAGAAAAAGTACAGCACGCTGTTCAGGCTGATCTGCAACGCTTTTGGGATATACGGGTCGACAGCTTTAATCAGCTAACCCCCTGTCTGGTGCTGCAGCAGGGTATTCCAACGAATCAGTCAATAAAAACCGGGATGCGCATTCCGGATATAATGCAACAAATAAGAGAGGCACCCGGTTTTAAAGGATTCCATCTGATTGACGAATCCGGTTTTTCGGGAACTATATCTTTTAGTCTGCCTCCTAATTTTCAGGGCCTTTCTCTCAAGGAGGCTATTCATTTTCTGCAACAACAGGGGCTTCGCTTTTATCAAACCAAGCGCCCCATAACATTTTTTACCATAACCGATAAACACTAACTGTATGAGGCATCTGATTTATTTTCTACTTATTTTTTATTCCCTGCCATCCTTCTCCCAGCAGGTGGTATTGCAGGGAAAAGTTCAGACTGCAACCGGCGATCCGGTAGCAGCTGCCACGGTCCTGAATGTGAGAAGCCAACAAACCATACTAACCGGGTCCAATGGAAATTTCCGATTTTCGGGTGTCCGTTCCGGTGATACGTTGATAATAAGTCATGTTGGCTTTCTTTCTTCACAATTGATTATTGATAATCCTTCCGAATTTCTATCTGTACAATTGGTCTCTTCTCAAAACGCACTAAAAGAAGTGGAAGTTGTAAGCAGTGGTTATCAGGATATCCCCAAAGAGCGGATTACCGGTTCTTTTGTTAAGCTGGATAAAGAAGCACTGAATTTGCAGGCTGGAACCAATATTCTGAAACGCCTGGATGGGATTACACCCGGACTTTTATTTGATGTTGGTAAAAGTAATGGGAATCAGAGTAAGCTGGGCATCACCATAAGAGGGGTAAGTTCATTACATGGGCCGCTTGATCCGCTGGTGGTGGTTGACGGCTACATCTATGAAGGCGATATCAATAATATAAATCCTAATGACGTGGAACAGGTAACCGTGTTGAAAGATGCGGCGGCCAGTTCGATCTGGGGAGCAAGAGCGGGCAATGGAGTGATTGTAATTACAACGAAGAGAGGCCGATTTGGTCAACCGCTTCATATCAGCTTTAATTCCAATCTGATTCTGACAGATAAGCCAGATCTGAAGAGTTTGCCTTCCATGAAGTCTTCAGATTATATCGATATGGAACAATTCTTATTTGAAAAAGGATATTTCAATAATATTATTGCAAGCAGGTATCAGCCACTTACGCCGGCTGTAGAAATTTTTAATCAACGCCGGCTGGGACTTATTTCAGCGCAGGATTCTGCTTCTCAGGTTGATGCATTAAAATTGATCGATAAAAGAGATCAGTTCGATCGGTATATGTATCGGGAAGGTGTTACCCAACAATATGCCATCAATTTCCGCGGAGGATCAAACACCCATGCGTATACCTTTTCCGCAGCTTTTGATAAATCGATCAGTGATCTTCATGCAGCTTCCAGAAAAATAAATATTCAATTAACCAATAGCTTTCGTCCGTTGAAAAATCTGGAACTGGATTTTTCCGTGTACTTCACAAATGGGAGAGATGAGTCGGGTGCTTCTGGAATTAATCAGATTACCAGTGGGGGGCGAAATATTCCCTATATGCAATTAGCGGATGAGCAGGGAAAGCCACTGAGAGTTGTTTCACAATATCGTCCAACTTACACTGACACAGTTGGCGGCGGTCTTTTATTAAACTGGGACTATATTCCACTTGAAGAATATAAACTTAATCGTACAGTCGTTAATCGGCAGGAACTGTTTACCGGAATTGGTTTGCGGTATAAATTCACAAAATGGCTGAATCTGGATCTTAAATATCAGTATCAGGATCAGCAGTCAGATAATGATCGCCTGGCTGATGTAGAAAGCTTTGCTGCCAGAAATGAGATCAACACTTTTACGCAGGTGAATCGGGAAAACGGAACCGTAAAGCGGATTGTTCCATTGGGTGGAATATTGTACTCGAATACAGCTAAAGTTCGATCACAAACGCTACGGTCACAGGTAAATGTAGTAAAGCAATGGCAGGAACATGAAATTGCTTTTATTGCAGGAATAGAAATCAGAGAGGCCCGCAGTTGGGGTAGCGGATCTATCCACTATGGCTACAATCGGGATCCACTAACCACCACACTGATTGATCCGGTAAATACCTACCCAACCATTATAACAGGAGCAAATTCCGGTATTTCATCCGCACAGCTTACTTCTGATAAAATAAATCGATTTGTAAGTTATTACGGAAATGCTTCCTATACGTATCGAAACCGCTACAGTCTGTCTGCCAGCGCTCGACGGGATGGCGCCAATGTATTTGGTCTTAGTACCAATGATCGTTGGAAACCGCTCTGGTCGGTGGGAACAGCCTGGACTGTTTCAAATGAAAATTTCTACAAATTGGACTGGCTGCCCTCGCTCAAGTTTCGGGCTAGTTACGGGTATAGCGGAAATGTGGATCTGTCCAGATCTTCTGTTGCAGTTGGGAGTTACTATAATAGTAATTCAGTCAATATCCCATTTGCGCGGATTCTTGTTATTAACAATCCTTCACTTCGCTGGGAGCAAATTGGAATGATCAATATGGGGCTGGATTTTGCCTTCCGGAAAAACCGCCTGTCCGGATCCCTTGAATATTTCATAAAAAAGGGAACTGACCTGTATGGTACCGAGCCCTATGATTATACAGGTTTTGGATTGAGTCGAGAACTTACCCGAAATGTGGCTAATATAAAAGGGCAAGGGCTTGACCTGGTGCTGAATGGAAGAATTGTTGACCGGAAACTAAAATGGAACAGCAACCTGCTTTTCAGCTATGTTACGAATAAAACAACCCGGTATAACAGTACAACTGCAACTAATGCAGGTGGCTTAGTTGGAGCTGGCACAGGAATTAAGCCTTTTGTAGGAAAACCACTCTATTCAGTTGCCGCATATCGCTGGGGTGGTTTGGATGCGAATGGAAATCCGCAGGGATACCTCAATGGAGAGCTTAGTACTAATTATACTGCCATGTTGAATGAAGTAGGCACAAAGGGGCTGGATGGGAATCTCGTATATATTGGCACCTCCAGTCCACCTGTTTTTGGTTCCTGGATAAATCAGGTCTCCTGGAAACAGGTATCACTTTCTGTAAGTCTGGCTTACCGATTTGGATATTATTTTCACAAAGCTGGTTTTACGAGTGGCAATATAATTAATGGCGCCGGTCACCCGGACTTTGAAAAAAGATGGCAGCAGCCAGGGGACGAGGCATTTACACATGTTCCTGCCTTTGTTTATCCGGCTAACAACAGAAGGGATGGATTTTACAATTTTTCAGAAGTTAATTTTTTGAAAGCTGACCATATCCGCCTGCAATTTCTAAATCTCAGTTATTCAATTAATAATCCTGGAGGATCCCTTAAGTTTCTGAAAGATGCTCAGCTCTACCTGATTGCTGCCAATCTGGGTCTGGTGTGGAAAGCTAATAAAGAAGGATTGGATCCGGACTATTCAAGAGGGTTGCCGCCCTCTAAAAACCTGACCATTGGTTTGCGGGTGAACCTGTAATTAATTATTATCTAAAATTGTTTTTATGCGAATAAAAAAATCTGTTTACTGGATTGGAGTCCTGTTACTAGTCGGTTGTTTTTTATCATGTAAAAAATACCTGGATGTGAAGATGGATAAAACCCTGGTAGTGCCCAGTACAATTCAGGATTTGCAGGGATTACTTGACGATAATCATCATATGAATGTAAAAACACCGGCCTTTAACGAGTCTTCCGCAGATGATTTTTTCATGACTCCCGAAACACTTGGTTATGGAGGTGAATTTGAATTTGAAACCTATACCTGGCAGGTGAAAATTCAGGGGCATCCCAATGATTGGTCAACTGCTTATTTTGTCGTCTTTAATGCAAATTATTGCCTGGAACAATTGGAGGGGAATGCTAAAACCTTTGCCAATGAAAAAAGTTGGAATAATGTAAAAGGTTCCGCTCATTTTTTCAGAGGGTATATTTATTTATTGCTCTTATGGCAACATGCGAAAGCCTATGATCCTGCAACAGCTGATGCTGATTTAGGAATTACCCTGAGAAAGAATTCAGATTTTAACGCACCCTCTGTACGGGCATCGGTAAGTGACTGTTATAAACAGATTATTTCAGATCTTACTATCGCCGGTCAGTATTTACCAGTTGAACCAATGCATCCAATGCGCCCATCCCTGCCAGCAGTGTATGGAGCGCTTGCCAGATGTTATTTGTCCATGAATAAATACGACAGCGCGTTTAAATATGCAGATTTGTGTTTGTCTATGAAACCCGATTTGTTGGATTATAATAGCTCAGAAGTAAACCCTGTTTCCATGGCGCCCTTTAAACCCTTCAATAAGGAAGTTATTTTTTATTCAGAACAATCGCCCGGTTATGCAAACAGACAAACCTTTTTATCGTACCACGATACACTTCTTTACAGATCTTATGCCGAAGATGATTTACGCAAATCTGTATTTTACTTTGAAAATGGAACATATCATGGCTTTAAAGGTCATTATTCTGGTGATCAGTATCGTTTTTTTAGTGGCATAGGAAGTTCTGAAATCTATTTGATGAGAGCTGAATCCCATGCTCGTCTTGGTCGTACATTGGAATCAATGAATGATTTGAATCGTGTTTTAGAACATCGCTGGAAAACTGGCACATTCATTCCATTAATGGCGGAAACACCTTCAGAAGCATTGGATCTGATCCTTGTGGAAAGGCGAAAAGAACTTACAATGCGGGGACTTCGTTGGATGGACATTAAGCGGTTAAATAAACTGGGTGCCAATATAAGCCTGAAAAGAGTAATTGAAGGACAGGAATATATCCTTCCTGCAAATGATAAACGCTTTGCTTTGCCGATACCTGATGATATTATCCGGATTACCGGAATGCCGCAAAATTGATTTTGATTAGATAGTAAATTAAAGAGCCTGTCCGATTAAGGGCAGGCTCTTGCTGAATCAGAACCTGTCTACCTGATTTAAAATTTGGGTCATGGCATTTGGAACGTGTCCATTATCTTCACCACCACTACCGGGAATTATATCAAGCTCAAAGTTTAGAGTTCTTGAACTGCCTGATCCTGTTGTGTTTGATTCTGCCACCTCTATACTACAGGCTTTTTGAGATCCGCTCGGGCAACCTGGCAATGGAGACAGAGCTGTTTTCCAGTTGCTTACGTCTTCCACGGAGGCTTTTGAATAATCTCCTGTAGCAGGCGGCACATAATAGAAGGTGTGGTTAGTTAAAGATTCCGGTTCCTTCTCCGACGGAGTAAAGGCAACCATTGCAACGGCCAGGAAGGCGGCCAGCAAACCACTAAAATATTTTCTGATCATAATTTAGGATGCTTTTATAATCTTAAAAAGCAACAAAAATTTAAAGGTTTAAAAAATAAAAAATACAAACGGACTATGATTGCAATCTCATCCCTATGGTGGAGAGCCCGATAAAAAACAGGTTGAATACTATATGCTGCCGCCAACTCAACTCCTCCAGTACACCTCCGCAATTGCAGGGCAGCTCGGGCGAAAAAAGCAACATCCAACCGAGATAAACGGTTACTATTGCAAGAAATCCAAACGATAACCAGAACCCCTTTTTTTTAAAAGACGGTATAAGCAATAATCCGGCAATTAGTAGTTCCGTCAGGGGTAGAATCAGGGCTAATGATTTCGCGTAAGGTCTCAGCCAAACGGACTGTTCCATCGCTGCAATAAAGACCTCCTTCTGAAGCAATTTGTTCAAGGCTGTGTATACGAATAACAGTATCAGCAGAGCACCGCTAATTTCAAGAATAATTCCCTTTTTCATATTGATAAATCTTTTACGTTCTTTTCATTTTTTTGTAGTTTTAATGGTATTCTTTCTCCCTTCTGTTATATACTCACCCCATTTTGATTTTTGTACCATAGAAAACTCAACTTTTTTCAAAAAAAAGTTCGTCCCCGCCTATTGCACCTTATCTTATGTCGTCTGAAAATCATACTACAGATACTGAATTGTTTCGGCAAATGGCAGCCGATAACACGCAGGCTTTGGCTGATCTTATGAACCGTCATAAGATCAGTTTACTGCTTTATTTAAGAAGCTTTACAAAGAATGAAGAACTGATCAAAGAAGCGTTTTTGGATACCATGTATATAGTATGGGATCAACGAAAGGAAATAGTACATAAGGAGAATCCTGTTGGCTGGATGTTTCGAATCGCACATAATAAGGTGTTTAATAAAAGGCGTGCTGAGAAAAAATTCATTTTCAGTCCGTTGGATTCCTTATCCATTCCACCCCATACCCAATTGAATGGAGAACTCGAATTGGAAGCCAAAGAACTGGAAAGACGCCTGGAAAAAGCAGTTGAATTACTGACGCCTCATGAACAACGCGTTTTCAAACTCAGTAAACAGGAGGGCTATTCAAACAGTGAAATAGCGGCCCGCCTGAATCTGTCTGAAAACACGGTTCGAAATCAACTCAGTACTTCACTAAAAAAAATCCGTGGCTATTTAAAAGATATGCTGTTCAACCTGTTTACTTAACCGTGCAAAAAAATCAAGATGATTCACCAACCGAACTATGTACAGGAACTCATCAAAAAATACTTCGAAGGAATAGCTTCACCTGCTGAAATTATTCAATTGAGAGCTGCCTGGAAACTATATGATGAAGAAGAACTGTTGAAGATGATGAAGGAAGCACTAAAGGAATCGGATCTCCAATACCTCAGTGAAAACCTGCGGAACTGGAATCCAACGGTTGATGAAGTATTTTATAAGCCAACAACATGGTACAAATACAGACTTCGAATCGCCGCTATTATTCTTCTTCCACTTCTGCTGATAGCAGCACTGGGGTATTGGCATTACAGCTGGCAAAACAGGGAGATAGCCTGCGAGGGAGTAAATGGAAATTCTATTTTGTCAACTGCGCCATTTTATTGCTTCATTGAATCGGGTTATAGTAAACAACTCGAAGTGAATCGTGCCTTTACCGGCCATTCAAAAACAATTGGATCAATTGAATGGTTTCAACAAAAGGATGGCCTGGTTGAAGCAAAATATGCCATTGCGCCATCCTCGGACGAAGCTCCTTCACGTTATTCCCAAAGCATCACTACCAATCCCGGACAACAATATCAGCTGATTCTTCCGGATGGTACCCGCATTCGGTTGAATGCATCTTCACGTATAAAAATCTCCGCAGATTTCAAAACTGATAACAGGTTGGATTTGGAAGGAGAAGCATTTTTTGATATTCCTGGCAGCCGAACTGATTCCCTGATCATTTCAACCATCCATGGAGTGGTGAAAACCCTGAATGCGCGCTTTAATTTGTCGACCGGAATAATTCGCACCATATTGGCATTGGAGAAAGGCGCATTGATTATTCAGGGAGATAGCAGCAGTCAATTGGTGAATGGGGAAAATGATGTAGTGATGCAGGCTAAAAAAAATATGGTGTATTTTCCCAAACAGAATATTGCTCAAATACTGACCTGGCAATATGAAAAGCGCGTGTACACAGGCATTAATATGGTTCATTTTGTTGAGGAAATGGGAAGATGGTATGGGCTTACCTTCGAAAACCTTAACTGTGTTCCTAATAAAAGCATAAAAACGAGTATTTGTTACCAGGCCTCTCTGGAAGATATGTTAGGTGTCCTGCAAAAGAACGGCCTCCATATGCGGAAAGTTGGCACAAAAATCAGTTTCTGTCCTCCTAAAAATCACCGCCATACCATTGCCTCCGCAAATACTCCTTTTACCACTCACTTCTAACTTCCCACTTCTAACTTCCCACTTCTTATGTCTCATTTCCTATATTCTTGTTCTGACACCGGTTCCATCCAGATTGGTTCCCCTTTTTCACGCCCTGTTATTGCAATTTGTACAAAGGATGAATCAATGCTTGCTCCATGCCAATGTGGAACATTGGGTGGGCATTTTAGGGCATCTCCCTTACGCAGTATTCTTTTCTGGGTGCCTTTTTCCTGGTAATAGCCAATGCCATCCAGAACAAGTATTATTTGTCCTGCTGGATGAATATGCCAGTTGGTTCTTGCACCTGGTTCAAAACTAACATTTCCTACAGAAATTTTATTTAGGCTATCCGCAGCAATTAGGGGTAGCAGATAAGCTGTGCCTGTAAAGTTCGCATTGGTTATTTTATTTCCCTTTTGAAATGGATTTGATACAGATTGTTCTTTTTCCGGTTCGGGTTTCAATTCTGTAAGATTGCAGGATGAATTCGTAGCAAAGAATAGGATGCTTATAAATAATGAATTAACTATTTTCATATGCTATTTATTGAGTTCACTATTGATGAAGTCGTTGATCTTGCTAACTGCCTGTAAAACATATTCCGGTTTCCAATAGGTTTCAATATGCGTTGCTCCTTCAATCATATATAATTCTTTTTCCCTTGAATTGATGGCATTTTTAAAAGCTGCCTCCGTCATGTAATAAGTGTCCGCCTTACTCCCTGCAATCATTAGTAATGGCTGATCCAATAGGTCCATATTGGTATTGGCATCAAAAGTCATTAGATCCATCAGACTGCTAAGTGTATATTTTGCACTTGAGTTTGGATGCGCATGCGTTTTATTATAATAGATATATCCTTCCCGGTACAACTCAAACGGCAGTTTTGATATTTGTTCATCCGTTAATAGAACCGTGCTATTGTTTGCGTATAGTACTTCTCCTGTTATAGCCTCTTTTTTTCGGGCATCGGAGGCCTGCTTTATTCTGTTCTGGATGGTGGATAGTTGTGAATCCATAAAGCCATTACGCCTAACCAAACCTGAATTAAACATGCTTAGTGTTACAACTACTTTGAACCGTTTGTCTGACTGCGCAGCTTTTAAAGAATAACCACCTCCACCGCAGATTCCCAATAATGCGATTCTCGCAGTATCAACACCTGCAAATGTTGAAATAAAATCTCCCATGGCATGAATGTCTTCAATTCGATTGGCAGGCTTGTCTACATATCTGGGGGTTCCACCACTTCCGCCCTGGTACGAAGCATCTGCAGTTATTGTTATAAAGCCAAGTTCAGCCATGCGCTGTGCATATAATCCTGCTACCTGTTCTTTTACACCGCCATTGGGATGTGCAATTACTATAGTTGGATAGGATGCCGTGGACCTGTAAGCAGGTGGTGTGTAAATATTGGCAACTATGGATATATCCTTTATTTTATACCTGACCGGATGGATATTCACCTTTCCTTTCTGGTTTTCTTTGATGGCTCCGGCATACACAAGTGAAAATGGATTTTCTATTTTAGTTTTTAATATCCCGTCCAAAACAGACTGAGCTTCATCGGCAGCACTGTTTCCAACTGCGGCCCGAAGAGTAGGTATAAACTGGTTAAGTTGTTCAGGTGTTAATCCTGTGTTCAAACAAATAGCCAGATGGCCGCGCAACATTGGTTCGGCATTTCCGATACTGCTCAAAACGGAAATAGTCACCAATTCTCTTTCTGCATAGGTTAATACATCCCGTTCAAAAATGTCGGCAAATAAATGCTCTTTAAGGAAACTGTCGATGATCGGCGCAAATGCGTTGTATCCGGTTGGGGGACTAGTTTGCTTTACTCCTGTAAGTTTCTCCAATACAGATTTGCCACGTTCATATTTGCTGGTTTCATTTTTAATGAAGGATGCTTGTGGACCCGGTTTGTCTTTTATATTTTTGGATTTTCTTTCTTCCAGGACCTGCATAAATGTTTGCAAACCGCGAATACTTCTGGGAAAACCACAGTATGCATAAAGATGTACTAATGCTTCTTTAATCTGATTGATGGTTAATCCTTCATTCAACCCTGCATGTAAAGCTGTCTGAAGTTTAATCAGATCTCCTTTTGCAGTTAATGCAGCTATGGAAATCAGCTGTTGCTGTTGTGGAGTAAGATCTGTTTTCATATTGCTGTTATTCTGCGCCGATAGTGTTAATTGCATATCGGTTATTAGTGCTAATAGGAATGGTAGAATCTTTATTATTTTCTTCATGGTGCCAGTTTATTTTTCAAGCCTTTTTTCTTTTAACCAATTAAACATCAGATCAGCGATTGCTTCATTATTCAAATCTGACATGGGAAAATGCGTATTGCCTTTGATCCCGATATCGGGGAGATAAACAAGGGTCACATCACCACCTTTTTTATTAACAGCATCCCTCCATAATTTGGCCATGGAAAGAGCAGCCCGCCATTGCTCCTGCCCTGGATTTAACGTAGGTTCAGTTGGAATATAATCACCATAATAGATGATTATGGGAATTTTTGTTAACTGGTGGAAATCAGCCTCCGGAACGCCTGATGCTCTTAATACGCCACCCAGATAGGGTATGGAGTCAGGCAGTTCCTGATGAGGAAATACAAAACCACTGCCTGGTTCATAGGCAACGATTGCTTTAATATTCCTGTTTTTAATGGCAGTTGTCCAGCCTTGTCCTCCACTATGAGAATGTGTGACCAGAATTCCCTTTCCTATTTTGTCAAAAAGCGCCGAAACTGCTGCTATATTTACTTTTGCATCAAATGGACCTGTATCTGGAACCATCTGCCGATAAAACTGATTTAGTGCTTCCGGGTCTTTTGAAAATTGTACACCAGGGTAAAATGTTTTGTCAGTGCCCATGCGGAAGATTCCAAACCATAATTGCTCATCTGTTGCAGCTGGAATTGTTATAGGAAGACTTCTTCGTGCAGCTCTGCCTCTTCCTGGCTGATCAAGTAGATAAACCGGAAATTTTTTTCTGAGAAAGATTGTTTGAAATCCTTCTCTACCGTCGGGCGTGGTTTCCCATGTTTTGGCAGATTGTCCGTAACCATGCCAGAATACTAAGGGTAATTGCCGAGGAGTTTCAGGAATCTGATAAAAAACATAAGCATGATCTCCATGCAGTGTTTGGCCTTCGGTTGCCTGATTTGTCGGATTAAATGCCCCGTGTTTTATCGGGTCGAAAGTACCTGGACTTTGAACTATCCTTCCACCAATTGCAAAACTGCCCTGATCAGCTAAAACTATTGAATTGCCAGTAGCTTTTTCAGCAGCTGTTTTACATGCGGTAATCAATAGGGGCATAGTTATCCCTGCAAGTATGTAAAATAAGTTATGTTTCATTGTATAAGTTCTTTCAGATAATGTTATTGACCAACTTTGTATTGTCCCAGCCATTTTACAACGGAAGGATCACGATGGTCAAAAAAGTAGCTTTTATTTGTATCGAGGGTGGTAATCAAATCCATTTCTTCCTGGCTAAGGTCAAAATCAAAAATGTTTAAATTTTCTTCAATCCGATTTTTTTGAACTGATTTTGGAATGGCTATGATGCTCCTCTGAGCGAGCCATCTAAGAATTACCTGTGCTATTGATTTGTTGTATATTTTTCCAATTGACAACAGTACCTGGTTACTGAAAATATCATTTTTCCCCTCGGCAAAAGGACCCCAGGATTGGATTTGAACGTTGTTTTCTATAAGAAATTGCTGCGTTTCCTGTTGTTGTTGAAATGGATGCGTTTCAATTTGATTTACGGCTGGAACTACCTCATTATGAGTGATTAGATCGATTAATCTGTCCGGCTGAAAATTGCTAACGCCAATGGCTCTTATCTTACCTTTCTTATACAATTCCTGCATTGCTCTCCACGCTCCATAAACATCTCCAAATGGCTGATGGATCAGGTATAAATCAAGGTAGTCTGTCTGTAGTTTTTTAAGTGAATTTTCGAATGCTATTTTTGTTCCTTCATATCCGCTTGACTGAATCCAGACTTTTGTAGTTAGAAATAAATCATTTCTTGAAACTCCGCTTTTTTTTATCGCATTCCCGACTGCTTCTTCATTTCCGTAGGAAGAGGCGGTATCAATAAGGCGATAACCTGTATGAATGGCATCCAGTACGCTTCTTTCACATACTGAGAGATCATTCATCTGAAATACTCCGAATCCCAAAATAGGCATTTCGACTCCATTGTTTAACTGTATATGTTGCATTGTAATATTAATTATCTAATGCAAAGGTCATAACAATTCACTCATCAGTCTGTATACCTATTATGGGTTTATCTACCAATATTGCAGATTTATTCCGGGTGAATTTTTAATGAGCAATTTTGTGGGTATCTCTTACACTACTGAATGTCATCGCCAATAATTTCCATTCGCCAGTCTGTTTTTTAAATACTTCTGTTACAGTAAATTCTGTTATCGCATCTGTTCCCCTCACAACAGCAGTTAATGTAATCCGGCTCCAAACTACCGCTACATCATCAGAAATTTCAGCTGTAACATCATGCACATCGGCTTTTTTATACCAGATGCTTCCGGTTTTAATGATATCCAGTTCCTGGTCTTTTTTCCAGGTACCACTCATGTGAACAAATTTTGACTGATCATGGAAGAGTGGAGTGAGTTTCTCCACATTCTTATCAGCCATCCATTGCCATTTATCGGCTGATAGTTTGATTAATTCCTGCTGAGTATTGCTTTGGGCTTGACAATAAGTGTTTGCAATCAATATTATTATTGTAAGAAAGAGTGATTTGTTTTTCATTTTTGTGTTTTTATTTAGATGGAGCAAATGCCCCGGTTTCAATCCACTTTATCCACGCTTTTTTAAATGCTGCGTGGCTCATTGGAGGAAGGGTTCTGCCTTCCCCGGGGTTCCATCCGGCTTTTACTAATCCATCATCTGCATGTTCCAGTAATTGCTTCAGTGTTTTATTCCCGTTTGTTTTGGGATTTACCAGTTGTTTCGCTAATTCTTCCGCTGTTTTACCTTCGAAAACCATCTTCATATCTGCTGGTGGAAGGTGCCAGTCAGGGTGCCCTGGTGGCATATTCAAACCAGCCAGATTGGTGGCCTGATGACAGTTCGCACATTTCATGGTATAAATACCTTTTCCATCTTTACCTCTTTGTGGCAGCATGGAATGCGGATGGCTGTCATCGCCTTGCAGAGGAGTATCCCCGGCAGGATGACAATTCATGCAGCGCGGACTCATTAATACGGCATATACATCCTTAAATGCCTTTACCGATTCAATGCTGTCTTTTTTTATAGAAAGAATTGTTGCATTAGTAAAGTCTGCTTCATTTTTTAAAGCAAAGCTCATTAATGCTACGAGTGAAACGAATCCCGTAATAAGTATCAGTGATTTTTTCGGCATGGTTGTCTATTTTATCCATTTTTTCGTTGAATTTCTGCAGCCATATGTATTGCTTCCCGAATTCTCAGGTAGGTTCCACATCGGCAGATATTTCCCGTCATGGCAGCATCAATATCTTTATCTGTTGGATGCTGGTTTTGTTTGAGAAGTACCGCAGCGGACATGATCTGGCCGGTTTGGCAATAACCACATTGGGCTACGTCCAGCTCCAGCCAGGCTTTTTGCACAGGATGCTCACCGGTATCCGATAGCCCTTCAATCGTAACCACTTTTTGTCCTTCAGCGCGACTAACTTTTGTAACGCAGGACCGAATCGCTTCGCCATTTAAATGAACAGTACAGGCACCACACTGGGCAAGACCACAACCATATTTTGTACCTACCAGATCCAGGTGGTCTCTTAATACCCATAACAATGGTGTATTGGGATCAATATCCAGCTGATAAGATTTATTATTTATAGTTAAAGAAATCATGGATGATATATGATGTTGTTTAAAAATTTGTTTAGAAAGCGCGGCGTGAATTCAGCTGCGGGCCATAGGGCTGATCATAATAACGTTTGCCGGTAGCTTTATATAATGCATTGGCCAATGCACCGAATACCGGAGGAAAGGGTGGTTCTCCCAATCCGGTTGGATCCAGCTCATTCTGAACAAAATGCACTTCTATTTTTTGAGGTGCTTCATTCATCCGAATGATCTTATAGCGATGGAAGTTATTTTGTTCAGCAGCCCCTTCTTTATGTGTTAATGCACCATACAGTGCATTGCCAATTCCATCAACAACAGCTCCCTGTACCATATTGGTGGCGGCATCCGGATTAATAACAATTCCGCAGTCTATTGCACTGAAAACCTGCTCCACTAACGGTTTCCCGTCTTTTACAATAAAATCGATTACATGGGCAGCGTAAGAGTTATGGCAGAAATAGGCAGCTACACCGCGACTGAATTTTTTATTTTCCGCTTTGTTCCAGCCCGATTTTTCTTTTACCAACTCTAATACAGAGGCATACCTGTCAGGATCATAATCGTTGTTTTTTCCAACCGGATTCTCCTTGGCTCTTTTCAATAATTCGAGCCTGAAATCGATTGGATCTTTTCCCATTACTTCAGCCAATTCATCCAGAAACGATTGTTCAGCTGCTGCATTGAAATTTGATCTGGGAGCCCTGAATGCTCCAATGGTAATATTGGAAGGAATAGACCAGCCTTCTGCCAGATAATTATCGATAGCACCTGCCGGGAAACGATTGGCATGAACAGGGTGTTCCGGTATGCCTCCTCCCTTTACATGAAAGCCAATCAGGTTTTTATTGGCATCCAATGCTGCCCTGTACGTGGCGGTATACATGGGGCGATAGATGCCATAGGTCATATCATCCTCTCTTGAATAAATCAGCTTAATTGGTGCTTTGGCCTTCTTTGAAATCAGCGCCGCTTCTCCCAGATAATGGCCATAAGCCCTCCGGCCAAAACCTCCACCCATGCGAGTCATTTGGATTTCTATTTTTTCTGGTGGCAGCCCAAGTAATTTGGACAACATGGGTTCCGTCCAGCCGGGAGCCTGTACGGGGCCTGCCAGCACAGCCTTCTCCTCTGTAACATGCGCGAAGAAGTTCATCGGCTCCATGCAATTATGCGCAAGAAACGGCGCACTATAGGTGCGTTCTATTATTTGGGCGGCATTTTTGAATGCAGCTTCCGGATTTCCGTCTTTTCTTAGTTCCTGGGCAGGCTGACTGGCGAGTTCCTGCATTTTTTTTCTTTGAGTCACCGTACTTTCCAATGCGCCTGGAACAATTACTTCTCTTTTGCCACCCCTGCCTCCAAAAACATCTTTTGCATCTCCACGAGGCTCCCAGGTAACTTTTAATTTCTTCCGTGCATTCATTACCTCCCAGGTAGATTTTCCAACTACAACCAATAAATCGTTGAAGGTTCTGGTGTCAAATCCTCCCTGTTCAAAATTCTCCGGATATAATTCCTGTTTAAAAACGTCTGTTATGCCTGGCATTTTCAAGGTCTCTGACGCATCAAATGATTTTAATTTCATTCCGAACGCAGGTGGATGTTCAATCATGGCGATCAGCATGCCTTCCTGTTTGTAATCTATCCCAAAAAGAGGTTTACCTGTTACAATCTTTTGCCCTTCCACATTTTTTTTTGAGATACGAACAACATTGAAATTTTTTGTCTCCTTAAGTTTTGCGTCTTTGGGTACCGGAACGGTGGCGGCCTTTGTGGCAAATTGTCCGTAGTTACCGCTCTTTCCAGATTTAGCATGATGAATGATCCCAGCATTGGTGCTTAGTTCTTCAATTGGAACATTCCAGGTTTGCGCTGCTGCGCTCAATAACATTTGTCTTGCAGCTGCACCTGCTTCCCTAAGCGGTTTCCAATACATTCGGACGGAATTACTTCCGCCGGTAAATTGCGGGCCTAATTTTACATTATCATGTGGCCCCATTTCAACTATAATAGTTTGCCAGTCGGCATCCAGTTCTTCAGCTATGATCATCGGTAGAGAAGTCATTACATTCTGTCCAAATTCCGGATTGGGGTTTAGAATCTTTATTAGATTATCCGGTGTTATTTTGATATAACTGGTTAATTCGATCCACTCATCAGCCAATTCAGGATCGGTTAATTTACCTGCTTCCTTAAAAGAGGATAACCAGGTAAAGCTTACCATCAGCCCTCCTCCGGCAAGAGCGGAAGATTTTAGAAATGAGCGCCTGTTAATGGATGATTTTTTTTGGGTCATTGTTCTGCGTTTTATTTTAAGGAACCTGTTGTGACAGCTTTTTCAATTAAATCTAATCGTTCTTTTTTAGGATCCGGACCTCCAACTGCAGCACCATCACTCCGAAATTCCAGGAGCTCATTTTTTTTCGGATGATGTAGCGGCCAATTAGGCAAGCCAGCTTCGTTCGGATTTCCGGTTTTAGCAAAATTTGTCCAGTACCTATTCATCAGTTTTGCCATTTTTTGATCTTCGGGTGCAATTGAACTTCCGTTTCTGTTTATCAGATTATCAAATACATAGGGTATTTCTGAAGCGTGAACAGCGCCGAAACGCATTCTTTGGTGCATAGATGGTGATACATAGGAAAACAGATAAATGAATGCAGGTGCTCCGATGGTGGTAAAAGACGTTGCGGTAAAGCGTGCCGGTTCTGCCCAAACCTTATCTGTATTAACCATCGCCAGCATCCAGGGAAATTCCAGACTGTCGTTTCTGCTATAAACTTGTTTTGCTTCTTCTTTAAAGTTACCAAACAGATTCAATAGTTCTTCTTTTGAACGGGCATTTACAAATCCTGCAGGAACTTCCGCACTATTTGATCCGATAATTAATGGAACACTCGATTGTCTGCCTGCATTGTAGGCACTTTGAGCAGTTTCTGTCACTAATTTACCATCAAGAATCGGACCCGAATAAATTTCCGGACCGCCTGGCCCGATACTTTCCAATCCTCCGTCAATAATTTGTGCAACAGTCATTGATCGAAGCCTTGTCAATGCTGTTTCATCAGTTCCGGTTATCCCATGTTTCCGGGCAAAATTTACCCCAATTGTTTCAGCTGAAACCGGATAATAAGGATCGGAATTTTCCTCGCGTATTGGCCTTCCGGTAAGCACGCCATCACGTCCTCCACCTGATTCAATAATTGCTTTATGAAAAAGCCCTTTCGCGGATTTAATCGTAAGTAGGGAATGAACGGAAACGCCGCCTGCGGATTCTCCAAAAATGGTGATATTGCCCGGATCTCCGCCGAATGCAGCTATGTTTTTTTGGATCCATTGCAGAGCGGCTATCTGATCCATATAGGCATAGCTGCCTTTTGGTTCATCCTGATATTCTTTGCTAAGGGCTGGAAAAGCGAAAAAGCCCAGTCTGCCTAATCGATAATTGATGCTTACCAGAATTACGCCATTGTCTGTAAAAGAAGCGCCTGAAAAATTATTCATAGCTCCGCTTCCAAATACAAAAGCGCCGCCATGTATCCAGACCATCACCGGAAGTCTGGCATTTTCTTTGGCAATTGCAGGCTTCCATACATTCAGATACAGACAATCTTCTGAGGAGGATGGTGAAATTGAATCAGTTCCATTTCTGGGAAATGCCGCCTGCGCACAGTCGGCACAATATTTATTTACTTCACGAATGCCCTCCCATGGTTCAGGAGGCTGAGGGGGGCGCCACCGGAATTGGCCTGTTGGCGGTGCAGCATAGGGGATTCCTTTGAAACTGGATACAGTTCCTTCGGTTGTACCACGTACAATACCTGATGATGTTTTGATCGTTGGTGAGGCACTGGTGGAATTTTGTGCCGAAGTTTCAACCTGAGTAAAGCAGTTCAATAAGAATGCTGCTGCTATAATGATATCTTTCATGATGATGGTTCCTTTCTTTCATTCGAATCTGATCACACAAATTCCAATTTCTAAGATCTACTTTAAAAACTGCCTGATAGTTATACAGATTCCTGTTTTACCTACCAATATCGCTGATAGCAACCCAAGCCTCCCTAAAACTGGTGTAAAACAGTAATTTTAAGTATAAAATGCAGCAGCATGGAAAATATCCGACGTTTTGAGTCCATCAATGATTACAACAGCTTTAACAATAATGAAACGCTCCATCCGCTGGTGAGCGTGGTTGATCTTTCCAAAGCAAGCCCAAGGCAGGGTTCACGCATGTACTTTGGCTTTTACACTGTTTTTCTAAAGGACGTAAAATGTGGCGATCTGGTGTACGGGAAGCATAATTATGATTATCAGGAAGGTACACTGGTATTTCTGGCACCGGGCCAGGTAGCTGGAGTGAATAGTAATGGAGAAACCTATCAGCCTAAAGGACATGCATTGATATTTCATCAGGATCTGCTTCCCGGAACTGCTTTGGGCAAGCATATGCAGGAATATAGTTTTTTTGGTTATCAGTCAAATGAGGCACTTCATTTATCGGAAAGGGAACGCAAAATTGTGCTGGACTGTTTTTCCAAAATTGAATATGAACTGGAGCGGTCAATCGATAAGCACAGCAAGAAGTTGATAGTATCCAATATTGAATTGTTTTTGAACTATTGTGCACGTTTTTACGAACGCCAATTTATTACACGTGAAAATATTCATAAAGGAATATTGGAAAGGTTTGAGGTATTGTTAAACGAGTATTTTAATTCTGATAAACCCGAAACAATCGGATTGCCATCTGTAACATGGTGTGCCGGAGAATTGAATTTATCTCCGGGTTATTTTGGTGACCTGGTCAAAAAGGAAACGGGAAAATCTGCGCAGGAATACATTCAGTCCAGAATTATTGATGTTGCTAAAGAACTTATTTTTGACAAGAGCAAATCAGTAAGTGAAATAGCCTATGAGCTTGGTTTTAAATACCCTCAGCATTTCAGCCGCCTATTCAAACAAAGAGTTGGTCAGTCTCCACAGGATTACAGAAATCTGAATTGACTTTTACCTTATTCAGTAATTATGGTATAGATTCAGGTGATTTGTATACGTAGAATGCTTTTTCAACCATCAATTTTGTTGAATAAATAATTTGGTGAAAAAAATCATTTTATGAAAACAAGAAGACTTGGAAAAAGTGGGCTAGAAGTTTCTGAATTAGGATTAGGTTGCATGGGTTTGACTTTTGGGTACGGTCCGCCTGCCAATGAAACTGATGCCATTGCACTAATACAAAAAGCGTACGATCTGGGCATAACCTTTTTCGATACAGCGGAAGCCTATTCACAAGGTGCAAATGAAACTTTATTAGGCAAATCCGTAAAATCTTTCAGAGAAAAAATTGTCATCGCTACAAAATTTGGTTTCCAAAATGGAGATGCGTCAAAAGGTGTTGACAGTCGTCCGGAGAGAATTAGAGCTGTTGCCGAAGCTTCCCTTAAAAATCTGAAAATTGATGTGATTGATTTGTTTTATCAACACAGGGTTGATCCGTCTGTTCCCATGGAAGATGTGGCGGGTGCGGTAGGGGATCTGATAAAAGAAGGAAAGGTTAGGTATTTTGGATTAAGTGAAGCAGGTGTTGAAAGTATTCGCCAGGCGCATATCGTGCAACCGGTAGCAGCCTTGCAAAGTGAATATTCATTGTGGTGGCGTGAACCGGAGAAAGAAATCCTACCGCTTATGGAAGAATTGGGAATTGGATTTGTACCATTCAGTCCGTTAGGTAAAGGGTTTCTTACAGGAACAATCAATGAAGCTACTGAGTTTGATAAGAATGATTTCCGGAATATAGTGCCTCGTTTTTCAGAAGAAAACAGGAAGTCGAATCAGGCATTGGTTGATTTGATTAAGAAGATTGCAGTTGAAAAAAATGCCACCCCTGCCCAAATCTCTCTGGCCTGGTTATTGGCCCAAAAACCATGGATTGTACCTATTCCAGGTACAACAAAGCTTCCTCGTTTGCAGGAAAACGCAGGTGCAGTTAAGGTTGAATTGAGTAAAACAGACCTGGAAAGAATTGAATATGCTGCTGCAAAAATTGAAATTCATGGAGCCAGGTATCCACAGCATTTGCAGGAGAGAGTAGGGAAATAATTTTGATTTATTACCTAATTTGTCTGACATGAAAAATTTTACCGGTATGCTGGTAGCGACAATTAGCTTATTTGTGTTTTCTTTTTCTTTTGCAGTAGGTCAGATAAAAAAAGACCCCGATAAAACGCTGATTGTTTATTTATCCCGAACAAAAAATACCAAAGCTGTAGCGCAAATCATCCATCAGGAAACCGGTGGAAAATTAGTGGAATTAGAGTTGGTAACGCCTTATCCGGAAAACTATCAGCAAATTGTAACGCAGGTGAGTTTAGAAAATGAAACAGGTTATTTGCCAGTACTAAAGACAAAAATTGATAGCATTGATAAATATAATCTTGTATTTATTGGCTTCCCTACCTGGGGAATGCAAATGCCACCACCATTGAAAAGTTTTTTGAACCAGAATGACTTTGCAGGTAAAACAATTATACCTTTTAATACACATGCCGGATATGGCATGGGAACAAGTCTGGAAACAATTAAAAAATATTGTCCGGATAGTCGGATTCTAAAACCCTTCTCAGTGGAAGGTGGAGTTGCTTCTGCTGTCAGTAGTTGGCTAAGTAATTTAGGCATTAATGATTGATTTCTCACCTCTTACTTCTGACATATAACTTTGATAATCAGATTGTTGTCAAAGAGTCGACAACTAATTTGCTTTTTTAAAAATCAATAGTATATTTGATCTCTTTCCATGCCGCCTCCGGCAAATTTTGTTCAGCCTCTGTTTTTTGTTAATTCATCAGCCTCTATAAGTTCATTGATTATTGTTCGCTGGTGGCATTCTGATATACCAGTCACCGGTAAGTTTTAGTAATTGCGCATTTATAATTTTTAAAAATTCAGCATTTATGAAACTATCAGAATTTATTGCATTGAATGAAGATCAGAAAAGATCGACCGTTTTGAAGAAAGGAGTAGTACTTGCAAAACGGCTTATTGAAGATCAGGTGGTATTTCTTTTTCAGTTACAGGAGTATTATGTAGAGATTTATTGCTGTAGCAAGAGTAAGGACGTGATGCAATTCATGGCCTTTCAGAATACCCGGCAATTAGCACCTTATTTGGAAGGAATATCTATTAATCAGCTAATCAACAAGTCCAAATGAATGGGCTTGCCGGTTAGAATTGATAAATAAAGGCATTGATATTCATGCCCGCACCAACGGATGCGAATACCACTTTGTCACCAGGTTTCAGTTGCTGATTCTCTACCTTGTTTTTCAAAATCAGGTCCAATAAGGTTGGGATGGTTGCTACTGAACTATTGCCAAGGTAGGCTATTGTCATAGGCATTATGGAAAGATCTTCCAATTCAATGTCATATAATTTATACAGACGTTTGAGAATAGCTATGTCCATCTTTTCATTTGCCTGGTGAATGAGGACTTTTTTTATGTCAGTGATCGCTATTCCGGCTTTATCAATTGTTTCTTTAATCACAACCGGAACATAGCTCAATGCAAACTCATACAAGGCCCTTCCATTCATTTTGAGATAAGCATTGTTGGTAGTGCAATCAGCGTTGTAGGAGGCTGCCATGGTTAGTAAGAGCGCATGTTCACTGGCATAGGTTTGTGCTCCATGTGCTATTATGCCTTTGTCTGTTTCTGCTGCTGCCTCCATTATTACTGCACCGGCACCATCGGCATAAATCATGGAGTCACGGTCATTTTGATCAATTACCCTGGAAAGTGTTTCAGTGCCAATAATCAGGCAGCGTTTGGCATCACCGGAACGGATATAATAATCTGCCTGTATTACTCCCTGTATCCAACCCGGACAACCAAATACCAGATCATAGGCAATACAGTGTGGATTTTTGATCTGGAGTTTGTGTTTAACCATGGATGCCAGAGAGGGTACAATATTAACCCTGTTGGAATCGTAGGTCACATCTCCAAAATTATGAGCAACTATTATATAGTCCAGGCTTTCCTTTTCTATATTGCCGCTTTCCAATGCATCGATGGCAGCCAGATAAGCAAGATCTGAAGCTGTCTGATCATTTCTTGCATATCTCCGTTCTTCAATTCCGGTTATCTCTTTGAATTTTTCAATATTCCGTTGAATGGAGCCCGGTACAAGGGTCCCGTCTTTTTGTAAAAATTGATGGTTTATAAAATCGCTGTTGCTTACTCTTACTTCAGGCAAACAACTTCCGGTAGCAGCAATCACAGATCTCATTCCAGTCATATAGGTTCGAATTCGTTTTTTGTTCACTATTCACCATTCACTATTCACCTTCCAACAGGAAGCTCATAAATTCGCTTTCCCGTCACCTTATAAATCGCATTACACAATGCCGGTGTAAACGGCGGTACAGGAGGTTCTCCCACCCCCGTTGGTTTGGCATCACTTTCCATTATATGTACATGAATTTCTTTTGGCGATTCAGACATCCGGATGATTTTGTATCCGTCAAAATTGGATTGTTCCACCTGTCCGTTTTTTACCGTGATTTCACTTTTCAAAGCCAGACTGGCAGAAAACTGCGCACCGCCTTCAAACTGTGATTTTATCCGGTCAATATTAACTGCTGTTCCACAATCCACCGCATAGTGTACACTGGGGATCGAAATTTTATTATCAGCGTCCAGTTTTACTTCCACAATGCAGGCCACATAAGTGAGAAAAGATTTATGTGCAGCAAAACCAAGTGCAGAACCTTTGGGAAGTTGTTTTCCCCAGCCGGCTTCTTTGGCCACCCGTTGAATGACGGCTTTCATCCGGCTGGTTTCCCAGGGATAATTGGCAATATCCTCGCCATAGTTAGGGTAGGTGGTGTTTACCAGTTCTTCTGCAAAGCTGATATTCCTGTCCTCTCCCAATAAATTGAGTGCTTGCTCTACTGGGTCAACACCACGCGCTTCAGCCACCTCATCCAGCATCGTGGATATGGCAAATGCCTGTGGAATATTTCGTACGGATCTTAACCAGCCTATCCTCAAATGCGCGGTTGCATCATGTGTTTCCAGTTTAATTGCCGGAACGTTGTAAGGAAAATCAGACGCGCCCAGCATTAATTCGCCATCACTGGGTTGAACAACTTTATTATCATCCGTTGCAGAAATGGATGGATTCGCAATATGATGGTTCCATCCGCTTAACTGATTCTCCTTATCAATAGTTGCAACAATTCTTTGTACACTTAATGCATGGTAATAGTCATGCCGGATATCATCTTCCCGGGTCCAGATTACTTTCACCGGATGGCCGGCTTCCTTCGCCAGTAAGGCGGCTTCCACAATGAAATCAGGTTTTGATTTTCTTCCGAATCCACCACCCAGCAGGGTTACATTAACTTTTATATTGTCAGCTGAAATCCCCAGTGCATCTGCCAATACATTTCTGGCACCCTGTGGATTTTGTGTACAGGCCCAAACCTCACATTTTCCGTCTTTTACAATTGCCAGGGCCGCCGGTGCTTCCAATGTGGCATGTGCCAGATAGGGCGCTATATAAGTGTGCTCGATTGTTTTTTTGGCACCCGCTTTGGCAGCATCAAAATCGCCCCTGTTTCTGCGTATTGTTCCTTTGCCTTTGATGGCAGTGGAAAGCTCGGCGATCTGTTTAGCTGAATCATAACTGGCATTTGGTCCCAGATCCCACTCCACTTCCAGTGCTTCCCTGCCCTTAATGGCTGCCCAGGTATTGTCGGCAATTACCGCTACTCCATTCTGTGGTGTTTTTAAGGTGGCCGGAAGGGTAGCGCCTTTTATGGCGATGACGTTTTTAACCCCCGGAACGGCGCGCGCCTTTTGATCGTTATAAGATTTGATGGAGCCGCCAACAACCGGACTTCTTTTTATTACGGCAATTTTCATTCCTTCGATTTTTGCATCGATGCCAAACACTGCAGAACCGGTTACGATTTCATGCAGATCCACGATGGGAGTGACTTTCCCAATCATATTAAACTGACTGCTTTCTTTCAGTTTGAGTTTTTCCGGACCAGGAACCGGAAGTTTGCTGGCTGCCTCTGCAAGCTTACCAAAATCGATTTTTTTGTCGGATTCTTTATGAATTACCTGTCCGTTTTCCGTATCACATTCTTCCAGGGGGAGGTTCCATTCTTTTGCAGCAGCCTGCATCAACAACAGTTTTGCTGTAGCCCCGGCTTCGCGCATGGGTTTATAAAACATGCGTACAGAATAGGATCCATCCGTGTTCTGATCGCCGTATTTTTTTTCATCTCCTTCTGCCTGTTCAATTTTCACTTTGGTCCAGTCGGCACCCAACTCGTCCGCAATGATTAGCGGAAGCGATGTTCTTATTCCCTGACCCATTTCTGAGCGATGGGCAATGAGGGTAATTTCACCGGTGGACGAAATCCGCAGGTAAACATTGGGCGCAAAACTGGCTGTTTTATTCCCTTTGTCATCGCAACTGAAAAAACTTACGCCCAATAATAATCCTCCGGAAAGAATGCTGCCAAGTTTTAAAAAATCTCTCCGGGAAGCATTGAATATTTCAGATTTTACTTCCGTTTCATGTTGCTGAATGGGGCTGGAGTTCCGCATGGTAAAAGGCTTTAGGTGATGACCAGATTATTTGGAGGCAACTTCAAGGATGGCAGCCTTGATTCTGTTATAGGTGCCACATCGACAAAGATTTCCTTCCATAGCCTGCTCGATTTCAGTCTCTGTGGGACTGGGATTTCTGTTCAGCAGGGAAGCGGCATTCATAATCTGACCGGTTTGGCAATATCCGCATTGTGGTACGATGTGTTTTTCCCAGGCTTTCTGAAGGGGATGATCACCCTTTTCACTGAGGCCTTCAATGGTGGTTATTTTTCCGTCTTTCACTGCCGAAACAGGGAAGCTGCAGGAGCGTATGGCGCTGCCATTCAAGTGCACGGTACAGGCGCCGCAGAGGGCTTTGCCACATCCGAATTTAGTTCCGGTTAAGCCTACAAGGTCTCTTATGACCCAAAGTAAGGGCATATCGTCCATGACATCCACTTCATGTGTTTTGCCATTTACCTGAATGGAATAGTTCGCCATAAAAAACGTTTTCTAAATGTATTTAAAATAGAGGAATCCGGCTATTTTTTTATGCAGTCTATATCAATCACAAACCGACAGCTATTATTTACACAAACGTTTGCTTTCTTCTTAATAATTATTTTGGTCTATTTTGATCATGAACCAACTGCTTCATGCAATCATCTTCTGAAATAAATCTGCTGAACCGCCTGCAAGCCGGTGAAAAAGCTGCTTTCGACCAGCTTTTTCAGCAATATTATAAATTGCTTTGTGCTAATGCATGTTACTTTTTACAGGATGAAGATGATGCCCGGGAGCTTGTTCAAAACCTGTTTGTTGATTTGTGGGAAAAGAAAAACCGGTTACAGCTCCATGAAAATCTTAAAAGCTATCTTTTTCTTGCAGTGAAAAACCGGTGCCTGAATCATTTGGAAAAACTGAAAACCCGTCAAAAAAACTATGCCGCTTTTTCCGGTTTACAGGAAAAAATGACCCAGCCCGCTTTTGAGCCTGTTCCGGATTATATTACCCTGGTAAATGGCGAATTGGAGCAAATGGCAGATCAAAAAAAATATGCGATCCGGGCTGTATATTTGAAAGGCAAATCCTACCAGGAGGCTGCCAATGAAATGGGGATTAGTATCAATTCCCTTAAAACGCATCTTAAATCCGGCCTTAAATTGCTCCGAAACAGTTTAAAAAATAACCCTACTAATTAACCCGAATGGCATTTCTGCCTGTTGCTTACTAATATGAGTTCTTCAAACGACCAGGTATATCAATTATTTATGGAAAAAATGGCCGGAACCCTGAGTCCGGATGAAGAACAATGGGTTAAAGTTCAGCTTGAGAATGATCCTCATTTCAGAAAAAACTGGGAAGCACTTGAATTGCAAAGCAGGGAAAGAGGTTTAAACAGGTTCCTGCAGGAATTGGATTTGAAACATGAACTGGCTCAGGTACATGAAAAAATTGATCAGAAAAAAGCTGTGCAACGGAGCCGAAAATTCCCATCCCTGATTTTGCGCGCTGCAGCTATGTTGGTTGTAATTGCAGGAATTAGTTATTGGTACTTTACAAAGGAAGAAACCCTTCTTGATAAAACGGTCATTGCAGCAGCAATTGAAGAACAACAAGCATCCACGCTGTTGAAACTGGCCGATGGTTCCCTTGTAAAACTTGATAATCAGGAAGAAAACAAAACATTTCAGTTAAAACAGGGAAGTTTTCAGACCGGGTCCCAAACACTTGAATATAACAGTACTGATACCACGCAGTCCAGCCTGATTGTTCCAGCCGGAGAAAGTTTTAAAATCCATTTGTCAGATGGTACGAAGGTTTGGCTCAACTCCAGTACTAAACTACGCTTCCCCTTTCTTTTCAATAGTACCAAAAGAGAAGTTCAACTAGAAGGCGAAGCCTATTTTGAAGTTGCAAATGACAAGGATCGCCCATTTATTGTAACTACATCTTTAACGAAGGTTCAGGTATTAGGAACTTCCTTTAATATAAATACCTATAAGGCCGATCGGGTCTCAACTTCTTTGGTGGAAGGTCGGGTTCTTACTGCTGATAAAAGGGGCAATCAAATTGAATTAAACCCCGGTAACAGTGCCATATTTTCTTCTGCAACCGGATTTAGTACCGGTTCATTCGACTCCGATGAAGTGCTGTCCTGGATGGAAGGACGTTGTTATTTTCATAATGTATCCATACCTGAACTGGCTGCCATTGCCGGTCGTTTTTTTGGTGTGAAAATTCAACTGGATGAAGCGAAATTCAGCGGAAAATCAGTTACAGGTGTATTGCAAAAAAATAAATTGGCTGATTTTCTGACCGATCTTGAAACCACCTCCGGCATCACTTATTATTACACTTCCGGTGTTCTTCATCTCGACCTTGCTGCCAATTAAAAAAAAGTTATCATTTTATTACGGGCAGATTCACCCGAAGTAAACAGCTTCCTGTTGCCTTTAGGAAGGGAGCGTTGTTTCGCTATTTCCTTTTAATCAAAACAAAAAATGTGAATATGAGAATTATTCCAACAAACCGAAATGCAGGCAGGAGGAGGCTGATTGGCATGCTTGCAGTTCTTTCGGTACTGTTGCTGCTTTTTACAAATGTGACTGCTCAGTCAAAAACAGGAAATTTTCAAACTCCTGTAACTGTAAAGGGTGATAAAATTTCACTCGACAAAGTATTCAAAACCATCCGAAAACAAACAGGGCTCAGTTTTTTTTATAGTAACCAGCTATTAGACGATACAGAAATCATTACGCTTTCGTTCAACAATACTCGTCTGGAGGAAGTATTGAAATATATATTTAACCGGCGCAATATTACCTACGAACTGAGAGGCAGCCGCATTATTCTAAATGCTGGTCCGGCTACAATTCCAACTTCAACTGAAAGACCTATAATAACGGTCGATACCGTAAAGTCGGCACAGTTGAAAGGGCAGGTGATGGATCCGCAGGGAAAGCCGCTGGTTAATGTTACTGTTGAAGTGCAGGGTTCAAAACCCGTCACAACCGTTACGGATGAGCTCGGTATTTTCACTGTTACTGCTAATTCCGGTGACCTGATACTGTTTACAATGGTGGGAATGGAAGCACAGCAAATTCTGATGACTGATAAGACAATTGTAAAAGTAACATTGAAAGAAAAGTCGGATCAGCTGAATGATGTGGTGGTAGTTGGTTATGGCAAGCAGAAAAAAATTAGCGTTTCCGGCTCTGTGGCAACTGTTAATATGCAGGATATGGAAACGCCTGTTCGTTCTCTTACCAATGCATTGGCAGGGAAAGTTTCCGGTGCCATTTCCATGGCCAGTGGTGGTGGTGAGCCCGGATATGATAATCCAACATTCACCATCCGCGGTATCGGCACTTTTACCGGAAGTGTTTCACCGCTGATTATTGTGGATGGTGTGCAACGCGATGATGTAAACAGCACCTATGGCGGAGCATTTAATAATATTGACCCGGAAGATATTGCCAGTATTTCCCTTTTGAAGGATGCTTCAGCTACTGCTGTTTTTGGCGCTAAAGGTGCCAATGGCGTATTGATTATAACCACCAAAAGAGGAGTGGCAGGTAAGCCGAAAATTTCAGTGAAAGCAGAGACTGGTGTGTCAGGATTTACAAGGTTGCCAAAAATGCTGGATGGGGTCACTTATATGCAGTTGTATAATGAAGCTCAATTGAATGATCCGGCGAATAGTAGCGGTACCGTTGCCTTCAGCGAAGCCACTATTGTAAAAACAGCCAGCGGACTTGATCCTTATCTCTATCTGGATGTCAACTGGATTGATGCGGTTTACAAAGACTGGACAACCATGACCAATGCCAATGTGAATGTAAGTGGGGGAGGTGAAGCAATGCGTTATTATGTTTCGATGAGTTTTTATAATCAGGATGGACAATACAATGTTTCCAAAATCAACGACTATAATCCCAACCTGAATTTCAAGCGATATGATTTCAGAACTAATATTGATATGAACCTGAGCAAGACAACCAGTTTGTCACTGAATATTGCTTCCATGCTGGTAAACAGCCGGTATCCGGGAAATAATGCAAATACCATCTGGTATTCTTCTTTCGCTACCAATCCCATTGCTTTTCCAGTTCAGTATCCCGGTGGGAAATGGGCCGGACCAAGAAACAATGCAGGCGTAAATCCTTATAACCTGGTACAGAATTCAGGGTACTCAACAGAGTTTAAACCTTCGGTTCAATCCGTATTGGCATTAACGCAGGAATTGGATATTGTAACAAAAGGATTAACGGCTATGGCACGGTTCTCCTTTGATACCTATGGAACTTTTGGTACCAATCGCACCAATAATAATGATTTATGGTTTGCCGGATCAAGGGATCCGCAGGGAAACCTGGTTTATGAGCAGGTTAGAACCGGATCTACCTTTCTTGGTTATTCTACCAGTTCTTCCGGTGAACGCGTGATGTACCTGGAAGGAAATCTCGGTTATAATCGCGCTTTTGGTAAACATAGTTTTGGGGGACTCGCACTGGCAAGTATTCGAAATCGGGTAATCGGATCTGCAGTGAATGTAAAAACGGCCATCCCCTTCCGCAACCAGAGTCTGGCTGGCAGAATTACGTATGCTTACATGGATAAATACCTGGCAGAAGTAAACCTGGGTGCTACCGGTTCGGAGAATTTTTCTGTTGGAAACAGATGGGGTTATTTCCCTGCTTTTTCGGCCGGATGGGTAATTTCAAAAGAAGAATTTTTCAAACCATTCCGTTCGGGTATTTCTTTATTGAAAATAAGAACTTCACATGGTACAACCGGAAATGATCAGATCGGTGGTGATCGGTTTGGTTATCTGACTTATATTGATGCTTCTGCCGGTGCTTCCTTTGGATTAGCGCCAACATTCTATAATGGAATTTCAGAAACCGTACTGGGTACACCTAATCTGACCTGGGAAAAATCCACCAAGGATAATCTGGGGCTTGAAATCGGAATTGCCAATAAGCTGAACATTATTGTGGATGCCTTCCGGGATCGACGTTCCAGTATTCTGATCAATCGAAATTCCATTTCTCCGATTGCCGGCTATAGTAACCTTGCCGTATATGCGAATATGGGTGAAATGGTCAACCGGGGTATTGATGGCAGTGTCGAATACAATACCCGTTTATCGCACAAAACAAGTTTAAGGCTTTTCGGAAATATCACCTACGCGAAGAATAAAATTCTATATGCAGATTATCCGGAACGTACCTATGCTTACCAACAACCGGAAGGAAATCGCTATGGTGCATTTACAGGATACATAAGTCAGGGATTATTTTTGGATCAGGCCGATATTGATAAAAGTCCGTCGCAGACCCGTACAGTTTTTCCGGGTGATATTAAATACCAGGATCTTAGCGGAGATGGAACAGTAAACGGAAATGACTGGACCTATCTGGATAAATCCTGGTTTCCCACCTGGTCATATGGATTTGGATTTAATGTAGGTCATGGAAATTTTGAACTCTCCGCCATTTTTGCAGGAGTTGCAGATGTGGGGATAATGGCCAATGGTTCGGGTATTCTTGGAAATGGCCGCGGTAGTGATGGTGTAGGAATTGTTCCTTTTGCAGGAATCGGACAGTATCCGGCCAATGTGCTTGAAAATGTTACGAATCGCTGGACACCGGATAATCCCCGTCAGGATGTTGATTATCCCCGTTTGACCATTACAAATAACAGCGATAATAATTACCTGAGCAGCACCTGGTGGCTGCGAGATGGCAGTTATATGCGATTGAAACAGGCAACTGCATCGTATAGGGTAAAGATGAGAGGCATCGATGTTCAATTCTATTTATCGGGTACCAACCTGCTTACCTTTTCTAAATTCAAATTATGGGATCCTGAAATGGGGTCCAATGGTGCCCAGTACCCTTTTGCTAAAACGGTCACCTTCGGTGTACGATCTAATTTTTAATTATTAAAGAATCAGCAATATGATACACTATCAGCGATATACTAAGGGCCTTGCCTGGATAGTTCTGGCTGTTCTGTTTTCCGGCTGCTCAAAATACCTGGATAAAAAGCCTGATAATTTATTAACTGAAGAACAGATCTGGCAAACAAGGATCAATGCAGAAGCTTATCTGCATAATATTTATTCGCATGTGCATACCAGTGATGGTGATGACTGGGCAAGTATTGGGGCAAGTGATGAATCGTCGGTTTCAATTCCAACCGTGAATGTTCGCCAGATGGTGAATGGAAACTGGAATGCACAGAGCTGGTATTTTTATACCTGGGGTAATTTTTATGCAGCTATCCGGAAAACTTTTGTTTTTGAAACAAATATTGATCAGGTTCCATTGGCAGAACTAAGTGATGAATTAAAGAATCAATACAAAGCGGAAGTTCGTTTTCTGAGAGGCTGGTTTTATTGGCAATTACTGCGCCAATATGGACCATTTGTTAAACTTACTTCCACCATTCCGATGGATGCGGATTTTAATCAGTATCCCCGTGCTCCATTCGATGAATGCGTTTCGTTTATAAATGAACTGATGGATCAGGCAGGCGGAATTCTTCCGGTTGAATGGCCATCAACAATTAATTATGGCCGCCCTACGAGAGGAAGTTGCCTGGGTATAAAGTCGCAAGTGGCATTACTTGCTGCAAGCCCTTTATGGAACGGGAATAACAGATTTTCTGGCTTTACTAATGCGGACGGCACACCACTTGCGCCGACTGCCTATGATGCAGAGAAATGGAAGCTAGCGGCAGATGCTGCGCGCGCCGTTATCCAGTTGAATGTGTATCGATTATTTAAAAACACCGATCAGGGAGATGCTGCCTTTGATCCTTATCTCTCTTTACGGAATTTATTCCTGACTACATGGAACAATGAGATCCTTTTTGCCAACACCAACTGGTCGGTTTGGGGCTATACTAAATGTGCTTCTCCTGGTCCGGGTGGCTATAATATGTATACCGCCACACAAAACCTGGTGGATGCATTTGCGATGAATAATGGCCGGAATATTGATGACCCGCAATCCGGTTATGTGGAAAATGGCTTGGCCGCAGAAAATGCTACTAAAAGCTGGGGGCACCGCAAAGGTGAATGGAATATGTATGCCAACAGGGAGCCGCGTTTTTATGCATATGTTCAGTATAATGGACGCCCTGTTTTGCCGGCACCTTCGGTGGATGATAAAAATTATTTTTCGTCTGATCCTAACCGTGACGGCGCAGGGCGGGTGGAGTTTTATTATAATGGAAAATCTGGACAAAAATCTGCCGGCTCCAATAACCTTACCGGGTATACGGCATTAAAAAGAGTGAATCCAACATCAAATATCCGATTTGATGTGGCGGCTTATCAGGGCCCATATATCGTGCTTCGTTTTGCAGAAATTCTGTTGAATTACGCAGAAGCATTGAATGAATACGAGCCGGGGAATGCAGAGGTTATTACTTATCTCAATCTGGTAAGGGAGCGTGCCGGTTTACCCGGAATTGAGACCGTTTATCCCGAAGCAGTGGGAAATAAAGAACTGATGCGGGAACATATTATCAGAGAAAGAATGGTGGAGTTTTGTTTTGAAGGCGATCGTTACTATACTTTATTGAGGAGGTTGATGATGAACAATCCGGAAATAAAAACAATCTATGGATTGAATGTTGGTGCGGATGACGGGGGACTCGGGTTTTCGTTTACCGGGTTTTACAATCGTACCCTGTTTCAGAATCGATTCTGGGATGACAGGATGTACCTGTTTCCGATTCATCAGACAGATATTGAACGCAACCGGGCACTGGTACAAAATCCGGGCTGGTAATCATTAAAAAAATCTTATAACATGAACGTTATTCATAACAGGATATTTCAGGTGCTTGCCTCCCTGGGACTGGTAGCCATTCTTTTTACTTCCTGCAAAAAAGACGCGGGTTTTGAACATCAGTATGGGAAACCCATGAGCATTACTGATTTCATAACCAAACAGGGCGGTGGCGGTACCGAAATATTAATTACAGGCACCAATTTTTCAACAGATACATCGGAAATTGAAGTGTTGATCAATGGAAATAAACTGGCAATCATTGGTGCAAATGGCCGGCAGATAATGGCCGTGGTTCCTAAAAAATGTGGTAGTGGAGGAGTGGTGGTTCGGATTGGGACAGATAGTGCTGTAAGTGCTGAACAATTCACCTATATTTTTACCCGTACAGTAAGTACACTGGCTGGTGGTGGAACAGCCGGGTTTGCTAATGGAAAAGGAGCAGACGCATTGTTTAACTTCAGTGGTGAAGCCTGGTATCGATCTATGGGTATTGCCGTGGATGATAACCTGAACTTGTTTGTTGCCGATCCTGGTAATCATTGCATCCGTAAAATAGATCAGGACGGAAATGTAACCACTTTTGCGGGTAATCCGAACAACGGTGGGTATGCAGACGGACAGGGAACGGCTGCTCAGTTTTCCCTGCCTTACGATATTGCGCTTGATTCGGATGGTAATCTTTATGTAGTTGATCCGGGGAATTTTGATATCCGGAAAATTACACCCGACGGGAATGCCGTTACCATTGCATGGGGGCAACAATCGCCCTGGACAGTAGCAGTAGATCCGACATCCAATATGGTGTATTATACCGGGAATGATTTGCCTGGAGCAGTGTATAGAATTGAAGAACCGATGACAAGTGTTATGGCAATAACAGGTATAAAAAATCCGGGTGGAATCTGCTTTGATCAGCAGGGAAATTTATTTGTAGCTGTGAATGGAGAACATGTTATCAGAAAGTTTGTCGCCGGCAGTTGGGAGAATACAATCGTTGCAGGAGCACCAGATGCAGCCGGTTATCAGAACGGCGCTGCGGCAAATGCACGTTTTGCATTTCCATGGGGACTGGAACTTGATTTGAATGGAAATATTTATGTAGCTGGTAATGGAACATGGGATGGAGGAAGTTATAATCCGGATCAGTCGATTCGATTTATTTCATCAGATAATTATGCCGTTTCCACACTGGCAGGTAGCGGAACTGCCGGATTTGCAGATGCCATTGGTGAAGCTGCTTCCTTTTCTGCTCCCGGTGGTGTGGCAATTGATAAAAATGGAACCGTTTATGTGTTGGATAAACGTAATAACCGTATCCGAAAAATTGTATCAGAATAATAATGAGAAAAAATATTTGTGCTTTACTCCTTCTGGCATTGTTGATCGCAGGTTGCAGCAGTAAGCATATTGGAGCGCCTGCTACGCCCGTGCCTGTAGCCAGTAATAAAATCTATGTTGCCATTACTGGAAGCGATGCGGGTAAAGGAACACTGGATGCACCGTATCGATCCATACAATCGGCTATTGATAAAATGAAACCAGGTGATACCTTATTGGTAAGACAGGGTGTTTATCATGAAAAGTTGTATTTCTTTAAGTCGGGGCAGCAGGATAAATGGATGACAATACAGGCCTACCCAGGAGAGCAACCGGTAATTGACGGAACCGGGCTGAGTATTAGCGGAAAAGAAGCACTGGTTACTATGCGTAATGTGAGCTTTATTCTGTTTGAAGGCTTTGATATTTGCAATTATAAATCGACTACACCCTGGGTGAATATCAATGGGGTTGTAATTGATCAGGCGTCCACAAATATTACTCTTCGGAAAAATAAAGTGTATAATATTGAACACAATGTAAAGGCGGAAGATGGGCGAAGCGGACATGGTATTGAAGTGCTTGGAAATGCCAGTTCACCGATCAAAAAAATCCTGATTGAAGAAAATGAAATTCATGATTGCAATACCGGGTATAGTGAAAATCTTACGATCAATGGATATGTAGATGGTTTTATCATCCGGAAGAATAAGATTTATAATACGGAAAACATTGGGATAGATGCAGCAGGGGGGTATGCGGCCAATCCAAATCCTGCTTTCAATTATGCAAGGAATGGAGTTGTCAGTGAGAATGAATTGTACAATATTGATATGACAACGGGTCCGGTTGGAGCCATCCACGGACATGGAGCCATTGCTATTTATGTGGATGGAGCAAGGCATATTATAGTAGAGCGGAATAAAATTTACAATGCGGATCGTGGAATTGGAATTGTAAGCGAAACAGATAATTTTCCTACGGAACATTGTATAGTTCGGAACAACCTGGTATACAATAGCTGGCGTACCGGCATTTATTTGGGTGGATACATGAATTATACAACCGGAGGCACAAATCATTGTTTTGTGGTAAATAATACGGTGCTGCTGAACAATAGAGAAAAGGGTGCTTTTGGTGAAGTGGAAGGGGAAATCAGATTAAGCGAAAACTGCAATAATAATCTGATTGCTAACAATATTGTGGTTGCCCGGGAGGGTGGAGTATATGTTCATAAATACACGGCAACCGGCAGTAATAACCGAATTGATTATAATTTGTATTATACCGCTGGCAGCGCACAATGGATCTGGGAAGGAAAACCTTTTACTGATTTTGCAGACTGGAAAACGGCCATTAATGGAGATGCAGGAAGTACGGTTGAACAGGATCCGTTATTGTTGAATCCAGGTATTCCGGATCCGCGGATCAGCAATCAGTCGCCCGCCTGTAAAACAGGAGAGCTGCTGACAGCTGAGGTGGCGGGTGATGTTGATTTTATTGGCGGCTCCCGGTTTTCCGGCACTTCTGTAAGTAAGGGAGCACACGAACCGAAATAGCGGCCTGCTTACGCATCCGGAATATTCGGCTCTACCAGTTTTTTTAATTTATCCAGGGATTCCTGCCATCCCAGGTAACACATTTCTATGGGGATGGCTGCTGGAATACCGGCCTGCACAATGGTAAGTTCAGTGCCACAGATAACTGATCTGAACTGAATGGTAACGATCATTTCACCCGGCAGATTAGGATCATCAAACCGGTCGGAGTGTTTGATCAGTTCGTTTGGTTTTATTTCTAAATATTCCCCGCCAAAGGAATGCCCGTTTCCGGTACTGAAATTGATAAAAGACATTTTATAAGTACCTCCGGTTTTAAAATCCATCTGATGAACTTTTGCCAAAAAGCCATAGGGCGGCAGCCAGGCCGCATAGGCTTCCGGGCTGGTAAATGCCTTGAATACTTTTTCTACGGGTGCAGCAAATACGCGGTGTAGTTGAACCTGATTGGATGACATGAGAAATCGTTTTATGGTTGAATTGGTTGTTTTGACAATTCAAAGATGGGGTGAAATTATAATTTAATCAGGGGGCAGATCTGACAGCTTAGTGGGGGGATTCTGACAAACAGAATTTCTGAACCGATGGAGGAACTCAGGGATCAAGTCGCTCCAATCTTTGGAATATCGTAACGAAAAAACCCCTGGCGGGTTCATCCGCGCAGGGGCTCTGTCTTTTCACCTCTCACCTCTCACCTTTCACCTTCTCCTGTGGCCTCGCCAGGAATCGAACCTGGATCTGGAGCTTCGGAAACTCTTATACTATCCATTGTACTACGAGGCCGTCCTTAAAGGAGTGCAATATTACGGGTTTTTCGGGAATTCCAATCCTCACCCGCCGGGTGCCACCGGTCGGGTGCCACCCGACCGGTGGCACCCGGCGGGTGAAAAAAGAAAAATACCTTTGGGGAAGCAACCCGGGGCAACCGAGCTGCGTATAGGCCGAAGGACATGGACATTACGGCACCCACAGACAACCTGCTTAAGCAACTGGTAGAGGGATGTGTTTCCCTTAAACGCCAGAGCCAGAAGAGCTTTTACGAGCATTTCTATGGCTACGCCTATGCAGTTTGCCATCGCTATATTTCCAGAGAAGAGGAAGTGCTGGAAATCGTGAACGATGGATTTGTCAAAATTTTCAGGGAAATGGAACGGTTTCAGCTGCGGTACGATTCCTATGAAGCATCCCTGAAAGCCTGGATCCGACGGATTTTTATCAATACCGCCATTGATCATCTCCGGAAAAAACAGCTGAATCTGGTATCAATCCCCACCGAATTAGAAGAGCATTCCTACCTGCCAGCTGTTGAGCCAACCGGACTCTCCGGGATCGCACACAAGGAATTATTGGCAATGGTTCGAAAATTAAGTCCTGCCTACGGATTGGTTTTCAATCTCTATGTCATAGATGGATACAACCATGAAGAAATCGCATCCATACTGAAAATCAGTGTGGGCAGCTCCAAATCCAACCTGTCAAAAGCCCGTGCCAACCTGCAGAAAATGCTGGCTGAGGAATTAAACCGAAACCAAAAAAATGAGCGAGAAAGAATTCGACTTTAACCATTGGAACAAAGGTCTGGATGACCTTTTCCGCGAAGCCGCCGATGCAGAGCAGCCGGTTGCGCCGCCCCATGCCTGGTTGAAAATGAATCAGCTGCTCGATGAAGACGATCGGAAACGCCGTCGCAGGTTTGGCTGGTGGTGGCTGCCCCTGTTCTTATTTTTGGCGGGACATCAGCATTTTTTGCCTGAGAATTCATTTGGAACGGCAACATCTCCAACTCAGGCAATGCCTGAAAAAAATACTGCTGTAGGAATTGAAAATTCAATTTCTGAAATAGCATTAAATAAACCAAACCAGCAGGAGCAAACCGAAACTCCGGAGCAAACATTACATACCTCTAAAACGACTAAAACTTCTACAACTAATCAGAATAAAAAACCTTTAAATGACAACAATCAGAATTTGGTACCAATTCCGCAACCTAAATATGAATTAACCACAAATAGTAGAACGAAATTCAATTATAGCACTCCGGGCATAAATACAAATCCGGAAGATGCCTTGCTGCAACCTGATCCCTACGATTCTGAATCTAATAGCATACACGAAAAATCTCTTTACCCCAGCATGCCGAAAAGGAATCGGATATCCCTGCCTGTTACTTTAACTGTCCCCGATCCGGCACTACCTGATCAAAAAATCACCGACTCTTCCAAATCAGAACAAGAAACTAATTTCAGGTTCTATGTCTATGCCGGAGCCGGTGCTGATCGCGGATTCATCAACCGAAAGCATGCATCTGATTATAAGCCCGCATACGGTGGCGGTATCGGCATGCAACTCAATAAGCGATGGGCTATCCAGGCAGGCATATTTCAGACAAGAAAAATCTATGAAGCGCCCGGTGATGCCTATACCCCCAAAAAAGGTTCTTATTATGATAACCCGAATTACAAAATAAAAGAAGTGTATGCCGATTGTGCCATTCTTGAAATTCCGGTTAGTGTTCGCTATAGTTTTTTACAAAATAAAAAACAACAATTTTTTGGAATGCTGAGCGCGCAAACGGCAATCATGCAAAGAGAATCCTACGATTATTATTATACCCGCTTCGGTCAGCCTGCTAAAGGGTATTATACCTATCGCACCAATGCACTGGAATTATTTTCCGGAATCGGTTTTAGTGTTGGCTATGAAAGAAAAATAAACAATCACCTGCATTGGCAAATTGCACCCTATTTTAATTTACCAACCAGTGGTATTGGTGAGGGTGCCGTGAAATTGCGCTCTGCCGGTATATTCACAGGATTCCGTTATTCTTTCTGGAAGAAAAAATAAAACAGAGGCAACCATTTATCAATTGCCTACGATTAGGTAAGTAATCAAACACTGCGCGTCGCGCACTAACTCCTATAATATGTTGACAGCAACCTTCAGTTGCCGGCGAATGAGCTTCGTTGGCCTGGCTCTACTATTCTTTTTATCCTGTAGTAAAAGCGGAACAGATTCACCTGATAACCCTTGTGAAACAATCACCATAACAGTGAATGGAACGGTTACCAATACAGGCGGTCCGGGTAGTTCAACCGGCTCCATAACTGCTACTGCATCGGGAAGCTCGGGGTTCACCTTTAGCCTGAATAATGGTCCTTATCAGGCTTCAGGAACCTTTGGTAACCTGGCAGCCGGCGCCTATACAATCCGCGCGAAAAACGGGGATGGTTGTATTGGAAGCGGAAGTTTTACGGTTGCCGATGGTGATCCATGTGCCGGAAAAACAATCACGGTAACGGCTGATGCCAGTTCATCTGAAAAATGTGGGAAAACAGGAACCATCACCGTTACCGCTTCCGGTAGCACCGGATTCACCTATCGACTTAATGCCAGCGGAACCTATCAGGCTTCCAATAGTTTTACCCAACTTGAAGCGGGTAACTATACCGTATATGCGAAAGATGGAACCGATTGCGAAACAACGAAAGCAGTTACTGTTGCTGCCGTTGCAAACGGACCATTATTTACAGCGGTTGTTGGTTTAATCAATTCCAAATGCAGTGGGTGCCATACCGGAAGTGCACCAACAAGTGGAATCAGTTTTGCCACCGATTGTGCCATCGTTGAAAAGAAAAATAATATCAAAACGCAGGCAGTTGATCTGGAAGCTATGCCAAAAGGCGGACCAGCACTCGGTGCTGCAGATAAAAAAATAATTACCGACTGGATTACAGCAGGAGGCAGAACCAGTGATTAAACGAATCTTATATGGCTGGATCATTTTGTTCTTCATCCTGGGTGCCATTGGCTATTTTTTGTACCAGCTGAAAACAGGAACAGTAGAGCATCAGCAACCAGCCTATCAACTTACTGCCACTGAGTTGCTGACTGCTTACAAGGAAGATGAAAAAAAATCCAATGAAAAATATCTCGGTAAACTGATTGAAGTTCGCGGGGCGATCAATTTATTGAATCAGGAAGATGGATTGATTTACCTCGGAGAACCAACCGCTGCAGCAACCATCAGTTGTACACTGGATTCCTCTTTAAAATCACCAATTCGGTTGCTGAAAGCCGGAGACACTGTTTCTATTAAAGGAATCTGCACAGGTTACCTGATTGATGTACAGGTAAACCGGGCACAATTGCTACCCTAATTTTTGAACTATGCACAGATTTTTTATTTCGATATGCTGGATGCTAATTTTTGTTTGTTCGGCTAAGTTGATTCATGCACAGCGATATACTTCCCGTACGGTTTTAATTGGATTTGAGTCGGTCACACCACTGGAAACGATTAAGGCTGAAAATAAAAACGGCGTGTTGATATTGGATGTAAACTCGGGAAGGGTAGAGGCAGCTGTCCTGATCAAAGGTTTTCTTTTTCGCAAAGCCCTGATGCAACAACATTTTAATGACTCTTACATGGAGTCAGATAAATTTCCGAAAGCACAGTTTAGTGGAAACTTTGATCCGGCAAAAGTATCTATCCAAAACAGCGGAAAACAAGTCGTAGAATTAAAAGGAACCATAACTATTCATGGTGTTACAAAACCCCATCATTGCCAGATTCAACTCGAGTTTAAGGAGGGGAATTGTTTGGGCTTTGCATCTTTCCTCTTAAAGCCCGAAGATTTTTCAATTCAGGTGCCCGCATTGGTGAGAGATAATATTAATAAAAAACTGAAAGTGGAATTAAATACCGGATGGATGAAACCAAATAATCATTAATATGAATAGAATTTTTGTTTGCTTATTGCTGATTTCAAATGTGGCCATTTCTCAGGTATCATCCGCAGACTCTTTATCCATTGATCTCCCGGTTGATCCTGCTCAAAAACTTACCGGCATTTTTCATTCTACCCGAATCATCCAGTCGCAATCGGTAGAGCTGCTGGCAAAAGGAAATCTGGATGTTAGAATCCTGCATCGCTTTGGTCGTTTATCTGATGGTGTGAAAGAATTATTTGGATTGGATCAGGCCTCCATGCGTATGAGCTTCGATTATGGAGTGATGGATTGGCTAACGGTGGGAATTGGACGTAGTACCTATCGGAAGGAATACGATGGTCTCGTTAAAGTTCGTTTGATGCAACAGTCCACAGATAAAGGATCAACACCCTTTAATCTGGTTTTGGTGGCTGGTGCCATGATCCGCACAGCAGATGAGGTATCAGGAAATGGCTACAAGCCCACGGCTGGCGATCGTACTTCTTTTTATGGCCAGTTGCTGGCAGGAAGAAAATTTTCTCCCGGCTTTTCCGCGCAATTGAGTGCTACCCTTCTACATATGAATTATGTACCCGATGAAAGCTGGAATAATACGCAGGTAGCTGTTGGGATAGGAGTAAGACAAAAATTGAGCAAACGATTTGCGCTGACCTTTGATCACCAGCTAGTGATAACCGGATTGCCGGCGGACTATTATTTTCCACTGGGAATCGGTTTCGATATTGAAACAGGCGGACATGTATTCCAGCTCCATTTCAGCAATGCCGTCGGCATGAATGAACGTGCTTTCCTCACCGAAACCACCGACCGCTTCTTCAAAGGCGAAATCCGCTTCGGCTTCAACCTCTCCCGCATGTTCTAACCCTCACCCGACCGGTGCCACCGGTCGGGTGAAAATTAAAATCCCATGCAAATCGCAATCAACACCGGATATAAAATCCATTTCACCACCCGACGGGTATTCGAATGGTAAATGGGAATGTTTTGCGTTTTGCCTTCAAAGTTGAAGCGCAGTCCGAATTCATGGAAATTCAACCGCGATAAAGATCCTTTCAGCAAGCCCCATTCATATATGAAACGCAAACTGATACCATATCCGATTATTGCCGGAGAAACAGTATGGGAGCGCTTGATGATCTGGATCCCTGTTGCTATTGCTTCGATAATAAAAATTCCGGCTACAAACAGGAGCAGGGTCGTCCAGCTGGCAATGCCAAGAAAGCCCAGCACAGGTAGAATAAATAAACAAAGCAACAGGGTTTCCGGTGCAGTCAAAAAATCATAGTACGCATACGCCGGGTGCTGGTCGGCCAGCATACTATTTCCGACTCCATACCGAAATGGCCGGCTCCATACCCGTGATTCATTTCCCCACCAGGGATGCGTTACCGATGCTGCAGGCAAACATTTAAATTGTTTGCCATGATTTCGCTCCCTCACATGATAACTAAAATCAACATCTTCTCCACCGCCCATTTTAGGATAAGCAGCTGAGAAACGAACCGGCCCAACAGCTTTACGATTGAACATAATGTTTGCTGTAGCTCCCCAGGCAAATCGGTCTCTTTTTTTGGCAACGCCAAAAATATCCATGGATCCGCTTGCAATTACGGCTTTTGTGAAATTTTTACTTGCCGGCGGCAAATCGATCTGGCCAATGAATGCAATTTCCTCCGGATTAGCCCGTATGGCTGCAGCATATTGCAGCAAAATATCCTTTACCGGTACTATATCATCATCCAAAAAGAGGATCCAGTCTGCTGTTGCCAGATCAATTCCACGGTTGCGTGTAGCTGAAACCCCCAGGTTCACTTCGTTTTTATAGAAATGTACATTGGGTCTCGAACAGGCAAACTGAAATTCTCTGCTCAATACAATTGATGGATTATCACACATCAGATAAAAATTCAGCTCTGTATCTTTTGGGGCTTCCAGATTCAGAATCGGAATAAGAATTTCTTCTGTCATCCGGAAACTTGGTATTATAACATCTATTGATAATTTCATAATTGCTCAGGATGCCTGGTTATAGCCGTTTTGGCATACCCAGTGTGGATTTTTGGTTGTTTCTATAAATCTGGTTTCGTTTTGTTGCAGATTATTCCGGTTAACAGTTGCATGATGCAGGTGATAGGCAACCGCAGCCATTTTCAATCTTCGCTTTTTACAACCAGCCTGCAAAAGACGGGTTGCAAACTCTACATCTTCCCAACCCCATCCAAAAAAATCATTGTTATAGCCATTTACCCGGATATAATCTTTGCGCCAGAAGGCGAGATTACATGCTTTAATATTTTGATTGCTGGTTGATTCCCGGTTAAATAAAAAACGCAGTAAAGGGAATCGAATCGCGTTTATTCTGTTGGTTATTCCTCTTGTCCAGGGACGAAGTGGCGAAAGACCGGTTTGGATCATCTTTCTTGTTAGTGTCGGATTTACCAATACCCTTGACCCCTGAATAAAACAGTCGGGCCTCACAGCAGCAAGATGGTCTGCTATGAAATTGGGATGTAATAATATATCCCCGTCTACCTGGATGATATAATCACAATTGGTTTGTCTGATTGCTTTGTTCAGAATCAGGCTTTTTCGGAAACCTTCATCCGGCTGCCATATATGTTTAAGAGGAAGATGGTATACATTTTTATAGTACTCAACCAATTGGCGGGTTGCATCAAAAGATCCATCGTCGGCCACGAGGATTTCATCTGCCTGAATTGTTTGACGCAATACCGTTTCAAGAACCAGCTCCAGCGCAGAGGGCCAGTTATAGGTGCTTATCAGCAGCGCCACTTTTTCGGGTCTGTTATTCATATTATTTCTGGTACAACAGTTAATAAATAGGAGTGGAGAAGATGTTATCTTCTTCTACCGGGATTGAATAGGGGGATGCTATTTTCTTATTAATTATCTGAAGAATTTTATTTTCATCGAGGTATTGTCCGCAATTGAAATGTTTTTCTGGACAGGCAGATTTTCCATGTCTGCCACAGGGTCTGCAGGGAAGTGCTTCTTCTGCCTGAATTATATAAGATTCTGAAGACAAGGGCGTAAATCCAAATCCCGGGGAAGTTGAACAATAGAGCGCAATTACCGGTGCGTTCATGGCTGATGCAATATGCATAGGAGCGGAATCATTCACCAGATTAAATAAAGCGGATTCCATTAAGGCAGCAGATTGCAACAGCGTTAGCTGACCCGCCAGCGAATGAATATTGGTGTGCTCAGGAAGACCCGCCAGGATAGCTTGGGCAAGCTGGATTTCTTTGGATGAACCAATTATATAAATCTGGATAAACGGAGGGATCTTATCCAGAATAGCGATCCATTTCTTTATTGGTGTCTGTTTGGTAAACCAGATTGAACCAGGAGCAATTACCAGGTAAGGGATTCTGGTGAATGCAGCGATTCGTTTATAATCGTAAGGGCTTGGGTAAAGTTTAGGGCGTTCAGTTGAACAAGGCACAATACCATCTAATAACTGATTACATCTTGTAGTTTCGTGGATAAAACGGTCGGTTTGGCCTGTTAAGTGAGGGGTTTTTCTTGTAAATAAAAAGGAGAGGGGGTTTTTGTCGTATCCGATTCTGTGTTTTGCACCGGAAAGACCACATAGTAAACCGGTTGCAGCATACCGCTGGACATTTATTACCAGGTCATATTGTTCTTTTCGTACTTTCTTTAAGAGCGATAACAGGTTGTAATACTTACCCTTTTTTTTATCCCAGGTTAAAACGTTTCGTATATATGGATGCGATTGCAGCACGTCTTCATTACCCTTCCTCACCAGAAAATCAATGCGGGCACCCGGATAATTCAGATGGAGGTTTTCTATCAGAACCGTGGACAGGATAAGATCACCGATAAAGGCTGTCTGGATTAATAACACTGATTTCATACATGACGGTAATTTGACCGTACGTAGTTGACAGTGGCTGTTTATTTAGCGTTGTATGGGATTTCTTAATTCGTAAATAAAATTTTTCTTACTCGCTTCACCATAATAAGCAACGTCGAGTTCTCCTGTTTTTATGGCGCCAAATTTTTCAATGGATCGTTGCGACCTGAAATTGGTTGCTCCAATATGAAAGCGAATGACGCTGACATATTGAAAGGCATGGTCCACCATCAATTGTTTCAGTTCCTGATTGTATCCTTTGTTCCAGAAAGCTCTTCCTATAAAAGTATATCCTATCAGGATGCTGTTTTCCTTTTCATCGTAATCATAAAAGCGTGTGCAACCCATAGTTTGCCCCAGCTTATTTTCAATCACACGATAAGCACCGCCGCTTTTTAAGGCACCTTCAAAATAGGTATTGAATTCTTCCCTTTGATAGCGGTTTTTATTAGGGTGTTGCTCCCAGACAAGTGGATCAGCTGCCAATCCAAATACATCGTTAAAGTCTTCCTGCTTCAACGGTTGTAATAAGATTCTTTCAGCGCGTAATGTTGTTTGTATCCAGGACATAATCGTATGGTCTGACAATGTTAAATATTTTCCACCTATTTTTCGAAGCTTTCCAATATTGCCTGCCAGGGGGGCGTCAATCAAAATAAATACCCCAGGGTCAAACCTGCCTGCACCTGGTTGATGTTTTCTCTGCCTCCATCCAGTGTTTCAGGCAGGTTTTTCATTCTCCACTGATAATTGAAAGTTCTTATCAGCGAAGCATTTGCTGTATATACCATCCGACCGCGCTGCCAGGTTTTATTACCGGTGAATGCAATATCAACCCAATGGCCTTCAAAGGATTGCAAATTGCTGAAGGCTTTATAATAAAAGTCGTTGTTGTACACAACCCGTTCCAGCAGCAGTCCTGTTTTATTCAGATTTTTTTGTACCCAGTTCAGGCCAATAGACTGACTGCTGCTTCCGGGGCCGATGCCTGCTCCCAGCACTTGTCCTTTATGTGTATACCCATGCCTAACCTGGTAATGTGCATACCAGGGTTGTACTGCTCTTACCAGAATAGTAGAAGGTGTTTGCAGGTGGGTGAGTTCTGTAAAAAACTCTATGTCCCATTTTTTATTGGGGCGCAGAAATAGTTTGCGAATTCCAAGTGTATAAGCCCTGCTATGTTCCGGCTCCTGGATAAAATCGGTTAGGTTGGCAGAGTGATCATTCCTTCCCCATTCTCCATAGATTTCTGCCTGTTCCTTATTGAATTTCCATCTGAAATAAAAGGATAGTAACTGGTCTCTTCCAAAACGATTTTCATCCCGTGCATTCCCTTTAAAGAAAGCAGAAAAGATGGGCAAGTAACCATTTAGGCCACCCTGCAAATTGCTGGTATATTGGAAAAAACTCCGAATGAATCCCAGTTCAAGTCCCTTTACCCATTTAGGTTGCCAATTCACTACCATGGCATTGATATACCGGTTGCTATTGGTTTTGGGTTGGTACAAAGGCTGGCTATCAAACCGGCGGGCAGTATCGGGTGGCAGCATGCCGCTGTTTTCAAGCAGCCCACTAATGAACTGCCATTCAAATTTACCCAGGAAGGTTTTATGGGGTCTTGTTGAATTAAATGTCAGGTGATAAAAGCCGGGAGCATTATTGCTTATTACAAGAGCATTTCTGGTTCCAGGCCCCCACCAGAGGTTTTCGGAGGATGCACCAACAGACATGCCTTTGTAGTTGATTCGAATACTTGATTGCCCAGGAAAAAAACGAGCAAAAGACTTGTTGCCAAATCGTTCCGGTTTGTCAATCCAGTTCTGGTATTCGTAATAGTAATACCAGGCACTGTCGGAGTGTGCAGATGAAAACCCCGGAGCAGCGTTATTGGAATTAAATACCAGTTCCGGTTGAAGCTGGAGCGATAAGATACCCCAGCGTGCATGGATTCCTGCAGTTGTCTTTACCTGGTATCCTTTAGAAGGATACAGACTGCCATCATTCCAGCCAAAAGCATGATGGGGAGTAAATTGCTGTGTTAGCGCTACCGGCAACAGGGATATCCGTTTGTTGCCCTTTTCAAACAGAACTCTTTTTTCTGATCGGATTCCTGTTAGCTGTTGATAGATTGAATCATATGCATGACTCTGGATAAAATGGAGCGGACGAATCATGAGTGTAGAAGAGTCCGATCGTTCACCTCTCAATTCCATTCTTCTGAGCTGTTCTTCTAGTGAAAACAATCCGGTCTGCAGGCTCTGTGCAGTAGCTATGCCACCACCCAGAGAAACAGTTATTATAACAAGTAAGGGTAAACGAACGAGCAGGTTCCTTTTCATCACTAAAATGCATTTTTTTCACCTTTCACCATATTCACAAGTGTTTGGATAATTATTTGCTGATCCAGCCAGAAACTCCAGTTTTCCATATACCAAACATCGTGTTCTACTCTTTTTTTCATCAGGTAGCTGTCTTTTGTTTCTCCTCTGTAGCCATTTACCTGGGCCCACCCCGTTATACCGGGTTTTACCAGGTGCCGCATCATATAATTCTCAATACTGTCTTTTGAAAGAATATTCAATGGTACAGGGTGTGGTCTTGGTCCCACTATAGACATGCTACCCAGCAGCACATTGATAAATTGAGGCAATTCATCCAGATTGGTTTTCCTTAAAAAGGCGCCGATTTTAGTAATGCGCGGATCATTTTTGGTGGCCTGCTGGTATTTACCATTCTCATCCACATCCCTGCTGCTTGCTACCATGGATCTGAATTTATAGCAGGTAATTGATTTATTATTTAATCCCCAGCGTTCCTGCCGGAAGAAAACCGGTCCTTTTGAGCTCAGTTTGATCAGGATGGCAATAATTGGGAACAGCCAGCTGAAAACCAGCACAATTAGGGTGAGCGAGAATACTAAATCAAACGCTCTTTTCATGCTTCGGTTGTCGAAGTTGTCCAGTGGCAGACTACGCAGGTTGATAATAGACATGGAGCCGAGCCGTTCAATATTTAACCGGCGTGGACCAAATCGCTGGTAGTCAGGAATAATTCGGATTCGTTTCCCTTCCTTTTCTCCAACACTTACAATTCTTTCCAGTTGCGTATCATCGGTAGTGGTAGTAACAACAATTTCGTCTGTATCGTATTTGGCAAGTACCTTATCGATGTCTGCAATTTTCCCGAGATAACTACCATTGAGATGATGCAATCGTTCCTCATCCAGAAATCCGGTCAGGGTGTATCCGTAATTTTCTTTTTTTACATATTGCTGATAAAAATCCATTCCATTGGTGCCTGTACCTACAATCAGTACTTTACGGTTTTGATTGGGGGAGAGTTTCATTCTTTTAAGCAAAATGCGATAAGTAACTTTTTGTGCGGGCAGCAGGAGGAAAAGCAAAACTAACTGGATAACCATTTCCTTTCTGTTGAATCCATAGTCTTTCAGAAAGAGCATAAAAGCCAGTGCGCTGATCATGGCATACAACAGGAGGGTCTTTAGAAAAGATACCCATTCAATTGAAAAGGGCGTCTCTCTGTAATCCTTGTAAAGTTCCATTATCCTGGCGGAGATTAACCAGAATGTGAGGCCCGCAAAAACGGTCACCAGATTATCTCCGGAGATAAAACTTTCCGGGTTTTTCTGCCACAGATGGGCGGTGAACATAATCAACAACAGCATGACCAGGTCAGCTGTCATTTTTGTTCGGATGGATAAGGTGGAGGATAATTTCATAGTAAGGTGTTTGTGTGTCAGCTTTCTTTCATATTAAGGTTTAGTTGGGCGCGTTCGTTTTAACAGTAATTCATAAGTAGCCAGTACAAGAAAAGGTGGAATGGTGAGAAAGTACCGTTTCCATAAGCGTTTGGGCTCCTGGATGAATCGGTATAACCATTCAAGGGATGCATTTTTCATCCAGTTGGGAGCATGCTGCGTGTTACCAGCCAGGTAGTCAAAGCCGGCTCCAATACCTATCATGATGCCTTTATGCAATTGATCAAAATGACTGCTCATCCAGATTTCCTGCTTTGGGGCTCCAAGGCCAATCCAGATAAAGTCTGCACCGGATTGATTTATATGCTCAATAAAGGACTGGTTATTCCATTCTGATACCGGCGCATAAGGAGGTGAAAGAAGGCCGGCAATCTGGGTTCCGGGATACTTCTCTTCAATGGACTGAACAAGTTTATCCAGGGTTTGCTGTGAGCTTCCCAAAAAGAAATGTTTGATCCCATCCTGTCTTCCCCAGTCGATGCATTTCTCCATAACAGTTGGGCCAAACAGGCGGGTAATCTCTTTATTACCTTTCAGTTTCCCAAAAATTTCGAGTGGTTTACCATCAGGAATTGACAGGAAGGAGTCGTTAATGATGGAACGGTATGTATCATGATGATAACCCTCCATCATAGTATGTACATTGTTGACAGTGATATAACCTGGTTTACCGGAACCTGCTACAAACTGTTTCATTTGCCGGTAAAGCTGATCAAAGCCGGGAACACAGTCAATTCGGTTTTTCAATATGGTAATCTGAGACGACATATTACATGGTTTTCAATACCTGTTCCATTTGTTTTAAATGGTTGGTAATGGTATACCTGGATTCATATTTTTTTCTTCCTGCCTTGCCCATCTGCTCCTGCAGAGCCGGATTTTCCAGCAGTTTAATTAGTTGTTCTGCCAATGCCTGTTCATCCTTAACCGGATGTAGCAGCCCTTCAACCCCGTTCTCAACGATATCCGGAATTGCTCTCCAATTTGTACTGACAACGGGCAGTGCATACATCATCGCCTCCAATATAGATACCGGCATGGCTTCCGTAGCATAAGTCGGTAAGCAGAATATTCCCGCCTGCCTGAACTCCTTCCATTTTTCCTCACCGGTTTTTCCCCCCAGCAACACCACTGACTCCTCCAGTCCGCCCTTCCGGATAATTTGTCTGATTTCATCCAGCATTTCCTCACTATGCGCTTCCCCCATTACCCTGATTGAAAAGCAAGACAATTTTTTCTTTAAAACTGTTGCAGCCTTCAATAAGGTTACTATACCTTTTTCTTTTTTCAGATTGCCTACAAACAGAATCGTATGCTTTTTACCGTGCGTATTATTAATGTTTGTAGGATTTGTATTGGTGTCTTCAATTCCATTTGGTACAACCGACAGTTTCTGTGGTAAAAACCAATGCGTTTCTTTTTCCAGCCAGGGACTCAATACCACGGCCTGCGCAACTTTCGAAAATGCTTTTTTCGCCAACCAGCGTTCAGGCAAACTGAGTTGGCTAATAAGTTCATTCAATCCTCCGGCATGAAAATGCAGCACGATTTTTTTTGCCTTTCTTCTGGCATATAATAACGTGATTATATCCCGGTACAGCGGAATCCTGTTGGGTCCTGCCGGCGGATAATAAAGAATATCAATAACGGAGTTCCTGGAAACAAGTCGTATCTGCTTCAGCAGCGTTAGCAGCTTGGTGATTTTTGAAAAACTGAATTTTCCTACTTCCTGAATGGAATCAGAATAATCGAGCCGGATATGTTGCTTATCACACCAGCTCCACGAAGCATTTACCAGGAATTGCTGCATGATTGCCTGCCCATGAAATGGTGGAGGTGTTTGTGCTATAATAACCAGCTTAGGCATGGACGTTTTGGGGTTTGATGGATTTGGATACGGATGAAATGGCTTTGATGGTTGCTCCTACTGCCTGGTCATAGCTATAAAACCGAAGGTTGGCAGTTGCTTTTTCCGCATACCTGGCGAGTTCTTCCGGATGGGTGATGGCAAATTCCAGCGATTGAGCGAATTCTGTTGTATTCAGTGGATCCACTATCAGTCCGGAATCTTTGTGGAGAATTAATTCATCTGCCGCTCCGGCATATGTTGAAATAATAACCGGACAGCCCTGCTGAACTGCTTCATTTATTACGAGTCCCCAGGTGTCCTGTCTGCTGGGAAGTACAAAAGCATTGGCTCTTTTATACCAGCCGGCTAGTTCTTCCTGATTTAAAAAACCAAGTATAGATATTTCAATTCCCATATTTAAAGCATCCGGAAATGCCATAAGCAACTCTTCTTTTGTACCCCCTGCGAGTTGCAGTACCAGTTTGTTTTTTGCGCTTGCATCGAGTTGGACAAGAGCAGCCAGTAAAAGGTCCAGTCCTTTTAAATGTTGAAAATGTCCTGCGTACAAGAGATTGAATCTTTCAGTATCCGGCTTTATTATTTCTTCAGAAGGATTCACCATGCTGACTGCATAAGGGGCCACATGAATGGTTGGGGAAGACATACCCAGGCGCTCCAGGTATAATTTGGCATGCTGGCTCCTTGCTACCGCGCCATCCGAAAACCGCGCAATCAGTTTTCGAAGCAGTTGCCGTCCTCTGCCCACTGTTTTTTCAGACCCAATGGTAACATCCGATACTATCAGGAAGTTTGCTCCGGCTATTTTGGCAGCAGTCAGGCAAAGCAGGCTTCTTATTCCGAATTCGATACTTAATACAACATCTGGACGTTGTTGAAAAATTCTCTTTACTACTGAAAAGGGAAAATAAATGGTACGCGACAAAGTGGTTGCATTGGAAACTTTCGACTCTTTCTCGACATTCCAGCTGTTTTCTATTTTATATTCAAATAGGAGTTGTTGTTGCTGAATCTTCCATTGCCTGTTGGATTCAGAAGAATTGTCAAAATAAAAATAGATAGAACCCTTTAACTCCTTATAAAGTCCATTGAAGTACTCTATATTATAAGGAGCAATGATATTAGAAAAATAAAGTATTTTTTTTCTTTCGCTCATGTTTTAATTTTTCAAAATTTTGAAATAAAAAATTTCATGAACATTATGAAGAAGCCGGGAGTTTTTTCCGTACGGGTATTGTTTAATAGTCGCAACCTCCGGATCGCTCTTTAATAGTATTTGTAAGAAATTATTTGGCATCAAATTGAAATGAGTATAGTACTAAAAAATAAAAGACGAACAGTACGTCGAAATAGATAAACACATTGTCAGTAAAAAACAAAATGTTCATATATATACACAATGCTGCAGTTAAAAAATTGGTGACATATTTATAAAACAACAATATCCATCCAACATAAAGTATTGGTCCCAACTCGAAGAATACTTTTAGTACGTCTGAATGAAGGTTTACCAACTGGTAGCCCGCGTTGCTCAGAAACGTATTTATACTTCCCAGTCCAAATCCAAGAAGTTCAACCCTGCCAAAATGATGAAAGATGTCCTGATAAATATCATATCTGCCCAATGTTAAAAAGTTAGAACTGACACCGGTCATCTCCAGTATCAAGTCGTCAAACACTCCATTAAAAAAGGAAAATAGTATAATAACTACCAATGCATTGAAGAGGAACAGCAGTGCTTTATTTCGGGAAGGTTGCAGACGTCCCTTGCTTATTTTTTCTATCAGGTAAAATAGCCCGATGATAACTATTGCAAGTATGGCTATCCGTTTAAAGGATAATAGCAGCAGGAATCCGGAGAATAAACTAAGTGTCTTTTTATTATTCCAAGCGAAAACAAGAAAAAACATTCCAAACTGAAAGGAATAATTGGATTCAGATTCGAGTTCGGATGTCAAAAATGCTGTCAATAATTGTCCGGGATGAGTAATGGCCTGAAGAATAGGTTCAAATCGCTCAGTCAAAAAACTGATTGCAATCAAATAAAAAAGCAGGGTTGCACAGTTAGAATAGTCTGTTTCCGGTACCAGAACAGCTATTAGCAAGGTGAAAATTATTGGAGATAATACAAAATAAACTTCCGCATAATATCTGCCATAGTGAAATCCTTTAACGAAATTAATTGCAAAAGCAATCAGGTAGAAAACAAGGAGACTGGTTAAATATCGTATTCGTTTATTGGCAGTGATTGAGTTGGGATGAATCGTTAACTGGTTTTTAAAAATGAAAAGCGCGCCTATTAGTATTACCGGCATGCCGTATTTTAAGTATTTCAACGGCTCCCACAAAGAAGCAAGGATCAGCGAAATGCCAAACAACAAGAGGGAACTGTAAACTACAAGATCCTTCTTTTTAATGCTTGTATGGTAAAAATTAAGCTCCACTTATTTATTATTGATTCCCACTTTAATAGTCGATAGTAGTGTTCGAATACTTTCTATTTTAAGACTATCCTTTGATATTAAATGAACTCCTGCTTTACTTAGTCCCCGATAGCTTCTCCAGGCCAGATAAAACTCACTCAGGGTCCAGGATATTGCTGCACCATAGATTCCCCATATAAAAGTTGCCACTGCTGTAAGCAGGATGCTGATCAATACAGATTCCTGATTGGTTGTAGTATACTCTTTTAACTTGTTCTGGCGTACAAATAGTTGAAGGAATAAAACATTTGTAAGAACGTTTGCAACAAGCGAAAATATCATTATAACAAACAAGGGGGTTGCTTCCATGAATTGGTCCCCCAGCAGAATTAGTACAATAATTTTTGATAATAATGCAGCAAACAGACTTAAAAAACCGACACTGTAAAAAAGGGCTGGTACCACAAGGGTTTTTATTTTTTGTATGGCGGCATCAAAGTTTTCAGCTAAACTCCGGGAAATTTGAGGATAAAGGCTTTGGTTAAGCGGGAATGCCACTATGGTAATAGAAACCAGAATTAGCTTATTAGCTGCCATATATATGCCAAACTCCCGGATGGGCAGTAATAAACCTATAAGGGTAATGTTGATATTCAGCCCAAATTGAATGATCGTTCCTCCCCTGAACAAGCCAAATTTCTCTTTCAGGAATTTCCATGTAACGGATAGGCCCGACAATTGGATGTGGAGCCGGTTTTTACGGATCGCCCAAACGGTAAGCAATACACCCGTAAGCAGGTGTGATAAGCTAATGCCAAGGTTATAGAGCCAGTAGTCTGTAGTTTGCCGGATGAATAAAAACACAACGAGTCCGAATAACAGTTTACCTGCTGCAATACCCATAAACAACTTGAGGAAATCTTCTTTTCCCTGGTAATACCATAGTGGGGTAAGTGCATATCCAGCCAATCCAATAAATGTTATGGAAAGCAGGAAAGGATCTTTTCCGGTGGAGTAAAACCAAAATAAAACAGGTAAAAAAAGCAAAATACTGAAAACTACCAGCCATAATCGTGCGGAAAGTATTTCTCCAAATAACCGGCTTTCTTTTTGATTATCCTGTTTATAAGTGGCGATCTCGCCGGCACCAAACACATCCAGGTTGTATCCGGCAAACAGGAAAAAATATTGCACTACTGTTTGCGCAATAGTAATATGACCAAAATTTTCAGCTCCGGCAATTCTGACAAAATAGGGTGTAACCAATAGGGGGATCAGGTAGTTAAATAAATTCAACGACGTGGTGGTAAGTAAATTATGCCTGATTTTTCCTGACATTGGTTGATTAAGTAGTACTGGGTTGCCTTTTAAGGAAGTTTCGTATTAAAAGATAAATGGTTGTCAACAATACCGCGATAAGTCCGCCTAGTCCGCCACTTATGAGTTTCGATAACTTATTTTTTTTAAGTGGTAAATCCGGATGGTCAATTATTTGGATGGTGGGTGTTTCCTGAGACAGGGCAACTTTGCTGATTTCAAGATTTTTGATCACTTCCCCATAAATGGTAGCCAGCATCATTTTATCACGACCGGATACTTCAGCCCTCGCCATGGGTGATTTGAGCCCCGGGTTGATATCAATCAGTTGGTCCTGTACGGCTGCACTGGTGTAGGTTCTGGTGTTCAATAAACTTCCAATACTATCTGCACGTTTTTGAAGCCGGGCAACATTTATTGCCTGCCTTTCCGTTTTTGCCTTTACGTACCGTTCCGTAGCTTTTTTCACGAGCCGCTCACAAAAATATTTGGAGAGCAGTTCGTCGCGCATCTCTGCTCCAACCAGTACAAAACTTGCTTTTTTATCAGGTTTTTCTACAGACAGTTCTTTTTTTATGATTTTATCTGTCAATATATGCAGAAGGCTATCCTGCAGCCTGGAATATGGAACAGAGGAGGCAACTGCAAAATTGAGTTTTGTAGCAGATCCTGCATCTTTTTCCCATCCATCTTTCAAATCATAGATTTCAACATATCGGTCAGCAAGTGAAATAGTTCCTGCAGAATCATACGGAGTTAGCAGGGTTTCCCGGATAAGGCTTTTACTCTTCAGGTAAATCAGCACATTGTCCCCTGAAAGTAGTCCCGAACTTCCTGATAAGCTTCCTAAATCGAATCCGAACTGTCCAGCTAAAGCAGCAATTCCGCCACCTCCACCTCCTTTTCCTTCTTCCACTAAAAAATGGGTTTGTGCAGTGTAGGAGGCCGGTACTATAAAAGCGGTGGCTATTCCAATTCCTAAACCTATTACTCCGGCCAGCAATAGTTTGCCCCATTGACTGGTGATGTATTGTATTCCTTTACCTACAGATCCGATAACTTCTGCTATGGTGATTTCATTGCTATTTGATGTTTCCTGAATATCCATGTATTGATATTATCTCGTAAGTAAAGTAATAGCAGTGATGATAGCTGTAAGTGCAGATACCAGCACGCCGGCTTTTGCTGTATCAAAATTTCCATCCCTCTTTGGTTTTTGCGGAACATAAATACTTGAACCGGGTTCTACTGGTGGATATCTTGGGAAAATTCCAAGGGTGCGTTTGATTTTAGCAGAGCTGCCATTTGGATAAATAACAAATGTTCTTGATTTCTTACCCAGCAGTGTAACACCGCCGGCATCCGATAGATAATCTTTTAGTTTTTTATGTTTTTCATACATAATATCGAGTGGTTGAAAAACTTCACCATTAATACTTACGGTATTGTTAATACGGGGTATGTGTAATTCGTCACCATCTTCTAAAGTGATGTCATCTGCAGAGCCCGGATGCTTTAGAATAAAATCCAGATCAATTGCTACATCCCTGGTTGTTTTCAGCAGCTTGAGACTATCCGATTTTGTTCTGGCAGTATCTTTTGCAATGGAAGTAAGCAAACGTTTTATTTCAAGCGAATCCAGTGCTTCTTTTTTCTTCCTTACCAGTTTCGCTCCTTTAATATTGGCCGTGTACAATAATCCGCCAGACCGCTGTATAATGGAACTCAGTCTCTCTTCCCTGCTTTGCAAGGTGTAAACAGCAGGCATTAATACTTCTCCGCTGATCTTAACGGAAATTTGTTTCCGATAATAAGGATTCTCCTTGATGGTTACAATATCAAAGGGGGAGAGTAGCATATCAGTGCTGTTTTCTGATAAATCCTGGTTATCATTGATAGTAATGAGGTCAACAATTTTACTGCCCTGTTTGGCTATGTCAATATCCCTTTTCCTTCTTGAAATTTCAATGCCTGTGCCAGTTGCATTATCTGCATAGCCACCTGCTTTTAATATAAGTGTTTTGAGGGAGAGACTGTCTTCAAATCGATACTGGCCGGGGTCACGAACAGCTCCATTTATGGTTACAATAACGGTGTCGCGTAAGTCAAAAAGTGATGCTACATGAAGACTGTCATCTTTTTGAAGCAGGACTCCAGCTGTCTGTCCGCTTAAAATCGGATTGAGATCAGTGCTGATGTATTCTTTCGTTAAGTTGGCCCTTGTCCTGATTAATACAGCTCTTTCAGCATATACATCTTCTTTCACCCCCTGCGCTTTTTGAAGCAGGTCCGACAAATTCATTCCCGGAAACAATGCATATGCGCCTGGTTTTAAAACCGCTCCTGAAATCACCACTCTGTTGGAGAACCGATTGATTACTGAATCAATGATATATTCATCGCCATTTTTCGGGATAAAACTATTCAGGGAATCACCCGGAATATCTATTACACTACGTCCTATGTCCTGGATCCTTGTGCCGGTAATTCTGGATCGGAATGCTTTGCTTTTGAAACCGCCCGCATACTCAAGGGCCATGGCCAGATTGTCTTCTCCATTCATCTCGAAAATTCCTGGTCGGTTGATCTGCCCTTTGAGCGTAATCAGGTTTTTGGCAAATGGAATCCGGATCACATCATTATCCTGCAGCAGAACATTTGTCCGTTGGTCTCCCCTTGTAAGGAATTCATATAAATCAGCTATGAGGTACACTTTATTGTGCCGGATTAATTCTATTGTACGGAAAGAACCATTGGCTGCCGGACCACCGCTGACGTACAGCGCATTAAAAAGTGTTGCCAGTGAAGGAAGGCTGTATGTGCCGGGGCGTCTGATAGCGCCAATTAAAATCACTTTGATGCTGCGAATATTTCCCAAAGCCAACTGGACTTTCGTGCCGCCAGTTGAAAGTGCAGGATAATATTTTGTCAGGCGTGCTTTAATCAGGGAATTGGCAGCTTCTATGCTAAGTCCGCTTAAACTGATTACTCCGGCATATTTGACATTAACACTTCCTTCCGGACTTACTTTCAGATTTTGTTGGGCAACATTCAAACCATAAATGGTAAGCATTAATTCATCATCCGGGCCAATAATATAATTGGATGGCGTGGCCATCCGGAGATCCGGTTCAAAACTGAGCCGGCTGTTGGCAAACAATTCAGTTCCAAATAATTCCAGCTTTTCTTCTTCTTCGAAAACTGTATCAAACGGTTTCCTGTTCTGGTTCACCTTCCTGGCTTTTCCAGGTTGCTGGGTTGAAACTGAATCTGTTTCGGGATTACTGCTATATAATTCGAGTTCCTGAATCCTTCTTTGTATCGTTTCCAATTCAGAAGATGGTAGTCCTCTCCGTATCAACTCGGTTTCAAGTTGCTGGATGGTTTGTCCGCTTGCTTTTAACTGCGAAATCGCCTGCTTCAATTGCGCATCGGTAATCTGGGCCGCCTTAACATTGGAAAGATCTGAAGGAAGCTGTTGGGACACTGATATATTGGCTATCAGCAGAAGAAGAAAAACTACTAGTATCCTCGAATTCATGTGAGTATTGGACTTTACGCTGTTTAAAACTTTATATAATACGGGTTGGCCTTGAAAAATCAAGGCGAAATCAGCAAATCGTAAAAGTGGTAGAATTTTTTTTAGTAATGTATGCACCATTTGTCCTGACAAGGGAGGGGTGCATTACGTTGCCTCACGCAACACATAGATGTATTTTTCATGGATTCCAGGTTTAAATCGATAAGGTAATGTTTCGTATTCTCGAACGACAGTGCAAAGAAACTATATAAAATGATATAGCCTACCCGTATTTATACGGGTAGGCCAAAAAAAATAGGGTAGAATTAACGTTTAAGTATGGTAAAATCCACTTTTTTTGAAATTTTATGGATTTTAATTTGAAGAAAAGGGCAGAACTATAGGGGATAACTTACTGAAGGATAATTTTTTGGGTTTGACGCAGTCCGTCTGTACTTTGTACCTGAACCAGGTAAACACCTTTTCCGGAACGCGCGTCACGAAGATCAATTGATTGCGTGCTGTTGGCTGAAAGCCTGCCAATTTGCTGACGAAGAACAATTCTTCCCGACAGGTCAACCAGGGTAAATTCAACATTATCATGACTGGTTTCTGTCCTGATATTTAGATTCTTCCCAGTTAAAATTGTAGGATAAACCTGTAACTCCTCCTGTTTTGAGCCACTCAGATTTACTGTTAAGGTTTTAGAGTAGGTGGCTGTGCGATCAATATCCACCATTTTCAGGCGATAATACATCCGATCCGCCTTCGCTGTTTTATCTGTATAGCTGAATTTTGTTGTCAATTGTCCGGCTACCGGCTCAATTATTCCTATTGAACTGAAACTACGGTTATCATAACTTCTTTCCACTTCAAAATAATCCGGTGTACTATTGGTTGTAATGGTCCAGTTTAATACAGGCTGGCTGCTTTTTACGGAAGCTTTAAAATCTGCCAGATAAATGGGCAGGATAGAAATTACTGCCATATCAAATGTAACCCGGTTATCTCCCCCCTGTTCATAATATTCCAATACCATATCATAATCACCATTTAAACTTATGGGCATTGAAATGGTAGAAGCATACGACTGCGCAAGCCATTGATTGATAATCCAGGTTGCACCGCCATCCAAACTCAACCGATAACCATCATCTGCACCTACCGTAAATTGATAAGTGCCTGCCAGGAAATTTTTTCTCAGCCTGTAGCGAACACTAAAAGTCTCTGTAGTTGTACCACAACCACTGGTCGAAAGTGTTACATTACTTCCGCCGAAATTCTGATCAAAATCAGGGTTGGCAGGAGCACCATTTTGAATCATACCGGCATAGGTATCGAAATTGGTACCATCATAAACATAACCATTCCAGGTATTATTGCTTCCATAAACAGTGGTATTTTCAGTTCCTGAACAGATGGAACTCATATTGAAGGATACCCTGTTACTTCCCCCATTTTCATAATATTCCAAAACCAGGTCTACGCTTCCGTTTAGTACGATATCAATGGTTGAGGTTGTATATGCATGGTCATTCCAATTATTGATTACCCAGGTAGAACCGCCATCCGCACTAAACCGGTACCCATCATCACCCCCTATAACAAACCGGTAGTTTCCATTCGTAAAAGTTTTTCTGAGTTTGAACCGAACACTGAAAGTGGTGCGGTCCACATTGCAACTGGCACCCGTGAAATTTCCATTTTCTCCACCAAAATCAAAATCAAAATTCGGACTTCCGGCTGATCCCTGATTAATGAATCCACGGTATGAGGTAAAATCCAGATTATTATACATATAGCCAATCCAGGTATTTCCCGTTCCGAAACTGGTTTGATTTCCGGTTGGTGAACAGGGAGGCTGTGCTATTAACCCCGTTGAAACCAACATTAAAATCAGAACTATTTGTAAACTTCTAATCATAAAAAAAGCCTTTGGTACTCAATAAACGGGCTGAAATAAGTATTAGTATGTAGATGAAACTAAGGGTATCCGGCTAAGTGAATAGTTGTAGAATCAGGGAAAACACTTACGAAGCAGTAAGTGGTTCTATTTCATGGCTAAACAGTAAATATTGGTCGATGAATGGTATTTTTAGGAAATTGCCGGTTAATTCAAAATGTTGATATAAGTCAATATATTTTATCTAATAAACTAAACAATGCAGCAAGCTCTTTTGATTTTTGTAGCAATCCTGGCCGGTATGTTTTTACCTCTTCAGGCATCCCTGAATGCCAAAATGGGCGCTGTTGTTCAGAACCCCCTCCTGGGCAGCCTGGTCTCCTTTCTGGTTGGTACAATCGGACTACTGATCTATATTCTCATCAGCCGGGTGCCACTCGCAAATCTTGCCCAGGCAAAATCAGCCCCCACCTTTGTATGGGTAGCCGGCTTATTAGGCGCTTTTTATGTTACCGCAATAATCCTGCTCGTTCCCCGATTGGGCGTTGCATTGACATTCGGACTTGTAATAGGCGGACAAATGCTGGTCAGTATTCTCTTCGACCATTTCGGATTACTGGGTACCCCCGTACACCCCATTTCCTGGATGCGTGGGCTGGGTGCCCTACTCCTGATTGCCGGTGTGCTGATCATCCGGAAGTATTAATCCATGATTTGTACAAGTTTATCCGTCTTTCCTGCATGGGTGGAGCAAAATCCGGTGGGTACTTTTGCATATACTAAAACAAACAGATATGAAACCACTGATAAAAGGATTACACCACGTAACCGCCATGGCGGATGATCCTCAAAAAAACCTCGATTTCTATGCCGGTATTCTTGGTCTCCGGCTGGTTAAGAAAACCATCAACTTTGATGCACCGGATGTTTACCATCTGTATTATGGAGATGAGGACGGTAAGCCCGGCACCATCCTTACTTTTTTCCCATACAAAGGAATTCAGCGCGGTCGCCAGGGAAAGGGTCAGCTAACCACCACTTCCTTTTCGATCCCTGCAAACAGCCTGGGTTACTGGACAGAACGACTTAAAAAATTCGGAATCAACCATACCACTCCACAGGAACGTTTTGATGAAGGATTTATCTATTTCGAAGATCAGGATGGTTTGGGAATTGAACTGGTAGCAAATGATCGGGATAACAGACCTGGCTTTACATACGGTCAAATTCCGGAAGACCATGCAGTAAAAGGATTTCACAGTGTAACATTAAGTGAAGATGGATATGAAAAAACTGCAGGCTTTCTCACTACCTACCTCAATCACCAGGCTATTGCAGAAAGCGGCAACCGATTCCGTTACAGTGCTACCGGAAAAGTGGGCGATATAATTGATGTGGTTTGTGAACCAGAACGCCTGCGCGGATTGGGTGGTAGCGGAACCGTTCACCACGTAGCTTTTGCAACTGAAAACGATTCGACTATCCAAGAGGTGCAGGAAAATCTGGCAGGTAAAGGGATGAATGTAACCACTGTTTTGGATCGCCAATATTTCCACAGTATCTATTTCCGTGAACCAGGTGGTGTATTGTTTGAGGTGGCTACCAGTGATATCGGATTCACCTATGATGAACCAATTGATAAACTTGGTCAGGATTTGAAATTGCCGCCCTGGGAAGAAAAAAATCGCAGTCGCATCGAAAGCGGACTGGAACCAATTGAATTAAACTGGAAAAATTTTGTTTAATCATGACTACCAACGCACACGAAAAGCAGGTGGTATATGAAGGTGTACCACTTGCTTCTGCCAAAAAAGCAATAATCCTCCTGCATGGAAGAGGCGCTTCAGCCGACTCCATTTTGAGTTTGAAAGAATATTTGAAGCTGGATGGATTTGCACTCCTGGCTCCCGAAGCCACCAATCATACCTGGTACCCCTATAGTTTTATGGCTCCCGAAGAACAGAATGAACCCTGGTTAAGCAGTGCCATCGAATTGATCAAAGGTCTGGTGGCCGACTGCAAAGCAGCAGGAATTGAGGAGTCGTCCATTCATTTACTGGGATTTTCTCAGGGCGCCTGCCTCACACTGGAATTTGCTGCACGAACTGCTACCCGCTATGGTTCAGTTACTGCTTTTACCGGTGGATTAATTGGAGAAAAAATCAATCGCACCAATTATACCGGAAGCTTTAAGGAAACGCCGGTTTTTATCGGGTGCAGTGACCGTGATATGCATGTGCCTGTTGAAAGAGTGTATGCATCAACAAATGTCCTAACTGAAATGGGTGCAAAAGTGACGGAGAAAATTTACCCTGGTATGGGCCATACCATTAATGAAGATGAAATAAACATTGTAAACAAGTTCCTGAATGAAACAACTTAAATTTCCCGCTAGTGAACGCGGCACCAAAGATATAGGATGGTTAAAATCCAAATTCTGCTTCAGCTTTAGTGATTACGCTGATCCGACAAAATCTGCCTTTGGTACTTTAGTGGCATTTAATGATGATCGGATGGCAGTTGGAAAAGGATTTGGAACCCATCCGCATGCCAATATGGAGATCATTTCAATTTTACTGAAAGGTAAAATGAACCATAAAGACAGCATGGGATATAGTACAGAAATAAGCGAGGGAGGTGTGCAAATCATGAGTGCAGGCACCGGTCTTTTTCATGAAGAATATAATATAGGAGAGGAAGAAGTGAGTTTTCTTCAAATCTGGATCCAGCCTAAACTCCAGGATATCCGTCCAAGATACCAGATGCGTCACTTTCCATTGAAAGACCGGAAGAATAAACTACAAACCATCATTTCTTCTGAAGAAGGACAAACACATTGCTGGATCAATCAGAATGCAAACCTGTCTCTTGGCTATTTTGATGCTGGAACAGTAGTTCCTTTGCAATGGAACCCGGTTAATAAATGCATCTACCTCTTTGTTATTGAGGGATCAGTACAGATCGGTGAAACTATTTTAAAGGAACGCGATGCTGTTGGAATATGGGACACCAATAAGATCGAAATAAACTGCCTTTCCAATGCACAGTTTCTTTTAATAGAAACCCCCGTTAATCAGAAATAAGGATTAACTAATTTAGGGTATGAAAGATACTATTCCGGTTATTGAAATGGCTGATTCAAAAGAACATGGTCTGCAGTTCGAACTGCAGACCATGGAATATATAGATGAACATCGGCATAACCGCATTGATCATCCCCATAAACATGATTATTTTGTAATCATCTGGATGAAATCAGGAGAAGGGAAACATATGGTTGACTTTCAGGAATTTGTTGTGGAGCAACAATCGATCTTTTTTCTGACACCCGGACAGGTACACCAACTCCAAACAGCAACACATCCGGATGGTTATGTACTTTCTTTTCACACTGATTTTTTCTGTACCACAGAAACTCAGCGTGAATTACTCTTGCAAACTGGTTTGTTTTATAATTGCAGTCAGTTTCAACCACATATTGTTTTACCTGAACAGGCAGTCATGCTGGAAAAACTACTGGGGCTGATGCAGGCAGAGTTGAATAAGGTTGATTATATGCACTATGAAAGTTTGCGTGGTCTCCTTCAATTATTCCTGATCCAATGCTCCCGTTTCTGGGGCCATGCTGAAGAAGCCGGTTCCATCAGTTCCCGGCCAGCCTGGCTGACCCGTCGGTTTTTGAACCTGCTGGAAACCAATTACCGAAAGCATACTAAAGTGAACGATTATGCTGCGATGTTGGTTGTTACTCCCAATCATTTGAATGAAACAATTAAAAAAACAACCGGATTCCCGGCGAGTGATCATATTAAAAAAAGAGTAATTCTGGAAGCAAAACGAATGGCCCTATTGGAAAACAGCAGTGCAAAAGAAATTGCCCGCTCTTTGGGCTTTGATGATGAAGCCCATTTCAGTAAATATTTTAAAAATAACACCGGACTTACGTTTTCAAAGTTCCGGAATTGGCACTCCTTGACAAAAGAGAAATTGAACATCAGGTAATTGCTAAACCATAAACAGCCGGACCAATATTGACAAACTCTCATTGAGCAACTGAATCCCGATGATATGCCGGTTTATCTGGCAAAAAACAGAATCTTGCGAAATATTACGATGGTAGTTTTACGATATTGACCCAGAAGTTTTCGATCTGCAACACTACTTTGAAAAACTCCTCCACTTCAACTGGTTTGGTAATATAACAGTTGGCGTGATTGGTATACGAAATATTGATGTCTTTATAGGAAGACGAAGTGGTTAGCATGATAACAGGAATATGCTTGAATTCATTGGTGTTTTTAATGAATTGCAATACTTCGTGTCCGTTTTTTTTAGGAAGGTTAACATCCAGCAAAATCAGGTCTGGTGCGTGTTCCGCTGTGAATTGTTCCTTTTTCTGAAGAAAATCAATGGCTTCTTTGCCATCGCGTGCAATGCTGATTTTGTTTACCAGTTTGCCTTCTTCAAGTGCTTCCATCGTTAATAATATATCCCCTTCGTTGTCTTCAACGAGCAATACATGAATTGATTTCATTGGATTCAGGCTGTTTTGCGAATAGTAAATGTAAGTATAGTTCCTGTACTTCCATTGTCATCAATCCATATTTTTCCTCCGTGTTGTTCTACGATTCGCTTACAGGTTGCAAGTCCCATTCCTGAACCGGTATATTCATGTTTGGTTTTAAGACGTTTGAAAAGATGAAAAACTTCTTCCCGATGTTCGTTGGGTATGCCAATTCCATTATCCCTTACTGAAAATTGCCAATGACCGGTATCTTCGGTTGCTGTGATTTCAATAACAGGATTTATTCCCGGATGCTGGTATTTCAATGCATTGCTTATTAGATTCTGAAATACTAATTTCAGGGGTGTTTTTCCTGCATGTATCACAGGAAGCTTTCCTATTTGGAGAACTGCATGCTGTTCCTCCAGCTGCGCTTTATTTAATACGGCAATCTGATTTAATAACTCAGTGCAATTTACCCATTCACGTATACCGGCCTGCATACCCCCTGCATGTGCATATTCAAGTAATTCCTTTATTAATGCAGTCATTCGTTCTGCTCCGTCCATCGCATAATGGATATACTGATTTGCTTTTGCATCAAGTACATCGCCATAATTTTTTTGTAACAGGCGCATGAAAGAACTAATCATTCGCAATGGTTCTTTCATATCATGGGAAGCAACAGATGCAAAACGGGTTAGTTCTTCATTGCTTTCTTTAAGCGGACTGATATCAACATGTGTTCCGAACATTTGAAGCGGTTCACCATTTTCCGTAGAACGCACCACTTTCCCCCTGTCCAGAATCCAGACCCAATGACCATCTTTATGTTTCATCCGATAAGTGGCTTCATAAAACAGACTATGATCACGCAAACAATTACTCACTTTACTATTGGCTTCTGCAAGATCATCCGGATGTGCAAATCTTGCCAGCGTTTTATCATTGATTGGCTGAATTTCATCCAGCGTGTAACCGATTAGGCTGGCCCATGTTTCATTGTAGATTAATTCGCCGGTTTGAATATTCCATTCCCAGGTGGCCGCATTGGTTCCTTCCAAAACAAAATTGAGGCGCTCTTTTTCTTTCAGCAAATCTTCCTGAATCTGACTCTTTTCCCGAATCGTTTCTCTTAACAATTCCATGGTTTGCTGATCCTGCTGTTGAATCTGTAACAATTTGAACCTTCTTCTGAATTGAATAAAATTAAATCCTGCAAGGAACAGCACAGAGCAGCAAAGCATTCCCACGCCCAGTTGATTAACGTTTGAATATTCCTGTTCAATTTTTTCCAGATTGCGCAGCCTTCGGTCGTTTTCCAATTGCCTGGATGCCCTGTTCTGAATTTCAAGCAGGGCAGCATCCGGGATTTGCCTTGCTGAATCAGAAGCAGGCATTAAAACAGAAAGATGAGCAAGATTTAAATGGCGCAGCTCCAGATTTTCATTGGATAACCGACTAATTTCCCGGGTTATTTTCTGATGACGGTTCTGGTTTCTTAAGAAAAGGATTAGTCCGGCTATCATTATTATAATGGAGCTAATCAGAACAGGGAGCGTAACCGGGTATCGTTTCATTAATTATGGAGACTGCACAAAATAACGGTTCAGGTGTATTAATAAGTATTAAAATAGTCTTTCAAAGCTGTTTTCTAACATTTACGAAGCTTTTCATAGGTGTTTTCAACTAGCCGGAAACTTTTTTATACCTGCACTGTTATAGTTTTTCCCACTATTTATACTCTTTTGTATAAATAGATCTTACCTTTGTGGCCAATTTTAGCAACTGAATAGTATTTGTAGTATGAACGACGGATTAAGTACGATTGAACAACAGATAACCAGCGATTATAAATACGGGTTCACCAGTAATTTGGAAGCCGACCAGGCACCCAAAGGACTGAATGAAGATATTATCCGTTTTATATCCGGCCGTAAAAACGAACCGGAATGGATGCTGGAATGGCGCCTGAAAGCCTACCGCTACTGGCTGAAAATGGAAGTGCCGGATTGGGCAAATATCAAGTATCCAGCCATTGATTTTCAAGATATTATCTATTATTCTGCCCCCAAACAAAGTAAAAAACTGAACAGTCTGGATGAAATCGATCCGGAACTGCGCCGCACATTTGAAAAACTGGGTATTTCCCTGGATGAGCAGAAACGCCTGAGCGGGGTGGCGGTGGATGCTGTAATCGACTCCGTATCCGTGGCTACCACCTTCCGTGAACAGCTTGGTGAACTGGGAATTATATTCTGTTCCATCAGTGAAGCTATTCAGGAACACCCTGAACTAATTAAAAAATACCTGGGATCAGTAGTGCCCATGACTGATAATTTTTACTCTGCCCTGAATGCCGCCGTATTTACCGACGGTTCTTTCTGTTATATTCCAAAAGGGGTACGTTGTCCAATGGAACTTTCCACTTATTTCCGGATCAATGCCGAAAATACCGGTCAGTTTGAACGTACCCTGATTGTTGCAGAAGACAATAGTTATGTGTCTTATCTCGAAGGTTGTACAGCACCTATGCGCGATGAAAATCAGCTGCATGCTGCCGTTGTTGAGCTAATCGCGATGGACCATGCTGAAATCAAATATTCCACCGTTCAGAACTGGTATCCCGGTGATAAAGAAGGCAAGGGCGGAATTTACAATTTTGTAACCAAGCGCGGAATTTGTGCAGGGGTTCATTCTAAAATTTCCTGGACACAGGTGGAAACCGGTTCAGCAGTTACCTGGAAATATCCCAGTTGTATTCTGAAAGGTGATTATTCCGTTGGCGAGTTTTACAGTGTAGCAGTAACCAATCACCACCAACAGGCCGATACCGGTACTAAAATGATCCATCTTGGAAAAAATACCCGCAGCCGGATTGTTTCCAAAGGAATTTCTGCAGGTGTCAGCCATAACAGTTATCGGGGATTGGTAAGCGTTGCCAAAAATGCCTCCAATGCAAGGAATTTTTCACAGTGTGACTCCCTCTTACTGGGTGATCGTTGCGGAGCACATACATTCCCTTATATAGAAGTAAAAAACAATACTGCCCAGGTTGAACATGAAGCAACCACTTCAAAAATAGGAGAGGACCAGATTTTTTATTGTAACCAGCGTGGTATCGATACCGAAACCGCTGTTGCATTAATCGTAAACGGTTTCGCCAAGGAGGTGATGAATCAGCTACCAATGGAGTTTGCCGTGGAAGCGCAGAAATTACTGGCCATCACCCTCGAAGGAAGTGTTGGTTAATCATTAAAACAATTTTGAAATAACACGTTATGTTACAAATAAAGGATTTACAAGCAGGTATTGAAGGAAAAGAAATTCTTAAAGGCATCAATCTTACCATACAACCGGGTGAAGTGCATGCTATCATGGGACCCAATGGTTCAGGAAAAAGTACCCTGGCATCTGTATTGGCTGGTCGCGCTGATTATGAAGTAACCGGCGGATCGGTTGAATTCCTGGGTAAAGACCTGCTGGATCTTTCTCCTGAAGCAAGAGCTGGTGAAGGCCTGTTTCTTGCTTTCCAGTATCCGGTTGAAATACCCGGATTAAGTACCATCAATTTCATGAAAACTGCAGTAAACGAAGTGCGCAAATACCGCGGACAGGCAACGCTTGATGCTGCAGAATTCCTGAAGCTGATGAAGGAAAAAATGAATCTCGTAAACATCGATAAAAACCTGTTGACCCGCTCACTCAATGAAGGGTTCTCCGGTGGTGAAAAAAAGCGGAATGAAGTATTCCAGATGGCCATGCTGGAACCTCGTCTTGCCATCCTGGATGAAACTGATTCCGGTCTGGATATCGATGCCATCCGTATTGCTGCAGCCGGTGTAAATGCCGTTCGCAGTAAAGAAAATGCAACACTTGTAATTACACACTATCAGCGTCTGCTCGATTATATCGTTCCTGATTTTGTACATGTTCTGTATAATGGAAGAATTGTGAAATCCGGTGGTAAAGAATTGGCACTGGAACTGGAAGAGACAGGCTATAGTTTTCTTAAAAATGAGATGAATATTGCATGAGTACGATCAATATAATTAAAGACAGGGCCCGGCAATTGGGAGCTGATCAGTTGGATGCGCTTCAACCGATCCGAACCGCTGCACTGGCATCATTTGACAAGTTAGGAGTTCCGGCAGTTAAACACGAAGAGTGGAAATATACACGCATCAGCCAGTTGTTTAATCAGGCTTATCAGATTGGAGCAGATACTGCAACCTCAGATCTAAACTGGCAGGCTTTTCGGTTGCCCGAATTTGAAACAGCCAATGAACTGGTATTTATAAATGGGGTGTACAATGCGGCTGCCTCAACAGTTCGCTCAGCCGGACTGGTGGTGCTTCCCCTGCAGGATGCTGCACAAGGTGAATATGCTTCCATCGTATCCAAACACCTGGGGCACAGCGCTCAATACCTGAATGATGGTATCAATGCGTTAAATACCTCTTTCCTTGTTGGAAGTGTTTTTATTGGGGTAAATCGGTCTACCGAAATTGAACATCCCGTATATATCTATAATATCAACGACGGAAGAACAGAAAATGTATTTGCCCAGCCACGTACCCTGGTACATGTTGCTGCAAATGCCGGTGTTGTATTGGTGGAAACCTATGGAAGTATCGGTTCGGCTGATCATTTCACCAATCAGGTGGTTGAAGTTGTGGTAGAGCAGGATGCCAGAATTGAATATTATAAAATTCAGAATGACAGTGCCCGTTCCAGCCAGGTAAGTACCACCCATTTCCGTCAGGTTGGCAAAAGTTATGTACATGCCGTAACCATTTCGCTGAATGGTGCAATGGTTCGGAATAACCTGAATATGGTCATGGAGGCAGAGTATTGTGAATCCAATATGTACGGACTCTATTTTACCTCTGATACCTGCCATGTAGACAATCATACCATTGTTGATAATGTGAAACCACACTGCCTCAGCAATGAATTTTATAAAGGTATTCTGGATGGGGCTTCTACCGGCGTATTCAATGGAAAAATATTTGTACGCCAGGATGCACAGAAGATAAATGCCTTCCAGTCGAATAAAAATATCCTGCTTTCTGATTCAGCCAGTGTGTATACCAAACCACAGCTGGAGATTTTTGCAGATGATGTGAAATGTTCACACGGTTGTACCATCGGTCGCCTGGATGAAGAAGGCCTGTTTTACCTGCGTTCACGCGGAATAACAGAAGCAACTGCCAAATCGCTGCTCCTGCATTCTTTCGCCATTGATATCCTGGAACAGGTAAAGCCGGATGCCATTCGTGCATACATTGATCAACTTATTTCAGAACGTTTAGGATCATAAATATGGAAACGCTTACCCGATCTGAATTAGTAACAGATATAACTGCCATCCGGCAACAATTTCCCATTCTCAACAGGATGGTAAAAGGTAAGCCATTGGTATATCTGGATAATGCCGCTACTACGCAGAAACCCCTTGCCGTAATAGACGCACTGACACATTATTATTCTCATTACAATGCCAATATTCACAGAGGCATTCATAGCCTGGCTGAAGAAGCAACCGCTGCTTTTGAGGCTACCCGTGATACGGTAATGGAATTCATTGGTGCAGCTCATCGGGAAGAAATCATCTTTACAAAAGGTGCCACCGAAGGAATTAACCTGGTTGCCTATACCTGGGCAAGAAAGAATATTAAAGCGGGGGATGAAATCCTGGTGTCCGGTATGGAACACCACAGCAATATTGTTCCCTGGCAAATAATCGCCGGTGAAAACGGTGCCAAAGTAATTCCCATTCCGGTGCTCGAAGATGGTACACTGGATATGGACAGCTTTCAACAACTCCTCACGGAAAAAACAAAACTGGTTGCAATCGTTCATGCCTCCAACTCTCTGGGTACGATCAATCCGGTAAACAGTATTGTTGCACAGGCCCATGAAGTTGGTGCGAAAGTGTTGGTGGATGGTTCACAGTCAACCGTACATCTTTCCATTGATGTACAGGATATGGATTGTGATTTCTTTGTATTCTCCGGACATAAAGTATATGGTCCAACCGGATCCGGCGCGCTCTACGGAAAAAAAGAACTGTTGGAAACAATGCCGGTTTTTCATGGTGGCGGTGAAATGATTAAAGAAGTGAGTTTTGAAGGCACAACATACAATGAGCTGCCGTATAAATATGAAGCAGGTACGCCCAATATTGCCGACACCATTGCCCTGAAATTTGCACTTGATTTTGTAAATGAAATCGGAAAAGAAGCCATTCATCAATATGAACAGGGATTGCTGAATTATGCAACCGATGCACTCGAACAGATTAAGGGTTTGAAAATAATTGGAAAAGCACCTGAAAAAACAAGTGTCATTTCCTTTATAGTGGATGGTGTTCATCCACAGGATCTTGGAATTTTGCTCGACAATAAAGGAATTGCTGTACGCACAGGTCATCATTGTACGCAACCATTAATGGATCGTTTTGGTATTCCGGGCACCACGCGTGCATCTTTTGCCCTGTACACTTCGTATGCTGAAATTGATGCACTCACAGAAGGACTGGAACGTTCGATCAAAACCTTGTTATAACCTATGGCTGTACGACCAACAATAGAAGAACTGGAAGAGGAAATAGTTGATAATTTTTCGTTGTTCGATTCCTGGGATGAGAAGTATGAATACATCATTGACCTGGGAAAAAAATTACCAACCCTGGAATCAGAACATAAAAAAAATGAAAATAAAGTAAGGGGATGTCAGTCCACCGTTTGGCTGGTTGCCAGCTATTCAGACGGACTCGTGCATTTTAAAGCGGATAGTGATGCGGTTATTGTAAAGGGTCTGATAAGTATGCTGATTCAGGTTCTCTCCGGTCATAGCCCTGATGAAATTATTCAGGCAAAACTGGGCTTTATTGATCGTATCGGGATGACGACCCATCTGGCGCAAACCCGTTCGAACGGATTGTTGTCGATGGTGAAACAAATGAAAACTTTTGCATTGGCATTTAAATTACAAAACGAATCTGCAAAGCAATAATATCATGGAAACAGAAGCTTTGAAAGAACAGGTGATTGAATGTATTAAAACCATATTTGATCCGGAATTACCGGTTAACATTTATGAGTTGGGTTTGATCTACGAAGTGGATATCCTCCCGCTTAATAATGTCCAGATCGTTATGACACTTACAGCACCCGGTTGCCCGGCCGCACAATCACTGCCCATTGAAGTAGACCAGAAAGTCCGTCAGATAGAAGGTGTGAACGATGTTCATGTGAGTGTAACCTGGAATCCGCCCTGGAATAAATCTATGATGTCTGAAGCTGCCCAATTAGAATTAGGTATGTTTTAAACGATTTCCATGAAGATAACAGCACAGGAAGAAATCGGATTACGTATTATGTTACGCGTTGCCAATTGCGGTAACGATGCAGGACTCAGCATTCCCCAGCTTAGTGATGCCGAAGGTATCAGTATACCCTATGTGGCCAAACTTACCCGCCTGTTAAGGCAGAAGGGTTTCCTTAACAGTACGCCGGGTAATAAAGGTGGCTATGTGCTGTCCCGTCCGGCAAATCAAATCATTGTAAATGATCTTCTGAAAGTGCTTGGCGGTGCCCTTTTCGATACCAGCTTCTGCAACCTCCACAGTGGTGGCATGAAACTTTGTACCAATTCAGTGGATTGCTCCGTACGATCCCTCTGGAAAATGATGCAACTGGTATTGGATGAATTATTGCAGCAATTAACCCTGAGTGATTTGTCAAATTCCGAACTGGAAGCAGAGCGAATTATTTCACGGGTATTTGCTCCAAAACCGGTGGTTTAAATTTCACAATCAGTTCGCAACCTTTCCCAGGTTCCGTTTCAATGGATAATACTCCATTGAACAGATTAGCCCTTGTTTTCATATTCATTAATCCAACCCCCTGGCTTTTCCTGCTAAGATCAAATCCAACTCCATCATCTTTGATCCGCAGTTCCAGCTGATTGCCTTTATTCCCCAGATAAAAATGAATCTGACTGGCTTTGGCGTATTTAGTGATATTATTGAATTGCTCCTGACATATCCGGTAAATAGACAATTTAAAAGGCTCTTCAATTGAATGTTCATCAAATTCAGTAAGTGAGTGATAAATAGTGGTACCTATTCCACTGGCAACATTTTCAAACAATTGTAATAAGTTGTCTTTAAGATGACCATCGTTCAGCGTTGGTGGTATCAGCGAATGCGACAGTGTCCTGATTTCATCAATGGCATTCTGTATCAGTTCATCTGATTTTTCCATATAAACCTGCTGGTCATCACTCGTAGTTTTGCTTAATCCCAGATATAACCTGGCGCTTGCAAGAATCTGGTTGATATTATCGTGTAATTCGCGGCCTATTTCCTGCCGTTCCGATTCCTGAGCTGAAATCACGGCATTTGTCATTTCTTTCTGTGCTTTTACCCGCTCTTCTTCCAACTGGTTTTCCAGTTTTAGTCGCTCCGTAACATTATTACCTAATGCCATGATACATGGGATGCCCTTGTAATCAATCCGGTGTGAAACAAATTCAATATAAATTTTCTCACCCGTTTTGCTGATAATACGTGTAATATGTGTTTCCCTGAATTGTTTGTCCGCTCTTGCCTTTGTTGCCAGCTCTTCAATCGTTTCAGAACGTTCAGCCAATCCACCTTTCAGTATGGATTTACCTTCCAGGTCCTCCCGCTTATAACCGGAATGCTTTTCCGTGGATTCGTTGATTTCCATGATAGTGTAATCATGTAAATTCCAGATAATAATCGCCGCCGGATTATTTTCGAAAAGATAACGATACTCTTCTTCCGACTCTTTCAGGATTCGCTCTGCCTCCTTCCGTTGCGAAATATCCTGCGTTGCACCAATAAAACGAATGGCCTTGCCCATTTCGTTGCGGATGATATATCCCCGGTCCTGTATATATGCATAGTTTCCATCCTCCTTAAGAAAACGATATTCCAGTTCAAACTGCTGTAAGGCCGGGTTCTCTTTGTAACTATTTATTTTTTGAACAACTTCCCTTCGCTCGCTCGGATGGATCTGTTCCACCCATTTCAGTTCGGTACCATAGCGCTCATGGTCATAATCAGTTTTGAATAATTTTTTCCAGCCTTCTGCATTCCGATAAACCTCGCCTGTAATCAGGTTAAGATCCCACACCATATCATTGGTTGCTTTACTTACCAGATCATACCGCTCATTGCTCTCCTGCAAGGCCTGCAGGTTATTCATCCGTTCGATGGAATACAAAATTGTTTTAGACAACAGCTTCTCATCAAAATCTCCCTTGATCAGATAATCCTGTGCCCCCAGTGTAATGGCATCCAGCGCAGTATTCATATCTGATACACCGGAAAGTATTACCACTGGTGTATAACCGGCTTTTTCACGGATGGAAGTAAACGATTTTATTCCAAAACTGTCCGGAAGCGATAAATCCAGCAACACGATATCAACTGTATGTTCCTTTAATACCTCCTGTGCCTGTTTGATGGATTCCGTTGTGAAAAGTTCTCTTATTTTTATTCCGGAACTAAGCAATAATTCCTCCAATAAAAACTGATCACCCGGATTGTCTTCCACCATCAGAATATTCAACTCATTGTTGTGTATCATGCTTTACTGTTTAACTGTTGGGAAGTTGGGCAGTTTTCATCCAGAAGGATTCCATCGTTTTAACCACTTTCATAAAGCTGGAATAATCAACCGGTTTGGTTATAAAACAATTGGCATGATTGGAATACGAATCAAAAATATCTTTATCAGAGGAGGATGTTGTCAGAATTATTACAGGTAAAGAACAAAGTGTTTCATGCTGTTTGATTTTTTGCAGCACTTCTTTCCCGTCAATTTTAGGTAGATTTATATCCAATAATACAAGATCCGGGCTTTCTACCTCCGTATAGTTACCGGTCTTAAACAAAAAATTTAAAGCTTCCCTGCCATCTTTTACAATAGAAATTTTCCGAATATTTTCAATTCCATGTAATGCTTCACGGGTTAACACAATATCCCCTTCATTGTCTTCTACAAGTAATATATGCATGTTTTTCATGATACCTGGGTTTGTTTCATTGGGTTGGACGTTATGAATGTAAAGATTTATTTTTTTATTGTAAAGTAGAACGTAGAGCCTTGATTTTCTGTAGAATATACCCAGATTTTACCTCCGTGTTGCTCAACAATTTTTTTGCATATAGCAAGCCCGATTCCGGTTCCGGAATATTCTGACATATTATGCAACCGCTGAAATATGATGAAAATTTTCTCAAAATAATCCGATTCAATTCCTATTCCATTGTCTTTTACTGAAAATAGCCATTGTTCTTCTTCTTCCTTACATCTGATTTGGATTGCTACAGGCGCATCCGAACGGTATTTCAAAGCATTTCCAAGGAGGTTTTGCAATAATTGCACCATGCCCGAATAATTCCCCTTTTGAAGTACCGGCAGCTGTTCGAAATCTATCTTCGCTTCATTGTCTGTTATGGCCTCCTGCAGATTAAGACAAACTTCCTTTATTACCTGTGTCATATCAACCACATCCAGGTTTCCAAGTGCATGTTCTATGCGGGAGTATTCCAGCAGGTCATTTATCAGTTTTTTCATCCGTTCAGCACCTCCAACGGCAAAATTGATATACTGCCTTCCTGCATCATCTATCTGATCTCTGTATCGTTTATCCAATAATTGCAGAAAACTGCTGACCATGCGCAACGGTTCCTGCAAATCATGGGAAGCTACAAAGGCAAATCGTTCCAGCTCCGCATTCGAACGGGCCAGTTGTTCGGCTCTTTCTGATAATTCACTATTGGCCTGTTCCAGGGCCTGTTCATATAGTTTTCGCTGCGTAATATCCTGTACCGTTCCACTGTACCGTACCACTTTCCCCAATTGATCCTTAAAGAGGTTACCTTTCTCATGTACAAATCGGATACTTCCATCCGGTAGCAGAATGCGGTGTTGAAAATCAAGCTCTTCTTCACCATTCAATACCCTTGCTCTTCTGGTTAAAAATTCCTCCCGGTCTTCCGGATGCACCGTTCCCATGAATTGTTCAAATCCCGGCTGAAAATTGGAAGGATGACGGCCCCATATCGAAAAAACCTCCATCGTCCAGAACAACTCCTTTGTCTCCAGATTTAATTCCCAATAACCCAGTTTGGCCAGCTTCTGTGCAGTTTCCAGTTTCTGATTCAATTGCCACAGCTCCGACTGGTAGTTCCGGTTCATCGTTATATCCCGTGAATGACAGGCCACACCGATTATCTGATCGCCTTCATGGATTGGATTAAAACTCGTTTCCCACCAGATTTCCTGTCCGGGTTTTGTATAAATATCCATCGACTGCATATGGTAAACCTCTCCGGCAAGCGCCCTGTCATACAATACCTTCCAGTATTGAATATGCTCCGCCGGATAGCTCGCCTCCAATAACATGTTTTCACCCTGTCGGATAATTACACCTGAGGTTAAAGCCGTAGTATCTATAAAACTCCTGTTGGCTGCCAGCAATCGATAGGAACTGTCAATACTCCAAATCATATCACTGGTGGAATTGATCAGTGCATCCCGATTTCTTTCCTCTTCTATTTTTAATTTTTCCAGCCGAACCCGTTCGGATATATCATGAGACAAAACCAGGGCCGCGGGTATGCCATTATAATCTATCTGGTGAGAGGTTATATCCACCTCAATCTGCTCTCCGTTTTTTTTGAGATGCCTCCATCTCCCTTTATGAACCAGATTGGCTCCTTCCTGTACCCGATTCAGATGGTGCATCAGCTGCCTGTCTTCTTCTGGCCGAATTGAAAAAGCGGTCATATTCAAAAATTCCTGCCTGCTGTAGCCATAATGGCTGATTGCTTTTTCATTTACTTCCAAAAACTGTTTGGTTTCCAAATCGATGATCCACATCGGTAATGGATTGTTATGGAATAATTTCCGGTACCGGTGTTCTGATTGTTCGATGCGGGCTTCAATTTTTATTTTTTCCGTAACATCCCGGCCAACACAATACAATAATTGCGCAGTTTCATTCCAGTTGGCCGACCAGCGGATAGATGCCAGATTCCCATTTTTGCAGCGTACCCGATTGTCAAAATGATTTACCGGCTGGCCACTGATCGCTCTGGCCAACATGGTTACACTGGATAACTGATCAGCGTCTTCAATAAAATTCAGATAAGGTTTGCCAAGCATTTCCTCCAGGGAATAGCCAAGAATTCGCGTCGCAGCCCGGCTCACCCGGGTAAACATACCATCCTGATTCATGGTACAGATGATGTCCAGCGAGGCATCCATGATGCGCTCATATTCCTGTATGATTCCTGTTTCGGTTTGCTGCATGGTTTAAAGGTTGTCAGAAGATCGCAGAAAAAAAGCGAAATACCAAAAGGGCACAAAAATCTCTTGTAAAGAGAAGGTTTCGCGCCCCCGGTTTCCATTAACCTTAGATAAAAAATCCGATACTAAACGGTCTTCATAGAGTGGATACAGTTTTACATGGATCTGGACGGTTGGTTTTTCGGGACATTGGATACAGATTAATAACGGACCAACTACAGCACAAAGGTGCAACCTGGCAGCTTCCCCCACAATAGACAAACTTGTCAATTCATGTAGAAAAAATGCGACAATGATTCTGTATTTTCCTTAATTTGTATAAGTGAAACATTTTCTACTCATTGACGATCATGAAGTTGTACGTACCGGCATAGGGCATGTACTGGCTGAATTATTCCGCCCCTGTACCATTCACGAAGCCAAAGACGAAGCCTCCGCACTCGAAAAACTGAAAGAGCGGAGCTTTGATCTGATCATTATGGACGTTTATATGCCTGGTACCGATACTTTCGGGATTATGGAATTTATTAAAGTACGCCTGCCTGAAGCCAGGGTGCTGATCTTTTCCATGAGTGCTGAAAATATCTACGCTCCCCGTCTGATCCGGGCCGGAGCCAAAGGCTTCCTTTCCAAGAATACCGGTATCCAGGAGCTGAAAAAAGCGGTTGAAACCCTGCTTAATAACAAAATGTACATAAGCTCGGAACTGGCCTTACAGCTGGCAACCGGTCTTCAACAGGAAGAACCCTCCAATCCTTTTGATAAATTAAGCGGGAAAGAATTTGAAATCGCCTCCCTGATGATGGAAGGGAAAACGCTTACGGAAATATCCATGATCCTGGGAACCAGTACCTCTACCGTTGGAACCCATAAAGCACGGCTCTTTAAAAAACTGAACTGCAATAACCTGCTTGAACTCGTTGAATTGGGCAAAGCCTATCAGGCTTCCAAACGCTCCTGATTAGCAGCAACAAGGGTTTCCATTCCAGCCATTTCCCGCTGAAAAGCAACGGCCGATTGAATCAGTGGCATGGCAAGTGCCGCTCCCGTTCCTTCACCCAGGCGCATGCCAATACTCAATAAAGGCTGCGCATCCAGATAATGCAGTATTGCATGATGTCCCAATTCACCCGAACAATGTCCAAATAGGCAGTTGTCAAGTACGGCCGGTTGTATTGCATGTGCCACCAATAAGGCTGCTGACGCGATAAATCCATCTACCACTATCACCATATTCAATTCCATGGCTCCAAGATAGGCACCGGTCATCATCGCAATTTCATAACCTCCGAAATACTGCAAACTTTTTAAGGGTGAATTCAACTGACAAATTGCATCGTGCTTATCCAGCACCTCCTGCAAAATGCTCCGTTTCTGGGCCAGTTGTGCAGAATTGGCACCTGTCCCCTTACCTACAGTCCTGCTTAATGGCAGGTGCATTATAGTTGACATCAACAGCGAGGCTGCTGAACTGTTCCCTATTCCCATCTCCCCAAATGCAATGGTATTGGTGCCCCTTTTCGCAATTGCTTTCACAATGGAGGCACCCGCACTCATGGCCCTTTCCATCTCTTCAAAACTCATGGCTGCTTCAAACTGGTAATTATTGGTTCCCCGGGCAATTTTTGCATCAATAAAAGAGGGATTTCCCTGATACCTGCCTAAGTCCGCATCTACCCCGGCATCCACAATGGTTAAGCCCAATTGATGCTGCCGGCAAAACACATTTATGGCAGCACCTCCTGCCATAAAATTGTGCACCATCCCGGCTGTTACGGAAGCAGGATAAGGGTTTACCAATCCTGTTTTTGCTATTCCATGATCTCCGGCAAATACCACCACATGCGGCTGCCTGATTTCAGGCTCCAATGTTTGCTGAACCATCGCCACTTTAAGGGCGATGGTTTCCAGCAAACCCAGTGAACCCACCGGTTTGGTCTTATTGTCAATAATTTCCTGTACTTGTTTTCGAAGATCCATCAGCTTGTTTTAGAACTGCCAGCGAACACCTGCCATCATGTTGAAACGCCGGGCATTGTATCCAACCAAATCAAAATAGCTTTGATCAGTAATGTTCCGCACATCAACATAAACAGAGAACTGTCTGGTCAGTTTATAGTTTGCATATAGGTCAAGGTTATAATACGATTTTAAATCCGCCACTTCGGTACTGAAGGTGTTGGTATTGTAAAACAAATCCTGCCTTTTGTCTACCCAGCGATAATTTACACCAACATAAAATGCATCAGTTAACTGATACCCGATATTAAAATTCACATTGTTCTTCGGGCGGCGGTACAGATTAAAATAACTGGTATCTTTTCCGCTGATGGTTGAGGTATTCAATTCTCCATTCACATAGGTATAATTGGCGGTAATGGTCAGTTTGGAAATTGGTTTCCAGCTTGCTTCCAGTTCCAGTCCGCGGTCAGCCTGTTCATCACCATTCTGATATTGTCCGTATGGAGGTATATTGAGTGGTGCAAAAAGAATAATATCCTTAATGGTTCTTCTGAAATAAGTAGCCCGTGCAAATAACTGATTGTTTTTACTGCTGTATTGTACTCCCAGTTCCTGCTGTTGTGAACGCTCGGGTTCCAGTGCCGTATTACCGTATTCACTCGCCAGATTGTACACAGAAGGTGCACGAAATGCAGAACCTGCCGAAGCAAAAATTTTCAGTTGTTTTATTGGCGAATAATAGGGGTTCAATGAGTAGGTCAGTGCATCTCCAAAATCCTGGTGCTGTGTAAAGCGCCCGCCGATCTCAATACCAAAACGATTGTCTTTATGCAGATGTCCGGATACATAAGCACTCATCATACTTGCTTCCAGTGAATCCTTGCTCAGACTGCTGCCGAATCCGCCAAAATCAGTAGAGATATCTGCCTGATTGCGGCGGTAATCCACCCCGGCCAGCATACTCAGATTGGAATTGATGGTTGAGTTCAGATAGGCTTCTGCAAAAAATGAATTTCCTTTATAATTTCCACTGGACGGATCATAATCATTGGGTCCAACCGGATTGTTTACCGGATCACGATAATCGCGCTTTACCAGATTATAATTACTGTGTACCACAAACTGTCCCTTTGGTAATTGCAAAATGGATTTAAGCCCAATTACCTGCTGGCGATTAAATACCGTTCTGTTTTTGTCATCCTCAAATGCGGCATCATCAATATCCGTTTTATAATCACTGAACTGATAATAACCCTGCATCTTCCATTGTTTTGTAGCCTGCAATCCAACTGAAAGATTTAATACATTTTGCTTAAATCCGTCTTTATCAAATCCGGCATTTCCAGTTGTATCATGTGCTGCTGAAAAACCACCCGATTGCAAGCGGCTGTATTGCGCACTGTAATTCAGTTTGCCTTTTTGTCCGCTTAGTCCAATATTTCCTTTATACGTATTGAAACTTCCTGCCGCCAGTTGTCCATTGATGCCAATGGCTTTGTTGCTGGCATTTTTCTTGGTAATAATATTGATAACGCCGGCTACTGCATCTGATCCATATAATACAGATTGTGCGCCTTTCAATATTTCAACCCGCTCAATCTGATCAATCGAAAAATGATTGATATCAAATTCAATAGAAATGCCCGATGCATCCGTTACCGGCATGCCATCTATCAGAATTAAGGTGTTGGCACTGCCCGAGCCTCTTAAATAAACAGAAGGTACTGTTCCCAAATTGTTTTGTGCTCCTGCCAGAAACAAGCCGGCCTGTTCATTGAGTACCTGTGCCAGCGTTCTGCCTGCATTCTGCTCCAGTGTTGCACGATTGATAACTAAAACAGACTTGCCCGTACTGCTTTGCTTCTGCGAAATTTTGTTGGCGGTTACTACTACTTCATCTAGTGGAGAAGGCAGACTGTCTGTACTAACCTGCTGACTCCATAGGGGGCTGCTGCATACTGTAGCAGCCACCAAAATCCATGTTCTTTTCATGTTGTTGAAAAAAGATTTTGTGACTGCTTCCGGAAATGAGGGTAGAAATATAAATGACTGGATAACCGGCCCTTTACATCCCTGCTTTTCTCCCGAAAGCGGAATAGGTTTGCTGTACATGGCAGGTCTTCTGGCTCGTTTACTGATGATCCCCTTCCCATCCGCCTTTGCTAAAGCTTCGGCGGACAGTGGTTCTGGATCTTCAGGAGGATGATAAACATCCCGTTAACATTACAGCTACGGGGATAGCGCCGGGATCAACCGGACTTCCCTTTTAATCCACTTCATATCCGGTTGTGCCGGAATTTGCGGAACCATTTACGCCGCGAAGATAGGTTTTTTCATTACTGAACCCGGATGCCCGTAAAATAGTTTCTCCTTGCTGCAGCATTGTAGTAGCGTCCGCCGACTGCATTGATATCATTTCCCAAACTATAATTCTGATTCAGCAGATTGTCTGCACCGGCAAACCAGCTGATCTCTCCGGTATTTCCTTTTTTACTATTCCATTTATAAAGTACAGCTCCCAGTTTAGCACCTAGCAATTGATAGGCTGTTGCTTTTGCTGAATTGGCATCATTTAAAAAAATCGGATCTACATACTGGTAGGTAAGATGTACAGTTGCTTTTTGAAAAACCTCCAGATCCAACCCCGCAGCAACTGTTTGCCTTGCTATGCCGGGAATCCGATTGCCACTGTAATCTGCTTCCAGTTGTGTAAAATCACGGTATTCAAATGGATGATACGTATAACTGAACCAGGGCTGCCAGCGAAAATTCAGGTTTTGTTGTAAAGGCGTATACCTGCTTGCCAGTTCAATGCCCCACTGGCGCGTGCTGCCTGCATTGGTGAAAAAATCAGCGCCACTGGCATCTCTTCTCTGTACGATGGCATCCTTCAATTGAAAGTAAAAAATATTGGCATCCAGCCAGATCCGCTGTTTTGCCACACGCCCCCTGAAACCCAATTCATAATTCCAGCCATATTCTGCCTGTAAACTGGTATTTATTACACTGGTCGACGGCAATAATTCAGAACTGGTGGGAGGTGAGAACCCTTTTGCTGCCAGCGCATAAATAGTAAATGATTTTAGCTTACGGGCGATGGAAATTCTTGGCGCCCATTCTGCCTGTCCGCTGCTGGTAAATTTATAATTGGGTACCACCGATTCGCGAAGAATCCGGATGGTATTATTATTGAAACTTATACCCGCACTGATCTCCCAATTGGAAGCTGGTTTCCATTGTGCCTGTCCAAATACGAGCGCATTCACCGGAGTTAAAGCATCTGAACTTTGCAGGGTATCCTGCTCACCGCCACGGTTGCCAAATACATTTACCTGATAATATCCTTTCTGCCATTCAGCCCCTGCAGATAAATCCAGACTGCCGGATGATACTGGTAGGGTATATCCGATTAATGCTCTTGTTCCAAAGGAAGGTTCTGTTCTTCTTTCGAAATTCCGGATGGTCGGATTCGTAATCCGGTTATACATGCCATATAAAGTGGCTTCCAAACGGACTCGGGTAGCAGGTGTATAGATTTGATGTACTCCTCCATAAAACGATTGCTGATAAATGGTGGCTTTTGCATCCTGTGCAGAAGGGAAGGGGCCACCCGCCGGCCTGGCCTGTTTTGGATTTGCCTGGTATTGGGCCAGTGTGAGTCCGCCTGGTGTCTGGTATTCCAGATCACTGTACAATACCAGCGTGCTTATCTTGTATTGCGCTGTTATCGCCTGTTTGTTTTGCCAGCTGATATAATTTCGTCGCATGGAACTCTGCTCGCGATAACCGGATGCCTGTTGGTGATGCAGCTGAATTCGGTTGTACTTCTCTGTTGTTCCGGCTAAAACCTGTGCATCGGTCTGAAACAATCCATTACTGCCACCAAGTACCGTTATACGAAAAGGGATGGTTTCTTTACCCGGACTGGTGCCGGTTGCCAACAACGCGCCGCCAGATCCTGCACCATAAACGGATGCAGCTGGCCCTCGTAAAACTTCCATTTGTTCAAATGCGGCAGGTGCAAATAAATTCAGATAGGTGTTCCCACCCGGATCCGTAATCGGAAATTGCTCATAATAAAACCGAACATTCCGTACACCAAATGGTGAGCGGAGTGAACTGCCCCGGATGGCCAACCGATAACTTCCAGGAGAACGTTCCTCCATACGTACACCGGGTAACGCATTTATGGCAGGTAGTGAACTGCCGGGTGAATACCGGTTCCACTCTGTACTGCCTGCAATAGATATGGCTGCAGGTATCGAAGCTAACGGACTTCGTTGAACAAAACCCTGTACCAATACGGAATCTAACTGAGTACGGGGCAGGGTATCGGTTATCGGCAGTTCAGTCATTTCTATACCGATGGCGGTGAAAAATAAAAGCAGGTTCATTTTTAGTTTGCCGGCTTGGCTTTTGGATTTATATTGGGTAAAGATCGGGACTAACATGCAAAACAACACAGGCAAATCCAATCAGTTGAGATTGTTTGATCTCACCATGATTGTAGTGGGACTGGTAATTGGTATGGGGATTTTTCGCACGGCAACGGATGCAGCAAGTGCTTCACTGACGCCAACTATCTATTTTGCAGCCTGGATTACAGGAGGAATAATTGCCTTATGCGGAGCACTTACCTATGCAGAAATTGGATCCCGATATCCGGTAACAGGCGGCTATTATAAAATTTTCGCAGCCTGTTATCATCCCTCCATCGCATTCGCCATCAACTGTATTATATTAATTTCAAATGCTGCTTCACTGGCAGGCGTAGCATTGATTGGCAGTGAATACCTCTCCCAATTGATCTTTGCTGAGCCTGCTACCGATCTGATAAAATCACTGATCGCGATGTCGGCAATCGTTGTATTTTATTTTGTAAACCTGGCCGGCTTACGTATGAGTTCCCAAACACAGAATGTACTGATGCTGATAAAAATTGCCATGGTCCTCGTGCTCATCTGCGCCCTCTTCTTCCCCGGCGCCCCAACTTCTCCTCCTCTTTCCCCTTCTTCTCCTCTTGCTCCTTTGTCCCCTTCTTCTACTCCCTTCTCCTCCCTCCTTTCTTCCTTCGGCATTGCCTTAATTGCTGTTTCCTTCACCTATGGGGGCTACCAGCAATCCATCAATTTCGGAGATGAAGTGAAAGATGCGCGAAAAACAATTCCTCGTGGAATATTTATTGGCATCCTGATGATTATCGGGTTGTATCTGCTGGTACAAATGGCCTATGTACATATAATCGGATTTGAAGAATTGAAAACAACCCGGGGTATTGCGGCAGTTGTTGCGGAAAAGATGTTTGGACCCATTGGAAAAACAATTTTCACCATGCTGCTTTTTCTGGCTGTACTTGCTTATGTAAATGTTTTGTTGTTAAGTAATCCAAGAGTCATGTATGCCATGAGCATGGATGGAATTCTTCCGAAAATTTTTGCCAGTACCAATGAAAAACGTGGTGTATTAACCGTTAGTCTGACCGTGTTCGCCGCCATCTGTATTATAGTATTATTTTTCGCCAATACATTTGAAAAAATTCTTGGGTTTACGATATTTCTTGATTCAATCGGCATGGCCACGTCGGCAGCAACTATCTTTATACTTCGGAAAAGAACGAAAAATCTGGATGGTACCGGAATTTATACCATGAAATTGTATCCGCTGTTACCCCTGGTGTTTATGGCAGCTTACACTTTTGTGGGAATTAGCATTGCCATCAATACGCCGGTGCTGGCAATGACCGGACTGGCTGTATTTGGTGCTTTTCTGGGAATTTATTTTCTGGTTGTTCGTAAAAAATAATTCGATCATAATGGATAAAATGGATCTCTCTTATATTATAAATGAACTGGGTGAGGATCGGGAACTGTATTTTAATGCGATGGCTCCTCCCATTATGCAAACCAGCAATTTTGTGTTTCGCAAGGTGGATGCCTTATCACGGGCCTTTGAAGATGAAATGAGCGGGTTTTTATACAGCAGGGGCCTTAATCCGACGGTTGAGATCCTGCGAAAAAAACTGGCTGCACTGGATGGGGCAGAGGATTGTCTGGTACTGAACAGCGGGGCGGCCGCCATATTTGCTGCCGTGCTGGCGAATGTAAAATCGGGCGATCATATTGTTTCAGTCCGGAAACCCTATACCTGGGCAGAACGCTTGTTTTCTGTGTTGCTTCCCCGGTTTGGCGTTGAAATTACTTATGTGGATGGGGGAGAAGCAGCCGATTATGAAGCCGTTCTCCAACCGAATACCCGCCTGATTTATCTGGAAACGCCCAATAGCTGGACCTATGCCATTCAGGATTTACGGGATATTGCGGAACTTGCGAAGTCAAGAGGTATCATCACCCTGGTGGATAACAGTTATTGTACGCCCATTTATCAGCAACCCATTGCATTGGGAATTGATTTGTCAATTCAGTCGGCAACCAAATATATAGGCGGCCATTCGGATACGGTTGCCGGAGTAATAAGCGGTTCATCCGCACAGATTCGAAAAATCTTTGAAAATGAATACCTGACCGTAGGCAGCGGTATTCAGCCTTTTAATGCCTGGTTATTGTTGAGAGGCTTGCGGACCCTCCCCATGCGACTCGAGCAGGTGACGCAAACCACCCGCCGGGTGCTTGATTACCTGAAAAGCCATCCCAAAGTGGAAGCCTGTCTTTTCCCGCTGGATCCTGAATTTCCCGAATTTGAACGGGCAAAAAAACAGATGCAGGGTGCCTGTGGTTTGCTGACCTTTATTTATAAAACAGCTTCAAGAGAAGAGATCGTCCGCTTTTGCGAGGCACTGCAGCATATTTTCATGGCGGTTAGCTGGGGCGGACATGAAAGTCTGATCATTCCCCGATGTGCGGGTATTGATCCGGCTCATTTTCGTCCGGAGAAAAAAGAGCACCGGATGCTTCGGTTATACGTGGGACAGGAATCAGCCGATTACCTGATTGCAGATCTGGAACAGGCATTTCTCGTTGCAACTGGTGGTTGATGGGGAGTTTTTTCACGATAATTATATAACCGGTCGGGTAGGAGCCATTGAATTCTTTATTTTTAACGCCTTAACCATTGTACATGTTATTTTTTAAACGGTTATCCTATTGTTTATTTTTCGGTTTGGGGCTGGTCGGGGAAACACAGGCACAAGAAGACCAGTGGGATTTAAGGCGATGTGTGGATTATGCCATCGCCAATAATATTTCCACCAAACAGGCAGATGTTCAGCGCAGAATTAGTGAATTGTTATATGATCAGGGTAAAAAAGCAAGAATCCCGACGGCTGATTTCAATACCAATACCGGGTATCAGTTTGGTCGGTCCATCGACCCTACTACCAACCTGTTTACCAATCAGCAATTATTGTTTCAGGGATTTCAGTTCAACACGAATGTGACCATCTTCAACTGGAACCGCATCACCAATACCATGCTGGCTTCGAAATTTGAAGCAGAAGCAGCTAAGGCAGATGTTGAAATAAACAAAAATGATTTGGCGCTGAACGTGGCAACTGCATACCTGACGGCTTTATTATCGAAAGTGCAGGTGGATATTGTGGAAGTTCAGGTGAAACAAAGTGAAAGTCAGCTGAATGATACTCGCAAAAGGGTGGAAGCTGGCACACTGCCTGAATTGAATGCAGTGGATCTTGAGGCGCAACTGGCAAGAGATAGTTCATCACTGATTACAGCACGGTCAACCTACGAACTGAACCTGCTTTCACTGAAAGCCTTGCTTGCATTGGATGCGGGTGCTCCTTTTGCAATTGCTGTTCCTCCGGTGGATCGGATTCCGGTTGATCCTATTGCAGAACTGGAACCGGAATTGGTGTATACAATGGCTATGCAAAATCAGCCGGTTATCAGGGCAAATGAGCTAAGAAAAAAAGGGCTGGAATATCTGGTGAAATCTTCTAAAGCGAATTTGTATCCCAGCTTTTTTGCGTTTGGCGGACTGGCATCGAACTTTGCGAGTTCCAACAGGAAAGTAACCGGTGCCAATTTTTTGGGTTACAATCCCCCTAATCCATCCAATGGAGCAGTAACGGTGAATGGGGATGTGATTCCTTTACAATCACCCAATGTTCAAATTCTTCAGGGTAATAAAAGTTTTGGTGAACTCTGGGAAGGCTGGGGTACACAGATGTCCAATAACTTCCGCCAGAATATTGGAATTGGAATAAGTATTCCGATTTTGGGAGGCTGGCAGTCCAGAACTAATTATGAACGATCCAAACTGAATCTGGCAAATGCCAACCTGGTTATTGAACAGGGCAACCTTAATTTGAAATCAAATATCTATAACGCGTATACCAGTGCTGTTGCGTCCATGCAGAAATTCAATGCGGCAAAAAACAGTGTAAATGCAGCCGAACGATCCTATAATTTTACCCTGCGTCGATATGAACTGGGCTTATTATCCACCCTTGAACTGATCACCTCCCAAACCAATCTTACCCGTTCCAAAATCGATATGGTGAACGCCCAGTTCGATTATGTTTTCAGAATGAAAGTGTTGGAGTTCTATAAAGGACAGGGAATTAAATTATAAATACAAGATATACTACACATATGAATAAGAAATTAGTATGGATTCTGGTTGGCGTACTGGTACTGATCGGCGGATTGTTCGGTATGAAACAGGCCGGCATAATCGGTGGAGAAGAAGGTATCAAAGTAACGGCTGAAAAAGTTGCCAAACGCACCATCATTGAAACGGTGAATGCAAGTGGTAAAGTGTATCCGGAAGTGGAAGTAAAAGTGAGTTCGGATATATCCGGAGAAATTGTTGAGCTAATGGTGGAAGAAGGCGACAGTGTTCGCAAAGGACAGGTATTGGCGAAAATTTTTGCTGATATCTATTTAACCCAGCGTGATCAGGTAGCTGCCAGTGTTCGTCAGCAACAGGCAATTGTAGAGAACAGCCAGGCTCAGCTGGATGCATTGCAAAGTGCATTGACGCAGGCGGAAGCACAGTTTCGCCGGCAGGAACAACTGATGAAAGAAAAAGTGATTTCACGCTCCGAATTCGAACAGGCAGAAAATGCCTATAATACAGCGAAAGCCAATTACAATGCCGGTATGCAGACGATCAATGCCAATAAAGCATCCGTTGCAAGTACCCGGGCTAATTTGGAAAGTGCGAATAAAAATCTGGGGAGAACAACCATTCTTGCTCCTATGAATGGGGTGGTTTCCCTGATGGCTGTGAAGAAAGGCGAACGGGTGGTTGGTACCGCTCAGATGACCGGTACTGAAATGATGCGGGTGGCTGATATGGATAAAATTGAAGTGCGCGTTGAAGTAGGTGAAAATGATATTCCAAAAGTTCACCTGGGTGATTCTGCGCTGGTTGAAATTGATGCCTATAATGCACGAAAATTTAAAGGCATTGTTACGCAGATCGCGAGTAGTAGTAAGGCGTTGTCTTCGGCTACCGCAACTGCCGTTACCAATGATGTTACCAACTACGAAGTAAGGATTCGGTTACTGAAAGAATCCTATCAGGATTTGATTGATCCATCACGTCCGAAAAGTTTTCCTTTTCGTCCGGGTATGAGTGCCAGTGCCGATATTCAAACCAAACGTAAATTAGATGTACTTGCGGTTCCCATCAATGCAGTTACAACCAGAGAAAAAGATTCCGATAAAGCTGTGAATGAAACAAGAACCTCTACTGCAGAAAGTGGAGAGAATGAGAACAAACAGGAAGATCGTCGCTCTATCAGTTCAGAGCTGGATGAAGTGGTTTTTGTTTTGGAAGCTGATAAGACTACCGTTAAGCGGGTGAAAGTACGCACCGATATTCAGGACATCACCTATATTGAAATATTAAGCGGATTGAAAGAAGGAGATGAAGTCATTACCGGACCATATTCATTGGTTTCAAAAACCTTGAAAAATAAGGACAAGGTGAAAGTGGTGAAAAAAGAGGAGTTGTTCGAAAAGAAAAAGTAAGCAATATGCGGCTGGGTATAATCGGTAGTGGCAGTTGGGCAACGGCACTGGCAAAGATCGTTACGGATAATGGAAATACGATCCAGTGGCTGGTTCGGAGTGAAGCGATTCGTCAACATCTCATGCAGCGGAAGCACAATCCGAATTATCTTTCTTCGGCGAGTTTTGATATACAGCGGCTGCAATTGCATACTTCTATTGTTGAAATGGTGGCTGCCTGTGATTGTCTGGTGGTGGCTGTTCCATCTGCTTATATAGTTGATACATTTAAAGAGCTGGATCCTTCTGCATTGGAGGGGAAATTATTGGTGTCAGCAGTTAAAGGCATGGTGCCCGATAAGAATATTCTGCTCAACGAATGGTTATTGCAGCGGTTCAATTTCCCGCTGTCATCCTACTTCACATTAATGGGGCCCTGTCATGCGGAAGAAGTGGCGCGAGAGCGGTTGTCTTATCTTACATTTTCGGGAGTTTCGGAAGAGCAGGCATATGATGTGGCCTCCTATTTCAAGACATGGTATATCAATACCATTGTAAATGCCGATGTGCTCGGTGTTCAATATGCCGCGATTCTCAAGAATATTTATGCCTTGGGTGCCGGGATTGCACATGGATTGGAATACGGCGATAATTTTCAAAGTGTTTTTATTGCGAATTGCGCGGATGAGATGGCTGCATTTCTGAAAAAAGTGGGCGTTCAGCGCATGGAAGTAGGTTCTCATCACGGTGAGGATCCGGTAACACATAAAAAGGATGCCAATTATGCGGCTTCCGTATACCTGGGTGATTTACTGGTAACCTGTTATTCTCTGTATAGCCGTAACCGGACCTTCGGTAATATGATTGGCAAAGGTTATTCTGTAATAAGTGCGCAATTGGAAATGAATATGGTAGCCGAGGGCTATAATGCAAGCCGGAGTATTCAGGTTATCAATCAAACCCTTCAGGCAGATATCCCCATCGCTTCTGCCATCTACCGCATCCTCTGGCAGCAACTTTCCCCCGCCGCCGGCTTCGAGTTAATTGAGGAAGTCCTCATTTAGGTGTCAGACAGGTGTTAGAACGATGTTAGAGAGGTGTCAGACAGGTGTTGGGACTGTATAAGATGTTTGTTAGAACTATGATCTAACGTAATAGCATCAGGAGCCAGGATTCTTACCCACAAAATAAAGCCAGCCCTGACGTATCAGGACAATCGCCAATAAAACAAGCATGGCCGAACCATATATGGAAAAACTAACCGGCATATATTTAAAGATAAGCATTTAAACGTCAGACAGGTGTTAGTACATTGTTAGATTAGACGTCAGACAGGTATTAGGATAGTGTTCTAACATGTATCTGACACCTCTCTAACATCGTTCTAACACCTGTCTGACACCTAAAACAGGTAACCCGCAATACCATCCGCAAATAAACGACCCTGATCGGTTAAACGCACCCATCCCCCAGCTACCAACAACCGCTCAGTTCCCTCCGCACGCACCAGCGAACGATATCCCTCCACCCGGCTAAGCAACCCCTCAACAGCATCCCCCCCAAAAGCTCTCCCAAAATAGTCCAGATCCAACCCCTCCACCGTCCGTAAAGAAGTCATTATATACTCATGCCGCCGATTCTCCTCTGTCAACTCCTCCTGCTCATGAAATCTGCCATCCCCCTGCAACGCTTTTATATACAAAGCATTATTCGAAACATTCCACCTCCGAAACCGACCGTCAAAAGAATGTGCACCCGGACCAACACCCAAATACGCATCACCCTTCCAATAAGAACTATTGTGCCGGCTCCGCCTCCCCGGCAAGGCAAAATTGGAAATTTCATACTGCTCGTATCCCGCAGCCCGCATCGCTTCCATCAAAATCAAAAACTGCCTGCTCTGCTGTTCCGGATCCGTATCCGGCATTTGCGCTGTTTTCACCATATGCGCCAATGCAGTTTTCTCTTCCACCGTCAACGCATAACAGGACAAATGCGGCACCCCAAAATCAAGTGCCTGCTCAATATTTTCCACCCAGGCCGCATCACTAAGTCCCGGTGTGCCATAAATAAGATCAATACTGAAATTTTCAAACCCCGCTTCCCGAACCCATTCAATTCCACGTTTCGCTTCCACCGCAGAATGTGCCCGGTTCATCCAATCCAGATCCGCCTGATGAAATGACTGAACCCCAATACTCAACCGGTTAATCCCCGCCTTCCGCCAAACAGCCAGCAAATCCGAACTCAAATCATCCGGATTCGCTTCCAGCGTGATTTCCGCACCCGCTGCCAAATTCACCTCTGCCCGAATTACCTCAAGTAACCCCAGCAACTCCGCCCCGGTTAACAAAGACGGCGTTCCTCCACCAAAATAAATTGTCTGCACCTCCTGGCCATTCAATTCACCCGCTCGCAACAACAATTCCTTTCTGATTGCAGCAATCAATGCAGGCTTGCTCTCTAACTGAGTGGAAAAATGAAAATTACAGTAATGACAGGCCTTTCGGCAATAGGGGATATGTATATAAATTCCGGCCAAACTATAAGTTGACCGGCAAAGTTAATCCAGTTCAGGCAATTCAGATTGCGCGCAAAGCGTTATTTTAACGGCGTGATGATGGGTATCTTATTTAAGCGATCGAACCGACTCATGGGGATTATTCTCCTTGCCCTTTTCGTATGGACGAATAAATTAATCGCACAGGTGCCCCCTCAAAATCCGCATCGCCTGGAAATCAAACTAACCGATTCTGATTCCAGCCGACTCACAGCGCTTCAGCTCAAGTCCAGTTTCCCCACCAGACCACTCTGCTTAAACTATGTTGCCACCCTTGATTCTCTTCTCGCCCTAAAGGGATTTGCCGCCGCATCCGTTGACAGCCTCTCTGAATCTGATTCGCTTACCATTGCTTACCTCTACCTGGGAGAGCAATTTCAATGGGGACAAATAAAAATCGCCGGTTTATCAGCCAGTGAATTAGACGAAGCAGGTATCCGGATGGACACCGGCTCCAATCTACAGATCCTCACACCATTCTTTTCCACGCAACAACTCGAAAAAATCCAACAGCAAATTCTGGAATACCTGTACAATCATGGCCATCCCTTTGCCTCCGTACAACTGGATAGCTTACTTATCCAGCCAGCTGATCCAACCACCCAAACTATTAATGGCAAACTAACCATCACCAAAGGATTGAATTACACACTGGATAGTATTCAGGTAAACGGCAAGGCTAGTATATCCGAAAATTTTCTGCACCGCTACCTCGATCTTCCCAAAGGCATGCCCTTTCAAAAAACTGCTTTTAGTACAGTTTCCGTCCGACTGCGGGAATTACCCTATCTGCAGGAAAATAAACCCTGGGCTCTTCGTTTCGGTGGAAACGGCGCCATTCTCGATCTCTATCTTGAACCCAAAAAAAGCAGCCAGATCAATGTATTACTCGGACTCCTGCCCACCACCAACAGCACGGGCGAAAATAAATTTCAGGTTACCGGTGAAGCCAATCTGAATCTCAGGAATGCATTGGGTAACGGTGAAACAATCGGTGTTAACTGGCAGCAATTACAGGCTCAATCACCGCGATTAAATCTTCTTTTTCAACAACCCTACCTGTTTGGATCCGCCTTCGGTATAAGTACTCAGTTCGATCTCTTCAAAAAAGACAGTTCCTTTCTGAACATCAATGCACAATTGGGAGTTCAATATGCTGTATCCGCCAGGCAAACCGGTAAAATATTTCTCCAATTGTTCCGAACCAACCTGGTAAATGTGGATACCAACCGCATCAAAGCATCGAAACGCCTCCCCAATGATATTGATATGAGTATCGTAAATCTTGGCGTTGATTACGAATTATACACCACCAACTACCGGCGCAATCCAAGGAAAGGCTGGGAGTTATACGGATCTGTAACAGCTGGCACCCGCACCATCAAAAGAAATAATGCCGTACTTGATATCAAGGATCCTTCCTTTAATTATTCTTCTCTTTATGATACCATTGATCTTAAAAGTTACCAGTTCAGAATCAAAGCCCGACTCGCAAAATTTTTGCCAATCGGAAGGCAGGCCACCATCCAGTTGCTGGCAAATGGTGGATGGGTGCAAAGCCCCTCTCTGTTTCGAAATGAACTGTTTCAAATCGGTGGCTATAAACTGATGCGGGGTTTTGATGAGGAAAGCATCTTCGCTTCCCGTTACCTCGTAAACACGGTTGAATATCGTTATCTGGTCGGAATCAATTCCTATTTTTTCGGATTCGCTGATTATGGATTAACGTCCAATAAAAGCTCCATAGGGAAAAGCCGTAACAGCCTTTTTGGGGCGGGATTAGGGATCGCATTCGAAACCGCCGCCGGATTCTTCAATCTCTCACTGGCAGCCGGAAAACGCGATGATAGCCCGTTTAATCTCCGGCAGACGAAGATTCACCTGGGCTATGTGAATTATTTCTAAATTGCAGCCTGTTCATGATGAGAATACTTTTCCCTCTTTTTATTAGCTGCCTGCTGTTACTGATTTGCCCATTGCGGGCACAGGACAGTTTGCCGAAACTACTTCCGGATAGCCTGCCTCAGGCAGTCCCGGTAGCTCCTGCAAGTCCTGAACCCTGGATCCCCATCGATTTTTCAACCACCGGATATTATAAAGTCCTTCAATCACATCCCTATCTGAATTTTTCTGCGGAAGGCGTTTACCGAACCATTCAACCCAAAACAGCAAAAGGAAAGGATGGAATTTTTTACCTGTTATTGGGACTTCTCTTTCTTCTGGCGCTTGTACGGGCAAGTTTTGGTCGCTATCTGGAAAATATGTTCAAGGTGTTTTTCCGTGCTTCCCTCAAAGCCAAACAAATCCGCGAACAATTGTTGCAGACCCCACTTGCCAGTCTGCTGTTGAACATTCATTTTGTAGCGGCAGCCGGTCTGCTGGCCAGCTTTATTTTGCATGAACGGCAGGCCAATCCGGAGGACCCCGGTTTCTGGCGCCTTTATCTCTATTCCGTTATTGCTATCGCCCTGATTTACCTGGGAAAAAACTTCATTCTCAAATTCCTTGGGTGGAGTCTGCGAATGACGGATACCATTGATACTTATATATTTATCGTTTTTCTCTGTAACAAAGTACTGGGTATTTTCCTTCTGCCACTGCTTATGCTGATCGCTTTTGCCGGAGAGCCCCTGGTAACCATTGCCCAGACCCTGTCCTATGTTTTGGTAGGGATAATTTTCTTATATCGGTACACCAGCGCCTACGGATTTATTACCCGGGAACTTAGAGCGAGTCGTTTCCACTTTTTTTTATACCTTTGTGCCTTCGAAGTAGCACCCTTACTGTTGATTTATAAGGTGTTAACGAAATTAGTGTAGGTGTTAATTAACTTTAAGAACATTTAGCTTAACAAAAAATGCTAAAGAACGAGGCTAAGAAGGGAGCCGGAGCTCCTGCAATCAAGAAAATCCTGATCACCCAACCGAGGCCTGAAAGTGACAAATCTCCCTACTTTGAACTGGGTAGGAAGTTTGGCGTGACCTTAGACTTTCATCCCTTCATCAGTTTGGAAGGCATCCCTTCCAAAGACTTCAGGAAACAAAAAATTGACATCGCACAATTCTCGGCGGTCATTTTTACCAGCAGAAATGCCATCGATCATTTCTTTCGCATTTGTGAAGAAATGAAAGTGAATGTGTCGCAGGATACCAAGTATTTCTGCATCACGGAAGCTGTTGCGCTCTATCTTCAGAAATTTATTCTCTACAGAAAAAGAAAAGTGTTTTACGGCGCCGATGGCTCCAATAAAAGCATGTTTGATGTGGTGAATAAACATAAGGAGAATGAAACCTTTCTTTATCCCTGTTCGGAGAATCAGCAGGACAATGATATCGTGAGCTGGCTTAAAGCTCATAAATGCGAATTCGCTACTCCATTTATGTACCGCACCATCTCCAATGACCTCAAACCTATTCTGGGATCGCACGAATACGATATCATTTGTTTTTTCACACCAAGCGGAGTGAAAAGCCTGTTCGAGAACTATCCTTCCTTCCAGCAAAACGGAACCCTGATCGGTGCTTTCGGCAGCAATACCTCCAAAGCGGTGGAAGAAGCCGGACTCGCACTCGATATCAAAGCTCCCCAACCACAGGCACCTTCCATGGTAGCTGCGCTGGATCAGTTTTTGAGCGGAAAAAACAAATAAGGTGAAAGGTGAGAGGTGAGAGGTGAAAAGGGGTGAAAAGTGAAAAGTGAAAAGTGAAAAGTGAATGGTGAATGATGAATGGTGAATCGTAGATAGTTTCAGCCATAAGATCAAACTCATTTGAATTAAAAACCAAAAGCATCCCAAAATTTCCTGAATGTTTAATTTAGAACATGCCTGATTTGCACTCGATAAATTGAGTTGGTTCGACGAGGCCGGGATGAAGGTTGGATGAAGCCGGGATGAATATCAGGCCGATTTAGCAATAGTTGGATATTTTCTGTCGCATTCACCCCATTAATACGTTTTTCCCCAATTTAACCCAAAAAACACCCTGCCAACCAGGCAGATTTTTCAAAAAACACTCAGAAATACTACCCTTCGGAATAAAAAGCACGTTTAAAAAATTGCTTCAGGGGAATGTTCCTTCCATAATATCGTCCTCCAGATTAAAATTTTCGGTATATCCCCTCCTGAAATTCAATGAGAGCTCCATTGGCATTTCATTTGAGTTCTTTAAGTAGCTTAGTGATTGTCCCATTCACCATTCACCTTCCCCCCATGCCCAATCGATTAGCAAACGAAACCAGTCCCTATCTCCTGCAGCATGCCCATAACCCGGTGGATTGGTATCCATGGGGCGAAGAGGCGCTGGAGGCGGCCCGAAATACAGAACGACCCATCCTCATCAGCATTGGCTACGCTGCCTGTCACTGGTGCCATGTAATGGAGCGGGAAAGTTTTGAAGATCCGAAACTGGCAGCCCTTATGAATGAGAAGTTTATCAATATTAAAGTAGACCGGGAAGAAAGACCCGATATTGATCATATTTACATGGATGCCCTCACTTCCATGACCGGCAGTGGGGGATGGCCGCTGAACCTGTTCCTTACGCCGGAGGGCAAACCTTTTTATGGAGGCACTTATTTTCCGCCCACATCCTACCATAATTTACCCGCCTGGAAAGATGTGCTGGAGGGCGTTTCCCAAGCCTGGACAGAACGGCGCGAGGAGGTCGTAAATCAGGCCGAAAATCTGACCACTCACCTTATCCGGGCCAACCGAATAGGAGAAGAAACCGGCGCCGGTTTTCACCAGGATCAGTTAAGTCAGATTGCTCTGGCTTTGCTGAAAAATGCAGACAAAAAAGAGGGAGGCTTCGGTCGGGCTCCCAAATTTCCCCAAAGCTTTTCCATAGCCTACCTGCTTCGATATGCCGCCAGGTTCATGAAAAAGGAATCCCGCTTCAACATGGGCAACCTTAAACCGGAAACGCCCGTATGGAAAGAAGGTGCAATGGAAACACCTGCAGAAGAAGCACTTCAGCAAGCTCTGCTGAGTCTCGATAAAATGATTTCTGGAGGTATATATGATCAGTTAGGCGGTGGATTTTCCCGTTATTCCACGGATAATAACTGGCTGGTCCCGCATTTTGAAAAAATGTTATATGACCAGGCCCTTCTTATAAGTGTTTTGGCAGAAGCTTTCCAGCTTACCCGAAAACAGCGCTATGCCGAAACGATCCGGGAAACCGTTGATTTCCTGGAACGGGAACTAATTTCCCCGGAAGGTAGTTTTTATGCAGCACTGGATGCCGATTCAGAAGGGGAGGAGGGCAAGTTTTATGTTTGGGAAAAGGGGGAGATGGAAGAAATTCTCGGAAAAGATGCCGCGCTGGCCTGTGATTGGCTGTCTGTTTCGCAAGAGGGGAATTGGGAAGGAATTAACATATTGACAAAATCGCGCAGGTCTTCCGAATTGTTAGAAATGGGATATTGCAGGGGAGATGCTTCGATCCTGTCCGCTACCCTGGAAAGCATTCGAAGCAAATTACTGGAACACCGGGCTAAAAGAATTCGTCCGGGACTGGATGACAAGCAGTTAGTGAGTTGGAATGCACTGATGAACACAGCGCTTTCAAAGGCATTTGCGGCAACTGGTGAAAGCAGGTACCGCAAACTGGCTGAGCGGAATATGGAATGGATGCTGCGGGTTTTCCTGCATTCCGGAGATCAGCTCCTGCATACCTATAAGTTGGGAAAGGCACGGTTTCCGGGATTTTTGGATGATTATGCATATCTGGTACAGGCTTTGATTTATTTGCAGGAAATCACGGGAAGAACGGAATTATTGGAGCAGGCGAAAAAATTAACAGAAACTATACTAAGGGATTTCGGTGCGGATGATAGTCCCCTTTTTTATTATACCAATCAATTTCAGACGGATGTAATTGTCCGGAAAAGAGAAGTATACGATGGGGCGCAACCTTCCGGAAATTCAGTTATAGCGTTCAATCTCAGGTATTTAGGTATTGTATTTGAACGTAGGGATTTGGTGGAAAGGTCGGAGGCAATGGTAGCAGCAATGGCCGCGTCAACGGTCCGGTACCCCGGCTCTTTTGGTGGATGGGCCATGGAAATAATGGGTTGGGTGGATGGATGTTCAGAAATAGTAGTGGTTGGACCGGAAGCGGAATCACGCCGAATGGAAATATTGGCTAATTTTATTCCGTATAAAGTACTCCAATCCGCTACCCGGGAAAATGAAGCTTATCCGCTTTTGCGTCAAAAGCCCTCCGCCCCTGATACACTAATCTATCTATGCCAAAGCTATAACTGCCTTCGGCCGGAAGTCGCTGTTGAACGGATTTTGGACCAGATTTAGGTGCTATTGGTCTGAAAACAAGGTTTTTTGGCAAGATTTTATTGGAGGGTGGAACAATAATCCCCTTTTAATGACCGTTAAATTTGTCACGGGAACAAGCAAAATCAGTTCCATGACGTAAAATATAAACTTGAGAAGCTGATGTTGACAAAACATTATATTTGCCCACTACCCTTTAATATTATGAAAATGAAAAACCTGTCCACGTTGTGCACGCTTGCAGCCGTATCTATGTTGGCAAGCTGCGGAATGTTTGGAAAAAACTCCAATAAGGGAGGATTACCAAACGATGGTCAGTTGCACGGCGTAGCGCCCGGCAACAAGTACTCTATGCCAAAACCTCCGGGAATGGTGTACATTCCACCCGGGACATTCCACATGGGTCCAAGCGATGAAGATGTCAACTATGCGTACACTGCCCGTAACAAGCAGGTATCCATCAATGGCTTCTGGATGGATGCCACTGAAATCACCAACAATGAATACCGTCAGTTCGTAAACTGGGTTCGGGATTCTACAGCTGCCAAGCTGATGGGATTTGTAAAAAATGTTGACGGGGTAGATCAGGTTGACTGGGCAAAAGCAAAAACCATCAAATGGGGTGATAAAGCCACTATCGAAAAAATTGATCAGCTGATTCTGTCTCCTGAGAACCGGATTTTCGGTAAAAAAGAGCTGGACGCTTCCAAGTTAGTTTATCATTCAGAAACTTTTGATAATAAAGAAGCTGCCAAGCGTGAAAACGCAGGTAAGCCTCGTTCTACCTTCATTTTGAAGAAAGACGTTAGAATCTACCCGGATACCCTGGTTTGGATTCGTGACTTCTCCTATTCTTACAATGAACCAATGACCAAGCGCTATTTCTCTCACCCTGCTTTCGGAAACTATCCGGTAGTTGGAGTTAGCTGGAGCCAGGCAACTGCCTTCTGCGAGTGGAGAACACATTTCCTGAACTCTTTCCTGGAAAGCAAGAAACGTGCGCAGGAATCTGATTTCCGTCTGCCTACAGAAGCAGAATGGGAATACGCAGCACGCGGTGGTCGCTCTCAATCAATGTTCCCATGGGGTAACTATTACCTTAGAAATAAAAAAGGATGTCTCCTGGCCAACTTCAAACCCGGCCGTGGTAACTATCCGGAAGATGGCGGATTCTATACCGTTCGTGCCGATGCCTACTGGCCTAATGATTTCGGTTTGTATAATATGGCAGGTAACGTAGCAGAATGGACCTCTTCACTTTACTACGAAGGTGGATACAATTTCCAGCATGATATGAACCCGGATATCCGTTACAACGCGAAGGATTCTGATCCTCCCCGGATGAAACGTAAGGTATTACGTGGTGGTAGTTGGAAAGACGTAGGTTATTTCCTTCAAACCGGAACCCGCTCGTACGAATACCAGGATACGGCTAAATCGTATATCGGTTTCCGCTCTGTAATCGATCTTCCACCTACTCCGAGCAAAGGAAAAAAATAAGCGTATAGCAAATTTCTAAAGACAACATCTTACTGTAAATTATTTGATTGAAAAATCGAACTGGCACTCTTATATCTAAATCTAATATCTTAATAACAACGATCTAAACCCTTATTCAAACTCAAAAATTAACAACTATGGCTGGTGTATCAAAATCTACTGACAAACTCGTAAATATCTTCGTATGCGTGGGCGCTGCGGTGGTAATCTTCGGAGCATGGGCAAAAATCCTTCACCTTTCTTTTGCCGACGTTATGTTGACCGTGGGACTTTTAACGGAAGCGTTGATCTTTATCGTGTATGCATTCTTACCGCCTCCAGGTGGTGAAATGGCTGCTCTCGCTGAAGCCCTGCCAAAGTTGTCTACCAGTCCAGCTGGTAACCCTTCCCTCAACAGCCTCGACAAAATGATGCAGGAAGCGGATATCACTCCAACCAATCTGAAAAAACTGAGCGAAGGTTTCAACAAACTGGGAACTACAGTAAACCAGATGAAAGATGTTTCTGATGTGGTAGCTGCTACCAATGATTATGCATCTAAAACGAAAGAAGCTGCCGGTGCACTCGGACAAATGAAAGATGCTTATGTGAAAAGCGCCTCTACCATGGCGGTATTCAACGAAGCTTCTGAAAGCACTAAGCAATTCCATACACAGGTACAGACCCTGACTAAGAATCTGGGATCTCTTAATACAATCTATGAACTGGAACTTCAGGATACCAACAACCACCTGAAAGCGATGAACAAATTCTATGGTAACCTGGCTCAGGCTTCTGAAGCAATGCAGGGTAGCGTGGAAGATGCTAAGAAAACACAGGATCAGATTGCTGCATTAGCTAAAAACCTGGGTAACCTTAACCAGATTTATGGTAACATGCTGAACGCAATGCAAGGTCGCGCCTAAGCCAAGTTGATCGTACCCTTTATTGAAACTGTGAAAAACTAGATTGACAACATTTAAATCCCAGATCCATGGCCTTACCTAAAGAGCCCAGGCAGAAGATGATCAACATGATGTATTTGGTGCTTACCGCACTGCTTGCATTGAACGTGTCATCTGAAATCCTGAACGCATTCAAAACCGTTAACGAAAGCATTTCCACTGCAAATGGTGTTGTAGATGAGAAAAATGCAGCTGTATTCACTGCATTTAAAGATGCAATGGAAGACCCCAAAACTCGTGAAAATGCTGAACTATGGTTACCTAAAGCACAGGAAGCACAAAAACTTTCTGCTGAGGTATCCAAGTATATTGAAAACCTGAAACTCGAATTGAAAAAAGAGTCGAAAGGTGAAAACATCGGAACACCTGAAGAGAAGTTCGCAATCGATAACCTGGATGCTTCTACCCGTATGCTGGTGGAAGGAAAACAGGGCGATGAACTACTCGCCAAGCTGACCGAGTTCAAAACAAAAATTTTAAACATTGTTCCTGAGCAGAAAGCATCTTTTGCCAAATCTCTGCCAATTGATCTGGAGATTCCAAAATCCCAGACAGGAAGCACTGTTAAAGCTGACTGGAAATCATCTTATTTCCGCATGACTCCAACTATTGCAGCACTTACCATTCTGAGTAAATTCCAGAATGATGTTAAGAACTCAGAAGCAATTGTTGTTGATCATTGCTTCCAGCAAATTGGAAAAGTGAAATTTAAGTTGGATAAGTTTGAGGCATTCGCCGGAACCAACTCCACTTACCTGATGCCTGGCCAGGAATTGCAAATCACTGCAGGTATCGGTGCGTTCTCAACCGATGCGTTGCCTTCAGTAACTGTTAATGGTGCAAGTGTAGCGCTGGGACCTGATGGAACTGCGTTGTACAAAACAACCGTAAACGGTGCCGGTGCACACAAGGTGAATGTAGTAGTTAACTACAAAGATCCTAACACCGGTGAAGATAAATCAGTTTCTAAAGTAGTTGAATATACCGTAGGTGTTCCTTCAGGAGCTTCTGTATTCCTCGAGAAAATGAACGTAGTTTACATGGGTGTTGAAAACCCGGTAATGGTATCTGCGGGTTCAGCCGGTAAGGAGAAAATGAACGTAAGCTTTACAGGCGGCGCTATCACTGCTGCAAGTGGCGATCGTTATATTATCAAGCCAACCAAAATGGGGCCAGCTGAATTGAAAATTACCGTAGATGGTAAAACCAGTTCATTCCCGCTGCGGGTTAAATCTCTGCCTGATCCAACTGCGATGGTTGGTGCAAGCAAAGGTGGTTCAATGCCTTCCGCTCAGTTTAAAGCAATGGGTGGTGTATTGGCAAAACTGATGGACTCAGAATTTGAAGCCAAATATGAAGTGGTTAGTTATGTGGTAGGTGCCAATGGTGGTGCTTTCCCAACCTACCAGCAGGCAGCAAATGACGGTCCGCGTTGGAATGGCGGTGCTGCGGCAATTATTAACAAAGCTTCACCAGGATCCAGCATATTTTTTGATCAGATTCGCGTGAAGGGTCCGGATGGCCGGGTTCGTGAACTGCCTAGTATCTTCTTTAATTTGAAATAAGCAATTGACTAAAACAGGATAAAATGAAAAACCGTATCATCCAATTTTGTTTGCTGGCTGCTGTTATCGGCTTCAGTGCAGACAGTGTACAGGCACAGCGCAAGCCGTCCCGTAGCTCCAGCAAGCGAACGACTACCAAAAAAACCAGCACCAGTAAAAATAATACGGGCAATGCTGCAGCGATTACCCAGGCTCCTGCCGTGGATACAACGCCTGCCGCACCTGTTGAGCCGGAGTTGAAATTGGGAGACACCCGCAAGTCGTTGAGAAACGACAACGCAATTGAGCGGAACCTGGTGAAAGAGCGTATTCCATTGGCATACGAACATATCCGGGAAGATGATGCGGTTTATCGTCAGCGTCTCTGGAGGGAAATTGATGTTCATGAAAAAATGAACCTGCCCTTCATGTACAAGGCAGACGAGGACAATGGCAACCAGCGTTTCATTAATATCCTGTTGGGGTCTATAAAAAGTGGTGAACTCACTGCCTTTAATCCAACTGATGATCGCTTTACAACTCCTATAACCATTAGAGAAATTTCCAAAACACTGGTGGGTGAACCCCAAACCATTTCATTGCCTGACTGGTCCAAAGACCCGGATGGTTCTTTGGGAATCATGAAAGACAGTATCATTGTGAATGAATTTAATGCGGAAGAAATTGAAAAGTACTGGATAAAAGAGGAAGTGGTATTTGATAAGGAATCTTCCCGACTGCATGTTCGCATTCTGGGTGTGGCTCCTTTGAAAACCATTAAAAATGCAGATGGTTCCTTCCGTGCCGTTACGCCTATGTTCTGGGTATACTATCCTGACATGCGTCCGTTACTGGCCCGTTATGAAGCGTATAATGGTAAAAACTTCGGAGCCCGTATGAGTTGGGAAGAGCTGTTTGAAAGCCGTATGTTCGCCAGCCGCATTATCAAATCAACTCTTGATAATCCGGGTGATCAGTTCATCGAAGCCTTCATCAAAGATCCCATTCTTCGTTTGCTCGAAGGTGATAATATCAAAGAGAAAATCTTTAACTACGAACAGGATCTCTGGTCGTATTAAAAAAAACTGGCAAAAAAAACTGGCCCGTCTGAAATCAGACGGGCCAGTTTTTTTGGTGAAAGGTGAAAGGTGAGAGGTGAAAGGACTGCACCCGACGGGTAACCGACGCGTAATGAGAGTTGCGATCAGGCTCCGCTCAGTATCCCGCCCGCTCAGCACGCTGCCAGCTTAGCACGCTGCCCGCTCAGCACTTTGCCTGCTAGTACCCTTCAGGTAAATTACTCTTCAGGTATAGTACGATTTATGCAAAATATCCCTCATGAAAAATATCCCGTATGCCAAAATATCTCGTATGCCAAAATAAGCCGTCTATCCAAACTAAGTCGTCGTGTCAAACCAAGCCGTCGTGCTATAATGCCCTTTGTATCAAATAAATCCTCACGTCTGCATTTTAATTGAAAATTTTTTTAACCAGTGCTTAGAGCAAGCTCTCTGATTTTCACCTTTCACCTCCTTCACCTTTCACTTTTCACCTCCTTCACCTCTCCCCTTTCACCTCTCTTCTTTCATCTCTCACCTTTCACGTTTCACCTCTTCACTTCCTACTTCAAACATCTAACTTCCCCGCCCATTCATCGAAATAGCTAAAAATACCCCTATCCGGGTATTGGCTGAATGAAAAATTCATCTACCTTTACCTCGGTTTTTCATAGGATATTGGATTTTAAAAACGGGGCTGGATTTCTATCCTGGCCCCTTTGTTTTTTATAACTTCACATTTCGGCGCCAGAATTCAACCAGTGCCATCACCATCTTATTAAATTCATCCGCTTCCGTTGGTTTTGTTAAATAGGAATTTGCATGGGCAGTATAGGCCTGTGTAATATCAAGAGGAGAGGAGGAAGTAGTCAGTATCACTACCGGAATAAAGGTCAGAGAGGGCTGTTTTTTGATGAATTGCAAAACTTCATGGCCATTCCTGCGCGGCAGGTTTATATCCAGTAAAATCAGATCAGGTTTCTTTTTGGAAGGCTCTTCAAGCAGTCCCTCGATCACCTCAATGGCTTCCTGCCCATTTCTTGCCACATCCATCCTGCACCCAGGCTCATATTCCAGGATGGATTCTGTCGTCATAAGGATGTCTCCCTCATTATCTTCAATTAATAAAATGTGGAATTCTTTCATTCAGGGTGTTTTGTTAATTCAATATAAAATCGGCTGCCTTCTCCTTCTACAGATTCAACCCGGATACTTCCCTGGTGTCGTTCAGCAATTTTTTTGCAAATTGCTAAACCAAGACCTGTTCCTTCGTATTGATCCCTGTTATGCAGTCGCTGATAGGGTTGAAAGATCTGGTCAAGGTAAGCGGGTGAAATCCCAATACCATTATCACGGATACAAAACTGGTAACCACCTGCTGTTTCCGTTGAACTGATTTCCAACAGAGGTGCCACACCGGGTTTGTGGAATTTCAACCCATTTGAAATCAGGTTTAGAAAAAGCCGGTACAGCCAGCTTTCATTTCCCCAAACCAGTATTCCGCTCAGATCAGTCACCTGCATGCTGGCGCCGGATGTTTCAATACGGATTCGCAGATCGCGCAATATGGTTGCAATCAATTCCTTCATGGAAACTGCCTGCATTTCGTAGTTTTTTCCACCAGCTCTGGAATACTCCAGAATATCATTGATTAATACCTGCATTCTCCTTGCGCCGTCTGCTGCATAGTGCAGGTATTCCTGACCTTTGCTATCCAGTTGCGGACCATATTTTGTTTCCAGGAGTTCCGTAAAACTTTTTACCATGCGAAGTGGTTCCTGCAGATCATGTGCCGTAACAGAAGCAAATTGATTCAGTTCCTGATTTCTTTGCTGCAGATGCTCGTTGATCTCTTTCAGCTGACGGGCAGATTCCACAGCAGCTGATACATCAATAATGATGGCAGTAAACACTTTTTTATTACGGAACTTCATTAACTGTAAATGAACTTCCACATGGTAGATGGAGCCGTCCTTCCGTCTGTGAACCGTGTTGAAAAGAATCAGATCTTCTTTTCCGGAGCGAAGGGGAAAGACTAGTTCATTGAACCGTTCCAGGTCATAGGCAGGTTTGATATCCAGCGGAGTCATTTGCTGCATCTCTTCCTGGTAATAACCTATATTCTGCAAGGCACCTTTGTTTACATAATCAAACAAAAAGGTTTTTTCATCAAAAATGTAGATTTCATTCAAGCTGTTTTCTATGATTCCTGCTAATTGGGTATTCTCCCGTTCTGCCAGAGCGCGCTGCGTTATATCCTGCAAAACACCCCTGCGAATCATGTGGTCCTTACCTGAATATTTACTCGGATATCCTTCAATCTGTAAAATTTTTTCCTTTCCATTGGCGGTTTGGATACGTACCTGCCTCGATAAACGATTGGCAGACCCCGCCTCCTGCATCCATTGCCGGATAATTTCCCGATCCAGGGAATCAATTACCCTTTCCAACACCCAGTCTAGATTAGGTGCTGTCTGTTCAGTAGGCCATTCAAACAGGGTAAACATCCCATGCGACCAGATCAATTGTTTTTTTTCAGGGTGCCATTCAAAATAACCACCCAGCAAGAGTTGCTCCGACTGTTCCTGCCTTTCTACTGTTTCCTGTAAATGCGCCCTTTTTTTTGCCAGTCTTTTTTCAGTTGTTCTGAAATAAAGCCATAACATCAGCAGAATTAAAAATGAAACCACAAAAAGGACAAGGAAGCCAATTATATTTCGGTTCCGAATTTGCCTGACAGTCGACAGCAGGTAATCAAAGTGTTCAGAAGAATCCTGTTTAAGTTCCTGTAGTATAGTGTTTATATCCTGCCTGAATAAGCGGAATCCATCTTCCAAAAGAATGGTGGCGGCAACATCGCGACCATATTTTTTATAGGAAGTATCAATTCTGATGAGCCGGTCATTTGCCTCCACCAATAAAAATTTCAGCTTTTGATAAGTAGGTTCCTTGGAAGATGGTCGAGATAAAACAGCAACCAGACTATCCACCCTTGCCATTTCTGCCAGGGATTTTTTCATGGAACTTTGCTGTCCTGTGATGAGATAGTCGCGCATATCAATTCCAGCTCGGTTGATAGTTGATTGAATCAGGTATAGTCGTTCTTTCTGTGCTTCTTCCTGATAGATTTTTTTGTTTACTTCAATCTGTTCCCGATAGCCTAAATAAAACAATACAAAAGAGGCTATGATCACCAGGGCGGCGGCTGCCAGGATGGTATATGTTCGTGTATGGTGATTGGATAGTATCAAAGTCTTCATTTGGGTAGGGTGAAATAAAAGGTGGTGCCTTCTCCAACCACTGAATCCAGCCAGATTTCTCCCCCCTGCCAGTCAATGATTTTTTTTGCTATGGCAAGCCCCATCCCGGATCCCGGGATTTCCGGTGTGTAATTCAATCGCTGAAATATCACAAATACTTTTTCCTTATATCCTGCTTCAATTCCAATTCCATTGTCCTTTACTGAAAACTCCCAGTGCAAGTCCTGCTCTTTACAGGAAACATGTATCATTGGCACCCTGCCTGGCTGACTGTATTTAATTGCATTGCTAACCAGATTTTGGAGTACCTGTTGCAGCGGTATTTTATACGTTAATAAACTGGGCAGCGGATCAGTAATAAGCTGTACAGCTTTTTCCTGCACCTGGTTTTGCAACAGCTGTTCCACTTCTTTCATGATGAGATTGGCATCCACCAGTTCCCGGTTGGTGTTCATTCTGCCTACCCGGGAATATTCAAGCAGGTCAAGAATAATTCCCCGCATTCGTTTGGCACCATCTACTGCGAAATAGATATATTGATTGGCTTTTTCATCCAACCGGGGACCATATTTTTTTTCCAGCATGGTTAAAAAGCCGGTAATCATGCGCAGTGGTTCCTGCAGGTCATGGGATGCTACGAAAGCAAATTGTTCCAGTTCGGCATTGGAGCCCGCCAGTTCCTGGTTGATTCGTTTTAATTCAAGGTTCAGGTTCTTCAGAGAGGATTCAAAGTTTTTACGCACACTGATATCGGATAAGGCACCTACCATACGAAAGACCTCTCCCTCTTTGTTTCGAATCAATGTACTCTTATTGGAAACAAAGGCATAGTTGCCGTCTGATTTGCGGAATCTGAATTCAATATCAATGGTATGATGTGCAGGATCAATGATTGCCTGTTGTATATTTTTCATCAACCCGGGTAAATCATCCGGATGGACCATGTTTTTCCATTCTGTTGGATTGGAGCCTTCGGGAGATATTTGATAACCGAAAATTTTTCTGAAACTGTCATTCCAGATCAGTCGGTTTTGGGTAAGGTCCCAATCCCAGATGGCATCATTGGTTGCTGATGAAACCCGTTCAAACCGATCATTGGCTTCTTCCAGTTGTAATTGAACCAGTTTCTTTTCGTGGATATCCTGTATACTTCCGTAAATCCGTACACATCTTCCTTTATGGAAACTTGCCTGTCCAATCAGGCGCACCCATCTTGATTTTCCTTTTGCTGTGCGGATTTCCACCTCAATATCCCAGGGTTTCTGATCAAACAGCGCTGCCTGTAAAAGTTTTCTCACCCTTTCTTTGCTGCTTTCCCTTATATATTCAAGCCGGTTATTCAGCCTTAGCTGAAGTCCATCTCTTAGTTCAAGTATTTGCCGGGTAATTTTTGAGCAGAAAATATATTTATCGCTCATATTGATTTCCCAACTTCCGACTCTTGCAAGTTTTGATGTGTTGTCAAATAGTTCCTCCAGCTCCTTCATTTCAGTAATATCCCTTCCATAGGCGAATGCAAAATTTTCTTCTCCGAATACCTCGGAAGTACTCCAGGATATCCACCGATGTTCGCCGGTTTTGGTGATATACCGATTCACCAGATTAACTGCTTTTTTATTAAGTGGAATGGTTTCGCTAAAAACGTTCAATGTGTGTAATACATCATCCGGATGAATGAAATTATGAAATGGCTTTCCTGTTAGCTCCACACTGCTATATCCCATAATGGAACAAAAAGTTGGATTCACTTTGGTGAAATACCCTTCTGGTGAAATAATGGCCAGAATATCCGGCGCACTTTCAAAAACCAACCGCATTTCTTCTTCCTGTTGCTTCCGTTTGATTTCTGTAGCAAGGGAGAATTGAATGGATTCCAATACCTGGGAACTGATTTCTTCTTCTTTGTCCTTGGAGGTTCTTCCCAATACTATTGTTCCCAATAACTGGCCATGATGCAGGAGTGGCAGACCTGTAATGGTTTGAATTCCAATTTCAATTGCTGCGTCTTTTCGCACAAAATCCTTCTCTATCCGTTCCTTATCCCATTGTTCCAGTTTACGGCTTTGCCAGACGGATCCTGGCATTCCTTTTCCAAAAGGCATTTCCAGAACTGCACGAGCTTCGCTGTAAAAAGACATTTCTGTTGCCTCAGTTGAATAATAGGCTGCCAGTTGCATTTTATCCTGCCTTGTATTTAATAACCAGGTTTCCGCCAGTGTAAAGGAGCCTTCCCTCGCAAGGTAATCAGTTACTTGCTGCAAGATGACTGGTAAGGATTCATCGGTTTTAAAAAACTGAATGATCTCCTGTTGAAGCTGTTTTTTGAATAATGCAAGTTTGGATTCTGTTTTATCACGTAAGGATCCGATCATACGGACCGGCCTGCCTTTTTCGTCGCGAATCAGGTAAGCTACTTCTTCCACATATGCATATCCGCCATCCGCTTTTCTGAATCTAAATTTATTCATCCAGCTGAACTGTGTCGGATCATTTAAAAACTGCTTCCATCGCTGTTGGTCTTTCTCGGCATCCAGGTGATGTGTCAATGAAATCCAATTAGCAAGCCGAAATGGGGCATTTTGCTGGGAATAGCCAAATAAACGATAAAATCCTTCCCCCCAATAGAAACTATCATCGAGAATATCCCAGTCGTACAATGCATCATTGCTTGCTTTATAAATTAACTGATACCGTTCATTATTTAGCTTCAGGTTTTGTTGTGCTTCCACCAACGAAGTGATGTCAATACTGTTTACGACAATTCCTCGTACTGAATCTGTTCCCAGCAGGTTGGTTCCAACACTTTGCAGCCAACACCAGGATCCATCCTTTTTCTTATAACGATAAGGTGGGGCCTGAACACTCAGTTCCGCTCCTAACCGTTGAAAAGCGGAAAAAGTAACAGCAAGATCTTCCGGATGAACCAGCTCAAAAGAATTGGTTCCCATAAGTTCCTCTTCCGTATAACCAAGCATGGCCGGAAAATTCGGACTTAAATAACTATACGCTCCATTAGCTGTAAGTATTACACAGAGATCTGTAGCACCTTCAATTAACGTGCTGTAATTATGTAAGGATTGTTGTATGCTTACAGGTTGGATGGAACAGAGGATTTGTACTTCTTTTTTCTCTGAAGAGGGTAGTATGCTCAATTCCAACTGCACCCGGGAAGCATCCTGTTTGCTGCTGGTTACTAATTTTTCTTTTAGATTGGATTGCGCAGTATTCGAATTACTGCCATCAGTCAATATTTTATTGGACCAGTCAAGTAATGCTGCATTACGGATTAAGTAATCTCCATCATAATGCTGTTCCTGAAAGGCTTTATTCGTATGTGTAATGCACAATGGTTCTCCTTCAGCGATACGCAATACCACAGCCGGAAATGGAATCTCATTGAGAAAAAAGTCGACCATTTGCATGCAATCTACATTATGCTTTTTAAAGGTTATCTAAATGGTGAAACTTGGAATAATATCTATACCGGCACTAAGGGGAACATTGTAGGTTTTCAGGTTTTATCGGTATGAAAATACTCCCAAACCAGTTTTGCCTTTGCCTTTCCTATTTCCTGACCGATTTCTTCCAAACTTCGTTCCCTTATTTGGGTAATGCTTCGGAATACCCTCAGTAATTGGGTTGCGGTTGATTTTCCGATTCCAGGTATGCTTTCCAGTTCGTTTTTGAAGGTTCCCTTACTTCGCTGATTTCGGTGAAAGGTAATTCCGAACCGATGCACTTCATCGCGAATGCGACGAATCAGTTTTAATGATTCACTGTTATAGGGCAATCTCAAGGATTCGGAATCGCCCGGGAAAAATAATTCTTCTTCATTTTTGGCCAGTCCAACCAGGGTCATGCTGCCCGTTAATTCCAACTCTTTAATCGCTTCCATTGCCGCTCCCAGCTGTCCTTTACCCCCATCAATAATTACCAGTTGCGGCAGCGGACTTTGTTCGTCTTTCAAACGTTTATACCGCCTGGTTACCACTTCCTTCATGGTGGCAAAATCATTGATGCCTTCAACGGTTTTTACATTGAAATGACGAAAGTCTTTTTTACTGGCAATTCCCTCCTTAAAACACACCATCGCCGATACAGGGAAAGCTCCCTGAAAATTGGAGTTATCGAAACATTCAATATGCACTGGCAATTCCGGTAACTGCAAATCTTCCATCAGTTGGTAGAGTACCTGCTTCTTTTCGAAGTCGGATTTGCCTTCGAGATGAAGGGTTTTTTTTCTCCTTATTTCGTCCTGGAAATAGTTTACATTTTTGAGTGAAAGATCCAGCAGTTTTTTCTTATCTCCGGCTTTTGGTACGGTAATCGTCAGCACTTCTTCTTCAATGGATTCTTCCTGCCAGTCGGGTAATTCAAAGGGTACAATCAGTTCAGTTGCAAAACTATTAAAAGAGGCTCTCAGCTGCCCGATGGCATATCGTAATACCTGTTCTTCTGTTTCATCCAGGTGTGTTTCCAGTTGGATGGTATGTGTCTGCACAATGGTGCCATGCTGAACCATCAGGTAGTTGACATAGGCAATATCGCCGTCTTTTAAAATCGAAAACACATCCAGGTTGCCAAGGTGTTTGCTTACTATGACAGATCGCGACTGGTATTGTTCCAGATGTTCCAGTTTGCGTCGCATCATCTCCGCTTTTTCAAACTGAAGATGCATGGCATACTGTTGCATCTCCTGTTTGAATTGTTGCATAACCGGCCCCAGATTTCCCTTCATGAGATTTCTTAATTGTAAGAGACCTTCCCGGTATTCTTCTTCGGTTTGCAATGCCTCACAAGGTCCTTTACAATTACCTAAATGATACTCCAAACAAACTTTGTATTTCCCTTTTTGAATATGGGCATTGCTCAGGTTAAGCTTGCAGGTTCTTAAGGGGATGGTTAGTTTGATGAAATCCAGGAGCTCCCTCACTTTGCCTACAGAAGTGAATGGTCCCAGGTATTCCGATCCGTCATTGATTTTTTTTCGGGTAAAAAACACCCTCGGAAATGGTTCTTTTTTTATAACCAGATAGGGATAAGTTTTATCGTCTTTCAGGTCAATATTATAGCGGGGCAGGTATTGTTTGATTAAGGCATTTTCAAGAAGAAATGCATCCTGTTCAGAATCGACAATCGTGAATTCAATCCGCGCTATCCGTTGTACCAGTTCATGTGTTTTATAACTGGTAAATGTTTTGGAAAAATAGGAACTGATTCGTTTACGAAGGCTTTTCGCTTTCCCAACATAAAGCAGGGTATTGCCGCTGTCGAAATATTTGTAAATACCTGGTGACAGCGGAATAGTAGAGGATACTTGTTGAAATTCTGCAGCAGTCATTCCTTATTCAGTTGGATCCCAAACCACTTTTACCTGCGAAAGAAGAGGTGCGCCGGATCCGGTCGATTTTGTACGTATGATTTGATAATAATGCCCATCGTTCCAGAATAATTTTTCCTGCACCAGGGTGTCGCCTTTCATAAATGATTTCTCGAGGTAAATGGTGCGCACTTTATCGGAAACGGAAGGATCGGGTTTCAATACAACATCAACCCGTTTTAAAGGTATTGTTTCTTCTTTTGAAGTATAGTTGAATGTGATACTGGGAATCGACTGGTCTGCGAAACTGCTTTCATTGAAAAAGCGGGCCACTTCCGGATCAGCCAGATCAGGCTCCATAAAGGACGCTGCCAGATTCGTGCATTCTGCCGTTGAAAGTAGGGCGGTATCACTGCCCTCCGCCCCGGATTTGTAAAGGGTAACCGGCAATTGAAGAGAATCTATCTTCTTAAGCTCCGACCGGATATAATCCGCAACCGGAAAATGTACGGTTGATTTTGCTGATTCCTGATCTGTTGAACTGGGTTTGTCCTTACAGGCCGCCTGTACCAATAGCAGCGCCAACCCCGACAAATAAATCGCTCGATATGAAAATTGCATGCCCGAAATTACGAATTCCTTTTCACCCGCCGGGTGCCACCGGTCGGGTGCCACCCGACCGGTGGCACCCGGCGGGTGAAATTTTTAGCGGAGCGGACGGGTGATGCCGATTTTAAGCCCGTATTCCATCAGGTTTTCCTTGATGGGGTATTCTTTTTTAAAGGTGGAAAGCAGGTTGTACCGGAACTGTGGACCAATTTGCCAGTTCACTTTCCCGGATTTATAGGTTACAAACACTTCCATGCTGCTGGCTAAATTCCAGCGGCGTAATAGGGATGGTTCACTTACATAGTTACTAAAATCGCCGCTCAACTGAACCTGATTGGTATTCAAAAGGTAACTCGGTTGCAGACTTCCACCCAGGTTTACCTGTAGCCGTTCATCGCCAAAGAGTTTTAATTCAGCACCAATAGGCATGGATATCTGTAGATAGGCATTGTGTAACCTTGCCGGCCGATTTCCTGCCAGATTCCGAAGGTTGGACGTGGTTATCAGTGTATCCGGACGGAAACCCAATGTTGGATTCAATGCAACCATTGTCTTTTCTTTGGCATGAGCAAATGCACCAATACTGTAACGGGTCAGGTTTAACTGCAATCCGGTTTTCAATACCAGCGCCCTATTCAAACGATAGCGGAGACCACCTCCCAATTCAAATCCAATAGCCGGTTTATGATCTACAAACTGATTTACATTCAACCGGCTTACCATAAGTGGTGAATTCCCATAAGTAACCCAGTTTTTGCTTTCAAACAAATTTCGGTAACCAACAGAAGGCACAAAATGCACGGAAGTTTCCCACTTACTCTTGCGTGCCGGCTTGGTTGTCACTGTTGGAGCAGCAGTAATTGGCGGATTAGCCAATGAGTTAGTACGACGAACCGAAGGCTGCGCTGTCAGTTTATTCAATTGTTCTATTACAGGGGAGGCGCTTTCCATGTTTTCTATTTCAGGCTGCGATAGCTCTGCCAACTGCTGTTCAGGCTTTACATCAACTGAATTGCGGCTGGCAATTCCAATCTCTGCAACTGCCGGAAGAACAGGTACAGTAGATAATTCATACACCGGCAAACGGAGTCGCGGTAAAACCAGATCCCAATGCGACATGGAGAACTGATTGACATAACCAAAATTGGCAGAAAAGACGGTAGGAATAGAAACTAAAGAAGGGCGAAGCTCGCGCGTAATACCCAATGGTTTTAATGTAACTGGTGCCTCAATCGACAAAGGCGGCATAAAGGATTTAGCTCGCAGCTTTTCAATTATATCATCAACTGTAACTGTGGAAAAATGTTGGTGGTAGTCGCCTTCAGCTGATTGGACAGTACTCACTGGCTTACTTTGGCGATTGGGTAATACAGTATGGGTGGCCAGCCAGTAGATACCTGACAGCACCAGCAGCAGCAGTATGGCGATCATCGTTCTTCTCTTCCCCGGGTGAAACCTTCTGTAAATATTGGTCCACACACCATCGGAAGGATACATCCTGTGTTGATCAGCATTTTCACGAAGAAACTGCTCAAATTCGTCCTCAAAAAATTGTTGCTCCATTACTCTTCCGGTTAGGGATACCTGAACTTTTTCTAACCCTTCCCCATACTTAGAGCACTATTAGCGTCCAAACGCTGCTAACAATGACACTTTATCCTGAGGTTTTGCCATAATTTTTCTCTTAACCAGGATTTCTTCCAGCATCTGACGGGCACGGGTATATTGAGAACGACTTGTACTTTCTTCAATGTCGAGTACGGTCGCAATCTCCTTGTGAGAATAACCTTCCAGCGCATACAGGTTCAGCACGGTCCGGTAGCCGATCGGCAACATCCGGATGCACTCAATAACCTGTTTTGCCTGAACAATGGACGGAACGGATTCCTCCCTGACCTGCAAACCGGTGGCATGAATCAAATCGACATTTTCATTAAACTTCTTGTTGCGCTTCAGATGGTTAATACAGGTATGCACCATGATCCTTCTGATCCAGCCTTCCAGCGCTCCCTGGGAGCGAAAGGTGTGGATCTGGGAAAACACTTTAATAAAGCCTTCCTGCAGCATATCTTCCGCATCTTCGCGGTGATGCGCAAAGCGATAACAGACCGCCAGCATTTTTGAATTGTACTTGTGGTACAACTCTTTTTGTGACATGGGATCGTTGTTTATGCAACCATACAGGAGTGCTTCTTCCGTCATATGAGGGATTATACTATCGTAATTTAGGGAATTTTTCTTGTTCCAACACTATGTCTAAGAAAGAAGGCGGGATGGTGATCCCGCCTTGCACAAGGTTTTCATCCAAAATCGGACATTCCTAAAAGCTGGCCCTCAAACTTGCTATGAAATTTGAACCGGCTGCAACAATGCCGCTCGAATATGGCCGGTACCGCTGATTGGTAAGATTTTCCCATCCAATGCTTATCAACAACGTAGGTAATACCCGGTAACTACCCTTTAAATTAAGGGTATACCAATCCGGACTAAACGGCCTGCCCGCAGCATCAAGCGCATAAATATCCGTTTTGGACTGTTCCGAAGGTGCCAGATCAGCCGCTTTAATTATACTATTATAAACCAGATTGGCTTCCAGCGTCCAGTCCGCTTTCCGGTACTGAACAGCCATATTCCCGAAGAAAGGGGGCGCATGTCGAAGCGGAACCTCTTTATCCGAGCCGGGCGCATCGGCTGTTTCCCTTCCCCAGGTATAATTGGCATTCATTTTAATCAGCCACCAGCGGTGTACTGGTAACAATGCGGCAGCCTGCAATCCCCAGACCGTAGCTTTTGCCACATTCTGCAGGGCATTGACCTGGCTGGATGCTCCGTCAAATTGAATACTGTCCTGCCCATTGAAGGAAAAAGGCCGCAACACGATGGCATCTTCCAAAATCGTGTAAAATCCGGTTAATTCCAGTCGACCTGCAGGGCGTCCATCCTCCTCAGCCGGAAAATCATGTGCAATCCCCATTTCCATATTCCAGCCATACTCCGGCTGCAAACCCGGATTGGGTACTGTCAGGTTGCCGGGTGCCGATTCAAACAACTTGCCAATATCATCAATATTCGGCATGCGATAACCACTGGAAATATGCGCATGTACCTGCCAATTAGTTGCCGGCCGGTAAACTGTTCCCAGGTTAAACGTAAATGCCCCTTTTTCAATAGTTGCACGTTCGTATGGAAAGGGAATAAACCGATCATCAAAAACTGCTTTCAATCCATTATAGCTGTAACGGATACCCGATGTCAGCGTAACGTCTTTGTGCAAATTGATTTTATAACTGCCATAAACACCAGCTGTATACCATTTGCTGTTATCAGGATAACGGCTTACGGAGGCTACTGATGCTCCTGTTTCGATATCCGTACTGCTGCCGGTAGACCCCACCGTATTGTGAACATATTCTGCTCCCCAAAACAGCTGGCCTTTCCCGAGGGTCTTAACCGCATCTATATTGGCTGAAATGGCATCTACAGTTTCTTCCTGCCGGTTGCGAATAGTGCGGTTAATGGTCCGATCGATGCGGCTCTCTGCATAATTCTGATAACCCGCAGTAATTCGCAGATTATCATATACAGCTGTTTTCTGATTACTCAGAAAATGGATTGTATGCATCCGCCACAACATTGGCCCATAATTCCATTCTGCAAAGCGCAGTCTGGCTGAACGATACTGTATCAACCGGTCATAGCGGGGATGCGTTCCCGTACCTCCATAGGTAAATCCATATTGCAATGTCATCTTATCATTGATGCGGTACTTGAGTTTCTGTAAAAAATTCCACTGCTCATACCCCGAAAATCGCTGCGTTCGAGGATCATCATTATTTAGGATAGTATCCTTGTTATTTTGGCGGATTACATACTCCGGACGCAGATACCTGTCCTGTCCGCCATGTTTCCCCATGCGCAAATCATCGAATTTGCTATAGGAAACTGAGGATAACCAGGACAGTTTTTGTCCGGCTATATTCCAGTCTGCATGTACGGTGTTTTCATTATTGGCACTGGAATACCGGGCAAGTGCCGTTCCTTTTACCAAACGATTTTTATCAGCAGAGAAACGGGGTTCAAGGCTATGAAAATCCATAACACCTCCAATTGCATCGGAACCGTAGATCAGGCTACCCGGACCGAAAACTATTTCAGCAGCTTCCAGTGCAAGCGGATCGATGCTGATAACATTCTGCAGATTTCCGCTACGATAAATGGCATTGTTCATTCGAACCCCATCAACTACCAGCAACACCCGGTTGGTCGCAAAGCCGCGAATCATGGGACTGCCACCTCCTAACTGACTCTTCTGAATAAAAACCGATCCGCTCTGTGCCAGCATATCAGCTGCAGTTTGTGGTTGCTGTAATTGAATCTGTGCGCGATTTATTTTGGTGATCTTATTGGGAACCTCATTTAATTGCTGTTCCCATTTATTAAAGGAGATAATCACTTCTCCTAATTCCTGAATTGTACTACTGTCTTTTTTTTCCTGTGCATAGGCCGACTGTTCTGCAAACAGCAGATTCCCGATACATATAACGTATAGGTATATGCGAATGCAGCAACACCGGCAGATAATGCGTTGTGCTGTCATGAAATATGTTTGAAATGAAGAACCTGTTTACTTAGACAAGTCCTGCTTCCCAGGGTGGGGGAGCACTGGTTTCATGAATGCCTGTTTGCAAAAGACAGGTAAAGATGGATGAAGGATTATTGCTGAAAATTTCGGAATCTGGATTGAAATCGAACCATTGCGGTAGCGAACACCATACAGATAACCATCCGGCAATTGAAACAAGCGATTGATCTTCCTGTTGATCCTGCTTGTGTAGTAGCCGGATCAGTTTCATCTGAAGTTTGGTGTCTTCCGGATCATACAAACCGCGCACCTTCCAGGGAAGGCCGGAAGAATCGATGGTGAGCACATCAAAGAAACTTTCATTCAGCCAGATTTCTTTACCGGGTTTGAGCCAGCGCAGTTCCTGCGGCTGAAGAAGAACGGTTGTTAATTCCGTTCCCTTCAGTGCAGTCTGCATTTTTATTTTTACGGCATGCTGACGGATCATATGATCCACCGACAGGTAAAGTGGCAGTAATATGATAGCGAGTCCGACGATCGCCACCCATCGTTGTAAGGATGGAGAAGGAAGCATCGTTTTATTTTCGAAACAGACTGTCCGGCGGATAGGTTGCCTTCATTGCCTGCATGGAAGAATTGGCCCAATCCATTACCAGCTTTTTCTGTTCAGCATCCAATACAGCATCTCTGTGAATTATTGTATAGGATTTCAAGGGCATTTCATCTTCTTTTACCATTTCCACCACTTCTTCCAGTTTATGGAATTGACGACGAAGTGTATAGCTGCCAAATTCATCAAAATTCAACTCTTTCTTTCCTTCATTCACATGGTCATCAATCCACCACCCGAATGGTTGAATAGTAGTATACCAGGGGTAATTGGTTGAATTACTGTGACAGTCGTAGCAACTGGTTTTCAAAACCTTATCAACTTCCGTTGGAACAGTTGCTACAGTTGAAATGGATGCGGTGGATCCGGTACCTGTATTATCGAGTTTTGGCCGAAAAGCCTGCAACACGATTAACAGAATCAGCAGGAAAAGAAGAATTTTCTTTATCATGAGTCTTGTATTCAGGGTTTCGCCAGGCAGTTGCCGGTCATTTCCGAAGGAATTGGTACGCCCATAAATTCCAGAATAGTGGGCGCGATATCACCCAGCTTACCCGGACTGACCTCACCTCTCCATTCTTTATCTATGATAAAAAGCGGAACAGGGTTCAGGGTATGCGCCGTATTCGGACTACCGTCTTCATTTACCATATAATCAGCATTGCCGTGATCTGCGGTGAGGAAGATTGTATAACCGTGCTCTATTGCCGCTGTTACCACCCGCTCCACACATTTATCCACGGTTTCAATCGCTTTGATAGCTGCAGGGAAAATACCAGTATGTCCAACCATGTCTGCATTGGCATAATTGAGACAGATAAAATCCGCGGACTCTGCAATGATTTCCGGAACAAGTGCATCCGTCAGTTCAAATGCACTCATTTCTGGCTGCAGATCGTAGGTGGCCACTTTAGGAGAAGGTTTAAGTATCCTTGATTCTCCTTCAAAAGGAAGCTCTCTTCCTCCGCTGAAAAAGAAAGTGACATGCGGATATTTTTCCGTTTCTGCAATCCGGATCTGCTTTTTGCCATAGGCGGCCAGTACTTCACCAAGCGTATTATTCAGGTTATCCGTTTCAAAAATGACCTGAACGTTCTGATAAGTTTTATCATATTCAGTCATCGTTGTATAATGCAGTGGCAGGTGATGCATGGAAAAATCCGGGAAATCTTTTTGGGAGAGTGCTTCCGTAATTTCACGACAACGGTCGGTACGGAAATTAAAGCAGATCACAGCATCACCCGCATGTATGGTAGCCAATGGAGCCCCTTTTTCATTCGTTAGTACGGTTGGTAACAGGAATTCATCCGTGATATTGGCGTCATAGGAAGCCTGGATTGCAGAAAGGGCATTGGTGGCATATTGGCCGGTTCCTCTTACCAGTGCATCATAGGCCAGTTTTACCCGCTCCCATCGCTTATCGCGATCCATAGCATAGTAGCGGCCACTTACAGAGGCAATCTTCCCGGTTGTTTGATCGAGATGAGCCTGCAGGCCGGTCATATAGGCGAGTCCGCTTTTCGGATCCGTATCCCGCCCGTCAGTAAATGCATGAATAAAAACCTGGTCGAGCCCCTCAGCCTTACAAAGACTAACTATTGCCTTCAGGTGACTGGTATGGGAATGCACACCGCCATCACTTACCAGCCCAAGCAGGTGCAGTTGTTTATTGTTTTCTTTGGCATATCGGATGGAGCTCAGCAGGGTAGGATTTTGCTGTAATAAGCCATCGCGGATAGCTACATTTATCCGTTGTAATTCCTGGTAAACGATGCGGCCGGCCCCCAGATTCAGGTGGCCCACTTCACTATTGCCCATTTGCCCGTCAGGCAAACCCACGGCTTCTCCGCAGGTAATCAGGGTGGTATGCGGGTACTTGCTATACAAACCGGATACAAAAGGTGTCTGGGAATGCTGGATGGCGTCACTGGATGCTACTTTTCCGAGTCCCCAGCCGTCCATAATAACTAGGATTGCTTTTTTCATTTTTGATCTGTTCTGCTTGATTCTATCCGTAAAACTAGGTAAAAAATCAGCGAACTGAATTAACGAAAGACTGAAATTGCAAGTTGGCACACTTTTGGAAGAGTAAGATTACCTGCCGATTTTCCGTCCCCTCTGAAATACTTCGACCGTTAAATGTTAACGTATGAAAGCATTTTTTACAATTATCCTATTGAGTACCATGAGCCTGATATCCGGGTTCAAAAATGGAGCAGAGTTGGATTCCGTACTCGTAGCACTGAAATCAGGGAACGCCACACAACTTTCCCATCATTTTGATTCAAGGGTTGATATCAGTCTGCCTGAGAAAAGTGATAATTATAGCCGAAGTCAGGCTGTAATGGTGATCAAGGACTTTTTTACTTCGAATGGAGGAGTAAAAACCTTTGAGTTGAAGCATCGCGGTGATAACAATGGCTCCAATTATCTGATTGGAGTATTGATGACCAATAATGGCCGGTATCGCACCACTCTGTTCATGAAACAAAAAGGCGACAAAGCTTTTTTACAGGAAATGCGTTTCCAGGAAGAATAGACCTCCAATATAGTATCACAATATTCTGAAGAAAGCTGAGTTCCCCGCCTTGTGCGGGGATTTTTCATTTCACCGGTCGGGTGCCACCGGTCGGGTGCGACTGCTTATCTTTGTTTATATGGAGAATTTCGATCAGCTTTTGGAGAAACTTGTAAAGGATGCATTACTGGAAGATATCGGCACCGGTGATCATTCTACGCTTTGCTGTATTCCGGCCACTGAAATCGGTACAGCCGTATTGAAAATCAAGGAAGATGGAGTGCTCGCCGGATTGGAGGCAGCCAGGCGCATATTTAAACTCGTTCAACCCGATTGTAATTTCAGACCGTTTAAAAAAGACGGTGAGCAGATGCGAAACGGCGAAATCGCATTTGAAGTGGACGCCCGGGTTCAAACCATATTGCAATGCGAACGACTCGTTTTGAATTGCATGCAACGAATGAGCGGAATTGCCGGCTTAACCAGGCAATATACCGACCTGCTGAAGGGGTACCATACCCGTATACTGGATACCCGCAAAACAACACCTAATTTCCGGCTGTTTGAAAAATGGGCAGTAGCTATTGGTGGAGGCGTTAACCATCGATTTGCCCTATACGATATGATTATGCTAAAGGATAATCACATTGATTATTGTGGCGGAATTACAAAAGCGGTGGAAAAAGCCTGGAACTATGTACGGGAAAAAGCTCCCGGTTTATTGATAGAAGTGGAAACCCGGAGCCTGGAGGATGTGAAGGAACTTGTTCAATGCGGAAAAGGCAAAGTATTTCGGATTATGTTGGATAATTTTACGCCGGATATGATTGCGGAAGCACTTCCATTAATTGGAAAGGATTTCGAAACGGAGGCTAGTGGCGGCATTAACCTGACTAACCTGGTTGATTATGCGAAAACTGGCGTAGATTTCGTTAGCGTGGGTGCCTTAATACATCAGGCCAGAAGTGTGGACTTAAGTTTGAAGGCAAAGGAGAAAAAGTAGCCAAAGGGAAAAAGGCGGAAAGGAAAAAATAGTTAATATGAGCAAAAAAAATAAAGGTGATAAGTTTGGGCTGGTGTATTCGACGGATCCGAATTTCCGGTTGGGAGAAGAGGAATCTGAAGAGCAGGAAACCCTGGAACCGGCTAAACAGGTTTTGCGAATCTGGCTGGAAACAAAACAGCGGGGAGGTAAAGCAGTTTCACTGATTTCAGGATTTGTGGGCACAGCTGCTGATCTTGAAACGCTGGGTAAACAACTCAAAAATTTTTGCGGAACAGGTGGTTCTGTAAAAGACGGCGAGATTCTTATACAGGGGGATCATCGCGATAAAATTCTTGGCTGGTTAACCAAACAGGGATACACCAAAACAAAAAAAGTCTGACTGTTTCTTAAATTATACCATTTGAAAACTCTATTCTTATTAGATGCCACCAATGCAGCACTTGGTTTGTACCAGCTTATATTCGTTTGTGCAGTTTTGCTTTCCCTATATAGTTCATATACCTGGTATGAAGGCCGTAGAGATAAAGAACCGCTAACAGAAAGAAGAGGCCTGATTTTATTTCTGCTAGCGGTTATTACCATGATTGCAACCTCTTTTGTATCTTATCTAATTACAGGTTCGTTGCCTTTCTGAGCACGATCATTTTTATTGAATCGAAAGGGTTCTATACTCGTTTTCTACAGTTCCGTCTCCATGTAATTTTAAAATAGCATAACCAGGTGGAGTTTCCTGGTAATAAAATGGTTGTGCTGAGCGCTGATCGCCTTTTCCCCACCAGAATCCACTCATGGCGCCATTGCAGAAATAATGAACGCCATTGTACCAGGCCCGGTCGAGCAGATGCTGATGACCACTCAGACAAACTTTAACCTGATCTTTGTATTGATAGAATAATTTCTTCAGCTCCTTATGGTCTTTATGCTGGCCTCCTTCAAAGGTTCCGGTAACGGTTAAAATCGGATAATGTGACATCAGTAATGCGAATTCTCCTTTTTTAATTTCACTTAATTTGAGCTTCAGCCATTCCATCTGTTCGGGGTCCAGCGTTATACCCGGATTGTTTCCATCCAGCACCAGGAAATGCCAGTTTTTTTTCTGGAAATGATAATAACGATGCGGCATACCGGCCCGTTTGGCCGCATACCCTACACCATACATGGGATCTTCTTTTGTAGGAGCTGCCCACCAGGGATCATGATTCCCGATGCAACTGTAAACTTCGTATGCTTTTAAGGAGCTCATACAGTCGTCCCAGGTTTTCCATTGTTCCAGCACGCGATCCCTGGTTATGTCACTGTAATCAGCTGCATGGATAGAATCACCTGTATTCAGAAAAAAATCAATGCGGTTTTTTTTGATGGTTTCAAGACAGCGCAGGAACCGATTGGGTACATCATCATCCGGACGGATATGCACATCTGTAATATGCGCTACGGTTAATACCGGTTTGGATTCGCTGGAAAGGGTATTCGCCAATCCGGCAGCTGGAATCCCTGCCAGGGATAATGGAGCCAGGGATAAAAAACTTCTTCTTTTCATGATTATATGCTTAATTAAACAGCGGCATCATTTAAAAGAACGAAGCCCGCGCCGGTTAAGGCCGGCTCCGTTCCTAATCAAAACTGACTGCTAACTGCTCATTGCCAACCAGCTGGCTGGGTAAGATTTTTATTCAAAATGGTTTGTTCCTGTGGTATGGGGAAATAATAATATTTAGGTTCAACAAAATTTCTTGGCTGTTGCCGGTCTTTTCCAAAAAGGATGGCACCGGAATCTGTGTTTTCCAAATAGAAACTTTGATCGGTAAGGTAAAACTTGATGAGTTTGCTCTTGATTTCAGAAGGCAGATGATTAATCGGATCCTCCGCTCCCTGTTCCTTTAGAATGGCAATATCTTCTTTACCGTCACCTGTTACATCATAGGCTCCAAGCGCAGGCAGATACATTCCTTTTGAATGAATTCCCAACAATCGACCAGCTTTCCATCTGTACAGGTCATCAAAACGGAAACCTTCGCAGGCCAGTTCAATTCTGCGTTCTCTCCTTATTTCAAGAAGAACACCTTTATTGCTTCCGCTAACCAGAGGATATTTCTGTGCCTGGTACGGATCAGGTGCTGCATTTGAAGTTGCCAGGCTGAGATCGGGCATACCTACCCGACGCCTGAGCCGGTTAACTGTTTGATCAAGGTCTGTTTGGGTGAGTGTTCCCAGTTCAGCTTTTGCCTCTGCATTGTTTAATAAAACTTCAGCATATCGATAAATTGGCAGATCGGTATAATTCAATCCCCATCCCCCACGAAGAGCGGGATCTCTCGGGAAGAATTTGATCTGCAAATACCCGCCGAAATTTGGCTTGATAACAAAAGGCGCATTGGCAGGTGCTGTTGTGAATCCGGGAGGCATAATGGTTTCCTGCAGACGTGGATCGCGATTTTGAAAGACTTCTACAAAGGGTTTTTTATCAAAATCAGGAACGCTGGTAAAAGGGCTGCCATCGCTCAGCAGAAAATCATTCATCAGATCAGCACTCAATGCCCATTGCCAATCCATTACCACATGGGTGTTATTGGCAACTCCTTCGTCTTTGTTATTTTTCTGCAGAAAAATAACTTCTTTATTCGCTGATAAATTATTGCTTGAAAACAAGGCGCGATAATCCGCCGCATTGGCACCGGTAGAATAAATGGTGAAACCGCCATTTGTTATGATTTCCTGAGAAGCGGATGCTGCTCTTTCCAGAAAGCTGGCGGCAGTGGATTCCAGTCCCAGTTCATCATGGTATTTTCTATAGGTTCCTTCATGCAGGGCAACTCTTGATAATAATTGAAGTGCAGCCCAACGGGTCAGTTGAGTGTTGTTAGTGAGCGACGGAAGGATATTTGCAGCAGCAAATTCCAGGTCGTTCATAACAGAATCAACTACCAGTTCCCGACTATCTTTAGCTTTGTATAAGAGGTCTTCATCACTGGTGCCGATTACAGATCCATACCAGGGAACATCGCCATAGCGCTTTACCATATTGTAATAAAAATTGGCACGAAATAAACGGGCGATACCTATGTAGTGATTGATCGTTTTTTGATCACCGGTTGTTTTACCAACATTCTGCAGCATGAAATTGATGCTGCGTAATGTACCCCAGGTATTCCATCCGCCCACCGTTGCCGGCGTTATTCCTCCCCTTAAAAGATTGTCTACATCACTGGAACCTGTGTAAACAGATATATTATCTGAGTAAAGATCATCCCATCTGGAGCGGATCTGGCTGTAAAATCCATTTGTATAGGTTTGAAGATCTGCAGGTGTATTAAAAAAATCTTCTTTGGTAATGGAAGTTTGTGGTGTTCGTTGCAGGAAGTCTTTTTCGCAGGAAGCGAAAAACAACCCCAGCACGATACAAAAACGAATTGCATATTTCATGGTTCTGTTCGCTTAATGATTAATAATTCAGGTTCAGTCCGATGGAGTACGTGCGTTGGAAAGGGTAGGCTGCCCCTGAACTGCTTCCGGAGGTTAGTGATTCCGGATCCAGTTTTACTTTGACTTTACTTATTTCAAACGCATTTTCTGCACTCAGGTAAAAGCGGATTTTGTTGAATTTCAACTGCTTTAACCATGCAGACGGAAGGGTGTATCCCAGCGTAATATTTTTCATCCGCATATAAGCGGCATTTTGCATGTAGCGCTTATTCGGAATGCCCAGCTGTGCCATATTGTCTTCAGCTGCATAAGCACGAACCGCAGGAAAATAAGCATTGGGGTTTTCAGGTGTCCAGTGATCCAGGTTCTGCTTGGTTACATTGGTCCACGGTTGCGCAAAAATGCCCCAGAAGTATACATTGGAAGCTCCCGGATACCAGTCTCTTTTTGCTATACCCTGAAAAAACAAACGCAGGTCAAATCCTTTCCATCCGGCTGAAAGGTCAACTCCATACGGATAACGTGCACTGCTGTTTCCAACTTTAAACAGATCACCCGGATTATCCACGGTTCTTTCACCCATGTCAACAACGCCATCTTTATTTCGGTCGGCAAATTTTGGATCTCCAACAAAGAATTGATAACCCTGATCATCCGTTCCCATAGCACGCTGATCGGGATGTTGTTCCAGGTCTTCTTCATTCTGAAAAAATCCTTCAATTGCTGCTCCCCATATTTCTCCAATTTCCTGCCCCTCATAATAATTGTTCAGCAGTTTTCTGGGGTTGTCGAAACGCGTAATCCAGGAGCGGTTATCCGCCAGCGTAAAAGTGAGGTTGTAATAAATAGGCGATCCGCCAAGCATAGCGTTATCGCGCCAGCCTAAGCGCATTTCCCAGCCTTTTGTTTTCAGATCACCCGAATTTTCACGCGGTACACCAGTGCCAAAAACCGCAGGTAGCGCTTTTCCCGGGATCAGCATATCATTGGTGTAGCGGGTATATTTATCAAAATTGAGTTGCAGGCGATTTTTAAAGAAGGCCAGGTCAACTCCAAAATTGACTGTACTGATTTTTTCCCAGCTAAAATTATCTGAAACTGCCCCTGGCGCATAAACTGCCATTGGACGACTGCTTCCCAGAATATAACTTACCTGTCCATTCGACATGGTAGGGATATACGCATATTCGCTTACCGATGCTTGGTTGCCCAGCATGCCATAGGATCCTCTGATTTTTAAATGATCCAGCCGCAATGACTGATTGATGCCAGTGAAAAAAGATTCCTCTGAAATAACCCAGCCCGCAGAGGCTGATGGGAAAAATCCCCATCGCTTATCCTGCGGAAAACGGGATGATCCATCATAGCGGCCATTGAATTCCAGCAGGTATTTAGAGCTATACTGGTAGCCCAGCCGGTAAAAAATTCCCTGTACGGCCCAATCAGTTATGGATTCTGTCTGGTTCATAGTGCCGGTACTCAAACCGATAGAGGGTAAGGAGGTAGATATAATGTTATTTCGCGTAGCACTGAATTGTTGGTTGATGCGGTATTCCTGATTGTATCCAACCAATGCCTGCAGGTCATGCTTTCCAAATTCTTTGTGGAAATCGGTATACAGGTTTACTACATTGTACTGGGTGGTACTGTTCTGACTTCTTGCCCAGCTGGTTGTAGCTCCGGTATAAGCAACAGGATTGTTGGGTCCGTTTTTATAAGGAATGGGTATGTCGTAGGAGCGGGTCGTACTCGAGCCTCTGCGAATGCTGTAATCTGCTTTTATATTCCAGATATTTTTGATAAGCGCAGCATTGGCGGAAAAGGTTGTCTGGAATTCATTCAGACGGGTTTTTGCACGTCCCCCTGTTTGTAAACTTCCCAATATAGAAGCCCCGGCGGATGTCCAGGTGCCATCCGGATTTTTTGGAACATCCAGCGGATTCGTTCGATTCACATTCCAGAAGAAATTGCCATCCAGAAATACCGGCGCTTCGTATTGGGAACTGGTAATAAGTGTATTGTTGGAGAAGGTCAGCCAGTCGGTGATTTTCAGATCGGCTTTGCCCCGCATATTATAGCGTTTGAAAACATCATTCCCGTATTTCAGCAATCCATCCTGCTGATAGTAATCCCCTGATATATAATAGCTCAGCTTTTCTGTTTTTTGAGAAAGGCTCAGGTTGGTATTATAGGTAGGCGCCTTGCTCATATACGCTTCATCCAGCCAGTTGGTGGAACCGAAATAGGCCCAGTTTTCCGGGTTAGCCGGACTTGGAATTACTGCCGGAAGAGAAGGGTTTTCGGATCGTTGTTTCGCATACTCACGTACTGCTTCCGGGTATAGATTATACAGAGGAACTGCAGCTTTGTGTTTGAGATCCATTACTGTATATGGATCCGTTACCAGCTCAGGTAATTTTCCCACTGTACGAAAGGCTACCATCGAATTGAGGCTTACATTGAGTTTGCTGCCTTTGGCTGATTTGGTGGTTATCAGAACAACTCCAAATGCTGCCCTCGCTCCATATATTGCTGCGGAAGATGCGTCTTTCAAAACGGTCACCGTTTCAATATCATTGGGATTGATCCGCGCAACTTCATCTGAAGTGAAGGGTACATTATCTACCACTATCAATGGGTCGCCTCCATTCAGACTGGTAAAACCCCTGATATTGAAGGCCGGATTACTGGTAGCCCTGCCATTTGACTGGGTAATATTCAGGTTGGGAATTAAGCCCTGTAAACCTGCTCCCACATTCGCAATTGGACGGCTTTCCAATTGCTTTGAAGTGATCATATCCACGGCTCCGGTCAGGTTTACTTTTTTCTGGATACCAAAACCGACCATCACCACTTCTTCCAGATTTTTATCACCCGGAACTAAGCGAATCGCCAGATCATTGGTTCCCTGAACCCGGATTTCCTGTGTGATATAACCGATATAGGATATTTCCAGTATGTTATTGTCAGTAGCTTCAATTTCAAACTGTCCCTGGTTATTGGTATATGTGCCGGAGTTGGAATTTTTTATCCGTACACTAACGTTTGATAGAGGCTGACCATTTTCATCCGTTATTTTTCCTTTTATTATCCTGCTTTCCACTTCTTTATCTTCCCTTACTACGATCAGATTATTGTTAAGCAGTTTGTATCTCAATCTTGTATTTCGCAACACTTTTTCCAGAACGGAATGTATGGATGCATTTTCGACGTCAAGATTAACGGTGAGATCGGATGGCAGCTTTCCGTCTTCATACAAAAAACGATAATTGGTTTTTTTCTGAAGCAGGTTAAAGAATTTTTTCAGTTCGAGGTTTTTAACTGACACGGTAACTTCCTGCTGGGAGTAGCCTGTAGCAGAAGCGTGCAGACAAATACCGATTAAAAGAATAGCAGTTAGTTTCATAATTACCAGCAGTTTGCGAAAGTTCTGGTGGATACCCCAATAGGATAGGGGTATACGATTTTTTTGCATAATTTTGGAATCTTACGTTTAAAGATGGGCATAGCTGTCCGCTCAAAGAGAGCCGATGCCTTTTTTGACTAAGTTGTAAGGGAGATGTGACCGCATCTCTCTTTTTTGTTTGTTTTGGATGATTACATAAGCAGCAGGTTTGGTGATTATTCAGGGTGGTTATTCAATATGTATTTCTCTTCCATTAATGGTATATTCAAATTCATTCAGAAGTTGCAATGCCTTTAAAGCTTCTTCAATGTTTTCTTTTTCAAGAATACCGGAAACCTGCTTGGATGCAATTTTCTGATTCATCAGATGGATATCAACTGAATACCATTTTTCCATTTTTTCCAATACATCTTCCAGTGCTTCATTGTCAAAAACCAGCCGGTTTTCTATCCAGGAAACTTCCGGAATGACAGCAGCCAGCGAACTCTCTTTCAGGGTATCAATTGTGTAGGTGGCGGACTTTGATGTCACCGGCTTTTTTACCTGACTTGATTTTAGGGCCGGATCAATCTCAGGTACTTCAAAGGTTATTTTTTCATTTGGGTGCAATTCAATTTTTCTGCCCGGCATGGTTGAACTTGATAACTCCACCAATCCTCTAAGTAAGGAAGTTTGAACTTTTTCAGTACCCGGATAACTGCGTACATTAAAGGCTGTTCCTTTCACAAGTATTTCAACAGTTTTTGCATGAACAATGAAGGGAATGTCTTCATTGTGGGTAACATCAAAAAAAGCTTCTCCGGTAAGGGTAACTTCCCTTTTTGATTGTCCAAAATCAGCATTATAATGAATGGTGCTTTCGCTGTTTAGCCATACGGTTGTTCCATCCGGCAGAATCGTTTTTGATCTGGTGCCCGGCATGGTAGCAAACTGGTTTTTTGATTGATCTGATAAAAGGAGGTTTTTGTTGGAATAGTAATAAAACAGCGAAGATCCAAATACAATAAATAATCCGATGGCAGCTATTGCTTTCCATCTATGTAGCAGGTAGGGGAGTTTTTTTTCTGAAAATTCCTCTTCATCAGCAGGGGGGTGTATTTCAGTAATAGCATCACTAAATTCTTTATCGAATCGGATCTTTAACCGGTTCAGTGCCTGCTTTTTTTTCTCCGGATTTTCCAGTTCGTTTAAAACAGGATGATCGAAAAATTGAGTGTATAGGTCGGCCTTATAAGCCAATTCCGGATCATTTTTCAACCCCCATTCCAGTTCTTCCAATTCCTGGGAACTGGCTTCCTGAGAAAGCTTTCTGGCAATTAAGTAATAAATTCTGTTTTCTGATTTCAATTGAACAGCATTAGTGCTGCCAATAGGATCCGGCTTTTGGAAGAATCACCTAAGCGGACGGATTATTTTTTTACAGATAGTTTAAGCGATTCAATGATTTTCTTTGAAGCGATCGCCATTTGGGCATCAATTGTTTTAACAGAAATGCTGAGCAATTGCGCTATTTCCTTGTATTTCAATCCATCCTCCCGTACGAGTTTAAAAATCAGCTTGCATTTTGGTGGCAATGATTCGATTGCCTGTTGTATAGTATAAAATAGTTCCTTGGTAACCAGCAGGTCTTCCGGATTCTGTGTAGTAGATCCAATTTGTTCAATTAGATAATCATCCAGCAGGTAATTGAAGCGGCCTTTGCTTTTCCGGATATGTCGCAAAGACAGATTTTTTACCGAAACATAGAGATAGATTTTGATGTTTTCAATTTCGAGTAAACGCAAACGATTGCGCCAAATATTTAGAAAGGTATCAGAAACGATTTCTTCTGCTGATTTTTCATCTTTGAGTAAAGAGTAGGAGAATTTGTAGAGATAGTCGTAGTAATGCAGGTATAGTTTTTCAAATGCCTGATGATCACCGAATAGTGCGATCTGTTCAACCCAATATTGTACCTCAGGTGATTTTGGCATGTCGTTAAAAGGATGCTTTACGGGTTAAGTATACGAATAATTTACAAATACTAAACAATCTGTAGAGCATATAATCATTTTGATGTCCACCTGTTTTTGGGTGATTTTCCATTTAAAAAAGCCGGCCCATACAGGACCGGCTTTTTCACCTCTCACCTCTCACCTTTCACCTCCCTCACTGTCCCTGTGCCAGACTATAGGCCTTCTTATCTCCCCACATATTCAAAATTTCGGTTGAACAGATTTTGAAATCCTGCATCAGTCGTTTGTAGAGTTCCATAATATCGGTCTGTGTTACTGCGGCATCTCCAATACTTTCAAAGCGACAGCTGTATTGATTCACCAGATTGGTAAAGGAAGATCCCTTTGGCCAAACCTGCGTGCCTCTGTTCGCGATAGTAATTAATTTAAACAGATCTCCGGTATGCAGCAGGCATTTTTCGGCAACTGCCAATGGCTGCTCTGAGCTTTCGATGAACAGATCCACCCCTACTATAATTTCATTTTCCAATTCCTTGGACATTATAAGTGGGTTTTCTGCCAGCTTAAAAGAAGTTGGGGTAATAGGCTTATTGGGCAATATTGGTCGTGCCAGATGAGCAGGCTGTTTGCCCAGGTTGGCTATAATCGCGTCAGCAAATTGAGTTGTATTTACTGATGGTATAGAGCGATCTCCGAAATCACCGGTATGCACACCAGATTCTAATGTATATAACAGGGCATTTTCGATTACCGCTGCATTTTCCATTAGTCCCAGGTGGCGCAACATGGCAATTCCACTTAACAAGAGTGCAGTTGGATTAGCGATGTTTTTTCCTGCAATATCCGGAGCGGTTCCATGTACAGCTTCAAAAATGCAGATATGATCTCCAATATTTGCGGAAGGTGCAAATCCCAGTCCGCCGATCAGTCCGGCACAAAGATCACTCACGATATCACCCTGTAGATTGGTCAGTACAACCACATCAAATTCGTTCGGACGACTTACCAGTTTCATGCAGAGGTCATCTACAATAACATCGTCAGCTTTCAGGTGGGGGTACTCTTTGGCTACTTCATAAAACACTTCCAGGAATAATCCATCCGTAATTTTCATAATGTTTGCCTTATGGCCACAAGTGATCCGGCGTGCACCATTTTTGCTGGCCATTTCAAAAGCATACTTGATAACCTGCAGACTACCCGGACGGGTAATGAAACGGCGGCTAAGTGCAACATCATGCGTTAACATATGTTCAATTCCACCATAGGTGTCTTCAATGTTTTCCCGAACAATGGTAAGATCGATGGGGATTCCGGCTTTGCTGAATACGGTATCCACACCATGCAGGGTTTGGAAGGCCCGTTTGTTGGCATAGGTATTCCAGGTTTTCCGTGCGGTAACATTTACACTTTTAACTCCTTTCCCTTTGGGAGTTTCCATTGGTCCTTTAAACAGAATGGAAAGATTTTCAATTGTTTGCTGGGCTTCCGGCGTCATCCCGTTGGAATATCCTTTGTCAAACACCCACTTACCCATTTCAACAAATTCATATTCGAGGGGTACCTGGTTAGCCTGGAAAATATGTAATACGGAATCCATGATTTCCGGACCAATACCATCACCTTTAGCTACAGCTATTTTCATATATTATACGATTGAAGATTGAATGTTAGGTGGCGCAAAGGTACGTTGGGGGGAGCAGGAAATTGCCAAAAAATGAACAAAAACTGGCATCAGCGGTTGATTTTATATACCTTTAAACAAATTCTTCGGAATGAACAGTATTACCACACAGGGTGTAGAGGTGAGTGTGGAAACCTATTACCAGCCCGACTATTCGAATCCGATGTCGGGTGAGTTCATGTTCGCTTACCGCATTACCATCGAAAACCACAATAGTTTTCCCATTAAACTGCACCGCAGGCATTGGTTTATTTTCGATTCCAATGGCGAATACCGCGAAGTGGAAGGGGAGGGGGTTGTTGGTGTTCAGCCTATTTTATATCCCGGCGACCGTTATCAATATGTTAGCGGCTGCAATCTCCGTTCTGAAATGGGCCGTATGTCAGGCACCTATCAAATGGAAAATATCGACACCAAAAAAACTTTTATGGTAAATATTCCGGCATTTGAGATGATTGTGCCGTTTAAGAACAACTGAGGAAGTGGGAAGTGGGAAGTGGGAAGTTGGAAGTTGGAAGTGGAAGTTAGGAAGTTAGAGGCTGATTTTTTTTAAATGTTTTTATTGATGCTGTGAAAATGGCAGTTAGTTCATCTGCTTCTTTTCTAAGTGTAACAATTTGTTGATTTCCCTTATTTAATTCAACAAGCAGATCCAGCCAAAACCAGGATTCATCCGCTTCTTCAATTACCAATCCCAGTTTTGAAATAAATTCTTTTGGACTTCTTGCTTTGCCTGCCGCGCGATAGTTCGCAGCCATTCCAGTGGCTGATCTTGTCAATTGATTTTTTATTACAATATTGCCAGTTGTAGGAAAAAGTCCATCTGATAACCCCAATACCTTTAATGCAAACTCTTTTGTTCGCTGTTTTAATTCTTCATTACCCATACGGGCAAATTAATAAAGCAGAATGGTTCTGAAAAGAGTGAAAAAACCCCTTTTGGAAGTTAGAAGTGGGAATTGGGAAGTTAGAAGTGGGAGGTGGGAAGTTAGAAGTGGGAGGTGGGGAGTTAGAAGTGATGGACGGGTGTCTGCACTTCTAACTTCCCACTTCTAACTTCAAACTTCTACTGGTTCATCATCTTCTGCAATTTTTTTGTAATCGCAAACAGAATGATGGATGCAATTCCCGCCATCGCCACAAAAAGCAGAAAGAAATCATAATTGTTGGAGATTTCATATCCGATGAAATAGGTGCTTTTCCCATCAGGATACAGTGCACTTAAAACACCTGCAAATTTGTTGGCAACAGCATTCGCCAGGAACCATACTGCCATCAGAAGCGAGGCATATTTTATTGGGGCAAGTTTATTAACCAGACTTAGGCCGATGGGTGAAAGACAGAGTTCACCCCAGGTATGAAGTGCATACATCCCGAAAAGCCACATCATACTTACTTTGATACCTGGCTGAACTCCGTTAACACCAAATGCGATCACCAGATAGCCGATCGCAAGCAGCATCAAACCTATCGCCATCTTTGTTGGTGAAGAAGGTTCTTTTTTTCCGAGTTTAATCCAGAGCCAGGCAAAAACCGGTGCAAAGGTTACTACATAAATAGAATTCAGGGATGCAAATGCACTTGCCGGAATCTCGTCCACCTGAATGGTGGATCCGCCATTTGTTGCGAGCTTGAATAAAAGATATAGCAAAACAGCCATAGCTGCTGCCAGCAAAAACTGAACCGTTAACCGAAGGTTTCTATCGAATTCGCCTGCCAAACCAGCACTGGCTTTTTTCAAAACAGTTCCCAGGTAGAAAATTAGTGCCGTGCCTCCTGCATATAATAACCACTTTGGAATTGTCCAATTTAACACACGATTGGTTTGTTCATCCGCAAAGAAAGTTAAGGAAGCTCCCGCCTGTTCAAATGCACTCCAGAAAAAGATCACAAAAAAAGAGACGATCAGTATCACGATTACTCTTTCCTTTTCAATTTTGGAAAGGGTTTTGTCTGATAGAATGTAAACAATGATGAACAGGGCGGATGCCAGCAGCAGGTAGGTAAGGAAGGAATATTGGGTGGCGTCGATGTATAGTAACGCAATCATCAGGCTGGCCAGGATGGCCAGTCCGGTTCCAACCAATAGTGGATTAGAGAAAGCTCTTGGTGAATCAGCTGGTACGGTTCCGAGTGGTTTTCCCTGCGGATCAATCACATATTTCTGCTGGAAAACCATCTGTACGATCACACTCAGAATCATTGCAATACCACCTGCCAGGAATGCCCATTTAAAATCTGCGGGATTACCCGTATCACCCAGGAAAGCACAAACGATGGGGCCTAATGCACCACCAACATTGATCCCCATATAAAAGATGGTGTAAGCAGCATCCTTTCTGCGATCTCCATCAGGGTATAATTGCCCCACCAGAGAAGAGATATTCGGTTTGAAAAAACCATTGCCGGAAATCATAAATCCAAGTCCGGAGAAGAAAAATATACTCGACAAACCAGGATTGCTTTCGTAAAGAGAGCCACAGAAAAAAAGAATGAATTCGCCGATTGCCATCAGGAGTCCGCCGGCAATAATGGATCGCTGATTTCCCCAATAGCGATCCGCAATAAAACCTCCGATTAACGGTGTCAGGTAAATAAGTCCGGTATAAGATCCATACAGATTGGAGGCAAAAGCCTTATCAAATAGCAGTGCTTTTGTCATGAAAAGCACCAGAATGGCACGCATGCCATAATAATTGAAACGCTCCCACATTTCTGTGGCAAACAAAATGTAGAGGCCTTTCGGGTGGCTGGCCTTGGATGCAACCTGGGATTGACTCATGAGCTTTGTCGGTTTATGTGTTAGCTGTAAAAAAAGGGAAAATAAGGATAAAAAGGAGAAAATGAAGGAAAGGGCCAAAAGAGCAACCGGCGGGTAAATCGGCGATCTTGTCGCGTTTCATTATTTTCGCAGCCTGAAAGTCTGGATGGTCTGCATTTACCTCAGACGCCGGATAAATTATATTAGAATTAATCAACATGAATATTTTATTACTAGGATCTGGAGGAAGAGAGCATGCCATCGCATGGAAATTGAAACAAAGCAGCAGTTGTGATGAACTGTACATTGCACCAGGAAATGCAGGGACTGCTGAATCTGGTACCAATCTCACCCTGGCAATTACAGATTTCGCCGGTATCAGGCAGGCCTGTATTGATAAAGCCATTCATCTTGTTATTGTAGGGCCCGAAGAACCTTTGGTGAAAGGGGTGGTTGATTATTTTAAAGCCAACCCTGTTGCACTTTCGGCGGATATGTCGGCCGGGCTGGGATTAAAACATGTGCCGGTAATCGGTCCGGATGCCTATGGTGCGCAACTGGAAGGGTCGAAAGCATTTGCAAAGGCATTTATGGACAGGCATGCCATCCCAACAGCAGCCTATAGGGAATTTGATGCAGTTAATTTTAGTGAAGGACTTGAATATATAAAGCAGCATAGTCTTCCTATTGTGTTGAAAGCAGATGGACTGGCTGCCGGAAAAGGTGTTTTGATATTAAATGACAGGGAAGAGGCTGCTCAGGAATTTACCTCCATGATTCAGGAAAGTAAATTCGGCGATGCCAGTAAAAAAGTGGTGATTGAACAGTTTTTATCGGGAATAGAGCTATCCGTTTTTGTATTAACCGACGGGAAGAATTTTCTTGTACTTCCGGAAGCAAAGGATTACAAGCGGATTGGTGAAGGTGATACCGGGCTGAATACCGGCGGAATGGGAGCGGTGAGTCCGGTCCCTTTTGCCGGTCCGGATTTTATGCATAAAGTAATGGAGCGGGTGGTTAAACCAACCGTATCCGGATTGCAAAAAGAAGCGATCGATTACAAGGGATTTGTTTTTATTGGTTTAATTAAGGTGGGAGAGGATCCGTATGTAATTGAATACAATTGCAGAATGGGGGATCCTGAAACAGAAGTGGTAATGCCAAGATTGAAAAACGATCTGGTTGAATTAATGTTCGCAACTGCCCGGCAGGAATTGGATCAGCACCTGGTAGAACAGGACCCGCGCATAGCTTGTACCGTTATGGCTGTGAGTGGCGGTTATCCCGGGGATTATGAAAAGGGAAAAATAATTAAAGGGTTGGATAACGATGTGCCGGCAGACAGCCTGGTTTTTCATGCAGGAACAGCTGAAAGAGGGGGAGAAATAGTTACCAATGGCGGACGCGTAGTATGTGTTACTTCTTTCGGCTCTTCTGTAGCAGAGGCGGTTGATAAATCAAAGAAAATTCTGGAAGGAATTGAATTTGAAGGAATGAATTATCGCAAGGATATTGGCTTTGAATTCAACTAAACTGTACAGCATGAAACAGGTACACTATTCTGATTATCTGCAGCTGGATAAAATTTTAGGTGCACAGCAACTGGAAAGCGAACTGCACCAGCAGCCTGCGCATGATGAAATGTTATTCATTATTATTCATCAGGCCTATGAATTATGGTTCAAGCAGATAATGTATGAAGTGGAATCGGTGAATGCTATACTCCAACAGCCTTCGCTGAATGACAATTCTCCGGAATTGCAAACTGTTGTGCATCGCCTTCAACGCGCTGTAACTATTTTGAAATTATTGGTGCAGCAGATCGATGTAATGGAGACAATGACTCCTATGGATTTTCTCGATTTCAGAGATATGTTACGGCCTGCGTCGGGTTTTCAAAGCTGGCAGTTTAAAGCACTGGAAGCCCGGTTGGGCCTGCAGTTTGAAAACCGGCATGGTCAGGAATATTATATTTCGCAGTTGCGACCGGAACAGATAGCCCTCATCAAACAGGTGGAATCTGAACAACCACTGATCAGTTTACTGAACCAATGGCTGGAACGGATGCCTTTTCTTGATGAGGCAGACCATTGGTTTGATGAATATGCAACTGTCTACCGCTCAAGTTTAACCGAAAAAGAAGCAGCGAACTGGGATGGTTTTGTGGGTATGTTTGGAGTTGCTGAACCGGCTATTGCCAACCCGGGGCGTCAATTATCAGCCCGTGCTTCAAGAGCAGCTTTGTTTATAATGTTATATCGAGGGTACCCGATATTGCAGTTGCCTTTTCAATTGCTAAACGTGTTGCTTGAAATTGATGAACAATTGAGCACCTGGAGATACCGACATATGAATATGGTACACCGGATGATTGGTACGCGGGTTGGTACCGGCGGCAGTACTGGTAAAGAATACCTGAAAGGAGCTGTTGATAAACATTATATATTTCGCGAAATCGCTCAATTGACCAGTTTTTTGGTGGAACGTCGCCGGCTCCCCGTGCTGGACCCTCAAACGGAACGCCGGCTTGGTTTTGGAGCATAACGATAAACCAGTTTTCTTTTTCTGGGCCGTTTGAGCAATCCTTTTTGTTTCAGCGTTTCCAAATAAGAAATATCACCGGCCAGATTTGGCAGATTATTTTCCTCACTTAGTTCCTTTAATACCAGATGCAAGGCACCAATAGGGACAGTTGGATCTCCTTTTTCAAGTCTGGTAATGATTGACCGATGTAATTTTGTTGTCAGGGAAATGGTTTCCATGGTGATTTTTCTGAAATGTCTTTTCATCCGAATGGCTTTTCCCATTAATTGAAGTGGGCCTCCTTCTGTTGTGCTGATTGTTTTCATGACCGTTTTTTTGGAATAAATAATCAGTTACTAAGTTTCAAAAAACATTGGTTTTATGCAAGGGTGAAAAGACCCGAAATAGGAGAGGGGAAATAGGAGAGGGGAAATGGGAGAAGGGAAATGGGGGAGGGGATAAAATAAAGGACTGAATAAGGAAAATAGAAGCAGGAGCGATTTCATCAAGCGCGTACTTTAGCCGTTGAATTGCTAACATATGGTAAATCGAAAATGGTCATTCTCACGCGGCGCGGTAAGGTTCTATTTAGCCGGCCTGTTTCTGGTGCTTCTCTTTAAGCAGTCTTCCGAAGCCCAAACCGGAGTAACCGGACTCACTCCGCAACAACTTCAACCTGGCGGAGATACTGCAAAAATGAACTGGTTTGGGAATGCCAAACTCGGCATCTTCATTCACTATGGAATGTATGCTGTAAATGGAGTGGACGAGAGCTGGAGTTTTCATAATAAGAAAATCACGCATGCAGAATACATGAAGCAGATGAAAGGCTTCACTGCAAAGAATTTCAATCCCGAAGAATGGGCCGCACTTATTAAAGAAAGCGGGGCCCGCTATGCCGTTATCACAACCAAACACCATGATGGACTTGCACTTTGGAACACCAAAGAGAAGCATTTCAGTACCGTGAAAAATACGCCCGCCAAAAGGGATTTGATCACGCCATTTTTTAGCGCGCTGGATAAATACGGGATCAAGCGTGGCGCCTATTTTTCACTGATCGATTGGTCATATCCTGATTACCCCGGTTTCCTGAAAGACAGCAGTCGATACAAACTTTCCGATGATACTGCCAGATGGAGCCGGTTCAGCCGTTTCAATAAAGCCCAGATCCGCGAAATAAGTCAGCAATTTCATCCCGATTTATGGTGGTTCGATGGAGATTGGGAGCACTCCGCAGAGGAATGGGATGCAGCCGGCATCCGCAGAATGATTCTGGAAGAGAAACCAACGGCTATTATTAATTCCCGCCTTCAGGGATACGGTGATTATGCCACCCCCGAACAAAATACACCTATTCATCGTCCTAAAGGAAACTGGTGGGAACTCTGTATGACCATCAACAATAACTGGGGCTACCAGCACAGTGATACCAATTGGAAAACGCCGACCGAAATAATTTCCATATTTGCCGATGCTGTTGGCAGTGGTGGTAACCTCCTGCTGGACATTGGCCCTAAAGAAGATGGGACAATTCCGCCAGAACAGGTACAAGTGCTCAAAGAATTAGGCAAATGGAACAAAAAGCACGCTGAGGCCATTTTTGATTCCAAAGGCGGTATGCCTCATGGTCATTTTTATGGTCCTTCTACCATTTCAAACGATTCAACCACCCTCTACCTGTTTCTGGCGGGCAAACCTTCCGGCACAGTTTGGATTAAAGGGCTGGTAAACAAAATCAATTCAATCCGGGTGGTAGGTACCGGCCAGCAACTTGCTCATAAAGTTGTTGGTAAGATTTCCTGGAGTCAGGTACCCGGTCTCATCTATATCGATATTCCCCCAACTGTCAAAGATGATTATATGTCGGTAATAGCCTTGCAATTAGATGGACCGGTGCGTTTATACGCCGGTCACGGCGGATTGTAAGCCTTCACTTGACGGGTTTACCTGACGGGTAAACCCGACGGGTGTAATCGGTAGGGTAAAATCGGTACATTTGTCCGAATGGTGTTGTCACCATGCATGATTTGTGGAAAAAATAGTGATAATCAAAGGGTCATACTTTGATTTATCGAATTATTTGCATCAATTTTGCTGACATTATATCCTGACTAAAATATTGACCTCAACAACATGGGATTATTCAACTTTCTGACCCAGGAAATTGCCATGGATCTGGGTACTGCCAATACCCTAATCATACATAACGACGAAATTGTGGTGAATGAACCTTCGATTGTTGCCCTGGACCGGAACAACCCGAAGAATGTGCTGGCTGTTGGCAAACGTGCTCTGATGATGCACGAAAAGACGCATGAAAGCATCCGCACCGTGCGGCCGCTGAAAGACGGTGTAATTGCCGACTTTAACGCTGCCGAACTCATGATACGGGAAATGATCAAAATGATCTATCCCAAGAAACCGCTGTTTCCACCCAGCTGGAGAATGATGATCTGCATCCCCTCTTCCATTACGGAAGTGGAAAAAAGAGCCGTTCGCGACAGTGCGGAACAGGCAGGCGCCAAAGAGGTATATCTCATCCATGAACCGATGGCCGCTGCGCTGGGTATTGGAATTGATGTGGAAGAACCTGTTGGTAACATGATTATCGATATTGGCGGGGGTACCACAGGTATTACTGTTATCGCCCTGGCAGGTATTGTTTGTGACCAGAGTATCCGGATTGCCGGTGATGAATTCACGGCAGATATAATGGAGGCACTGCGTCGTTATCACAGTTTGCTCATAGGGGAACGCACCGCTGAGCAGATTAAGATCCAGATTGGTGCAGCTATGAAAGATCTCGACAATCCGCCGGATGATATTCCGGTAAATGGTCGTGATCTGGTAACCGGAATCCCCAAACAGATTATGGTAAGCTTCCAGGAAATTGCTGAAGCACTCGATAAAAGCATCTTCAAAATTGAAGAAGCCATCCTGAAAGCATTGGAAACCACTCCACCCGAACTGGCAGCAGATATTTATCGCCGGGGATTGTATATAACAGGTGGTGGTGCCCTGCTGCGCGGACTGGATAAGCGATTGAGCCAGAAAATCAAATTACCGGTACATGTGGCGGATGATCCGCTGAAAAGTGTGGTTAGAGGTACTGGTATTGCGCTGAAGAATTATGACCGCTATCCATTTGTGATGCGTTAATCGGTATGCGAAATATTTTCCTGTTCATCCGGCGTTACTTTAATTTCCTGTCATTCCTGGCATTACAGGCACTGGCATTGTCCTTTTTATTTCGGTACAACAAGTTTCATGAAGCGGCTTTCGCCGGAGTGGCCAATGAGATTACCGGCCGGATTAACGGTCAGTATAATACCGTTGAATATTATTTCAAATTGAAAAAGGCGAATGAGAGCCTGGTGAAGGAAAATGTAGCGCTGCGGGATATGCTTCGCTCCAATTACCAGCAGGCCGATACTTCCCAGCGCCTGATAATAGATTCTATACGGGTCGATTCTCTCAAGCCATTCCAGAAATACCTGTACAGGGAAGCCAAAGTGGTGGGCAGTTTTGTTACCACGCAAACCAATTTTATAACCATCCATCGCGGTGCAAATCAGGATGTACGGGCAGATATGGCGGTTATTGGTCCGGGTGGGGTTGTTGGCCGTGTTGTTAATACCAGCGCCAATTATGCTACTGTCATGACCATGATCAGCCGGGTGTTTAAAGTGGATGGGAAACTGAAAAATTCAAATGAACGCGGTTCAATCAGTTGGGACGGACAAAATCCCCGTTTTGTTCAGATGAGGAATATTCCCAAAAGCGTTCAGGTGCAAAAAGGCGATTCTGTACTTACCAGTGAATTGTCTTCTATTTTTCCTCCTAATATTATGATTGGAACCGTGGATTCTGTTTTGAATGATCCCAGTACCAATTTTTATAATCTCCGACTAAAAACGGCTACCAATTTCTCGACCGTACAATTTGTGTACGTGGTACAGAATAAGCAGTTGGAAGAACAAATCAATCTGGAAAAAGCAACCCGCAATACGAATGAGTGATTTTGTGAAACATAGTGTGCGAGCGCTGCTCTTTCTGCTGGTACAGGTTTTTGTATTGCACAAAATCCCGCCATTACACCAGTTTATAGTGCCTTATATTTATTTTCTCTATATTATTTGGTTGCCATTTAATACCGGTAGAATCTGGTTAATGATCATTGCTTTTATATACGGACTGGCACTTGATTATTTTTTAATGTGGCCCGGTCTGCATGCTGCAGCCTGTGTCCTGATAGCATATCTGCGACCTTTTCTGGTTAATATTTTAATCCGGCAGGAAGGAGCGGAGCAGAGTTATGGAGCACCTTCCATCAACAGTATGGGATGGGCCCCTTACAGTGTACTGGTTTTTGTACTTACCCTGGTTCATCACGGCTACCTCGTTTTTCTGGAATGGCTGAGCTTTGAAAATTTCTGGTATTTCCTGGGTAAAGTAGGAGCGTCCACTGCTGTTAGTCTGCTATTGGTGCTGGTAACGGAAATGTTGTTTTACAGGAAGGAGAAGTTTCGGACGAATATGTGAGAAAGTAAAAAGTAAAAAGTATAAAGTAAAAAGTGGAGTCTGCATTTCAGGGCATCCAACATTAATCTCAGGCATCAGAATAAGAGAGATCAACAACCGTTGCCTGGAACCAATAATCGGGAACCAATAATCTAGCATCAGCCAACCGGTATCAGCAAACTGGCAGCAGCATATTGGCATCAGGAATCGACCAACTGCAATCAGAAATTAAAGAGCTGTAATCATAGAGCTGGAATCAAAGAGCTGAAATCAAAGATCAGTATTCAACAGTCGACAATCAACCATCAACCATCAGCTATAAGCAGTCACCATCAGCAATCAACCATCAGCTATAAGCAGTCACCATCAGCAATCAGCAGTCAGTATTCATCAGTCAGCAGTCACCATTAGCAATCAGGAGTCAATATTCAACCGTGAGCAATCAACCATCGGCAATATATTGTCAAAATTGCAAGCGGGGGGGGGGGGGTGAAATAATAACAGACTTCTTGAAATACATTCTTCTTGAATAAAATCTTCTTATATAAAAAATTCTTGTTTGCAGTCTTTGGTATAGAGTCTTCCTATATTTAGTTTTCTAATATGCGGTCTGCATAATTGCAGTTTGATTAAAATGCGACCCTCTTGAAATACGGGGCGCAGAATTAATAAAATGTCGATAAATATTGAGTTGCCGGTACCCTTGAGCCGCAGAAAAAATACGGACGGATTTCCCATATTTTGAATCGCATATGCTAAGCAGTTTACAAGTTGATTCCTATAACTGGTTAAGGAAAGTGATGATATGAAAATGAAGCTGCAGACAAACCAGTTAATTGGAGAATTTCGCCTTTTCATTTTCTTAGATGGTGGATATCAACAGGCTCAAAAATTCCTATGCTATCCGGAGCCAAAATTTAAAAGGCAGTAAATTGGACATTGTACATATTTTCAACCTTCCCAACTCGGTCTGGTACATTCTGGCTGCCAAATCCTACCTCCAAAATCAGTTAGATTAATTTAGTCAAATCAATTCAATTAATTCTATCGCATCTCTCAGCTGCTTTCTGTCAAATCAGATCTGTCAAATCCAATCTGCCTGAACCATTCTGTCAGATCCTTTTTGTCCGCCTAATCCGGCATTCCCAATATCAATAGTAGCATATTAATCCTCAGTTTTGGTCCCATCCCTTTTACAATCTCAAATAAAGCACCAGCCAGTAAATTTTATTTTTCTGAACTCACCAGCTAATTCCAGCTTTTCTCCCGCTTCTCCCATTTCCTTCCTCCCTTCCCCTCTTTCTCCTTTCTCCCTTCTCCAGTTTCCTTCCTCCCTTCTCCAGTTTCCTTCCTCCCATCTCCCATTTCCCTTCCACCTTTTCCCTACCTTTGTTTTCTAATTCTGCATTTTTCCACTCCATATGTCTGTGTTTAACCAATCGCGATCAACTGTTATCCGCCTTATAGTGGCGGGTGTATTCCTGATTATTGTGGCGCAGCTGATAAATCTCCAGCTGTTTTCAAGTAAGTATGAAGCGCTTGCTTTTAATAATGCGGTATACCCGAAAGTGCGGTATCCCGATCGTGGCATTATCTACGATCGAAACGGGAAAGCGATCCTTAATAATACCATCATGTATGATCTGGAAGTCACTCCTTCCCAGATCAAAGGAGTTGATACTAATTTTCTTTGTAAACTGGTGGAGATTGATACCGCTGAATTTAAAAAAAGAGTGGTTACTGCCATCCTGAAAAATGGCCGCTACCGGCCCAGTATATTCGAGGATTTGCTTACACCCGAAATGCATGCCCGGCTGGAAGAAAATATCTACAAATTCCCGGGATTTGCACTGGTGGAACGCCCGGTTAGGGTGTACCCCTTTAATGCCGCTGCTCATATAATGGGATATATTGGGGAAGCTGATTCCGGAAATATTAAACGTTCCAGTGGATTTTATCGCCTGGGGGATTATGTGGGCAAAACCGGATTGGAATCTTTCTATGAACGAGTGCTGATGGGGAAGCGAGGGGTTGAATACATGATCAAGGACAACAAAAACCGGCTGGTGGGAAAGTACGAAAACGGACTGTATGATACGGCTGCACAGGCCGGAAGAAACCTGCGAACCTATATTGATATCGAACTGCAACAGCTGGCAGAAAAATTAATGCAGGGGAAAGTGGGGGCTGTTGTGGCCATTGAGCCCCAAACCGGTGGAATACTTTCCATGGTTTCTGGTCCCAATTTCGATCCCAATATGTTAACTGGTCCAAATAAACAGCAAAACTTCAATAAGCTGTTTTTGGATGTGAGTAGTCCATTGCTGAATCGTGCAATAAAGGGGCAATACCCGCCAGGATCAACCTTTAAACCATTGGGCGCATTGGTTGCGCTGGATGAGGGGATTATCACCCCATCTTTCGGGGTGGGATGTGGGGGTGCCTATTATGGTTGTTCCCGACCTGTGAAGTGCACACATAATAATCCTGGTCATGCTGCCAACCTTCGGCTGGCCATAGCAAATTCCTGTAACTCCTACTTTACTCATATTTATAGGTTATCAGTTGATGCTGCCAGATACAAAGGCGTAAAAAATGGGTATCAAAAATGGAAGGGATATATGAATGCATTTGATCTGGGTGTTCGTGTAGGGGTGGATCTTCCCAGTGAAGACCGGGGTAATATCCCGGATAGCTCCGTTTATAATAAAGTCTATCGCAACAGTTGGAACAGCTGCACCAACCTGACACTCGGAATTGGACAGGATATGATGCTGGCAACACCCTTGCAACTAGCCAATTCCATGTGTATCGTCGCCAACAAAGGATATTATTATACACCACATTTCGTTCAGAAAATTGATGGTGAAACGGAAGCTGACACGATCATGAAAGCTTTCCGTATCAAACATGAACCCCTGACAAGTATTTCCGATGACGCCTTTGAAGCCGTAATCTCCGGTATGCAGGATGTGGTGGAAATAGGAACAGCTAAAATGGCCAAATTGCCGGGTATCAATGTTTGTGCAAAAACAGGAACCGCAGAGAATTATCGTGTTATAGAAGGAAAACGTACCAAGCTAAAAGACAACTCCGTTTTTGTTTGCTTTGCGCCGAGAGAGAATCCCAAAATAGCCATTGCCGTTATTGTTGAAAATGCAGGATACGGCGGTACCTGGGCCGGACCAATCGCTGCCCTTATGATGGAAAAATACCTGAATGATACCCTTCGCCCTGAACGGGTTAAAGAAGTAGAGCGGATTGCAGCGGCAAATCTTTTACCAGGATACCTGGTTCGGGAACAATACAAAGCGGACTCCACCCGTGCTTATAACTGGTTTAAAATGACCAAAGATTCCAGTGCTATTCAACGTTTCTTAAGAAGAGAACGCAAAAGGGATAGCATCCGGGAAAGCGAATCAGATCCCGCTCCAAAACCGGATACCCGTACTACGATTCTACGGCTCGAAGCCATTCTGCCGGAACATTTTTCATTCACGCCAATCCAAAATTCCTGATCATGAGCGCCCGTTCGAACGAAATTTCAAAAGGAATCGACTGGCTGTTGGTTGGTTTGTATATGGCACTCTGCGCAATTGGTGTGTTGAGTATTTTTGGTGCAACCTACAAAGAAGGGGAAGATATTCTTCAATCCTTTACTTCCTTCCAAACGGACTATAGTAAGCAACTGTTTTTCTGGATTCTGGCAATGTTTGTTGCAATTGCTATTCTGGTAACAGATTCGAAATTTTTTACTGCAACTGCCAATCTGTGGTATGCCTTTGGAATTCTTTTGCTCCTGCTTGTTTTTCCCTTTCATACCGAAATTAAAGGAACCCGCTCCATCATCCGCTTCGGCGGATTTCAATTGCAACCGGCTGATCTCTGTAAAGTATTTGTGGCGCTCGCACTTGCAAAATACCTGAGTCGGGTAGAAACTGATTTCTCCAAAACAAGATCGCAGTTGATTGCAACCGCTATTGCCCTGGCTCCGGCAATTATGTCGATACTTCAGCAGGAAACCGGATTGGCACTGGTCTATTTTTCCTTCTTTTTGGTAATGTTTAGAGAGGGGCTTCCGGCAGGTATTCTGATTATTGGTTTTTCTTTTGCCGTGCTGGTGGTTGCTACGCTATTACTGAATCCTAACACACTGGCGCTGATACTCACCGGCATTGCCTTAGTGGCTGTTTATATTCTTCGAAAGCAAATCAAAAGAAAAAAACAAATTCTTATAACCATTATTGGGATCTGGATGGTATGTGTGGGTATACAGCGATTTTTGGTGCCCTATGTTTTTGAATCAGTCCTTCAACCCTACCAGGTAAAACGGATTTACGACACAATTGGTAAAGACTATATTCCAAGTGGCGGAACGGTTATACTGGATGAAGCGCCGGTCAAGAAAAAAGACGATGGTGGCGATTATAATGTGAAGCAAAGTAAAATTGCTATCGGGAGTGGAGGCTTTGCCGGTAAAGGCCTGCTGAAAGGAACCCAAACCCGCTACGATTTTGTTCCCGAACAAAGGACCGATTTTATTTTCTGTACCATTGGCGAAGGGTTTGGATTTATCGGCAGTTTCGTACTGATGGGAATTTATTTTGTGTTGCTGATGCGGATTATAACTATTGCAGAGCGACAACGAAGTGTGTTCAGCCGTGCTTATGCATATGGTGTGGCTTCCGTTCTGTTCTTTCATATTGCCATTAATATTTGTATGACTATCGGGTTGGCTCCGGTAATCGGAATTCCACTGCCTTTTATCAGTTATGGTGGAACCTCGCTGCTTACCTTTACAGCTGCCTTATTTATATTAATCCGATTAGATGCAGACCGTCAGATGGTGTTGCGTTAAATTAATTTTATCATGCGAATTATTCCACTTTCCGAAGGAAGTTTTACAATAGATGGCACCAAACAATTTGTTCCGTTTAACCAGATCTCGGATGAATTGAATGATCGTCCATCTGGAAGTTTGCTCGTCGAAATTCAACCCTTTGTTGTCATTACCAGCGAAGATGTATTGTTGCTTGATTCAGGTTTGGGTTTTGAACAGGATGAACAACCACAACTTTTCAAAAACCTGATGGATGCGGGCATTAATCCTGGTGAAATAACCAAAGTATTAATGAGCCATCTGCATAAAGATCATGCCGGCGGTGTAAGTCATAAAAATCCAGCTAAGGGAAAGTTTGAACTGTCTTTTCCACAGGCACAATATTATGTGCAGCAAAAAGAACTGGACTATGCATTTGAAAAAGGATTGCCCTCCTATATTCCGGAAGAGCTGGAATGTTTACGCAATGCCCCCCAGGTTCAACTGCTCGATGGCGATGGCGTAATCGGTGGTTATATTCAATATCAACTGGTAGGCGGACATTGTCCCTTTCATCAGGTATTCCGCATTGTTGATGGTGGCTCCACAGTTTTCTTTGGCGGCGATAATGCCCCCCAGCTCCAGCAAATGAAAAGTAAGTTTGCTGCTAAATATGATTATGATGGAAAATTGGCCATGGAACTCCGCCAGCAATGGTGGAAAACCGGTCAGGAAAACCACTGGAAATTCCTTTTCTACCACGATGTCAAAACACCCGTCGGGTAACCAGTTTCACCCGACCGGTGCCACCGGTCGGGTGAAACTGGTTAATTGTCGCGGAAGCGGGCGCGGTTATCCTGGCGCTGCTGACGGCGTTCCTGCAATTCCTTTTGAACGTAACTATAGAATTCTTTTTCGGCCTTGAAGAATTGATTGGCTCTTTCGCCGGATAATGCCTTGCTGAAGGAACCCTGGTATTTTTTACGAACATCCAGCAATTTCTCTTCGCGCTTCAATTCATCTCCCCCCCGTGAATCCTGCCGTACTTTCTTCAACTCTGCCATGTATTCATTGTAAACGGGCCAGAATTTCTGGGCTTCCTCCGTTGTGAGGTTCAGTTTTTTAGTGAGGTACGCAACTTTCAATGCCTCCAGTCGCTCTCCATCCCGCTGTTGTGCCTGCGTTTTGAGTTGAAAAGAGCCTAAAAAAAGAAGAAGAGTAAAAATATATTTCATGCCTTTTCAATTAGTTCATGTTAGAGGTTGATTTGCCATTAAACTCTTGTAGATAGTTTTGTAATGCTTCATCGCTTACATCGCCCAAAAGATCATGAACATCGGAATCCGATAATTCATCTGCCTGATTGGCTGCAGTTCCATAATAAATGGAGCTGGTTGGATTGGTATATTCCAGAATCGCATCATCGCTGATCTGTTGCATTTCTGTTTCAAGCTGTTTGGCAAATGCAGGAGTAATTCCCGGATTTTCTGAAGTCGGTTGAAAATAAAACCAACCTGCTAAAACAAGTACTCCGGCAACAACGGCAGCGGCTGCATACCTGAACCAGGATCTGCCGATGGAAATTACTTTAGTCCCCGTGCCAGTATCCTGAAAGCTGACTTTATGAGCCATGTTTTCCGGAAATTGCTCAAAATATCCAATAGGAACCTGATATGGTACCTTCCGGGATGCGGTCTGAAGAATTGAACCGGTTTCAATCTCAGTATCTCCAGTAGCAACTTGCTCTGATTTTACAATAGCTGGCGCGATTTGATCAAAATACCCGCTGGGTACACAAAAAGGCATTTTTTTAGACAGGCCTGCCAACAGGGGCGACAAGGTGGTGATTTCCTCCACCGATTTAACCAACCCAAGCATTCTTTCAGGAAAAGATTCAAAATACCCGACGGGTACCTGGTAGGGCACAGTTTGCTGCTGCCCTGCCAGTACCGGAGCCAGTTCCTTCAATTCACTTACTATGTTTTTGTCGGGTGTCATCGCTTCTTAGACCCTGTATGATGGCCCAGGTTTAATGATTTAGTAAATAGTCTTCAATTTTTTTTACCGCATGATGATACGATGCTTTTAATGCTCCCTCCGAAGTATCAAGAACCCGGCTCATCTCCTCATATGGCATTTCATCATAATATCGTAAACTGAATACAATTCTTTGCTTTTCCGGTAGTTTTTGGATGGCAATCTGCAATTTCCATTCAATTTTATTGGCATCAAAGTCCTTATCCGCCTTAATCTGGTTAGCCAGGCCATCTTCATCATCACTTAGGGACAGGGTTGCTTTTTTCTTTTGCTGCTCCAGAAAGCTGAGGCATTCGTTGGTGGCAACCCGATAGAGCCAGGTATATAGTTTGGCATCTTCCCGAAAATTCTCCAATCCGTTCCAAACCCTGATAAATACATTCTGCAGCACATCATTCGCATCCTCATGATTCACTACCATGCGACGGATATGCCAGTACAGCCGCTCCTGGTACTTTCGTACAATGGCAGTATAGGCTTTTTCCTTTGTTTCAGGCTGCCTGAATTGTATAAGTAGTTCGAAGTCTTCCGGGGGCATTTAAAAAAGTAAAAAGTAAAAAGTAAAAAGTAAAAAGTAAAAATTGGGGGCTCAAAAGGTGATCAACCAACTTACAATCGATCAACCAACAATCCGCAACCAACCAACAATCCGCAACCAACCAACACTCAATCGCTCAGCTGCCAATCAACCTTCCTGCCACCATCCAATCATCAGGTAGGAGGAATCATTTTTTGCGGTGGAGTGCTTTTTTGGCTGCGGCAACAATGTCATTTGCACTTAGGCCATACTTCTCCAGAAGTTGTGCAGGCGTGCCGCTTTCGCCAAAGGTATCCTGCGTACCAACCATCTCAACCGGAATTGGATGGTGTTTACCGGCAACCCGCGCAATACTTTCACCCAGACCGCCGAGCACATTATGTTCTTCAGCAGTTAGGGCACAACCTGTTTTACGGATCGATTCCAGTACTGCCGCCTCATCCAGTGGTTTAATTGTATGAATATTCACAATTTCAACACTGATTCCCTCTGCTTCAAGCTGTTTTCCAGCTTCTATTGCATTCCAGACCATATGCCCACAGGCAAAAATGCTGATATCCGTGCCCTTGCTGAAAAACTGGGCTTTCCCAATTTCAAAAGGCATGCCTTCTGTAAAAATTGGCCAAACCGGGCGACCAAATCGGAGGTATACCGGTCCCTCGTATTCCGCAATTGCCAGCGTTGCCAAACGGGTCTGCTCATAATCACAGGGAACAATCACCGTCATGCCCGGCAACATTTTCATCATACCAATATCTTCCAGAATCTGGTGGGTTGCACCGTCTTCACCTAATGTAAGTCCGGCATGCGACGCACAAATTTTTACATTCTTACCGGAATAAGCAACCGACTGACGAATCTGATCATATACCCGCCCGGTTGAGAAATTGGCAAATGTGGTAGTGAAAGGAATTTTTCCACCGATGGTTAAGCCGGCTGCTATCCCAATCATATTTGCTTCAGCAATTCCGCATTGAATATACCGGTCCGGATTTTCTTTGATAAAAGGCCCCAGCTTCAGTGAACCGGCCAGGTCTGCAGTCAGTGCTACCACATTGGGATTAGTTCTTCCCAATTCCGTTATGCCATCACCAAAACCGCTTCTTGTATCTTTTTTGCCGGTAACCTGGATCTCCTCCAACATAGTGGCTGATTTAAATTATGCTAATATTAATTAATTCAGATTGGCCTGTTGTACCTGAAACATATTCTCATCTTCTTTCAGTTTCAGTTCCCATTTCCAAGCAGTATCCATCATGTCATCGAGTTGGTATTTTAATTCCCATTCCAACTCATTAACTGCGTGTTCATTATTTGCATAAATGGCAATTACATCACCTGATCGGCGGGGTCCTATTGAATAATTAAGTTTTCGTCCGCTGACTTTCTCAAATGCGAGAATGGCTTCCAGCACTGTAACTCCGTTTCCGGTACCCAGATTAAATACCTCACATGATTTTTTACCTTTTCCTTTCATCAGGTATTGCAAAGCCAGCGTATGTGCATGCGCAATATCAGATACATGGATGAAATCACGCAGGCAGGAGCCGTCGCGCGTATCGTAATCATTTCCGAATACCGTTAGAGAAGGAATTTTTCCTATAGCCGTTTGAGTAATGGCAGGAACCAGGTTAGCCGGACGACCAATCGGCATTTCACCAATCTGAATGCTCGGATGCGCACCAACCGGATTAAAATAGCGAAGTAGTATGCATTGTGCAGGATTCACTTTCGCAAATTCACTGATTATCTGCTCACCCATTTGTTTGGTATAGCCATAGGGTGATTCAGCTGGTTTAGGCGGCGTACTTTCCGTTACCGGTATTATATCCGGATTACCATAAACCGTACAGGAAGAGGAGAATACAAAATGTGGCACTTTGAATTCCTGAACACATTTTAAGAGATTCAGCAGACTCACCAGGTTGTTTTCAAAATAGAGCAGGGGTTGCTCCACCGATTCGCCCACGGCCTTATAGGCTGCAAAATGGATGATGCCGGTTATGTCGAGGTTTTCAGCAAAAATGGCATAAGTGTCATCAAAATTGCAGAGATCTACTTTATAGTTTTTGATCTTTTTGCCAGTGATTTTTTCCACTCCTTCGAGAATACGTGCGGAAGAACGTGAATTATTATCAACTGAGATTACTTCAAAACCATTTTCAACCAAATCAACCAGCGTATGTGAACCAATATATCCACAACCTCCGGTAACCAAAATTTTGCTCATGGGATCGTTTTAGGTTAATGTTACAAGTTATTTTTCAGCTTTCTTTTAAAACAGTCATCAGGTATTGACCATAGCCGCTTTTCAGAAGGGGCTGTGCTATTTTTTCCAGTTGTTCACTGGTTATAAATCCTTTTCTCCAGGCAATTTCTTCAATACAAGCCACTTTGATTCCCTGTCTTTGTTCAATTACCTGCACAAATTGCGATGCCTGCATCAGGGAGTCGAAAGTGCCGGTATCCAGCCAGGCCGTGCCACGATCCATGATAGATACTTTCAGTTTCCCTCTTTTCAGGTATTCCCGGTTGACATCCGTGATTTCATATTCGCCTCTCGGACTTGGTTCCAGATTTTTGGCAATTTCAATCACCTCATTATCGTAGAAATAAAGGCCCGGAACAGCAAAATTACTTTTGGGTTTTGCCGGTTTTTCTTCTATCGAAATTACCTGATTGTTTTTATCAAATTCTACCACACCATATCGCTCCGGATCACTTACTCTGTAGGCATACACAATTCCGCCGTCCGGATTGGTATTGTGCGCGAGTTGGCTACCCAGTCCGGCACCGTAAAATATATTATCACCCAATACAAGCGCAACCTTATCAGTTCCTATAAAGGGAGCGCCAATTACAAATGCCTGAGCCAGTCCGTTTGGTGTCGGCTGTTCGGCATAGGATATGTCCAGACCAAGTTCTTTACCATCCCCCAGCAGTTTTTTGAAAAGCGGAAGATCATGCGGAGTTGAAATAATTAGTATTTCCCGAATTCCCGCCAATAAAAGGGTAGAGAGGGGATAATAGATCATGGGTTTATCGTAAACCGGCATGATTTGTTTGCTGATTGCATAGGTAATTGGATGAAGACGGGTACCTGATCCGCCGGCCAGAATAATTCCTTTCATAGTACTTTCAAATAGCCGGCAATATAAACCAATTTCTCTATGTGTGAACGAAAAAGGGGTGCCGATTGACACCCCTTTTGCTATCAATTCGAATAATTTACATGATCCATTTTAGCATATAGTAAACAACAGCAGCTATCAGCGCAGAAACCGGAATGGTCAGGATCCAGGCCCACAGCAAATTGATCGTAACACCCCAGCGAACCGCAGAAAGGCGTTTGGTTGCACCTACCCCTATAATGGCGCCGGTAATTGTATGTGTGGTACTCACTGGAATGCCAAGTGCTTCAGAGATATATAGCGTTGCAGCACCTGCTGTTTCTGCACTTACGCCCTCCAGTGGGGTTACTTTGGTAATTCGCGTTCCCATTGTTTTTACAATTTTCCAGCCACCGCTAAGTGTGCCCAGCGCAATTGCAGTAAAACTTGCTACCGGAACCCACCAGTAGTCGGTTACAAAATGAGAAAAGCGATGGGCGGAGTCCAGTGTTGTATAGGTTGAATTTCCGTTTTGTACTTCAAAATAGATAACTGCAGCACCAATTATCCCCATCACTTTTTGTGCATCATTACCCCCATGTCCCAAACTAAACATCGCAGAGGAAACCAGCTGAAGCCGGCGGAACCATTTTTCTGCTTTGTAAGGCACAGCTTTTCTGCAGATATTTAAAATGATGACCGTTATTATATAGGCGATAATCATTCCTATTACGGGTGCAAGAAAAATGAATAAAAAAGTGGGAAGAACTTTTGCATAGTTGATAACATCCTGCCCGTTTTCCGCCATACCGCCGGCATGTGCAACGGCTGCTCCCATAAATCCACCCAGTAACGTATGGGATGAACTGGAGGGGATTCCGAACCACCAGGTAAGCAGGTTCCAGGTGATGGCTGCTATCAATCCCGCAAAAATTACTTCCAGTGTTATGAAATTTTCATGAACGGATTTTGCGATGGTATTCCCGATCTTAAATTCCCCGATCAGGTACTTGGAGATAAAGAATGCGGCAAAGTTGAAAACCGCTGCCCATAATACCGCCTGAAAAGGAGTCAGCACTTTGGTCGAAACGATCGTGGCTATGGAGTTGGCTGCATCATGAAACCCATTGATATAATCAAATATCAGGGCCAGCACGATGATGATTACCAGAAAAGTCATGGGGGAGGTTTGAAGTTAGAAGTTAGAAGCGGGAAGTTGGAAGTGGGAGCCCACTTTTTACTTTTTACTTTTAATTTTTTACTTTATCACGCATATTTAATTATTATGCTTTCAATCACATTCGCTGCATCTTCACACTTATCCGTAACAATTTCCATTACCTGATAAATTTCTCTTTTCTTGATTACTTCTTTTGCATCGGGTTCGGTTTCAAACAGGCGATCAATGCTGAGATCGAAAATATCATCTGCCTGATTTTCGATGCTGTTTACTTTTACGAGCGCATCCGTAATCTGACGCATATTTTTCATGTTCCGCAATTCAATAACAGCGTTTTTGATATGCTCCGCACCCTGTTCAATCAGGTCGGCCATTTTCTGGATTCCCGGATCGTTGGGGTTTACTTTATAGAAATTGATTTTTTTGGCGGATGCGAAAATATAGTCGCAGATATCATCCAGTGCAGTAGCCAGGTAGTGAATGTCTTCCCGATCAAATGGTGTGATGAAATTTCGTCCGAGTTCGGTAAAGATTTTATGGGTAAGATCGTCGTTTACATGTTCGAGGTCTTCCATTTTGGAGATTAATCCGGCTCTTTTATCAAAATCACTTTCGCTGACAACATCTTTCATCAGGGAACCCATTTTTGCCACGGTATTGGCCACTTCTTCAAACAGGGAATAGAATACTTTATCCTTCGGGGTAAACAGTTTCAGGATGGAGGAAAGTGACATAGATAAATTTTGCGCAAAAATAGACCGCTTTGCATCTGTTGAAGAGGATTGGAGGGTTTGGTAATAATTTCTTAACATTGGGTGCCCGTCCAGCCTGCATTTGACTTTTACCTTTGCCGCCGTTAACAATTCGGTAATATTAACTTAATAATGGAAAATGGGCCACAGATACCGTGAAATTGGGTTGATTTTGATTGGATTTTGCTGTTTTTTGGTAGCAAATGCCCAGGATTCAGTACAAACTGTTTCCATTAATAAAAAGAAATGGTTTGAAACATTTACCATTCGCGGATATGTACAAACCAGGTACAATCGCCTGCTGGAAACCAATCCCAATCTGGAATGCGATCAGTGCGACCGTAGCTGGGGCGGCAATGGAGGCTTCTTTTTACGACGGGTTCGGGTTATCATTCAGGGAAATATATCTGATCGCGTTTCCATATATATACAGCCTGATTTTGCTTCCTCTACTTCAAATGGTTTGAATTATGGTCAGATCCGCGATGCCTATTTTGATCTGGCATTTGATGAAAAAAAGACCTGGCGGATTAGGGTTGGACAGAGTAAAATTCCTTATGGATTTGAAGCCATGCAGAGCAGTTCCAATCGATTACCGCTGGATCGGAGTGACGGGATCAATTCTTCTATCGTAAATGAACGGGACCTTGGTGCTTTCTTATATTGGGCTCCGGCGGCCAAAAGAGAATTGCTGAATCGGCTGACCGAAGATGGACTCAAGGGCTCAGGTGATTATGGTATAGCCGGTTTCGGCGTGTTTAACGGGCAGGTTGCCAATCGCCCGGATCAAAATCGGTCTGTACATGTTGTTGGCCGATTTACCTGGCCGGTTCAGTTGAGCAACGGACAGATTATTGAAGGTTCATTACAGGCATATACCGGAAACTATACGATGTCTGATACTACCAGGGGGGTCAAAATGATCAATCCCCAGGCTACTTATAAGGATGAACGGGTTGCGGCTTCCTTTGTTTTGTACCCACAGCCATTCGGGATTCAGGCAGAATACAATATTGGTACGGGGCCGCAATATGATCCTGCTACCAATTCCATTCAACAGAAAAAACTACAGGGAGGATACATTATTGCCAACTATATGATGAAACCGGGTAAGATGGTATTGATTCCATTTGCACGGTATCACTATTATGAAGGCGGTAAAAAATTTGAACTGGATGCCCGCAGTTACAAAGTCAATGAACTGGAACTGGGAGCTGAATGGCAAATCAACCGGAATGTTGAACTGGTTGCCATGTATGTAATTTCCAGTCGCCGTTTCGAAGATGCCGTTTTGAGAAACAATTCACAGGAGGGCCGCTTACTGCGTTTGCAGGCTCAATTAAATTTCTAATCCTTTACTGGTAAGGCTTTTACCTTGCGCATAACATTGCGGTAATATTCGGGTTACAATTCGTTAACGCTGTCGTAACAGGGCGATAATATTGCCCGTCTACTTTTGCCCGCAAATAAACCCCTTAGTTGTGAGCAAAAAGTTTTACTATCTGTTGTTACTGGTGCTGTTTTCCGGATTAACTGCCGCAGCGCAAACAACAGTTAAACTCAGCGGTAAAGTTATCAATACACAGAATGAACCAGTACCGGGTGCAACCATTGCAATTGAAGGTGTACAACAAAGGGTGGCTGCTGATGTGGAGGGACGTTTCAGTTTAAATCTCGTTATTGGAAAAAAATATATTCTCCGCGTTTCAAGTGCCGGATACAATACCAAACTGGTGGAAGAGATTGATTTGAAAGAAGGAGTGGAGAATACGGTTACCATCGTATTGGAGAATAAATCTGAATTGGGTGAAGTGGTTGTTCGTACCTCTGTGCGTAAGGAAACTACATCTGCATTGATTAACCTGCAACGGAATAATACGGCAGTATCCAGTGGTATTGCTGCCGATCTGATCAAACGTACGCCAGACCGTACGACCGGTGAAGTGTTGAAACGGGTAAGCGGTGCTTCTATCCAGGATAATAAATTTGTAATCATTCGTGGTTTGAGTGATCGGTATAATGCGGCGTTTATCAATAATGCGCAATTGCCTTCGTCTGAGCCTGATCGTAAGGCCTTCTCCTTTGATGTGATTCCGGCCAATATGATTGATAATATCATTATCAATAAAACGGCAACCCCTGAATTAACCGGTGAGTTTGCCGGTGGTTTGATCCAGGTTCAAACAAAAGATATTCCTACCAAAGATTTTCTTTCTGTTGGATTTCAGTTTGGTTTCAATACCAACTCGGTATTTAAAGATTTTGTTTCCAATGAACGAACATCTACTGACTGGTTGGGATTTGATGATGGAACCCGTAAGTTTCCGGCAGGTTTTCCAGGATCACCGCAGGAATATCGCGGACAGAATGTAAGTGATCAGGTTACTGATTCAAAATTATTCCGGGATGATGTGTATGGTCAGCGTACGGTTACTGCCTTACCAATCATGACCTATAACCTGTCTTATGGTACTGCACGTACGTTGAAAAATGATGCAAAGCTGGGTTTGATTGCGTCTGTTGTCTATAGAAATTCAATGATCAAATACAATGTGGATCGTCAGTTCAGCCAGAATGATGGTTCTGCCATATTCCGGTTTGAAGATCAGCAGAACCGATACCAGACCAATATTGGAGCACTGATCAACCTGACCTATTCTCAAAAGAAAAATAAGATATCCTTTAAGAACATTTATAACCGTTTCTATGATGATAACTATTTCATTCGTGGTGGGGTTAATAATAACAGAAATCAGAACGTTGATTTTTACTCATCTTTCCTGAACCAGCGGAATTTCTTCAGCAGTCAGTTGGAAGGTGATCATCAATTGTCTGTTGCAAAAGCAAAATTCCGTTGGAATGCCGGTTATTCTCTGGTAACCCGTGATCAGCCGGATTTGCGGACGCAACAATATACCCAGGCATTTGGAAGTAATATCAAACAGATTGACCCGGATGATTCCCGTCGATTCTGGTCTGATCTTTCAGATCATACGGTAACAGCTTCAGGTGCTTTTACCCTGCCCTTTAATTTGTTTGATGAGAAGCAGAATTTCAAATTCGGTGCCTCTACCATTATACGTTTCCGTGATTTCTCTTCTCGAATTTTCCGCTATCGGGAAGCCAGTCTGCCTAATTTCAATGAGGAGCTCGTAAGTCTTCCGTATGATCAGATTTTTAAGAAGGAAAATTTTGGTTTGAACGGCTATGTGATGGATGACTTTACCGGCAACTCTGATAAATATTTCGGGATCTCAGCTATTAATTCAGGTTTCCTGATGCTGGATAATAAATTGAGTGAAAAAATTCGCCTGGTTTGGGGTGCACGTATGGAGTTTTTTGAACAATACCTCACCTCTAAAGATGTAACGGCAAAGAGAATTAATGTAAATACAGAGACTTACGATTTCCTGCCATCTGTAAACCTGACCTATTCTATAAATACTACACAGAATATTCGTTTTGCAGCTTTTCAGACGGTTGCCCGTCCCGAGTTTCGTGAAATTGCGCCATTTCAGTTTTTTGATTATGAATCAAACTATGGTGTATCGGGTAATCCGGATCTGAAACGTACCAAGATCCTGAACCTGGATTTGCGTTATGAAATTTATCCAAAAGCAGGAGAAGCATTTACTGTAGGTGCATTCTACAAAAGGTTTACTGATCCGATTGAATTCCGTTTGGATCCGGGATCAAATGCGGATCGTCGGTTGTATTTCTTCCAAAATGCAGCTGAGGCCAATACCTATGGAGCGGAGCTGGAGATTCGTAAGAATATGGACTTCCTGGGTGACAGTAAGTTCCTGAACAATATGACTGCATTTGGAAACTTCACCTACCTTTTTTCTGATGTTAGTTTTCCTGATGCAACTTCATCGGGACAAACGCTGAATTCAAACCGGCCGATTCAGGGACAGTCGCCTTACCTGATCAATGCCGGATTGCAGTATTCATCTGAATCAGCCTTCAATGCGACGGTATTGTATAACCGAATTGGACCCCGCCTGGCGCTGGTTGGGAATGGTGAGTTCCCTGATATATATGAGCGTCCCCGTCACCTGCTGGATTTTCAATTGTCAAAGAAAATCATGAATAAAAAAGGTGAACTGAAGCTGAATTTCTCAGATATCCTGAACAATGAAATTTATCTCTACGAGAATGTTGGCGGCAACAAGGAATTTAATAAAGGGAGTGGTGATCGCTTATTCAGCTCCTATCGCCCCGGCACTACAATATCTATAGGCTTTACCTATGACTTTGATTTAAGAAAAAAATAGAAACAAGAAAACTCAACTTTTTAAACTGTATAAAATGAAATTGGTAAAACAATTTGCCCTCATCGCGATCAGTGCGGTAACCATCACTTCCTGTATTAAGGTAGAAGTTGGCGATACCATTAATAATCCGGGTGGTGGAACAGATACCACCGCCCGTGTATTAAATGGAACAATTGATCAAAGTACAACGCTAACCCGTGGAACCTGGACATTGAAAGGATATGTGTATGTTAACAACGGTGCAGTATTGACCATTGAGCCTGGTACAATTATCAAAAGTGATGTTAGTGATAAAGGAGCCCTGATTATTGAACGTGGTTCCCGTCTGGTTGCCGATGGCCGTCCTGATGCGCCGATTGTATTCACCTCCGGTCGTCCGGCTGGCGAGCGTGCTCCGGGTGATTGGGGTGGGATTATTCTTTTAGGGAATGCGCCAACCAATCGTCCTACTTCTCCTGCACCCATTATTGAAGGTGGTGTGAACCGTCCATATGGTGGAAATAAAGCGGATGATAATAGTGGTACATTGCGGTATGTTCGGATCGAGTTTTCCGGTATTGCGGCCGAACCCGGATCTGAAATCAATGGGCTGACACTCGGTGGCGTTGGTTCCGGAACTATTATAGAAAATGTACAGGTTTCATTCGGCGCGGATGATGCGTATGAGTTTTTTGGAGGAACCGTTAATTGTAAAAATCTGATTGCTTTGGGAACAATGGATGATGATTTCGATTTTGATTTCGGTTATCAGGGTAAAATTCAGTTTGCAGTTTCATTGCGCGATAAACCAGCCGATACTGATCAGGCAAATGGTATTGAGTGTGATAATGATGGATCCGGTTCAACTGCTGAGCCTTTTACACGCCCCTACCTTTCAAATTTGACTCTGATTGGACCTTATGATACAACTGGCTCCAATTCAAATCATGGTTTTTCTAATCGCTGGAGAAGAGCGACCCGATTTGTATTGAATAACTCATTACTGATTGGTCACAGAAAAGCAGGTTTTTCTATGGAATCAGCAGCAACAGCACAAGCCTATAAAGATGGCCAGTCTGAGTTTAAGAACAATATTGTAGCGGTTTACACCAAACCGTATAATGTTCAGGATGATGGTGCAAAAACGGTTTATGCAACCAACGATCTTCTCAAGACTAAAGCGGAAGCAGATGGCAACCGTACTTTGGCAAGCAGAGATGATGTGCAACTGACCGATCCATTCAACCTGACTGCTCCCAATTTTCTTCCTAAAGCCGGATCACCTGCATTAACTGGTGCCAGCTTTACCGGAATGGATAATTATTTCACAACTACAACCTACCTGGGAGCCTTTGGTACTACCAACTGGGCGCAGGGTTGGGCTAGTTTCAATCCCAGATCCAACGCGTATTAATATTGATTATTAATTTAAGTGCCGTTTTGCAGTGAAGCAAAGCGGCCTTTTTGTTTTTACAAATGAAAAAGATTTTAGCAGGGTTGTTGCTTTCCATTTTTGTAGCCTGTGCGGGAAAGAAAGAGCCTGTGGGTGATAGCTTATTTCCTGAGATGACAAGGGTGGATAGTATTCAGGTCTTATTTTATGATAAGGAGGATGAAGACCGTTTTTATCAATACCAGATTCTGGCTGACTCGGTAAAGATTTCGACGATGATGGAGGATGTTCGCTATGATACCATTCCTGCCACGGGTTGCAGCCGCCAGGGTAAAATTTATTGCTTTGTGGATGGATCCATCTACAATACCCTTTACTTTAACCTGGACTGTCCCGTTCCCCATTTCCGCTACATCAAAAATGCCCGCCTCTACAATTTCCCGATGTCAACTTACTCGCGCGATCTCCTGCTAAACCTCAAACAGGAGTTAGCCTCTCCTTAGGTGTCAGACAGGAGTTAGAACGCTGTTGGAGAGACGTCAGATACATGTTAGAACGTAGTTAGAGAAACATCAGACAGGTGTTAGTACACTTTGCTGACAACTGTCTGATACCTTTCTTACGTTTTAAACTTAACATCCGGTTTACGTTGGGATAACAATAGCTGGCGAAATTTGAAGCTCAGTTGTTGTGTGTTCAATAGCAGCAAGATTTTCTCATGCAGTTAATACCCGGTTCATGTCTATGAACCGGGTTTTTTTGTCAGACAGGTGTTAGAACACTGTTAGAAGACTGTCCTAACACCTGTCTGACACCTTTCCTGTATATTTAAACCATGTTCACGAGAAAAGACTGGTTAGGAGCCGCATATGCGGCACTGGTGGCATTTTGCCTGTACTCAAGTTTGTTCGCATTCAGGAAAGCCTTTAACGTAGCCGCCTTTGAGGGCTACCAGCTGGTCGGACTCGATTATAAAATCATTCTCGTCATCACCCAGGTGGCCGGTTATATGGCCAGCAAATTCTACGGTATCAAATTCATCGCCTCCATGAAACGCATCGGAAGAGGAAAACTGATCCTTGCACTCGCCGGTGCAGCCTGGCTCTCCTGGCTGGCCTTCGGCGCCATTCCACCTCCCTACAACTGGCCCTGCCTGTTTTTCAGCGGATTCCCCCTGGGCATGCTTTGGGGAGTTGTATTCTCCTATATAGAAGGCCGCCGAATGACCGACTTCATCAGCGCTGCCCTCGCCGTCAGCTTTATCTTCGGATCCGGCCTCGCAAAATCTGTCGCTTCCTTCGTAATGCAACAACTGCTGGTTACCGAATACTGGATGCCCTTCGTTACCGGAGCCATTTTCGCTCTTCCCCTTGCCCTCTTTGTTTACCTCATTGAAAAAATACCGGCACCAACCGAACAGGATATTCAACAACGCACCATCCGCTTACCTATGACCGGAATCCAGCGCACAAGCATCCTAAAAACCTATGGCATAGGTTTATTCCTGCTGGTTCTTGTCTATTCACTTGTTACCATCCTCAGAGAAGTTCGGGATAGCTTCATGGCAGACATGTGGCGTGATTCAGGCGAAATGTACAACCTCACCGTCTTCGCTAAAACAGAAACCATTATCTCCATCATCCTGTTGTTGCTTATTGCCTCCATGGTGCTGCTTAAAAACAATTACAAAGCACTTCAACTCACGCATTGGATTATGGCGATTGGCTTCCTGCTCAGCCTGGTTATCACCATTGCTTACCAGCATTCCTATATCACCACATTCACCTGGATGCTTGGAGTCGGACTCGGCCTTTACCTCGTTTATATCCCCTTTAACAGCATCCTCTTTGAACGGCTAATTGCCAGTTTTCGCATAGCCGGTAACGTTGGTTTCCTGATTTATCTTGCAGATTCTTTCGGATACCTTGGAAGTGTTACAGTATTACTAAGTAAATCCGTTTTCTCCATCCAACTGTCCTGGTTGAATTTTTATCAGGAACTGGTACTGATTACCGGAATAATCGGCCTAATCGCAACAATTGCTTCCTCCATTTATTTCGCCAAAAAATTCCGACTTCAAAAATCATAAACCTGAATCAGGTAAAAACAACAGGAGTAAATGTAGAATCCACACCAAATAGATTTTTCGTAATAGCAGCATAACAATGGACTAACAATCGCATAATAATCGGGGTTGACATTTGCAAAAAATTAACCATCATGCAAACCAAACCCTTACTGCTTTTTCTGCTGGCAGTAGTATTATCTCTTTCCGGTATGGCACAATTTGAGCTGAAAGGAGAGGTGAAGAATGAACAGGCATCAGCCATGGAAGGCGTGTCGGTGCAGCTTAAAAACAAGCAGGGATCCCTGCAATTGAATACACAAACCAACGCAGACGGACAATTTATTTTCAACAATGTACCGGCTGGCGAAAACTACATACTCACACTAAGTTATGTAGGTTACCAGCCTCAAACAATGAGCTCTATCAACGTGTCTGCAGACAGAACTCTTTTTTTTCCAATAAACATGGCACCAGCAACTTCAATCGGAGATGAAGTAGTTGTTGTAGCATATTCCACACAGAAAAAAGCTAACCTCACCGGTGCTGTTGATCAGGTATCCGGAAAGATTTTTGAAAACCGGGCCCTCCCTAACGTAACGCAGGGGTTACAGGGTTTTATTCCCAACCTCAACCTCGTGATGGGTGATGGAAAACCAACACAATCACCTGCGTATAATATCCGTGGAAATACATCCATTGGTCAGGGTGGAAATGCACTTGTACTAATCGATGGAGTGGAAGGTGATCCCAGTTTGTTAAACCCAAATGATATCGCCAACGTTACTGTTTTGAAAGATGCTTCCAGCGCTGCTATCTATGGAGCAAGAGGAGCTTTTGGCGTTGTCTTAATCACCACTAAAAATCCATCCAAAGGCAAAACAAGCATTACCTACAACAGTAACTATTCATCCAAAGCACCTGTTGTTGTTCCGGATTATGTAACCAATGGATACACCTTCGCCAAACTTTTCAACGAAGCATGGAGTGCCTGGAACGATTACTCTCAATTCCCGCAAAACGTAAACAAAACCGTACGTTTTTCACAGGAATATCTCGAAGAATATGAACGCAGGAACAATGATCCCGCTCTACCCAAAGTAGATGTAAACGCGAACGGTGAATATGTTTACTATGGCAACACTGACTGGTATAAGCTTTTATATAAAGATCGCACCGGTTCCATGGATCAGAATATCTCCATCAGTGGCAGCAGTGATAAAGCAAGCTTTCTTGTGAGCGCCCGTTACTTCGGACAAAATGGTTTATTCCGCTATAACAGCGATGATTACCGCCTCTATAATATCCGGGGTAAAGGCTCCGTACAGGCACTGCCCTGGCTACGAATTGAGAACAATGTGGATTATTCCAATATGCTCTACCATAACCCGCTCAATGTTGGTGAAGGTGGTGGTATCTGGAGAAATATCGCGGATGAAGGACATGAAATGTCGCCTTTGTTTAACCCCGATGGCAACCTTTCTTATTCTGCAGCCTACACCGTGGGTGATTTTGTGTACGGTAAAAACGGCATTGATTTCGATAAACGAATCTTCCGCAACCGCACTTCACTCGTGACGGAATTCTTCAATAAAAAGCTTCGCGTAAAAGGAGATTTCACCATTCAGGAACTGGATGATAATACCACCACTACCCGCGTTGCCGTGCCCTATAGTAGAAGACCCGGTGTAATTGAATATGTGGGAACCAATACCAATGATATCGCTGCAGCTTATCGCGAAACTCAATACATCGCCAGTAATATTTATGCAGAATATGAAAACACCTTCAAAGACCTGCATCATATAAAATTGCTGGGTGGTTATAACTACGAACAATCTCAATACAAAGGTTTGCAGGCACAACGGAATGGAATTATTTATGAAGGAGCAGAAAGTATCAACCTGGCATTGGGTACAGCTATTACAACAGGGGGTCCGTTTGAAGAATGGAATGTGCGTGGTGGTTTTTTCAGAGTAAATTATGGTTTTGATGATCGCTACCTGCTTGAAATAAATGGTCGATATGATGGTTCTTCCAAGTTCCCTGCCAGCAAACGATATGCTTTCTTCCCCTCTGTTTCGGCAGGCTGGCGGGTGTCGAAAGAAAAATTCTGGAACCACGATCCCAAAGGAATCTCTGATCTGAAACTGCGTGGATCCTATGGATCACTTGGTAATGGAAGCATCGCTGCCTACTCGTTCATTGAACAATTCAGCATCTCACAAATTGGCCGCATATTGGGTGGTGTTCGTCCGCAGAGCACTTCACAACCAAGTGTGCTGCCCGATAACCTCACCTGGGAAACTGCCACCACTACCGATTTTGGAATTGATGTCGCATTCCTCAATAACCGTCTTCAGATTAATGCTGATTGGTACAGAAGAAATACCATCGATATGTTTACGAATGGTCCAACACTTCCTGCCGTTTTCGGTACCGGTGTTCCAAAAGGTAACTATGCTGATCTGCAAACCACCGGCTGGGAAATTGTTGCAAGCTGGCGAGATGGCGGAACTATTGGCGGAAAACCCTACGGATATGGTATCCGCCTCTCACTGGCAGACTACCAATCAGAGATTACCAAATACAATAACCCCGATAAACGGCTGAATGATTATTATGTTGGTCAGAAACTGGGTGAAATCTGGGGTTATGTAACTGATGGTTTTTTCACTGCTGAAAATATCGATCAGGCTGCTGCCCAATCCCTAATTAAAAGTTCCAATTCAGGAACCACCTTGATTGGTGATATAAAATTCCTCGACCTGAATAAGGATGGTGTAATCAATACCGGTGCCAATACACTGGCCGATCCGGGTGATCGCAAAATCATTGGTAACTCCACACCTCGATACACTTTCGGAGCACTCTTTGATTTCAACTGGAACAATTTCTTCGCCAGTGTTTTCTTCCAGGGCGTTGCGCAACAGGACTGGTGGCCAGGTGCGGAGGCGGATGCTTTCTGGGGCCCTTATAATCGTCCTTACAATCGTATCCCATCTGAAATGGTGGATGAAATCTGGTCAGAAGATAATCCTAATACCTATTTCCCGCGTCTTCGTGGTTATATAGCGCAGGGGACCGGACGATCACTGAATGTAAGCCAGACAAAATACCTGCAAAATGCCGCTTATATCCGGCTGAAAAATCTGCAGGTTGGTTACAATATTCCAAAATCAATCATCAGCAGATTAAAAATGGAACAGGCTCGTGTCTTTATCTCGGGTGATAATATCTGGACCTATTCACCCATGTATAAAGTTACCCGCAACCTCGATGTGGAAAATATACAGGGATCTGACCGGGTACTTACAACTGGTGGAAGTGGGAATGGTAATAATTACCCGATTTTAAAAGGCTGGACAATCGGTTTGACTATCGGATTCTAACGCAAAAAATCAAACTCAAATGAAACAACTGATACTATCCGCAGCAGTATTGTCAACACTGACAATCGGCTGTAAAAAAATGGATCTTTCACCCGTAGCTACGGCAGATAAAAATGCTGTTTTCGGAAGTGAAAAGGGATTGCAATTGTATGCGACATCCTTTTATAATGATTTACCTTCTGCAGGAGATGTGGTGAGAGCAGATAATATGAGCGATTATGGGGCAAGAACAGATGTGCCAACCTTTCTAACAGCAAACGGATTCACTCCTTTACAAAGCTCCGGCTGGAGCTGGACTGCGCTGAGAAATATTAATTATTTTATCGAGAATAATAATAATCCCGCCGTACCGGAAGCCATCCGTACCAATTATCAGGCTACGGCAAGATTCTTTCGCGCTCTGTTTTATTTCAATAAAGTAGTTCGTTTTGGGGATGTGCCCTGGTATGGAAAAACCATCGCAGTAAATGATTCAATTCAATTGAAAAAACCGCGAGACCCACGTAGTCTGGTTATGGACTCCGTATTAAACGATCTCAATTATGCCTGCGAAAATATCACCACTACCGATGCCACCCGCAGTATGATTACCAAATACGTGGCATTGGCTTATAAATCCCGGATCTGTTTATTCGAAGGCACCTTCCGGAAATACCATGCAGCCGGGCTGGCAAACGGACTTGAATCCACGGCCAATACCTGGCTGCAACAGGCAGCAGATGCCGCAGCAGAAGTAATGACGGAAGGCGGATTCAGTCTGAACACCGCAGGAGGATCGGAACAATCCTATCGCCAGCTTTTTATCAGCAAACAACCCATCCGGAATGAAATTATTCTCTCCAATATTGCTGATGCAACGCTGAATGTATTGAATGATGCCAACTGGTACTGGACTTCTGCCACCTATGGCTCCCGTTTAAGTTTTACCCGTGATTTTGTAAATACCTACCTCAACCTGGATGGAACTCCATTTACCAATTTACCTGGTTATCAAACCATGTTGTTTCAGGAAGAAGTAAAAGGACGTGATAAAAGATTAGAACAAACCATTCGCATGGGCGACTATAAACGCGTGAATGCCGGTGTTACTGAAGCAGCACCTCCCGTATTTTCGTATACCTATACCGGTTATCAACCAATCAAATGGTGTCTTGATGATATGTTCTATGATGGTGGTACAAGAAATGATAATTCTATTTCATTGATCCGGTATGCTGAAGTGTTGTTGAACTATGCAGAAGCAAAAGCTGAATTAGGTACCATCACCAATGATGATTGGTCAAAAACCATTGGTGCATTAAGAGGCCGGGCTGGTATAACCGGTGGATTATCCAGTTTGCCGGTATCAATAGATACCTATCTTCAGCAAAATTATTTCCCCGCTATTTCAGATCCGGTCTTGTTGGAAATTCGGAGAGAAAGAGGTATTGAGCTTTCCTGGGAAGGATTGCGGTACAATGATCTCATCCGTTGGAAAAGAGGAGAGTTGCTTACTAAATCGTGGAACGGATTTTATGTTCCGGCTCTCAATACACCCCTTGATTTAAACGAAGATGGAAAAATGGATGTACTTTTTTACAGTGGTACAGCACCAGCTGCCATTCCGGGTGTTAGTTTTGTGAATGTGTCGCCCAAACTTGCTAACGGTAATGCCAACCCGCAGCAACTGGCTACTGAAACAAGTGGTGAAATTCGCTGGTTAAATAATATTGAGCGGAAATGGGAAGATAAAAAATATCTTTATCCAATTCCAACAAATGATCTTTTGATTAACCCGGCACTTGGACAAAATCCTGGCTGGGAATAAATTAAAAAAACATGAACTATCAAAAAACAACGATTCTTCTGCTGGTTATTGTCACCAGCTTTTCTCTCCATGCCCAGCAACTGATTACCGGAACTTTTAATATTCGTTATGCCAACCAGAGCGATTCCGGAAATCTATGGCAGGATCGTGCCCCCGTTTGTGCTGCCCTTATCCGCTTTCACCAGTTTGATATTGTTGGCACACAGGAAGGACTGCGCCACCAGTTAGATGATTTACAGGCAGCACTTCCCGGTTATGCGTTTTACGGATTGGGTAGAGATGATGCCAAATCAAAAGGCGAACATTCGGCAATTTTTTATAAGAAAGACCGATTTCTGGTGAAAGACAGCGGCGATTTCTGGTTGTCGGAAAAACCGGAAGCCCCGGGTTTTGGATGGGACGCCAAACATAACCGCATTTGCACCTGGTTAAAACTGGAAGATAAAATAGCAAAAAAAACGATCTATGTTTTCAATGTGCATTATGATCATCAGGGTGTTGTTGCAAGAACAGAAAGCAGTAAACTGATTTTGAATAAAATTGAAGCCATCGCAGGTAAATCACCAGTTATTCTAATGGGCGATTTTAATGGCAATCATCAGTCCGCCTGGTATACGCAGATTCAGCAAAGTGCTGGTTTGAAAGATACCTATACATTGGCAAAAGATCCCTACACACCCAACGGAAGTTTCAACAGTTTTCGCCCATTTCCTAAATCAAAGGACATCATCGATCATATCTTTATCAGCAAACCATTTAAAGTTACCCGGTATGGTATATTAACTGATACCTATCATGGTAAATTTCCTTCTGATCATTACCCTGTTTTAGCTGCGTTGGACTATTAATCCAACCCTTCAACTCCGAACTGCCTTACGCATTTGCGTAGGGCTTTTTTTTATGTATTAAGCAGAAAATCACAATTGATTTCAACATCATCAATTACTGCCCCTTTCCTGCGATAAAACTCTATGGCTTTTTTATTCCATCTCGATACCTGCCAACGCATTTTTTTACAGCCTTCCTCATTGCCTATACCAATCACTGTATCCATCAGTTTTGTTCCAATTCCCGCACCCCGGTACTCCGGTAAAACATACAAATCATCCAGGTAAATTGATTTTCCCGTCCAGGAATAATAAGCGAAAAAATAAGTGGCAAAGCCGATAATCCGGTTTTCCGAAACTGCAAGCAGGCAATTGAAAATGGATGCATCCTTTTTCATATCCTCCAAGGTAATGGTCAGCTTCTCCGGGGTTTTTATAAAGACGGCAAACTCTTTTAACAGCTCATACAACTCCTCGAGGTCGGAGGCTACAGCTTTTCTGATTTGAATGGACTTCATGCATCCGAAATTAAATCATTATCCCTCACCTCTTGTAGAAGAAAGCGTAAACCCAATCGTAGTTCCCACATCCGGCTTACTGCGCACATGCATGGATTCACCGTGCGCTTCAATAATATGTTTGCAGATGGCGAGGCCCAGACCGGTACCGCCTTTATCGCGGCTGCGGGCTTTATCCGTACGATAAAAACGTTCAAAAATGCGGGAAAGATGCGCTTCCTCAATCCCAATTCCGTCATCACTTACTTCAAGCAAAACTTTAAATTCATCGGTATTATACACACTTATTACGATAGTTCCGGAGGGCTTACCGTACTTGGTTGCATTCGAAATCAAGTTAATCAGTACCTGACGGATTTTTTCTTTGTCCGCAAATACATAAACAGGTGCCTCACATCCCTTTTTGATGGAAGCCACTATTTCTTTCTGGTTTAATTTAATGGAGAGTGATTCAATCACTTCTTTGATCAGATCCTGAATAATAAAATACTGTTTATATAAAACCTGCTCACCGCTCTCCAGTCGCGATATCTCATCCAGGTCATTCATCAGGTTCACCAGCCGGTCTACATTTCGGCTGGTATTCTCCAGAAAGCGTTTCCGCACATCCGGATTTTCCATCGCACCCCCCAGCAGTGTATCAATATATCCCTGAATCGCAAAAATGGGGGTTTTGAATTCATGCGCCAGGTTCTGTAAAAACTCTTTCCGATAGGCTTCGTTTTTACGCAGCAGTTCAATTTCTCCCTGCCGCTGCACCGCCCATTTCTCCACATCTTCCTTTACCTCATCAATACTTTTTTGCGGAATGATATACTTGTTGTAGAACTCTTCCCGTTTGGTAGCCTTGGTTTGATAAATGAATTTGTAAATCAGCTTGATTCGCCGGTATATAAACTGCTGCAAAAAATAGAAGATCAGCAGATAGGAAACCAGAAATAGCACAGCAAATGAGGAGAGGGCAATCACCCAGTCATCCACCAGAATGAAATTGGCCAACCCTACCAGGGCGGAGATGGAAAAGGACAGCACCGACGCTACCTGTCTCGGCGATAAATTTTTAAATTGAATCATGTCGGCACTAAGTTAACCCGGTTTTGAACTTATAAATCAAACTTGTATCCTACTCCTTTAACGGTGGTGATACAGTCCAAGCCGAGTTTCTGCCTGATTTTCCGGATATGTACATCAATTGTGCGATCACCCACAATCACTTCATTGCCCCAAACCTGGTTCAGGATTTCATTGCGGAGAAATACCCTGCCCGGACGGGAGGCCAGCAAATACAACAATTCGAATTCCTTTTTAGCCAGCGTGATTTCATTATCTCCCACCATAACCACGAATTTTACCGGATCAATCACCAGGTTCTCGAGCATTAATACACCCGATCCTGCTTCGTCTTTTTTGGTTACCCTTCTGAATAAAGCATTCACCCGGCTGGTCAGCAATTTCGGACTGATGGGTTTATTCACGTAATCATCTGCTCCGGTATCCAATCCTTTTAACTGGGAAGACTCATCACTCAGAGCGGTCAGAAAAATAATAAGTGTTTCCTTATAGGCGGGTTGGGATCGCAGGATTTCACAAACTTCCACCCCGTTTTTCTTCGGCATCATGATGTCGAGAATAATGAGGTCGGGGTTGATCTGTTTCGCCCGCATCAGGGCTTCATCCCCGTCTTTTGCGGTGTAAACAGTATAACCTTCCGCCTGCAAATTGTACTGGATAATCTCCAAAATATCCGGTTCGTCATCGGCAATCAGTATCTTTTTTTCCCTGTTATCCATTAACGATTTGTTTACGCAAAGTTAACGGCAACCGGTAAGCAGCCAATTTTCAGGCGATTATGAAATTGTTAAGGGCAATTTTAGTGTTATCGCAACGTTATGCTGGTGTTGCATTGTGTAAATTTGAATCCAAGGATCATTATCTATGAATAAACTGTTACCCATTGCCGGACTGCTGATCGCCAGTCTGGGGTCCATCGCTCAAACATCGGCAAGTGCCTATCAGGGACTGCCCAAGCCATCTTATCCGGTGGAGAGAAGCCGTGTGATCTTTCATGAAAACCTGGATAAGGAACAGAAAAAGCTTTTCCAGCAGCCGGGATCCCATTATAAGGGATATATCCCCGTTACAAAAGATGAAGCAATTAATAGTGCCGTTCGTTTTGCCATGATCGACCAGCTCGATGCCCTGCAAAAATCGGTTGAACTGGACACGCTGTTAAAAGATAACGAAAAAATTAAATATTTAAAAGGGATGGAAATTCTCGCACGGAACTTCGGCTCCGGTGCAAGAGCCCGCCAGATCCAGCCCGCCCTGGCTCCTGAAATGGTGGAAAATTTTAGTCAGGCCGTAGCGCTAGACCGGAAATTAAAGGGAATTGACCCAATTGTGGCCAAATCACCTTATTGGGTTGGCAAAATTCTGGTGGATTGCTTTACCTACCCCGAGAATAGTGGAGTGAAAGCGAGTAAGGATATCCTGCAGATCAAGTACCTGCAATTATATCCGGAACGCACCATGCCCTTCCTCAAAACTAATTTTTCCTATGCCAAAAGGGATAGTCTGATTGCTGCAGAAGCCAAACGGGATCCCCGGAAAGTATATGATTACGCGGCTTCCAATGATGCCCTGGCCCGCTATATCCGGATCCACCCTGATCCGGTAGTGAAAGTAATTGCAGAAATGGCTTCGAGCAGGAGTGGGCAGTTGTATTTCCCCTTTATTGATGAAATCTATCGGGGTAAACTGACCTTTGAAGATGTTGATAAAGTGAAGGACAATGATCTTGAATATTACCGGCTGATGGTGAAAACCAGGCTATCGCATACGGAACGCATGTTGCAGAAGGATACTCCCATGGAACGCAAGGCCCTGATTGAGCGGATGGATAATAAAGCCCGTCAGTATTTTATCAGCCAGATCAATGGGTTACATAATGCACAGGATCCGGTACGTTTCAAGGTGGTTGAGCCGTTGAGCCCGCAGGAACTTTATTATCTCTGTGTGTTGGGTGAAGATGAAATTTATACCTCCAGTTACCGGGGTGTTTTTAAACGCATTGTTACCAAACTGAAAGGCACGCCTACGGACAGCCTGTTCATGTCGGTAAATTTTGACTATTTCAGAAAGTTTATCAAAATGGCAGCTGCCTATAATGAACTGGATACCCTGCTGAAATTAATGCCTGATTCCAACGCTACGGTACTGATGAAATCCTTCATGTTCGGACTGGAAAAAAATACCACCATCAACAGTGTGGAAGATGCCGTTGATGTGGCCGATGCCTATTCCAGCATATTTGAAAAGAATAAAGTGCTTGCTGCCAATATGCTGGAAGAAGCCCGTTTGAATTATGAACGGAATGTGCAGAATGGGGATCTGAACGGACAAAAAATCTACCAGATTGAAAAGACGCTCTTTGAGTCGGCAGATACCACTTCAAAAGTAGATCTGTCCAAAGCACTTGGAATTCCGCCTGTTTACAATGTTCCGTTTGAACGCCTTGCCGACTCTGCCGGAAGGGTTATACAACAGGTATTTTTTTATGGCGATGACGATAAAGACGGTCAAAATTCCTATGCCAATTTCATGACGCTTTTCAAAGGCAAACCCGATTGGGCGATTACGGAGAATAAAGATTTTGTCACCATTAAATCTACCAAAGGCAAACCGGTTTGGATCTTTGCCAATAAGCCTTTATATGGATTGGATGATCCGGATGCCAAGGCGCAGGCAAAACTGCAGGAATACCTCGATCAGAATCAGTTATATCCAACTGTATATATTCATCGCGGACATAGTTATCATGTAAAATCTTCGTTGAATCAGATAACACCCAGTGCACGTATCGTTGTGCTCGGTTCCTGTGGAGGTTACAATAACCTGAATGATGTGCTCACGATCAGTCCGGATGCCCATATCATATCCTCCAAGCAAATTGGAACCCGTGCGGTAAATGAGCCCATTCTAAACTCTATCAACACATCTCTCCGAAATGGAGCAGCAGTTGAGTGGATGCCTATGTGGGCTGAGTTGGGTAAATTATTTACCGGAGAAGCCAAGGAGCGGTTTGATGATTATATACCACCGTACAAAAATCTGGGAGCCATCTTTATCAAAGCATACAGAGGGGTAGAAGAGGAAGAGTAATATATTTGCGGAATGTCATCGACCTCTGCGAACAAGAAGATTTTTGATGTGGCTTTGTTGAGACGGGTTTTTAGCCTTGCGGCACCGTACAGGAAAAAAGTGATCTGGTCGCTGGTGCTGGCAATACTGCTGGCCCTGCTTACACCGGTTCGGCCCTGGCTGATACAGTTAACAGTTAATACCTATATACGGAACGGGATGCTCGACTGGGTTATCCGAATCACTTTGATTCAATTCGGATTGCTGCTTATAGAGACCCTGTTTCGTTTCTTTTTCACCTTTACCACCTCCTGGCTGGGACAATCGGTGGTAAAGAACCTGCGGGTGCGGGTATTTAATAAAGTAGTGGGATTGAATCTCTCCCAGTTCGACTCCACCCCAATTGGAACCCTAACCACCCGAACCATCAATGATATTGAATCAGTGAATGAAGTGTTTTCAGATGGACTGATTCCGATTATTGCAGATTTTCTCTCTATAGTATCGATTCTTTTTGTAATGTTTTGGGTAGACTGGAAACTGGCACTCATCAGTCTGGCTCCTTTTCCTTTTTTGATACTGGCAACCTATATTTTCAAGGAAAGCGTAAACCGGTCATTTATCAGAGTTCGAAATGCGGTATCTGCTTTGAATGCTTTTGTACAGGAGCATCTCACCGGAATACAGGTGGTTCAGACTTTTGCAGCAGAAGATCGGGAATCGGAGAAGTTTAAAAAAATAAACCGCGAGCACCGGAATGCCAATATCAATGCCATTTTCGCCTATTCCGTATTTTTTCCAGTTGTGGAAATAGTATTGGCGGTGTCTACGGGATTGCTGGTTTGGTGGGCAGCCAGTAATGCACTGCAGCTTCCACCGGAAGAGGCGGCAGAGATGGCAGGCAAAATGATCTCCTTTATTTTGTTCCTGAATCTGTTGTTCCGGCCGCTTCGGGTGATTGCAGATAAGTTCAATGTGCTGCAAATGGGCATGGTGGCCAGTGAGCGGGTTTTCAAGGTGTTGGATAATGATGATTTTATCAAAACGGAAGGTAGTTATGCGCCTGAAAAAATAACCGGTAAGATTGAATTCGACCATGTATGGTTTGCATATAAGGAGGATCAATATGTGTTACGGGACCTGAATTTTACCGTTCAAGCAGGTGAAACGGTGGCACTGGTTGGTCATACTGGCAGTGGAAAGACCTCCATAATCAGTTTGCTAAACCGATTATATCACATTAATAAAGGACAGATTCGGATTGACGGGGTGCCGGTTGAGGAATACAAGCTGGAGGCACTGCGGCTGCAGACCGGGGTTGTTTTGCAGGATGTTTTTCTTTTTTCCGGTTCGGTTCTGGAGAATATTACCCTGCGGAATCCCGCAATCAGCAGAGAACAGGTGGAACATGCAGCCAAACTTATCGGGGTGCATGATTTTATTGAGACCCTGCCCGGTGGATATGATTACAATGTGATGGAACGCGGCGCTACACTTTCTTTGGGGCAGCGGCAGATTCTTTCTTTTATAAGGGCACTCTTGTATAATCCGGGAATCCTGATTCTGGATGAAGCCACTTCCAGTGTGGATACGGAAAGCGAGCAATTGATTCAGCACGCCATTGATACCCTTATCTCAGGTCGCACAGCCATCGTAATAGCCCATCGCCTCAGCACCATCCGCAAGGCAGATAAGATTATCGTGCTGGATAAGGGCGAGATTAAAGAGATCGGAACGCATGAGGAATTGCTTGAAAACAAAGGATATTACCATAGTTTGTACGAATCCCAGTTTGAAGGAAGGGGGACGGAAGTGAGAAGTGAGAAGTGAGAAGTGGGAAATAATAGGGAAAATAGGAGGAGGGGGGAAGGAGAAGGGAAAAAGGAGGAAGGGGGAAGGAAGGGGAAATAGGAGGGGGGAGGAAGGAGAGTAAGAAGGGGTAAAGATGAAAGCTGCGCAAAAGGTCCTGAAAGCTGGTAATTGCTTTCAAAGGAGAAGGCGAAGTCGCCTGGTTCAGGTTTGACTTTTCCGGGAGAGGGCTGAAGCGGTATCAACTACTGATTTAGGCTGCGGGAGAGTGAGCAAGGGTGAATGGTGAATAGTCAATGGTGAATAGTCAATGGTGAATAGTCTATGGTGAATGGGCAGGCAGTGACCAGAATCGTGAAAATCAATGAGCCTATAAAATAAAGGGTGGAAACTTCAATTTGTAATACTAATTGATTGATAATCAGTATTAAATCACTTATTTAAAACTTCTTTGAAAACCTGTCCGCATTTAATATTAAACAAGAATCCGTCGGATCCCAACTTTTTACTTCCAACTTTTAACTTCTTACTTTATTATTTGCCTTTCCTTCCTATCTTTGCGCAAAATTTAGAAACGGCATGGGAAGGAATAGCGTCAAATCTATACTGGTAGCGAGTTTCAGCGCAATTTTACTATGTTTTGGTACTGCTGTTCAGGCCAATGAAGGCGATGGACACGGTGAAGCTGCCAAGTTTGATGCAGGTAAAGCTATTTTGCACCACATCGCCGATTCTCATGAATGGCATTTCTTTACGGTAGGCCATACCCATGTTACCATACCACTTCCGGTCATTATTTATTCTCCCCAGCGCGGTCTGAGCGTATTTTCTTCATCTCATTTTCACCATGGTGAGGCAATACACGAAGGATATAAATTGGATCATGATCATATAGTTGCGGTAGATGCCGATGGAAACGTGGATGCATCGGTTAAGGCCTATGATTTTTCCATGACTAAAAACGTGGTTCAAATGCTGTTGGCAGTGATTACCCTTGTCCTGATCATGACCAGTATCGCAAAAAAATATGCTGCCAATGGAGCCAATAAAGCACCAAGTGGATTACAAAATGCAGTGGAGCCGGTAATCACCTTTGTTAGAGATGAAGTTGCCAAGCCCAACCTGGGACATAAATACAAAAAATACCTGCCCTATCTGCTGACTGTATTTTTCTTTATTCTGATCAATAACCTGTTCGGATTATTGCCGGGCGCTGCAAACGTAACTGGAAATATCGCGTTTACAGCCCTGCTCGGAATTATATCCTTTATAGTAATTATTTTCAGTACAAATGGTCATTTCTGGGGACATATATTCTGGCCTCCCGGAGTACCTTTTCTGGTTAAGCTGATCTTGATTCCGGTGGAATTACTGGGAGTATTCATCAAGCCGGCTGCCCTGATCATACGTCTTTTTGCCAACATGACTGCTGGTCACATTGTGATCCTGAGTTTTGTTTCATTGATTTTCATATTCGGACAAATGAGTACTGTTGCGGGATGGGGGTTTTCTCCAGTATCCATTGCATTCTCAGTGTTCATTTATGTGATTGAGTTATTGGTAGCGTTTATTCAGGCCTTCATCTTTACCAATCTTACTGCGGTATTCATTGGTCAGGCAATGGAAGGTGATCACCATGAAGATGCAGCCGGACATAAAGACCCGGTAGTTATTTAAAACAACTTGAACTATTTTTTATAATACACAAAACACAAATTGTATGTCTATCATGAACATCCTGTTGGAAGTAGGTCAGGCTCAGTTAGGTGGCGCTATCGGTGCCGGACTGGCTGCGATCGGTGCTGGAATCGGTATCGGTCAGATCGGTAAAGGTGCGGTTGAGTCTATCGCTCGCCAGCCTGAAGCTGCCAACGACATTCGTGGAAACATGATCCTGACTGCAGCGTTTATCGAGGGTGTTGCCCTTTTCGCTGTAATCGCAGGTCTGCTGGCGGTACTGACCACCTAATCCACGCGAAAGAAATTAGCTGGTCCGGAGCACAGGGCCGAGGACCGGCTTTTTTTAGGTGAAACGTGAGAGGTGAAATGTGAAAAGAGAGAGATAAGAGGTGAAATGTGAGAGGTGAAATGTGAAAAGAGAGAGATAAGAGGTGAAATGTGAGGGGTGAAATGTGAAAAGAGAGAGATAAGAGGTGAAATGTGAGAGGTGAAATGTGAAATGAGAGAGAGTAGAGGTGAAATGAGAGATGAGAGGGGAAAGATTAGAGCTGAAATGTGAGTGATGAGATTTTGGATATAAGATGTCAGATTTTGTATGGTGGTTGAAAATTTCGGAATGCCACTTTTGAATTTTTACTTTTAAATTTTTACTTTTTAATTTGCTAACATGGAATTATTACTGCCTGCCTTAGGTTATTTTGTCTGGACCCTGGTTGCCTTCCTGATAGTATTCTTCATTCTGAAGAAATTTGCCTGGAAGCCAATCATTTCCTCTCTTTCTGAAAGAGAAAAAAACATCGCTGATTCCATTGCAACAGCGGAGAAAGTAAAGCTGGAAATGGCTCAGATGAAAAGTGAAAATGAAGCGTTGATGGCAAAAGCCCGCGAAGAACGTTCACAACTGCTGAAAGAGGCTAAAGAACTGAAAGATAAAATCGTAAACGAAGCGAAAGAACAGGCAAAAACAGAAGCTGGTAAAATCCTGGCTGATGCACAGGCATCCATCGAGCAACAGAAAAATGCAGCGCTGACAGATGTGAAAAATGTGATTGGTAATATGGTGATCGAAGTAACGGAAAAGGTGATTCGCCGGGAATTGGCATCCAAAAGCGAGCAGGAAAATTATATCCGCAATCTCGCCAATGAATTAAGCACCACTTCAAGGAACTAATAAAGAACACCTCCCGAAAAAATAAATTATGCGCAATACACGTGTTGCCAAAAGATACGCAAAAGCCCTTATGGATATGGCTGTTGAGACCAATCAGGTCGATGCCGTAAAAAAGGATGTTGATTTATTGCGGGTAGCAACTACCGGTGAGTTGGATCATGTTCTTAAAAGTCCAATTATCCGTCAGGATAAAAAGCAGGCAATCTTTACCGAAATTTTTGGAGGTAAAGTAACTCAGTTGACAGAATTGTTTTTCAAATTGCTCTTTGAAAAAGGCCGTGAAATCGGATTGCCGGAGATTCTTGATGCATTTGATACAATTTATCGCAAGATGAAGAATATCGAAATTCTGGAGCTTACAACTGCAATTCCAGTTTCAGAAGAAGTGAAGGCCGGAATCATTTCCAATTTCAATAAGATGCCGGAATATGCTTCCAAAACCCTTCAGGTAAAGGAAAAACTGGATGAATCAATATTGGGAGGATTTCTTGCTCAGATCGGAGATCAGTTATATGACGCAAGTATTCGTCACGACTTACAGACAATTAAGAAGCAGTTCGTTGAGAACATGTATATTCAGAAACTCAGATAATAAAACAAAAGTCTAAATAAAGCTATATGGTAGACATTAAACCAGATGAAATATCAGCGATACTGCGCCAGCAGCTGAGCAACTTCAACACTTCTGCCGATTTGGAAGAAGTGGGTACCGTTTTGCAGGTGGGTGATGGTATCGCCCGTGTATACGGACTGAGCAATGTTCGTGCAGGTGAGCTGGTGGAATTTGCCAATGGGGTGAAAGCAATTGCGCTGAACCTGGAAGAAGATAATGTGGGTGTGGTATTGATGGGAGAGTCTTCTGAAATTAAAGAAGGTGATAAAGTAAAAAGAACCGGTCAGATCGCTTCTATTAAAGTAGGAGAGGGACTTGTGGGCCGTGTTATCAATACATTGGGTCAGCCGATTGATGGTAAAGGACCAGTTACCGGAGAATTATACGAAATGCCATTGGAGCGGAAAGCACCAGGGGTAATTTTTCGTGAGCCGGTAAAAGAACCGTTGCAAACAGGGATCAAGGCAATTGATGCAATGATTCCGGTTGGTCGTGGTCAGCGGGAATTGATCATTGGAGACCGTCAGACTGGTAAAACAGCGATTGCGGTGGACACCATCATCAACCAGAAAGAATTTTTCCAGGCAGGAAAACCTGTTTATTGCATTTATGTTGCGATTGGTCAGAAAGCATCTACCATTGCCGGTGTTATGAAAACGCTGGAAGAGAACGGTGCGATGCAATACACAACAATTGTTGCCGCTTCTGCATCTGATCCGGCTCCACAACAATTCTATGCACCATTTGCAGGTGCTGCAATTGGAGAATTCTTCCGTGATACCGGTCGCCCTGCCCTGATCATTTATGATGATTTGTCCAAGCAGGCCGTAGCATATCGTGAGGTGTCACTTCTGCTTCGTCGCCCTCCTGGTCGTGAAGCATATCCCGGTGACGTATTCTATCTGCACAGTCGTTTGCTGGAACGTGCGGCAAAAATCATCGGTAAAGATGAGGTTGCACGGAATATGAACGATTTACCTGAAAGTATCAAACACCTGGTTAAAGGTGGTGGTTCTTTAACTGCTCTTCCAATTATCGAAACACAGGCTGGTGACGTATCTGCCTATATTCCAACCAACGTGATTTCCATTACGGATGGTCAGATCTTCCTGGAAGGGAACCTGTTTAATGCAGGTATCCGTCCGGCGATCAACGTAGGTATTTCGGTTAGCCGTGTGGGTGGTAATGCACAGATCAAATCCATGAAAAAAGTAGCCGGTACATTGAAACTGGATCAGGCATTGTATCGTGAGATGGAAGCGTTTTCTAAATTCGGCGGTGACCTGGATCCTGCTACCAAACTGGTATTGGATAAAGGTGCACGTAACGTGGAAATTTTGAAACAGGCTCAGTATTCACCTTTTTCAGTTGAAAAACAGGTAGCTATCATTTACCTTGGAACACAAGGCTTACTTCGGGAGGTTCCTGTTAACCGGGTGAAAGAATTTGAAGAGCAGTTCCTGCATGAAATGGAAGTAAAATTACCAAATGTTCTTGCTGAATTCAAAAAAGGCGGATTGCCTGATGACGGTGTAAGCAAGATGGTTGAGCTGGCCAAAGGAATTGCAGCGCAACTGAAGAAATAATGTTTTGGAAGTAGGAAGTGAGAAGAGGGAAATAGGAGTCCAACGTATAATTAGCCCCCATAAGATAAACTTTATGGGGGTTTTTTTGGGCCTGATTCAGTCTGCTTTGATGATCATTCCATATATACCGGCTTGTTCAAACAATCGGCATAATGTCACTTTCCCTATTCGGCAGCATTCCAACTTCATTTGGGAAATTGTTTAGCCCCATATCGGCCAATGTCTCCGGAGCGGCCACTTAAAGCTGGGCTGTTACACTATTTTTTTTAGACATTTATTTCTTTCGTTGTTTTCCAACCGGATATCCTGCCTGCTTAATTGACCGCGCCATACTTCGCCTGAATTGGGCTGGATTCTGAAGTTTTTTGCTTAATCACCTATTCTATATAATACCATTTAAGCGACCCCTGATTTTGCAATGATCCGGGACTTCCACACAACTGGAAAATTAACCCGCTTAGTGAAATACGTCCTTCCCACAGCCAAAGCCTGTAGCTGATACCTGATTGAGTGAGCGCTGCCAATCTGAACGCATCCTGCTACGTGGCCATACTTTAGCACTAATCAACCGTAATGCCTGTAAGGATGATCGCTATTGAATGGTCGAAAGCTTTAATACTGGTGTTCTTGTAACCGACAGAGTCCTGTATTGGTGGGAAATTGGTGTACGAAAATTATAGGTTGTCTGTAACTCGCAGAATTTAGGATTTTTTACTTTTTACTTTTGATTTTTTACTTTCAAACCCATTTATCGAAATTTTTTTCCCAAACCCTTGCATATGTCAAAAAGGGATGCAATCTTTGTTCTGCGTTTGACATGATCCAATCCTGCTGAATTCCTCGTATCCATTTCCTGTGGGCATTTTTAATCTACCCATAGTTGATCATGAAGAAGACGTACCCGCTGATGTTCCCAACATTGGCAACACTATACAAAATCCTGTTTGTTTTTATTGGATTGCTTTCTGTACAACTGATACAGGCACAATCTTCCCTATATTTTCATAATCCTGCCCTGATTGAAGGGGAAGCTGGTAAGGTAGGAGCACGATATAAATTTACCGGTGTTATCACCGCATCAAATGGACAGGCACTCACCGATTGTGTTGTTCGGATAGAGTCTCTTTCTCAGGGTATAGAATTGCTGGCAATTGACCAGGTAGAATCTAAGCAACAAGCTGCTTTTCAGCCGGTAATTGAACATCAGCAAACCATCGGAGCGGCAGCGGTAAGCTTTAGTTTCGAGTTCATGCCGCATGATTTGAATACGAATAAAGATGGCCGGTATGTTTTTCCTGCTTTAGCCGCTTCTTTATCGGGATTAAGAGGATTGGGTGAGGCCCAGGCTTTTGCAGAGTGTGCAATCGGAAAAAATGGAATGGTTTGGCTGAACAAAAAGAATAAACATGTGCTTGTTGCAAGAAGTGGAGAAGCTTTTCGTGCCCAATATAAATGGGGTGTGGAGGAAGAGTTGAAAGCTAATGCAGAAACACCCATTGTATTTGCAAACAATGAAGTAAGCAGCTTTAAGCTGAAGATGGGTATAAATAGTAAAACCAACCCATTTAATGGACGCTCGGTTTGTGATTTGTTGTTGACAGAATCTGTTCCAACTTCAAACGGTTCTGAAACAATTCGTTTTGCTACCCTGGTTGAAAATTATGACGCTATACCTGAGTGGATGGATACGCTGACTAATGAGGATGACTCATCAAAAAACAAGAAGCTTAAAAATATTAAGCTGGCTGATAATCTGCTGGTATTTATACCCGATGAAATGCTGGATAAGCAGGTAGTAATTGATATACTGAATGAAAAAGGTGAATTACGCAGAAAGATTATTGAAGAAAAGGCACCAACCCAGCTGTTAATTGAAGTAGGTGATCTGGCAGCAGGTTCTTACAAAATAATTATTCACTCGGGTGATAAAAAAATCACCATGTTAACGATACGACCATCACAATTATAAAGGCGCACTGTTCTGAATAATTTGCTCCTGATACTTTCTCCACTCCTCTGAATTACATATTACTGATCGTCTCCAATGCCTGTGGGTTCCGATTTGTTAACCCAACTGCATTACAATGAAAACGTACCCCTTAAACAAACAGCTATGGCTGTTAGGCTTCCTTGTGTTCATCGGAATGAATGCTGGCGCAGCCACTCCTGTTGATCTGATGAGTTTTTCGGCTAAAATGGAAAATAGCCTGGTGAAACTTTATTGGTCAGCAAAATATGAAAATGAGTTTAGCCATTTTGCCATTGAACGAAGTGCGGATGGTACAACATTTAAGGATCTGGCTTTGTATTTTACTGAAGGAGAGCATAAAGCAAAAAACAGTTTTTCCTACAACGATAAATACTTGCCAAAGAATAAAAAAACACTCTATTACAGGTTAAGGTTGATCAATAAAGATGGAACATTCCAATATTCTGCCATACAATTGGTAAAAGAGGAGGATTATGAAGCCCAACTGAAGCTTGCTTTGTATCCCAACCCTGTTCAAAATTCACTTGTTGCTGCATTACCGGAAGGCTGGAACCAGCAGGAAGTAGTACTTGAACTTTATAGTGGATCGGGTCAGCTGCTAAGAACCAAGGTTGAAAAACGGGCAGCCCTTACGATAGCTGTGGACCTGACCAGTTTCTCACCCGGTTGGTATGTGGTAAAAGCCAGTAATGGAAAGAGCAGTATCCAGGGCCGAATTGTGAAAATGAATTGAGAAATCACCTAAACCAAACCGTATGCACACTGAACAACAACCAAATTCTGTCCGGATTTCTGAGGAGTACCGTCTTAGTTCCTCTCCGCAGGCAGTTGTAAATAAATGGATTACCGTTGGAGTACTGGCCCTCGTGTGGCTCTGCCTCGTGATTAGCCTGCTCCACTAAAAAGCGTATAGTTTTAAAGGGTACGATCAACAAGGCCTGGCTATTCTTAGTCGGGCCTCTATTTTTATTATTAGGTTTATATTGTAAACTAGTTTATATTTGAATAAAATTAGCTGTAGTGAACCATCTTATCCTTTTGTTGCTGCTATTAATTACTCAATTGGCTGGTTTCAGTCAAACCCAAATAAAGGGCCAGTTAAAAACTCCCAAAGGGAAACCGGTCGCAGGAGCCAGCCTGACTATCAAAGACAGTTATGACGGGGCAACTTCCGATTCAACCGGTACTTTTCAGTTTGAAACAACCGAAACAGGTAAACACCTGCTTCAGATTTCAGCCATTGGTTTTAAACCTTTGGAAGAAATGGTAGAATTAAATGGTTCTCCCATTACCCTACGTCTTACTATAAAAGAAGCGATGGATGAATTGAAAGCCGTGGTGGTTACTGCCGGTACCTTTGAAGCCAGTGACTCCAAACGAACAACGGTATTAAGTTCAATTGATGTGGTTACTACTGCCAGCGCAAATGGAGATGTTACCGGTGCACTCAGAACACTGCCCGGAACCCAGCAGATTGGTGAAAAAGAAGGCCTCTTTGTTCGGGGCGGATCCGGAGAAGAGGCCAGGGTGTTCATTGATGGTACACTGGTCAATAACTTCTTCTTTTCTGCACTTCCTGATTTAGCTACCAGAGGGCGATTTTCTCCCTTTCTTTTTAAGGGCACCGTTTTTAGTTCCGGTGGTTACTCAGCTTTATATGGACAGGCCCTGTCCGGCGCACTGATTCTGGAAACGATTGATCTTCCGGAAGAAAGTTCAGCTTCACTTGGAATTTCCACAGTCGGACTCAGTGGTGGATACCAGCACTTGAATAAAAAGAAATCAGCCAGCTGGGGTGCCAATTATGGGTATACCAACCTCTTACCTTATTTTGAATTGGTTAAGCAACGACCTGATTATTTTAAAGTGCCCGCATTTCATTATGGTGATGCCAATTTCAGAATTAAAACATCTAAAACAGGCATCCTTAAATTTTATGGAACCTTCCAGCAAAACCAGTTGGGGATACGAACTCCAGATATTGATTCTGCGAATCTTAAAAACGCATTCGGCTTATCCAACTATAATCTCTATGCGAATTTATCCTGGAAAGAACGGCTGGGTAAAAAATGGAAATTGTTCATGGGTACCTCTTACAGTGTAAACCAGGACGATATTCAGAATCGCCTTCAGAATGCCGAAAACAAAGATCAGTACATTGGTATCCTGCCCTATTCAGCAAAACCATTTACAGCAGATATCAAATCCAGTCTGGTGCAATTTAAAACAGTGTTGGATAGACGAATTGGTTCGGGATTGTCAGTCCTTCGTTTTGGCGGAGAATGGCTGTATTTTAAAGATGATGTCAATTTCCGCGATACCATGCTGCGTAAGACGCTGCAGGAAGATCAGTTCAAAGCAGCATTTGCTGAAGTTGATATTTATATAACCAATAACCTGGCGGCCAAACTGGGTAGCCGTTTCGAACATTCCTCCCTTTTAAATCGCAGTAATATAGTGCCACGAATTTCAATGGCTTATAAAATTGGAGAAAAAGGTCAGGCATCCCTTGCGTATGGAATTTTTTACCAGAAGCCGGAACGAAACCAGTTAATTCTGAATCCCAATCTGTTATTTACCAAAGCAGCGCATTATATAGCAAATTATCAACTGATCAACAGCTCTTATACTTTTCGGGCAGAAGCTTTTTATAAAAAATACGATGACCTGATCAAAACCTTTCCCGACATATCCAATAAGGGTTATGGATATGCAAAAGGAATTGAATTTTTCTGGCGCGATAAAAAATCAATCAAAGGAGTGGATTACTGGGTATCTTATTCTTACCTGGATACCAAAAGAGATTACCTGAATTTTCCGGGTAGTTTACAACCCAATTTTGCTGCCAGTCATACTGCTTCACTCGTTGTAAAGAAGTTTATCACCAAATGGAAAACACAATTCAATGGGTCTTATTCTTTTGCTACCGGGCGCCCTTATTATAATATCCGCTATAATAATTCAGACGCAAAATTTGAGCTCGCAGATCAGGGGAAAACTATTCCGTTTAACAACCTGAGTCTGAGTATTAATTATTTACCTGCTATTGGAAAAACGGATGCAAAATCATTTACCGTATGGGTTCTTTCCGTAAACAATGTGCTGAACCAGAACCAGATTTTTAATTATAATTATTCCTACAATGGAATGATTCGTCAGCCGATACGTCCGGCAGCCAATCAGTTTTTCTTCATTGGCTGTTTTATTAGTTTCGGAGTGGATCGTTCACAGGATGTAATCAATAGTAACCTTTAAATTGTATCTGATATGAAAAAAAGTGTATTCTTACTTATGTTGATGGTTGGCAGTTTTTCTTTGCTTGCGCAATCTGATAAATACAGGAAAGCCATGCAACAACGAATTGGAGAAATGGAAACTGCTGTCCAAAATGGAGGGATGGCATCTCTGGCAAATTCCTTCGAGCGCATAGCGGAAGCAGAGAAAAACCAGTGGCTGCCCTATTATTATGCGGCCTATTGCCAGATCATGTCGGCCCTGTTGGAACAGGATAAGTCAAAAGTGGATCAATTGGCAGACAAAGCAGAAGAACTCAACAAAAAAGCAGAAGAACTGGCTGGTGGGGCCAATAGCGAAATAAATGTGATTTACAGTATGATTGCAACGGCTCATCTTACCGTTGATCCTGCTGCACGGTGGATGCAGTACGGTCAAACTTCTTCCACTTACCTGGAAAAAGCAAAACAACTGGATCCAACCAATCCGCGGCCAATTTACCTGGAGGGACAATCAAAGTTTTATACGCCGGAACAATTTGGTGGAGGTAAGGCGGCAGCAGCGGCTGTTCTTGAAAAATCGCTGGTCCTGTTCGATCAGTTCAAACCTGCCTCTGAACTACATCCATCCTGGGGGAAAGCGGCAGCCCAATATTTCTTAGCACAATGTAAATAACAGGGAAATGACAGATTCCAACAGTTCCAATATGAGCAGTTCAGAAAGCCTGGCATTGATCGAATCCATGATTAACAAGGCCAAAAACAGGTTCAGTGAAAATGGACATCTTTATCTCTTATGGGGATGGGTGGTGTTTATCTGTAGCCTTATCCAGTATCTGGGTATGCGTTTTACCAGCTATGAAAATGTTCATTTCATCTGGATGCTAACCTGGATAGCTGTGATTTACATGGTTTTTTACCTGATTAAGCACAAAAAACAACAAAAAGTTGTCACCTACACAGACGAACTTTTAAGTGCTATCTGGATTGCGTTCAGTATCACTATGTGTATAACAGGAATAATAATAGGCAGGACACAGGGAGCTGAATTTTATAAACTACTAAATCCTGTTTACCTGACCATCTACGGGGTTCCCACCTATGTGTCAGGTGTAGTGCTGAAATTCAAACCGCTTAAAATCGGTGCCCTGTTATGCTGGGGGATGGCCATTTTGTCTACATTTATCCCGGTACAGGATCATTTATTATTAATCGCTCTGGCGATGGTAGTGGCATGGATTGTTCCAGGCTATCTGTTAAAACAACGGTATGATAAGCAGCAATAGAAATAAATACAGGAAGGAAAATAACGCGCATGTTTAAAGATCTGGATCCCATTTTACATACACCACTGCGGCTTGCAGTGGTGTCACTCTTGATTAGTGTTAAGGAAGCGGAATTCACCTTTATCAAAGAGAAAACTAATTCAACGGCTGGAAACCTGAGTGTTCAGATCAATAAACTAAAAGACGCCGGTTATATTGAGGTAGTTAAACAATTCAAGGATAATTATCCCCAAACGGTTTGCAAAATAACACCATTGGGGATCCGTGCTTTTGAAATTTATGTGCAAAATTTACAGACCTATCTAAATACGGGCAATTAATAAAAAAAGCATCACTCCTGCCAACAAAATGATCCTGTTGCTGTTATTAGCATGAACTAATCTGGCCAGTATGGAGCCCCTTATTGAAGTGAAACACCTGGTTAAAAACTTTGGTGATCTGGTGGCCGTCGATGATCTTTCTTTTTCTGTTTTCCAGGGAGATGTGTATGGCTTTCTGGGGCAAAACGGAGCAGGTAAATCGACCACCCTGCGAATGATACTTTCCCTTATTTTACCCAGTTCCGGAACCATCCGGCTTTTTGGGCAGGAACTTTCCACCAATCGGAAATCAGTATTACAAAAAGTTGGAGCGGTCATCGAACGCCCCGATTTGTACAAATACCTAAGCGCGATAGAAAATCTGTCCATTTTTGCCCGAATGAGTGGCCGGAAAACTTCCACCCTGCAGTTGATGGAACAATTGGAAATGGTTGGATTGGCAGAACGTGCAAAAAGTAAAGTTGCCACCTATAGTCAGGGTATGAAGCAGCGATTAGGTATTGCTGTTGCACTGGTTCATAATCCTGATCTGGTTATTCTTGATGAGCCTACAAACGGCCTGGACCCGCAAGGCATTGCTGATATGCGGAACCTGATCCTTCACCTTAGTAAAGAGTTGAATAAAACGGTAGTTGTTTCATCTCATTTGCTTACTGAAATTGAACAAATAGCTACCCGAATGATTATTCTTGATAAAGGGAAAAAAATGGTTGAAGGAACGGTTGCTGATTTTTTTCAGCCTTCCAAGAACAAGGTACATCTGGTGGTATCTGATCCTATAAAAGCAAAATTAATATTGGCACAGCCGCCCTGGTTGCTGAAAACTGAACAATTGAAACAGGAACTGGTCTTGTCTCTTCCTCCTGATCAGGTTCCTGCTTTGAACAGATTTCTTGTACAGCAGGAGATTGATATATTGTCTATTCGTTCTGTTAATTCATTGGAAGATTATTTTTTATCCTTAACCTCCGAGAATCAACATGTGGCCACTTTTACAAATTGAGTTGTTTAAAATATTCAAACGCTCCCGAACCTATATAAGTTTTGCAGCTATCGGTGCCATTGTTGCTCTTATTTTACTGGCCTTCTATGCTGATGGAAATAATTATATGGCCTTCGGTATGCAATCCCTCACCCAAAGTTTCGACATACAGGGTAAGGTATTGAATGGTTATTTGATTTGTTTTATAATTCTTCAAACGCTGCTGATTCATGTCCCCCTGCTGATCGCTCTTGTGGCTGGAGATCAGGTGGCAGGTGAAGCAAATATGGGTACGCTTCGATTATTGATTACCAAACCGGTTAGCAGAACCCGTTTATTGTTGGCAAAATTCATTGCTTCCACCCTGTATACCATATTATTGTTGCTCTGGATGGCTTTATTGGCACTGGTAGTTTCTGTTTGGATTTTTGGTACAGGTGATTTGATGATTCTTAAAAGCTCGGAGGTCGTAATTATTGAAAATTCAGATGTGCTGTGGCGTTATTTTGCTGCCTTCGGATTTGCAGCGATTGCTATGACTACAGTTGCCGCCCTTGCTTTTTTTCTATCTGTGTTTGCTGAAAATTCGATTGGTCCAATCGTTACTACCATGAGTGTAATAATTGTATTTACCATTTTAAGCACCATGGATATTCCCATATTCAATACTATAAAACCTTTTTTATTTACAACTCATATGATTGGTTGGAAAGGTTTTTTTGATGCACCTGTTTCCTGGAATCCTGTTCTGCAGTCTGCTGGCATCCTGCTCCTGCATATTGCAGGATTTCTGGCAGCCACCATTTGGGTATTCCGTAAAAAAGATATTTTGTCCTGATATGAAAACTAGTTTAATCTTCTTATCACTACTTCTCCTGGTTGTTTCCTCCAACGCCCAGGATGCCCAAAACCTGTTGAATGCAGTTAAAAAAAAGCTGGAAGCAGTAAAGGATTATAGTGGAGATGCCACTCTCTCGGTGGATGTCAGTTTTATGAAAGTTCCCGATTCCAAAGTCAAAGTTTATTTCCGGCAGCCGGATTTATTTAAAATTATTAAGACGGATGGAATCTCGATTTTGCCGAAAGGTGGCATGAATGTTAGCCTGAACTCCCTTATTTCAGGGAAGGAGTTTACGGCAGTGCCCGGGGGATATACTTCGATGAATGGACGAAAATTGGCGGTCATTAAATTACTTCCGGTTGCTGATAACAGTGATGTCGTACTAACCACACTCTTAGTAGAGGAAAAATCAGCCCTCGTTTGGAAAGCTACTACCACAACAAGAGAAAATGGCACTTATGAATCCAACATGGAATACGGTCGATTTGCACAATGGGGCCTGCCTGATAAAATCCTTTTTGTGTTCAATACCAGTACATTCAAGCTGCCCAAGGGAGTAACGATGGAGTATGAGGGCAGTAAAAATACGAATGCAGCAAAACAGGCTGGTGATGGGAAGGGGCGGGTTAGCCTGATTTATTCGGGATACACTATTAATAAAGGCATAGCGCCTGACTTATTTAAGTAGGTTTTTTGAAATTAGGGGTTTACCATTATTTTGATTGTAGAAAAAATATAATCCATAATTGGTCGTTCTTAAGGTATCCAACCCTTGATTATGACCACTTTATACCGTAGAATCAGCCTGTTTTGCCTTTTTTGGCTCCTGGCCTTAAATGCAGTCAATGCGCAGGATCCTGCAGTTCGTTCCATAGTTGTGGGAGTCGGTCGAGCCAATTGCACCGGCGGAACCTTAGGTATGGCATATATGGAATTTAAAGAGCAGACAAATCTGCTTCGAAAATTCCCGGGAACAGAATGTGTTCCCTCTCTGAGTTCTCCCGGTTATTCTTCCAGTGGAGCCCTGGTTGATTTTAATCCCAAGGATAATTTGATTTATTATTTCCGCTGGTCAGGAGGAAGAACCTATGTATGGAGGTGGGCACCAGGTACCTGTCCTACTTCCAGTCTGGCCCCTATCAGGGTGTTTAATAGTATTCTTACTGCTGCTTTTGATGCAGACGGCTATGCATGGATGGTGAATATGAATTCCACCGGTTCTTCTCCCGTTACCTATGATCTCTCCTTACAACGAATTGATTTTACCACGGGAGCTATCGATGCCGCAGTTCCGGTAAGCCTCCCAACAGGTGTAAATATTTATACGCAGAACGGAGACTTCGCCATTACTCCGGCTGGTCAGTTTTACTTTGCATTTGATAATAAACTGATGACGATGAATTATCGTGATTACGGTTTATCTCCCATCAATGCTACTTATATTGACACCATTCGATTACCGGTATTTGGATCAAACCTGGTGGGTTTATCCTACGCAGGTGGACAATTTATTGGTTCTTTCCGCAAATCAAGCACCCCATCCAATTGTATTCACAGCCGCCTTGATATGTTAACTGGCGACCGTTATAACCTGGCTGCCAGTTCAACCTACAGCTCCTATGATAATTCAAGTATTACATCCGGAATCGGCTCCGCCAAAAGACTGGTTTCATTAACACCAACCGGAACACCGGATGAATATGATGTAGTCTATGATTTACAGGTAAAGAATTTTGGTAATTATCCCATTTCCAATCTGCAGGTTTTTGATACACTCTCCCATATAAACGGAGCTGCCAATGTTGTCAGCGCTTCGGCAAATCTGGTTGCTAATCCGGCCGGAGTAAGCTTAAACAGTGCATACAATGGCACGACTAATACCAGTTTATTAGCCAACTCGCAAACACTAAAAAATTTCCCGGTTAGTGAAAATAATTTTACCATAAGAATTACGGTTCGTCTCAGGAATATAGAGCGTGGTAGAATCTACAATAACTCAGCAACCGTTACCGGAACCGGGTTTGGAAGTACCACATCAGGATATGGCGTAAACATTCGTGATGTTTCAACAGATGGCTCTAATCCTGACCTGAATCTGAATGGTAAACCGGATGATGACGGTGAGTCTGCACCAACTCCTTTTGTTGTTATAGTTGCTGGTGAAGCGCCTCCTTGTCCGGCTATTAACAATGTCTTATACTCGCAGGATTTTGGAAGCGGCGCAGGTTCTACCACTACCATCCCCACAAATACGAGTACGCAATATACCGGTTCAACAACCAGTCCGATTGCGAATGAACGGTATATGATCACCAATAATCCGGCTAATGGAAACAGTCAATACTGGAATTCCATGCCAGATCATACCGGTAATAGCAATGGCAGGATGTTGGTGGTTAATGCTGATGTACAACAGAATGTAATTTTCAGTACAACCGTAAATAATCTCTGTTCCAATCTTAAATACTCTCTCAATGTTTGGGTGGCAAATATCAGTAACAACAGTCAGCGGAATTTTTGTGCAGCCGTAGGTGGATTCAAATCACCCCGATTGTTATTCCGCGCACGGGATGCAGCAACTGGTCTTGTTCTTACCTATCTGAACACACCTGAAATTACCGGCAGTGCCTGGGAACGCCATGGTATACGTTTTGTATTACCCAATGGGTATTCTTCCATTATTCTGGAAGTAATCAATCAGGGGGAAGGTGGTTGTGGAAATGACCTGGCAATAGATGATATCGAATTTGGTCTTTGTGATGCTGAACCTGTTGTGAATACCACTGCTGTCAGCGCCGGTTGTACCGGTGGTGAAGCTACTTTCTCGGCTACCCTGAGTGATCCTACCATTATTGATGGTACCGTACAATACCAGTGGCAGGCAAGTTCAGATAGTATTACCTGGACAAATATTTCCGGCGCTACCAATTCAACTTATACAATTGCTTCCATGAATGCTTCCCATCAGCGGTTTTACCGGGTTCTGGTGGCTTCCGGGGGCAATATCAATAATGCACAGTGCCGGTATGCTTCTCCCGGATTTTATCTTCCATTAAAAACACCAAGCACTGTTGCACCAGCAGGTATCCGGGTAAACCGAACTCAGGTCTGTCCGGGTAGTCCGCTGCAACTCACAGCCTATGGTGGAAGTTTTGGTACCAATGCCCGATATGTGTGGTATACAAGCTCCTGTGGTACCGGTGTTCCTATTGGAACCGGACCAACGATCACCGTTACACCAACTGTAAATACCCGTTATTATGTGCGGATCGAAGGTGATTGTAATACAACAACCTGCAGAAACCGGCTTATCACGGTTGGTTGTGATATTGATGATGATGATGATGGAATTCCTGATCTCGTCGAAAATAACGGACTTGACGCTGATCTCGATTCAGATAGTGACGGCAATCAGGATTATCGGGATGCAGATAGTCCGGGTTTTACAGACTCCAACAACGATGGAATACATGATGGATATGATTTTGATCTGGATGGTATAATCAATTCGCTGGATCTGGACAGTGATAATGATGGTATAGCAGATGTTGTGGAAGCAGGAGGTGTGGATGCCAATGGGGATGGTATCATCGATAATTTTACTGATCCGGATGGAGACGGATTATCTCAGAATGTAGATGCATCCTCCACTGGTGCAGCCGGCTCAGGATCTGGTTTGGGATTACCTGATCTCGATGGAGATGGCATTCCCAATATGTTTGATTCGGATAGTGATAATGATGGGATATACGATGTTATAGAAGCCGGTGGTGCCGATGCCAACAACAATGGCAGGATTGATGCCGCTGCCCTGATTTTAAGAACCGGTGCAGATACCAACAATGATGGTCGGGCAGATAGCTATCCCTATCAGAATAAGGATGCTGATCGCCGCGCAAATCCTTATGATCTGGATAGTGATGGGGATGGTATAACAGATCTTCGCGAAGCAGGTTACCCGGATATTGATTTCAATGGAATGCTCGATACCGGAACACCAAGACATTTTGTTTATCCCAATACAGATGGAGCAAATCCGGATGATTATCTGGATATCGATTCAGATGATGACGGTGTTCCTGATAATGTGGAAGGTTTGGCAACAATCAGTTATCAGTTGCCATCCGGATTGGATTCAGATAATGATGGCATCGATAATGCCTATGATGGATTCAATGGATTTGGTGGAAATGGTATAACTCCCAATGACGAAGATCTGGACGGAATTCCTGATTATCTTGATAGTGATTCCGATGGAGATGGTGTTTCCGATATTATTGAAGCCAACGATTTTAATATGAATACCCGGGCTGATGATAATATAAATCTTACCGGTAATGATGTGGATGATGATGGTTTGGATAACCGGTTCGACTGGGATAATAATTCTGCCAAAGGAACTTCAGCCTTTATGGGTAATGGCGGATCGCTGACCGGTGATGCGAATCCCGGATCAAGAACCATGGTACAACGGCATTCTGATGCAACTTCAGAACGTGACTGGAGAGTATATCTATATATTTTATCAACCCGGTTCCTTAAAGTAAATGCCTTTCAGCAGAATGATGGTATCCAGCTGAATTGGGAAATCAGTACCACAGAACCAGTCAGTCATTATGAAGTGTTGAGAAAAGAGGACAATGGTAACTATGTAGTGGTTGGAACTGTTTATAATGCCACCAGCTTTTATGATAATAAGCCAAGTAACGCTTCCGGCATACAATACCGGATTAAAGCAATCAACAGAACAGGTAAATATGTACTGAGTGATGTTGTGCTGGTAAAATTATCTGTGGTGGATCAGGTTACGGTAATGCCTAATCCGGCACAGTCCTATCTCCAAATTATTGTTGCGGCTAAAGAAAAACAATGGATCGATTGCCAGTTCATGGATGAACGAGGCAGACTGATTTACCAGCAATCACAGCAAATTCAGAAAGGAAATAATACCATTCAGATTACCGGATTGGGAAAATATGCAAGAGGAATGTACCTGTTGCGAATTGTTTCCAATAATCAGGAAGTCATCACACATAAAGTGATTCTCCGCTAATCCAACTTATTCTTCAATCTTCTCATCAACCGCATTGGCCAACAGGCGGTTGGTGAGTTTTTTCATCGGGTTTGCCCTGTTCTCCCGGTAGAATGCACGCTGTCGTATGATGTCAACACAAGTGAAGATGGCGCTTATTAAAGAACTCTCATCTCCCCGGTTTTTTCCGGCAATATCAAATGCGGTTCCATGATCCGGAGAAGTTCTTACAGCCGATAATCCTGCAGTGAAATTAACCCCGTCGCCATGTGATAAAGATTTGAATGGAATAAGTCCCTGATCATGATACATAGCCAGTACAGCATCAAATTTTTCATGATACCCTCTTGCAAAAAAAGCATCGGCAGAAAATGGTCCCTGTACAATAGCTCCGGTCTGTTGTTTGAATTCTTTTATAGCGGGTTTGATGATGGTCTCTTCTTCCGATCCAATCAATCCCTCATCACCTGCATGCGGATTTAATCCCAATACCGCAATTTTCGGACGATCAATCCCAAAATCCTGCTGCAGACTGGCTTCAATCAGTTTCAGTTTGGATAATATGGCTGGCTTTGTAATAAATGGCCCGATTTCCTGTACAGGAACATGTTCCGTTAATAAAGCAACCCGCATATTGCTGGCCACCATCATCATCACCACTTCTTTTGCACCAAATGCCTGACGCAGATAGGGGGTATGTCCGGTAAACGGGAAAGAATCGCCCTGGGTATTTTTTTTATGTATGGGAGCTGTAACCAAACCCTGAATATGGCCGGCTTTTAATGCTTCCACCGCCATGGTAAGCGAAAGCACCGCATACTTTCCACCTTCTTCGGTTAGCTGTCCGGGTGTGATGGCCACTTCTTCCTCCCAGCAATTAAAAATATTTACCTGTTTTGGATTGATGCGGGTAAAATCCTTGATCTGCTGGAAATTGAAATTGCTGTCGGGAATTGATTTGCGATAAAAATTGATGGCTTTATTAGAAGCAAAAACAATGGGAGTACACAATTCCAGCAATTTGCTGTTGGCTACGGTTTTGATGATTAATTCCAGGCCAATGCCATTCAGATCACCACAGCTGATACCGATAATAGGTCGTATAGATTCAGTAGACATGTTTAAGTACGCTTGAATAAGCAGTAAAAATACAGTATTCAGCGGCCGCGCCCAATACTGTATTTTTGCACTATACTATGTATACGCTTAAAAAATCACTGGGACAGCATTTTCTGAAGGATTCATCCGTGTGCCTGAAAATTGTAGAATCACTCCGGCAACAACCCTTTAGCCGGCTTTTGGAAGTTGGTCCGGGTGGAGGTGCATTAACAAAATTCCTGCTCGACCTGCCCAATACGGAGTTCAAAGCTGTTGAACTGGATGAAGAAAAAGTTCAATACCTGGAATCCACCTATCCTGTATTAAAAGGCAAACTGATTCACCGGAGTTTTCTGGATATTGATTGTCCTTTTGATGCACCTTTCACGCTGGTGGGAAATTTCCCCTATAATATTTCTACCCAGATTTTATTTAAGGTGCTGGAATGGGAAGGTATGGTGGAGCGGGTAATTGGCATGTTTCAGAAAGAAGTAGCCCAACGGGTGGCTGCCCCTCCAGGGTCGAAGGTATATGGTGTAATAAGTGTGTTGATCCAGGCTTATTTTGATGTGGAATACCTGTTTGATGTGCCTCCCGGCGCATTCAACCCGCCTCCCAAAGTGATGAGCGGAGTGATTTCGCTGGTGCCAAGAAAACAACTGCCTGTTATGGCCAGCCGAAAAAGTTTTTTTCTGTTGGTGAAAACAGCTTTTAATCAACGCCGCAAGACCCTTCGCAATGCTGTGAAATCAATTTTTCCACCGGAAATGCTGACCGATCCGATTTTTCAAAAAAGAGCGGAACAGTTATCTGTTGAAGATTTTGCGGCACTCACGTTTAAAATGAATGGAAATAATGGATAAGGTGTTGATCACAGCTGCGGTTCATCCCTGGCTGATTGAAAAATTAAGTACCCTTGGATTCGATGTGTTATATGAACCGTCGATTACCTATGAACAGACAGGTGAAAAAATTGGCGGGATAACCGGACTAATCCTTACCACCCGTATAAAACTCGATCGTCCTCTCTTGGAAAAAGCGGGTAATTTAAAATGGGTGGGACGATTAGGCAGCGGTCTTGAATTGATTGATCTCGCATTTGCAGAAGAAAAGGGAATCCGATGTGTGAGCAGCCCGGAAGGGAACCGCAATGCAGTGGCAGAACATGAACTGGGGATGTTATTATCCCTCCTGAATAAACTCCATTCAAGTGCAGCTGAAGTGCGCGAAGGAAAATGGATCCGCGATGCCAATCGCGGTACCGAATTGAGTGGTAAAACAGTTGGTATTATTGGATTTGGCCATACCGGCAGTTCTTTTGCCCGTTTACTCGAGCCTTTTGGGGTTACGGTACTGGCATATGACCGGTATCGGTTTGGATTTGCGAAAGGCTATATAAAGGAAGCCAGCCTGGAACAAATTGCACGCTATGCCAATGTAATCAGCTTTCATGTGCCCCTTACTGCGGAAACCCGGCATATGGCCAATGACAGTTTTTTTAACCAATTGGAATCTCAGCCCATTTTACTCAATACCAGCCGGGGTAAGGTGCATGATACCGCTGCAGTGATCAGGGCACTGGAAACGGGTAAAATCTCCGCTGCCGGACTCGATGTGCTTGAAAATGAACAGTTAGGAACCTATACGGAAGAGGAGAGGGGAATGTTGAAATGGCTCTGTGCTCAATCCAATGTATTGGTTACCCCGCACATTGCCGGATACAGCCATGAAGCCTACCTGAAGATGGCTGAGGTGGTAATTGACAAGCTGTTTGCTTAATTAAAATTCCTATATTTGCTTATCTGAGTGCAACGCTTTCACTTCTGTTGAAGGCGTTGTTCTTTTTTTTTACATTTTAACCAAAGGAGGTTATTTATGGCAGATGTAATTTATGTGTCAAAAGAAACCCTTGAACAAATGAAGGAAGAGCTCCATCAGCTGAAAGCGGTGGAACGTCCGGCTGCCTCCAGAGCTATTGCGGAGGCCCGTGAAAAAGGTGATTTACGTGAGAATGCGGAATACGATGCGGCCAAAGAGGCGCAGGGAATCCTGGAAGCCAAGATCAAAAAAATGGAAAGTGATCTGGCCATCGCCCGGATTCTGGAAGTGGAGGCAATTGATACAAGCAAAGTATCAATTCTGACAAAAGTGACCGTTTCAAACCTGAATACGAAGAAAACCGTAACCTATCAGATTGTTTCCGAAAAAGAAGCGGATTTGAAGGCCGGGAAAATTTCCGTTACATCTCCAATTGGACAGGGTTTACTTGGAAAAACGGTAGGTGAGGTGGCTGAGGTAAAAGCACCGGCAGGCATTCTGAAATTTAAAGTGGAGCAGATTTCTGCATAACATACGATGCGCTTAAAAAACGGCCATCCAAAAGATGGCCGTTTTTTTTTGGTAATTTCCATGAAATTGCCGCTATGCGATTGTTTCCTGTTACACTTCTCCTTCTCCTGGTTTGCAGTACCTGTTTGTCTCAAAATGCATTGCCCGTAAAATGGCAGGGCAAATGGATTCGCGATCCCCAAACTCATTTTTTTGCAGATATACGAGCCTATCAGGAAAACCCTGCCCCCGTTTTCAAAAGAGAATTTCGGGTGGATAAACCCCTGCGTTTGGCAAAACTTTATATAAGTGCTGCAGGTTATTATGAAGCAAGACTGAATGGAGTTAAAATCGGAAATAAAGTACTGGAGCCTTCACAAACAGATTATGCTCACCGGATTTTTTACAGCAGCTATGACCTGACCTCCCTGCTTAACCGAAAAGAGAATAGCCTGGATATTGTGGTGGGGAATGGCTGGTATAATCCGATGCCGCTGCGTTTATTCGGCCGGTTTAATCTGCAGGAAGCCCTTCCTGTTGGAGAACCTGCATTGATGGCACAACTCGAACTCATTTGGGAAGATGGCAGCAAACAGGTAATCGCTACAGATGATAACTGGAAAGTAAAGGAAAGTGTTATCCGCCGAAATAGTATTTATCTGGGCGAATGGATTGATCTGCGAAAAACGGAGGAGCCATGGAAACAGGCCGTTTATGCACAACCACCCTCCGGTAAACTGGAAGCACATCGAAGCCCTTCTGTTATTGTAGGTGATACAATTGCTCCGATTGCCATGCATAAAACAGCATCCGGCTGGCTGCTGGATTTTGGAACCAATCAGACTGGCGTGATTCAACTGAAAACCAGTCTTCCTGCAGGCACCAAATTGACCGTGCAATACGGTGAATTGTTATATCCGGATGGGAGCCTGAATAAAATGACCAGCGTAACCGGACAAATTAAAGCCCCCGGTACTGGTGGACCCGGTGCACCTGATACCGCTTATCAGGAAGATGTTTTTATCTGTTCAGGTGGTGATGATGTTTTTCAGCCTGCCTTTACCTATCATGGGTTCCGATATGCAGAACTCAGGGGATTTCCCGTGGTGCCTGATACCTCAGCTATCAGAGCCCTGGTATTACATGCGGATGTACCCCAAACCGGTAGTTTCTCCTGTTCTGATACCCGACTCAATGAATTGTTTGCCATTTGTAAACGTACATTTCTGAGTAATCTTATCGGGGTGCAATCGGATTGTCCACATAGAGAAAAATTGGGCTATGGAGGTGATATTATGGCAACTGCAGCGTCTTTTATTCATCTTTTTGATATGAAAGATTTTTATGCCAAAACAGTTTTGGATTATGCAGATGCAGCCCGGCCAGATGGTGGATTAACGGAAACGGCTCCCTTTGTGGGCATTGCTGATGAAGGATATGGTGGTGGATCAGGACCCATTGAATGGGGTACGGCTCATCCGGAATTAATTTGGCAATTATACAGGTATTATGGAAATAAAGATTTGCTGAGTGAACAATATCCAAAGGCAAAAAAATGGGTGGAGTTTTTAAGAAAAAAAGCATCCGGTCACCTGATTAAAAACACCATTGGTGATCATGAATCCATCGCTCCCAAAGACCTGGCAGTAAGTGCTACTTCATTTTATTATTATAATGTTTTGCTGGTGGCAAATTTCGCATCTGTGATGGGTGATAAAAAAGAAGCGAGCATCTTTAATAAACTGGCCGATTCAATCAAAAATCAATTTATTGAAACCTTTATTCAATCAGATTCCGGAAAGGTTGGCATTGGTACCCAGGCTACTCAGGCACATGCACTTTATTTTGGTCTGGTTCCTGCGCACTTGAAGAAAGCAGCCTTTGATTACCTCATCCGGGATATCACGGAAAAAAATGGAGGACACCTTAGTACGGGTATTTTTGGAACTAAATTTTTGCTGGAGGTGTTGGCTCAAAACGGACGAGCTGATCTTGCCTATGATATCATTACAAAAAAAGGTTTCCCCGGCTGGATGCATATGATGGACCAGGGCGCAACCAGCCTATGGGAACATTGGGAATACAGTGATAATACTTTTTCGCATAATCACCCGATGTTCGGAACGGTTACGGAATTCTTTTTTCGCTGGTTGGCGGGGGTGAGGAGAGTGGGAATGGGAGAGGGGAAAGAGGAAAGAGGAGGAAGAGGTTACCCGACGGGTAAACCGGACAAGTATATTCTTCAACCCGATACCAGAAGGCTAAACTGGGTAAAAGCAACAGTAGGTACACGAAATGGTCTGCTTAAAACTGAATGGAAGAAATTCGCCAACCAGCTGGAAGTTCTGGTAGACATACCGACTGGTACAACTGTAGAGCTGCAATTACCTGTCAATGAACTGCATCGTAGTTGGAAAACTAAATCACTTACTGCAGGTCAGCATCGGATCCTGCATAGCCTTCCGCCGGGTTGGTAACAATTCGGTAACCTTGCGGTAATATTAGCTTTACATTCTGGTAACAATGCGAGGCTAGTTTTGCGCCATGTATTTGCGCATCCTTTTTCTTTTACTGTTTTCTCCGCTGGCAATGCAGGCACAGAGAACCATTAAATGGAACGGTCTTCAGTTGAATGCTGTCGATAAACAGGGACGAAAGCAGGGCGATTGGCTTTTCTTTGACAAAAAAGGAAATGTGCTGATGCAATGTCAGTTTCGAAATGATAAAGTAGTGGGTCCGCGAGTTTTTTTTAATGAAGGTGATACTGTTCTGGTTCGGTTAGCCCCTTCCGATAGCCTTGAGCATTTCATCTATTATTTTAAAAACGAACCCGTAAATGGTGTTTTTGTTCAAAATGATCAGTCGTTTCGGATTGAACTGGACCACCTGCCGATCGGATTTGGAAAAGAAGAACTGGCCGAACTCAAACGCTGGTATGCAGTAAAAATTGATCCGGTTTATATGTTCGGTACACAAAACCTGATCGACTATTTCAGTGCTGCCTATTACAAATCAAATACCATTCCCAATTGGAATCATACCTTTGTGGTCACCATCAATGCATCGGGCAAGGTGACCCATGTTGAATGTCCAACCAGAGATGAAATCTGGACAGAAAATGTTGAGAACGAAGTGTATGGCATGTTTTATAATATGGGACGCTGGCAGCCATTTTTTGATACCTGGGAAACCCGGGATATAAAAGTCACGATGTCATTGGGTGCTGATTTGCATTCAATTTCTTCAAGATGACCATATTTACCAAACTGATCAACGGCGAAATTCCCTCTTATAAAATCGCCGAAAACGACAAATTCTACGCTTTTTTAGATGTCTTCCCGATGGTACCCGGACATGTACTGGTTGTACCTAAAATGGAAGTAGATAAGTTTTATGAAGTGCCGGATGCGTATTTGGCAGAGATTCTCGTATTTGCAAAACCCATCGCACGAGCTATTGAACAGGCATTTCCCTGCCAGCGGGTAGGTTCGGCGGTTATTGGCTTGGAAGTACCTCATGCACATTTGCACCTGGTACCTTTGCAATCTGCTGATGACCTGAATTTTACCCGTCCGAAACTTAAGCAGTCTGCGGAAGAACTGAAAACTGCACAAGAAAAAATACTGGCTTATCTGGAAAAACCGGAGGTGTTCAGACCGGTTTCCTGATGCGGTGTTCGTTTTTTTTCAGAAAATCATCCCAGCCTTTGGCCTTACCGGACCCTATGCCTGGTATAGGCGAATTGGTCTGATAGTGATGACAGATAGCTACAGCCAGGGCGTCGGATGCATCCAGAAACTCCGGTTTCTCTTCAATGGTAACTATCCGCTGTAACATCGACCAAACCTGGTGTTTGTCTGCGTTTCCGTTACCAGTTATGGATTGCTTTACTTTCTTGGGCGAGTATTCACATACTTCAAGTCCGGCCTGAATAGCTGCAGCAATCGCAACACCCTGGGCTCTTCCAAGCTTCAGCATACTTTGTACGTTTTTACCAAAGAAGGGAGCTTCAATGGCAAAACTGGTGGGATGGTACTGTTGAATCAGTTCGGCTACCCTGCGATGAATCTGCTCCAAGCGAATATGCTGATCTTTTTTGGCATTCAATTTAAGCACATCCATGTGCAATAGTTGAAGACTTTGGCCGTTCACAGCTATCAATCCATAACCCATCACGATGGTGCCTGGATCAATACCCAGAATTATTTGTGGTGTTTTTTTCAACAAGCGATTATTTTTAACAGGGATGCTTCCAAACAAAAATATCAAAATCTTTCTCAACTACTGGTTGGGGCCCCTGATATTCATCTGGCTGAGCTGGTCTATTTACCGGCAACTCAGTCAACAACCCAATTTAGCCAATACCTGGGAACAAATGCAAAGAACCCTTCGAACGGAGCATGCCTGGAAGCTGATGGCAGCTATCGGGCTGATGGTAATTAACTGGGGACTGGAAGCTATCAAATGGCGTGAACTTTTGTTGCCCCTGCATCGTATATCTTTCTGGAGAGCATTTAAAGCCACCTTAGCCGGATTGGCATTTGCTGTTAATACTCCCAACCGGATTGGTGAATATGGCGGAAGAGTTCTTTATCTGCCGGAAGGAAAAAGGCTGGCATCGGTATCACTGACCCTGATTGGTAGTTTTAGCCAGGTGCTGATTACGATGATTGCAGGAACTATTGCTCTTTGGATCTGGTATGGCAATTATAAAGCAATTGAGCTGCCTTCCCATTGGGATTTGCAGGAAATTTGGGTGCCTGCATTGGGATGGTTATTATCCTTCCTTACAGGTTGTGGAATACTGCTTTATCTTCGTATCAGTTGGATCGTGCGTTGGGTGGAAAAAATTCCGGGTGCCAATAAATTGCTGCATGTTTTGCAGGTAGTGGATCATTTACCGGTTACAATTTTGTTAAGAGTGCTCGGATGGTCACTCTTAAGGTACCTTGTTTTTGTTATTCAGTATATCTTACTACTGCAATGTTTTGGGGTTACTGAATTAATTGGAGTTGCTGCCTGGATGATTAGTCTGCAATTCCTGATAATGGCCATTATACCAACCATCGCACTGGCGGATATAGGAATCAGGGGCAAACTGGCATTGGAGTTGTTTGGTATGATTAGTGCGAATCAGTTGGGAATCATCGCAGCAGCACTCGGCATTTGGCTGATCAACCTGGTTGGTCCGGCTATTTTGGGCAGTTTGCTGATTATCCGGATTAAACTGGTGAAAGCCAATCCGGTCAAAGAAATGAAATAGCATGAAAAAAATTGTATTGTTCATACTGGCTACAGTGATCTTATCCAAACGACTGGATGCGGATAATGAATATTGTGGTGTTCGAAATATTGCTTTTGTAAATGGCGAATCAACCACCTTCAAAGTGTTCTATACCCTGGCAGGTATGTATATTGGGGCAGGCGAGGCCAGTTTCAATGTGCGACTGACCAATCTGAATGGCAAACCGGTTTATCATGTGGTGGGAGATGGTAAAACCTACAGCTTCTACGACAGCTTCTTTAAAGTGCGCGATAAATACGAATCATATATAGATACCGCTACACTTCAGCCACATAAATTTATACGTAATGTATATGAGGGTGGGTATACGAAATTTCAGACGGTGAATTTTGATCATGCTGCCAACAAAGCGGTTACCAATTACGGAACCTTTAATGTGCCGAATTGTGTGCAGGATGTGGTAAGCTCCATTTATTATGCCCGCAATATTGATTTCAAAAAATACAAACCCGGAGATAAAATTCCCTTCTCCATGTTTCTGGATGATGAAACCTATAATCTCTACATCCGTTATATTGGCAAGGAAACCATCAAAACCAAGTATGGTAAATTCCGCGCCATTAAATTTAAGCCCTTGCTCGTAAAGGGAACGATTTTCGAAGGTGGGGAGAAGATGACCGTTTGGGTAAGTGATGATGGAAATAAAATCCCGCTGCGGGTTGAAAGTCCAATTAGTGTAGGAAGCGTAAAAGTGGATATGATGTCTTACCGCAACCTTCGTTACCCATTGACCAGTCTGGTTAGTGTTCGGTAATTTTTGTGATTTTTGATCATGGTACTTTGTATGCCCCTTCTTTCCAATTCTTATTTGACTCAAGCCATGCTAATAATACACCCATAAACCCAAATCTCGCTGCGAGGCTAGTTGATTGTTCATAACATACTTTTCCGGGAGTTAGCTCTCTAATTCGTATAGTTCTTTTATGAATAGCCAGCTTTCCTTTTAATATAAAAGTTTTAGTCAGTCCAACAGAGTAGTATCCTTCGAATTTCCCAGTGTCAATTAAATGCTGTTCAATAAAGGAGACGTCCACTGATGGGTAAAACGGATCAGGCATACATTGATTCTTCTGCTATTTCTAATTTCGGATTAACATAGTAGTCGCCAGTTTGTAGAAGTCTATCCAAAAGATCGTCAGTTTCTGAAACGCAGAAACCTAATACAGGATTACCATTATTGTTCGCTTTTTTCCAGCCCAGTGCTTGTAATTCTTTTTCAACTCCTTCGCCAAATTTTTCAGAAGCAATGCAAAAAGATTGAATTGCTTCCTTTATGGCAAAATCTGCATCATTCTCATCTTTAGCAATAGTTTCGATATCAAGTAATGGTAATTGAACATGAATATTCGCATCAAATTCAGATTCCCTACTCCAAACTGGCATCGAGATTGAAATGAAAACAAGTTTATTATCCGTTCTTGTAATTTCAATATGTGCTTCAATCGTTTTCATACTTTGGTTTGCATTTTATTTGCAAAATAGGCATGAATAAGGATAAAAAAGTACTTAAAGTTACTTTTTTAAAATTCAGGTGTTTTTCACGTTTTTTGAAATAAATCCCAGGAGTGGTTAGAAGTCTGTTATTCGAAGTGTTTCTCCGGCACGTATGCCTTTTTCGGTTTGGACAAGTGTGGCCATTTCATTCTGTGGATCGTGTTCAAAATAGAGCAGATAATTATGCTCGATGGCTTCTTTAAGAAAGGATTTTTTTTCGGTTAAAGTTGTCAGTGGAAACATATCATAAGCCATCACATATGGAATGGGAAGATGTGCAACAGAAGGAAGGAGGTCGGCCATATATACAATCGTTTTTCCCTTATAATTCAACTGTGGTAACATCATGGAATTGGTATGCCCGTTTACCAGTCGAATGGAAAAATTATCAGTGAATGTAATCAGCTCCAGTTGATCTCCCTGCTTTGTTCCGGTTCCTTCTATTAGTTTCAATTGTCCGGATTCCTGAATCGGTAGAATATTCTCTTTCAGGAAAGAAGCTTTTTCCCGGTCATTCGGGTGCACTGCCCAATTCCAGTGATCCGCATGACTCCAGTAAGTCGCATTTTTAAAAGCAGGTTTCAGCTGATCACCTTCTCTGATAATAGCCCCCCCGCAGTGATCGAAATGCAGGTGGGTGAGAAATACATCGGTAATATCATCGCGATGAAAACCGTGAGCTGCCAGCGAACTATCGAGGTTCGCAGTTCCATGCAGATAATAATGGGAGAAAAATTTTGCATCCTGTTTGGTGCCAATGCCTGTATCAATCAGGATCAGGCGATTACCGTCTTCCACCAGTAAACAACGCATGGACCAGCTACACAAATTATTTTCATCAGCCGGATTCAATTTGTTCCACATGGTTTTGGGAACCACGCCAAACATGGCGCCGCCGTCTAATTTAAAATTGCCGGTATCAATGGTGTACAGTTGCATGGTTGGAATCGTAGGCTTTTTTAGTATAAAACAGGGCGATTAATCCCATCAGGAAAAATACACCCAACGCAATAATGGAGTTGCGCATACTCCCGGTTAGTTCTTCGAGGTAACCAAAAGTAAATATGCCAATTACGATAGCAATTTTTTCGGTTACGTCATAAAAGCTGAAAAAGGAAGTGGTATCCTGAGTGGGTGGCAATAATTTGGAATAGGTACTGCGGCTCATACTTTGGATGCCTCCCATAACCAATCCCACACAACAGGCCAGGATATAAAACTGGGTTTGTGTCTGCACATAATAACCGGCAATACAAACGCCGATCCAGATGGTTACGGCAATGATCAGTACCCACATGTTTCCGATTTTTTTGGAAAGATTACTTAGTCCAATTGCACCTATAATAGCAACCAGTTGGATCAGAATAATGGTGACCAATAATTTCGGTTCATCTTCGGGGTTAGGAAAGATTTCTTTTTTCCCAAATCCGGCAGCAACCAGCATAACGGTCTGAACGCCCATATTGTAGAGGAAAAAAGCGAAAAGAAATCGTTTCAATACGGCCATCTGTTTTAACTGTTTCCAAACCAGTTGCAATTCATGAAAGCCGTTTACTAGCACATGCTTTTTGGACTTTCTTTCCTGCTTGCTGCTTAGAGGTAACACGCGCAGGGTGAGTTGAGCAAAACCAAACCACCAAAGGCCGACCAGCAGAAATGAAACTCTTGGTCCCAGTGTGTCATACTCCTGCGGAATGCCAGTGATGTTTTCAATTAAACGGAATATTTTTTCCAGGAAAGCCGGATTTAGTATCAGGACAAAACAGATAACCTGCAATAACACACTTCCTACATACCCCAACGCAAAACCTTTTGCGCTCACCCGATCCTGATCTTCCGGTGCAGCAATATCCGGTAAATAGGAATTATAAAAAACCAGACTGGCCCAGTATCCGAAAGCGGCGATGGCAAATAGGATAATCCCCAGTTCAATCCTGCTTTTGGTAAAAAAGATCAGGCAAAAGGAAGCGCTTGCTCCTATCAGGCTGAACCAGCGCAGATACACTTTTTTATTTCTCCGGTAATCTGCAATGGAAGACAGAATAGGGGAGCTGAAAGCTACCAGCAGAAAAACCACTGACAGTGCATAATCCATCAGAGCGGTATTCACGAATTCCCTTCCAAAGAAGGATACTTTGTGTTGACCGTTTCCGTTTCCTGCGGACGTGATGGCAACAAAATAAGCAGGGAAGATGGTGCTGGTGATTACCAGATTGTAGGCGCTGTTGGCCCAATCATACATAGCCCAACCATTGATGACTTTTTTCGATGCCGTCTGCATGCAGTAGGTTGATTTAAAAACAGGGCCAGCTTAACCATTCTGGATTACACCTGTCCAAAGCAATATAAGAAGAATTATTCCAGCAGCAATCCGGTAATAACCAAACCAGCGGAACCCGTTTTTTTGAAGGAAGCCAATGAAGAATTTGATAGCTAATAAGGCTACAATAAATGCCACAATATTTCCAACAAGGAAGGCTATTAAATTGTCGTTGGAACTTAACAGCATATCATATCCCTTTTGAACCGTTCCATCTTCCATGGTCCAGTCTTTCAACACCAGGGAATATCCAGACGCTGCTGCCATAGTTGGTACTGCCAGAAAAAAAGAAAATTCTGCTGCTACCTTGCGGGAGAGACGTTGTTGCATACCACCAATAATGGATGCTGCACTACGGCTGACCCCGGGTATCATCGCCAGGCATTGCCAGCACCCGATTATTAAAGCTTTACCAAAACTGATTTCAGTTTCATCGTGTATACGGGGGTGCTGAAAGCTCTTGTCGATGAAAAGCAGCACGAATCCGCCTAACAAAAGGGTAATAGCAACGGTAAGCGGACTTTCCAGCAAAGCATCAATCTGATCAGAGAACAGAAAACCAAGCAACAGGGCTGGTACAACTGCCAGTGCCAGTTTATAGTAAAAAGTAAAACTTTTAAAATCCACGAATTTCTTCCAGTAAAGGACCACAACTGCCAGGATGGCGCCCAACTGAATGGCTACTTCAAATAATTTGGTGAAGGATTCGGTATGAATACCCAGCAGTGAACTTGCAATAATCATGTGGCCGGTAGAAGAAACTGGCAAAAATTCGGTCAGGCCCTCTACGATGGCAATTATAATGGCTTCAAAAATACTCATGGAAAGGAGATCAGGCTTTTGGCTTTTTGAAGATGGCAACCACTTCAATGGCCAATCCGGCCAGGATCAGCAGGGGAGCGATGGTGATTCGGGTGGTACTGTACACTTCTTTCTGATCAAACACCGCAGGATCCGAACTGTTACCGCCCGACATCAGCAATAACCCAAGTGCAATTACCGCCAATCCAATCAGCATCCAGGTATAGTTTACCTTGCCAAACAGGCTTTCAGATGTATGGGTGGTGGGGGCGGTGGTTTCTTTTTTAGACATGTTGCAAAGTAAAAAGTAAAAAGTAAAAAGTAAAAAATAAAAAGTAAAATCACCCGAAGTACAATTTTCACCTGACGGGTTGATTTTTTTCACCCGGCGGGTCGATTTTTTTCCAGTAGGGTACTGAAGCAATTGTGACCAATGGGCATTGTTCCCGACGGGTAAAAAATCCAAATATCCCTAGTACAAATCATCCAGTTTCATCTTAAGATACTTCACTACACTTCTATGCGTACTCAATAACGATATAAGTATTCCTAATAATATAATACCACCTCCCAGAATCAGCAGCCAGGTTATATCGCGCATGGCTTTGAGTTCAGGAAGCTGTTTTTCGGCAAAAAAGATGAGGGTAACGATTCCTGCCAGGGCAATCAGTCCGCTGATGGCACCATTAATAATCGCCCTCATGTCCATTGGTTTGGCTATGAATCCTCGGGTTGCACCCACCATTTGCATGGTTTTGATAATAAACCGGTTGCTGAACATAGCCAGACGAATCGTATTATCAATCAGTACAATCACTACAATACAGAGAACAATCGCTATAATCAGCAAAATCAGGCTGATTTTCTTTACGTTTTCGTTCAGATTGTCAACCAGTGAACGAGGGTACTGTACATCATTCACCGCAATATTCTGTTCCAGGTCCACCTGAATTGCTGCCAGTGAATCAGAATGAACATATTCATTTATCAGGGTAAAATCAATACTGGCTGGCAGCGGATTGGCTTCCAGGATATTCTTCCAGTCATCATTCCCATCGGCCATGAATTTCTTTCTGGCATCTTCCTTGGTTACATAAGTATATTGACGTACATATGGCTTGCTGGCTATATATTGGGAAAGGTCGGCACTGTCTTTGGCCGAGATATTTTCCTTCAGATATACCCTTACCTCCACATTTTCCTTGAAATATTGTCCCAGTTTATTCGCATTGATTACGATCCATCCAAGCAGGCCAAGGATGAACAATACCAGGGATACCCCCAGAATGGACATAAAATAGGAGGGTTGGGAACGTTTCGCGGATGATTTTCCGATTTGCGTCATGATTTGAAATTTCGGTGGGTCAGTACTAGGTCGATACGGACAAAAATAGCGGTTTTAGCTCTTCAGTTTGTATTTTTGTCGCCCCTTAGCCATTTGTTTTAAGGGCATTTTCACATTTAAAATAAAGTTGATCTAAATCGCAAGCATGGAATATAGTTTCAGGCAGATAGAAAAAAACTGGCAGGCGCAGTGGAAGACGAACCAAACTTATCTCGTTTCCAATACCTCAGACAAGCCAAAAGCGTATGTATTGGATATGTTTCCTTACCCTAGTGGAGCAGGTTTACATGTGGGGCATCCCCTGGGTTATATCGCAAGTGATATTTATAGCCGGTTCAAGCGCCTGAAGGGATATAATGTATTACATCCCATGGGCTATGATGCCTTTGGGTTGCCTGCTGAACAATATGCCATCGAACACGGCGTGCATCCTGCAGTAAGCACGGAGGCCAATATTCAGAATTTTCGCAAGCAGCTGGATAATATCGGATTTTGTTTCGACTGGAGCCGCGAAGTGCGGACCAGCGATCCATCCTATTATAAATGGACTCAATGGATTTTTCTGCAATTGTTTGAATCCTTTTATAATCGGGATACTAAAAAAGCGGAACCGATTACTGAACTGATTAGTGCTTTTGAAAAGAAAGGTAATGAAGGGTTTGTTTGTCCGGGTAACCCAGGCCTGCAGTTTACCGCTGCAGAGTGGGCAGGCTTTGCTGCACCCCGCAAACAGGAAATCCTGATGGATTATCGCCTGGCTTATTGTGGTTATGGTGAAGTGAACTGGTGCGAGGCACTGGGTACGGTTTTAGCGAACGACGAAGTGGTGAACGGGGTAAGCGAGCGGGGTGGATTTCCCGTAGTAAAGAAAAAATTACGGCAATGGTATCTGCGGATTACAGAATATGCCGATCGGTTGCTGGAAGGATTGGATCGTATCGAGTTCAGTGATGCCATGAAAGAAATGCAGACCAACTGGATTGGTAAAAGTTATGGTGCAGAGATTGATTTTGCCGTGAAGTCAGAGCAGGGGTCGGTTTCCACCTTACGTGTATATACCACCCGCCCGGATACAATTTTCGGCGTGGACTTTATGGTGATTGCACCGGAACTGGATATCGTAGAGGGATTAAAATCTACAGCACAGGCGGATGCTGTTGAGCAATACCTGATCTATGTGAAAAGTCGCAGTGAACGCGAGCGGATGGCGGAGAAAAAAATCACCGGAGTATTTACCGGATCTTATGCTATCAATCCTTTTGATGGACGTGAGATTCCTATCTGGATATCAGAATATGTATTGGCCGGATATGGTACCGGTGCTATCATGGCGGTACCCTGTGGTGATGAACGTGATCATCGCTTCGCAGAACATTTTTCCATTCCGATTACCAATATTATCGGAGCTCATTATGATGGTGCGGAAGCTAATCCAACCAAGGATGCGGTGTTGGAGAACAGCGGGTTTTTGAATGGCGTGCCTATGCGGGAAGCTTCTAACCAGGTGCTGGATAAACTGGAGGCGATGGGCATCGGCAACCGCAAAGTAAATTACAGAATGCGGGATGCTGCTTTTAGCCGTCAGCGTTATTGGGGAGAGCCATTCCCGATTCAATGGAAGGAGGGGGTGGCGATGGCATTATCCGCTTCGGAATTGCCGCTGCAATTGCCTTATGTTGATTCCTATAAACCCGGACCGGAAGGGGAAGGTCCGCTCGCTAATATTCCGGAATGGGTGGCTCGTGAACTGGAGACCAATACCATGCCTGGTTATGCCGGATCTTCCTGGTATTTTTTACGATATATGGATCCAAAAAATGAGAAGGAGTTTTGTGCACGTTCGGTAAGTGATTACTGGGGACAGGTGGATTTGTATATTGGTGGAACTGAGCATGCGGTAGGGCATTTACTGTACAGCCGGATGTGGACCAAAGTCCTATATGATTTGGGACATATCGGCTTTGATGAGCCGTATAAAAAACTGGTGAACCAGGGAATGATTCAGGGCAGTAGCCGCTTTGTATATCGCATCAATGGTACGAATACCTATGTGTCGAAAGGTTTGCTGGATGAGCAGGGTAAATATGAAGGCAAGGTGATTGATAAATTACATGTAGATGTAAATATCGTTGATGGATATCTGTTGGATACGGATGCATTTAAAACCTGGAAACCCGAATTTGCTGCAGCTGAATTTGTGTTGGAAAATGAGCAGTATATCTGTGGTGCTGAAGTGGAAAAAATGTCCAAGTCCAAATTCAATACGGTTAATCCGGATCATATTGTAGAGAAGTTTGGTGCAGATACCTTCAGAATGTACGAGATGTTCCTGGGACCGGTGGAAATCAGCAAGCCCTGGGACACCAAGGGAATTGAGGGGGTGCATCGTTTCCTGAAGAAATTCTGGCGCTTATATGTGGATGAAATCAAGGGATTGAATCTGAGCGAGGAGGCCGCAACTGCTGCAGAATTAAAAGTATTACATCGTACAATACGTAAGATCGAGGAGGATACCGAGCGATTCTCCTTTAATACAGGAGTGAGTACGTTTATGATTTGTGTGAATGAGCTGAACGACCTGAAATGCAGGAAGAAATCGATATTGCTGCCGCTCTTGATTTTGCTGGCTCCTTATGCACCGCATATTACAGAGGAATTGTGGCATTTAGCCGGACAGTCGGGTTCCGTACTGGATGCAAGTTTCCCTGAGTTTAAGGAAGAATATGTGCGGGAATCGGCAAAAGCTTATCCCGTGGCCATTAATGGTAAAACCCGTACGGAAATAACGATTGCGTTGGATGCAACTCAGGCGGATGTGGAAGCGATTGTGCTGGGCAATGAGCTGGTACAGAAATGGCTGGAAGGGAAGCCGCCGAAAAAGATCGTTTATGTGAAAAATCGGATGATCAATGTGGTTTTATAGGCTTTTTAGAGCTGATAAATAATCCAAAAAACCGTCGTAAACACCCGTTTATCGACGGTTTTTGCTTGAAGAGCGAAAGGGGTTTCAAAGGATAGGTATTCTTTACATATTTGCATCAGCAACAGAGCAAGACCACAGATCCTGAAATATCCAATCCTTTGAAAGCAGCAGCAACGAATCCAAGTCCGTGAAACGAGCAAAATCCAACCCAATGAAGAAGATTTGTCAATGCGTCCATCATTGGCAGACAGAAAGTCCGGGCTCCCTGAAATGATGAGCTAAGATGATTTAAGAGCATTAGTTGAAAAGACCTATTTCTATGAAACCGTAGGTTGATGACTCGTCCGGAAAAAATTTTAACCGCCCTCTTGTGGGGCGGTTTTTTAATTCTACCTATTCATAAACTTTTTCTTGTGTACCGAACAGTATCCCGCATTGTCTAAAATAAGTTCGAAGCTGCTCATATTTTTCATCACAAAAATCACCAGATTTGACTTTTTTTGAACTGAGTCTGTGGTTATGGCATTCAAAGCAGAGTTCAATAAAAGCAATGGTCTTGCCTTTTAGATTATTAAAAATGATTGCATTTCTGGGGCTATAGCATTGACTTTCATAGATTGTATAAAAAAAACCTTTATAGTTTATATTATATAAAATCTGCGTTAATGAATCAATTTGAAAGGGAGATAGTTTGATGTCTTCTATAACTTTATTATTGTCAATAAAACCATTAGTTAGGGGTAATTCCCCGCCCGCATATAGTGAGTCCGGCAAATCAAATGATATAAGCTTTATTTCAGTAGCATTTTTAAAAGGATAATTTTTAAGTCGTTGTTTAGAGGTAAACCTGGATGTTTCAACACAACCATGATTTTCTATATCTGCCTTATTTTCTTCCTCTGTGAACATTCTTGGTTTACCGGGAAATTTGATAGGTTGCGAATTTGAGTACAGTGGAAAAATTGTAATAAGAATACATACTACTTTGTGAATCATTTTTTTATTTTTTCGGAATTAAATGAGATTATGCAATAATCTTTCAGACCATATTAATTCTATTGGTAAAATCGTTCGGCTGAATTCAAGATGAATGACCCGCCGTTGCATGTTATTAGTGGTTCTTCCTGAGGCATGAAGCAAAAGCGGTTTCATCAGCATAATTCCTCCCGCATTCACATTGCAGGATTTTACTTCGGCATCAGTGAGATTAATCTGATCAGTTCGAACCACTCCTTTTAAATGAGAGCCGGGAATCACCTTTAAAGCTCCGTTTTCTTCAGTTGCAGCATCCAGATGAATTCGGATGGTAAAATTATCTTCCAGAATTTCTACCGGTGGCTGAACTGTTTTTTTATCAACAGAGATGGTGAGATCCTGATGATAAGCAACAAACCAGTTGGAGTCTGCAGGTTTGTCAAAATATATTGATTTTACTATGAAATAGTCGTGCCCGAAGCGGTTTTGAATGACTTCTTTCAACTGCGTATTAAATAGAAGCGGAAGGCATGCGGGAATCTCTTTTAAAAATTGCCGGATGGCAAATAAGTCGGCTGATTTACGAAAACTTGGTTTATTGCTATTGTTTGAATGAATTATATGAAGGATGTTTTGTATTTCGGTATCGGTGTAGACTTCGTTGATAATTTCAAAGCCGGTTGATTCAAATTCTTTCATGGCTCAATGCTGAATGAATGGTTGTACAAATATTGCTTACAAACTCTTTGGTGTAGCTGCCATCTGCATCCAGATCAGGGTCCAGGATCGTTATCTGTAATCCGGTTGCTTTTGAATGAGATAACAAAAGATAAAGGATCTCATTAAATTCCACATACGATAATCCATCCGGCTGTCGACTGTCAACAGCCGGCATAATTTCATCATTCAATACATCCACATCTATATGGATCCAAAAGCCATCCAGCATTTCATGCTCCACCATATTCAGGAAACTGGTTACACAGGCTTGGATCCCCATTTTTCGAAGCAGGTTTAGATCAACATAGTTGATATCGGATGAGAGAATTTCATTTACATAAGTTTCTTCATATTCCCGATTGCCAACACACCAAACATGGTGTTGATTTATATAAGGCTGCTGGTTTTGCAGGTTGGTCAGGTTTTCGTGTCCATATCCGGTTACAATGGCGAGGTCCATGCCGGCGGCACCTCCGGTTTCAGAAAGAAAGGATCCCATATAATCCGTATGGCCATCGAGGTAAAAAAGTCCATACCTGCCGGTGTTTTTTAATGCAAGTGCTGTTCCAATCAGGATACTGCAATCGCCACCAAGCAGAATAAGAAATTGGTTTTTATTCAATTCGGATTGTAGAACAGCAGTCTGTTCTGTTGCATAGGATGCAATCTGGGAAACATTCTTTACACCGGATGCTTCATCAAACGCGGAAGAATAGGGCGGAGCCGGAAGCTCAATAACCTGGGTCGGTTTGAGCGCTGCATGAAAACCATATTTTTTTAAATGTCCGGGTAGTTTTTTCACACCGGGTTCATGTCCTGGTATCGGTTCTTTCAAACCCAGATTAAAAGGGAGTTCTATAATGGTAATTTCAGGCATTCAGTTTTATTTCTTTTATGGGATTTCCGCCATCAATAAATAGCTTGCCATTTTTTTTCAGTGCCTTGCGGATTTTTTGAATGGCCAGTTTTTCTAAATCCGGATGGCGGCCATCTAATACCCCAACTCTGACTGCAACAGCAATATCAAATTTTTGCTCCCCGGGTTCCAGTTCAAATTGCTCAATGGCTGCTTTCCTGAATGCTAATTTGCCTGCTTTAATCTCTGCTGAAGAACCTGCTATTGCCTGTTGGATCGCTTTTTCCGACCGGTCAATTCCAAGAACAAAACCCTTGGAGGTGAAGTTGGTTATTTCTCTGGCCATTGCCCCAGGCCCACAACCAATTTCCAGTACTCTCAATTCCTCGGTTAATGGCAGGGAGGCAATAATTTCAGCGAGTCTGTTGGATAGTTTCGAGCTCATAACCTGAATTAGATTATTTTACAGGGATCAGGCCAAAATAGGAATTCCTTGTGTCAAGTAATAATTTATAGCCAAAAAATAATTTGTTGCCCGTCATACCACCAATGCCCATTTTCTTCATTTGCTCCGTTTGTGCACTGCTTACACCTTTCATATAGGTGACGGATTGAAGGGGAATCTGTAGTCCGTTTATTTCAATGGAAGAGGCTGCTGGCAGGCTATTGGCTGTAAGCGTATTTCCCCAGGAGTTTACATTGAATTGAACCGGATGGCTGCCTGGTTTTGCCAGTGATTCCGCTGTCGTTTTATCGGTTAATAATTCAAACATACTGGATCCGGTATCAAAGTACAGTAGGGTTGAATGGCCCTTTATGGTAGCTGGGAGCAGGATCCGCTTCTGTGTGTAGATAAATTCAGCCAGCCTGAGATTGGATGGCTGATTGATTAAAGTGTCTGATAATGTCAGCGTTTTTCCCGGGTAATCAATGATCGCCACCTGGCCGTCAATTATATCTGCCCCAAATGTGCCAATTATCACCGGTTCGTTTTTGTTTGACCAGTTAATGGCGTCCTTGTCAAACTGCCGGACAGGAATATCCTTTTTTTGAATGGTTGTCTTTCCGGAAAAGAAGGAGAGCTGATTGATTTTTTCAGTTGTTTCATTTAGTTGAATGGCTCGGGGAAACCTTGACTGAATCGCCAGTAATTTGTTTTTATAAAGCAGGGTGTAAGGAGAGCCCAGATCAAATTGCATATAAAATAGCCGGGGACAATGCTTCAGTTTGATTGGAATCAGCAGTGCGGTATGCGGCTCCCATCTGTTCTGGATACTGTCACCCTGCCATACTAAAGGAAGCGTGGTGGTTTTAACGGATCGAGACTGCGCGCTCAATTGGCCGGATCCTGCCAACAGAATAAAAATCCAGGTCAATAAATGCGGGCTAAAAATGTAATTTTTTGATTGCATCATCAGTAGTTTATTGTGATGCAAAACTAGTTGGGGGCTGGGCTGATTCAGACGTCAATCCCCCGACATTTACCCGACAATAGGCCGACATAATCCCTTTAGTCGCCATAAATTGAAAAAGATAATCCCTGCATTTAAAGCGTAAAGGATAAAAAATGGCCATAAATAATTGACAATTCCTGTTTTATCAAAATAGACAGCACGTATAAAATTATACCCCAGGGTTGCCAGTAAAATCAGCCAGAGAGAAATTTTCCAATACAGTTGGGTTCTGATCATTGTTCTTGCAAAATCAAGCAACACCTGGTTTTGAGGTTTTGCTTTTTTAAGCAAATGGGAAGGAATCAGAAAATGAACAAATGGAACGATGAGATAACTGAAACAAGAGAGACAAATTAACTGGAGCGCATGTTTTTCATTGCCTGAATCCACTTTCTCCATGTTCTCACTTGAATAAGTAGTAGGAGCCTTGGTTGTGCCAATCAATTCCTCATAGCTGGTTTCCAATGCGATTGCCAGGGATTTGATCGTATAGGGCCGGGGTTTGTTTTCTGCGTTTTCAATCCGCTGAATGGTTCGAACCGTAGTATTCGCCAGCTCGGCCAGCTCTTCCTGGGTGAGTCCTTTCGCTTTTCTTGCTGCAATTATTTTTTGGGAGAGTTCCAATTGCCTGATCTTTATGTAAAGATAAGTAAGGTGCGGATCGATAGATTAATTTGTGTCAGGAGGAATGGGAGTTAAATCTTTGGCATAAATTTTTACAACTTTCCCATTTTGAGAGAAGACAAGAAATAAGTTTTCTTTTTTCTTTTTGGCGATAAGTTTGTTTAAAGCCAATCTATTGCCTTCTAATATTTTAGTTTTAATTTCTTTTGTTTTCATCTTGGACCTCATTATCTGATGGTAATTTATCTATTTTCCAATTAACAGATGGTATTCCTGTGGTAAATTAATGCCTTTAAAATGATTGGTAAGTCCGTAAAATAGCAGCAGCGTTACGAGAATACCGGTTACCAAAATGATTATTGCCTGGTGCTCAGAAGTCAATATTCCAATCGAACGCTTCATTTTTTTACTGTGAATGGAGGCGATATGACCAAAAAAGGAAATGATAGCCAGTGCATAATAAGGAATGAAAAACAGGTTTACAGGAAAGCTGTTGATTCCTGCTGCACCAAAATAGAAATTGGTGTCGAGCTTCAGGTAAATTCGTCCAACCAAAACGGCACTGACATGGATGATTAGAAAAAAAGCCAGGTAGAGCCCGGTCAGAATATGCAGTTTTTCAAAAAAAGACTGGTTCCTGCTTTTTGTTTTGCGAAATAGGCTGATTCCCGAACTAATCTGAACCCCAACGGCAAGTAGTAAGATCGTTTCAATTACCGGATTTCGATAAATGGTACGCAGTGAACGCATGACTTCAATATGCCGCTCAATACTAACAAGGCTGGTAAAATGATTGAATAAATGAACGGCAATAAAGAGTGTAAGGAGTATTCCGGAAGTAAAATGAACCTGTCTTGTTTTCATTCTAAAACATTTATTCAAAACTCCAGACTTGTGCCGTACAAAATCTTGATCTCAGGTAAGAATCTGGAATTATGCTTTAATCATGACGCTGCCTTAAACCAAATCAAATCTATCCAGCAGGTTGGCAAATGCAAACATTAACAGCAAAATAAATAAAGTGTCAATAAAGGTGGATTGAATCCGGTCCATTAACAACGGGTAGTTTTCTTTCATATTATACATCTTTAGCCAACTCATCCAACCCATCTATCACGCCAATATTTTTTGGATTTGGACCATATTTATTCGTCCCGTATTCACTATTGGCAAATAACATCCAAAGGCCGTAAAATGGAATTATTTGAAACCAACCTGAATTGCCCAGGTCATGACATCGTTTTGCGCCCTGAGCAAGCATAAACCAAACAGCCGGTAGCAAAAACAGAAAAAGCAATAAAGGTTGATCATTTTCTCCTAGTATGAACATGAATGCAACTGCTACAATTACATAGAGGATATAAGAGAATCCATATTCCATTCTTCTGATTCTCCCGCTAAATGAAAAGGGTGCTTTAAACATGTTATTTATTTTTTCTATCTGAATAGGTAAGGTTGCTTTGCAGATGTTTGATCGTATATCCTTTGGCTGCTTTTAGTTCACCAGAATCGTACATATTTAATATAAGACGGGTGCTATTCTTACAAAATAGAAATAGTTTGACAAAAACTGAAATAGTTGGAAATAATTTTAATTCCCATCCCCTTCCCGAAAGGACCAATCCACATGCTGATTTAAATCCTGGCGGATCAGCAGATTAAGCTGACCCACATGATGTGCGGTATGCCGCAAATTATACAGGAATATTTCGAGGAAAGGGTAGTCCATATCTCCTGGTTCGCTTCCCTCCTTAAAACGGGAATGAAGGCTTTCCTCAGTAATACATGAAATCAGCAGCCTGCACTTTGAACGGATCTCGTTTATGTAATTCAACAATTCCTTTTTACTGTATATTTTATCCGGAATCAGATCATCAATGGATTCTGGTGGTCTTAGGTCTGTTGGTTGCTGCGTAAATGAAAGCCTGGGTAAAAAACCGGATGGCGGAAAGTTGGAGTAATAATCCAGAAAAATGATGGTGTGATAAGCAATATAATAAGCACGCTTATGGGTGTCAAAATAATGATCAGGTACTGTTTGGATACATTTGGTCAGCATATCAATTGCTGCACCAAACTGGTACCAAAGTATAGAACGAAGTAAACTTAATTCCATCGCCTTTAATCTTTTCTGCATTTAAAATTTACCCATAAATGGTTCAGACTTTTCCATATACTATGCGTGTAGGGCTGAGGGGAAAGTTCGTAGAAAATGTAGGTGTTTTTTAGGGAAGCACAGGATTTGACATGGACTTTAACATTCAGTACAAATGGTTTCTCTGTCATATAATCCAACATTTTGACAGTACCCTCAAATGTTTTTAAATCGCCGTTTTCTTTGGTTATTGTTTTGAAGGCAGTTTCAACCGGAATGATTTTTTCTTTGGAGATAGCCTGCCCGTTTATTTGTATCAATCCTTCATAATAGGCTTTCAGATTGGATTCTATGGTAGCGGCATCCATCTTAATATCTCCATCCAGGTACCATAAAAAAGCATAACTCCAATAATCGGCACTCGAACTCTTTCCCCAGCCTGGCGAAAATCGAATATCTTCCACCCCTTTATATTGAATTTGTGGAGCAAAGCTGATGGGGATAAGAAATCGCTCAATAGTCCAATCAGAGGGAATCGGAAGGGTATAAGGTGCTTCCCAGTTATGGCCGTCGAATGCAGGATTGGTTTCTTGCCCGTATACAGTTATAGAAACTGCGAAAAGGAAGATAAATGATAAATGTTTCATAAATGGTTTATTTAATGCGTCCAGATCATACCCTGAGGATTAATTTCCCAATGATATTTTGTGCTTCTCCAAATGTTGACAAATCCATTTTCTTACCTGATACAAGGAATGATACGACGTGGAATTTTTTATCTGATGCCTAAGTAGTATATTACCTTTTTGTAAGTTTTTCCAGTTTCCCTTTTCGCTTTACGATGTTTTTATAATCCCATTGGATATCTATTGATTTTTTAAGCCATCGCTTCAGATCCTTCGGTTTTATTTCACTGGCTGAAGTATAAAATATCGACGCGTCCTTAAATTTTTCCCCTCGTATTTTCAAATCTTCTTCTTCAAAATCGGCTCCACTCCAGAACATAAGACGTATACCCGCTTTCTGTTTGCTATACCCCACAATTGGGTTGCCATCCAGAAACCATACCGGATGTGCATGCCAAACTTTGTTTTCTGCATTTGATAGCTCCGTGGCAATTATACTATAGAGTTGCTCGCAAATATTTTTATCATCCGGATTCAAACCTGAGTGGTAGTTATTTATGTCTGAATGCATGTGTTATTTTTTAGTTAGTTCAGACAGTGCAGGAATTAAATCTGCCGTTATGAAACTGATTTTAGCTCGATTTTCTATGCAGGATGCAGACTGTTTTTTCAAAGGGTTAGATAAAAAATTGATAGCTAATCTCCTTACACAATCATCCACATGAATAGCTGCATGTGAAGCAGCAGGCACATTAATAAAGCTGGACTTTGATAGAGTTTTTGCAGCTAATTTTCCAAAGAAAGGCGGACAAACCGGATCATATTCGCCTGATAATATTAAAACAGGCACATCGCTTAGAACAGGATCAAATCTTTCTCTGCCAGCGCTATTTGGTTGCCATGCATTACAAAGGTCTGATTCAAAATCAATATTGAACGCCGTAAAATCAGGGTATTCTTTCTGTAAGTAAGCCTTGGTGTCCGATTCGTTTTTAGGCCTGCCTTCGTAACATAAAATTGCTCTGCTCTGGTAATCAGAGAATTTTCCAAAAGCATTCGGGTCGCTGAAAGCTACAACCCATTTCGAAAGAAATGCAGTATTCCCACTGGCAAGTTCTTTGATTGCTAACGGCACAAAGGGAATTGCAGAGGGTTTTAACATTGCACTCCAGATACTCCAGGCAAAATCATTACCGGTAAATGGATAGCTAGCTCCGCTATTGTTCATGGTAATAGGGAAAGGAGTTTTGTTCAACGTTTCTACAGCCTTTCTGAAATCATTTCTAATAGTAGGAAAGTTTGCTTTTATAGCAGCGTTTTCCTCCAGCACCTTAAAACTTATGGCAAAAGGCCGAACAAAATCTGGCCAGGGTGCATTGGGAGGATAGGGTGAATCCAGGATCATAGAATGGATTCTATTGCCATGATTCTTTAGCAGGTTCAGTGCCACGGTAGTTCCATGAGAAACACCGTAGACATTCCATCTTTCAATTTGCATACTGTTTCGAATGCTCTCTGCATCTTCTGCTGATTGAAATGAACTGAATGTGGAAATATCGATCCCGTTTTCCTGGTGCATTATTCTGCATTTTTTAAACAGTTCGATTTTATATGCAGCTATTTTTTCTGGTGAAAGATTTCTGCTTTCCATGAGCTTTAATGAATCTCCCAAATCCGGACATAAATTTGGTTCAGAAAATCCGGTACCCCGGTAGTCAAAAAATACCAGAGATCGGGTTTGCCTGATTTGATTCCAGGTAGTTGATTTCAGATATTTTGGTAAATTTTCTAATGTAGCTATACCGGGTCCGCCATGCAGGTATAATAAGGGTAATTCGTTTGTTTCACGTAGAGAGGATGCCATCACAACAGCCAGCTGAAAATATCCGGCGGCTTTATTGGAAACATCTCTGGGTACAGGAATTAAATAACAGGATACCTTGTTGCTATCTGCCCAGGTTGCATCCAGTCCGATTTTAGTACAGGAACAGGCATTATTATTGACCTGTGCATAGGTGCTGAAACAGGCAACAAGGAAAGCCGGAATTGCAATGAATTTCATGTCCCTGAATATAAGAACTTTAGCGGGTTTATGGATCAGTTAATCACCGCATTTATTTTCTCCCAAAGTGCATTATCAAAGCCCGAAACCGCAAAATCCGGATTGGTTGCATCCGATGCTTCTCCCATTCGGATTACTACCATTTTTCTACCGGGGATCACATAGATCCGCTGATCTTTTGCACCCATGGCAGCATACATATCAGCCGGTGCATTGGCAATAAGCGTGCCCGGATAAACGGTCTGATCATTGGGCAGCATGAATTTTGATTTGCCATTGAGCCACCATAAATAGGCATAGGAAGGATTGATAGCTTGTGAGGTGCTGGTGCTTTCTGTAAAGAACGCTTCATTTACAACCTGCTCCGTGTTCCACTTTCCTTTGTTAAGTGCCAATAACCCAAATCGGGCCATGCTTCTGGTGGTGCTGTGATAGATGGTGAAAATGGTGCCGAAATTCCATCTTCCATCCATCCCGATTTTATTCTTCAGTCTGGTATTGAAATAGTTCTCAAAAGGCTGGCTGCCTGCATCAGCTACTACATCGGTTAGTTTCTGAAATACATTCCCGTATGCCCAGCGGGTACCGGCATCCGCCGCATACGTGAGGTTGGATTTTATTACCAATTGTTTGGTGTCATCAATTCCGGAGGACATCGATAATAAATGCTTTACCGTTATCAGGTTTTCCTTGTCCTGCGACATGCTGGTCCATCCGGTTCCTATATAATCCGATACTTTATTATTAATATTCAACAGTCCATCCTGTTGTGCAAGTCCGGTTGTGGTTGCCACCAGGGTTTTTCCTGCACTGTTCCATTCCCATTCTGCAGCAGCATTATGCCCGTTAAAATACTCCTCTAATACGATCCTGCCATTCACCAGAATCATAAAGGATTTGGTGTTTTTCGCTATAAGGAAATCTTTTAATGGCTGAACGGCGTTTTGCTTCCATCCCATACCGGAAATGGATTGAGTTTCCCAGGTACTGCCCGAATTAGGCGGGAAATACATGGTGTCGGAAGGTGTTGAAGGATCCCCTGGTTCATCTTTGCTGCAGGCGGAAAGTGTTACCAGTAATGCTAAAAGGTAGGCGAATGGTTTCATAAGTAGTTGGAAAATGATTGCTAATTGGACGTGAATTTTTGCTGGAGGTTTAATTTATTTGCTTAAAACACCAATTAAATTCGCATTACAAAAAAAAGTAACGTAAAAAGCCCTGCTTTATTGCAACCTGCTTTTAAAGGATTTAATCCGCTTTTCGTATTCCTGCCTGCTTGAATTTTTAGATTGCCGATCCCAATCGGTTCGTTGTTCATTTAAGGAAATGGCCAGTTCTGCACAGTCAATTGCTTCCTGGTATCTTTTTAGTTTCTCCAGAATGTCCACTTTCTGGCGATAAAACCAGGCCTCCTTCTTAAGTTGTATCGCCTTGTTTATTAACGTAAGTGCCAGTTCAGGGTCCTTGCCATAAAAATAATGATACTCGGCTGCTGCACCGTATTCTTCTGCATTGGTAGATTTGTCATTCAGCAGATTTGCCTTTATAAAATCGGTTGCGTTTTTTTCTGTTTCTGTTTCAATCGGAAAGGAGATTTGTGTTTTTTCCCAGGCGATATAAAGCAGCGCATTATCAGGTACTACATCAATATCGATGGTCACTGATTCAAAATAGCGTTCTGTTGACCTGGGATTCACCTTGAATCGAAGCAGGTCTTTTCCGCTGTCGTAAGAGGATGTTCCGTAAAGAGATGTGTCTGTGTTCAGGATAACTGTCCATTCAGTTTTGCCAGGTATGGTAAAGAGCGAATAAGTGCCCCTACTAATTTTTTTATTGCCAATTGTTACAGGCTGACTAAAATAGATTTTTGTACAATTACCTGCCCCTGTCCGCCACAAGGTTTCATAGGGTACAAGTTCACCAAAAACTTTTCGGCCCCTGGCAGCGGGACGCTCATAGTTAATACGGATATCCGTTAGTCCAACCCGCTGTTCTATTTTCCCTTTTGGACTTAATTCAGGAAATACATTTTGCGAAAAGCATTCGATTGAAGTAAGGTGAAGCAGTATGATTATTACTTCTTTCATTGTAGTTATAGTTTACTAAATATGGAGTCGTCGTAATTTATCTCACCCGGATACCGTTCAATTGACATATCCGTTCCAAACTTTATTCCTTTCGATAAAAAGTATTGCCTTAATAAGGCAGATTTTTGACTACAATCAGCTCCAAACTCAATTTGTTCGTTGCTTTTTTGATAACCGCTGCAGTGAAAGCATAAAAGAACGGACTCTAGTAGGTCCCCGGATTTGTCTAAAAACAGAATGGCATTTCGGGGAAGAAAACATTGGGATATCATCCCATAGTTCGTTTTTTTGAAATAAAAATTGTTGAATTGAATATCAGTTAGTTCTTCAATATCAGACCTGGTTAATGCCTTCATTTCAATTATACTGTCCTCTATTAGCGTATTTCCTTTTATTGGATAATTGTTTTTTTGATGGCGAAAGGATATTAGTTTGATAGAATCTGCAACATTAAATGGGTAAAACTTGTTACGCTCAATTGCCGGATATTTATTGATATACTGGCAATCCAAGGCTTGCTTCAGTTTAGATTTGGCTACCGAGGGATTTTTCTTTTGAGCAAGACACCCATAAGTGAATCCTGAGAGTATAATCAATATCACGGTTTGTTTAGCTCCCATATTACTTAGTCTTTCTCTCCTGCACATTAAATACAGTTCCGGCCGGATCCTGAATCCAATGCATATTGGAAGGAAGCTCCTCCAACTCATCACAGGTTTCCACTCCATTGGAATTTAAATAACTCGTGGCTTCTTCAATATCCGGAACAGTTAACTGCAGCCAGGTTTCGGAATGGGTGTAGTTGTCCACACAGTCAAGCCATAGGATGTTATTGCCAAACTTAACTTCATGTGTTCTGGAAACAGTGGGGTTTTCTATTGGTTTTTCTTCAACTTCCAGTTTTAATACATCTCTGTAGAAAGCTACTGTTTGTTCATACTTGCTTTTTGGAATTTTTATTGCAATATTAATTCCTGCTTCAAATCTGTTGTTCATGTTTTATTGTTGAAATTTATTTAAGTTTCCAATATTCATAAATCTGATCAAGCCAATCCTGTTCAGTTGATAAACGGAGCGTTGGTGTTATTCCAATATCTTCAAATTGCAATAAGCCCCCATTGCGCATGTCTGTCGGGTAGAATGAAAATTCACCTCCGGCAACTGGAATATGTTTTCCATAGTTGCTTCCATATGCCAGCATCCCTTTGGTTTGCTGACCGGCAAGAATCACTCCTTTCAACTTAGATAATTGGTAGGCCGTTATTTCTCCCTGGCTAACGGTATTGGCATTAATCAATACAATTACCTTGGATTTATTTTGTATCTGCTTAATCCATTTAATATAGGGTTTCGACATGCCGTCTGATCCGCCGGTATTATTTCGAAGATCAAGAATAGTATAGGGGAGTGGACTTGTCGTTTTTACCAGCTGATGTAAACTGTCTGATTGCTTTCGCAAGCTGCCAATATTGGAAAAACTGCGTATACGCACATATCGAACACCGGGCATTGGTTCGCTTATTAAAAATGGATGGGCTGTATCCGGAAGGTTTACATAATCTGTCCCGGTTAATTTCTTTTTATATACACCCTTGTAATAGCTCTGATAAAAGGAGGAAAACAACAATTGCTGATGCTCATACCGTTCGATGGGATAGTAGATCAAATTATGCGTTAGCGGATGCAGATACACTGCTGTAAAGCGGTTCTCCCCGATTCCTTTTAACCAGGCAATTATTTGTCCGGGTTTGATATAGGGAACGGCTGACTCAACAGCTATTCCCTGGTATTGCCCTTCTCCTGTTTTTACCAGTGCCATTTTGTAATAATTGCCATACTGGTAAATGCCTTCCGGTACTTCCGCTGCTTTTGCACCAGCTTCCTTTTTTAAGGAATCCATGTTAAGGTTTACCACCGGCATGTCACGAAAATAATCGGAATTAAACAGCGAGTCTATCTGCTTTTTACTACTGAACAGGGAATAATTTACGCGCTGATAAAATCCAATATGATTATCCCGTACCTGTTCCAGCAATTCGGTTAAATAAAGCAATCGCTTCCATGCTGGAATGGTATCAGAGTATGTAATCAATTCCATTTTCTTCTGAATATAGTTCTCCAGCTTTTCTCCTTTAATCTGTTCTTTAAAGGAGTTCGTTTTTCGAAGCAGTGAATCCAGTGAATTGATTTCCCTTTGAAAACGACTGGTTGTCTGACCAAATGTCACACTCTGAATGAATAGAAAAAATCCAATCGTATGTATGCGCATGTCCTAATATCAGAAAAAAACCGGAAAAATACCCTTGTTGGCTTCCTTCTCTTATGTTAACTTCCTATTCCTTAAAACCTTTCCTGAAAATGCTCTTCCCTGATACTCCTTTCCAATCGGTAGCCCTGGCCTTATCCGGTGGCGGCTTTCGTGCTGCTGCTTATGGACTTGGTGTCCTGTCCCTCCTCAACCGAATCAAACTGACAGATGAAAATGGCCAGGAAGAATCACTTTTGGAAAGAGTCCATTTTTTATCCTCTGCCAGTGGCGGTACCATTACCCTAAGCGTATATGCTGCCTGCAAATCGGCAGGAATGTCATTTGATGAGTTCTATGCGCATCTCTACCCAAAACTGGAAGGACAAACACTGCTTGCCAGGGTCTTTGAGGTGCTGGAGAAGGAGGAATATTGGAAAGCCGGACCAACGGAAGGCAAGTTCCGAAATCCGATCAACGCATTCAGTCTGGTATATCATGAAACCCTTTTTGCAGTTATCCCCAATAAACTGGGAAACCTTCGCAGCCCCCGGGTGCCATCCCACCTGAAAGAAGTTTGTTTCAATGCCTCCGAATTCACCACCGGATTGTCTTTTCGTTTTCAATGTCACCAGGAACCGGAAAATCCTGCTGCAAGAGGGGGCGATTTTGGCAGCGATAGTGCCAGACCAAGCAGCAACGAAGCTTGGAAAACATTGGATGAACTTCGGCTTGCAGATATACTCGCCAGCTCCTCCTGCTTTCCAGGCGGATTTGAACCCATGCGCTATCCCAATGATTTTGCCAACCGGGAACTGAGCTGCGCCAATTTAGAGAACGCATTAGTTATTCAGCCAAATATCGGCAAGCCGGTAAATTCCCTGGCACTCATGGATGGGGGCATCTGCGATAACCAGGGCCTCGATTCTCTGATGAAAGCTTTCAGAAGATCTCCGCTGCAGAACAATCGCAGCAATCCCAATGGAGATGCATTCGATCTCCTGCTCGTTTGTGATGTGGCCAGCCATTTTATGCATCCAACCGATTTTAAAGATTTAAATCTTCCTGAAACCATCCGCCATAAAACACCGGATAGCTATTGGAATAAACTACATCAGTGGTGGAAGCAAATACCCCGTATACTCCTTGGAATTTTACTTGGCGGTATCACTCTGTTGCTATTTGTAATTGGGTATTCCATCGTTTATGGAATTCAACTGCCATCCATTATTCTGGGAGTTATAGCATTGCTTATAACAGTACCAGCTTTTTTTGCTCATCGCGCTCTGAAGAAATATAAACAAAAACCGGGCAGCACCATTTCCCTGCTCAATCAACCCGATCTCGAAAATATCATTCAACGCTTAGCGCCCAAAGCAGGTTTCTCCGCCAATCTCGGAAACAAATTGCTGAATTATATGCGCAAGCGTCCCTTGGCAGAATTGAGCCACTGGGTCACAGACCGTGTTAGTTCCGGAACAACATTAGTGGGGGATATCTTCCTGAAACAAATCCGGCGACAGATCTATTATAAACTCTTTGCCGATCCGCAAACCTTTTACCGCAGGGCCTATATCCCAATTTATTCCCTAAGCCGAACCAACAATAAAGACAGAAAGAAACCTCCTTTTGATATTCAGGGAAATGAGCCTGATGAAGATTATGCTAAGCGAAAAAAACAATTTCACCGCTTACTCGATCAGTACAATACCTTTTCTCCCGAAATGCAGAAAGTGGCTGATCTGGCTTATTCCATGGGTACCACCCTTTGGTTTTCACCGGAGGAAGAGGGAGAAGATTATACCAGCAATAAACGCAAAGCCCTGATTACATGCGGACAATTTACCACTGCGTATGAACTCTTACAGTATGCTTTATTACTCGAACAAAGCCGCCATTTTGATTCGCTTTCGGCTCCTTATCAGGATGAGGTAAATAAGGTGGTTCAACAATTAAAAACCCATCTCGATAAATTTCGTACAAATCCCTACTGGCTGGTAAAAGAAATGGAAACAGTTCTGAAAAACTAATCTTATGTCAATCAACTCCGCTTATGTACGGCCACCTTTTCGAAAATTGCGGGCCTATGCATTTGATCCTTCACTGTCCCTTGCGGTTGATACTGTTACCGTTAATACCATCACCTATCGGGTGGAATGGGAGGATCTTGATTTTTATTCAGCAGAAAAAAATCGCACCGTTCCATCAGGCGATTATATTGAAATCATTGACATTGATCCGGCATCGGGTGTACTGTACGATCCGGTAGATTTGGATCATCCGCACCTGCTTGCACAGGACGGACTCCATCCCGATGTAGGCGATCCCCGCTTTCATCAGCAAATGGTTTATGCAGTGATCATGGTTACCATTAAAAATTTTGAACAGGCCCTGGGTAGAAAAATTCAATGGTCTGATCGACGACTTCCCGCTGATGCCAGAATCCGGAATCATTATGTACAGAAATTACGCGTGTATCCACATGCACTTCGTCGCGCCAATGCCTATTATCATCCCGCAAAAAAAGCCCTGCTATTTGGTTATTTTCCTTCGAGAACCGGCGATGCCCGCTTACAGATTCCAGGTAGTACGGTATTCACCTGCCTGAGTCACGATATCATTGCACACGAAACCACCCATGCCCTGCTCGATGGTATGTACAGTCAGTATATTCAGCCAACCCATCCCGATACCCGTGCCTTTCATGAAGCTTTTGCCGATATCGTAGCACTCTTTCAGCATTTCTCGTTTCCGGAAGTATTGAAACACCAGATTGCAAGAACAAAAGGTGACCTGGCTTCTCAAAACCTGCTCGGACAACTCGCACAGGAATTTGGTAAAGCAATCGGCGGATATGGAAGCCTTCGGGATGCCATCGGTGGAATAGATCCGGCAACCGGACAATGGCAGCCCCGCCAACCCGACCCCAATGAATACGATACAACACTGGAATTTCATGCACGTGGTTCCATTTTAGTGGCCGCGGTATTTGAAGCTTTTCTTACCATTTACAAAAGCAGGATCCGAAAACTGTTGCGCGTGGCAACCGGCGGCACGGGTAAACTGGCCGATGGCGAAATTCATCCCGACCTGGTTGACCTGTTGGCAGAAACCGCCGCCAGCACTGCCCAGCGGATTCTGAAAATTTGTGTTCGCGCATTGGATTATTGTCCGCCTTTGGATATCAATTTCGGCGATTATCTGCGCGCATTGATTACGGCTGATTTTGATTTGGTAAAAGACGATGTGCATAATTATCGGATCGCCTTTGTGGAAGCATTTCAACGTAGAGGAATTTTTCCGGAAGGGATTAAAACCATGTCGGTGGAAGCGCTGCGTTATACCGAACTGCCCGCCATGAATCAACTCAAAATAAACGAAGCCCTCTTTGGTGAGTTTCTGAAATCTTTTAAAGATGATGTGGGTTACCTGACCGACCGGCGTGAGATCTACGAGAAAACAAAAAAATACATCGCCGGTAGTGAAGACACAAAAGCAGGATTGCATCACCGTATTATTTCCAAATTACTGGAGAAGATTTCAGTGGAAGACCTCTTGCAGTTAACTGGTCTGTATTTTGGCGGAACACCCGCCGATTGCAGGAAAAACGGATTTAATTATTCAAGCCGATCCAAATCGGCAGCCTATTGGGTAGATCATATGTGGCTGGCAAGCCGTATAAGTCCGGATGATAAAATTGTCAACCATGTGGTGATCACCCTCACACAACAACGGGGACTAAAATGCCAGCTGGATGAGAACGATCATTTTTCAATAAAAGGATATGCACCACCTGTTGCTGAGGCCAAAGAGAATTTATATGGCTTCAATGGAGGTTGCACACTGATTTTTGATCTGGATAATATGCGACTCAAATACGTGATCAAAAAAGGAATTGATGACAAAGCCCGGTTGGAAAACCAATTCCGCTATTGTTTTGGTAATAGTATGCAGGATGATCATACTTATTTCTCAGAAAACATATTAGCCGGATTAGCTGGTCCATTTGCCTTTATGCACAGTCACTAATACTAAATTTATTTCTATGAGTGCCATCACATCCGTTAAGATTCGAATGTATCGCCAGGGTTTTGGGGATTGTTTTTTATTACGTTTTTTCCAGGGCGAAAATCAGGTTTTTACCATGCTCATTGATTGCGGATTAAAGAAGAATGATGCTCGTCCGGAAGTGCCGCTGAAAGATGTGGTGGAGGATATTAAAAAACTGGTCATGCGAAAGGAAGGAAGAAAACAGGTGCCTTATCTCGATGTGCTGGTGGCTACACACGAACATTATGATCATGTATCGGCCTTTCATCCCACACTGGCCTTGTTTGATGCGTTTATAATTGATGAAATCTGGATGGGCTGGACAGAAAATCCGCGTGATAAAGAAGCGCGTCAGATCAATGCCTATCTGCGAATGGGACTGGCAACGCTAACATCCGCCGTAAAAGCATTGAAGAAAAAAACAAAGGAAGAGAAAAAATCCGGCTTTTATAAATTATTGGAAGATGGAGAACAGGTGCTTCAGTTCAGGGAAGCTTTCGAACTGGCACTGGAAGATCTGATGTATTTCAACGGCAATCTGGAAGCGAAGAAATCGTCGACGAGTGGAATTCGTTATCATCCGCTGGAAGATTTGTCGATTGATACGATGCAGGCATTTGATCATATCAAAACCGGGATTGGCGGAAAGAAAGCGCGACTCCGGTATTTTGAACCGGGTGATATAGTGGAAGCATTGGGTGAATTAACCGGAGTGCGTGTATTTGTACTGGGTCCACCAAGAAATTCCATGCTTAATAAGGATAAGCCTTCAGGTGGTGCAAAAAAAGAAGTCTACCTGGGATTAGAGGATCCGTCTCTGGTTGGATATATGAAAGGGGTATTACATCAGGATAATTGGGATGTGGAGGATGGTTCTCCTTTTTCAGAAGTGAAGACAACAAGTCTGGCTGATGCAAAAAAAGATCCCTGGTTTCAACGAACTTATTTTCACAGCTCAGAACGATGGAGAACCGTGGATGCCGACTGGATGGATGCTGCCGGCACACTGGCACTCCAGGTGGATGGCTGTATCAATAACAGCAGTCTGGTATTAGCAATTCAGCTGGTGGATTCAGAACGGGTATTACTATTCCCGGGAGATGCACAGGTAGGCAGCTGGTTAAGCTGGCAGGATCTGGCCTGGGAAGAGATCGATCAGTTTGGAAATATAACCGATCTGACAACTCGAGATCTGCTGGCCCAAACCATTTTATACAAAGTGGCACACCATGCCAGTCACAATGGTACACTCAAAGCATTAGGGTTGGAACTGATGACCCATCCCGATCTGGTTGCCTTCATTCCGGAGAAAGAAAAACAGTACCAGGGTATTCCTTATTCGCCGCTTGTAAATGCACTCCGCGAAAGAACAAATGGCCGCGTCATTTTTTCTGCGGACAGCAATTATAAACCCGAAGATTTGCTGAAAGGTGCCAAGCCCACCGGCCTCTCCGTAAAACGCTGGAAGGAGTTTATCGGCTGTTTGGAAGTAGATACTATGTATGTAGAATATAAGGTGGAGTTGTAAAAATGTAAATGATTGTACAAAGGTTATTTTTGCAACTTATTTTTTAAGTGACGTTTATGAATAGAGTTTGGGGGACAATAGCTGGGTTATATTTAATTATTTCATTTTTACTTGGTGTAGCAGTGTTTATTAAGACGCATACATTGTATGGTTTTTTTGTTGAATTTTTTCTAAATATGTTTATTTTAATGGTTTTTTGTTTTTGGATCATTTCAGGACTTTATTTTTTGTACAACAAAGAAAAACTGATTTCATATTCTTTATTGTTGATTGCGCTCTCTACCCAGTTACTACAAATTACCTTTTTAGGATTTACATTTTCCTTTGTTAGTGGCATTTATTGGGGTATTGGCTTTATTGACAGGAGTGAAAATGTTTTTATAAATAAAATTGAACTGTTGCGTATCTGGGTTTCCATTGGTTATAAAAAAGAATATCAGATGAGTTTGATTATTAATTTATTTGTACTTTTTTTGTTCATTTTAGTATATTATGAAAGTTGGAAAAATCAGGTGACAGGTAAGAAAAATTATTCGATCTATTTCTACAATTAATCTTCTTTTGTGTTTTCGTTTATTTCGTTTGATAAATTATCTTTGAGGTGTCAAATAAGTAAAAGATGGAAACGGTTTTTAAAAAAACCTCAAAGAACGATCAGGTAATTGTTAAGAAATACAGGTCTCAGGTTTCACAGGCCTTGGGTGCTATTATAAAGAGAAGGGGGCAGGAGCTGACTTTTCAACTTGGTGGTATGAAACAACCGTTTAAAGCTCCTAAATCAGCCGTTTTGATATTCTTTGAAATATTGGAAAAGATGGCAGAGGGAAGTACTATTGCTGTATTACTTTCAGACGATAATTCGGAACTCAGTACACAGCAAGCTGCAGAGATACTAGGCAGCTCGCGGCCACATATAGTGAGCTTATTGGAAAGAGGTGAAATTCCGTTTAAAAAAGTTGGTACTCATCGGAGGGTTCGATTAAAAGATGTTTTAGCCTACCAGCAAAAAATGAAAAAAGTCAGAGCTGCTAATTTGGATGCACTTGCCCGCGAGGCGCAGGATCTCAATATGGGTTATTGATTGTAAATATCAAACTTGTCTTATGCAAGTTTTCCGAATTCTTTAGTTGCTCTTATTTTTGTTTCCACTTTTTCTAGGACTGAAGCATGAAAGCTGTAGCCTCCATCTTTATGTAAATACCAATAGCTGTCAGCAATTGAATACTTGAAAGTGATAGTTCTTGTCCATTGCCAACCGCTACCACCATAGTGTTCAATGGGAAAATAACCCTTCTTGATTACAATGCCTATAAATGGGGATGCTAGTTTCTGATTCAATTAGGTGATATGCTAATGTGCTGTTAACTAAGTGAATATAAATTACGAATGATATACGTAGGCATACTCTAATAATTGCGTAAGAAAGATTAATTTCTTCTATTAGTTGAAATTACTTTTATGGCGATCGTAGAGAACAACTTGCCGTTCCACGACTTCCAGGGGAGGATTGGAAAGTTTATGGTATTTCGGGTAGTATGTGGCAATACCATACTCCCGGATGGGATTAATTTACAGTAAGACCAGTCAGCTCCTTTATTTTGGTCTTCAAACTGCCTTTTCCATAACCCGTCCAGCTGTCTTTTATAATGCCATCCGGACTAATCAATACATAATTAGGAATGCCGGTTACACCATATTTCGCATAAATGCCTCTGTTTTCTTTTAAATCACTCAGGTTATTCCAGGTCATTTTAAAATAGTCGGATGCTTTTTTCCACATTTCTTTACTATCGCTGGTTAAACTAACCACCGCTAATTTGTCTTTGAATGCTTCCGATATTTCTTTCATTTCCGGTACGGACGCATGACAGGGACCACATCCAAAACTCCAGAAATCCAATAAGATGTATTTCCCTTTGAAATCTGCCAGATGATACGAGTTGCCATTCAAATCGGTCAGCAGGGTATCGTACATGGGCTCGCCAATTTTTGCAATATGCGGCGGATAGAGTATGAGACCAACCATTTCTCCATCCGGACTGTTCATTAAATTCGCATCTAATCGGTCATAGATTTTTTTAACAGGAGACCTGAATTCTTCTTTATTGTTCCATTTAATCAGATTGGCTATACCACGCAGAATCTCAAGCCGCACCGGAGTGATTGTTGATTTCTCGAGAAGAGCCAGATTGTTTTTATATATTTCATATTGACAGCTGTCTGATAATTGATCTATTGAATCAATTACCCTGTTTGCCTTTTCTTTTTCTTCGTTCGTGCTCTTTTCATCAGCATTGCGCTCCCTGATTAAGCTGCTTCTTTTTATGGAAAGCTGTTGAAACTTATTCCATAAATCTCTATTCTCATTTACAAAATAGGCCCATTCTTTTTGCTCGGGAATATCGCTGATCACCTTCCAGGTATATACGAGATGGTTTTCTCCTTTGATTTGAATGGTATGTCCCGCTTTCGCCCACAGTTTCAACCCCAATGAGGGAAATCCATTGCCATAACAACTGATGGAATATTTTTCTACATTTTCATTCTGCGGATCATACTCAATTCGAAACCTGCCATTTACCACACTGTCCTTTGCAGCCTGACTCAAAACTGTTCCATAATCTTTCATCAGCGTAATTTCGGCACCATCTTTAACGCCACTCAACTGGCCCGTTATCACAAAAGTTTTCTGGGCAAATAAACTGGTTGAAACAGCTGCCAGACAGAGAAAAAGTAAAATGGAATTTTTCATTTCTTATTAGTTTGATTACTCCTTCAATAATTCAGGATTCACCAGTCTTATCATCGCGCTGCTTTGCTCATTGGCAAACAACCGCGCTTCATAGCGTTTATCGCCTACTATGGCTACCATAAAGGAAGTGTTGGGCGGAATGCTACCCAGGTTTTCGGCCACCATTACCAATTCATTGTCGGCCTGAAGATCTGTTGCATTCAGTTTTATCGTGTAAGCCTGCTCTGTTAGACGAATGTTTTTAAAGAGAAGTCTGCCATTCAAAAAAAGCGCAATGGAATCACCATCCACCTGGGCATTATCATAAAAGCGCAGTTCAATGGTTTTTGCCGTAATTGGAATAACCGTTTGCATAACATTTTTGCGCGTGCTGAACTTTTTCTCTGCCGGATCTGAAGGTGCCGTAGTTACAGGTGCCGGCGCTGATGCCACCGGAGCAGTTGTAGCAGGAGCAGTTGTAGCAGGAGCAGGTATAGCTGGTGCAGGATCAGTTCTTCCCGGCGCAACAATCACCATCGTCGGTTTCATTTCCTTTTCCTCCGGGAAATTGGTACGGGCGGTGATTTGTGAGATACTGTCAATCAGAACCGGATCATTGCCTCCCACAAAATAGTTGTCAATTATAAAATCCCATTCATCATTGAATAGGGGTTTGTCCATTTTCTGCAGATGCACTTCCCCGTTTTTACTGTTTTTGGCATCCCGGCTGGAACTGGTACCATCGAGGTACATTTCTTCTCCACCCGGACAATTGAAATCAGCTACCATCATCTGTGCACCGGCATCCGGACGAATTTGCATAATGCCACCGGTTCCGTAATCGTCCAACAGCACCTCATCCCACCAGATTACCGAATTGGTATTGGGGTCGAAATGCCCACGCAAACTATAGCGCTTGTATTTATTTTTCTTCTGGTAGTAATATGCTACCCCAATCAGCTCATCACCCGATTTCACTATCTTAACTTCGGCCTGAGCCCCCTTGATTTTCCCCCTCCAAACACCGGTAATTGTCTGTGCTCCCGCATCAACAGTTCCAGCCATAAGCAGGAACAAAACAAGGGCAACCAATAAAAAAGGGCGGCGATTCAATTCGGAGAATCTCTTCATGCTGGACTTTTATTCTGCCCAAACTAACGAAGTAATCTGCCAAATTCGTTCGCCACCCCTCATTTTTATCTTTCCATTATGACTTTCCCACTTCTAACTTCCCACTTCCCACTTCCCACTTCCTAAAAGGCTTTCTTCTCCTTAATCGTCTTCAACATCTCCTTCACCGCAGCCTCTATCTGTGCATCTTTTCCATTCAGGAAATCCTCATACGACAGGGGCACCCGAATATCCGGCTCCAATTGCAGGTTCTCCGTTGGTCTTCCTTCCTTGCCAATAGTTGCAATCATTGGAATTCCAAATACAATGGTCGGATCAATCTGCTGCTCCCACCAAACGGCCGTTCCAGTGCCCGGTACCGGCATCCCGATCAGCTTACCCACGCCCTGCTGTTTATATACATATGGGAAAATGAAGGCGTCGGAATAATTGCTTTCGCTCATTACCACACAACTGGGTTTGCTCCAGCGCCCCATTGGTTCACCGTCTTTCAACTTGTTCCCTTGCGGTGCAAAATCGAGGTAGCGTTTGGCGCTTAAGAAATTCAGCAGATCATCGTGTAACCAGCCACCACCATTGAAACGGGTGTCTACAATCAATGCTTCCTTATCAAAATTCTTTCCCATTACCACATCAAACGTGGAACGGAAACTTCCATCATTCATACCCTGCACATGCACATAACCTACCTTTCCATTACTCAGTTTATTTACCATTGCATCCATCTTCTTAATCCAGCGTTTGTACATCAGGGAGGCTTCGTCCTGGAAACTGATAGGTTTGGTAGCTTCCTCCCAGCGTTTGCCTGAAACCGGATCAAATAAACTGAGTAAAGTATTCTTATCTGCTTTTCGATTTAATAGCGCTGTCCAGTCGTTCTCCTGACCAATTGCCACCCCATCAATTTTCTCAATTACCATACCTGCTTTCACCTTGCTTTCTGCACGATCCAACGGACCTCCTTCAATTACTTCGGTAACAAGCAGACCATTGCCTTCCTTGCTCTCATCATAAAGCAGGCCCAGTGCAGCAGTAGCATCCGGGTTTTGCGTCTGCGGACTATAGCGTCCGCCTGTATGCGAAGCATTCAGTTCACCAAGCAATTCACTCAACAGTTCCTGGAAATCGTAGTTGTTACTGATATGTGGCAGAAAACGGGCATAGTCTTTTTTCAATCCGGCCCAATCCAGTCCATGTAGTTTGGGATCATAAAATTTCTTCTGCACCTGCCTCCAGGTATGATCAAAAATATAATCGCGTTCAGCTGCAGCATTCAAAACCATTTCTCCATCAATGGCAACCGGACTAATCTTACCCGCTTCATCAATCTTTACCAATGATCCGCGATTGGTAACAAAAAGACTCTTGCCATCTTTGCTCATTTCAATGCCGCTTGGCGTGCCGCCCAGTTTAGCCAGGATTTTAGTTTCGCGGGTACGCGGTTCAGTAACCCAGAGGTCATAGCCTTTCTCAAAAGCGGCCAGGTAATAAATCTTGGAGCCATCTTTGTTCACTGCATAATCTGCAATAGAACTGGAATTAATAGTAAGCTTAGCCACCCTGTTCTCCAAATTCTCCACCAACGGACTCCACTTTTTCACCTCCTCCTTTTTCACCTCTTTCCCCTTTTCCTCCTTTTTTCCCTCTTTCTCCTTTGTCTCCTTTTCCCCCTTCTTCTCCTTCTCCTCCAACAATGCATACTCCTCCTTACTCAGCTTAAACTTATCATACAGCTCCTGATCAAAAAAGCCTGCATAAATATCCACTTCCCGGCTTCCCTGATTGGCCAACGATTTCCTTCCCTCGCGGGCACTGGTCCATAGTACCACTTTGCCATCCATACCCCATTTCATGTTATTCTGCCCAAAACCACTGCGCAGGGGATGATCGATACCTGCGCTGCCATCCGCCTTAATCATTGCCATATTACCGAGGAACATGCTGCCTTCACTATCATCACAAATAATCCACTGGCCATCCGGACTCCAATTAAAATCCCAATCGCCATCGGCATAGGAATAATTATGTCCGGTTGGCAACAAGGTGCGGGTTTTTTTTGAAGCGAGATTATATACTTTCAACTGATTGCGCTCCGCCACATAAGCGATTTCTTTACCATCGGGTGAAAACTTCGGCTGGTATTCTTCCTCAGCAGTAGCAATCAGCGGCTTTTCATTGATAACCGTGGCAGCATAAAAATAGGGCTCTTCCGTACGTGCAATGGAGGCTTCATAAATATCCCAGTTATCATTGCGTTCAGCTGCATATACCAGGCTTTTTCCATCCGGATTCCATTTCACCATACGTTCCTGCTGTGGTGTGTTGGTGATGCGTTTGGTTTGTTTGCCTTCCACACTGGTAACAAAGATTTCACCACGGGTTACAAAGGCTATCTCCTTTCCGTTGGGCGATAATTCAAACTGTGTAACATTTCCATTGATGGAAACATTTTTCGTTACGCCGGCTCTGCCATCATTAAAAATCTGAACGGCTAATTTTTTCGGTTGCTCACCCTCTTTCAGTGTGTAAACCTCCCCATTATATGTATAACAAAGTGTATTGTCCTTACTGGCGGTCAGGTGGCGAACCGGATGCCGATCCAGTTTGGTCAGCTGTTGTTCGGCCATACGATTCAATACCGGAGCTTTATAAATATTCTGATTGCCATTTTTTTCACTCAGGTAATAAATGAACTGGTCATCGCTACTGAAAACCGGCTCACGATCCTCTCCTTCAAAACCGGAGATTTTCCGAAAGGTATTGGCCGCGGTTTCCATTACCCAGATATCACGCGTAACAGATGAGTTGTGGTGTTTGCGCCAGGCATCTTCATATCCCTTGCGATCCTGAAAAACGATTTGCGTTCCCTTGCTGTTATACCGGGCAAGATCCATTCCAGCTGAACTCAGCAGGATATTACGGCCACCTACAACCGAAACGGAATATAAGTTCTGAAACAACCTGGGACTATAAAACCGGATATTCTTTTCCGGAATATTCCGGGAGCTTCCAAAAATCACCTGTTTGTTATCGGGCGAAAAATCGAAGGGAAAATCGGGCGAACTGTGGTGTGTTAACCGAATTGGTGTACCACCGGTTGCGGGCATTACAAATACATCGAAATTCCCATAACGGTCAGATGCAAAGGCCAGGTTTTTTCCATCTCGGCTCCAAACTGGCATCATGTCCTGTGCTTCATGAATGGTTAGGGGGATGGCTACCCCGCCGGCTGCATCTACCCGGTAGATATCGCCTTTATAACCAAAGGCAATAGTTTTACCATCCGGACTGATAGCAGGGTATCGCATCCAGAGTGGAGACTCCTGTGCCTGGAGTGCCGTTGAAAATAAAAGGGCCAGCAGCCCTTTGAAAATAGGTTTCATGCTACAACTGTTTAGTGCCTTAAAGTTAAGGATGGAACCATCGCGCACACCCTATGTTTAAACAAAGCTTTTAAGAATAGTAGAATCGTCGGAAATTCACCTAAACGAACTTACTATGGCAACAGCCCGACTGGAACTGATCGAAGCACTCAGGCAAACAGCTGCTAATTTGCGCAATGGTGCCTATTATGCCTGGGGTCATCATGGAGGATGCAATTGCGGCAATCTGCTGCAGGTAGTGACGAAACTCAGCAAAGAGGAAGTTCTGCAATATGCGCACAGTGGAATAGGAGAGTGGACAGAAATTGCAGAGGAATATTGTTCAGTAACAAATGTTCCGCTGGGACTTATGATGTCCAAACTCATGGAGATTGGTCTCACCCCTACGGATATCCATTACATAGAATACCTGGAAGACCGGGAAGTACTAAATGCACTGCCGGGTGGTTTCCGCTGGCTCAAACGAAACCAGCGGGAGGACGTGATCCTGTATTTCGAAACCTTTGCACAGATCCTGGAGGATAAATTGCTGGAACAGGTATCGCTGGATAAATTATTGGAGACCTCCAAAAAACCGGTTCATACCGAATTAATCAGCCCGATTTCCATATAATGTGTCTCCGCAGCAATGGGTAGTTTTCGAATCAGTTGGAAAAGTAAGCCCGCTGCTGCGGTACCCATTTCAAAGCCCGAAGTCTTTACATAAGGAAAAGAGAAGGGCAGGTAGCCCGGCAGAACCCCATCGCTGATTCCAACAAGGAAGAGGTCTTGTGGAACCTGAATTTGTTCCTGATAGATTCCTTTTATAATACCAGACAGCAATTCATCGCTCATGGCAAAAACGGCTGCTGGTCGCGCTGCCGAATGCCAGGCGTTGAGAAAGGCCGTTTGTACTGTCAGTGGATCGTCGGAAACAACAAGTTGCACGGCTTCTTCCGGCCAATTGAGTTCATTGAGTGCCTCTTTAAATCCGGAAAGACGATCTTCGCTGATCGAAAGCCGGGTGTCTGCAAAGAAACCCATGATCCGGGAACCGGGTGTAACCGCCTTACTTAGGGCGGTCACCGCTAATGCCGCAGCATCTTTTCCGGGCATTACCACCTGATGTGCCAGGGAATTGTGGATTACCTTGTCAAAAAACACAATCGGCACCCCGGCCGCCATCAATTCCTGAAAATGCTCTATATCATGGCTTTGGCGCGATAGTGATACGAGCACTCCATCCACCCCCATATTGGCACAGATCTCGGCATTTTCGATTTCCCGGTCGATGCTGTCGTTGGAATGCAGGACCAGCAGGTTGTATCCACGTGCATGGGTGGCTTCTTCCACCGCTTTAATAAGGGAAGGAAAGAAAAAGGGGGCGATTTCCGGAATGATCAGGCCGATGGTATGGCTGCTGCCGCGGCGGAGGTTAATCGCCATATGATTTGGCTTGTAGCCCATTTTCTCGGCCAGTTGTTTGATATTCTCCCGCATAGCCGGACTGACATCCGGATGGTCTCGCAGGGCTCTTGAAACGGTGGAAGGATTGATATTCAGTTTTCTAGCTAAATCTTTGATCGTTACTCTCGCCACAAAAAATGTTATTATTTAATTAAAATTTGTTAATTTTAGATCAATATGTAACTTGTACACAACAAACGATTGCGAAACCGTTTGCAGATCAAAAGGTAAAAAACTCTTGATAAAAAGTTCGAATTTGATTGCAGATGATGCTGACTGATTTAAAACGATTGATCAAGCAGCATTAAGCTTGTCCTGATTGCCTATAAAAGACCGGTTAGTCACCGGGATTTGGGTAGTGTGGCTTCAATTTGTTTTATATGAAATCAATATAAAAACCGTCACGAAAACCAAAACTCAACAACTATGACTGTTGCTTTGCCACGATGGGTAGGGAGGCTCTCTGTCTTCTTACTATGTATCTTCCTCGGCTCCTCTATTCAGGCCCAGGAACGCGTTCTCACAGGAAAAATCACGGATTCAAAAGATGGTACACCAATTATTGGTGCTACTGTTACCGTAAAAGGAACCACCATTGCGTCTTCTACTGAAGCAGATGGAACTTTTCGTTTAGGCGGTGTGCCCGCTGATGCCAAAACCCTGGTAATTTCTTCTGTTGGATTTGGAACCAGAGAAGTTGCTATTACCGGAGATGTTGTATCTGTTACCCTTACCTCTTCCAATGCCGACTTAAATGAGGTAGTGGTGGTTGGATATGGAACAGCACGTAAAAAAGACCTTACCGGTGCCGTTGCTTCGGTTAAGGCGAAAGATTTTAACAAAGGTGTAGTTACGGCTCCTGATCAATTATTACAGGGAAAAGTAGCCGGTGTTCAGATCCTGAACAATTCCGGTGCTCCTGGAGCAGCTACTACTGTACGGATTCGTGGAAACTCTTCGATCCGTTCCGGTAATCAGCCGCTTTATGTAATTGACGGAGTAGCGTTGGACGGACGTACTGCCCGCCCGGGTATCAATGCCGGTGGCGTGGGAACCATTCCAGGCAGTAACCCGCTGAACTTTATCAACAATGCCGACATTATGTCAATGGAGGTGTTGAAAGATGCTTCTGCTGCGGCAATCTACGGATCAAGAGGTGCAAATGGTGTAATCATCATCACAACTAAAAAAGGTTCCGGTGGACAAAAAGTTGATGTAAACGCATCTGTAGGGATGAGCAGAATCATGCGGTCTTTAGATGTACTGGACGGTAATGAATATCGTGCTGCGCTGGATAAATATGGCTTAACCAGTGGCGATTATGGCGATAATGTGGATGCCATGGATGCCATCACCAGAAATGCCTTTACACAGAATTACAGTGTAGGTGTATCAGGTGGCAATGAAAATGGTAAATACCGGATTTCTGCCAGTTACCTGAATCAACAGGGAATTATCCTGAAATCCGATTTTAAAAAATATACAGCCGGAATTAATGGCTCGTATAAATTTCTGGAAAGCAAAAAACTGGGACTTGATTTCAATGTAACTGTTGGTCATAATACAGAAAATGCTGCTCCCATTTCCAATGATGCCGGTTTTACAGGAAGCATTGTAGGGCAGGCATTACAATGGAATCCAACCCATCCGTTGCGTTTTCGTGCATCCAATGGTGTTGATTCACTTTATATTATTCCTCAGTTTGGTAGTACTTCTATTAACCCGCTGGTTATGTCTCAGGCTTGGGACGATATTTCCAATACAACCAACGTGATGGCCTATATAGCACCCTCCTATAATATCGCAGATGGATTGGATTATCGGTTCCTTTATAGTATTAACCATCAGGTTAGTAATAGAAAAAATCAAATCAGGAGCTACCTGAATCTGGAAAATATCCAGAATCGTGGTTTGGCGAACCAGGCAAACGGAACGCTGACCACAACACAGATGACACACACATTAAATTACATTAAGGAAATCGGAGATAATATCACCCTGAGTGCATTGGGTGGTTATGAGTACATGAAATTCCGCTATATGGGGAATGGTATTTTTGGACAGGATTTCGCTAATGTTAGTACCCCTTACTACAACTATCTGCAGTACACTACTCAGGGGTCCAGACAAATTGGATCTTTTGATCAAACCTCCGAGCTGCAGTCCTTTTTTGCAAGGGCAATATTGAATTTTAAAGACCGCTATATTTTTACCGGTACCTTCCGTTCAGACGGCTCCAGTAAATTTGGTAAGAATAATAAATATGGCTATTTCCCTTCACTCGCACTTGCCTGGAATATTCATAACGAAGCATTCATGGAAGATCAATCCATTTTTGATCAGTTGAAATTCAGAGCAAGCTGGGGAAAAACCGGTAACCAGGAATTTCCGGCATTTGCTTCTCAGGAAACATATAATGCAGGACAACAATCCTTCAATCGTGCTACACTTGAAAACAAGGACCTGAAATGGGAAACTTCAACAACCATTAACCTTGGTTTAGATTTCTCTGTTGCTAAAGGACGCTTATTCGGTTCGGTTGATTACTTCAACAAAAAGACCTCCGATATTCTTTTTGACCGAGATTTAGCAGATCCGGTTCCTGTTGGTTCTGCCGCTACCTGGGTGAACCTGCCAGGTGAAATTCTGAACTCCGGAGTTGAGGTTATGTTGAATTACCTGATCGTTAAAAACAGCAATTTTGCCTGGGATTTCGGTGTAAATGCCACTTTCCTGAAAAATGAAATCACCGGCTTTGGCGGGTTGGTTATTCCTACCGGCGGACTGAGTGGACAGGGTATTTCCGGAACCAATATTCAGCGCTTTGTAAACAATCGTCCTTTAAATGCGTATTATTTAAGACAGTTTACCGGTATTGACAGAGATGGACAGGCAGGGTTGGTTGACGGAGGTGCATCCTTCTTCTATTTGGGTGATCCAAACCCGAATATGCTGTTAGGATTGACAACCAACGTGAGTTATAAAAAATTCAATCTGGAGGTTAGCATGAATGGTGCATTTGGTCATCAGTTGTATAATAACACAGCTAATACTGTATTGCCAATCAATAATCTGGGTACCAGAAACATTGCAAAAGATCTGATTAATCTTAATCCTCAGGAAGCATTGTCAAGCCCAATCACTGCATCTTCCCGTTATCTGGAAAAAGGAGATTACATGAAACTGAGCAACGCTACCTTAAGTTATAACCTGGGTGGTTTCGGTTCTGTTGTGAAAAGTGCTACATTATTCCTTACCGGGCAGAATCTTTTTGTAATCACCAAGTTTACCGGATTTGACCCAGAGGTAAACGTGGATAAAAATGTAGCAGGCCGCCCATCTTTCGGTCTTGAATACATACCTTATCCAACTGCGAGAAACTTCATTTTTGGACTAAACTTTTCTTTCTAACTCAATCAATTTTGAGCCATATGAAATATAAATTAATTCTAACCGCATTCATGGTCTCCACGTTGTTCGGTTGTACCAAACTGGACGAGCCGGTTGACTCTGCGATTACGGGAGATCAGGCAGACGATTTGTTTGGTGGCTCCAATTCCGCACCACCAGATATCAGCGCCTTATTGGAAGGAGCCTATTTATCCACCCGCTTACCTTATCAGGATCAGTCCCGGGTTTGGGCAGCAATGGAACATACAACGGATGAAGTAATCGGACCCACACGTGGTGGCGACTGGGATGATAACGGTGTTTGGCGCGTATTACACAGCCATCAGTGGGATGCAGACCATGCCTTCCTTGCAGATACCTATCGTGATCTTGGAAGGATCGTATTTGCTACTACTGACTTATTGAAATTCAATCCAACTCCTGCGCAGGCTGCAGAAGCAAGATTCCTGAGAGCATATGCTATGTTTACTATTCTTGATGGTTGGGATCAGGTACCCTATCGTGAAGTTGATGGTACGCTGGATCAATTACCTCAGGTAAGAAAAGGTACAGAAGCATTAGACTATATTATGTCAGAACTCAATGAGATTTTGCCAAGTCTTACCGATGGTCCGGAATACAAAGCCAACAAGGATGCTGCTAAAGCACTCCTGATGAAATGTTACCTGAACAGAGGGGTATATGCTGATCGTGCCAATCCAACTTTTGCTGCTGCAGATATGCAGGAAGTAATTGACCTGGCAGATGAAATCATCAACAGTGGAAAATATGCCCTGAATGATAATTTCTTCGACAACTTCGCACCGAATAATGATGATTTGTCGAAAGAGAATATTTATACTGCTGAAAACCGTGGTGGTAACAGTAGTGGTGGTGTACGTTTCCATTGGTTCTCAACCCTTCACTACAATAACAACCCAAGTGGATGGAATGGTTTTACCACGCTGTCTGATTTGTATGACAAGTTTGAAGATGGAGACACCCGCCGTGGAATGGCATATCCGGGTATGACCAATGTATCCGGTTTGCGAGTTGGATTTCTGGTAGGTCAGCAGTTTAATCAGAACGGAGTTGCATTGCAGGACAGAAGAGGAAATAACCTGGCATTCACCCGTGAAGTAAAACTGAAAGAAACTGAAAATAACCTCGAAATCACCGGAATCCGGGTAATTAAATATCCAATCGATTACGTTTCTGGTGATAATGTGGACAATGATTTGGTTTACCTGCGTTACTCCGATGTATTGCTAATGAAAGCAGAAGCCCTGCTTCGCACCAGTGGTGATGCATTAAGTATTGTGAACTCCATCCGAACCAAACGTGGTGCAACAGCACTGGGTTCAGTGAATCTGGATCAGTTATTGGATGAAAGAGCACGTGAATTGTATTACGAAGGCTGGAGAAGAAATGATCTGATCCGCTTTGGTAAATTCCTCGGAACCTGGCAGGAAAAAGCGGCTTCCGGTCCGGAGCGCCTGATCTTCCCAATTCCTAACCGTTCACTGGCTGCGAACCCTAACCTGGTTCAAAACCCCGGCTATTAATTTTTAGTATATTGCAGTAATAAGAGGTCATTAGCAATAATGACCTCTTATCATTTATAGAAATTCGACTATGCAAAAATGGATGATTGGCTCACTTGTGCTTGTTTTGCTTTCTTCCTGTAACGTTGGAAAAAAAGAAACCACCGCATTTACCCTGATGGAAAATACCGGTGTTGATTTCATTAATACAGTTACCGATACCAAAGACTTTAATATTTTCAGTTACCGCAATTTTTATAATGGTGGTGGTGCTGCTGTTGGTGATATCAACAATGATGGATTCATTGATCTCGTCTTTACTTCCAATATGGGAGAAAATAAAGTTTACCTCAATAAAGGCGATTGGAAATTTGAAGATATTACCGAAACAACCGGAATTGGCGAGAAAGGTAAATGGAGTACCGGAGTTGTAATGGTGGATATCAATGCAGATGGCTTACTCGATATCTATGTCTGTAATGCCGGTTACCAAAAAGGCATGCGCCAGGAAAATTCCCTCTTCATCAATAAAGGAAAGCTGAAATTCGAAGAAGCTGCCAAAGCATACGGATTGGATAACGATGGCTATTCAACCCATGCAGCTTTTTTCGATTATGATCTGGATGGAGACCTGGATTGTTTTATTCTCAACAATAGTTTTATTCCGGTTAACACTCTGAACTATTCCAACAAACGCGAGCTGCGTGCAAAAGACTGGCCGGTTGCTGAATTTCTGAAAGGTGGCGGTTCTTTCCTCCTGAGAAATGACAACGGAAAATTCGTTGATGTAAGTGAAAGTGCCGGCATTTATGGAAGCCTCATCAGTTTTGGCTTAGGAGTTACTGTGGGAGATATCAATGGTGATCATTATCCTGATATCTATGTTTCCAATGATTTTTTTGAACGTGATTATTTATACATCAATAATCAACAGGGAGGTTTTACCGAAGAACTCGAGAAAAGAATGCAACATATCAGCCACTCTTCCATGGGAGCGGATATGGGTGATATCAACAACGACGGACTGCCGGATATTTTTGTTACCGAAATGCTGCCTCGTGATGAATACCGACTTAAAACAACCACTTCCTTTGAACAGATAGAAGTGCAATTATTAAAACAACGATCCGGTTTTTATAACCAGTATATGCAGAATACCCTGCAGGTAAATAATGGCGATGGGAAATTTGTGGAAACCGCCTTCTATAGTGGTGTCGCGGCTTCCGACTGGAGCTGGGGCGGCTTGTTATTTGATGCCGACAACGATGGTAAACAGGACCTCTATGTTTGCAACGGCATCTTCCGTGATGTAACAGATCAGGATTTTATCAACTTTTTTGCCAATGAAGTGATCCAGAATATGGTGATGACCGGACAAAAAGAAGAAGTGGATCAGATCATCGAAAAAATGCCCTCCAACCCAATCCCAAATAAAATGTTCCGTAATGCAGGTGATTGGAAATTTGAAGAAGTGGAAACAGCATGGGGACTTTCTACTCCTTCCTTCTCCAATGGTGCAGCTTATGCTGACCTGGATAATGACGGCGATCTGGATCTGATCGTAAACAATGTAAATCAACCCGCCTTTGTTTATCGCAATAATGTACGTGAACAACAGAATCAGCCCTACATCAGTTTTAAACTGATTGATTCGGGCTTAAATAGAAATGCAATTGGTGCAAAGGTTATGCTCTACCAGGGAGAGGAAAAGCAAATGCGTGAGCTCGTGCCCTCCAGAGGATTTCAGTCCTCCGTCGATTATAATCTGCATTTTGGACTGGGAACAAAATCCATCGATTCCGCCATTGTTATCTGGCCGGGAGGATTCCGTCAGCTGGTGAAAGACCTGGAGCCCAATAAGCAACATGTCATTCATCGGGAAGCTTCCTTAAATAAAATGGAGCCAATAGCTATATCATCATCCAGATTACTGGCATTATCCGATTCAACCCAATTTGAAAAACATACAGAAGACGATTATATTGATTTTTATAATGAACGGAATATTCTCTGGATGACATCCAGAGAAGGTCCAAAGGCAGCCAAAGCAGATGTGAACGGAGACGGACTCGATGATCTTTATATTGGTGGTGCAGGCAAGCAGGCGGGACAACTATACCTGCAAACAGCATCCGGTTTTAAAAAATCAACACAACCTGTTTTTGAAGAATTTAAAAATCAGGAAGATGTAGGTCTGGCATTCTTTGATGCCGACAAGGACGGTGATCCTGATCTTTTTATAAGTGCCGGAGGGAATAACCATACCGCTCAAAGTGGTTTATTAAAGCATCGATTGTATATAAATGATGGTAAAGGAAATTTTAGTATATCAATTGCTCCCTTGCCTGAAAATCAGGCCAATTGTTCTGTTGTACTTCCATTGGATATAGATGCGGATGGTGATCTGGATATTTTTATTGGTGGTCGTTCCATGCCATATCTCTACGGGCAGCCAGCCAGTAGTCAGTTGCTGTTGAATGATGGCAAAGGAACATTCAGTTTGTACACAACTGATAAAGGCAATCCATTCAAACGAATCGGACTGATTACCGGGGCTGTTTGGGCAAATATTACCGGAGATGATTCGAAAGAACTTGTATTGGTGGGAGAATGGATGAATCCTTTGGTTTTTGAATGGAGAAATAAACAGCTGCTGCAATTGCCTGATTTCTTTAAAGGCTATTCCGGCTGGTGGCAAACCATTGCTTCAGCAGACTTAAATGAAGATGGATTTGAGGAATTGATTCTGGGTAATCTGGGTGATAATTTTTACCTGAAAGCAGATAGTGCGCATCCCGTAAAAATCTGGTTGAATGATTTTGCAGAAAACGGGATGGTGGAGAAAGTTATAACCCATACAGTGAATGGGAAAGATCTTCCTGTTTTTATGAAAAGAGAATTAACCGAACAGATTCCTTCTTTGAAAAAACAAAATCTCCGGAATGAACAATTTGCTGATAAATCGATCCAGGACCTGTTCGCTAAAAAAATAATTTCAGGTGCGAATGTAAGAGACGTGAATTATACCAAATCATGTATTGTTACCACAGGAAAATCAGGCATCGTTTCTGTTGAGCCCCTTGCATTTCAACTGCAGCTTTCGTCCATTCATTCCATCCATGTTACTGATTTAAACAGAGATGGTAAAAAAGATCTTGTGTTGGGTGGTAATATGTTCTGCCTTCAGCCGCAATTTGGTCAGCTGGATGCCAGTTTTGGTCAGGTATTGCTGAATCAGGGAAATGGAAAATTTCAATACCAGGCAGCGCATGAATCGGGATTTTATGTGCCTGGTGCCATTCGTGATCTGGAAACCATTCAAACCAAACAGGGAATGAAATTGCTTGTGCTTCGCAATAATGCAGTACCACTTTTATTTAGTTATTAATCCGGGCAGAGTATGAAGAATTTTGTAATTATATGGAGTTGCTGCCTGCTTTTTCTTTTCGCCTGCCGAACTAATTCGCATACCGCTCAATTTGATCTGCTGGAATCGGCTGCCACCGGACTTGATTTTTCCAATAAACTCAGCGCGGACTCCAGCTTCAACATGTTCAATTACATGTATTTCTACAATGGAGCAGGAATTGGGTCAGGTGATTTTAATAAAGATGGAAAGATTGATTTGTTTTTTGCCTCCAATCAGGGGCAGAACAAACTTTATTTAAATACGGGAAATCTGAAATTTAAGGATGTTACGAAAGAAGCACTTATTCCGGATGACAAAGGCTGGTCCACCGGCGTATCGGTAGTGGATATCAACAATGACGGATTGCTGGATATTTATATATGCCGGGTATCAGGTTACGAACAGCTTCCGGGTAAAAACCAGCTGCTTGTGTGTCAGGAAATAAAAGAAGGCATTCCGGTTTATAAAGAAGATGCTGCTGCTTATGGACTTGATTTTTCCGGGTTCAGTACCCAGGCATCTTTTTTTGACTTTGATCGAGATGGCGATCTGGATCTTTTTTTATTGAATCATTCCATTCACCATAATGGCACTTTTGGAAAAAGAGATCGTTTCACAGGTACCATGCATCCTCAATCCGGTGATCGGTTTTATGTAAATGAAGCTGGTAAATACCTGGACAAAACAAAAGATGTTGGAATTGAAAGTTCCGTAATCGGATATGGATTGGGCATTGTGGTAAGTGATCTGAATGCGGACGGCTGGCCTGATATTTATATCGGAAATGATTTTCATGAAAATGATTATCTCTATATCAATACAGGCCAGGGGAGTTTTCGGGAAGAACTCACCGAACGGATGCAGCATACCAGCCAGTTTTCCATGGGCGTGGATGCGGGCGATGTGAACAATGATGGTCTGCCCGATATCATTTCAGTTGATATGCTGCCTTCTGATCCTGAAATTTTACGACGTTCTCTTGGAGAGGATGAATACAATCTCTTCATGATGAAAATCGGATATGGATATCATTATCAATATACCCGAAATAACCTGCAGAAAAATAATACTACCGGGGTGTTTAATGAAGTGGGCTTGTATGCCGGTGTTGCTGCCACCGACTGGTCCTGGGCCCCGCTCTGGGCAGATTTTGACAATGATGGGTTTAAAGATCTTTTTGTTTCCAACGGTATTCCACGCCGATTGAATGATATCGATTATGTAAATTTTGTTACCAATGAAAGTATCCAGGAGAAAATCCGTTCATCCAGCCTGAAAAAAGAAGACATGAACCTGGTGGAACAGTTTCCGCAGATTAAATTACCGAATGCCTTGTTTCGGAATACCGGTGATTTTACCTTCTCTTCCGAGGCATTTATTGTAGAAAATGACCGACTCAGTTTTTCCAACGGATCTGTTGTTGCAGATCTTGATAATGACGGGGATCTTGATATTGTTACCAATAATATTGATGAGGCGGTTTTTGTGTATAAAAATAACCAGCAGCAATTGGATAGTTCCAACTTTCTGCAGCTTGAACTGATTGGTCCGGATCAGAATAAAAATGCTATTGGAACAGCAGTTTATTTATATTCCGATTCAAGCGTTATTTTATACGAAAAATTTCCGGTACGTGGATTTCAATCCAGCATGGAACAGCCCCTGCATATTGGAATTGGTAAACAAAAGGTGGATTCTGTTCTGTTGGTTTGGCCGGATCAGACTTTTCTCAGGCTGACGAATCCGATACTGAATACAAAAACTCAAATCCGGTACAAAAAAAATGCGCCCGTCTTTGACAGAAGGTTTGCGATTCCAAAAAAAGAGCAACTGCTGGTGGAAGATATCTCCGGCATGTTTGATGTTCAGCTTGTTCACAAAGAAAATCCTTTCGTTGAATTTAACCGGGAACCCCTTATTCCCTATATGCTGTCGACAGAAGGTCCTGCGCTTGCAATTGCAGATATTAACGGTGATGGAACAGAAGATTTTTTTCTTGGTTCCTCAAAATCAAACAAAGCGAACGTAATGCTTCAGTCAGCAGCTGGTCGGTTTGTAAACATGCAGCAGCCTGCTTTGGAAGCTGATAGTATGTATGAAGAAGTGGATGCCATCTGGCTGGATATCAATGGTGACGGTTTTCCTGATTTAGTTTCTGCAAGTGGAGGAAATGAGTATTATGGGAAAGATTCTAAGTTGTTACCCAGAGCCTATCTGAATGATGGTAAAGGGCTGCTAAGCTTATTGCCGGATGCGTTTCCATCTGTTTATCTGACAGCCTCCTGTATAAAAGCAACAGATTTGAACGGCGATGGTTTTATGGATCTTTTTATCGGTGCCAGAGCAGTTCCCTATGACTACGGTACTATCCCCAAATCGTATTTTCTTATCAATGATGGAAAAGGACATTTTACAGATCAGACGGATCAACTTGCACCGGATAGTGGGCTGTTGGGATTGGTGAAGAATGCAGAATGGTATGATCTGGATGGAGATGGGGATAAAGATTTATTACTTGCACTGGAATGGGATGCTTTAGTTGTGTTGGAAAAGGAACAGTCAGGATTTAAGAAAAGAAAAATACTGGAGAATGCAGGCTGGTGGAATTTTCTAATGCCGGTAGATATCAATAAAGATGGCCTTCCTGATTTGGTGGCGGGAAATCAGGGGTATAATAATCGCGTAAAGCCAACAATGGAGGAACCAGTCCGCCTGTATGTGAATGATTTTGATGCAAACGAAAAAAAAGAACAATTATTGACCTACTATATCAAAGGGAAAGAGACTCTTTTTGCCAATAAAATGGAGTTGGAAAAACAATTGCCTTCCCTGAAAAAGAAATTTCTTTTTGCCGGTGATTTTGCCAAAGCTGGTCTGGATGAAATAATTGATGTGGCAAAGTTGAAGGAATCGGACCTGCTGATGGTGAATAATTTCAGCAGTGGCTATCTGTTGAATAAAGGCAACTGGAAATTTGAATGGCATGCTTTTCCCTGGGAGGTTCAGCTTAGTCCGTTTCGGTCTGCAGCCCTGACTGATGTGAATGGGGATGGGTGGACAGATCTGCTGGTTGGGTCTAATTTTTATGCCAACTCCATTCAGATGGGCAGGAATGATGCCGGTACGGGTGGGGTGTTGATTAATGAAGCAGGAAAAGGGTTCAGGTATCTTGATTGGAATCCGGTAATGAAAGGAGAGCTTCGTCGGATCTCTCCCATTAGAATTAACAAAGAACTGGCTTTTATTATTGCCAGGAATAATGATAGTCTCCAACTGATAAGGTTTAAAACGGATGGTCAGAAATAAGGATAATAAACCTTTAATTCAACTAACTGACTTTCTGATTGAATAGTAAGGTCTTGCGGCAGCTCAGCATATGGAATTGCCATGTTTATCAGGTTATAATCTGATTTGTATCGTTCCAGGGCCTCAAAAGCAAGATGAACCTGATTGAAGTGGCCTTTAAATGCGGCTACCAGTAAATTTTTCTTATAAGGCATCTGCTTGAATGCGATCCCATCAGGAAGCGCTTCCTTAAGTTGTGTATGAATTGAAATGCTCGCATTCAACTGGTTGATACTGCTATCGATTCGATAGATATTAAAAATGCGCACACCCTTATAATTGATCTTCTTTTCTGCCGCATATCGAATTAGAGAATCATAAACAAGCTTCATTTTTGGCAGCAGGTCATCCGTTTGAACCAGAATGGATTTTAGTAAGTAGGTGGTATCCTGAACAGTTGTACGCTCAATTTTAAATCCATACAGGATTTCCGTATTATTTAAGTAAGAGTTAATTCGATCCGCTAATTCCTGTACCGGATCATTTTTTACAGGGAAAAGGAACTCATATCCTTTCTTGAAATATTGCAATCGAAGGGCGGAGGTAGATGGCTTATTGGCATCCGGTTGAATCAGCAGACGAACCGGTTTTTCATAATTCCCGGATGTATGGATTTTAAGGAGGTAAGAATAAGGGTTGATTTCCTTTAGATCCAGACTCGTGTCATTTCGGATCTGTTCGGCAGTTTTATCAGCAAAAACGGGACTTGTAATTGAAATCTCCGTTCTGAAATTTTTAGTCATCAGTACAAGTACAACCAGCAGAATTGCCAACAGCAGGCTGGCAATCAGAATATTTTTTCTTTTCATATTCTTTATAAAATCGGGTAACAGAGTTTGATTCGTATTTTATCCTCCGGTTGAAAACCAAATCCCGGTGAAAGTAAATCTTCGAATGGTAACATATATCCAACCAGTGAATAATCTTTACGGTACTGATCAATTGCTTTATATACTTTGTCAATATCTTTATAGACTCCCTTGAATTCAGCAGTCAGCATTTGTTTTCCTGCGGGTAGTTTTTTTTGACCGATTCCAAGAGCTACCTGTCTTTCTAATATGCAGGATACCACCACTCCTGTAAAAATATTGATCCTGCCGCTGTCCGTTGGCTGCTGATAAAAAATCCGTCTGCCCGACCATTCCACGGGATGTGTTTTTATATGATTAATCAGGCTGTCAAACAATTGGGTGGTTGCTGCCGCTTTCTCATCCGGCAAAATTGTTTTTGTCATAAACAGATAACAACTGTCGGTTATTTCTTCTTTTTTAATTACAAAACCATAAAATCGTTGCGTGTCATTGGTGAAGGCTTCCAATTCTTTTAAACTATTTACCACCTGTTGGTCAATCGGATCCGGATCAATCCATCTTTTCCAGATCGTTCGATAAACAGATGCTTCAACAAGGCAATGCCCTTTAACCGAAGGATCTGCTGAAATAGAAAAGTCTACCCTTCGTTCTATGTCATCTGTTTCAATTGCCAAAACAATATGACCTGGTTTGTCTGCAACCAGCTCAATACCATGACCATCCATATACAACCCCGATCTTTCACCATCCAGTTTCCCAATTTCCGAACTGTCGGCATTTACAAAAGGATGAAACCATTTCCGAAGTTGTTCTGCTGTTCGGAATTGATCCATGGTACGATTTAGAGAATAGGGAACTTTTGCAGTTGCACTGAACTGGATAGGAACTGAAACAGATGTTAATAACACCAGGCCGGTAACACCCAACAATAAAATAATAATAAACTTCCGACCTTTTAACATAAATGGTGATTACTTGCTATAGTGTTGGTAAATTTAATAAGCAAGCCGCTAAATTCTGCTATTATGAAGAAACTATTTATTAATCTGTCGTTTGTAGCTGTTTCATTGCTATTGGTGCCCGAAATCGCCGCTCAAACCATCGATCCCTGGAAGCTCTCCGCTTCCAATCCGGATGCCTCCGCATACTATGGAATTACTGTGGCTAATGGAATGATTGGCCTGGTATCTGCACCTGCTCCCCTAACTGTGAAGGAAGTAGTACTTGCAGGCGCATACGATCAATACGGGCGGGGCAGGGTCAGTAATTTTTTGCGCAGCTTTAATTTGTTGAATGCAACGCTTGAAATTGATGGAAAACTCATGGATAACCACCAGGTTTCCAATTTTACGCAAACACTCGATATGAAAGCCGGCGCCTTTACTGCCAGTTTTGATTATGCTGATAAAGCAAGGGTGGAATATAGTTATTATGCCCTTCGACATTTGCCTTATACTGTGTTGATGGATATCAGTATTCAGGCGAAAAAAAATATTGTAGTGAAGATGGCAAGTGTTATGGAAGCACCTGATGCATTACGCGATGTGCAGAATTATTACAATGAAATTGATCGACCCCATGTGGTGCTCAGCCTGCTGACCTCTTCTGCTAAGAGTCCGGCTGGCAAACTATTGCTTTGCGCCTCCAATACTTTTTTATTCGAAGAAAAACATGGACATGAACCCCGGGTGATTCATGAAATGTGGGACAATAATCGCCACCTGATGAAATTCAGTAAGGAATTAAAAGCAAATGAAAACTATCGCTTTGCAATTGCCGGCTCCTCTATTACTTCCGCACATCATGATGATCCGCTGAATGAAGCCGAAAGGCTGACTATTTATGCCCGACTCGAAGGAAGAGAACGACTGCTCAAATTCCATCAGCAGGCATGGAATGAACTTTGGAAAAGTGATATTACTATTGAAGGTGATCCACAGGCACAACAGGATATCCACAGTATGCTCTATCATCTTTATTCCTTTGCAAGAGAAGGAACGGCATTCTCTCCATCACCAATGGGATTATCCGGACTGGGATACAATGGACATGTATTCTGGGATACGGAATTATGGATGTTTCCCGCGCTGCTGACGCTGCAGCCTGCTATCGCCAAAAGTCTGGTTGAATATCGGTTTCAGCGGCTGGAAGCTGCCAGAAGAAATGCCTTTTCCAAAGGCTTTAAAGGAGCCATGTTTCCCTGGGAAAGCGCCGATTCAGGCGTGGAAGAAACCCCGGTTTGGGCATTAAGCGGACCATTTGAACATCATATCACGGCCTGTGTGGCCATTGCAGCATGGAATTATTTTTGCGTTACCCAGGATAAAAACTGGTTGCGCGATAAAGGATATCCCATACTTTCTGAAACTGCCGATTTCTGGGCAAGCCGGGTAGAACGTGCTGGTCCCGGACAATACAATATCAACAATGTGGTGGCAGCGGATGAATGGGCTGAAAACGTAGACAATAATGCCTTCACCAATGCAGCAGCAAAAGCGAATCTTCGTTTTGCAACAGAAGCCGCCAAATTATTGGGACTAACACCGAATGCAGATTGGACATTGGTAGCTTCCAATATTCCGATTCTGAAATTTCCGGATGGTGTTACCAGAGAACATGCCAGTTACGAGGGCGAAGGTATTAAGCAGGCAGATGTTAATTTGCTTTCTTATCCTTTGAAGGAAGTGACGGATCCCAAACTGATTCGGAAAGATCTGGAATATTATGAACAAAGAGTTCCCGATGAAGGAACACCGGCCATGACGCAAGCCGTATTTACAACCCTCTATGCCCGTCTTGGAGATAAGGAGAAAGCCCTGCACTGGTTCAAAGATTCCTATTTGCCCAACCTGAATCCGCCCTTCAGGGTAATTGCAGAAACAAAAGGTGGAACCAATCCTTATTTTGCAACCGGTGCAGGTGGGGTGGTGCAAAGTGTGCTGATGGGTTTCGGCGGATTGGAAATAACACCAAAAGGAATTGTGCAGATTAAATCTGTACTGCCTGCCCATTGGAAAAAACTGACTATTACAGGGGTGGGGCCTGATAAAAAGACCTTTGTTGTACAACAGTAAAAAATAGCTTATGGATCTACGTTTTATTTTAAAAATGATAACCGGAATGCTTTTGTCCCTGACCGGTATGGCACAGGACAGTTTACAAAGGAGTCCGGATGTTCTCTATGCCGAGCTTTTTACTGATGTACAAATGGCACGAATATTTCCCGATGGCAAAACTTTTGCAGATGCCATACCGGTTATGAGTCCGGAGGAAATTTTACTCGCTTATCGGAAAGCACAAAAAAAACCGGATACCAAATTTTCTCTTAGCCAATTCGTCCGAAATTATTTCATATTACCTGATTCCACCGCTTCCGCTTTTAAATCCAATCCGAATCATTCTATAACAGAACATATTCAGGAGCTGTGGAAAGTATTGAAAAGAGAAAAAGATACGGCAATAAAAGGCTCTTCTTTACTGACGTTACCACATCCCTATATGGTGCCAGGCGGACGATTCAGGGAAATTTATTACTGGGATTCCTATTTCACCATGCTTGGATTGAAAGAAAGCAGGGAATATGAATTGATGGAGAATATGATCGATAATTTCGCCTATCTGATCAATACCTATGGGCATATTCCCAACGGAAACCGAACTTATTACCTGAGTCGTTCACAGCCTCCATTCTTTAGCCTGATGGTGGAATTGCTGGCTTCTGTAAAAGGAGATCAGATTATTCTTCAATACCTCCCTGCCATGGAAAAAGAATACCGGTATTGGATGGAAGGTGCCGACAACCTGAAGAAAGGACAGGCCTTTAAACGGGTGGTTGCAATGGGAGACGAATCCATCTTAAATCGCTATTGGGATGAAAGCGCCACACCCCGGCCGGAAAGCTATAAAGAGGATATGGAAACAGCCAATAAATCAACCCGAAATAAAACCAGCGTATTCCGCAATTTACGGGCTGGTGCCGCAAGCGGATGGGATTTTAGCAGCAGGTGGCTGGCTGATGGTAAATCACTGCCAACCATTGAAACCGCTGATATTATTCCGGTTGATCTGAATAGTTTGCTGGTTGGGGTTGAAAACAGTTTGGCGAGAGCATATAAAATTGCAAAGGAAGATTCCCTTTCAATGCTATATGAAACTGCTGCAGAAAAAAGACAACAGGCTATTGAAAAATATTGCTGGAGCAGAGAATTGAAGTTTTATACCGATTACAATTTTAAAAGAGGATCGCTAACCAAACAGATTACGCCTGCCGGATTATTTCCCTTTGTTTTCTTCTCCCATAAACAGGGGTATTTAAGTTTGATTGCAAGGCAGTCAGCAGTAGTGGTGCAGGAAAAATTATTACAGCCGGGAGGATTACAAACCAGTTTGCAGACAACCGGCGAACAATGGGATGCTCCCAATGGGTGGGCACCGCTTCAATGGATGGCAGTAATGGGATTGGCAAGAAGCGGACAAATAGGATTAGCAAAAGAAATTGCACAACGCTGGACCCGCCTGAATGAAAAAGTGTACAAAGAAACCGGTAAGTTAATGGAGAAATACAATGTGGTGGATTTAACCCTGCCGGCAGGTGGAGGTGAATACAAGGCGCAGGACGGTTTCGGCTGGACCAACGGCGTTTATCTTGCGATGATTGCCTGGTTGAAACAACCTGTTTAACTCAATTCTCCTCTCAGTCTCCTGGCAGCCGTTTGCAGCGCCTCTTGAATAGCTTCCTCAATAGGCTTATCCTGTAACCAGGCGTGAACAAATCCTGCCCAGAAACTATCACCCGCACCTGTGCTGTCTTTCACCTCAACTGGTGGTGCAGGCCGATGTTGCCAATCCTGTTTTGCTGTTTTATACCATACACCTTCACTACCGCAGGTTAAACAGGAAACTGTGGCCGGAGAATTTGCCAGGAAATCTTTCGCTGATTCTATGGTTTGTTCCTTACCTAAAAAACGGCTTATATCATCCAGACTGAATTTCAGAATTGGCTGGAAAGAGAGTACAGCTTTAAAAATCAGGGAAGCATTGTTATCATGGCTCCAGATTTTTTCGGAATAGTTCCAGTCTACACTCAGTTGTTTTCCGGCTTGTCTGGCCCGCTGTAATGTAGTCAGAATGGTTGTTTGCGCCGGTTCTTTACTTAAAGCAAATGCCGTGGTATGTATAAGGTCTGCGTTTGTATACCAGGCAGGATCAATCCTTGCAATCTGCATATCGGCATCCCTGTAAGGAATGAAATCCGGCGTGCCTTTGCTTTTTCCAACCGCAATCATACTGGTTCGATGATTGGGTGAAATTTTAATCAGACTGGTATCGATTTGTTTTTGTTTTAAATCTCTCAGAATGATTTCTGCAAACCCGTCATTACCTACTGTTGCAACCAGTTGGGAGGAGGTACCCAGTTGATGAAGAAACCGGCAAAAATTAGCCGGACTGCCGCCTGGTTTTATTTCCAGTTGAGAAGCCATTGAAAGATCGGTTACAAAATCTGTAGAAACGGCATCAATCAATGCTTCTCCTATTGCCAATACCTGTATTGATTTCATGTTGCAGTTTTAAGTGAACAATCGTTTCCCTTCCAGATAATTGATAGCCAGTACATGTCCGCCTGCACTCCAGGTGCAATGCGGAACACCAATGGGTTCTCCTGTTTCTCCATGCAAGCATTCATTGTATTGAAAATTGTTCTTTCTATTGCCAGCTTCAATCTGTGTTGTAACTGTCGTAGCAAAGTCAGTATCGCCCGATTGCATGGCAGCTGCTGCTAAAAATCCATTCCATACCGGCCATAATCCGCCATTGTGAAACTCATTCGGTTTGTTTCGGAAATTATAAGCAAAATTATTTTCCAGTTCTTTCATGTCAGCGTCCGCATAATTGATGGTCGGATAAAAAGAAGCAAGCATGGATTGTTTTCTTAGGGCATGTCCCTGTATGTATTGAAACGCCTCCTTGTTTTCTTCAGCATTTCCGATTCCCAGTAGTATAGCCAGGCAATTTGCCTGCAAGTCAAACTGATGGTAAATTCTGGCGGGATTAAATCCCATTAACCAATAGCCCTGAGGAGCTGCATCGAGTTGATGTTTCAGGTTTGGCGCATAGAGTGGCCCCGTGCCCAATCGATTCCAGAAATTGTTTTCTATAACTTGTTGAACAGCCCTGGCCTTAATTAACCAGTTTTCCTTTTCATAAACAAGGCCAGCTAAACGGAGCGCCCATACACGAAGCAGCTGATTAAAGAGAATATACCCATGCTGAATGTATTCATCGGCCCAATCGCCACTTTGCGGAACATAAAGCAGCTGTTTACCATTATATTCCCAGGCATCCATAACCGAAAAACATTTTTCAACCTGGTGTATATAGGTTTGCGCAAGCGAACGATCATTTTGCAGTAAGGTATATTGGCATAAACCAATCACCGCCCAACTGGGATTATCGGCTCTTCCAACCGTGCCTCCATAACTAACTCCCTTTCCCGGGCTAACATTGGAGGGCATAAATCCGACGGGGTGCTGATTTTTAAAGATAGTATGAAGGGTTGCCTGAACCGTTACAATCAGGTCCGCTTCTCCGCTTAACAATGCAGCCAGGCTGTTGATGGTTCCATCGCGGGTCCAGATTCTCCGGTAATTATCCTGCTCCTGCAGGCTGGCAACAAATCCATCCGGCGTTGATGCTTTACGCAGGATTTCAATGGAACGATGATAATCTGATAAGTTAATCATGGCTCAATGGTGCGGGTTTGATTCGTAAGGTAGCCATTGCAGCTAAAAAAAGAAGGGCTGCAGCAAACAGGATGGCATTACCTGGAATGCTTCCAAGAAGAGTGGTATAAATCCATCCAAAACTAAGGGTTTGCAAAATCATGGGGATTACAATCATCATGTTGATGATGCCCATATAAACACCATAACGTTCTTTCGGAATACTGCCTACCACCATTACATAAGGAATGCCCATCATACTGGCCCAGGCAATGCCAAAGCCGATCATTGGGAGAAAGAGCAGGGTACGATCGCTTATCTGTGGAAATGCCCATAATGCCATACTTGCCATCAGCAGACAGGTTACATGCAGCCATTTGGCGCCCATTTTTTTTGCCAGCCAAACCAATAAGAAGGCAGATAAAAAAGTTACGATATTATAAAAACCGTTTACTTGTCCGGCCAGCACTACAGCATCTTCATATGCAGCGCCGTTGCTATCGGTGTTAAAAACAGAAGCTGCAATACTCAGTGAAACATATTGCCAGTAACAAAACATGGCATACCATTGAAAAAGATAAACCAGCGCTAATTGCCACATAACCGGCGGCATATTTTTGAGTGCGCTGCCGATTTCGCGGAAGGGCTCTAGCAGTCCTTTTTTCTGTGCTTTAAGATTGGCCAGTTCTTCGATGGTTGGGGGTATTTCGGGTGTTGTCAGAACAGACCATAAAACTGAAAGAATGGAGCAGATGCCACCTACAAAAAAGGAACCATACACCCAATAAGGGATTCCGGAATGAGATGTTCCGGATATAATGTCTTTGAAAAATCCGAGTGATAAATTAGCCAGGGTAATTCCCAATCCGGTAAAAAAGCTTTGCGTTAAAAAACCGAGGGGCTGTTGTTTTGCCGGTAGTTTATCGGCAATGAATGCCCGGTAGGGTTCCATGGCTGTATTATTCGCTGCATCCAGGATCCAAAGAAGTCCGGCTGCCATCCATAATGCCCGGCTGAATGGGAAGGCAAATAAACAGATACTGCAAAATAGGGCGCCGATCAGAAAATAGGGTTTCCGTCTTCCCCAGCGGGGATGCCAGGTTCGGTCACTCATCGCACCAATAATTGGTTGGATAAGGAGCCCGGTCATAGGGCCGGCAAGATTTAAAATCGGAAGTTCTTCCGGTTTGGCTTCGAGAAAAGTATAGAGTGGGTTTATGGCTGTTTGCTGTAAGCCGAAACTATACTGAATGCCGAAAAAACCCACATTCATATTGATGATTTGCCAGAAACTAAGGGTGGGTTTTTGAAGCTGCATATGCAATCGTTGGTTGGATATAAAAATACTGATTCGTTTTGGCAGGGATTCGTAGATCTCCACAGCAAACCGTTGCGTTATCTTTGTTAGCATGACAGACTTGCTTATTTCCTGCATTCTTCGGAACCAATCCGGATTTCATCCGGTGGTTTCGTTTACTCCCGGTACCGATCAATTGGCGTCGCTTAATTTGGGGCATAATGGAGATTTACCTGTTGGCATGGCTGACCGGCTGGAGGAGTTCCTTCCCTTTATTGATCAGCTTCGTTCAACAAGGAATTCCCGTTACCTGATAGGTGGCTACAGTGAGTTGAGGGAGATGTATAGCCGGAGTGGGCTTTTTGAAACCGATTCCGAACCGCGGCGATTGCATATTGGTGTAGATATATGGGGGCCGGCCGGCACTGAAATTTTTGCCTTTATGGGTGGCATGGTACATAGCCTGGGTTGGAATAATACGCTGGGAGATTATGGTGCTACGATTATTTTGTTACATCAGCTGGATGGGATTCCGTTTTATACCCTGTATGGTCATTTGTCCAAAGCAGATATTCAGGCGCTTTCACCCGGACAATACATCAATCGTGGCCAGCTGTTTGCGCATTTTGGCAAGCCAGAGGAAAACGGTCAATGGCCGCCACATTTGCATTTTCAGGTAATCCGGGAGATTGGAATGTATGAAGGCGATTATCCTGGTGTGGTTCGTTTAAGTGAACGGGAGCATTGGCTGACTAACTGCCCTGATCCGGATTTAATTCTACAGCTGAATAAATTTCTTTGAACCCGATATTCCTATTATAGAAAAGTTTAATTTCAGTTTCCTGCCCTAACCCTGATTAGCCTGCATCCGCCCCTGCATTTCTTTAACCATTAAACTTTTTTTATGGCATTTAACATCCTGGATGCAGCTAAATCATTTATTACACCCGATATATTAGGGAAAGCTGCCGCTTATTTAGGTGAATCGGAATCAGCTGTGGGAAGAGCTGTTTCCGGATTAATACCAGCCAGTTTGCTGGGTATTACACAAAAAGCAGAATCGGGTGGAGCTTCCATGATTCTGGATTTGGCAAAACAGGCGATGAATAGTGGACTGCTTAGTAATTTGGGAAACGCATTTAGTACAGGTGGTGGTGGAATTCCTGAAGGTTCACCAGGATTGCTGAGTAGTGTGTTTGGAGAAAAAGTGGGTGGCATTTCCAATGCTATTGCACAGTTCGCCGGAATCAAAGGTTCTTCTGCTGCTTCCCTGTTGGGTTCGATCGCGCCCATGGTGCTGGGTTTTCTTGGGAAACACTCGGTGGAAAACGGATTATCTGCAAGCGGACTTTCATCCCTGTTGAGCAACCAGAAATCCAGCTTTTTGAATGCAATGCCAGCGGGTTTGAATCTCACCAGCTTATTGGGCATTGGTGGTTCATCTGTGAAATCGGCCGCCAGTTATGTTGAGGAGCCTAAGAAGGCAGGTTCCTGGTTAATGCCAATCTTACTCGGACTGGCAGCAGTTGCTTTGTTGTTATATATTTTTAAAGGTTGTGATGGAACGAAGAAAGAAGATGTCGCGGTTACGGAACATATTTCGGATCCGGTACCAGATCCAACACCAGCGGGCTCAGTTCCAATTCGGGAAGCACTCAAGGTAAAATTGGTGGATGGTACAGAAATCAATGCCTTTAAAGGTGGAATAGAAGACAGGCTTGTAGCCTGTTTAAATGATACAACCTGCGTGGCAGGAAAGGATCAGTGGTTTGATTTTGATAACCTCAATTTTGAAACAGGCAGTGCAAGATTAACAGCTGAGAGTATTGCACAGATTCGGAATATTGTAGCAATACTGAAAGCATACCCTGCTGCCAAAATAAAAATTGGAGGTTATACAGATAAGGTTGGAAACGATGAAGACAATAAGAAACTTTCGCAGGAAAGAGCAGATGCTGTTTTAACTGAAATACTTAAAGAAGGTGCCAACAAACCGCAACTGGTGGGAGCGGAAGGATATGGTGAAGAATTGGCAAAAATTGCAGAAACAGCAAGTGATGAGGAACGGAGAGTGGATCGACGGATTTCAGTTCAATTGAGAGAGAAATAGGGTTGAGTAAGTTAATGCAAGAGGCTGTCCTGATGAGACAGCCTCTTTTTTTTAATCCGTTTCTTTTTTATCAGGAGGCATTATATACTTCTTTGAACAGTGGAAGAAAACTTTCGAATGGTCTGCTTCCTTTCTTTATCTCACTACTCTTCCGGTATTCCTCAAACATCTGTCCACTGCGGGTAGCCGTTCCCATTTCCGTATAATTTTTTGCCACCTGTGGTGCCAGGCCTGCAGCCAGTAATCCCTGCTCCATTTGTTCATCGGTAAAGGGCACCCAGGGCAAATCAGGCTGGCCAATGGCTTTGCCAATTGCAGCTGCAATGGAAGCCGTACTTAATTCATCACTTGCCAGATACTGCACAGTGGAACCTTTGAAGTTTAACTCTTTCAACGCTTCGGCTGCCTCGGCAGCAATATCATCTGTAGAGGATAAGATGATTTTATCATCAGTGCCACCAAAATTGCTTCCAATTATATTGGCCGTTTTAATAAGCTGAATATTGCCCAGGAAATTGATGTAAAAATAGCCCGGTCTTAATTTCAGCAGATTTATTCCTGGGACCTTTTCCAATGCCTTTTCGGCCAGAAATAATCCACTTACCGGTCCGCATCCATCGGGCATATGCGCACCTACACTACTCAATAATACGGCATGTTTTACGCCGGTTTCCTGTAATGCCCACGCATAGTTGTCACCAATTTTCCCGATTTCAGCTTTCCAGTTTTCCGGTTGTTTTATGGGCGGAATCATCAAATAGACCGCATCGGCCCCGGCAAACTCCCGGGCTAAAAAAGAACGGTCTTCCACTGATCCGATGGCTGCTTTTGCACCTGCATTTACCAGTTCCTGCAAATTGGCGGCAGATCTTCCCAGCACTGTTACCTGGTGTCCATTATTCAATAATTCCAGCACAAGGGGTTTCGAAATGTGGCCTGCGCCACCGGTGATTACGTAGTTCATGATTTTATAGTTGTATGTACAATTAATGATTGAAAAAAAATCAGGGTAGTTTATCGTTGATACGGTTGATAGCTCCAACAAGTTTGCTGCTTTCTTCTTTTCCTAACAGGGAATTATATTGCTCCTGAAATTCCTGGGTACAGTTTTTCATCAGGGGAAACAGTTCTTTTGCTTTGGGCGTTGGATAGATATTGGTAAGTTTTCCTTCTGTGGTGCGAACCACCAGTTTTTTCTCTTCCAGTTTTTCAATGAGTCGGGTAACGGTACTGGGACTCAGTTGCAGCTCTTCAGCTGCCTGTCCGGGTTGCATGCCGGGTTCTTCCAGCACCATCATCAGCAGATACGCATGACTGGGAGCAAGTCCCACTTTTTTCCAGCAATCCATCGCCAGTCGCTCAATTTTTCTGGCCAGTGCATTACTGGAAAAGTAAATGCATTTATTATACCTGCTTTCAGACGCTTTCACAAAGCAAATGTAAAACATGTAATTTGTATATGCAAATAAAACTTTTTGGCTAATATTGAACCGGGTAAAACCTGTGAAATGATTCAACTATGAGTAACCCGAATTTAGATCCCGAATCTTCCCCGGTTGGTTCTGCAGAAAAGGAATTTGAAAACAGTTTGCGGCCGAAGGAAATTGATGATTTTGCCGGACAGGCGCAGATTATAGAGAATCTGAAAATTTTTATAAAGGCAGCCAAAATCAGGGGTGAGGCGCTGGATCATGTATTGTTTCATGGTCCGCCTGGTTTGGGTAAAACCACCCTGTCCCGCATAGTTGCCAATGAAATGGGGGTGAAGATTCGCGAAACATCCGGACCTGTTATTGAAAAGCCGGCAGATCTGGCCGGACTGCTGACCAATCTGGAAGCAAATGATGTATTGTTTATTGATGAGATTCACCGGTTGAGTACCGTAGTGGAAGAATACCTTTATGCTGCTATGGAAGATTATCGGATTGATATCCTGATAGACAGTGGTCCCAATGCCCGTAGTATACAAATTAACCTGAATCCTTTTACGCTTATAGGTGCAACCACCCGCAGTGGTTTATTAACAGCGCCCTTATTGAGTCGGTTTGCGATAAAATCCCGGCTTGAATATTATACAGCAGCAGTATTGGAAAAAATTGTGTTGCGATCAGCGGCACTGTTGAATGCTCCCATTACTGCGGAGGCAGCTACCGAAATAGCCCGTAGAAGCAGGGGCACTCCCCGGATTGCTAATGGATTATTAAGGCGGGTACGGGATTTTGCCATGGTATTAAATGATGGGCAGTTGGATATCGGCATTACCCAACATGCACTTAAGGCATTGAATGTGGATGAACACGGCCTCGATGAAATGGATAACCGAATACTATCCACCATTATTGAAAAATTCAAAGGCGGACCGGTTGGAATAACAACCATTGCTACTGCAGTGGGAGAGGAGTCGGGAACCCTGGAGGAAGTGTATGAACCCTTTTTGATTCAGGAAGGTTTTTTGCAACGGACTCCACGAGGAAGGGAAGCAACTGCCAAAGCATACGAGCATCTGGGAAAGCAGCCACGTTCCGGAAATTCGCCTGGCCTCTTTGATTCCCTGATATAAAAAAACCAGCACTGCTATTGGTATGCAGAGCTGGTTTACTAATTTATACAGATTGTATTAGGAAGCCGGAGTGGGAACTACCAGACGGAAACCATTTCCGTGAATATTCACAATTTCAATACTGGTATCCTCTTTCAGGTACTTACGCAGTTTCGCGATGTATACATCCATGCTGCGTCCATTGAAATAGGTATCGCTGCCCCAGATTTTTTTCAATGCCTGTTCGCGGGGAAGCAGGTCGTTCATATGCTCGCAAAGCATTTTCAATAACTCATTTTCCTTAGGCGATAAGGTTTGAGTCTGTCCATTCTGCGTTAACTCACGAAGTTTAGGGTTAAAATGAAAACTGCCCAGGTCAAATTCCTTGTTTTCATTTTCCTTGTTCAATTCCTCATTACGTTTGAGGATGGCTTTGATTTTCAGCAGTAAAACCTCACTGTCAAATGGTTTGGTGATATAATCATCAGCACCCAGTTTATAACCCTGGATAATGTCTTCCTTCATGGTTTTGGCACTCAGGAAAAACAGGGGCACATCCGGATCTATATCACGGATTTCTTCAGCCAGGCTGAATCCGTCCATATTGGGCATCATTACATCCAGCAGGCAGAGATCAAATTTCTCGCGCTGAAATGCTGCCAGTCCAAGACGGCCATCTCTTTCCAGCACCACATCAAAATCATTCAATTCCAGGTAATTCTTCAGCACCAGTCCAAGATTCTGATCGTCTTCGCATAATAATATTCTTGCTTTCTTTTCTTCCATGATCATTGATTTAAGGGATAATAATAAAATTAATTCATTTTACCGCGGCAGCCAAAGGGAATAATCTTTTGTTAAGAAGAGGAAGGGGAGAGGAGGAGGGAAATAGGAGGAGGGAAAGGGGAGGAGGGAAAGGGGAGAAAAAGGAGAAGGGGGGAAAGCCGGCTAACCGAAAAGGATTTGATAGTAACAATGAATGGAGACCCTTTGGTTTTTTTGTGTAAATCCATTTGCATTCGCCTTTGTATAGTGTTGGCTCCTGTTGTACTTTTTCACCTTTCACCTTTCACCGTATTTTTGAAAAAAATACTCCCCTATGCGTTTAACCTCTGATTCAAAGCTGAAGAAATTGATAGTGATTGGAGATCGGGTGCTGATCCGCCCCTCGAAACCAAATGAACAAACCGCCAGCGGGCTTTATTTGCCTCCGGGTGTGCAGGAAAAGGAAAAAGTGCAACAGGGTTATGTTATCCGCACCGGTCCGGGTTATGCAATTCCAACACCCCCGGAAGATGAATCCTGGAAACAGGCGGATGAGAAGGTTAAATATATTCCTCTCCAGGTACATGAAGGCGATCTGGCGATCTTTCTGGTAAGCGGTGCCACCGAAGTGATGTATGAGGGTGAAAAGTATTTTATCGTGCCGCAAAGTGCCATCCTGATGCTGGAAAGGGAAGAAGATTTTTAAACCCTGCATTCTATTTTTCCATTATCTTACCCGGAAATAGTGCATTCATGCCCGATACGAATCAATTTATTGAAGCCATCCGTTCAGGTTATAGTTTTAAAGGAGATGCTGCCAAAATAGGTGTGGGGATTTTAAACGGCCAGCCTGTGCCGGATGCTGACATCCTGGTACCATTAAAAACACTCAACCGCCATGGGCTGATTGCCGGAGCAACCGGTACCGGGAAAACAAAAACCCTTCAGATTCTGGCAGAAGTACTAAGCGATAATTCGGTGCCTGTTTTACTGATGGACATTAAAGGGGATCTCAGTGGTATTGCTGCAGCAGGTACAGCCAATGATAAAATTAAGGAACGCTATCAGCACCTTAAAATGGACTATCAGCCAGCTCCTTATCCAGTTGAACTCCTATCACTCAGCGATGAGCCAGGTGTCCGCTTAAGAGCAACTGTTAGTGAATTCGGGCCGGTTTTATTAAGTAAAATCCTGGGTTTGAATGATACGCAATCCGGACTGGTTGCCATGATTTTCAAATGGTGTGATGATAACCAACTGCCCCTGCTGGATTTGAAAGATTTTATCAAAGTATTGCAATATGTAAGCGATGAAGGTAAGGCTGAACTGGAAAAAGCCTATGGTAAAATCTCCACCACTTCTACCGGTACGATTCTTCGGAAAGTAGTTGAGTTACAACAACAGGGTGCAGATACTTTTTTCGGTGAGAAAAGTTTTGAAGTGGACGACCTGATGCGAATTTCTGATGATGGCAGGGGAATGATTTCTATTCTGCGGGTCACAGATCTGCAGGATCGTCCCAAATTGTTTTCCACCTTTATGCTTCAATTGCTGGCTGAGCTTTATGGCTCTTCCCCTGAAGAGGGGGATCTGGATAAACCTAAGCTGGTTCTTTTTGTGGATGAAGCCCACCTGATTTTTCAGGAAGCAAGTCCCGCTTTATTACAACAGATTGAAACCATTGTGAAGCTGATCCGATCCAAAGGAATCGGCATCTTTTTCTGCACACAAAATCCGATGGATGTTCCAAAAGATGTACTCGGACAATTAGGTTTAAAAATTCAACATGCACTGCGAGCCTTTACTGCAGCAGACCGGAAAGTAATCAAACAAACGGCGGAAAATTACCCGGAAACAGCTTTCTATAAAACGGATGAACTGCTGACACAGCTTGGTATTGGTGAAGCGATGGTAACCCTGCTCAATGAAAAAGGAATTCCAACTCCACTTGCACATGTATTATTAATTTCACCCCGAAGCAGAATGGATATCCTGACAGATCAGGAAATTGGTTCTCTTGTTAGCGAAAGTAAATTGATAAAAAAATACAATTCAGCTGTAGAATCGGAAAGTGCCTATGAATTGCTGACTGCGAAACTTGAGGAAGCAGCCGGACTTGCAGCTGAAGAAGAAGCTAAAAAGCAGGCCGAAAAAGAAGCCGTAAAAACCAGAGGAAGTTCAGCTAAAGAAGAAAAATCTGTATTGGAGAAAATGCTGAACAGTTCTGCAGGCCGTCAGGCAACCCGAACATTAACCAGCACCATTACCCGAACACTGCTTGGTGCATTAGGACTGGGTGGCAGGAGTTCAAAGAAAAAAAGTTTATGGTAATAATTCAAGCATCCCGTTTATATGAACACGCAGTAATTGTTCGCTTTCCAGATTTCTAATGGCTTTTAATATGTCCTCCTGTTCTGCACGCAAGCCGAACTTTGCCTTGATTTCTTCCAATGTGTTTGATGAAGACCGAAGTGATTGAAGAATTTCAATCTGTAATGTCTGTGATGAAACAGGCTTTATTTTTTTTGCGAGACAAGCATCACAGATACCGCAATCCTTGATTTCTTTATCACCAAAATAGCGGCCGATATAACTGCTGCGGCAAGTGGTACCAGTGGTAAACTCGATAAGTGAATCCAGTCTTTCCTTTGCCAGTCCTTTTCTTTTTTTGATGGCATTCAGATCCAGTTGAATATATTCGGCCTTCATCCGCTCACACAATAATACCAGTTGTGGCTGGTCCTTTGTTGGTTGATACACTAAAACACCCAGGGAATGCAATTGTTTTAATTGTTCTGTTACGGCGTTTTTTTCAATTCTTAGCAATTTGGCCATATAAGCTTCCGATACCATACCCGGATAACTGAATACACCTTCAATGGTCCGAAGTAAGGTTTTAATCAACGGCTCCAGTTTGGGATAGTTACGTTCAACTTCTTCCAGCCAGTTTCTGTCGGCAATGAATTGAACCCTTGCCGGTTCATACACTGATTCATTCAATGCACAATAGCCATTTGCCTGTAATAATTGAAACGAATTAATGGTTACCATCCTGTCCAGGTCGAAATTTTTGCAAAACAAACTAAGATCAAAATCATAGGTATTTCCTTCACCAGTTCCCGTAGGGATATGCAGAAAATTCGCCATAGCCTGATACACATTTTTGACTGTTTCAACAGGAGGGAATTTTTTTTCGAGTTGCAATTGCAGGTCACTCAGATCCGGCTGATTGTATAAGAGGACTGCATAGGCTTTTTTGCGATCACGACCCGCTCGTCCGGCTTCCTGATAATAATTTTCCAGACAATCCGGTACATCATAATGTATAACGGTTCGAACATCCGGTTTATCAATGCCCATCCCAAATGCATTGGTACTTACAATAATCCGAACCTGATTATTTGTCCAGCTTTGTTGGCGTTCATTGCGTTCTTCCTGATCCAGGCCGGCATGATAATAGGTTGCAGTAATGCCGCGTTGGCTAAGATGTCTGCAAATGTCAACGGTGCGTTTCCGGCTTCTGCAATACACAATACTGCTGCCTTCCACTTTTGACAGGATATCTGTAAGCTTTTGTAATTTATTTGTTTCTTCAAAACAACTATAGGAGAGGGCTTCCCTTATAAAAGAGCCTTTGTGAATGACTGCACCCTTAAGTTGTAGTTGTTCCACGATATCCTGCTGTACAAGCGGCGTGGCCGAAGCAGTTAGGGCAAGTATGGGAACTTTAGGCAGACTTTCACGCAGGCTGGCAATCTGCAGGTACTGTGGACGAAAATCATATCCCCATTGCGAAACACAATGGGCTTCATCCACTGCAATCAGGCTGATGGGCAATGCCGGAAGGTATTCTTTGAATAGGTTGGTTTGAGTCCGTTCAGGTGAGACATATAAAAATTTGATATGACCATTCAGGGCCAATTGCATGGTTTTGGAAACTTCCTTATAGGGCATGCCCGTATGAATGGATAATGCCGAGATGCCCTTTTTCTTTAATTGTGCCACCTGGTCTTTCATCAGAGCAATAAGCGGACTTATTACCAGACATAATCCATCCATTGCCATTGCCGGCACCTGAAAACATACTGATTTTCCACTGCCGGTTGGCAATAAAGCCAGACAATCTTTTTTATCCAATACAGTCTGGATAATCTCTTCCTGTAATGGCCGGAATTGATCATGCCCCCAGTACTGGAGAAGAATGGAGTGGATGGAAAGAGGATGAGGCATTGGAGGGATAAGGTGAATAAGGTGAATGGTGAATAAGGTGAATAAGGTGAATAAGTGAAAGGTGAAAGGTGAAGTTTCTGTGATTTTATCTTTTATTTCGGGAATTCCTCTTTTCCTCCTTTGTCTCCTCTTTTTCCCTTTCCTCCGTTTTCCCCACATCCTACCTTACCTTCTTTACAAATAGTTTTACAGAGTTAGCTGTTAGGACTACATCACTCAATCCCATGACCAGTGCTCCGATGGTGGGCGTTAGTAATCCGAAAGCAGCAATTGGAATAGCTACAATATTATAAGCAAATGCCCAGAATAGATTTTGTTTTATTGTCAGTAAAGTGTGCTTGCCAAGCCCCAGGGCTTCGGGTAATTGCGTAAGGCCATGATTCATGAGCACAATATCCGCAGTTTGAACGGCAATTTGAGAGGCATCACTCAACGAAATTCCAATACTCGCTTTCGCCAATGCCGGCGCATCATTAATGCCATCCCCAACCATGGCAGTTGGACTGGATGCATTCAATTCTTCAATCAATGCCAACTTTTCAGATGGAGATTTTTCTGCTATCACTTCCTGAATACCCAATGCGCGGCCAATCTTTTCGGATTTGGATCGACGATCGCCACTTAGTAAAATTGTTTTGATGCCTTTTTTATGCAGGTAGTCAATCACGCCTGCAGCTTCAGGTCGAATTTCATCTGCCACATCCACCCAGCCAATCAATTCCTGGTTTCTCAGAACATAAATAGTATGCTGGTCCTCCGTTGTATGATTGGTTGCAATAGCGTAAGAGCCGGCCCAGTATTCATCTCCCTCTTTACTTCGGCCTTTCATGCCTTTACCCTTCACTTCTTCAATGGATTCCCATCGAATTATATCATTGGTTTTCCAGTCGCGCGAAATAACCTGAGCAATCGGGTGATTGGAATAACGTTCCATGGAAGCAAGAATCCGCTTAAATTCCAGTTCACTAATTCCATTCGCCTGAAATTCCTGTAGTCGAAATTTGCCGGTGGTTAATGTTCCGGTTTTATCAAATACCACCTGCCTGATGTCTTTAAACGCTTCCAGTGATTTTGCATTACGGAAAAGAATCCCACTGCGTGCTGCTCTTCCCAATCCAACTGCAATGGCTGCGGGAGTTGCCAACCCCATTGCACAAGGACAGGCAATCACCAGTACAGCAATACTACGCATAAGGGAGTCACGAAAAGCATGCACAGAATCGCCCGATAAAAAATAGAAATTAAGCAGAAAAGTCAATAATGCAACTGCCAGCACCAGAGGAACAAAAACTGCACTGATTCTATCGGCCATTCGCTGAACAGGAGGTTTATCGCCCTGTGCCTTTTTAACAAGGTTGATAATATTGGCAAGAACCGATTGATCTGCTCCTGCAGTTACCTGCGCTTTTACCAGTCCTTCTACCAGCAAACTGCCACCAATCAGCGTATCCTTCGCTTTTTTCAGAATGGGTTCACTTTCGCCGGTAATGATAGCTTCATTCACGGTGGCTTCTCCCCAAAGAATTTTTGCATCTGCAGGTACCTGTTCGCCGTTTTTTATCAGAATGAGATCTCCACTTTTAAGATGGGTATTTTCAATTGGAAAAAGTAATTCCTGGTGCTGGTCATCATAGGCAATCATGTTAGCCATCACCCGCTGGCTTTTCACCAGTTTATTCAATTCTTTCTGTGTGCTGTGTATAGACAGATCCTCCAGATAATTGCCCAGGAATACCAGTGTGATAATGGCTGCTGTGGTTTCATAAAACAGGTAATTCTCCGGCTGGGGTATAAATGTTCCTGCAAGACTATACACAAAGGCTGCAGTTGCGCCGAGGGTAACCAATACATTCATATTGGGTAGTCCTGAACGCATACTTTTCCAGGCACTGCGTCCGAAATAATACATGCCGACTAGGTAAACCGGTAAACAAAGCGCAAGCTGTACCCATGGGTTCATCAGCCATTGCAAGTGGAGACCGGGAATCATATGTAACATTAAAACAAGTGTAAACGGCAGACAAATCAACATGTACCGCAGGTAGCGGTTCATCGGTGGTTTTCCTTCAACAACCGGTTTGGGTGCCTGTTCATCCACTACTATATAACCCAGTGAGGAAATCCCCTTTGTAAGCGCCTTCTGTTTGGTTTGGTCAAATTCCGATACTTCAAAGTGTACGTCGCCGTCGATTGGGTTCACTTTCACGTTCTGCATGCCTTCCTTTTCAAGATACCTCGTTACACTAAGGGCACAATTTGAACAGGTCATGCCTTCTACTTTCCAGTTAATTGATTCCATGCTTACTCGTTTACCTGTTTATTCTACAAATTTACGAAAAGCTGCCACTGTACTGCGACCATAAAATTGCCCTAAATTTGACCATGATTCGACGGTTTACATTAGCAGAATTACCGGCGGTGGCAAAGGATCTGTTAAAAGATCTGGTCCATCCCCGGGTTATTTCCCTCGATGCACCTATGGGTGCCGGAAAAACAACACTGGTGCATGCTATCTGCGATCAGTTAATGGTGAATGACCCGGTTGGAAGTCCCACTTTTTCAATTATTAATGAATACGGTTCAGCCTCCGGGCCGGTTTATCATATTGACTGTTACCGCCTGAAATCGGAAGAAGAAGCAATTGATGCAGGAATTGAAGATTGCCTGGATGGCACCAACTGGTGTTTTATTGAATGGGCTGAAAAAATACCCCATTTACTTCCAGAAAATCTGGTCAGAATCACCCTGAAAGTGCTGGACCCGGACACTCGTGAACTGGAACTTACTATTCCTGAAACCATCTCGTAGAAAAAATTCGGTTTATAAATTGTAATTTTCCAACTCGATCAATTACATGTCGCAGCATAAACCATTTATTAGCCCGTCCTTCAGTTATGAAACCCTGGAAGAGACACTTGATGTAAAACCAACAGGTGCACAATTGCATATTGGTATCCCTAAAGAAATAGCATTTCAGGAAAATCGGGTATCACTAACGCCTGATGCGGTGGGTGTTCTTGTAAGTAATGGTCATCAGGTTACCATTGAACACAATGCAGGAGATGCTGCACATTTTCGCGATCGCGATTACAGCGAAGCGGGTGCCAGAATCGTGTACGAAAAGGCTGAAGTTTATAAAGCACCCATTCTGGTAAAAAGTGCTCCGGTAATTGAAGAGGATATTCCACTTCTTCAAATGGGTCAGATGATTATTTCTCCCATGCACACGACTTTACTGAAAGCGTCTCTGCTGGAGAAAATGATGGATAAAAAGATTACCGCACTCAGCTTTGAACAACTCAAAGATGAAAGCGGTTCTCTTCCGATTGTTCGGAGTATGAGCGAAATTGCAGGCAGTGCGGTAATGCTGATAGCCGGACAATACCTTAGTTCTGCCAATCACGGAAAAGGCGTTTTGCTGGGTGGGATTTCCGGGATTCCTCCTTCCAAGGTAGTTATCATTGGAGCAGGTATCGTTGGTGAATATGCAGCACGTGCTGCAATTGCGCTGGGGGCTTCTGTAAAAGTATTTGATAACAGTGTGTACCGGCTAAAACAATTACAGAATAATATTGGCCATCGTTTATGGACTTCCGTAATGGAACCAAAAATTCTGGCTAAGCAACTCAAAACCTGTGAAGTTGCTGTTGGCGCACTGGGCTCCAGCACCGGACGCGCTCCAGTTGTTGTAACGGAAGAAATGGTCAGCAATATGCGGCCCGGCAGTGTGATAATCGATGTTAGTATCGACAGTGGTGGTTGTTTTGAAACCTCCGAAATTACCAGTCATGAACAACCGATTTTTATGAAATACGGAGTGATTCATTACTGCGTCCCCAATATTCCTTCCGGATTTGCACGTACGGCTTCCCATGGCATCAGTAATGTGTTGATGCCACTCCTGCTGGAAGCTGCTGAAGAAGGTGGAATTGATCACCTGATCTGGCAGAAGATTTACCTGCGCAGCGGGATCTATTTGTTTAAAGGCGCACTCACTCATTTTCATCTCAGCCAGCGCTTTAATTTAAAATATACAGATTTGAATCTGCTGATTGCAAGCCGTCGATAAGGCTTATTTTCTGGCAGCTGGTTTCCAGTCCAGAATATTAATTTTCTGTTCGCAAAAAGGATATTCCTGCGGATCATTGCTGCTTACAATCACCAGACGATCCTGTCTGAATTCTTCCATCAGTGATTGATAAAGCCGGATTCCTGCCGCATCCAGATTGGAGCAGGGTTCGTCCAGTAAAAGAAGGGGGGTGTCGGAAAAGATCGCCTGAACAAGTTTAACCCGCTGTTTCATTCCAGATGAATAAAATCGGATTTGTTTCTGAATAGCCTGTTGCAAACCCACCCGCTCCAGCATGGATGGAATACTTAATCCCGGTAAAAAGGGCTTGAAAGACTGATGAAATTCTAGAAATTCAAGGGCAGTCATCTCTTCAATCAGATCAAGATAAGGCGCAGCCAATGCTAATTTTTTATATACAAGTTCGGGACTGATATCGCCCTGTGAATTGCTCCAGTTAATGCTCCCCTCTGAATGGGCAACAGCACCGGCTAGTACTTGTAATAAGGTCGATTTTCCTGAGCCGTTTGGTCCGGTAATGGCATAGGTATTCCCTTTTAAAAATTCATAGCTGAGTCCACGGAAAATCCATTCCCGGTTATACCGTTTTCCCGTATCAGATAGTGATATCGTCATCCGTACTGCCTTTGGTGTACCGCTTGATGATACCCCTTCCGCTTTCCCGGATAAAGGTTACAATTTCATCACGCTCATCGGTAGCGCTGAATTCTTCTTCTATGAATTCCAGTGCCTGGGAAGTGTTCATTCCTTTATTATAAAGGATACGGTAGATATCGAGCACATGATTGATGCGATCCATACTGAAACCGCGTCTTTTTAACCCAACCGAATTTACACCGGCATAAGAAAGTGGCGTGCGCGCTGCTTTTATATAGGGGGGGATATCTTTACTAACAAGGGAACCACCGCTGACAAATGCATGCTGTCCGATTTGTACAAACTGGTGAACGGCACTCACACCGCCAATGATGGCCCAGTCTCCAACAGTTACATGTCCGGCCATCTGCACATTGTTGCTCATGATCACATTATTTCCGATAATGCAATCATGCGCCAGATGGCTATAGGCCATAATAAGGCAGTTTTTTCCAACTGCGGTACGGCCCCGGTCTTTGGTACCACGGTTTATTGTAACAAACTCACGGATGGTGGTATCATCTCCAATCTCAACAATAGAGTATTCGCCGTCGAATTTCAGGTCCTGCGGAACAGCGGCTATAACTGCACCAGGAAAGATGCGGCAGTTTTTACCGATGCGTGCCCCCTCCATAATGGTAACATTACTGCTGATCCAGGTACCTTCCCCAATTTCCACATCCTGATGGATTACGGTAAAGGGATCTACTTTTACATTGGTGGCAAGCCTGGCGTTGGGATGTATATAGGTATGTGGATGAATCATATTAAAAAAAACGTCAGATTTTTAATCTGACGTGCAAAAATAGGTGATTATACCCGTTTCACCACCTGCGCCACCATATCGGCTTCGGCACAGAGTTTATTTCCTACATAGACGGTTCCACGCATTTCGCAGATTCCTCTGCGGATAGGTGCGGACAGTTCCATTTTTAGTAGCATGGTGTCTCCGGGAACGATTTTCTGCTTGAATTTGCAGTTGTCGATTTTTAGAAAATAAGTATCGTAGGTACCCGCGGGCATTGAATTAATTGCCAGAATTCCTCCGGTTTGTGCCAGCGCCTCACATAATAAAACCCCTGGCATTACCGGATTGCCGGGGAAGTGACCGGTGAAAAAAGGTTCATTAAATGTTACGTTTTTAACCCCTACAATCATTTTATCAGTCAGCTCAATGATCTTGTCAACCAATAAAAAGGGATACCGGTGGGGCAGGGTCTTCTCAATCTGTTGGGCCGTATATATCGGCGGCTGATTGCAATCATAAACCGGAACATCTTTCAGGTGCCGGTTCTTTTTGATGTATTGCTTTATTTTTTTCGCAAACTCCACATTGGTACTATGACCCGGACGGTTGGCGATAATCCTTGCTTTTACCGGATACCCGATGAGTGCAAGATCACCAACCACATCCAGCAATTTGTGCCGGGCTGGTTCATTGGGGAAGCGGAGTTCCAGGTTGTTGAGGTAGCCTTCGTGTTTCACCTCCATTTTATCCCTACCAAAGGATTTGGCCAGACGCTGCATCTCCTCAATTGTTACCGGCTTATCAACCACAACTATAGCATTGTTGATATCGCCGCCTTTGATCAGGTTGTTATCGAGCAGCATTTCCAATTCATGGAGAAATACAAAGGTTCTGCAGGGACTGATCTCCTTTACAAATTCCCGCATGTTTTTCAAACCGGCATGCTGGGTGCCGAGAACGGGACTATTAAAATCTATCAGGGTGGTAATCTGGTAATCCATGGAAGGCATGGCCACCATTTCAACCCTTTTCTTCTCATCGTAATGGTAAATGTTTTCGTCTATGCTGTACCATGCTTTGGCAGCTTCCTGTTCCTGTACACCAACTTCCTCCAGCATTTCAACAAATGGCTGAGAGCTGCCGTCCATGATCGGGGTTTCAGGTCCGTTGATTTCAATCAGCACATTATCAACGCCCATACCAACCAGGGCTGCCAGAACATGTTCAACTGTGCTCACCTTTGCTCCATTGTCTTCAATGGTAGTACCTCTTGACGTATCGGTTACCAGGTCACAGTCTGCTTTGATAATCGGTTGTCCGGGTAAATCGATGCGCTGAAACTGAATTCCAAAACCCGGAGCGGCTGGACGGAAAGTCATATCTACCTTAACGCCGGTATGTAAACCGGTACCTGAAATACTGATTTCCGCTCCAACGGTGTGCTGCTTATCTGGGTTGAAATTTGCTTCCATGCTAAAAATTGAAGGGCAAAGATATAGTAATAGGGATTAAAGGCAGATTAGAGATTAACCCGTTCTGCCAGCAGTTGTTTCACCAAAAGTTCCAATTCTTTCAGTCGTTTTTCAATATCAGGAAGGTTTCTGCTCAGCGCCTGACTGCGCAGGGCACTGGTATAATCAAAGGCGGGAGACCCGGTAACTGCTGTATTTGGTTGTTTGATCGACTTGCTGACACCACTTTGTGCATTGATTTTACTGCCATCTGCTATGCTGATATGACCCACAATGCCCGCTTGTCCGCCGATCATTACATTATTGCCAATTTTGGTACTGCCGCTTACACCAGCCTGTGCTGCTATAACGGTATTATTACCAACTTCCACATTATGGGCAACCTGAATCAGGTTATCCAGCTTTGCACCGCTGCGGATGATGGTTGATCCGATAGTTGCCCGGTCAATGGTAGCATTGGCACCTATTTCTACAAAATCTTCCACCACCACATTCCCTATCTGCGGAACTTTTTTGAAACTGCCATCTGCCTGAGGGGCAAACCCAAAACCATCGCTTCCGATAACGGTGCCGGCATGAACCGTGATATTTTTGCCTAACTGGCTGTCGTGGTAAATTTTTACACCTGCATGAATAATGGTGTTATCGCCTATGCGAACATTATTACCAATAAATGTATTGGGGAAAATTTTTACATTGTTTCCGATTACTACCTGTTCTCCAATGTAAACAAATGCACCCAGGAAAACCTGCTCACCAATTTTTGCAGAGTCTGCAACATAAACCGGGTCCTGACGTCCAACGAGTTGCTGGGTTTTTAATTCCTGGTATTTGGATAAGAGGGTTGCAAAAGCGCTATAGGCATCCGGCACGCGGATCAATGCTGCCTGAACCGGTTGCTTCAGTTCAAGGTTTTCGTTAACGATAACTATTGATGCGGATGTAGTGTAGAGATAGTCTTCGTATTTGGGGTTGGCCAGAAATGACAATTGTCCGGCTACGGCCTCTTCGATTTTTCCAAAGGATCCTACTGATGCCTGGGCATTACCTTCAACTTTACCATTAATTAGTAGTGCGATTTGTGAAGCACTGAACTGCATAGAATAATATTTTAATTCGTCCTGCCCTGCAACTCCTTTATTGCCGATACCGGATCTGGAAAGCAAAAGTAGTATTTTTTAAGAGGGCGGGATAAATTGTGCTGGATTAAGGCATTATCCACCTGCGAAATATCCTTGATGGATCCATCTTTAAAAAGTACCTGGATTCTTTCTTCTGCCGGATCATAGGTGGTATTACTGGTTTCACCACTAAATACAAAATAGTCCAGTTCTTTTTCTGTCAGGCCTGTTTCTTTGACCAGGTCGGTTTTTTTGGCCTGTACGATGGATGGATCAAGCGGATCGGCCTGCAGTTTTACTTTCAACAATTTTCGATTGAGCAACATGCGGCAAAGGGCTGATAATACCCGGTCGGGTTGATTCGCCCAGGTTTTTACTGCGGCCATCAGGTCATAATCGTCCAATTGACAGAACGCATCCAGTTGGTTATTCAGGTCCTTGACTTTTTTTTGATGTAGAAAGAGTTCAAGTACGGGAGAAGGAACCGGTAAAGGAGTTCCGGATTGAACCAGGTCTTTTGCACGCCGGATGATATTTACCAGTAGCTTCTCTGCACCTAATACAGTTTTATGCAGGTACACCTGCCAGTACATCAACCGCCTTGCTACCAGAAATTTTTCGATGGAAAAGATTCCTTTTTCTTCCACCACTAATTGGCCATCGTGAACTGCAAGCATCTTAATAATGCGGTCATAACCAATCACGCCTTCCGATACACCTGTAAAAAAACTATCCCGGGTTAGGTAATCCATCCGGTCAACATCCAATTGTCCGGATACCAGTTGGTGAAGGAAGGGGAGGGGATAGGTATTATTAAATATTTGTATTGCTATGTCCAGTGCCCCTTTATTTTCCCTGTTCAGCACCTCCATTATCTGCAAACTAATGGATTCATGATGAACACCTTCAATCAGCGTATGTTCCAGCGCATGCGAAAAAGGACCGTGGCCGATGTCATGCAGCAGAATCGCAATTTTGGCGGCCAGCTCTTCATCGGCTGAAATCGCTACCCCTTTGTTCTGTAATTCTCTCAAGGCAATGCACATGAGATGATAGGCTCCCAATGAATGATGAAGCCGGCTGTGAACCGCTCCGGGATAAACCAGGTGCGCAAAAGCCATTTGCTGGATTCTCCGCAGGCGCTGGTAATAGGGATGCCCGATTACCTCAAACAGCAACGGATGATCAATGGTGATAAAGCCATATACCGGGTCGTTGATGATTTTTCTCCGCTGCGCCATTCCTTACTGGTATTTGTTAAATTCTTCAAATAGGTAGCCGGCAAAAGTACGAAGCCGGCCAGATAAATTACATTTGATTCTATGTCACTAGCCAATATACTCTGGGTCGATGATGAAATGGAAAGCCTGCAATCGCAAAAGCTCTTCCTTGAAAACAAAGGTTATGCCGTTCATACCCTGGCCAATGGGTTTGATGCCATTGAATATGTTAAAGATCATCCGGTAGATGTAGTGTTACTGGATGAAACCATGCCGGGTATAACCGGACTGGAAACACTTGCCAAAATAAAGGAAATTAACCAGCAGGTACCGGTGGTGCTGATCACCAAAAATGAAACCGAAAACCTGATGGATGATGCCATCGGCTCACAGATCAGCGACTATCTGATTAAGCCGGTGAACCCCAATCAGGTATTACTTAGCCTGAAAAAAATTCTGGATAACAGAAGACTGGTGGCAGAGAAAACAACTTCAGCCTATCAGCAGCAGTTTCGTAATTTATTCATGGCACTCAATAGTAATCCTGATTACAATGAGTGGATGGATATTTATAAAAAACTGGTTTATTGGGAACTTGAAATGGAAAAAAGTGACAGCCCGGAAATGCAGGAAATTTTACTTTCCCAGAAAAAAGAAGCCAATAATGAGTTCTGCAAATTTGTTGCTAAAAACTACCTGAGCTGGGTGCATCCAAAATCAAGCGATGCTCCAATTATGAGCAATACGGTCTTTCAGTTTAAAGTACTTCCTCATTTGGAACCTGGTGTGCCCACTTTTTTTATCCTTATCGATAACCTGCGTTTCGATCAGTGGAAATCGATTCAGCCCATATTTGCCACCTATTTCCGCATCCTGGAAGAAGATAGTTTTTACAGCATTTTGCCAACTGCAACACAGTATGCAAGAAATGCCATTTTTGCCGGACTAATGCCTGCTGAAATTGAAAAAAGTTTTCCTGATTTATGGAAAAATGATGAGGAGGAAGGGGGGAAAAACCTGCAGGAAGAAGTCTTTTTTAAAGCCCAGTTGAAACGCCTTAAAAAAGAGAACCTAAAGTATAATTATGTAAAAGTGGTAAATCATCAGGCAGGAAATGATCTGGTTAGCAATATCCATAATCTGCTGAATAATGACCTGAATGTGATTGTGTACAATTTTGTAGATATGCTGAGTCATGCAAGAACGGAAATGGAGGTTCTGAAAGAGCTGGCCAGCGATGAAATCAGCTATCGCAGTATAACAACCAGCTGGTTCGAACATTCACCGCTTTTTCAGGCACTGAAAAAGATTGCCGGTAAAAAAATTAACCTGATTCTGGCCACTGATCATGGTTCAGTTCGGGTAAATACGCCGCATAAAGTGGTGGGTGATAAACAAACCACCGCAAATCTACGCTACAAACATGGCCGGAATCTCAATTATGAACCCAAAGAGGTATTGGCCTTCAGGGATCCAAAAGAAGCAGGATTACCCGTGCCAACGGTGAATTCCTCCTTTATTTTTGCAAAAGAAGACGGCTATCTCTGTTACCCGAATAACTACAATCATTACGTGAATTATTATCGTAATACGTTCCAGCATGGCGGGATAAGTATGGAGGAGATGATTGTTCCTGTTATCAAAATGTGTAGTAAATAAATACAGCGGCGCGGCAGTTTCGGTATTTTTGTGTTTTGATCTTCGTATGAAATACACACAGGCTAGCTTAAATAAGATTGAACAGGTGCTCGATGATGCCGGTTATATTGTCCGGTACGAAAGAGGCACCTTCCAGAGCGGGTACTGCATACTTGAACAAAAAAAAGTAGTGGTACTGAATAAGTTTCTGCAATTGGAAGGAAAGATTAATACCCTGATGGATATTATTCCCCAATTACAGGTTAATCCGGATGAATTAAGTCCTGAAGCAAAGAAAACCTTCCATGATATCATGGAACGAAACAGATTGGCTGCTACTGATGAAGCAGGCGATGCTGAAACAGAGGGGCAGAATTCCTGATCTTCTATTTATTTCCCCTAGTTTTATTTTCTGTCTACCAATTTAACCATAACATTTTTGGGTACCGGAACCAGTAGCGGGGTTCCAATGATCGCCTGTGAATGCGAGGTATGCCAATCCACCGATCCGCGGGATAACCGGTTACGATCGAGTATACTGGTGGAATCTGCAACCACTACGCTGGTCGTAGATACAACCCCTGATTTCAGGTATCAGATGCTGCGTGCCAGTGTTAAGAAGCTGGATGGGATAGTATTTACTCATCCACATAAAGACCATATAGCCGGACTAGATGATGTTCGTGCCTATAATTATTTTTCTAAGCAGCCCATGCAGATTTTTGCAAATGAAATGACGCAGATGAATATCATCCGGGAGTTTCCTTATGCTTTTGCTGAATCAAAATACCCGGGGGTTCCTGAAATTCATATTAATCCAATTGATCTCGAACCATTTGAATTGGGTGATATTTCAATTATACCCATTCTTGTTTGGCATATGAGAATGCCAGTACTTGGTTTCCGATTCGGAGATTTTACCTATATCACAGATGCAAATCGGATTGATGCTGCTGAAATGGATAAAATCAGAGGTAGTTCCCATCTTGTTTTGAATGCATTAAGGCATGAAAAGCATATCTCTCATTTTACCCTTACTGAGGCAATTGAGATTGTTCAGGAATTGCAGGTGCCCAATGCTTATTTTACACATATCAGTCATCAATTGGGATTGCATAAGGAAATTGATGCAAGCCTGCCTGCAGGCATTCAGCTTGCCTATGACGGGTTAAAACTCCATCTATAATACCGTCTTTTAACGCTTGACCTGCCCTGCTGCAATTTGTAAGTTGTGGCATGAAAAATTCTTCCTTAAAACAATGGCTAAAAGAATACCTGCATTTTTCCAGGAAAGAACGAATTGCTGTATTGGCACTGATTGCCTTCATATTGCTGATTAAACTGGTGCCGCAATACTGGCAGACGCCTGCCCCGACTCCCATATCGGTTCCTGATAGTTTAATTGCAAAACTGTTGAAGCAAAATGCAAGGGATTCTAACGGGGTGGCACGGTCATGGAACCGCGCATTTGAAAACAACAGGCAAAATTATTCCAGGGAAAAATCATACAATGCCCTGAAAGCGTTTCCGGATCGGAATTATCGTCGCCCTGCTTATGTCGATTCAAAAGAAGAGGGCTTTAGAACAATTCAACCTTTTGAATTCAACCCGAATACTGCGTCGTCTAATGAATGGAAACAACTTGGTCTGTCCCCAAAATTAATCCGGACAATTTTGAATTTCAGAGATAAAGGAGGACGGTTTCGCTCTTCAGAAGATCTGGGCAAAATTTATGGGATGCCTTCAGAGCTGGTTGCCCGGCTACAACCATATATAAGGCTGGAAACAAACGGTATAATCAATTCAGCAATTCCAAAACCTGAAAGTCGGCGCATTTTTATTAACGCTGCCGATAGTCTTGACTGGCTTGATTTACCCGGAATAGGTCCAAAACTTACCAGCCGGATTCTGCAATTTCGAAAACAGTTAGGCGGATTTGTAGCCCTTTCCCAGTTGGGGGAAGTTTATGGTTTGGAGGATTCAGTTTATCAACGAATACTTCCTTATCTAAGTCTGGACGAGAAGCAGATAGTCCAGATAAACATTAATCGGGCGACGCAGGAAGAATTGTCCCGGCATCCCTATATCCGCTGGAAGCTGGCTCAGGCAATCATTCGGTACAGAACTGGAAACGGACCTGTACGGGACATAAGTGATTTATCGAAAATCCACCTGATCAATCCCGATTTGTTGAAGAAATTAGCACCATATTGTCAGTTTTGAATTACTAACACTTGTTAGTATAGAAGAAATGAACGTAGTTTGCGTTATACTATCAATGATTTTCAACAAGCTGAACCAATATGAATTTTGAAAGAGAGGAACTAACAGAACAGGTTGCGCAAACCGCCAGAGATTTTGCCCGTCAGCGAATATTACCACATGTGATGGAGTGGGATGAATCGCAGGAATTCCCGGCTCAGGTATTCAAAGAAATGGGTCAACTCGGATTGATGGGCGTATTGGTTCCAGAGCAATATGGAGGAGCTGGGTTGGGCTATATAGAATATGTTACCATTATAACGGAGATCGCCCGTGTTTGCGGTTCAATTGGGTTGAGTCTGGCTGCACATAATTCACTCTGTACCGGGCATATTCTTGCATTTGGCAATGAGGTACAGAAAAATAAGTACCTGCCAAAACTGGCTACGGCAGAATGGCTGGGAGCATGGGGTTTAACGGAAGCGAATACCGGTAGTGATGCAGGAAATATGCAGACAACTGCTGTAAAGGAGGGAGATGAATGGATTATAAACGGTACAAAAAACTGGATTACGCATGGAAAATCGGGTGATCTGGCAGTTGTTGTTGCAAGAACCGGAGATCCCCGGACAAAAAACAATGCGACCACTTTTGTAGTAGAAAGAGGGACGGCCGGGTTTTCAGGAGGTAAAAAAGAGAATAAACTCGGGATGCGTGCAAGTGAAACAGCGGAGATGGTATTTGATAATTGCCGGATTTCTGATGCCAATCGTTTGGGAGAAGTGGGTGATGGTTTCAAACAGGCAATGAAAGTATTAGACGGTGGTCGGATATCTATTGCAGCCTTATCACTTGGAATAGCAAAAGGTGCTTTTGATGCCGCCGTGAACTATTCAAAGGAGCGGCACCAGTTTGACCAGCCAATAGCCAACTTTCAGGGAATTTCTTTCAAATTGGCAGATATGGCTACTGAAATTGCTGCAGCTGAATTACTAACTTATCAGGCTGCGGATCTTAAAAACCGGGGCCAAAAAATGACCAAAGAAGCAGCTATGGCAAAATATTTTGCCAGTGAGGTTGCCGTAAAAGTTGCCACCGATGCGGTACAGATTTTTGGTGGTTACGGTTATACCAAAGATTTTCCGGTAGAGAAATTTTATCGCGACAGCAAACTCTGCACCATAGGAGAAGGGACCTCAGAGATACAGAAAATCGTGATTGCACGTGAGTCGTTGAATAGGTGAATAGGTGAATAGGTGAAGGAGTAAAAAGTGAAAGCAAGGCACTTTCTCGATTAGGTTTTGCAATGTGTCAAATTCAAACAGTGGGTGTATCATTTACGAACGAAAATAGACATGATCAGTATGTAATAGACTGAAAATGAGTAGTTAGTGTTTTGGCATGTTTTTCTATCAACTTATTCGATTGAACGTTTATTAATGCCACAAACATGCAAAAAGCCTATTTTTTGATTGCCTGGAGAAACCTGCTCAAGGATAAGCAATTTTCTTTTTTGAATTTAATTGGATTAAGTGTGGGTTTAGCCTGTTCCTTTCTGGTTTTTTTGTGGATCAGAGATGAAATGAGTTATGATAAATTTTTTTCCAATGATGAGCGGCTCTATCAATTACTAGAGAGAAGAACATATGAGGGCGAATCCTTTCTAAGCATAGAGTCTTCCGGCAGACTAAGTGATGCGGTGAAACAAGGAATTCCTGAGGTTGAATATGCTGCAGCCGTTGCACCTGCCAAATGGTTTCAGCCAAATACATTAACGGTTAATAACAAAAGCTTAAAGGCAAATGTGCAGTATGCAGATAAGGAATTCTTCCAGATTTTTTCATTTGATCTGCTGGCAGGCGACAGGTCAACACTTTTAAAAGATAAATATTCAATTGTTTTATCGGATGAACTGGCCATCAGGTTATTTGGTACCGCTAATAATATTGTTGGTAAGCAGGTCCTGTTTGATCATTCCGTCACTTTTATGGTTTCCGGCATTTTCAAAAAAATGCCCACCAACTCTTCCCAACAATTTGACTTTGTTCTTCCGTTTGAATATTTCAAAATGGTGAAAGACTGGGTTACTTATTGGGGAAATGGCGGTCCCTCTAACTTTGTATTGCTAAAAGAAGGAACAGATATTAACAGCTTCAATAATAAGGTAGAGAATATAATCAAAGTTAATACCGGAGATTCTTCCAGGCAGGTAGTAGCGTCAAAATTTTCAAATGGCTATTTATATGGACAGTTTGACTCTAATGCAAAAAGCGGAGGTCGTATAGGCATGGTCAATTTGTTTGGTGCATTGGCCTGTTTTATTTTATTGATTGCCTGTATCAATTTTATGAATCTGTCAACAGCTAAAGCATCGCGAAGATTAAAAGAAGTTGGCATTAAAAAAGTAGTTGGAGCAAGTAGAAAACAACTTATTTTTCAATTTTTGACAGAATCAGTGTTGTTAACATTTATTGCGTTGGTTTTCTCATTGCTGATCAGTTTACTGTTAATGCCGGAGTTTAATCAGTTAACAGGAAAGTCGATACGCATTCCATTTACCTGGGAAATGGCCGGCTCCGTGACAGGAATTACTTTATTGACTGGATTGCTGGCTGGAAGTTATCCCGCCTTATACATATCTGGCTTTAATCCTCTTGCAATTCTAAAAGGGAAACTGAATACATCAACAGCAGAATTGCTTTCAAGGAAAGGTCTGGTTGTATTTCAATTTTCAATCTCCGCCATTTTAATTGTTGCAGTTACCGTAGTATATCAGCAAATTCAATTTATTCGTTCTGTTGATTTGGGGTATAATAAAGAAAATGTAATTCGATTTGCCAGCGAAGGCAATATTCTGAAAAATCAGGAATCATTTCTTGCAGAAATGCGCACGCTTGAAGGGGTATCCAATGCGGCCTATACTTATCATAGTATTGTAGGTCGCAGTTATAGCAGTGGACTTGAGTGGTCTGGGAAAAGTACTGTTCAAAAACTCTATTTTGAAATATTTGGTGTAAGTGAAGGGTTTATTGAAACCATGGATATGAAAGTGATTGAAGGAAGAAGTTTTTCCCGGGATTATGGGTTGGATTCACTCAGCGTAATTATCAACCAAACTGCAGTAAAAGCGTTGGGGCTGGAAGAGCCGCTTGGTGCTACTGTTCGGTTACATGGACAATTACGACAGGTTGTTGGGGTAGTTAAAGATTTTCATTTTGAATCGATGCATGATGCCATCAAGCCGGCTGTGATGCATTTGCAAAGTGGTGAAGGGAGAATCATTGCACGTATCAGTAAATCAAAGGAACAGGCTGCCATCGCAGCCATAGAAAAGCTGTATAAAAAATATAATCCGGATTTTCCTTTTGAATTTAATTTTCTGGATACTGACTATCAGAAACAATTTGAATCGGAAGCGCGTACTGCAAGTTTATCCGGCTATTTTGCCAGTCTGGCTATTATAATTTCCTGTTTGGGGCTATTCGGACTGGCAGCATTCACCGCTCAGAAAAGACAAAAGGAAATTGGCGTGCGAAAAGTGATCGGGGCTTCTATTGCAAATATTACAACTATGCTTTCCAAAGATTTCTTGAAACTGGTGGGGATGTCGTTGCTTATATCATTTCAGCTATCCGCCTGGATGATGCATGACTGGTTGGAGAAATATACATACCGCATAAGTCTGTCTGTTTCTGTATTTGTGCTGGCAGCTGGTCTGGTATTGCTGATTACCATTATTGCAATAGGAATACAAACAATTAAAGCAGCTCTTGCAAATCCGATAAAATCACTTCGGACGGAGTAAGTGTTAGTAAAAATTCGGCTGGTTCTGCAGGAATAAAAAAGAGTCAAAGGTTGTATTAAAAAAACCAACCTTTGACTCTTATTATTTTGAACAGATGAATTGCCAGGTTCACCTGCTTCTATTTTAATTTCGGCTAATCCAGAAAATCATCTTCCGGTTTTTCTTTCGGGCCATACTTATCAAATAAACGATCGATGGCACCACCGAAAATCGGAAACTTATCCTTGGCAAAATTTTTCACGATTTCCACCGCTTTATATGCCTGGTCTTCTGATAAGCCTTCTGCCTTTAATTGGTCTATTAGTTCTTTCATGGTGAATAAAGTAAATGGTGAATAAAGTGAATGGTGAATAAGTGAATTTGCTCTTTCCCTCCTCCTCTTTCCCATCTCCTTTCTTCCTACGCTACCTTCAACATACTCATCTTACTCTTGTCGAATTTCTTCTCTGCGTACTCAAGGGTGAGATGGAATTTGGTTTCCTTGCTGGATGGCAATTCAAACATGGCATCTGTTAAAATGCTTTCGCAAATGGAGCGAAGTCCGCGAGCACCCAATTTGTATTCCATTGCTTTTGAAACCATGAAATCATACACATCATTATCGATGCTGAGTTCAATACCTTCAATTTCAAACAATTTTTGATATTGTTTGATCAGTGAATTCTTTGGTTCGGTAAGAATGGAGCGAAGTGTTTCGGTATCAAGCGGATTCAGGAAGGTAACAACAGGTAAACGTCCCAATAATTCCGGAATCAATCCGAAATGTTTCAAATCCTGCGCATTTACAAACTGTAACAGATTTTTGCGCGCGGTTTCCTGCTGGTCTTTATTCACATTAAACCCAATAGCATTGGTATTTACCCGACGGGCAATCAATTTATCAACGCCATCAAATGCTCCACCGCAGATGAAGAGAATATTCTGCGTGTTTATTTTAATTAGCTTTTGTTCCGGGTGTTTGCGGCCTCCCTGAGGGGGTACCAAAACATCTGTTCCTTCGAGAAGTTTCAAGAGTCCCTGTTGAACACCTTCCCCACTTACATCCCGTGTTATAGAAGGATTATCGCCCTTGCGCGCAACCTTATCGATTTCATCAATATAAACAATGCCTCTTTCTGCAGCTGTAACATCATAATTACAAACCTGCAATAAACGGGTCAGAATGCTTTCCACATCTTCACCAACATAACCAGCTTCGGTAAATACAGTGGCATCAACAATCGCAAATGGAACATTCAGCAGTTTAGCGATGGTTTTTGCGAGCAGGGTTTTACCTGTTCCGGTTTCACCAACCATAACGATATTGCTTTTTTCAATATCAACATCGTTTTCTGTTGGCTTTTGCTGCAGCCTTTTGTAATGATTGTAAACAGCAACAGCCAATACTTTTTTGGCATCGTCCTGTCCAATTATGTATTCATCCAGAAACCGTTTGATTTCAATCGGTTTTTTTACCGTCAGTTTAAATCCTGAACCGGAGCCATCAGTACGTGTCAGTAATTCCTGTTCGATGATTTCACGAGCGTGTTCAACACAGTTCTCGCAAATATGTCCATCCTGTCCTGCAATGAGGATTTTTACCTCATCCCTGCTACGTCCACAAAATGAACAATGTAATGTATTTTTTGCCATACGCTCTAATGCTTGCTTCCTGCAAAGGTAGCTGTTCCTGAAGATTGGTCAAGATAAAAAACCGCTCCTATTTAAGGAACGGTTTTTTACTACGTTATATTACTAGTTTAAGGGGTATTATCAAATTTTTTCGACAATACCGTCCACAATTCCATACTCAATGGCTTCTTTGGCATCCATCCAGTAATCCCGATCGAAATCTTTCATGATCTGCGCAACTGTTTTTCCACAGTTTTCCGCAAGAATTTTAGCTCCTAATTCTTTCACTCTTTTGGTTTGTCTGGCCTGAATTTCCAAATCAGCGCTCACACCCTGCATATAACCACCCAAACTTGGCTGGTGAATCATCACTTCCCCATGTGGGAAAATAAACCGACGTCCTTTTTCACCACCACTCAACAGGATGGAGCCCATAGAGGCCGCTAATCCCATACATATGGTGCTAACCGGACTCTTGATCATTTTCATAGTGTCGTAAATAACCATGCCACTGGTAACAACGCCACCCGGACTATTAATGTAAAATTTTATCTCGGCTTTTTTATCAGCATCCAACAGAAGTAATTTGGTAACTACTTCTTTGGCTGATTTATCATCAACTGGTCCCCATAGGTATACCGCCCGTTCATCGAAAAAATATTTTTCAAGACGTTTATTAAGCATCATCAGCTCATCCCGCTTGTCTTCCCGCTCTTTTTCTTCTTCCTCTTCCATTCTATAGGAAAAATAGTTTGACATATTCATTGCTACAGTTTTTTAATAGTGAATAGTGAATAGTGAATAGTGAATGGAGTTCGATTAATCTTTGTTTTCCTTTCTTGGGTTAACCAGCAATACTTCATCCACCAGTCCATATTCTTTTGCTTCCATTGCTGTGAGCCAGTAATCTCGATCACTGTCCTTCTCTATCTGTTTGGTCGTTTTTCCGGTATGAAAAGCAGTGATTTCATACAGCTCTTTTTTAAGTTTCCGGATTTCATTCACTGTAATTTCAATGTCCGATGCCTGCCCTCCGATTGCTCCGCTTGGCTGGTGCATCATGATACGGCTGTGTTTCAATGCAGTTCTTTTACCCTTGGTTCCCGCACACATCAAAACCTGGCCCATGGAAGCTGCCATTCCGGTACAGATGGTAGCAATATCGGGGGTGATGAATTGCATGGTATCGTACATGCCTAAGCCGGCGTACACACTGCCACCCGGACAGTTAATATACATTTGGACGTCGCGTGTGCGGTCGGTACTTTCCAGGAAAAGTAATTGTGCGGTAACGATATTCGCTACCTCATCATTGATCGGATAACCAAGAAAAATGATCCGATCCATCATTAAACGGCTGTAAACATCCATCACAGCGATATTCATTGGGCGCTCTTCTATAATATTCGGTGTCAGGTTGGTTACCTGATGTTTCTGGTAATCGTGCAGGGTCAGGCTGGATATTCCCCGATGCTTGACCGCATATTTTTCAAATTCAGACTTCATAATAAGGATCTTGTTTTGATAAAAATAAGGTAACTGACTGGTGCAAATATCTTTCCAATTGAAAATCATTGCAAAAAACGGCAGTCAGACTGACAAAAGGGGAGGAAAGGGGACAAAGGAGGAAGGGGAGAGGGAGATGGGAGAGGGAGATAGGAGATGGGACAGGGGAGAGGGGGAAGAGGAAACAAAGGAGGGGGGAAGAAACAAAGGAGGGGGGAAGAAACAAAGGAGGGGGGAAGAAACAAAGGAGGGAGGAAGAAACAAAGGAGGGAGGAAGAAACAAAGGAGCGAGGAGAAACAAAGGAGCGAGGAGGAAACAATGGATAAAGAGGAGAGAAAGGGAAAAAGGGGAGAAAAGGGGGGGAGAAGGAGGAATGGGCGGAAGTGAAGGAGATGGGAGACGGGACAGAGGAGAGGATGGAGGAGGAAACAAAGGAGTAGGAGGAGACAAAGGAGTAGAAGGAAACAAAGGAGAAAGAGGAGGAAGAGGGGAACAAAGGAGAAGTGGGGAGGGGAAAGGGGAGGATGGGAGACGGGACAGAGGAGAGGATGGAGGAGGAAACAAAGGAGTAGAAGGAAACAAAGGAGAAAGAGGAGGAAGAGGGGAACAAAGGAGAAGTGGGGGAGGGGAAAGGGGAGGAAGGGGAAAGAGGGGGAAGGGGTTTTGCCGCCGGGTGTAAAAAAAACCGTAAGGCACCAGCCTCACGGTCTCTTTTTAATTTTTACTTTAAACTTTTTACTTTCTAATGCTTATGCTCCGACTGCATCTTCTGGAATTCCTCCAGACTGATCGGCTTTTCGTCTTTTTGAACCAGGGTTTCTGCTACTGCAAACACCTTATCGGTCTGGATGCGATGGAAACTGTCTTCCACAAATTTGCGGTCTTTCATCATGCGCTCCACGTAATCATTTACCCAGGGCTGCTCAATGTCAAGTTGTCCCATATTCATATTTCCCATATACGAAAAGAGCTGGGCTTTGGCAAAACCACGGAGATCGTCCTGGTTTACTTCTATTTTATTGTCTTTCACCAACTGATCAACAATCAGGGTCCATTTCAGCGAGTTTGCAAAAGAAGGATACTCTTTTTCCGCTTCTTCTTCCGTTTTAGGCTGCTCACCACCCTGCTGCATCCAGCGTTTCAGGAAGGTTGCAGGAAAATCGATTTTTGTCTGATCAATCAGGAAATGATAAACCGTGTCAAATAACTGATTGCGGCTCTGGTTTTCCAGTTGCAGTTCAATATCCTCCTTTAAGGCCGCACGGAAACCCGCTTCATCAGTAATTTCTTTACCCGGAAATACCGAGTTAAAGAGGTTTTCGTCCAAAGCTGCCTTGTCAACCAGGCCCAGTTTGGTGATGGTGGCTTTAAATGGCTTATTCAGTGCAGCAGCATCATCTTTTGAAAGACCAAGATCACTCAGGATCCACTCTCTTTCTTTCTCTTCAAATGCTTCTGAAAGGGTAAGATTGAAGGTGTCGTCTTTTTTCTTACCCATCAGGCTTCCGCGGAAAGCCGGAGCAAAATATTTTACCAGAACAGAATTGTCTTTTTTGATGCCTGCTTCTGCAACTGCACCTGTTTCATCCAGCTCTTCAAACGTTAAATTCAATACATTCTCTTCATTATCAACTACCTCGGGTTCAGACATCGCCCCATTTCGTAACTGTAAACGGCTGATTTCTTCTTCCAGCATTGCATCAGTAACGGTGATTTTAAAGTAGGGGAGTTTAGCTGAAGCAAGATCGGCCACACGGATTTCTGGCTTTAATCCCACTTCAAATGCGAAAGCATATTCGGCAGGGGTGGTATGGTCGAGCTTGCTGCTGTCATTTTCCGGTAATGGCAGGGGCTGGGCAAAAATTTCCAGCTTTTCATTTACCATAAAATCATTCAGTTGCTTTTCAACGGTACGAAGCACTTCATCCGTAAAAACAGACTGGCCATGCATTTTCCGGATTAGTCCGGATGGCACCATTCCTTTTCTGAAACCAGGAATATTTGCCTGCTTGCTATAATTCTTCAGTGCTTTCTCGAAGGAGGGCAGATAATCCTCTGTTGCCAGCTTTACGGTAATCTTCTCGTTCAACAGGCCAATATTTTCCCTCGTTACGGTTGCCATACAATGGTGTTTTTTGTTGATACAAATAGGACATACGGTTCCCGCATGCCTTAAAATGGGGGGCAAAGGTAAGAAGCAATTGGCAATCTGCAAGCCAAATCTTCGAATTGAAACGGGGATGGCAAACGGCCTGTGAACTTATTTATCCTGAAGGACCAGCAGCGGGATTTCCGACTGGTACACCATTTCTCTTGTATGACTTCCACTGAACAGCCTTTCCCACCAGCTGTGTTTATGGGCTACCATTACCAGCGCGTCACAGGGATTATCGTGTAAAAAACGTTTTAAACCTTCTTCTACCGACACATGTTCCAAATCAACATATTTATGGGGAATCTCCTCCAGCATTGGATCCAGCCGAACCTTCCCGGCAACCTGCTCTGCACTCAGAATTTCTCCAGGCCGCTGAACATGAACAATATTTAATTGGATATCTGGTTGATTGCCGGCTAATTCACGCAGCATTTTCAAACACCGGAGATTCATGCTATAGCTGAAATCAGTAGCATAGGCAATTTGTTTCCAGCCACCATACACCGATTGTTCGGGAACAACCAGAACAGGTAGTGTCGATTTTCGAAGAATGGCGGCAGTCGTACTTCCGATAAGTTTATCCAGAGTATTGGTAACACCCCGCATACCTGTAACAATCAGCTCGGCTCCGGTTTCTCCTGATTGAAAAACTACCTCATCCGCCGGCAAACCAATGCTTACCAGGGTTTTTACTTCAATTCCAACTTGTTGTTGAAGATTTAGCGCCAGTTCGCCTACCAGTTTTTCGTTGTCCTTTTGCAATTCTTCCACCGATACCATAACATATGGGACCTCGCTTACCGGTGTTGGTAAGAGATACGCATGAAGCAGGGTAAGCGTTGCTCCGTTCAGTTTGGCTAAAGCAGCAGCATATTGTGCGGCTGCCCGGCTTGGAGCAGAAAAATCGGTGGCAACCAAAATTGACTTCATAATGGAGTTTTTACATGTTGAAATTACGTTAAGTCAATTTAAGCAGAACCTGATTCTTGTCAGGTTAAATTCTGATTATTAAACCAGTTAAAAATCCGGGTCATCAGAATGTTTGAATCAGTCGGATCGTTGGACTAACGCCCCGGAAAAAATCATTGAAATAAAGTCCCGGTTCCAGTTTGGTTTTCTTCCATTGAATTTTTCCTGCTCCGATCCGGAACGTTGAAGGCGTATAAAAATCTCCCCGTTTACGGACCAGATAACCCAGCGACAAATTCCAGTTCAGATGAGTGGCTGATCGCGGTTCCGTCCTGCTTACCGACCATTTTTCATAACTCAATTCAATAAAGTCATTGCGGAAGGTTTGAAGTTTGCCCTCTTCATTTTTGGAAAACAGGAAATTCGGTTGCCAGGCAACTGTAAATGCATGCTGCCAGTCTCGCTTTTTGTTGGTGAGCACCAGAGTGGCTTCCAGATTAAATGCCGGTGTAAAATACTGTTTGTAATTCTGAATAAGTACACTTGCCTTCAATTCCAGCTGATCATTCGGATAACCTGAATAAGCTCTTTTGGTCTTTGCAACAATTGCAGGGTCGGCTGCCAGTGTATAATAAGCATCTTTTTTCCCGCCTGTCCATTTTTCTGAATGCGCTTGTGAAAAGGTTTTCATTTTGCTGTTTAATTCTCCATTCAGCAATTCAGGCAAATCCATAATTCGGTTAATTAGGATGGTGAGTCGGTAATATCTTGGAAATTCATTGTTTACTTTGAATTCTGCAGGCCTTTCCGGATTCTTTATTACACCGGTTACAATCAGTGTGTCCTGGTCAGTTTTTAATAAAGCGGCAGATCCATTGATCAGGATAAATTGTTGTACAGATGCTGGCTCCTGGTGCAGGCGTATTTTGGTTAGTCCGTCCCCCAGGTTTACATATTCCACTTTTTTTGTGCTTACCGGATCCTGCAGGGAGTCTTTTAAACTTTCCAAATCGAGCCGCACTTTTTGTAAAATAGAATCCGGATTAAGCAGCCGTTCGATATCATTAATATCTGCCAACTCTACCTTCATTTCATTTTTATTCTGTAACTGAATGGTAAAATTGCGGCGGAATATAAATCGTTCCGGTAACTCAAATCCCTGTTCTGCTGAGGATTGGGCAAAACTCTGTCCACTGCTGGTAGCCAGCAGGCAAATAAATAAGAATCGACGCATGATATTAGTTTGAAAGATTGATTTTAATCGAGAATTCGAGCTGTTGTTTGGCAACAGGTGGACGAGCCGGTTTTTTTTCCTGATTGATCGTATAGGGAAGATCAGGGTCCCTAAGTTCATTCAGATGAAATACCCGTTTGGCTGCTTTCTCTGAAACCGTTGTAAGAGGAATCGATTTATGCTGATTTGTTATACTGTCCAGGTGAATGACAGGAGATGGTAGTTCAATAACAGGTAATTTTTCCTGCTTCAATTGCGATGCTTCAGGCACTGGATCAGTAACTGATTTTTTGGGTGATGTTTTTGCGATAGGCCTGATTTCTGTTGGTTTTTCAGGATTCAATTTAACTGGCGGCGGCTCTGATTTGATTTCCTTTTTTGCCGGAACGGTGGAGATGAACTTTTCTTCCAGCGGTTGTTGAGATGTTGTATTGATCCGAATGAATAAAAACAGGCAGGCTGCCGTAGTTAAAATGCTGTACCATATCAGCGCAGTTTTGGTTCTGCGCTTATTTACAGGTTTTTTATGGCTGTTTCGCAATTCCTGCAATTTCTCCCAGGCCTGCTCTTTATTGAGCGGCTCAACTGCCGGGTGTGCACGTAGGTTATATAGTTTTTCTCCTGACATGATGCATTCCTTTTTGGACAAGATTTTTTTGTAAGAGCAAACGGCTTTTATTCAGCTGCGATTTGGATGTGCCAATTGAAATGTTCAGCATGGCGGCAATTTCCTGATGATCATATCCCTCTACAACAAACAAATTGAAAACCGTTCGGTAGCCGGGTGGTAATTGTACTATCAATTCAAACAAATCTTCTGCATCCAGTTTTGACAGGATGTCTTCTCCTTCCTGAATCAGCTCTTCCGATGGTTCCCCCACCATTACAAAACTGTGCTGTTTCCGTAAATGCATCAGGCATTCATTTACCATGATTCGTCTGCACCAGGAATAAAATCCGTTCAGGTACTGAAATTCAAAACCGGGGAGATGTTGAAATAGTTTCAACATACCGGATAACATCAATTCCTCCGCATCCTCCCTGTTTTTGACGTACCGCAAACATAAAAATAACATCCGGTCGGAAAGCTCATTGAAAAGAGCCCGCTCGGAAACCTGATTTCCCTCTTTGATTTGTATTAATAAATTTGCTACATCCATTCGCTTGTTCCGTAAACTACTTATAGAAATGCGGGCAATGGAGAAAAGGTTGCCCGGACTAAAATAAATCTTTAAACGCGAGGCAAATTGTTAATCCTGCTGGCGAATGGCTTTGGCGATGGCTTCCAGTTGCTCATTGAAGCTGCTCAACTGCTGCAGAAACCGACTGGAACTGTCTTCTCCCTGCAAGGCTCCAAACCGGTTGTTTTTTCTGAAAATGGTCAGGATCTCATCCCAGCGCTTCTTTTCCTCTTCAGTGAGGATGCCGGCAATTTCTTTTAGCTTCAACAGGTTGGCCTCCGCATCTGAAGTTAATGTTTGTGATTCTCCTTCATAATGTGATTTGATAAGACTCGTAATCTCCTCCGCATTCATCAGTGGTACAACCTTACCAGCCAGCTTGTTCATATTACGATAGGATCCCTGCAGTTTGAATGGCGGTTCAGTTCGATAAGCCTCTTTCATCGCGGCACTCGCTATGTATTGCTGATTTACTTTCAGTACAATGTCCCGGATCCGAATCAGGTTCTTTAATATGATAATAGCATCTTCGATTTCCTGCTGGGGATAATTCCCCTCCAGATCAGGAATCATTTCAGCGGAGGTTTCAATGTATTGAATCAGTTTGTAGAGGTCATCAAAACTACGGTTCGTAATTCTTTGCAGGTACTTGTTTTCTGCAACAGCGTTTTCTATCAAACTGAGACTGAAAAGCTGATCTGATCCGCCGATTACATCTCCCAGGTTATATACATCTGCCCGGTTGGCCAACATGTCGGGAATCTTAAACTGTTCACCGCTTTCTGTGTAAGGGTTCCCTGCCATTACCACACAAAACCGTTTTCCACGCAGGTCATAGGTTTTGCTATCCCCCTCAAAAATGCCATCCATTTTTCTTTGTCCATCTGCCAGCGAAATGAATTTTTGCAGGAATTCCGGGTTGCAGTGCTGGATATCATCAATATACAACATCACATTATCAGCCATTTCAAAAGCCAGATTGATTTTTTTCAACTCTTCTCTTGCACCGGAGGTGGTGGCTTCCATGGGGTCAATGGAACGAATCTGGTGACCGATCGTAGGACCGTTAATCTTCACAAAATGAAGTCCCATTGTTTTGGCCAGGTATTCCATCAGGGTTGTTTTGCCGTAACCCGGAGGAGAGACCAATAATAACATGCCCATTCTGGCAGTTCGTTTGTCTTCTCCTGCTGCCCCTAATTGTTTGGCAAGATTGGCGCCGATCAAAGGGAAATAAACATCATTGATCAGCCGGTTCCTCACAAATGAGCTCAATACCTTTGGTTCCAGTTCTGTTATTTTCAACTGCTTTCTATACTCCTGTACCAATGCTTCTTTCTGTGTATTGAACTGGAAGAAAGCAGGCACGATTTCATCAGAATAGGCAGAAAGTTTTGCCAGAAAAGAATGATAATTCAATTCATAAACGGCCTCTTTAATTACCGGATGTGTTCCTTTAATTTCATTTAGCTGAACCGTATCTGATCCTGCTTTTTCTTTGTATGGATGCTGATTGAATAATAGCAGACATACCGTTTCATTCAGGTAGATAGAATCAGCTGTACTGCCTGCAGACTGTACAAATGCTTCCAGCCAGCTTTGGATTATATAGAAACGTTCTGCTATACCAAATGCAGGGTTCTCTGTTTCCTGAAGGAAAGATTCCAATCTTTTTTTTGATTGCAGGTATTCCCTGAACTCTTTTTTTATCTGCATTGCCTGCTGACTGCAGGTGAATTGTTTGCCATTGGATAACTCTTTATACAGGTAGCCTGCTATTTCTTTTGAACCGGCTGCCTGGAAAGGCAGGAGGGCAGGTTGATAACAGGTATCCACTTCCTTCTCCAAAAATTCAAACTGTTTTCTTTGCGGAAAACTTTGTTGTATAGCATGCGCTGCTGTAATTAATTGCAGCAATCTGTTCCTGGTTGCCTCCTCCAATTGAAACCAGAAAAATTGAGCGGCGACCCTGATAGAAGGTGCATATTGAAGAATACCCAGTTCTTCCTGGATTTTTTTTAATCCGCTGAATATCTTTAGCGCATCGGTATTGTGCACACCTTTTAAATAGGCTGCAGCAAAATCGCGTTCTGTTTTATCGTTTATATAGGATTCCGCATTCCAGGCATCTTCCTGAATTAAACTTTGCCTGAACGCTTCATAGGCCAGGTATTCTGCCCGATAAACCGCCCTGTTTTCAGAAATCAATTCCTGTTCCCAGATAGACCGGTACTGATAAAGTTCAGTTGCGGTTACCTCCTTATAAAAACTGGTCCCGATTAAATGGAAGAATAATTTTTCATTTCTACGGATAATTGTCAGGTCCAGCACCTGTTTGTTAACGACAAATTTATATTTGCCGAGTGCCAGTATGTTTTTGCCGTCTTCAAATAATTCGGTTTTGTCTTTAAGCTGACGTAGTGCATTTTCCTGTGCCAGTTTCACCAGGTTTTGAAGATTTTCCGCTTTGGCAACATCTCCTAATTCCGTCAGTTCATTAACCAGGCTACGCACCTTGTCAATCATCAGATCGGTAGAGAAAAATGCATAAATGTTTTCCTTCTTGTCGAAGGACAAAACCTTGTTCTCAATATTTTTTAATACCCGGATGCCTATTTGTTCAAGTGAGCTGGTCCGCTTATTAATCTGGGCAATCAGCAGTTCTTTCTTGCCGGTAAAGGCCTTGGTTACTTCATCCCGTTTATCGGCAATTTTTTGAACAAACTCGTCAAAATCGGCAAATTTACTTTCCAGTTCCTCCACCTGTATGCTGATTTTGGCAAAATAGTCATCGCATTTTTCAGGCGAATTGGACAGATCCAGAAAGTTGACGATGCTTTGTTCCAGCAGCGTCAACTGTGCATGAAATTCACCGGTAGATTCCTTTGTTCTGAGTGCGGTGATAGTTCGGGTCAGATCGGCCTTTACTTCATTGAGTGATGCAAAAATCAGGGAAATCTTTTCGATGATCCGGGTGGTTTGGGTACTATCTTCAATTTTCAAACTATTGAGGATATCAATGACCATTTCCAATTGGGAAGCAATGTTTTTTACCGCTTCAGAGATTACCTGTGCATCCACCACCTTAACCACAGCAGATACGGCCTGCTTTTGTTCGGTTACCCGAACTTCATATGGAGCCAATGCCTCTTCTTTCAATAAAAATTGAATCGTATCCCGGGAAAGAGAGCTGTTATAGGCCTGCAATACTTCCTGAAGCTGATCAACAGCAACAGCATCGATGTACCGGATATTATGCAGATCAATCACTGCACCCTGCATTCCTCTGGTTGTTGCCAGTAAACCAACCAGCTGATCCAGGGATTGGATAGAGGCGTTTTTTATATCGATCACCAGCTGATCCACTTTTTTCTTCATCGCATCCAGGCTTTCTCTGGCATGTTTGCGCTGAGATTGTACCTTGGCAAATTCGTCGATGGCAGTATTGGCAATTGTCCTGATCTGAGAAAGAGGAATGGATAAGTTTCCCGCACCTTCCTCCTTAATCCAGAAATAGGAATCCAGAATGTCAGATGTTTTTTTATGGATATCCTCGTACAAGTCTTCGTAGCTGTCTTCTTTTTGTAAAAGCTGAATAATTTCCTGGCTTTCGCTCATGGCGCCAACAATCGCCTTGTTGCCAATTTTATACAGCACATTATTGCTGAGCGCAAGATTTTCTTTCAGAAAAACAGTATAGGGTGTTTCCCAGATCTGCACCTGATGATGACGCACGGCTTCATTTTCAGAACGGAAATAAATCAGGGTGCCATCGCTGAAAATGGTGTAACCGTTACAGATGATCGGCGTTTCCACTTTTTGCGCAATCATATTATAGGACATCAATACATAGGTATTCGACGATTTCTGGTAAAAGCAGTAAAGAAAATCCTCGCCATTGGGTGATGCCGTACTCTGAATAAATTCCAACTCGGTTATGCCGTTTTCAAACAGCTTGTATTCGCCGTTCTGCAAATAATACCCGTTGGGGAATATGATGCCCTGATTGTCAGGCAACACAATACCTGCATCCAGTAAGCCAGGAATTGCAGTAACCTGTTTGGTTCGGACATTAAAAATATAAGCTCTGAAAGCTTCCTGATAGGGTTGTATTTTTATGGCGATCAGGTTACCCAGATCAGCATAAAAATAATTGGCATCATCCAATTGCTGATCCCGGTTCAGGACAGGATCTGAAAAAATACCTTTTCCGGTATCTGTATTGTTTTCGATTTTGAACGTGATATCACCATTCAATGCTTCTATAAAAACCTTATCTAAAACAGATATATGCGGATGCAATCCCAACCGGCGATTACTGAGATCTGTTTTGACCCATTGAAAATCGTATTGTTCTGCCTGTCTTACTTCATGAATACTTCGATCGTCAATATAAGTAAGCCGCTCATTTTTGATCAGCCATTTGAAAGCTTTCCGATCATCCGGGTTCTTACTTGTTTGAAAAACCATATAGAGATAATTCTCTGTTCTGGTAAACCGGGCAAAAATGGAATCGCGGTAATACTTGTACAGATTGGTATAATCTGTTATAAAATTGGGATCCTCAATCAGTGTTGGCGGCTGTGGTTCGAAATGATCTCCGGTGAATGTATAAATGCTGAATACATCACTTAGCTGGATATCTTCCCTGAGTCCGAAATGCACATTATAGGCAAAGATGGTGTGTTTGCCGATGGTTGTAATACCCCGGGCAACACCATTATTCTCCGTAGTAATTCGTTGATTCGCAATCAGCCGAAAACCGGAAGAATTGAAAATTTCCTTTCTTGCTGTATTCAGTTTTGCCAGCCGGTTCGATAAGTCAAGCCGCTGTTCAGCTAACCGGTTCCGGATAATTTCATACGTGCCCGAATCCAGCAAGGGATTGCTGTTTTGTTCATTTCCTGCCATTCGATCGATCTAAGTAGCGTTCACAATGAATTACAATTTTTTGTTGGAGAGTCCCAGGTTATTCGCCAGGTTGGCCAGGTTCAATAACATCGGGCGGTCTCCTTCAGAACTTTGCTGTTGCATTTTTAAGATGAGGCTGGAGATGGTCAGGTTTTTTATATCATTGGTGGTGATATTGTATTTTTCTGCAAATCCCCGAATCCGTTCCAGCAGATCGCCACTGTTGGATCCGTCACCAATCAGGGCTCTTTTAATATCCGTAGCATTTTCACTTTCATTGATCAGGCGATCAAATCCTTTTGCATTGGAAATCTGATTAACGATATTCTGAAAGAACATGGTTTCACCTCCAACAATATCAATGTTGGCAGTTTTCAACGCTTCTGCAAGTACACCTGCCTGCGCATCTGCAATATCTTTTTGAATATGGATTTGGGCCAGGGCAATATCTTTCTCTTTCTGTAACAGCAGTTTGAATTCTTCGTGGTCTTTTCCAACAGCATCCAGTTTTTTCATGGCTTCTGCTTTTTCTTCAATACCTGCTGCTTCAGCCAATGCTTTCTCTTTGGTAACCTCTGCCTGTGTTAAACCTTCTTTACGTCTGGCTTCTGCAATTTTTTCGATGACAGATGCATCCACTGATCCTTGTCTTTCGGTGGCTTCCGCTTTGGCAATCATTACTTCAGCTTCAGATAAGCCGAGGGTAGCTTCTTCTCTGGCCTGTGCATCTGCCAGAATTTTACGGGCTTCTGCCTGTTTAACGGCTGCTTCTTTTTTTGCTTCGGCATCAATTACCAGTTGTTTGGCTTTTTCTTCCGCAGCTTTTTTATCAGCTTCCGCAGCTTTGACGGTATAGATTAGTTTTTCTTCCGCTTCTCTGCTTGCTTCGGTAATGCCAACAATTTTGGTACGTTCCACTTCCCGGAAAGCTTCCAGGTCTTTTATACCCTGCTGCTCTTCTACCACGCCTTTTTCGAGGCGTACCCGCTCTTTAATTACATCCTGAATATTCTTGCGTTCAACCTCAATTGTTTTCTCCTTTTCAATCTGCGCCAGGGTTACAATTTTTTCTCGTTCAGTTGCTTCCAGTGCCCGGTCTTTTTCCACCCGCTCCGTTTCTACGGCATCTGTTCTTTGCTTGTTCTTTTCAGCAATGATGATCTGGCGCAATTTATTTTCTTCCTGAATGGCAAGGGATTCATCTGTTCTGATTTTTACAGTTTCAGCTTTCAATCGTTCTTCTTCCCGCACTTTCATGATTTCTGCATTTTCGCGGGCTTTGATATTGTCTATTTCCCTTCGCTGTTTTTCTTCTTTCTCTGCCATTTGCCGCTCCAGCTCAAGAATAGCTTCTCTTGCTTCCACATTCTGCTTCTTGATTACTTTTTCTTCTTCGCGTTTGATCAGGTTGGCTTTGATATTTTGTTCGGCAGTTAATTCAGTTATTTTTTTAATGCCCTGTGAATCCAGAATATTCTGGGCACTTAAAAATGTTATTTCTGTTTGCTCGAGGTAGTCAATAGCACAGTCGTCCAGTATATAACCATTCAGATCGGTTCCGATAATATTCAGGATCTCTGTTCTGAATTCACGGCGGGCTTCGTATAATTCAATGAAGTCGAATTTTTTACCAACTGTTTTTAATGCTTCTGAGAATTTTGCCTCAAACAGGTTGCGTAATGTTTCCACATCACTGGCTCTTTCCGTACCTATGATCTGTGCCACATTCAACACATCATCCACGCTTTTATTTACCCGCACAAAAAAGGCCACTTTAATATCTGCCCGGATATTATCCTTACAGATTAATCCGTCATGTTCCATTCGGTCGATCTGGAGTTTTTTCACGGAGATATCCATGATTTCCATTCGGTGAAGAATTGGGATAACATACATGCCTTTGTTGAAGGCTACTTTACCACCTCCCACACCGGTGCGCACAATTGCTTTTCCCTGTGGTATTTTTTTATAAAAAGTGGCAAAAGCAAACAGTACAATAAAAATAAAAAAAACAATTCCGCCGATTAGCAATAAGCTGATTCCTCCTAGTGCTCCCATGGTTTATAGTTGGTTTAATGGTTAACAGATCGATTAAGTTGGTAAGATAAGGTGAGAACGGTGTTTATACAATATTGGACAGATTAATTTCCCGTACTACCAGATAATATTTTTTATCGGGCGATTCGTCCGCTATCATCACATCTGCATTATAATCCAGCATTTCTCCGGTTTTACTTTGCACATTAATGCGGATGATATCTGACTGAATCTGCAATTCGGCAGCACCTATTTTGTTTCCGGATATGGCAGATCGCATTTTGGCGGTCCGTCCAATCAGGTCATGTGCTTCTTCTCCGTTGTATCCCATGGCTGCATATACTTTTACCAGCGGTTTGGTAGCATAACGGGTTATGAAAAAAGCAACCAGAAACACGGGCAGCAAAATGAAAATGGATTTCCATCCCCATGCTGCCAATCCCAATGTTATGGACGATACCAGGGTTACGATCCAGGCAATGAACTTGAAGGTTGAATACACCACCATAAAAGGCACTTTGCCAATATTTACATAATCAAGTGCTTTTTGAAACCCGGATTTATCCCCGGTTGAATCATTCAGGTCAGTTTCGGTATCGGTATCAACATCTGCCCCATCGAGATCCAGCTCCGGGTCGATTTCACTACCGCCAAACAGGTCGCCGGCAATAAAGGTGAACAGCCAGTATACTGCGGTTATACCGGTTAATACTGTCATAACGGCATTGCTCAATGGGTTAAAAAGCAGTTCAGTTAAATCCGACATCGGTTATTCGGGGTTTTCGGTTATGCCTAATTTTTCTTTGATGGCTTTCAGGTCTTTTTCTATTGCCATCGAATCATCTTTTACTAAGTCGTTTAATTCATCTTTTAAGTTGCTTTTGCCCCGGGCAATTTCTCCATAGGCTTTGGCAAGCGATTCCTGATCTTCCACTTTTGCTTTCATTCGTTCCAGCATGGCAATGGTTCCGTTGGTATCGAGTTGTGCCAGTTGCTTGTTTACCTGTTCGGTAGCTTTACTCACTTTCACCCTTGCCTTCAGCGTTCTCAATTCTTTTTCCCATTTATCCATATTCTCTTTGAGAATCTCGGTGTTGCGCAGCATGTCGCGGGAAGATTGCTGCAAACTCATTACCTGATTTCCCAATTCTTCCGACTCTGCATAAAACTTTCTGCGGAGTGATAAAGCTTCTCTTGCCAGCTCTTCCGCTTTGGCAATATCAACCTGCCCCGATTGAGCTTTCTGCATAATCAAGATAGCTTTTTCTGCATAATTCATCGACTCTTTCTGGCAATGCAACTGATCATTTTCTGTTCGGATAGCCAGTGCTTTTACTTTCGCATAGGCTTCCGTAGCTTCCGTCAGTTCCTGCCTTAATTCACGTAAACCCTGCTCGGTCATTTTTACCGGATCCTCCATTTTTTCAACAGCTGCATGAATTTCTGCCTGTCCTATTCTGAAGAGACGTTTGAAAATGTTCATGGTTTTAATTTTATCTTTTTGAAAATTCAATTATCTGAGTGGCATATTCACTTAGCAATAAGCCAAGAGAATTGATAGCGCCTTCAAATTCATTAAAGTTGATGTTTTCCAATTGCATGGTGTACCGGAACAGTACTTTGTTCCCTTCTTCATTGATTACAAAAGCACCATGAATGGTATCCCTGTTTTTCTGCAGAAGCTGCTTAAACATATCGCAATGGTTTTCCTGAAAGGAAAAGAGGAACTGCTCCATAATCAGGATAGGCGGAGCAATACCAATAATCAGGTTATGTATGCCGTCTGCCTGGTTGTCAATCTTGATAATCCCCTGCTGTTCGTCTTTATATAATACACGACAGTTCAATTGTGTAATAAATCCTTCTATCTGATCTATATAATTCATTGGCGTCGATTTCATGGTCTTATCAAATTTACAAAATGGATTTAAAAAGTGCAAATAAAATTAGCAGTTTGATAAAATAAATTACATGTATCTTTGAAAGGATGACCAAAATCGGCGCAAATATCAAGAAGATACGCACTGCCAAAGGATTGAGCCAGCAATCCTTTGCAGATCTGTTTGAACTGACCAGAGGGAATATTTCCTCTTATGAAGAAAACAGGGCCGAACCCCGGCTGGAAACCAGTTTGCGTATTGCAAACCATTTTAGCATACCGCTCGAACATTTTATCAGCCGCAACCTGACGGTGAACGAAATTCTGAAATTCAATGGCGATAAACTGATTGAGGAAGAAAGTCATATCATCAACCTGCAATTGCGGATGGTGCCATTTATAAACGATAGTATTTATATGAAGTGCAGTTACCAGGAAATGAAGTTTACGGATTTTGCCTCTTTCCCCCAACTGGTATTGCCCGAAACAAATACCAATTCCCTGCTGGCACTGGCCTACCATTCCAATATTCCGCATCACCAGTCGCTCGAAGGCTATCAGGTTCAGGATGTATTGGTTTTTGAGGAAGTAACCCGTCAGAATGTACACCTCTGCCAGCATAAAACCGGCTTATACACAGCTGAAAAGGAAATTATGCTGGGACGATTTGAACTGAACGGACAGGAAATTCAGCTGGTCCTCAATGATTTCAGTAAACAGCCTTACGAACTCAACTCCGAAAAAAAATTCTGGAAGCAATTTGCCGTTTACCGGCACGAATAAACCGGGATTTTCTTGAAATGAAAATGGGACCCCGAAAGGTCCCATTTTTTTCGTGCGGGCGATAGGAGTCGAACCTACATGCCTCGCGGCGCCAGATCCTAAGTCTGGTGCGTCTGCCAGTTTCGCCACGCCCGCAACTCTTCCTTTCACATTTCACCTTTCACTTTTCACTTTTCACTTTTCACTTTTCACTTTTCACTTTTCACTTTTCACTTTTCACTTTTCACCTGCAAGGCTGCAAATGTAGGGGATTTCACTAAAAAAAGAAAACAACCTTCTTTTCTTTAAATTCGTCCTGTTTACTATATTGATAGTAAGCAAGTAATGTATGGAAACTGTAGCAGCGATACCGAAATACAATCTTACCGAGGAACAGGAAAAGAAATTGATTTTAAGGGAATACCGGGCATTGCTTCGTTGCCTGAAGCCAAAGCTTAAACCCGGTGATAAGGAACTGGTGCGGGTTTCCTTTGAAATGGCGGCGGATGCCCATAAAACCATGCGCAGAAAAAGCGGTGAGCCGTATATCCTGCATCCGCTGGCCGTAGCCCGGATTTGCGTGGAAGAAATAGGGCTGGGGGTACGCTCCACCATTTGCGCCCTGCTGCACGATACAGTGGAAGATACCGATATCACCCTGGATGATATCGAGCGCCAGTTTGGATCGGAAATCGCCCGGATTGTAGACGGACTCACCAAAATCGCCAATGTAATTGATGTCAATGCCTCGCAGCAGGCAGAGAATTTCAAAAAAATTCTGCTGACCCTCACCGATGACCCAAGAGTGATTCTGATCAAACTTTCTGACAGGCTGCACAATATGCGCACCCTGGAAAGTATGAAACGGGAAAAGCAGTTGAAGATCGCCTCAGAAACGGTTTATGTCTATTCTCCGCTTGCACACCGGATGGGATTATACACCATCAAAACCGAAATGGAAGATCTGGCCATGAAATACATGGAGCCGGATGTCTATAAAGAAATTGCCCGCAAACTGGCTGAAACAAAAAGAGAACGCACCCGCTATATCAATGAATTCATCCGGCCACTACGGGAGAAAATGGAAAAAGCAGATTTTAATTTTGAGATTCATGGTCGCCCCAAAAGCATCCATAGTATCTGGAATAAAATGAAGAAAAAAGGAGTCAGCTTTGAAGAAGTGTACGATCTCTTTGCTATCCGGGTAATCCTGGATTCTCCCACCGACCGGGAAAAAGAAGATTGCTGGAAAGTGTATTCCATGATTACGGATGAATACACACCATCTCCCGAGCGACTGCGCGACTGGCTCAGCAATCCCAAAAGTAATGGGTACGAAGCCCTGCATACAACCGTAATGGGACCCCAGGGTAAATGGGTGGAAGTTCAGATCCGTACCAAACGGATGAATGAGATTGCTGAAAAAGGCCTGGCTGCCCACTGGAAATACAAAGAAGGTGCAGCCGACGAAAGCCGCTTTGATAAATGGTTTCATCAAATCAGGGAAGTATTGCAAACACCAGACAATGATTCCATTGATTTTCTGCAGGATTTTAAAACCAGTTTCCTGGCGGAAGAAATTTATGTGTACACACCAAAAGGCGATGTGAAAATGTTGCCGGTAGGTTCCACTTCACTTGATTTTGCCTTTGCTATCCATTCGGCTGTAGGGGCCCGTTGTATTGGTGCTAAAGTCAACCATAAACTGGTGCCGCTCAGTCATAAACTTCGGAGTGGAGACCAGATCGAAATAATAACTTCCAATAAACAGAAACCATCGGAAGACTGGTTAAACCTGGTTGTTACGGCCAAAGCCAAAACAAAAATCAAGGATGCGCTGAAAGAAGAAAAGCGGAAAATCGCAGAAGATGGCAAATACATTGTTCAGCGAAAACTGGAAGGCATGGGCGCCGGATATCATTCCCATAACACGGAGATTCTGGCAGATTTTTATAAACAACCATCCTTGCTGGATTTTTTCTATCAGGTAGCTACCAGAGGAATCGACCTCAAAGAGCTGGCAGATTTCAACGTACTGGGAGATAAACTGGAATCACCTAAAGCACCCAAACCGGCGGAGGAAAAAAATGAACTTCCCTCCATCAGTGATTTTTCCAAAAAAGATGCAGAGCTGATCATATTTGGTGAAAGTAGTGATAAGATAATGTACAATCTCGCTAATTGCTGCAAGCCAATTCCCGGTGATGATGTATTTGGATTTGTAACAACCGGAAAAGGATTAACCATCCATCGCACCAATTGCCCGAATGCTTCCAAACTTCTTGCTAACTATGGTCATAGAGTGGTAAAAACCAAATGGGCCAAAAACAAAGAAATATCCTTCCTCACCGGGTTGAACATTATAGGCCTGGATGATGTAGGGGTTGTTAATAAAATCACCAACCTGATTTCAGGTGAAATGAAAATAAATATCAGCGCCCTTTCCATTGAAGCCAAAGAAGGTATTTTCAGAGGCGCAATCAAAGTATTTGTACATGATAAGGAAGAGCTGGATGAACTGGTATTGCAACTCAAATCATTGAATGGAATCCATAGTGTGGATCGTTTTGATGCTGAAGCTACCTAGCTCAAGATTGGCTCTGGATAAGTATATTCAAAATAAGTTCCATTCAGGATAAGTACATTCTTTTCAAGCCCCTTTTTTACTGATGAGCGGCAAGAGAACGCTGCAACGCTTCCGCATATTCCCCGGTCAGTGACCCGTTAAAGCTTTAACATCTTATTAGATGTTGGGGCTCATTGTGGACACAAATCAAAATTAATTCATGAGAAAAGTTCTCGGGTATTGGCTACCCGTCCTTATCGGACTGGTATTGCCATTGCTGGCAGCTGCACAGCAGACTGTCAAAGGCAGGATTACAGATCCTGCAGGTAATCCTTTACAGGGCGCCACTATTGCAGTAAAAGGCGCAAAAGTTTCAACACAGTCAGATGGAGATGGGAATTTCTCCATCACTCTTCCTCCGGGTTCCAGTCGGCTGGAAATTTCTTTTATTGGGTATCTCACACAAACTGTAGCAGCAAAATCCGGTGAGATTTCGGTACAGCTGAAAGAAGATGATACCAACCTGAATGAGGTGGTGGTAACCGGTCTCGCATCCACCATTAAAAAATCGAATGCGGCGAATTCAGTTGCGCGGATCAGTGCAAAGGAATTAACCGGATCAACCCGTCCTCCAACGCTGGATGGTGCCATCAGTGGTAAAATTCCGGGTGCACAAATCACGGCCAATTCAGGCGCTCCGGGTGGTGGTGTAAGTATTCGTTTAAGAGGAGTATCTACTGTAGCAGGTTCTTCTCAACCATTATTTGTAATTGATGGTGTTATTGTAAACAATGACCAGTTTGCCACCGGAACGGGTACCCGCGCATTCACCGGTGCAACCAGTCTGGATGCCGGTACGCAGGACCAGGCACCCAATCGGATTGCAGATATCAATCCGGCTGATATTGAGAGTGTGGAGGTATTAAAAGGGCCTTCCGCTTCAGCTATCTATGGATCGAGGGCAGGTGCAGGGGTAATAGTAATCACTACCAAAAGAGGAAAGTCTGGAAACGCACGAATTACCATTAATCAGGATGCAGGTATTACCAGGGCAAGTAAGTTCTTAGGCTCTTCCAACTGGAGTGAAGAAAAAATTGAAACCTATGACGGAGCCTATAACATCTCCAGAGAAGATGCGCTCGAATTGTTTGAAGCAGCCAATGGCCGAACCTGGGATTATGAAAAAATGATCTGGGGAAATACCGGAAAGATCAATAATACCAGCCTGAATATTTCAGGAGGTAATGATCGTACGAAGTATTATATAGCTGGTTCCTATCAAAATGAAACCGGTATTCAAAAAAAGACAGGTTTTACCAGGAAATCATTCCGTATCAATCTGGATCATAAACTAAACGACCGGATTGATTTTAAAGTAAGCAGCAATTTCATTAACTCCTATGCCAGCAGAGGGTTTACCGGTAATGATAACAGAGGTGTTTCCTTAACTTATCACCTGCCGTATATTCCTAATTTTCTCGACATCGGCCGGCGTCCGGATGGCACTTATCCAACAGTTCCCGGACGGGCGCAGAATCCAATGGAAATTATTGACCGGGCACAGAATATTGAAAAAACAAACCGCTTCCTGAATTCCGGAGAGATGAATGTAAAACTCTTCACAAAAGGAAAATCTACGCTTAAATTAGGTATGCGTGGCGGGGTTGATTTCCTGGTATCAGAACCAACCGTTTATCTCCCGGAGGATTTACAAATGATGCAGGAAGCTGCCTTACGGGGGGCGATCCGTTTAACTACGAATAAATCGAGGTACACCTATATGCAGGCCGGACTCAATTTCAACACCACGGTAGGAGAAAACCTGGAGTTGACAACCGGACTTGTTTTTCTTCGCGATGATCAACGCACGGATCAGTCTTATATTCAGGGAGAAGGATTGTTGCCGGCACAAAGAAATCCAAGTATTGCACAGCGGGTAACAACCGGAAATATCATCAATCGAAGCAGTGTAGTGGCATTTGATGCCAGCCAGGAAGTAAACTGGGATGATAAGGTTATTGGCCGGGTAGGACTGAGGGCTGATAAATCAACCCTCTCCGGTTTAAATTTTGATAAATATTACTACTACCCTAGAGCAGCACTGGCAGTAAATCTGGCAAATTTTGGCTGGTGGCAATCGGATATCATCACACAGGTAAAACCTCGTGCTGCATACGGTGAGGCATCCGGATTTCCCTCTTTTGATGCAGTTTATTCCAATCTATTAGGCGTGAACTATGGTGGAGAATTAGGTTCTGTTTCACCAACATTACTCGGAATCGGTGCATTGGATCCGGAAAGAGCCCAGGAAATTGAATTTGGGCTGGACCTGGGTTTTCTGCAAAACAGAATTACCCTGGAAGCAACCTGGTACAATAAAAAAGTTAAGGACTTTCTTTTTCCTTATACACTTGCCCCCGGCACTGGTGTTAGTTCTATCAAGTTATTCCCTGTGGGTGATCTGGAAAATAAGGGAATTGAAATTGGTTTGAATGCGCAATTAATTAAACGTTCCTCACTGGAGTGGACCAGTTCCTTACAGTTCTGGAACAACCGCACCGAAGTAACCAGACTGGCCATTCCGCCTTCTTATGTAGCGAGCTCAGGTTTTGGATCCTATGGAAGAAAACGCATTATACTAGGAAGTTCCCCAACTGCCTGGTGGGGAGTTGATACCAGCGGAAATACCATCAGACACAAAGACTTCCAACCTGATTTTCAGATGAGTTGGAATAATAATATCCGCTTTGCGAAAAATTTTGATTTCAATATGCTTTGGCATACCAGTCAGGGTGGTTATAATGCTTCCCTTACGCGCTTGCTGAAAGATGAAGGCGGAACCACTAAAGACTGGAGTGTAATCGGAAAATCCGGTGATCCATTAGGAATTGAGCGCCAGGGACCTGAGGTTACCAATTATGTTTTTGATGCAAGTTATATCCGTTTGCGAGAACTGGCTTTGTATTACACAGTTCCGGCCAAATTGCTGCAGTCCGGCTTCGGAAAATTTGTTCAAAACCTGCGTGTGGGATTTTCTGCACAAAATCTGGTAACCATCACCGATTATTATGGATATGATCCGGAAGTATCCAATTTTAATACAGGCAATGCGGGTGGTGCATTAACAGGTGGTGTTGATCTGGCACCGTTTCCACTTGCCAAACGTTATTTCTTTCACCTCAATATTGGATTATAAAATAATTGAATCATGTTACAACTCATATACAAATGCCGGGTGGTTTTGCTGGGAGCTGCGCTCCTGCAATTGGCATCCTGCACTAAAACGGATTATGTTCCCAATCCGAATGCACCTACACAGGAATCGGTGCTGAGAAATGCTACCCGCCAGCAAATAAGCCAATTGGGTGTTGGTGTTCAATCGGTATTACGGGATGGTGTTTTTTCCTTCCGTACCTGGTCTGGTTCTATTGGACGCGAAGTGGTTTATTTTGCACAGACGGAAAGCCGCTATTATCGGGAATTACAGGGTGAAATTCCACTTGATGCAGCAGGGATTATGTACGGATGGTACTCCGCCTTTAATCAAATCAGAAGGAGAGCAGAAATTATGCTCCAGTCAGCTTCCAATACCAGCTCCTTATCTGATGCTGAAAAAGCAGCGGCAAAAGGCTTTGGGAAAACTGTACAGGCATATGCCATGCTGAACTGCTTGAATATGATGGGAACGAATGGTATTCGCACCAGTTTTTCTGATTTAAGTACAGAAGGCGATTTATTGAAACCAGGCTGTTTTAAAAATTATACAGAATCATTAACCTATCTGAAAGGCCTGACGGAAGAAGGGCTTGCTGCACTGGATCAGGCCGGGACAATAGATTTCCCCTTCCCGATGGTAAGCGGCTGGGGTGATTTGACCTCTGTTGCCAGCTTCAAGCAGTTTAACCGCGCTGTTGCAGCCCGGATTGCCATGTATCAGCAGGATTGGAATGGTCTTGAAACTGCCTTAAATAGCTCTTATATGGACCTGGATGGCGATTTGAATGGCGGGCCTGTATTTCTTTATTCCAACGCAATTGGGGATGAAACCAATCCAATCTGGCGATCACTGGATAATAACAGTTCTCCACTACTTGTTCAGGCTGATTTTGTGAGCGATGCGGAAGCAGGTGATGACCGGGTTTTTGGAACCAGTATGGCGGAAGGTGGTACTTCAAGAGTTCGGCAGCGAACAACGGCAACAGCTCCACCGGATTATCCGGAAATGACCCATGAAGTACAAATGGATCAGAGTAATATTTCACCAATCAGGTTTCTCCGGAATGAAGAACTGATTCTGATGTATGCAGAAGCAAAATTGCAGAAAGATGAGCTGGCTGCCGCAGTTACTGCATTGGATATCATTCGGACAAAAAATGGACTGGCTGCTCTTGCAGTAGCAAAGCCCGGAATTATCGGCAATAAAAACGCACTGATTGATGAATTGCTTCATCAACGCCGGTATTCTCTGTTTATGGAAGGGCATCGCTGGTTTGATATGCGGCGCTACAATAAGCTGAATACTCTGCCACTGGATAAACCCACCCATTCTGTTTACGAGCAGTTTCTGGTACCAAGGGCTGAAGTTGACTGGGATTCTGTAAACCCCTGTCAATAATATAACTACAAATCAGATTTCAACGCGTTAATTGGTTGTCGGAAGAGGACCCCCTTCGGGAGGTTTTCTTCCGACTTTTTTTATTTCGGGAATCAGGTTTTTTATTTGGCCCTGATCCACCTATTTTTGCTGCCTGATTACAAGCAAGCAATCAAATAACAAACATGGTAGATGTAATTTTAGGCCTCCAGTGGGGCGATGAAGGGAAGGGGAAGATTGTTGATTATTTTGCCCCGAATTATGATATCATTGCCCGTTTTCAGGGAGGCCCAAATGCCGGACATACCCTGTATGTTGGTGGTAAAAAAGTAGTGCTGCACCAGATTCCTTCCGGTGTTTTTCATGAAAATACCGTTAACCTGATTGGGAATGGCGTGGTACTGGATCCGGTAACCCTTAAGAAAGAATGTGATACTGTAGCCGGTTTCGGCGTGGATGTTCGCAAAAATATGTTCATTTCCCAACGGACCCACCTGATTTTACCAACCCACCGCGCCCTGGATAAAGCCTCCGAATTACAGAAAGGGAACGATAAAATCGGCTCAACCCTCAAAGGAATCGGCCCTGCCTATATGGATAAAACCGGCCGGAATGGCTTAAGAGTTGGCGATCTGCTCGATAAAAATTTCACCACCTCCTATATCCGACTCCGCCTGAAACACCAGCGCCTGCTCGATAATTTTAATTTCCAGGAAGATATTACTGCCTGGGAAGAAGAGTTTTTTGAAGCGATCGAGTTTTTACGCAGCCTGAATGTAGTTAATGGTGAATATTTCATCAACGAAGGGCTCTCTGCTGGTAAAAAAGTATTGGCAGAAGGGGCACAGGGAAGTATGCTGGACATCGATTTTGGTACTTTCCCCTTTGTAACTTCCTCCAATACAACCACTTCCGGTGTTTGTAATGGATTGGGTGTGGCACCGCAAAAAATTCGGGACGTGATGGGGGTTACAAAAGCCTATTGCACCCGTGTAGGCAGCGGTCCATTCCCGACCGAATTACACGATGAAACCGGAGAAGAACTTCGCAAACTTGGCAATGAATTTGGTGCAACTACAGGAAGGCCCCGCCGTTGCGGCTGGATTGATCTGGTTGCGCTGAAATACGCCTGCATGATCAATGGTGTTACCAAGGTAATTATGACCAAAGCGGATGTGTTGGATCAGTTTAAGGACTTGCAGGTTTGTACCGGATACGAAATTGATGGAAAGGAATCTGCCTATATTCCATTTCAGATGACTCGTCATCAAATAAATCCGGTACTAAAATCGTTTGCAGGTTGGAACCAGGATACCAGCAGGATTACCAATCCGACTGATTTGCCTGTAACAATGAAAGAATATGTTGCATTTATAAACCAGTTTGTAGGTGCAAATGTTAGCCATATTTCAAACGGACCGGGTCGCGACCAGATTGTTACCGTATAATTCTGGAAAGCGCTGAAAATTAGTAGTTGAAAAATTTGGCTAATTAAAAAGAACGCTGAAAATTTACAATGTAATTGCTTTTGTGCTATGGCTGCTAAATCTGATAAGGAAAAAAAGACTACCCCGAAGGCTGCTTCGAGTGAAGAGCCGGTAAAGAAAACTTCTTCTAAGTCCAAGAAACAAACAGAAGATGAGGAGGATGATTTGGATGAGGAGGAGGAAACTCCGAAAACTTCCAAAAAGGCATCCAAATCTGCAAAATCCAAATCCGATGATGAAGAGGAGGACGATGATGTTGCTGATGACGAAGAAGATGATTGGGAAAAAGTGGAAGAGGAGGATGATTGGGATCCTGATTTTGAGGAATTCGATCTGCCCAAATCAAAAACTAAAAAAAGTACAGGTACCGGCGGTGCCAAAAAAACCGGAAAAGACGAAGATGATCTTGGTCTGGATGACGACTTTAAAGACATGGATCTTTTTAATGATTCCGGTTTTGACGACGACGAGGAAGACTTCTAATGTCAATTAATACCATCTTGCATGGCAGGCAGTTCCGGCAATATGAATGGAATGCTTCGCCGGAAAGGAAAACGCAAATGTTGAATTGGGCAAACCGATTCAACATTTGTTGCTTTATGGATAATCATGGCTATAAAGAAGCTCATCACAGTTTTGAATGTTTGATTGCTGCAGGTGCATGGAAAAAAATTGCAGAACCTGCAGGTCATGCATTGGAAACCTTTCAGCAGTTTCTTCATGTTGAAAAGGACTGGGTTTTCGGTCATCTTGGTTTTGGGTTGAAAGCCGAAACCATGAACAGTTCTTCGCGGCTTCCCAACCGGATTGGTTTTCCTGATTTATGTTTTTTTATTCCTGAATACCTGCTATTGATTAAGGAGAATAAATTATTCATCAGTAGTTATGGGCTTGATCCGGATCATGTTTGGGAGCAGATTAAAAAAGAACGGGTGCCTGATCTTAGACCGGCCAGCTCCATTCAGCTTGAACCTGCAATGTCCGCTGAGGAGTATATTCAGCGGGTGGAGAAATTAAAAGCGCATATTCATAGGGGTGACTGTTATGAAATAAATTTCTGTCAGGAATTCAAATCAGAGAATGCTGTTATTGATCCTTTAGTAGTTTTTAAGGAGCTAGTTAACGTATCGCCCAACCCTTTTTCTGTTTTCTACAAATGGGATCACCGGTACCTTCTTTGCGCAAGTCCGGAGCGGTTTTTTCGACTGGAAGGAAATAAAGTGTGGTCTCAGCCTATTAAAGGTACTTCTCCCCGCTATTCTGATAACCCTTCAATGGATCAGCTTTCTGCAAAAGAGCTGGCTGCCAGTGAAAAAGAGCGTTCTGAAAATGTGATGATAGTAGACCTGGTACGGAATGACTTATCCCGGGTTTGTCGTTCCGGGTCTGTTAAAGTGGAGGAGTTATTCGGCGTATATAGTTTTCCTCAGGTACATCAACTTGTATCAACCATTTCAGGAGAATTGGAAGATGGATTTGGATTGGTGGAGCTGATCAGGGCCTGCTTTCCGATGGGATCCATGACCGGTGCACCCAAAAAAAGAGTACTGGAACTGATTGAACAATATGAACTCGTACAAAGAGGGCTCTATTCAGGATCAGTCGGCTATTGCACACCGGATGGAATTGCTGACTTTAATGTGGTTATTCGAAGCCTGTTATATAATGCAGAAGAACAGTATCTGTCCTGTCAGGTAGGTTCCGGCATCACCTGGTATGCTGATGCTGCAAAAGAATACGAAGAATGCCTGCTTAAAGCTGCAGCCATCCGGAAAGCACTTGGAAGTTGATCCGGTTTATTTTACTTCATTCATAACCGCAGTGGAAGTCAACAGCAACTGAACAGATTCCTGAAGGATGGCATATTTGTGTGCATTGAATAATTCCATTTTCGATGCCGGTAGTTTCATTTCATATGCATTGGCGGAACCTGCCATTACCCGGTCAAAATCCGGATTGTATCGATTGAATTCCGATAAGTCCATCAGGATATGTTTAGCCACTACCACTGATTGGTATTTTCCGGCAACTGATTGAGATTTGGCGGAGGCTTCTTCTTCCTGAGTTATTTTACGGGTATAGGCGTATAAGTTGGAACCGTAATGATCTTTGGTTTCTGCTTTGGTAAGAGTGGTAAGTCCGCCCTGGCCCTCAAACACATAATGAGTTCCAATGAATTTCTTCACATGTTTTCTTGTCTCTGCCGGCAGGTGATACTGGAGATCCCAGAAATTCCGGCTGCCACTGCGGGCGATGGCTTTTTGTACATTACCCGGACCAGCATTATAGGCGGCAATTACCAGGAGCCAGTCGCCATAGATTTTGTATAAATCGCGCAGGTATTTTGCGGCAGCGTGCGTGCTTTTTACATAATTAGTGCGCTCATCTACCGATTTGTTCACTTTTAGTCCCATTCTTACTGCTGTTCCGCGCATAAACTGCCATGGACCAACGGCTCCGGCATGTGAAACGGCATTGGATTTCAACTTGGATTCAATAATGGCCAGGTATTTAAGTTCTCTCGGTAATCCGTGCTGAACCATGATGCCATCAATCATATTAAAATAAGGAAGCGCCCATCCTTTCATGGCATGTAATGATTTGCCATAGGTTTCAATATAATCCTGTACAAAGCTAACGGCACGAGGGTTGAGTTTGGGAGCAGAATTGGCTGATACGCCGGTTTCGTCAAATAAGTCCCGAATGGTTGTGGGTGTTTCCATTTCAACTGAAGTGGAAGAAACGGCTGGTTGTATAGCTTTTTGTATACTGGTGTCAGTTTTTAGGACAATAGTATCGGCGGTGGTAATTTTTTCTGCTACGGCAGGTTGTTCCGCCTTTTGAGCGAAAATAGTTGTTAGGGATCCGAATAGGAGGCTTCCCGCCAATAGAAAATGTTTCATGTTCCAGACTTTGGTTAACAGATAAAACAGTTTCTCACAGAGATTTTTTGGCGAATTTTCAATGGATGGATCAGGACATTTGCTACACCAGTGACGCTGAAACCCGGAGCAAAGATAGCTCCTCGAATCGGTTTGTCATAACCTGGAGGCTAAATGGCATGCCATTACTGTGCCAAAAAATGGGGAGAGCGATTGCAGGGAGACCTGTCAGATTGGCAAAAACGGTATAAATATCACCCAGATACATGGCGATCGGGTCATCCGATTTTTCTCCGAATTTAAATGCCGGGGTGGGAGCCGTAGGTGCCAGAATTGCATCAAAGTCCTTGAATATCAGCTGGGTTTGATCGAATAATCGACGTCTTACCTGCTGTGCTTTGGTAAAATATGCATCATAATAACCGGCACTTAAAACGAAACTGCCAAGCAGGATCCTGCGCTTCACTTCCTTGCCGAATCCTTCGGAGCGATTATGTGCATAAAAATCTGCTAAATCTTCTACCGGCTCAGCAGATCGGTGGCCATAACGGACTCCATCAAAGCGGGAAAGGTTGGAAGATGCTTCTGCGGTCGTTAAAATATAATAGGTTGGAACGATGTATTCAAGTAAGGGGAATTCCAGTGCAGTAACCTGATGACCGGCGGACTTAAGTTCATCGAATTTAGCCAGCAGGGCCGATTTTATTTCCGGATCCAGGGAGGGATGTTCCACGGCGTCGCGGAAATAGGCAAATTTGTAGGTTGTTGGATCAGGCTGGGATAATTCGTTTGAATAGGCTGGTACCGGCAGGGAAGAACTGGTGCTGTCAAACGCATCCTGTCCGGCTATGATTTCAAGCAGAAGAGCGGCATCCGGGATTGTCCGGGCAAAAATCCCCACCTGATCAAAAGAAGAGGCGTAGGCGATCAATCCATATCGGCTAACCCTTCCATAACTGGGTTTAAGTCCGATTACGCCGGTAAAATCAGCCGGTTGACGAACGGATCCGCCGGTGTCTGAACCCAGACTAACCATGCAGAGTCCGGCTTGTACAGCCACCGCAGAGCCGCCGGAAGAGCCACCGGGCACCCGACTGTTGTCCAGTGCATTCAGGGTAGGTCCATAGGCAGAGTTCTCATTGGAGGAGCCCATGGCGAATTCATCGCAGTTGAGTCTGCCGATAATAATGGCACCGGCATCCAGTAATCGTTGGACAGAAGTTGCGGAATAAGGGGCTTTGAAGTTGTTGAGCATTTTTGATGCCGCAGAAACGGTATGCCCTTCATAACATAACACATCTTTGATCCCGATTACGACTCCGAAAAGGGGTAGTAATTCAGGAGCTGATGTATTGTCCGAATATTCTTTTTTAAGATTTCGTTGCTGTTCCAGCTGAATATCCAGCTGCTTTGCTTTTGCACGGGCTTCTTCAGCAAATACTTCGACATACGCATTAAGGTGCTTTTGCTGCGCTATTCGCTGCAAATAAAACTCCACTACTGATAAACAGGTAGTGGAGCTGTTGTTTAATTCCTTATGATATTGTGCTATCGATTCAAAAACAAACAATGCCACGCTAATTTCTTTGGTTCAACGCTTGCGGGTCCTTCAAAACTTCTTACTGCTGAGGAGAAGTAGTTTTGTCCTTATCCTTAATTCCCTGCTCAATTTCGTCTTTCACGTTGTTCTTCGCATCATTGAATTCGCGGATACCACGCCCCAGACCACGCATCAGCTCAGGAATCTTTCTGCCACCGAATAACAGCAATACAACCAGGATAATTAGTATCCACTCGCTACCACCTGGCATGGAAAAAATTAATAATTGATTAGCTACTAACATGCTAAATTGATTTTGTAGTTTGTAAAGATACGATATTATGATAGCAATAGTTTGCTAAGGGGAAGAAAAAGGAAGGAGGAGGGAGAAAGGAGGAGGGAAAGAGGAGATGGGAGAACGGAGAAAACGGAGGAAAAGGATAAAAGGTTAAAATAAGAAAATGAGAAGAGGGAAGATGAAACAACGGAGGAAAGGAGAAACCTAAACTTTTTAACAGTAAACTCCGGTGACCTGGGATTGATCAATTGAGGAACAGGTCAGCCACAGAATAGAGAATGAAGTATAAATTGTGGGAATAAAAAAAACCGCCTCGAAAGGCGGTTTAAGTAGTATAAAGGATTGCTTATTTAGCAACAGCCATTTTCTTTTCTTTAATACGCGCGCTTTTACCACTACGCTCACGAAGGAAGTAGAGTTTAGCTCTGCGTACTTTACCAACTTTGTTCACTGCAATAGAGTCAATGTTGGGACTGAACAAAGGGAATGTTCTTTCCACACCAATACCATCGGAGATTTTCCGAACGGTGAAGGTTTGGGTAGTGCCCTGACCCTGGCGCTTGATCACATCGCCCTTAAAGCTCTGGATCCGCTCTTTGTTACCTTCAACAATTTTATAGTTTACAGTCACGTTGTCGCCTGCCTTGAATTTCGGAAATTCTCTTTTCTGGGTTAGCTGCTCGTGAACAAATGCTACTGCGTTCATGACATTGTTTTTTTAATCGGACGGCAAAGGTAATAGAAAGAAAGTAAAAAGTCAAAAGTAAAAAATAAAAAGTTGGAATACCCCGAAAATCAGGCTGGTTAAGGAAATTCAATTTCCGAAAGGAGAAAAGGACAAAGGAGGAAAGGGAACAATGGAGGAAAAGGTGACAAGGGAGAAGGCGTTTTATGACTTTGAATTAAATCTGTGAGAACCAATAGTTTTTGAAGGAACTGTGCCGGGGCAGGAAACTAAGTATTGCAGAATAATCCTTGATAAGATTTAAAGAAGCAGAGTTGGAACACTAGTTGTTAATAATTAATAGGTTACGTAACAAGATAAGATTATTTGCTTTGCCGAAGTAAGGAGGAAGATAGGAGGAAGTAAGGGAGAAGGGAGAAAGGAGAAGGGAAATAGGAGATGGGGAAAAAGCAGAAAAGGGGAAAATGCAGAAAGGGGAAAAAGGGGAAAAGGGGAAACCATGAAAGGGAGAAATGGAGACAAGGGAGGAAAAGTATGCAACGGAAAAAGGGAAGAAACGGAGAAAATGGAGAGAAGAGTAAAAGGAGAGATGGAGGGAAGAGGGTGGGGACCTGAGGATAGGCTGAAAGCCTTTTAAGAGCCTTCTAAGAGCCAGAAACGATATAGAAACAATAAGGAATCAATATAGAAACGACGAAGAAACGATAAAGTACAGATATGCAAACGACAGAGAAATGATTTACAATCAATATAGAATTTAATTGCATGCGATTTAGTGGCCTTGTAAAACAAGGGGCAAAGAAGGAGGGAAATAGGAGGAGGGAGATGGGAGGAGGGGAATAGGAGGAGGGAAATAGGAGGAAGGAGATAGGAGGAGGGAGATAGAATGGGGGAAAGCAGAGGGGTAAGTAGAGGAGCGGGCGAGGAAAAGTGGGCAGCGGAAAATGGACAAGGAAGCGGGAAGTGAGCAATGACGAGAGTAGAGGCGAGAAGTTAAAGAGAACACAGGAGTTAGGATCGGTGCAGGGAAGAAGAGAATAAAAAGAGGGGAATATAAAGAAGGGGTGAGGAAGATCTGAAGAGGAAGAGAGGAAGAGGGGAAGAGGAGAACCCATTCTTGTAGGGTGTAGAATAAAAGTGGGGAACCTGCATGCGCGGGCTCCCCACTTTTAACTTATTACTTTCAACTTTTGACTTGCGCCAGCGCTACCGCGCCACATTCACCGCTCTTTTCTCGCGGATCACGGTCACACGAATCTGGCCGGGGAAAGTCATTTCGGTTTGAATTTTCTGAGCAATTTCAAAGCTAAGGCGATCGCTGTCGGCATCCGTTACTTTATCCGCTTCAACGATTACCCTCAATTCACGACCGGCCTGAATCGCATAGGCTTTCTCCACACCCTGATAGGCCATGGCCATATTCTCCAGGTCCTTGATCCGCTGCAGGTATTGCTGCATGATCTCTCTGCGGGCACCTGGACGGGCACCGCTGATGGCATCACAGGCCTGAACAATCGGTGAAATCACATATTGCATTTCCATTTCATCATGGTGAGCTCCGATAGCATTCACTACTGCGGGATTCTCGCCATATTTTTCAGCCAGCTTCGCTCCCAGCAGCGCATGGCTCAGTTCAGATTCCTCATCCGGAACTTTACCAATATCATGAAGTAATCCGGCTCTTTTTGCCAGTTTAGGGTTCATACCCAACTCCGACGCCATAATTCCACAAAGATTAGCTACTTCCCTGCTGTGCATCAGGAGGTTTTGTCCATAGGAAGAACGGAATCTCATTTTACCTACTATCCGCACCAGTTCCTTATGTAAACCATGAATACCAAGTTCAATAACGGTTCTGTCGCCAATTTCCATTACCTGCTCCTCTATCTGGCGACGTGTTTTCTCCACCACTTCTTCAATACGGGCCGGGTGGATACGACCATCAGTTACCAGACGAGTAAGACTCAGACGGGCAATTTCACGGCGCAATGGATCAAAGGAGGAGAGGATGATCGCTTCCGGAGTATCGTCCACAATCAGGTCAACACCGGTTGCCGCTTCCAAAGCCCGGATATTGCGACCTTCCCGACCAATGATTTGTCCCTTGATTTCATCGCTCTCCAGGTTAAATACAGTAATTGAATTCTCAATTGCCTGCTCAGCCGCCGTACGCTGAATGGTCTGAATGATGATTTTACGGGCTTCTTTGTTCGCTTTTTGTTTGGCGTCGTCAATAATTTCCTGCTGAACTGCAATTGCCTGGGTTTGCGCCTCATTTTTAAGGCTTTCAACCAACTGGGCTTTGGCTTCATCAGCGGTTAATCCGGCTATTTTTTCCAGTCGGCGAATATGCTCTTCCTGGTGTTTTTCCAGTTCCGTGCGTTTGATATTCACCAATTCAATCTGGCGGTTCAGGTTTTCTTTAATGGCTTCGTTCTCTTTAATCTGCTTGTCCAGCCCGGCTTCTTTCTGATTAATGCTTTGTTCCTTTTGTTTGGCTCTGTTTTCAACATCGCTCAGTTTCCGGTTCCGATCCAGTACTTCCCGGTCATGGTCAGCTTTTAATTGAACAAACTTCTCTTTTGCCTCCAGGATTTTTTCCTTTTTAAGGGTCTCAGCCTGCAGCTGGGCATCTTTAATTAATTTCTGTGCCTGGCTTTCCGCTTCATCGATTTTCTGTTGTGTATTCGCTTTAAAAATAAACTTTCCTGCCACTATGCCCACTATCAGTGCAACAATGGCAACAATCAATATCATTAAGGTTTCGTTCATTGAATGGTTGTTTTAATCTTTTTCAATCGTACATAAGGCCCTAAAATAACTCATAACTGGTTGAGTAAGACGCTAATTTGCGAAAATACGAATTCATTGCATAAAAGGTTGCAGCTTTTAATGCCAGGCCGTAATTTGGTGTAAAGAATCCAATATGGGTAAAAAAATAATGCTCCCCTTGTTTATTTGCCTGTCTGTAGCGGCAATTGCTCAGGATCAAGCCTTTAGTTTACAGGGTAGTTTTTCCAAAATGGACCAGAAGCCGTCCAGGCTCTACCTGCACTACCAGCAGGGTGAGCAATGGATAAAAGACAGCAGCGATGTTACTAATGGAAATTATTTTTTTAGTGGCCGGATTTCCGAACCAACCCTGGCCAGTCTCGCAGTTGCCGGTACGGATGGCGTTTCAACAGCATTACCACAAATTCTTGGATTGTTCCTTGAGCCCGGTACAATCAGGATCCTTCATACCGATACATTTCCCAATATTATGGTTTATGGATCCCTTGCACAGTTGGATTATGCAACACTGGACAAATCAGGCGCTCCTTATCGTACCCGCCTGGATACCTTGTATACAGCGTATAAGGTTGTTCGAAAATCAAAAAATGCGAACCGGATGCAGGAACTGGAAACGGAAATTGAAGCAGTTTCTGAAGAACATCGCGAAAAAGTGCTCCGAAAATTTGCTGCAGAGCATCCCGAATCCCCGGTTGCCTTGTATGCGTTAAAGGAATCGGCTGGATTTCCGCTTGATCCGATTAAAACAGAGCCCTTGTTTTTAAAACTGGCTCCTGAACTGAAAAACTATCCTTCTGCAAGAGAACTTAAAGCAAGAATTGATATCGCCAAATTGACCGCAATTGGTCAGATAGCACCTGATTTTACTCAGAATGATACGCTGGGGAATCCGCTTAGTTTGTCCAGTTTAAGAGGGTACTACCTGCTAGTCGATTTCTGGGCTTCCTGGTGTGGACCCTGTCGCTATGAAAACCCCAATCTGGTAACAGCTTATGAAACCTATAAGAATAAGGGGTTTGCTATTCTGGGTGTATCACTGGACCAGCCAGACGGGCGAGCGGCCTGGTTGAAGGCTATTAAAGAGGATAAATTGAACTGGTACCAGGTATCTGATCTTCAATTCTGGAAAAATTCCGTTGCAGTTCAATATGGAATCAATGCCATCCCGCAAAACCTCTTGCTTGATCCCCAGGGTAAAATCATTGCTAAAAACCTGAGGGGGAAAGACCTTTTGATGAAATTGCAGGAATTAATGCCTTAATCAGACTGATTTTCATTCATCCTGTCAAGAAATATTTCCAACTGATCCAGTTTATCCTGAACAGCCCGCGTATCCAGGTCGGTGCGGGTATTGGAACTTTGCTCCGTGGCATACCAAACCAATACCATGGCTATATAATCCTGCATGTCTTTAGCTGAAAACTGCGTCTTGAATTCAATGATTTTATCATTAATCAGCTTTACGGTGGAACGTACGGCTTCCTCATCCTGAACCCTGATTTTGATCCGGTAGGTACGATCTCCGATTACAATATTGGCTGGAATGAGTTGATCTGACATTACCTATTCATTTAAAAGTGCAATACACTGTTCAATCTCTTTCAGGTACTGGTTGATGCGTTTCTCCAGTGCCTGCCGGTCGGCTTCGTTCATGGTAGCCGGACGTGTAGCACGAACCACCTCCAGTTGCCTCTCCAGTTCTTCAATACGGGATTGCTGCAGTTTATCTTTTTCCTGGAATAACTGAAGGGTTTGCTGCAGGCGATCCTGTTCTTTTTTCAATTGCAGGTGTTGCTTCTGCACTTCCGCCAGTTTTTCCTGGATCCGGGTAATATGTTGGAGTATCGATACCATCAGGATGTCCGGATTTCTGCACCAATTTCTTTTTCCAGTGTTTGAATCAGCTTTTGCATCAAGGCATCAATTTCCTTATCTGTCATGGTTTTTTCTTCGTCGAGAAAAGAGAAATTCACCGCCACCGATTTTTTATCTGCACCCAGTTTGTCGCTTTCAAACAAATCGAACAAACGGGTCCCGGAAAGTTTTTGAACACCTGCTTTTTTTATTGCCGATTCGATGGAGCTATAGGCTACCGAACGGTTTACCAGCAGGGCAAGATCCCGCTCCACAGCAATCTGACGAGGCAGTTCACGGAAACTAAGTTTGTTTTTGGTGGCTAATTTAACCAGGGTATTCCAATTCAGATCTGCCAGATAAACGGCTTGTTTCAAATCGAACTGGGCCAGTTTGGTTTTAGCAATCTGTCCAATTACCCCAATTTTTTCTCTGCCTGCCATTAAATTAAATCCGGGTTGAAATCCGGTTAAAGCTGTATCCTCCAGTTTTAATGCCGGTAAGCCAAGAGCAGCAGCCAGTTTTGCAACCACCCCTTTAAGCAGGTACAAATCGGCCTGTTGAGCCGGCTGCCTCCAGGATGCTTCTGAATATAAACCACTCAGGTAAATACAACAATGGTTTTCTTCCTGATATTCTCCCAGACCGGTAGTGGAATAGGTTTTTCCAAATTCAAACAGCCGCAACTGGTCGTTCTTGCGGTTATGATTGTACGAAATAACTTCCAGTGCTGTTTCCATCATAGCCGGACGTAAAATATTCAGTTCAGCACTAAGATTATTCAGCATTTTAACCGTACCCTGCAACTGTTCTTCCGTATAGTATGCACTATTGGTAATTGAGTTGGTCAGAATTTCTCTGAAACCGGCTCCGGCCAGGTATTGGGCCAGTTTTTCCCGCAACTTACCATCCACATCATTTTCCACAGAAGGGGTTATGGTAATGGCCTGAGGTATTTCAATATTATCAAGTCCGTCAATCCGTATTATCTCCTCTACAATATCAGCCGGGATAGAAATATCCGGTTTGCTATAAGGAACGCTTATCCGCAATTCATCAATTCCATCTTTTACAATTTCAAAGCCTAATGCTTCCAAAATTTTTTTTACGGTATCGGGATGATAGTTTTTACCACTTAATTTTTTGAGATAATGGTATTTGATGGCTACCTGTTTTTTTTCATCCTGATTCGGATAGATATCAACGATATCAGATGAAATTACTCCACCGGCAATTTCCCTGATTAGCAGCGCAGCTCTTTTTAATACATACACCGTTTGGGAGATATCTACGCCTTTTTCAAACCGTCCTGCTGCATCGGTGCGCAATCCGTGACGGAAAGAGGTTTTGCGAATCATACCGGGATTAAACCAGGCTGATTCAAGAAAGAGCTGCGTTGTTTCATTAGTTACGCCACTTCCTATTCCTCCAAATACACCGGCAATACAGAGACCTTTTTCTGCATCGCAGATCATCAGATCATCGGCATGCAGACGGCGTTCTTTTTCGTCCAGTGTTATAAAAGGAGTGCCTTCCGGTAATTGCTGAATAATAACTTTTCCCCCTTTGATTGCAGCAGCATTAAATGCATGCAGCGGCTGACCGGTTTCATGCATAACATAGTTGGTAATATCAACAATATTATTGATCGGACGCAATCCTATTGCAAGCAGACGGTCTTTTAACCATTGGGGTGATTCAGCCACTTTAATGCCTGATATGCTTACACCGGCATATCGCTGGCAGGCAGCAGGGTTTTTAATTTCCACTTCTATCTGAAGTGATTGTTCCTGTACTTTAAAACTATTTACAGAAACAGATTTAACCCGCAATTCTTTTTTATCATGAAGAGTGAGATAAGCTGCCACATCCCTTGCAACACCCATATGACTCATGGCATCCATGCGGTTCGGGGTAAGGCCAATTTCATAAATGATATCGGTATAAACCGGAATATGCTGATTAACCGGTGAGCCTGCTTTGAGTGTATCTGGTAAAATAAGAATACCACCATGATCGGGGCCCAGCCCGATTTCATCTTCTGCACAGATCATACCCTGGCTTTCTTCACCCCGTATTTTAGCCAGTTTCATTGTGAGGGGATCACCTGAAAAAGGAAAAATAGTCGCGCCTATTGGTGCAACTACAACGGTTTGCCCGGGTGCCACATTCGGTGCGCCACAAACGATGGATAGCAGTTCCTCTCCACCTATATCAACCCTGGTAAGGGTTAATTTATCTGCATTCGGGTGTCGTTCACAGGTTCGAACCTTTCCTACCACCAATCCTTTTAGTCCGCCTTTAATGGATTCATAGGGTTCCATATTTTCAACTTCCAGCCCAATCGAGGTAAGAATTCTGGATAACCGTTCAGGGTCTACCGAAACAGGTAAATAATCGCTCAACCAATTATAAGAAATCGTCATGTAGTTAATTATCAATTAAGAACGCAAATATAACAGATTGTAAAGGCTTCTAAAAAACCGTACCATTTAAGGCGTGAAACAGTAGTGAAACAGGCAATAAATGGGAAACAGGTGTTTTTACGGATTTTTAAAATCCCGTGAAACATCTTTCCAGTGGGTGTTTGAAGAAAATTGCCAAAATGATGCAAATCCTGAAAGGCTTATTCCTGTTTGGTTTGGTGTGATATTCAGGGTGTCGGAAACGGCTCCAATGGCCGCAAACGCCATTCTGGTAATCCTGGTATGTGGCCAACGATTCTGCCTTAAATCTTTGTTCACAGTTGGTGTGTATAAACTTCAGTTAATCAAGGAAAACTTTTTTAAATTGTGGATAGCCCACCAAATCAGGTGGATAACCGTCTGATTCCTGTGGATAAGCACCTGCATTACTTAAGTAAAACTAAACGGTTTAAAAAATTTTTTCTGAGTTGGGTGCAGGTCTATATTCGCCGTCCTGATTAGGGGTGTTAACACCCGATTCACGATTTCTTAATGTTCTGGTAACGTTGAATAGTTCAAATGGATCTTACAAATATTAATAAAGACCGTAAAAACAGGCGGAAAGGCACCATGGACCTTAGTACTATGGTGTACGGTAAAGTACCGCCCCAGGCAAAAGATCTGGAGGAAGCGGTTTTGGGTGCCATCATGCTGGAAAAAAGTGCCTTTGATACCGTGGTGGAAATCCTGAAGCCCGAATGTTTTTATGTGGATTCGCATCAGCGGATCTTTAAGGCAATGCAATCCCTGTCTCAAAAAAGCCAGCCGATTGATATCCTGACCATTGTTGAAGAACTCCGAAAGCGTGAGGAACTGGAGATGGTTGGTGGTCCGTATTATGTAACCAAACTGACGAATACTGTCGTTTCGTCTGCCAATATTGATGCACACTCCAGAATTATTCTTCAGAAATTTATTCAGCGTGAACTGATTCGGATCAGCGGTGAAGTGATCTCTGACGCCTATGAAGATTCAACCGATGTATTTGATCTGTTGGATTCTGCAGAAAGTAAATTGTTTGATATCACCAATAATCACCTTCGCAAAGATTATAGTGCCATCGACTCGGTTTTGGTTCAAACAGTTCAACGGATTGAAGACCTTCGGAACCAAACGGAAGATATTTCCGGTGTGCCATCGGGCTTTCCAAGTATAGATAAAGTTACATATGGATGGCAAAAAACCGATCTGATCATCCTGGCTGCCCGTCCTGCTGTGGGTAAAACAGCTTTCGCACTTAACCTGGCCCGTAATGCTGCATTGAGCCCAACCCGTCCAACTGCAGTGGCTTTGTTCAGTCTGGAGATGAGTGCCGGACAGCTGGTTCAGCGTATTCTTTCTGCAGAATCAGAAATCTGGCTGGAGAAAATCAGTAGGGGTAAACTGGAAGAATATGAGATGAAACAGCTCTATGCCAAAGGCATACAACGTTTGTCGGAAGCAAAAATTTTCATCGATGATACGGCCGCCCTTAATATTTTCGAATTGAGAGCAAAATGTCGTCGTCTTAAAAATAAACACGATCTCGGTCTGATCATCATCGATTACCTGCAGCTGATGAGTGGTGCCGGCGGGAATACCAACCGGGAACAGGAGATTTCACAGATTTCCCGCTCTCTCAAGCAACTGGCAAAGGAATTGGAAGTGCCGATCATTGCACTTTCCCAGTTAAGCCGGGCTGTTGAAACCAGGAAAGAAGGTAATAAAATGCCACAGCTGAGTGATCTCCGTGAATCCGGTGCCATTGAACAGGATGCGGATATGGTTATGTTTATTTACCGTCCTGAATACTATGATGTGAATGCCAATGAACACGGGGAAAGTGTGAAGGGGGAAACCCATGTTCGGATCGCCAAACACAGGAACGGTTCGCTCGAAACCATCAAGCTTCGCGCAATGCTTCATATCCAAAAATTTGTGGATGAAGGAGTGGAAGGTGGGGATGGTCCGCCATCCGGACCAATGCCAGGAGCCTGGAAACCGATTGGGCCTGCCGGTCCTGCAGCCGGCCCGGATCAGAGCGGGTATCGCCAGATTGGCAGCCGGATGAATGATGTTCCTTTTGATGATGATGAAACTCCATTTTAATGGCCCTTCCTTTTTTTTACCTGAACCATTACCAGGGCGAAGACAGGATACTGCTGGATGAAGCAAATTCAAGGCATATGATTGCCGTTCTTCGCATGCAGCCCGGGGAAGAAGTCTTACTTACTGATGGAATGGGAAATCTGCTTCTCTGCCGGATTAATGACGCACATAAAAAAAAGGCCATCGTCGATTTAATTAAAAAAGAGGTTCTGCCTCCATCCTCCAAAAAAATAACCATTGCAATTTCTCCGGTTAAAAATACTGCCCGATTTGAATGGTTTCTTGAAAAAGCTACGGAGATCGGTGTTTCTGCCATAATTCCGCTGATTGCTCAACGTACCGAAAAACAGCAGTTTCGTCACGACCGGATGCAACAGATTTTGATCAGTGCCTTGTTGCAAAGCCAACAGGCTTGGTTGCCCGAACTTACCCAGCCTGTTCGATTTGCCGATTTGATGAAACAGCCAAACTATTCACAGAAATGGATTGCCCATTGTCTGGATTCAGACCGTAAATCGTTAAGAAATCAAACAGCTACAGGAGCAAACCAGTTACTGCTTATTGGACCCGAAGGCGATTTTACACCCCAGGAAATAGAGCAGGCATTACAGGAAGGATTTGAAGCAGTTACGCTGGGCGAAACCCGTCTTCGCACTGAAACTGCCGGTCTGGTGGGTGCTACCCTGCTCTGTATTTCCTGATCATCAGCGGGCCATATCCGAATAGTCGTCCCTTTCTGAAGAATCGTTTCCTTTATTCAACTGAGGTTCTCGTAATGCAACCGGTGCAACCCTGGTTTTTTTGCGCATGGCCATATTCAGCATTTCAACGCCAACAGAGAAAGCCATTCCAAAATAAATATAGTTTTTCAGGTGAAGCTGATGGGCTGCTTCACTATCCCATCCTTCAATAACAAGACTTAGTCCAATCATAACGAGAAAGGAAAGCGCCAGCATTTTCAGCGTTGGATGTTTGTGGATGAATCCGGAAATATTCGGACTAAACCGGAACATTACAAACATGGCGATAACAACGGCAGCTATCATGATTTCAACATGTTTGGCGGTTCCTCCCGCTGTCAGAATACTATCGAAAGAGAATACGGCATCCAAAATTACAATCTGCGTAATGGCCTGCGCAAATCCAAGTCCGGCTTTCTTTTCGGCCGCTTTATTTGGATCATCTCCTTCCAGTTTGTGGTGGATTTCCTTAACTGATTTATAAATAAGAAAGAGTCCGCCAACCAGCATAACCAGACTGGCAAGATCAAATCCTTTGGAACCAATATGGAACAGGTTTTTACCTTTTTGAGCAAGCAGCCAGCTCAATCCCAGCAATAATAAGCTGCGCATAATAATACCGATGATCATCCAGTAACGCCTGGCTTTTTTCTGGTCTTTTATATCCGGCAGCCGATTCATAATAATACTTACGAATATCACATTGTCTATGCCGAGCACTACTTCCAATATAACCAGGATAATAAAGCTGATAATACTTTCGGAGGTTAAGAGATGTTCCATAATATAATCTGACTGTAGGTTTGGGTAAAAGCTTAGAGAGATTTACAAATATCCTTTGCAATAGTTGGACCAACATAAATAAAACCGGTCCACACCTGCACAAGGCAGGCACCGGCATCCATTTTTTCACGGGCATCAGAGCCGGAGAATATTCCCCCACTGGCAATGATCGGAATTTCGCTATTGGATTGTTTACTGATATATTCGACCAGTTCTGTTGTACGCTGTCGTACCGGAGCTCCACTTAATCCGCCGGCACCAATGGCATCCAATTCCTGCTGAGTGGTTTGCAATTGCTCACGGGATATGGTGGTATTGCTTACAACCAATCCATCCAGATGTATTTCCCTTGCCAGATCCACCACATCGTTTACCTGTTCAAGCGTAAGATCTGGTGCGATTTTCAAAAACAGCGGTTTGGGATGTGGTTGCTGCTGATTGATCGTTTGCAGGTGAGAAAGTATTTTGTGAAGGGCATCCTTTTCCTGCAAGGCCCTGAGTCCCGGTGTATTCGGAGAACTGACATTTACGACAAAATAATCGACCACATTAAATAATTCACGAAAACAGATCTCATAATCTTTCCAGGCATCTTCATTGGGGGTCAGTTTGTTCTTTCCGATATTGCCTCCAATTATCAGACGGGGATTGTTGTGATTTCGGCCTTCCTGCGTCAGTTTCCAGTTTTTTAATCTTTCCGCCACTACTTTTACCCCTTCATTGTTAAAGCCCATCCGGTTGATGAGTGCTTTATCCTTCGGTAAACGAAAGAGTCGGGGTTTTTCGTTTCCGTCCTGTGGTTTTGGTGTTACCGTTCCAATTTCAATAAAACCAAATCCAAGCAATTCGAGTTCCCGCAGATAACGGGCGTTTTTATCGAAACCTGCAGCCAGCCCAACACCGTTTTTGAAGCTTAATCCAAATGCCTGCACCGGACGGGCATTTGAATAACTGAATTTTCGGCTGATCCAGCTCCGTATAAAAGGGATGCTGCTAACCAGCTGAAGGCAGTTCATTGAAAAATAATGGGCAGTTTCTGCGGGGAACCAAAAAAGTATGCGTCGTAAAAATGAATACATACTCCAAAAAAAAACCATTGGGGGGGCATAACAAAAAAATCTTTTCCATCTACACAGTTTCCTTTAAATTTGGGTAAGAAGGTTGTTTATGCAACCAATATGGAAGTGGCCACCACTTCTTATTTCAAACTTCAAACTTCTCAGATGAAAACGGCTTATATCGTGGCGGGATTTCGTACTGCAGTAGCAAAATCAAAACGGGGGGGATTCCGGTTTTATCGGCCGGATGATCTTGCAGTTGACCTGATAAAGGGACTGATGGCAACGATTCCTCAGCTGGATCCAACCAGAGTGGATGATCTGATTGTAGGAAATGCTGTTCCTGAAGCGGAGCAGGGATTACAGGTGGGCAGGATGATTTCCGTGAGGGCATTGGGCATTGAGGTGCCGGGGATGACGGTGAACAGGTATTGCGCCAGTGGCCTGGAAACAATTGCCATTGCAACCGCCAAAATTCAAAGCGGACAGGCAGATTGTATTGTTGCAGGAGGCACTGAAAGCATGAGTATGGTTCCCACAGCAGGTTGGAAAACAGTTCCGGCTTATAGTGTGGCAACTGAAAATCCGGATTATTACCTGAGTATGGGATTAACTGCTGAAGCAGTTGCCAAAGAATATGGAATCAGCCGGGAGGCTCAGGATGAATTTTCTTATAATAGTCACCAGAAGGCCATACATGCCATATCAAACGGATATTTTAAACCAGGCATTTTACCAATGAATGTGGAACAGGTTTATCTGGATGCAAAAGGAAAAAAACAGAAAAAACAATATATCATTGATACGGATGAAGGACCTAGAGCCGATACCAGCCTGGAAGCATTGGCAAAACTTAAACCTGCGTTTGCTGCCGGTGGTGTGGTAACTGCCGGTAATTCTTCGCAAACAAGTGACGGAGCTGCCTTTGTTGTGGTAATGAGTGAATCGATGGTGAAAGAGCTGGGCCTTCAACCAATCGCCCGGCTGGTTAGTTGTGCCAGTGCCGGTGTGCATCCAAGAATCATGGGTATCGGGCCTGTGGCTGCAATTCCCAAAGCAGTAAAACAAGCGGGACTGAACTTATCAGAGGTGGATCTGATTGAATTAAACGAAGCATTTGCCAGTCAGTCGCTGGCCGTTATCCGGGAAGCCGGTTTAGATCCTGAAAAGGTCAATATAAATGGAGGGGCTATTGCTTTAGGTCATCCATTGGGATGTACCGGAGCCAAATTAAGTATTCAGGTTATTCATGATATGAAAAGATTGGGAAAAAAGTACGGAATGGTTACTGCCTGTGTTGGTGGAGGGCAGGGAATTGCAGGTATTATAGAAAATTTATAAGTAATTTATTATAGTAAGATTTCAATATTTATGAAAACGCCGGACTACAATACGGCGTTTTCCTGTATATATAGGGTAAAATATAGTTTCTTTGTAATAGGTTTACCATCCGTTAAACACGATTCTATTAAACAGCAAGCAAGCTATGACCAGGGTTTTTATTATCGATGATCATGAAATGTATCTGGAAGGGCTCTCTTTATTATTGGCTAAGCAATCCACGATTCAGGTAACAGGTGCCTGTCTCACCGCCACTGATTTATTGGAGCAGCTTCCCCAACTTTCAGCAGAAGATATTTTATTGTTAGATGTTAATCTGCCTGATATGGAGGAAGATGTATTGCTGAAAGAAATCCGAAAGACGCGGCCACAGCAAAAGATATTATACCTCACCCTGATGAGAGGTACCCGCTATGTACATAAATTGTCCAAGTTTCAGATCCAGGGTTATATATTGAAAAATGCGTCGGTGGATGAATTGGTAAACGCGATCGAAACTGTGAATGGAGGCGGAACTTATTTCAGTAAGGAAATTGATATAATGGGAACTGAAACGTTTCGGAATACCCTAACCATTGAAGATCGTAAAGTGGATGAAATTTTATCCAAAAGAGAAATTGAGGTACTCCGGCTGGTTTGCAAAGAATTCAGCAATGCAGAAATTGCCCAACAACTATTTTTAAGTATCAGTACGATTGAAACACATCGGAAAAACCTTATTGCCAAACTGGGTGTTCAGAATACAGTGGGATTAGTGAAGTTTGCTTTGAGGAATAATCTTATCGATTGATAAAACTCCGGCTCATATCACCAGCCATCTTTTTTTGTTTTGGCTTCCTTCATCTTCAGGCTCAGGTATCCGATACCAATGCCATTAAAAATCTATATGATCAGTCGCTTGATTATTCTGAAGATCGTATAGATTCTTTAAAATCGAACGCCATTCAGATTGAAACAGCATCCAGTCAAATGGGTTTTAGTAAAGGCTTCATCCTTGCAAACCGGTTAAAAGGGCTGGCAGAAGAATATGCAGGGAATTATGAAGAAGCCTTATCATGGTATTTAAAAACCCTGAATGATGCCAGATCTGCCAAATTGGTTGAATATGAGATTGCGGCATTAAGTGACCTTGCCATTACCTACAGCGAAGTCAAACAATATGAAAAAGCGAGAGATGTTTATCGTCAATCCTTACAACTCTCCATGCAGAGAGGGGAAGTGTCCAATATAATTTCCGGACTTGGAAATCTTGGAGCAATCTACAATTTGCTGAATAAGCCGGATAGTGCATTGCTTTTTCTGGAAGAGGGGCTTCGTTTATCAACTGCCTACAATACTTCTGAAACGCTGCCGACCATTTATAATAACCTGGGGAATGTTTATTTTAAAAAGAAAGATTTTTATAAAGCACTTCAATATTTCAGTACCAATAAATCACTGCATCAATCGCCCGATCAGGTGGGTAATCTTTGGACAGATTATCTGAATATTGGAGATGTTTTTATTGAGTTGGGAAGGATGGATTCTGCAAGAAAGTATTGTGATGAAGCGCTTCGCCTTGCCATACAATTAAACTCGAGGTCTAAAGAAGCTGAATCTTATTCTTTACTGGCAAAATTATATGAACGCCTGGGGCAATATAGGATGGCTTATCAGTACCAACAACAATGGTATCAGTTGGATACTGCACTGGTGAATCAGGATATGGCCGCTTCTATTGCAGAAATGCAGGAACGTTTTAATGCCAAAGACAGAGAGAAGAAAAATCAGTTGTTACAGGCTGCCATTGAAAAAGAAAAGCTGAATAACCGAAATCTTCGTTCTTTAAGTCTGGCAGCATTTCTTATTCTGGTTTTAATCAGTATAATTTTATTTATTTATAGAAATTCAAATCAAAAGCTGGTAAAAGTGAATGCTGTAATCAACCGGCAAAAAGAATCCCTTTCACTGCTGAATCAGGAAAAAAACACGCTTATCAGTATAGTTTCTCATGATTTAAGCACCCCTTTTTCCAGCATTCATATGTGGAGCAGGTTATTGGAAGCCGACAATAAACTGGCACCGGATCAGAAAAAAGCAACTGAGAATATTCGTAAAGCGGCCGAGAATGGGGAACAACTGATTCGCCATATTTTGGAAGTGGAGAAGGAAGGTACCGGTTCGGATAAAATGGAACTGGAAGAAATTCATCTTTCGGCTTTTTTGAATAACCTGGTTGAGCAATTTCAACCGGCTGCCATAGAGAAAAAAATTAAATTAATTGGACCAGATCCAGCCCTGCCGGTATTTCTATTTTCAGATCAGTCACTTTTAAAACGGATTATTGAAAACCTGGTTTCCAACGCGCTGAAATTTAGTTTACCCGAACAGCAGGTTCAGGTACGGATAGACAATAATCCGGCCTTTACCGATATAATTGTGGAGGATAATGGTCCGGGTATCAGCAAAGAGGATCAACAACGGCTGTTTACCAAATATGGTCAGTTGTCGGCCCGGCCAACCGCCGGAGAATCCTCTACCGGCTTAGGTTTGGCTATTGTAAAACGCCTTGCCAATGAATTGAATGCAAACTTACAATACGTAGGAGAACCAGGAATTGGCAGCCGATTTTCCATTCGGTTCAAAAAATAAAAAAGAAACATTGTTGCAAATTTTGAGAATTTCCTAGATTTGTGCTCTTAACAGTAAAAGGTGCGGAGTTTTAGAAGATTAGCAGGAATTCTTATTGGATGTTGTTTGATGAACAGCAGTCAGGCACAATGTATTCTTCGGTTTAGTGGGGTAGTTACCGATTCTGATACAAGGGAGAAGCTTGCCGGAGCCTCTGTCCGGATCAAGGACACCAGACAGGTGGTTGAATCAGATGCCAATGGCCATTTTCAGTTTGAAGGTCTTTGTCCGGGTAGCTATAATATTCTTATAACCCATATTGGCTGTCAACCTCTTGAATCGCATATCCACCTGAAAGATGACCTGACAAAAGACTTTGTTTTACCACATGCCCATAGTGAGCTGGAGGAAGTTGTGGTAGTTGGCGCTACACACCGGCATGGTACAGCGGTTGCGGAAGAATTAAAAGGCCGACAACTTGCAGCAACCAGAGGCAGCAGTCTGGGAGAATCGCTTCGTAGTATCAGTGGCGTAAATGTTTTACAGACAGGTGCAAACATTTTCAAACCAGTAATTCATGGATTGCACAGTAATCGGGTATTGGTATTGAATAATGGAATCCGCCAGGAATCGCAACAATGGGGGAGTGAACATGCTCCGGAAGTGGATCCTTATATTGCCAACCGACTAACCGTAATAAAAGGAGCCAGCAGCATCCGGTATGGCAGCGATGCAATTGGTGGCGTTGTATTGGTTGAACCCAGATTATTACCTGTAGAACCGGGTCTTTACGGAGAAATTAATACCGCTTTTTTTAGTAATAACAGGCAGGGTGTATTATCAGGTATTCTCGAAAATAATTCATCGCATCATCCTGCTTTCAGCTGGCGATTGCAGGGAACTTTAAAAAAAGGCGGAAATTCGAGAACACCTGATTACTGGCTCATGAATTCAGGAATAGAAGAATATAATTTTTCAGTTGCTGCCGGGTGGAAACAGCAGCATCGCGGACTGGAATTATTTTACAGCAATTTCAATACAAAGCTGGGCATTTTTCGGGGTGCTCATATTGGGAATGTAACCGATTTGGAAACTGCTATTGAGCGGGGAGAGCCTTCTGGAGAAGTTAAGTCGGCGCCATTTACCTATACCATTGACCGACCCTATCAGCAGGTGCATCATCACCTCGTGAAGCTAAAAGCATTTCATACAACAGGTACTGCCGGTAAATTAAACTGGACCTTATCCGGGCAATATAATAACCGGATGGAATACGATGTGAAACGATTTGCTTCGAGTGCGGATGCGCCCCAATTGGATTTAAGCATTACCACAGTTGGTTCCGATTTGGTTTGGGATCATTACAGCTGGAAGGGATTGCGTGGAACTATTGGTATCAGCGGATCCTATCAGTATAATGACAGTTATAAACAACGGGTTTTCATCCCTAATTACCAGGCCTTGAACGGGGCTGCTTTTCTGATTGAAAAATGGACACGGGGTAAATGGATGCTGGAAGCGGGAATCCGATATGACTGGAGGTCATTATTCAATATTGAAAATAATAATAACCGGCAATTTCCGGATCAGCAGTTCAGTAATTTTTCCGGATCTGCAGGAGCCAGTTATCAATGGAATAAAGAGTTGAGTACAACGTTGAATTTTTCAACAGCCTGGCGATCACCACAAATAAATGAATTGTACAGCGATGGCCTTCATCATAGTTCAGCAAGAATTGAAACTGGTAATCCCGATCTGAATCCGGAAAGAGCCAATAGCTGGATGCTAAACCTGAATTATCAGCCATTCAGATGGACGATCGATCTGGGATTTTATTATAAGGATATTTCGAATTTTATATATCTGGCACCTGATTATCCGCCTGTATTAACCATTCGCGGAGCCTTTCCATCCTTTTCATTTGAGCAGACAAAGGCAAGATTACATGGCCTGGATGCCAATATTGGTTACACAATAACAGCCCACTGGAAAGCAGAAGCCAAAGCATCCATACTTAGAGCATGGGATAAAACTGCAGACGACTGGTTGATTCAAATGCCTGCAGATCGGTACGAAGGCGGACTGATCTATGAATTTGGAAATGCCAGGCATTGGCAGGATAGCTATATTAAACTAAGTGGTCAACAAGTTCTTAGACAAACAAGGGTGCCGGCTACCGGAAATATAGAAAAACCCAATCCGGATGGAACGATCCGGTTTGAATCAGATTATGCACCACCACCACCAGCGTATCTTTTGGCTAATCTGGAGGCAGGAACAAAAATAATTTGGGGAAAGCAGCCCTTGCATTTGACGTTTACAGTAACCAACCTGTTAAATTCAGCCTATCGCGATTATATGAACGCATTCCGGTATTTCGCCTGGGATATTGGCAGGAATATTGGATTAAGAGTGATGATTCCGTTGGGAAAACAACATTGAGTCTAATCAAACCATAAAATAGAACACTATGCAAACAAGATGGGTAAAGCTTTTTAGCGGAGCTGCCTTACTGGCTTTTACATTGACCGCCTGTTCCAAAGACAAGGATGAAGTTGTAAATGAAGAAGAACTCATCACCACGGTTATACTAAATTTTCAGGAAGTGGGCGGAGTAGATGCATTTATTGTGGAATTTCGTGATCCTGATGGTGAAGGTGGAAATCCTCCAACTGCCTTCAGCGATATTACTCTGAAGCCTGACGCAAATTATTCCTGCAACATTACTATGTTGAATGAAAGTGTCAATCCGGCAGAAAGTATCACCGATGAGATCGAAGAAGAAGCGGATGATCATGAACTTTTTCTAATTCCGTCCGGAGCAAATATTGATATTACCCGCGTGGACCTGGACAGCAAAAATCTGCCGGTTGGATTAAGCAGTACCTGGGCAACCGGAAATGCATCCACAGGAACAGTGCGGGTTGTGTTGAAACACAAGCCGGGTTCAAAGGCTGCCGGTGATGCAGTTACCAAGGGAGAAACAGATATTGATCTGAATTTTACTGCAAAGGTTCAGTGATAGGTTGTGCAATTGGTGCTTTTCTTTCTCCAATCTGCTGCCTCCACATAGCATAGTAGAGACCCTTGTCCTCCAACAACTGGTTGTGTGTACCGGTCTCTGCTATTTCTCCTCTTTCCAGCACATAAATTTTATCCGCATGCATAATAGTGCTAAGGCGGTGAGCAATCAGTACAGTAATCTGAGAGCGTAAGGACGAAATAGTTCGAATGGTTGTGGTAATCTCTTCTTCCGTTAAAGAATCCAATGCAGAAGTGGCTTCATCAAAAATCAACAATTTAGGTTGACGCAACAACGAACGGGCAATAGATAAACGTTGTTTCTCACCACCACTTAGTTTCAGTCCACTTTCTCCGATTAATGTATCCAAACCGTTTTCTGCTTTTTTAAGCAGACTTTGGCAACTGGCTTTATAGAGTGCATCCAGTAATTCTTCATCTGATGCGCCGGGTTTTACAAACAATAAGTTTTCTCTGATGGTGCCTGCAAATAGTTGCGTGTCCTGCGTTACAAAACCAATCTGTTTTCGCAGCTCATCATAATCAACATCGTTTTCATTGATGGAATTATAGGAGATGCTCCCTTGTTGCGGCCGATATAAACCTACCAATAGTTTAACCAGGGTTGTTTTTCCCGATCCGGATGGGCCTACAAAGGCAATGGTTTGTCCCTTGCTTACTTCAAAGCTGATGCCTTGTAAGGCATGCTGCTGTGCTGTTTTATGTTTAAAATGCACATTGTCAAATCGGAGTTGCTCAATTCCTTCAAGCAGTACGGGATGTGCCGGCCTGGGTTCCGGTTGTTTTTGCATCAGGGTTTTGAAATTATTCAGAGAGGCTTCCGCTTCCCTGTAAGAAATGATAATATTCCCTATATCCTGCAATGGTCCAAAAATAAAAAAAGAAAAAAATTGCATGGTAACCAGCTGTTCCGGAGCCATATGTTCACGATAAATCAGCCATAGTAGAATAAACAGAATAGCCTGTCTTAATGTATTGACAAATGTACCCTGTACAAAACTCAGGCTTCGGATTCGCTTAACTTTGGTAAGTTCCAGTCCAAGTATTTTGTAGGTGTTTTTGTTCAATCGTTTTACTTCCTGATCGGTTAAACCCAAACTTTTAATCAGTTCAATGTTTCTCAGTGATTCGGTGGTGCTGCCGGCTAATGAGGTTGTTTGAGAAACAATGTTTTTCTGAATGGTTTTAATCCGTTTACTCAATGCATTAGTGAGCATGGTCAGTAACAGAATGCCTCCAAAATAGGTGAGAGGTAAAGACCAGTGAATAGTAAAGGCATAAATTGAAACAAACAGGATGCCTACAAATACCCCAAAAAGTACATTTATGAAATTGGAGATGAATTTTTCCGTATCCGTTTCAACTTTCTGTAGGATACTCAGTGTTTCACCGCTTCGCTGATCTTCAAATTCATGAAAGGGTAATTTCATGGCATGTTGTAATCCATCGGTAAATACTTTGGCTCCGAATTTTTGGGTGATTACATTGAAGAAATAATCCTGAAAAGCTTTTGCAATCCGGCTAACCATGGCCACACTTATAGAGGCAAGCAGGAGCCAGCCGATACTTTGGGCAAAACTTCCCCAGTTTTCGTATTCTTTATACGTAAAGGCAGCCTTGGTGATTTTACCAAAGATGATCGGATCAAGAAGGGAAAATCCACTGTTGATCGATGCTAATAAAAGGGTAAGAAGAACCAGCCACTTATATGGTTTGAGATATTGTAAGAGTAGTTTCATAAAAATAATGGTAGAACACTAAATTAAGACAATCCCTATTTCCAGCCCCAATTATCGCGGTCCAGGCTCCGGTACTGGATAGCTTCAGCAATATGTTCCGGCAAAACCTGGTCAATTTGAGCAAGATCGGCAATAGTTCTTCCCATTTTTATGATGCGGTCATATGCTCTGGCGGATAGTTTTAATCGTTCCATGGCTGTCTTCAACAATTGTTGAGCCGGTTGGTTCAATTTGCAGTGATGATTCATCAATGTTGTGTTCAATTGGGCATTGCAATAGATACCCGGATAGGATTTCAGCCGGTCTTCCTGGATTTTTCTTGCGTTGATTACCCGGTTACGTATCAGCTGAGAAGGTTCACCCGGCTGGTTACTGCTCAGGTTATGGAATGGAACAGGTGTTACTTCAATTTGTAGATCGATCCGGTCTAAAAGCGGGCCGGAGATTTTTTGCAGGTATTTCTGAACGGCTCCAGGTGGGCAACTGCATTCTTTCTCCGGATGATTATAATAACCACAGGGGCAGGGGTTCATTGATGCCACCAGCATAAATGCGGCCGGAAAGTCGACACTTGATTTTGCTCTTGAAATGGTTAGTTTACGTTCTTCCATCGGTTGACGCATGACTTCCAGTACCGCCCTGTTGAATTCAGGTAATTCATCCAGAAACAGCACTCCATTGTGCGCAAGTGAAATTTCGCCGGGCAGCGGATTGCTGCCACCCCCTGCCATAGCCATATGAGAAATGGTATGGTGTGGTTGCCGGAAGGGACGCTGACAAACCAATGAATTACTGCTGTTCAATTTTCCGGCTACACTATGTATCCTGGTTGTTTCCAATGCCTCTTCCAGTGAAAGTGGCGGAAGGATGGTTGGCAGTCTTCTCGCCAACATAGTTTTGCCAGCACCAGGCGGACCAATCAATATAAGATTATGCCCGCCTGCCGCCGCGATTTCCATAGCACGTTTGATATTTTCCTGTCCTTTTACATCAGAGAAATCTCCCTGGTTATATCCCATCGGCTGATTAAACCAGTCGGTTGAATGGCTTGTGATTGGAATTTTTTGATTTGGCTGTTCCAGTAGTTGAATTACTTCCAAAAGTGAGCGTACCCCAATAACCGGCAAGCCTTCTACTACAGCTGCTTCATTGGCATTTTGGGAAGGCAGCATTATGCCTCTGAAGGCTTCTTTGCGTGCTGTTAAAGCCATGGGTAAGGCTCCCCGGATGGATTGGATAGTTCCATCCAATCCCAATTCTCCACAGAGTACCCAGTTTTGTAACGTTTCCAGATGGATCAGCTGATCCGTAGCGGCCAGTATTCCAACCGCTATTGGCAGATCAAATGCAGTTCCTGTTTTACGGATATCAGCTGGTGCCATATTAATGATCACCTTGGTACGGGGCATAAAAAATCCAATTGCTTTAATCGCACTTTCAACACGTAGCATACTTTCCTTTACGGCATTGTCCGGTAGCCCGACCAGAAAGGTATGTGTTCCAACGGTTACATTAACTTCTATTGAAATGGTGATTGCGTCCACACCATTCACGGCACTGCCAAATGTTTTCACTAACATTTGACCAAGTTAGTTCCGGCAGGAATTTCCGTCAACCGTTCTTTAACCCATATTTGGCGGGGATTTGCTCAAGTAATTCCACTACCTTTTCCCTTTTCAGAATCAGATAACCCAACCGATCATTGCTGATGCCTTCCTTTAGCTGATAACTAAAATTTAACTGATCATCGCTTACTTCAGTTTCAAAATAGCGGAAAAGGATATTCGGGAATATTTTTAATCCCTCTCCAATTTCATATAAATGAGTGGATAGTATAAAAAGCGAATGGTTGATTTTTATAAGACCTTCAATAACCGTGGAAGAACATTTCATGGCATCCTGTACATTGGTGCCCTTGAATAATTCATCAATCAGTACCAGCCATTTTCGCCCGTCATTTATTTTGAGAATGGTATTTTTTATTCGTTGTACCTCGTTGAAAAAATAGCTTTCCCCTTTTACGATATTATCTGTCAGATTAATATTGCTGAGTATGCCGTCAAATAAAGATAACCGTAAATAAGATGCAGGTACTCCCATTCCCAGATGTGCAAGATAAACCGCAGCTCCAACGGACTTGATAAATGTACTTTTACCAGCCATATTGGCGCCAGTCAAAAAGAGAAAATTATGTTGCTGATCAAGATGTAAATCATAATCCACCGGGTTTGGTAACAATACATGAAATAATCCCCTTGCTTCAATAAATGGCTGTTCGGACTGTTCAAATTCAGGGAACCTGAGGTTGAAATGCCGCATTGCTGCAGCCATTCCATACCAGCAGTCGAGTTTTCCGTAGATTTCAATTAATTCAGTGGTGGCATTTTTGAATCGGTTGCGGATATAGTGCCCAAAATAAAGTACCTGTTTCGGACTTAGAACGGTTTCTTTTTGAAGGTCCGCTAAAGTTAACAGGTGAACATCTTCAGTAAGACGACTGGCTCTCTGGAGTATTGCCACCATATTTGGAGGTATCTTTTTACCTTCAAAAAGACGAATTATTTTTCTTATTCCTCTTACAAAATCACCGAAATGCTGAAGGCTGAAACGGATAATCGCATAATCGGGACTGTGAAATAGTTTGTAGAAATAGGCATTTATCCAGCTGCTATCCTGCGGAATACTATCCAGTTGTGTTCCAAAAAATTTTTCCATTACCATCAGGGTTCCATTGGTAATATCTTCGGGCCAATTGTCAAGTTCTTCCAGAATCAGGCGGAGAATCTGTTGTGTTTGATTGATGGATTTTAAATCAGGAAAAGGCTCCTGGAACCGGAGCCGAAGCCATTCCTTTCCTTCAACGGTACGTGTAAAGTTTAACCGGTGGAAAATAGAGTATTCCTCTTCCGGATGGAAAATATTAAGATCCAGTAAGGAGATTTTATCTATATCCATAGGCTGTTAATTTAAAGAATCCGGCTCATTTTACCGGTCAAATTCAAGTCGTGCTCCTTTCTGAGATTCATCGAACTGCCCATTTCCATAAACCAGGTGCCCATTTACAAATGTGTGAGTAACCGAAGCTGGTAATTCCATTCCTTCCATTGGGCTCCATCCGCATTTATAATATATATTCTCCTTTGAAACGGTCTGGGCCAGGTTCATGTCTGCCAGAACCAGATCAGCAAAATAACCTTCCTTTATAAAGCCCCTGTTCCGAATCTGGAAACAGGTGGCTGGAGCATGACTCATTTTCTCCACCACTTTCTCCAATGTGATCGCCCCTTCCTTTACATATTTCAGCATAAGTGGAAGCGAATGCTGAACCAATGGTAGTCCGGCATGTGCATGGAGATAGTCTTCCTGTTTTTCATCCCAGGTATGAGGGGCATGGTCGGTGGCAATGATGTCCAGCCGGTCATCCAGCAGAGCCTTCCAGAGTGCAGTCCGGTTGTTCGGAGCCTTAATAGCCGGATTGCACTTTATCAGATTGCCGAGCCTTCCATAATCATCACTCGTAAAATGTAGGTGATGAACGCAGACTTCCGTTGTGATTCTTTTTTGATCCAGAGGCATCATATTGCCAAATAACTGCAATTCCCTTTCCGTGGAAATATGAAGGATATGCAATCGGCTATTGAATTTTTTTGCCAATTGAACGGCATAAAAAGAAGACTCAAAGCAGGCTTCTTCATTTCGGATGATGGGATGATCAGCCGCAGTCAGGGTTCTGCCACTTGCCTTTGCAGCTTCCAGATTTTTACGGATAATTCGTTCATCTTCACAATGCGTTGCAATTAATACTTCAGCAGCTTCGAAAATATGTTCGAGCGATAAAGGATTGTCGACCAGTAAGCCTCCGGTAGAGGATCCCATAAATATCTTCACCCCGCAAACCCGGTCTTTTTTGTCGTTTGTTTTTAAAACCTCCTCCAGGTTATCATTGGAGGTTCCCATAAAAAAGGAGTAATTCGCCAGCGAACTGGCTGCTCCGATGGCATATTTGTTTTCCAGCAATTCCTGGGTAAATACAGGTGGCTGGGTATTGGGCATTTCCATAAAACTGGTTATTCCTCCGGCAACAGCAGCCCTCGATTCTGTATAGATAGTGGCTTTATGCGTCAGGCCGGGTTCTCTGAAATGAACCTGATCATCTATTACACCGGGTAATAAATACTTTCCTTCCCCGTTTATTTCAATAACTCCGTTTGTGGCACTGATTTGGCTATTGATTTTCTCAATTCGTCCCCCTGAAATCAATATATCTGCGGAATAAACGGTTCCTTCGTTGACAATTTGCGTATTCTTTATGAGATATTTTTGCATATTAGTACTTCAATCCTGTTAAACAACCAATTGATGCAAGTTATAAAAAGACTGCTGTACACTGCCTGCTTAAGTTTGCCTGTTTTGGGTTTTTCCCAGTCCACCTTATTGCCACAGGGATATAAACACCAGCCCCTGATGGACCGGATGGAAATTATGCACCGCGACAGTGCCCTTTCTTTTCAACACCTCAAACCCTTTGACCGGAAAGGCTGGGTACAGTTTCTCGAAACTATTCCGGTGGAGAACTTAAGTAAAGTGGATGCCTATAATCTGCATAGTGCCCTAATGAATAATTCGGAGTGGGTAACCGGAGATAAGTCCTCTTTTCAAAGCAAAAAATCGATATTTAAAACCTTTTATACCCGGCAGTCGGATTTTGCATTGGTAGATGTAAAGGATTTTTTTCTGAGCATCAACCCGGTTGTACAATTCACTGTTATGAAGGAATCGGATAACAATGAATCTCTATTCCAGAATACCAAAGGGGCCCGAGGCCGGGGAATGATTGCAAAACGGATCGGGTTTGATTTTTACCTGACCGATAACCAGGAACGACCCCCTTCCTTTGTAAAAGATTTCATTAGGGATAACAGGGCAGTACCGGGTGCAGGTTTTTACAAGCCGTTTAAATCAACGGCCTTTGATTATTTTGATGCCAGAGGGTCTGTCTTTTTTAATGTGACCGATTATATCAATATGCAGTTTGGTTATGACCGGAATTTTATCGGAAACGGCTATCGCAGTATGTTCCTGAGTGATTTTGGGAATAACAATCTTTTTCTGAAAATTAATACCCGGATCTGGAAGCTGAATTACCAGAATCTGTTTATGGAATTGAATCCAACGCATGTTCGTAGGGGTGATAACCTGCTGGATAAAAAATACGTGACCATGCATCACCTCAGCTGGCAGGCTACCCGCTGGCTGAATATCGGTTTTTTTGAAGCGGTGGTTTTTGGCAGAACCAATCGGTTTGATTTCAGCTATCTGAATCCGGTAATCTTTTTCCGCTCTATCGAACAACAGAATGGGAGTCCGGATAATGCCAATGTTGGCTTTGATCTCAAAGCAAATATTGCCAAACGAGTTCAATTATACGGGCAATTACTTTTGGATGAATTTAAATTGAGTGAAGTGAAGGGTGGAAATGGCTGGTGGGGAAATAAATATGGTTTACAGTTGGGAGGGAAATATGTGGATGTGGCAGGAATTAAAAATCTTGATATCCAGGGAGAACTTAACATCGTGCGGCCTTTTACCTATAGTTTCCGCGATTCCGTAGCAAGTTATATGCATTATAATCAGCCTCTGGCGCATCCAAGAGGTGCCAATTTTGTGGAATTTGTTGGGATAGCCCGCTATCAGCCGCATCCCAAACTAACGGTTCAGGGTAAATTAATAGCGTGGAAGCAGGGACTGGATTCTGCCGGCATTAATTTTGGAAGCAGACCCGCTCGGCTATATACGACCCGCCCGTTTGATTATGGATGGGAGATAGGGGAGGGCAGGTCATCAACCGGAATAAATGCATCATTATGGGTAGGTTATGAATTGAAGGAAAATATTTTTCTGGATGGTAGTCTGATGCTTCGAAAGCTGGATGTGCCGGACGATGCCGGCTTAACCAGGAATAGTACTATATTCAGTCTCGGCTTAAGAATGAATATGTTCCGCCGGGAATATGATTATTAACTCTTCTACCATACAACTGCTCCGGTTTCCTTTTTCCGTTTTTCTTTTGCCCGTCTTTCTGTTCGGATTAAGTCAGCCTATGCAAACCAGCTGGACCAGGGCAGGGGTATTGTTTTTTATTTTACATATACTGGTATATCCATCCAGTAACGGATACAATAGTTATATCGATCGGGACCAAACTCCCATTGGGGGATTAGAGCATCCGCCACAACCTGCAAAACAGTTGTTTTACCTTACAATAGCGATGGATATTTTGGCGATAGCCTTGTCCTTTTTTCTGTCGATCTGGTCAGTTGGAGCGATTATTATCTATATCCTCGCTTCAAGAGCATATAGCAGCCGGATGATACGATTGAAAAAATACCCGTTTATTGGTTTTTTAGTGGTGATTTGTTGCCAGGGTGGACTAGTATTCTGGCTGAGTTATCATGCCACTCATGCCAGTTTAAGTACTTCTGTGCCATTAACCGGAGTACTGGCAAGTATATTTCTGCTGGCGGGGGCTTATCCCCTGACTCAAATTTACCAGCATCAACAGGATGCAGCAGACGGCGTAACCACCATCAGTATGCGCTTTGGGATCCGCGGAACATTTAAGTGTTCAGCTTTGTTATTTAATCTGGCATTTTTGATTTTAGGGCTGCATTTTGGGCTGCAACTGGAGTTGGACCGATTTTTTATTCTAATGATCTGTTTTCTACCTGTTCTCGTATATTTCATCTGGTGGGCAAGGGCCGTTTGGCGGGATCCTTCCACGGCCAGTTTCCAAAATCTTATGAAAATGAATGCAATTTCTGCCATTTGTTCAATAGCAGGATTTGGGTCACTTTTAATATGGAAAATTTTTGACTGATATTTTATCAATAGGGACAGCCTTGCCCACCTACCGGCATGCACAAACGGATATTCTGACGTTTATGCAACGTGTGTATGCATTAGATGCAGTGGAAGAAAGAAAGCTTCGATTTCTATATCATCAAAGCGGAATTGATTACCGTTATTCATTTATACCGGATTATAGCAAACCTAAGCGGGAATGGAGATTTTATCCTCCTGAAGAATCACTTGAGCCATTCCCAAACCTTGAACTTCGCATGAGCTGGTTCCAAAAATATGCAGCCGCTCTTTCGGTTGATGCGATCCGTGACTGCCTGCAGAATTATGGAAAAGAAAGACCCGAAATCACCCATCTGATTACCGTGAGTTGTACGGGTATGAGTGCGCCGGGACTTGATTTGCAGGTGATGGAAATGATGGAGTTGCCCCGGCAATTGCATCGGTCTGCAATTAATTTTATGGGTTGTTATGCTGCCTTACATGCCTTGAAACAGGCTGATAGTATTTGCAAGGCAGATCCTTCTGCAACCGTTTTAATTGTTTGTACAGAGCTGTGTACCCTGCATTTTCAAAAAGTTCCAACTGCAGATAATCTGACGGCTTCATTACTTTTTGGAGATGGTGCAGCAGCTGTATTGGTGGGAACCGGATCCAAAGAAAAACCAATCGCAACATTAAATGGATTCTATGCAGAGGTGGTTCCCAAAGGAAAAAGAGATATGAGCTGGGAATTGTCGTCCACCGGATTTCTGATGACGCTTAGTGGATACATCCCTGAATTAATTTCAACTGACTTTAGGCCTTTGCTTGAACGGGCTATGAAAAAATATCAACTGGATATAAGCCAGATCGATTCCTGGTGTATTCACCCTGGTGGTAAACGAATTCTGGAAGCAGTCAAAAAATCGCTGAATCTGAATGAAGATGCACTGGATTCGGCTGAGTCGATTCTGCGTGATTACGGAAATATGTCCTCCCCATCTGTATTATTTGTTTTAAAAAGGATCCTCGATTCGGGTATAAAAGGAAGGGTGCTGGCAGCAGCTTTTGGTCCGGGTCTAACCATGGAAACCTGTTTTCTCGAAATTCCTGTTTCAGATGCATAAAAGAAGCTTCCAGAAAGAGTTGCTGGATGATCCATCCATGCCATTTGAGGAAATTCAACTCAATATGAAAGAGTTGAATACGATCAACTCTTTACTGGGCGGCCATAAAATAACAATATCTGGTTTAGGAAAATTAGTATCAGGAGAAGGAAATTCGCCTGTTTCCGTAATGGAAATAGGCTGTGGCGGTGGCGATAACCTGAAGGCACTAAAAACATGGTCATTGAAAAGGAATTCGGTTTTTCTGTTTTCCGGTGTTGATATCAATCCGTCATGTATCAGTTATGCTAAACAGGCTTTTCCGGAGGCTGCTTATTTTATTGCAGATTACCGGCAGTTAAATTTGAAAGAGTTGCCGGATATACTGTATTCATCTCTTTTCTGTCATCATTTTACAGATGAAGAGTTGGTTGAGCAACTGCATTGGATGTACCGCCATTGCAAACTTGGTTTTTTTATAAATGATCTGCATCGGCATTGGTTGGCCTACCATTGTATACGCTTACTGACTGCTGTATTTTCAAGGTCCAGGTTGGTTAAACACGATGCCCCTCTATCTGTTAAGCGTGGTTTTCGTCGCGCTGACTGGAAGCGGCTATTGCAGCATGCAGGCATTCCGGATGCTGAAATTCAATGGAGATGGGCCTTTCGCTGGTTAATTCTGGTAAAAAAAGTCACCTCATGACTGATACTATTAGATATGATGTGGTTGTTGTTGGAGGTGGCCTTGCCGGGCTGTCGGCTGCTATTCAACTTAGCGAAAAAGGATACCGGACCCTGTTGATTGAAAAAAATTATTATCCGTTTCACCGGGTATGTGGTGAATATATAAGTGAAGAAAGCAGGCCTTTTCTGGAAAAGCTGGGTATCCCTATTTCGTCGTTGCCAATTCCGAAAATTGGGCGGCTTCTGGTCAGCGCGCCAGATGGAACGAGCTTGACCAACCCGCTCGTACCCGGCGGTTTTGGTATCAGCAGATACTGGCTGGATTCTTTACTTGCCAGTCAGGCAAAATCTGTTGGTGTTACTATATGGGAAGGTATGAAAGTGCAACAGGTGAATTATGAAAATGGCTGGATGCAGGTTCGCTTGTCCGGAGCTGTTATACAATCCAAATTGGTCCTTGGTTGCTTTGGTAAAAGATCTTCCCTTGATGTAAAAATGAACCGTTCCTTCGTTCGTGAAAAACCAGGCAAACTGAATAATTTTCTAGGAGTAAAATATCATATTGAATGGGAGGGCCCGGAGGATCTGATTGCCCTTCACAATTTTAAAGGGGGGTATTGCGGGATAAGCCGGATTGAGAACAATCAGCATTGTCTTTGTTATCTTACCAATGCCAATAATCTGGGTATGAGTAATAATTCCATTATTCAAATGGAACAAACGATCCTGTCACGCAATCCCTATCTGGACCGGATCTTCAGGGATGCACGTAAGATCCGGCAGGAACCTGTCAGTATTTCGCAGATTTCTTTTGCATCCAAAGAGCAGGTGGAGGAACATTTATTACTGGTTGGGGATGCTGCCGGATTAATTTCTCCTTTGTGCGGAAATGGCATGAGTATGGCATTGCATGGAAGTTATCTTGCTGTTAAATCTGCCATCCCTTTTTTGGAAGGCAGCTGTTCTCGCCAGCAAATGGAACAGGAATATGCGAAACTGTGGAAACAGCAATTTTCCGGTCGATTGCGATCAGGACGAATCATTCAATCCTTTTTTGGTGATCCATGGTTGTCAAAAGGGCTTATTTTCGCAGGAAACAAATTTCCGACTTTTACGAACTGGCTGATAGGGAGAACCCACGGAGAAACTTTTGTATGAGTAGAATACCCGTTACTATGAAAAATATGTTGCTCATCTGTATGCTGGTGAGTACGTCCGGTTATTTAAATGCACAGGATTACCATGCAATTTCAGGTTCGAACTATGCCGGAGCCCTCGGTGTTCATAATAATCCTGCTTCTATTGTAAATACACCATATCCATGGGATATTACGCTCGTTGGTTTGCAGGCTAAATACCAGACCAATGCCATCAAAGTAGTCGATTATTCTTTATTGTCCAGCCCGGCGCAGTCTACGTTTTTTGTGTCGGGAGGAAATTATGCAAGGAAAGGAAATGAACAATTAAACCTGAATCTGCTGAACACCAGATTTGCCTGGGGCAAAAAAACGGCGTTTGCTTTTGGCGCCAATCTTCGATCCTTTGCCAATATCCGTTCTTCTGCTTATAATTTTAGCGACAGTATTGAAACTGTTAATGAATTGTTCGCATTGAATCCGGGAAATACACCACTGGAAGCCAGCATGCGAACCAGCAGTTGGATTGAGCTATATGGATCTGTTGGCAGAACCTTATTCGATGAGCCGGGATTTCGTATTAATGCCGGACTTACAGCAAAGGTAAACCGTGGAATAGGAGGGGGGCGCCTGGATGTTACCGGAATGTACCGCGATCGAACCATCGTGAATGGGGAGCCACAGTATTCTTTGCGGGATGGACAATTTGCTTATGGCTATTCCTCCAATTTCGACAGATGGAACAGTGACCGCAGTACAACTGAAAATTTGCGCGAAGTCCTTTTGACAACCCGAATGGGTTTATCGCTGGATGCGGGTTTGGAACTATTGATCAAGCCGTCTGGTGAGCCAGGTTTTATGGAGGATGAAGAATCCTATTACGATTATGACTGGAAATTTGGAGCATCCCTGATAGATCTTGGATTTGCTTATTATCGCTATAGTACTAATAGCAGAACTGGCAGGATAAAAGTTGGCGGACTGGACGGTACACGTTTGAACAATGCTTTTGTGGATGGAATTACAAATATTGAGGCGTTTTCTGATTCCGTTGCAGCTGTCTTTGATGCCAATACCCTGAGCGGTGATTATCGAATCTGGTCTCCAACCCGCCTGGTCTTAAACGCAGATCGATTTATTACAAGCGCTTTTTATGTAAATGCAGAACTCAATATTAACCTGATCGGTTTGTTGGGTGATCAACGGCTTTATGTAAAGAATCTGAATGCTGTTCGTGTAACGCCGCGATATGAAACAAGACGATGGGGTGTTTATATGCCCCTGTTATACAATTCGCAAAACCAGTTCTGGGTAGGTGCTGCCATTAAAGCCGGTCCTTTGTTATTGGGCTTTCATAATCTGGGAAATGTATTTGGAAAAAACAGTATGGCAAACGGTGGTGGATATATTGCCATTAGTATTCGGCCCGGGAAAAGGGTAACAGGTGAAAAAGAAGATCGTGGAATAGATTGTCCGCCATATTGATTAGTAGTTTCAATAAGTACTGAAAGCTTAGAAAAATTCAGTAAATTGCTGTATGAAACTGTCAGAAGCGAAAGCGCAATTTATTCAAACCTGGGGTTCGCTGGCAACGCAATGGGGAATCAATAAAACAATGGCCCAGATTCACGCGTTATTATTGATTACGCCGAATCCGCTCAGTCAGGATGACCTAATGGAAGAGCTGAGTATCAGCAGGGGAAATGCGAATATGAATATCAGGGAATTGATTGACTGGGGACTGGTGGACCGGGTTATTATACCAGGTGAGCGAAAGGAGTTTTTTCTGGCTGAAAAGGATATCTGGAAAGTTTCCAGGCAAATCGTAAAAGAGCGCAAAAAAAGAGAATTGGAACCGCTGAATAAAGTGTTGGAACAATTGCAGGAGGTAGAAGGAGATAAGCGAAATGCCGAGGTGAAAGCCTTTACGGAAACGATCGGAAATATCAGGAAATTTGTAAGTCAGACAGATAAATCACTGGATACATTGATAAAGGCAGATGAAAATTGGTTTTGGGGCAGTCTGATTAAAATGATTAAATAAGAGACATGGGGAATCCTAAGAAAACATTGGTATTGGGCGCATCTGAAAATCCGTCGCGTTACAGTAACCTGGCTATTAAAAGTTTGGTTAGCCGGCATCACCCGGTGGTTGCAATTGGAAAGCGGCAGGGAGAGGTAGACGGTGTTCCCATTCAAACAGATCATCCTGAATTGACTGATATTGATACGGTAACTCTTTACCTGTCTCCGGAAAACCAGCAGGATTATATTCCCTATATACTATCCCTGAAGCCTAAACGAATCATTTTTAATCCGGGTGCGGAAAACCCGGAACTGGCTAAACTGGCAAAAGAGCAACAGATTTATCCACAGGAAGCCTGTACACTGGTTCTTCTTAGTACCGGACAGTATTAAGTTAATTTTTATATAACAGCAACAAAGCATTTATGGAACTGGGTTTTTCGGTAACTTGGGAAAACCCATTTTTATGTTATGGAGAAAATTTAACGGCGACACGATCGATCTTCCGATTCGTGATGCCGTAGAAAAAGCCATCCGGCGCGAAACTGAACAGGGATATCGCTTGAAAGTTTGTATTGGTACTGATTCTCAGGTCAAAGGATCCGAAACAGAATTTGCTACTGTTATTGTTTTTCTTCGGGAAGGGCATGGCGGATTCATGTTTATTCAAAATGAGAAAACGAAGCAGAAATATTCTATCAAGGAAAGGATGCTGGTTGAAGTGGCAAGAAGCATTGAAATTGCCTATGAATTATGCGGATTGTTTACAGCGTATAATGTTGATATGGAAGTGCATGCAGACATCAATACCAATCCGCAGTTCAAAAGCAACGATGCATTAAAAGAAGCCATGGGCTATATTCTGGGAATGGGCTTCGCGTTCAAAGCCAAACCGGAAGCTTTTGCCAGCAGCAGTTGTGCCAATAAGGTGGTGAACTGATCCTGCCCTTTTTTTTCCTGCCTGAAGTGGTGTACGCTGCACTGCTAAGGGACTTGTCTCCCTTCTTCATAGCTATTATTGGATTCCTGTATCATATCCAGAAGTTGTTTTCTTCCCATACCTTTCATAACACTGGTTACTACACTGGCTGGTAAAAACTGCCAGGTTTTCCGCATGGCATCCAGAAAATCACGAACATTTTTTGCTACAACCCGTTGGGTTTCCTTATCTGCTTTCGTAAATACCAGCGTGAAAGGGACCTGCCATTCGCCTAATTGGTTCACAAAATCAAGGTCCAGTTGCTGTGGCTCATGGCGACTGTCGATCAAAATAAATACCATTCCCAGGTTTTCCCTTTTGCGGAGGTAGTTTTCAATCATTTTTTCCCACTGACGGCGCTGGTTTTGGGAAACTTTTGCAAATCCGTAACCGGGCAGATCCACGAGATACCATTGTGTCCAGTCGGTAGCCCCTTCTTTTGAACTGGATTTGATGGAGAAATGATTGATCAACTGGGTTTTTCCCGGTGAACCGGAAGTTTTGGCCAGCTTCTGATTCTTGCATAACATATTGATCAGGGAGGATTTACCAACATTGGATCGGCCAATAAAGGCATATTCGGGCCGGTCGGGTGCCGGACATTTCTCTACCTCCGGACTGCTGATTACATAAACTGCTTGATGGATGTGCATGGCGCAAAGATAGGAAGTCGGACTTCGGTCTTTTTCCTTAATTTCGGCCTCTCATAAGCAAACGAAAACTAAATATTTCATTCAGATGGCAGAAGTGATTTTGATGCCCCGTTTGAGCGATACCATGACAGAAGGCGTAATCGCGGCCTGGCATAAGAAGGTAGGAGATACTGTGAAGAAAGGTGAATTGCTGGCAGAAGTGGAAACTGATAAAGCTACCATGGAACTGGAAAGTTACAAGGATGGCACCCTTCTCCATATCGGTATTGAACCCGGAGGCAAATTGCAGGTAAATGATTTGCTGGCAATTATTGGCGATGCCGGTGAAAATATTGATGAACTGGTAAAATCAGGCGGTTCCGCTTCCGCTAAAGCTACGACGAACGGGTCCGCTGAAGCACCGGCAGAAAAATCAGCACCGGCAAAGGAAACAGTCTCCAAGACGGGTTCGTCCGCTGCAGTTTCACCAAAGGCCGGATTAGATCTCAGCAAAGTGGAAGAAGTTATTCTTATGCCACGTTTGAGTGATACCATGACGGAAGGAGTAATAGCAGACTGGCATAAAAAAGTAGGAGATAAGGTGAGTAAAGGTGAATTGCTGGCTGAAGTGGAGACCGACAAAGCCACCATGGAATTGGAAAGTTATAAAAACGGAACTCTGCTCTATATTGGTGCCCAAAAAGGTGATAAAGTACCGGTGAATTCCTTGCTTTGTGTAATCGGTGAGCCGGGATCGGTGGATCTGGACGCCATTAAAGCGGCTGCCAGCGGTGGTCCGGTTGAAGCGAACTCAGGTAATGAATCCGCAGAATCCCCTGCTCCTGCAGCTGAATCTGCTTCTGCAGCTCCTGTGGCTGAAAACACCAACGGGCGCTTGAAAGCGTCTCCACTTGCACGTAAAATTGCTGCTGAAAAAGGGATTTCCCTGAACCAGGTGCAGGGATCTGGCGATGGTGGCAGAATTATAAAATCAGATATTGAAAGTTTCCAGCCTGGTCAGGCTGCCCCTGCAGCAAAAGCAGCTTCCTCAGCAGAAACTGCAAAACCATCGGCGCCTGCTGCTCCGGTACTTAGTGGTGGATCTGGGCTGGTGAGTTATGAAGACCGTCCGGTTTCTCAAATGCGCAAAGTAATTGCCCGCCGTCTGGCAGAAAGCAAGTTCACTGCTCCGCATTTCTATCTTACCATGTCAATTGATATGGATAAGGCAGTTGCCAGCAGAGCTCAGTTAAATGAATTGGCGCCTGTGAAAATTTCCTTTAACGACATGGTTTTAAAAGCCGTTGCAGTTGCATTGAAACAGCACCCGGTTGTAAACAGTAGCTGGCTGGGTGATACCATCCGAACTAACTATCATGTAAATATTGGAGTAGCTGTTGCCGTGGATGAGGGACTGCTGGTTCCGGTCATTCGTAATGCAGATACCAAGGGACTTGCTCAGATTGCGGCAGAAGTGAAAGATTATGCCGGAAAAGCAAAATCGAAAAAACTGCAACCTTCTGATTGGGAAGGCAGCACGTTCACGATTAGTAATCTGGGAATGTTTGGTATTGATGAATTTACAGCCATTATCAATCCTCCTGACAGTTGTATCCTTGCAATTGGTGCCATTCAACAAGTACCGGTTGTAAAAAATGGTGCAGTTGTACCGGGAAATATTATGAAAGTAACCCTCAGTTGTGATCACCGTGTGGTGGATGGCGCATCTGGTTCGGCTTTCCTCCAAACAGTAAAAGGTCTGTTGGAAGAACCACTTAGAATGCTGATCTGATAAGGTCCTGAATAAATTAACAACCCGCTGTTTCCGGCGGGTTTTTTCTTGCCCAACTCCAACCGGAATAAATCAATAGACCCATCGCTGCCAAAAAGAGGGAGGGCAAAACCAGGGTTGCAGGTTTGGACGGATTGGGAAACCCCTGCCAGGCATCTTTGTTTTCTGCGCCTGGAATTATTTGAAGCAAATCTTTGAGGTCAGCGGATTGGAAAAAATAACCAATGCCTGCGCGTTGTAAACAGGGATGGTCTCGCCTGCTGGCTGTTACATAAACTATATTAGATGCATGAAGCTGGTGACGGTCCTGGATATGCGAAAAAAGATGCTCCTTGCCATAGTCGTTTACTGAAATGTTGCTGTTTTCTGTTATGTTTAACTCATATTCAAAATAAGGAGCCAGTTCCAGTTCACCGGTAACAATCCCATCGTCCAGTAATAGTTGATTGCTGATTACAAAATCAACTCCCAATTTGTTTTTAACATGATTGGCAACAAAAGAAAAAATCTCTGAAACAAGTCCAACTGAATATCCTCTTTTTTTTAATTCCGCAATTACTTCATGAACTCCCTTTACCAGTGGCATAGCATCGGCAATTTCCAACAAATCGGGTAAGCTTACTCCCTTGAAAACGGCTGCGATCTCTCTGATTTTTTCTTTTGCGGGTAAACCACTCGATACTATGGGTATCAATTTTTCGGTTAAGCCTAACTGTTGGGCCGCCTCAGCCAGATATCGTCCATCCAGTACCACTTCATCCATTTCCAGTAACACCATTTTCTTCATATGTTCAAAAGATTCAAGAACAGAAGATTCAAGCTGTTTGCTGATCAGATTTATTTCACCAATTGTAGCCAGACTTTGTAATCCTTCCGCATCTGCTTTGCGTAAAATAGTACGTGATACCTGTTTAGACATCTTACCAAGTTGTTCCAGACTCTGCATGGCATTTTGCACTCTGCCGATATTTACCTCTTGGATTCTTGCACCCAGTTTATGTATATCAATCAAAAGGCCAATATCTACTCCGTAATCTTTTTCAAAACTTATTTTTTCCAGCAACGATTTTTTTGCTGCAATCATTCCACTAAGTGGCTGATCCAAACTGCTCAATTCGGGAAATAAAATACTCAACAATGGTTTTGCTACCAGTTGGGTTACCCTGCCTGCCTGCCTGGCAAAACAGGATTTTACAAAATCAGCACGGTCTTCCAAAATTGGGCTGGCCAATAGATCTACCACATCATTCGGATAAGTAGTAATATCACCATCCAGGTAAACTATGGTGTCATATTTTGCAGCAAGCAGCCCTTCTCTCATGGAAAGCCCTTTTCCTCTTTGGCTGCTGGTAAGAATTCGTACAGATTCTTTTAATGCTTCAGAAATGGTATTATCGGTGGAGTTATCATCAACCACAATAATTTCATGTGGAATACTGGTTTTTCGAATGATTTTAATCACTTTTCGAATAGTAGCTCCTTCATTCAATACCGGAATTACAATAGAAACCATAGGTAAGCATTTAGGTTCTTCAGGAAAACAAAGGTATCGCCTCTGGGTGCAACAGAACCGATTCGTTTTCTTATAGGCAGGTTTTAATCAAATTTTCATGCCAAACTAAGTGTTTGCCTGAGAGTTGTTGATAATTCGTAATTTGAATAGATAAAAAAAATAGTATATGAGCCGAATATGCTTTCTGGTATTGCTTATTACCGGAATTTTCTGGTCTTGTGGCAGTTCAAATAAGTTAAGCAGGTATTACACAGAAGAAGATAAAGCGGTGTTTGAGCTCATTGATCAGGTAAAAAAAACGCCTGAAGACAAATCGGCTATCCGATTACTGACGGATGCCTATGATCTTGCTTATCAAAAGCGGACAAGAATGGTTGGCAATGCCGGTATGGGGAATCAGGCCGGTGATCAGTATATGGTACTTGCCAGGGAATGGGAAATTGTGAGTCAGATGTATCGCCAGATCAGGCAATTGCCGATTGCTGAAAAATTACAACCCATCCTACTGGATCCTACTTCAGAGCTTAACCAGGCTAAGCAGGAAGCCGCTGAACAATATTACCAGGCAGGAAGAACCTATTTGGGCTACAATACCAGGCAACAGGCAGTTCAGGCGCTGGATTTTTTCGAAAAAGCCAATAAAGCCTGGCCAGGATTTAAGGATGTTAATCAACTGATGCAGGTGGCAGCAGAACGGGCGATAATCCGAGTGTTGGTAAACCCGGTGAATTATAATCGGTATAACTGGAGCTACTGGGGATTTCAAAACGATTGGTTGCAGCAACAGATGGTACGTGACCTCAATGCCCGTGCATTCAGAAATGTTCGGTTTTTTACTGAATGGGAGCTTCGCTCGCAACAATTGGTGCCGGATAAAATAGTGGACCTTGATTTTGTAGAGCTATTTGTTGATCGGGTACATGCTGAACGCAGACGGTATGAACGATCAAAGAACATTAAAACAGGAGAAACCAAGTCCAATCCGCCCAAGCCAATTTATACAACTGTGCGTGCCACTGTTTTTGTTGACAGACAATATATGTCGAGTTATGCTACCCTTGAATGCAGGATTTATGATAGACAAAGCAATCAGAATATTTTATATGATCGCTTTCCGGATCGTTATAACTGGACACAGGAAAGAGCCCGGTATACCGGCGACCGGCGGGCATTGGAACCTTCCGATATTGCGATGCTTACCAATCGGTGGGATGATAACCCACCCAGCAGAGAGCAGATTGCTGACCGGCTGATCCGGACTACCTACCAACAATTATTAAGTAGGATCAACAGCGGAGTGAGTTTTTGATGCTGTTGTTTATCTTCTCCTGTACAGAAATTTGCGTTGTTGTTTTGGAGGAGGGGGAGGAGCTCCGCTTGCAAATACTTTGATTAGGAGAAATCCTGCTATAAATCCACCAATATGTGCTGCATAGGCTACGCCATCTTCCTGTCCAGATAAGGTTCCGAATCCGCTTACCAGCTGAAGTCCGATCCAGAGTCCCAATGCTACCCAGGATGGTATGGCAATTATAAACCAGCCTATCAATGCATTGACCCTTCGGGTAGGATAGAGTAAGAGGTATCCACCCATCACACCTGATATTGCACCGGAAGCGCCCAGGCTTGGAATCATGGGATCAGCGCCAACGAATTGAGTAAAGAATACATGACTGAGGGAAGCAATAATTCCGGTTAGTAAATAGAATAAAAGGTATCGTCCGTGCCCCAGCCGATTTTCCAGATTATCGCCAAAAATCCAGAGATAGAGCATGTTTCCGGCGATATGCGCAATACCCCCATGCATGAACATGGACGTAATCAGTGTTAGGTAAACCGGAATAGGCGTAGGCTGCAATCCCGGTACCTGAAATGTTTGGCCGGATGCCATGTCACGGATGAGCTGACCTTCTGTTATCAGGTCATTGTTGGTCAGAATTTCGGCAGGAACGGTTGAAAAGGCATACGTAAATCCAATATTGGATCCCAGTCCCTGCAGGAATATAAAAACAAAGATATTCAGGGCAATCAGTCCCCAGGTTATAAAAGGGGTTCTATGCCGGTCGCTATTATCATCACCAATCGGAAAAAGCATGGAATTGTATTTTTTGGGTTATAAGGAAAAACCGTTGGTTGGGCCAACGGTTCTATTCCATTATTGAGATACATGCTATACCAGTCAGACTTATTACTGGTAATTTAATGTTTTCAGCGCAGTAAAAAAAATGGACCTGAATTAACCTTCAAAAATTAAGGAGAAGATAATCTGCCTGCTTTGGATGCGGTCGATTACATTGGAGAATTTAAGATCAGCATCGCGGGCATGAACATTGTTGATGCCATTACTTATTTTAATTTCCGGGGAAAAAATGAACATCTTATTATAAAAATTAAATCCGATTCCGGCCTCGATACCAAGGTCTGCTTTTTTCAGTTTTACAAAATTTTCCGCATTCCGGCTGCTTGCTTTTGAAGTGAGATCTGTTTCGAATTTAACTCCCCCCATCATGTATACCCGAAAATTCCCGATCCGGTCTGATTTGAGTTTTAACTGGATAGGTACGCCCAATAAGATTGATTCCACCTGTTGGTTCATAACAGGCGTTTCATCATTGCTGCTATTGGGGTATTTCAAGTTATAATTAATGGATTTATTTACAAACAGCAATTGCGGAAACACGACTCTGGCTTCAAAACGGTGACTGATTCGAAAGGTATGCATCCCTCCGATACCGAATCCAAAGCTGTTGTTGGGATTACTAACCATCACACTATCATATTGTAAAAAACGGGGATGCTGATTAAATTGAAAGCGATTGGAAGTACCCATAATGACGATTCCGATATGATACCATTTATCATCACTATCGGGCATATTGATGGAATTGCGCAACTGCGCCTTTCCGTCAAGGCTGCTGCCAAGGGCAATAAAACAGATAAAAGCGGAGAGCCATACGCCCCATTTTTTATTCGGGGCAACCTTCTTAACTACATACATAAGTAAAAAATCGAACTATAGGCTGGCTTTTGGTGCTTCAAGTATCAAATAAACGGCCAAAAATCGGTTCTATTGTAAGTGCGAAGGATTATAACAATGCTTTAGAACCTGCATAGATGGTACTGATCCCCATCGTCAGGGTTTTTCGATAAGTTGCCTGAAATCCGGTTTCCTTCAGAATGGTAAGAAAAGCATCTCCTTCCGGGAAAGCCTGAACTGAATCATTCAGGTATTGGTAGGCAGTCTTGTTTTTAGAAATCAGCTTGCCAATTCCGGGTGTTACCAGATTCATATAAAACCAATACAGGGATTTGAAACCAACGGCTTTTGGCTTGGAGAATTCCAGTACCACCAGTTTTCCACCCGGACGCAATACACGGAGCATTTCTGCCAGTCCCACTTGCAAATGTTCGAAATTTCGGACACCAAAGGCTACGGTAATGGCATCAAAATGATTATCGGGGAAGGGAAGATCTTCACTATCAGCTTGTTGGAGCTGGATTTTATCAGATAATGCGAGTTTTTGTACTTTTTGACGGCCGATTTCAAGCATACCATTGGATATGTCAATTCCTGTAATATGATCAGGTTGCAGGTATTTGTAGGTCATCAGTGCAACATCTGCAGTTCCGGTAGCAACATCCAGTATTTTTTTCGGCTGAATGGACTGAAGCTCTCGTATGGCTTTCTTTCTCCATTGAATATCAATGCCTCCACTCAGAAATCGATTCAGGAAATCATACCGGAAAGCGATCTGATCAAACATATCAGCTACCTGTTCTTTTTTGCTGCGCTTTTCATCGCCAAAGGGAACAATTGTATCGTGGGGCAGGGATTTGTTCATTTTCGAAAAATTAACTGGTTTGAGTTTTTAATAATCCAACTCGAGCTTTAGGCGATCTTTTAATTCTTTCACTAATGGAAACTGCTCTGCCAGTTGCTGAAAACGTTCCTTCGAATTGAGCGGGGCTTCAATTTTAATTGCCAGATCATCCCGCTGTTCAACCACCACCTGATAAGATAAGCGCCGGTTATGAAAGCGATTTTGAAGGTATTCCGTTAACGCAATCCGCTCACCATCTACAAATTTCTGTTGCAAATTGTTGGGTGTGACGATCGTAAATTGTTCATGACTTACAACTCTCAGTTCGGCCATTTCAAAACTCTGGGCAGCCGGATTGCGGTTATTTTTCAATAGTTCTATGAATTCTGCCCATGCAGTTTGCAGCAGTTCAGGAGTTATATGTATGGAAGAACGAACCTGCTCTGTTTGAGCTGCCGAACTTACCTGCTGCCGGAGTTTTTGAAGAGATCCAAGTTTGCCGACAGCGGCAGTTTTTTTCTCTGTGACCAGTTTTTCTTCAATAATCAGTTTTGCTCCGCCTGTAGATTTGTCCTTTTGTTGAGGAAAGAATGGAATGGGTTCTTTTTTTTCTGGAACCGGTATGGCAACTGGCGGCAGGGTACTTGTTGCTGACACTGGCATTGGGGCTTTAACCGGTTGCACTATCCGAAAATTAAGTGGTTTGAGGTCAGTTCGTTTTTTTTTATCCGAATCTGCTGTTAACTCAATTGCCTGTTGCAGATAGCAAAGCTTAATCAAAGCAAGTTCTACATGCAGTCTTTTGTTGCGGGCTGATTTATAATTGATTTCCGCTTCAGCTAATACATTCAGGGTGCTAACAAGATAACCGGTACTGCAACCGGCTGCCATTTCCTGGTATTGCTGACGAAAACTTTCCACTACTTCTACCAGGATAGCAACTTTGGCATCCTTGCTTAACAGGAGATTGCGAATGAATTCTGCAAATCCGTTTAAAACAAGATCTCCCTCAAAACCTTTTCGATTGATATCTTCAAAGAGAAGTAGGGCTCCGGATAAATCCTGCTTTAACATGCATTGCATGAGCTTGAAATAATACGCTGCATCCAGGATATTCAAATGTTCCAGCGTATTTTTGTATGTTAATTCTCCATTTGTAAAGCTGACGATTTTGTCAAGTATGCTAAGGGCATCCCGCATACATCCCTCACTTTTTTGGGCAATCACCTGAAGTGCAGGTAATTCTGCCTGGATGGTTTCTTTTTCGCATATTTCTTCGAGATGTTCAACCGTATCCTGTGTGGTGATGCGTTTGAAATCAAAAATCTGGCAACGGGAAAGTATGGTTGGGAGGATTTTATGTTTTTCAGTGGTGGCGAGAATGAAAATTGCGTAAGGCGGCGGCTCTTCAAGGGTTTTCAGGAAGGCATTGAAGGCACTGGTACTTAGCATATGCACCTCATCCACAATATATACTTTCTTTTTGCCTGCCTGTGGAGCAAAACGGACCTGCTCCACCAGGGCCCGGATATCATCCACCGAGTTATTGCTGGCGGCATCCAGTTCATGAATATTGAGTGAGCTTCCCTCATTAAAAGATACACAGGACTGGCAGGTATTACAGGCTTCCCCATCAGCATTCGGCGCTTCACAGTTGATGGTTTTTGACAGGATCCTTGCACAGGTTGTTTTACCCACTCCCCTGGGGCCGCAAAACAGGAAGGCATGTGCCAACTGCTGATTTTTAATTGCATTCTTAAGGGTCGTAGTGATATGTGCCTGGCCCACAACCGTTGAAAAGTTCTGGGGACGGTACTTTCTAGCTGATACTATAAACTGCTCCATACTACCGCGAAATTAAGCATTTGTTTGCATGCTGCTCTATCCACCCGTCGGGTACCCAACAGGTGGATAGAGATTAGAGCAGGGGATGGCGGTGGAAGGGTTTGTTGCGGTCAAAGAGATAGCGATAGGTGGTGAGGATCCTGCTGCGCTCGTTGGTTAGATTTTCTGCTACAGCAATCATTTTGGGATTAAAATCACCTATCCATTGCATTTCATACTCTTCGTAGGGAAGTTTGTGTTGAATAACTTTCGCTGATTCCACAATTATAAAACTATCTACTCCCTTTGCCTGCCATTCGGGAACAACTCCAAATACAATTCCCAAAAAACGGGTATTGGGCTTGGTGGCCTTGATCCATAAAAATTTCAGTTTGGCGATCAGATTAAATTGACCATTCAGGTGTTTAAACCATTGATTCAGATCAGGCAGATTGATAAAAATAGCAATGGGGTCTTGCTTATAGTAGGCGAACCAGATGATTTTTTCGTCCATCACCGGTTTCATTTGCTCAAATAATTTGATGCATTGATTTACGCTCAGCTCCTTATTGCCAGCATGTCCGGCCCAGGCTTTATTGTACACGGTACAAAAATCTGCAGCAAATTTTTTTAGTTCTGATTTGCGAAAATGCCTTGCGGTAAAATTCGGATCGGCAGCTACCATTGCATGTCGTTCGTAAAATTTTGGTTGTAATTTCTCATGAGGATGCATCCCAAAGCAGATCTGTTTAAAGAAAAGTTGGAATCCGTAGTTTTCAAATAATTCGATGTAATAAGGAGGGTTATAGTTCATGCAGTATAAAGGAGCCTGAAATCCGTTGGTGAGCAGGCCCCACCATTTATCGCGTTCACCAAAATTGATTGGTCCGTCCATTGCTTCCAGGCCTTGTTCCTCTAACCAGTTCTTGGAGGTATCAAAGAGCAGGCTGGCAGCTTCCTGATTATTGATACATTCAAAAAAGCCAATTCCGCCAACCGGAACATCATCGCCCTTATTACGATATTTTTTATTGTGAAAAGCAGCAATTCGCCCGATTAGTTCCTGTTGATTGTTGAATAAAAGCCAGCGAATAATATTACCATGCCGGAATGCTTTGTTTTTTTGGGGGTCGAAAACTGCTTCAATGTCTTTGTCAAGTGGCCGAATCCAGTTTGGCTCTTTCTCATATAATCTAACAGGCAGGGTTAAGAACTGTTGAATTTGCTGCTTGGTCTTTACTAATTCAATTCTCATTTGATGCTGGTCAGTTATTGGTTAAAGGTTCAGTTAGTTTAGGAAAGGATGTCTGTTAAATGGTTGGTTTCGGTCGAATAAATATCGCCAGGTAATAAGCTTTCTGCTTGGTGTAGCACCAAGATTATGGGAAATATTCAGCATTTTTTTGTTGAAATCGCCCTGCCACATTAATTCCAATTCTTTATAGCGTCCTTGCTTTTTAATTATTTTTTCTGCTTCCACAATCATGTAATAATCAATGCCGGTTCCCTGGAATTCGGGAACGATACCATAGATGATTCCAATGAACCGATCACAGGTGCCCCGGCGCAGATGATATAATAGGCGTAATTTATTCAGCCAGTTCAGTTTGCCATTGAATTTCCGGAAGATCTGATTGAGATCAGGTATGTTGATCCACATGGCAATCGGCTCTTCCTGCTGGTAGGTTATCCAGGCAATAGTTTCATCCATTATGGGTTTCATGCTTTGGAATAAACGGATGGCCTGTTTATCCGACATTTCTTTATTACCCTCGTGTTTTGCCCAGGCCTTATTGTAAATTTTGCAAAAGTCACGGGCAGCCTGATCAAGTTGATTTTTTCGGATCATTCTGGCCTGGATCCCGGGTTTGGATGCAAATTTTTTATGTGCTTCATAAAATTTGGGTTGTAATTGTGTGGAGCTGCCGGCAACTTCCATTCTGTAGCAAAGCTGGTTGTAAAAAACCTGAAACCCATAGTTTTCATACAGCTGTTTATAATAAGGCGGATTATAATTCATGCCATAAGGAGGTGATTGAAAGCCTTCAACCAGTAAGCCCCAGAATTTATCACGTTCACCAAAATTAATGGGTCCGTCCATCGCAATCATCCCATTTTCTTTTAACCATGATTTTGCAGTATCAAATAAAAGATTCGCAGCTTCCTGTTGGTTAATGCAATCAAAGAAACCAAATCCGCCTACTGCACCTGGATCGCCTTTGGACCGGTATTTTTTATTTATAAAGGCGGCTATTCTCCCTGCAAAACGTCCGTCTTCCATTTGCAATAACCATCGCATCGCTTTTCCCTGACGAAATAATTTATTTTTCGACGGATCGAAAACTTCCTGAATATCGTTCTCTATTGGAATAATAAAATCCGGGTTGTGCTGGTTCAGTTCCACATGTACTTGCAGGAATGCTGTTGCCTGTCGGTTGTCATTTACCGGTACAATTTTCATGCTGTTCATTTTTGATCCTTGCCTAAAAAGGGCAAGTTAAAACGAACGGGTCTATTTTTCTTCCTTTTTACAGTAGGGATAACCATCTGGTATTCCCAATAATAGATTTTTAACAAAATGAGAAAATAAGATATTAGTAGCGGACCGAATATGAGTCCGGGTAACTGAAAAAATTTCAACCCCATGATAACACCCAATACGGTAACAACGGGGTGGGTATCTGCCATTCTTTTTGCCAATAGAAAGCGCACCACATTATCAACACTGCCCATAATAATGGCGCCCCAGCCAATTATAAAAAAACCCTGCCCCACATGGCTGGTAGCCATCAGGTATATTGCAGCCGGGATCCAGACGATGGCACAGCCTACAATTGGGATGATAGAGGCAAATCCGGTAATAATCGCCCAGAAACCTGCTTCCGGAAGGTTGATTACTTTGTAAGCAGCATATCCGGTAAGCCCCTGTGCAATTGCAATCAATGGTACACCGACAGCATTGCTGAATGTTTGGGCTACCAGTTCATGGCCGAACAGTTCAATTTTCTGTCTCGGAAATGGCAGGTAGAAAACAATAGCAGCTTCCATCCGGTTCACGTTGATAATCATGAAGTAGAGGAAAAAATACATCATGGTGATGGTGCTGAAGAAATTCAGGCTGTTATTCAGGACGGCAGTCATCAGATTAGTTGCCGTTGTCTGAATTTTTTCCATATTGGAAGGGGAGAGCAGCTGAACACCGAACCGGTCTGCAACCTGGTTATCGAAATTTTTTAAGGTTTGCATGATCAGGTCAGGGTTTTCAAGAAATCCTGCGATTTTTTTATACACCATTGTAATAAATAGTGTCATGGGGGCCATGATGATGATCAGTGTCGTAAAAATGATAAAAACAGCCGTAAGTGGTTTGCTCCATCCTTTTTTTTTGATGAGGTATTCCACAATTGGCTTGCTAAGAACATAAAACATTACAGATGCCAGGAAGGCGGTAAAAAATTGGATCAGGCTGTAGAGCAGCATCAGGCCAAAAACGATAATGATAGCCAGAAAGAAATAGCGGTTAATCTTGTGATCCGGTCTAATTTCCATGTTGGGGGGTATTTGTCCAGGGGGAAGTCGTAATTTTAAACAAGTTAGTTCTATAAAATAGTATGCCATGAATGATCAATCAAAATTTATTGCCGGATTATTATTGGGAGCTGCTGCGGGTGCTGCCCTGGCTTATTTATTAACCAGTGACAAGGGGAAAGAGATAGTAGAAGAGTTCAAGACTGCTGCTGCGGCGGCGGGAGAGGAGGTGAAAGCAACTGCCCAGCAGTTGGAGTCGGAGTTGACAGAGGCCGTTGAAAAAGGGAAGCAATGGGCCAGCGACCTTCAATCGAAAGCGAATTCTTTTACCTCCTGATTTTATTCCCATGAGCGAAGAAAAAGAGCCTGGTTATTTTGAGCAAATGGAAACCCTGCTGCAGCAGTATGTGAACGATCGCATTTTGTTACTAAAGTTGCAGGCGACAGAAAAAGCTTCCCGCTTTGGGTCATTGGCCCTGATTTTTATAGTAATTGCCGGCCTGGTGTTTTTTATGCTATTTTTTATCAGTATCATGGCTGGGTATTTTTTTGCAGAGCTTACGGGTAGTCTTTTTTATGGGTTTAGTATTGTAACGGGGATTTACGTGTTGTTGGTAGTTCTATTGTTTTTGGTACGAAAAAGATACCTTGGCCCGTTTCTGGTGAATGTTTTAATTCGAATTTTTTCAGAGAAAATAAATGATCAGGATGAAGAAGGAAAATCAGTTGAGTAATGCCTCGGCGATAACCAATCTGGCAGAATTGAGAGCCAGAAGCCGTGAGTTGGCGGCATCGATCCGGAGTCAGGAGACAGCTTTGCGGGAGCATGCGAAATCTTTACCTGCAGAGTCGTTGAAAGCAGGGGTTGGGCGGTTGTTTTCCGGAAAAACGGGTGCCGTGTTGGCCGGACCGATAGCCGGACTTGCTATGACTGCGGGTTCAGCATTAGTGGGTAGTTTTCTCACCAAGAAAGTGACTTCTGCGGTTGCGGGTAAATTGGGAATGAGCCTTACCAAAACAGCCCTGGTTGCGCTTGCCCCCGTCCTTTTAAAGTTGTTCAAACGCAAATAGGTGTCAGACAGGTGTTAGAACGTTGTTAGAGAGGTGTCAGATACTTGTTAGAACGCTCTTAGACATGTGTCAGACAGGTGTTCCAATAGTTGTCTGATACCTGTCTGGCGTCTATTGGAACATCTTCTTGATCATTTTGGCATCATGGCCATAGATATCATCGCGGAAATTCAGGCGGCCTTCCCGGTCTACCCATGCTGTGAAATAGCCAATATAAACCGGTACTTCCTTTTTTAAGGTCACATATTTCTCTTTTCCCGCATTCATCGCTTTAGATATAGCATCCTTGGTCCAACTGCTGTCAGATCTCAGCAGCCAGTCGGCCAGCCATTCCGGATCGGAAACCCGGATACAACCATGACTAAATGCCCGCTTATCTTCCTTAAACAAACTCTTACTCGGCGTATCATGCAGGTAAATATTATAGTTGTTGGGAAAGAGAAATTTGACTAACCCCAATGAATTCTTCGGTCCGGGTTTCTGACGCACCTGCCGGTTGCCAAACCATTCCATATTGTGCCGCACCAGATAATCTGGATTCTTCGCAATCCCCGGTAATACCTCCTTTTTCAGAATTCCCGGTGGCACGTTCCAATATGGACTAAATACCACATACTTTAAGCCCCCTGTAAAAATCACCGTGCTGTTCGTGGAAGTACCAACCACCACATTCATATTATGTGTATACTTTCCCTGCTCATACACGTGCAATTTGAATTCAGGTATATTAACCAGTAAATAATCCGATTTCGGCTCTTCCGGAACCCATCGAATCCGTTCCATATTCACCAGAATTTGACGGATCCGGCGATCAATCGGCTGACTAAGTTCCTGCAGGGTCCTGCCACCAATTACTCCATCCTCTTTTAATCCATAACGGGATTGAAAACGTTTCACTGCAAGCTCAAGACTTTCATCAAATCGGTTTCCAGAGTCAGCAACCGGCAAATCACCCAGGAGCGATAATTTATTTTTCAATTGAATGATGGCTGATCCGGTATCACCCCGCTGAACTTTTTTCTCGGTTATGACCAAAGGCGTCCAGGTACTTAATCGCTCAATTTCATAATATCGTTTCAATTGTTCCCGCAACAATCCATATTGGCGGTTTACCGGCTCATACCGGTCAAAATCCTTTCCTTTTTCTTTTACCAGTGTGTCAAGCAAGGAAAGAATATCCACCCGCTTACGGGGAATAAACCAGTTGAGGTCCTGCGCATCCAATTGCCGGTTTCCCATATAAGCCTGTGACGCATATCGTAAAAATTGAAGTGTCAAAGCCCATTCTACCCGCAGTCTTGCTGAATCCGGAACAGCCTGCATCCCATTTAGCTGAACAGAATCCGCCCATGCCTGGAGATACGGGTTGAAAATTGAACTGTCGCGGCTTAACTCCAGGTAACCGGACTGTAAATTCCAGAAATGAAGTGTTTGTTCTGCCACGCCGGAAGTGTCAAACCAGGCAAACTGAAAATTCCGCTGATTATAGAAGTTCCTCACCAATTGCCGTGCAGTATCGGGCAAGGAACCACTTTTCAGGTAGTTTTCCAAAGCCACACTGTCAAAAAACAAGGTAGAAAAAGAATTGGCGCCGGAAATGGCGGTATCCCGCTTAATAACCGCCTGGCCGGTAGCTGAGTTCTCTTTGCAGGATCCCAATAACAGATAAAAGCAAGAAAAAACTGAAAAAAACAGTATCCGGCAGAAGCCGGTAAGGTATCTTTGGCGCCGATTCATAAATGGATGAAGTCAATGGTTCAGGGTAAAGGTAAGATTCCTTCAATTTCCTTATTGAAATGATGGATTTTAACTGCCAACCCTTACCTTTGCGGCAAAATTCGAAAACCTCACCTTAAAAGGTCTTCATATATGTCAACGAAAGGAAAGATCAAACAAATCATCGGGGCCGTACTGGACGTGCAGTTCGATGGCAAACTGCCAGAAATTCTCAATGCGCTTGAAATTAAGCGTCCCAATGCGGAGCCGCTTGTGCTCGAAGTACAGCAGCACCTGGGTGAAGACAGTGTTCGCTGTATCGCCATGGATGGTACTGAAGGACTGGTTCGTGGAATGGAAGTAGTTGACACCGGCAAACCCATCGCAATGCCAATCGGGGATGGAATTTATGGCCGTCTGTTTAATGTAACCGGTGATCCTATCGACGGATTACCCGCAGTGGATAAATCAAATGGTCGCGCTATCCATGCCAAACCCCCACTTTTTGAAAACCTGAGCACATCAACTGAAATCCTGTTCACCGGAATCAAAGTAATTGACCTGATTGAGCCCTATGCAAAGGGTGGTAAAATCGGACTGTTCGGTGGTGCGGGTGTAGGTAAAACCGTATTGATTCAGGAATTGATCAACAATATCGCAAAAGGACACGGTGGTTTATCCGTGTTTGCAGGAGTGGGTGAGCGTACCCGTGAGGGAAATGACCTGATGCGTGAAATGATCGAAGCGGGTATCATGAAATACGGCGATGCCTTCAAACACAGTATGGAAGAAGGCGGATGGGATCTGGAAAAAGTAAACATGGAAGACCTGAAAGATTCAAAAGCTACTTTTGTATTTGGACAAATGAACGAACCTCCCGGAGCCCGTGCGCGTGTAGCTCTGAGCGGACTGACCATTGCCGAATACTTCCGTGATGGTGATGGTACCGGAAAAGGTAAGGACATTCTTTTCTTTGTTGATAATATCTTCCGCTTCACCCAGGCAGGTTCCGAAGTGTCGGCATTGTTGGGACGGATGCCATCAGCGGTAGGATACCAGCCTACCCTGGCTACTGAAATGGGTCTGATGCAGGAACGTATTACATCTACCAAAAACGGATCCATTACCTCCGTTCAGGCGGTATATGTACCGGCGGATGACTTAACTGACCCCGCACCGGCTACCACCTTCGCACACCTTGATGCTACAACAGTATTGAGCCGGAAAATCGCTGACCTTGGTATCTACCCTGCGGTGGATCCATTGGATTCAACCAGCCGGATTCTTACTCCGCTCATCGTGGGTGATTCACACTATAATACAGCAAACCGTGTAAAACTGATCCTTCAGCGGTACAAGGAATTGCAGGATATCATTGCCATCCTGGGTATGGATGAATTAAGCGATGAAGATAAAATGACCGTACAACGTGCCCGTAAAGTGCAGCGTTTCCTCAGCCAGCCCTTCTTTGTGGCGGAGCAGTTCACTGGTCTGAAAGGTGTTTTCGTAAGCATTGAAGATACCATCCGTGGATTCAACATGATTATGGACGGCGAAGTGGATGAATATCCGGAAGCTGCTTTCAACCTGGTTGGAACCATCGAAGATGCTATCGAAAAAGGTAAAAAACTCCTCGCTCAGGCGCAGGGATAAGACAGGATTTGTTCCGAATCTATTGAATCGAATGTATGAATTTAGAAATATTGACCCCAGAACGCAAGCTCTACTCAGGTGATGTATATGGTGTACAATTGCCCGGTGTAGACGGGTTGTTCGAAGTTCTCGAAAAACACGCCCCACTGGTGAGTGCGCTGAAAGCGGGAAAGCTGAAAGTGTTGAAAGACAAACAGCAAACCGATACCGAACAGTTTTCCATCCAGGGTGGATTTGTGGAAGTTTTTCAGAATAAGGTAACCGTTTTAGTTGAAGGGGCCATACCTATGAATGATTGACGACCAATCGTCTTTTTGAATAACTAGTCCCGCAGTGTAGTAAGCTGCGGGATTTTTTTTCGGTTAACCGTTGCAGCTATATCCGGTTTTTAATACTCTTGTAAAAAAGGCCGTATGGATCCACGCTTGCTTCTTCCCTTCTTTTTTCTGCTTGGTCTAAACACGCAGGCACAATTGAAACGCATACCTGCCGATTCAAAAATTGAATCCGTAACTGTTTTTTTAAAGGGTGCTGAAATCAAACGGACAGGAACTGCTCAATTGCCTATAGGTAAATCAGAACTGGTGCTCTCCGGTATTTCCACCGATATTGAATCTCCCAGTGTCCAGGTTAAACTGGAGGGCGATCTTACCATCCTTTCCGTTGGCGTTCGTAAAAATTTTCTGCAGGAAGAGAAAATCCGTGAAGAAGTTAAACAGTTGCAGAATCAAATGGAAGCCATTGATGATAAACTGTCCCGCCAGCGAAAACAACAGGATGTGTTGAAACAGGAGGAAGCTATGTTGGTGCGAAATCAGGAATTGAAATCAGGTACCATCGCCATCAAACCGGCAGATCTGAAAGCTGCCCTTGATTTTCAACGGGAACGATTGGAAGAATTGTATGCCCGTCAATTGGAAATTGATAAACTACTGGGCAAACTTGAAAAAGAAAAACAGGGCTTGCGCAATCAGGCCAATGAAATGAACAGTCTGCGTAACCTGGCAGTGAATGAAATTTATGCGGTGGTGGAATGCCGGCGGGCAGCAGCTACTCCAATAACCGCAACTTATCTGGTTAATAAAGCGGGATGGCATCCTTCCTATTCGATTGCCGTAAAGGATATCAGTTCTCCGCTGGACATCCAGTTCAATGCAAATCTGTATCAATCAAGTGGAGAAGTCTGGAAGGATGTAAAGCTGGCTTTATCAAGTGGTAATCCCTCCCAAAATAACCAGAAACCGGAATTGGAACCCTGGTATTTGAGGTACTGGACGCCGCCTCAACGGGTTTTGTCGGGCCGAACACTAAGTGATCAGTTAGCGGGGCGTGTCGCAGGCCTGCAACTTGAAAGTAATGAATTGAATGATGTGGTTGTGGTCGGATATGGATCGGAAAATAAAAAAGAAAGAGCCGCCAAACCTCTTGAAATTACCACCACCTACCAACCGACCACCACAAAATATGAAATAAAGGAAAGCTATACCATCCTCAATGATGGAAAAGTAAACACCATTGATGTAAAGAAATCATCCCTGCCTGCAGAGTATGAATATTATGCAGCGCCCAAACTGGAAGCAGCAGCTTATCTCACTGCCCGACTGGTTAACTGGCAGGAACTGGAATTGATGGCTGGAGAAGCCAATCTGTTTTTTGAAGGGACCTTCCTTGGTAAATCCTTTATCGATCCGGCAGCTTCCGAAGATACTCTCTACCTGTCGCTAGGCAGAGATGCCAATGTGATTGTTAAACGCACCATGGTGAAAGATTTTTCCTCTAAACGTTTTCTGGGAGGCAATAAATCTGAGAGCAAACAGTTTGAACTCAGCGTGCGTAATAATAAAAAGCAATCCATTAAAATTTTACTGGAAGACCAGTATCCAATCTCAACCATGAAAGAAATTGAAGTGGAAAAAGATGGCCATGATGGCGGCCGACTGAATTCGGAAACCAGTGTGGTGAGCTGGAATCTTTCAATTGCACCTTCCGCTGAGGAGAAAAAATCCATCCGGTTTACGGTAAAATATCCAAAGGAAAAACGTCTGCAACTGGATTAATTACGTAGATAACAGAAAAACCGTTCAAACACTGTAGAATAAACCGTTTTATCACGCTGGCAGGTGATAGGTTCCCTTTGTACTTTCACATCAGGTGGAGTAGTAAGTGGAACAAAAAGCCGGACTTCAATTGAAGTATCCGGTTTTTTGTTTTATCAGATAGATGAAAATTTTAATTAAGCTGAGGATCAATCGGGTAATTGACCAGTTGTTCGTATTCTCCACCCAGATCGCGCAGGGCTTCCTTCCAGATGGCATTCAAATCAATCTGGAAAACCAATCGTGGATTGCCTTGCGAAGTTATCCAGGACTTGTCTTTTAGTTCATTTGCCAGCTGCCCTTCTGACCATCCGGAATAACCGATAAAAAACCGGATCCCGGCAGCATTGATTTCCTCATTTTTCAGCAATTGAACAGCTGTTTCAAATTCTCCTCCCCAGTAAATACCATCCGCAACTTCAAATCCACCTGGAATCAGCTCAGGATACCTGTGCAGAAAATGAATGGTATCTACCTGAACCGGCCCCCCGTAATACACCGGTAAATTCATGCCTTCCGCACTTGCCATTAATTGATCCAGGGTGAAATCATACAAACGGTTCAATACAAAGCCAAAACTTCCTTCGTCCTGGTGTTCACAAAGAAATACCACCGTACGCATGAAGTTGGGATCTTTCAGGAAAGGATCCGCTATCAGCAGGGTGCCTGCAGTTGGTAAGATTTGTGTCATACAGTTAATTTATGGAATATTGGGAAATAGAACAATATTTGTTAAGAAAAGCCGGGCGAATAGTTCAAATCGGCAACCAACGCTATTTTTGTTACAATGAAGCGAATTTTTCCATTGATCATTTTACTGGTAGCTCTTTCACTGGTTGGCATCATCGTCATCCAGATCTCCTGGTTTAGAAGCATGCTGGTAGTTAAAGAGGAACAACTGGCCGATAACATCGTTAAAGCGATGGGACAAACGGGCGAGGAACTGATGGCCCAGAAGGGTACCCTGCCGTCTCTAAAAAACCGCCGTATGCGCCCCAACCTCAGCTGGCCTTCCGATCAGTTGATGATGGAATTAATGAAACCCTCTACCATTTCAGAAAAATTCACGCCATTTGAAGTACAGGAGAAACTGAGGAAAAACTTCAACGCATTCGGATTAAAAGATACCAAATTTGAATTTTTGATCACCTCAGATGCGGGATTTCTTACCTATGATGAATTACGTTCTCCCGGTTTTGACCGGGTTTTTGAAGATACCTTACGAAATCGCCGGTTTATTTATCCATTATTGATTCCGGGTGGAAGTAATATGGAGGGACTGGTTCCTGAGGAGGCCATGGTAGTAGTGGTACCAAATGTAAAAAATATTGTGTTTAAGGAATTGCGCTGGATGTTAAGCGGCGCAATCCTGTTTACACTTATTTTGCTGGCTGCTTTTTATGTTACGGTAAGTGCCTTGCTCCGGCAGAAAAAACTGAGTGAAATAAAGAACGATTTCATCAATAATATGACCCATGAATTCAAAACGCCACTGGCCACTATTTCACTTGCAGTGGATGCATTAAGAACAGAGAAGGTGTCGAATGATAAAGAAAAAATGCAATATTTCACCGGGATCATCAAGGAAGAAAATAAGCGGATGAACAAACAGGTGGAAACGATATTACAGGCTGCCCTGATGGACCGCCAGGAAATCAATCTTAATAAAAAGCCGGTACACGTGCATGCACTGATTGAACAGGTGCTGGAAAATTTTGACCTGCAATTACAACACAAAAACGGTTATGCAGATGTGCAGCTCAATGCAAAAAATGATTTGATAATGGCCGATGAAGTACATTTCACCAACCTTATCAATAATCTGGTGGATAATGCCGTAAAATATTCAAAGGATAACCTGGTCCTTAAAATTGCTACCAGTTCTACCGGCAAAGGAATGATCATCCGGATTGAAGACAATGGTATCGGTATGACCAAAGAAAGCGTGAAACGAATATTTGAAAAATTCTATCGGGTTCATACAGGTAATCTGCATAATGTAAAAGGATTTGGGCTGGGACTTAGTTACGTTAAAACTATTGTGGATGCACACCAGGGTAAGATCAAAGTGGATAGTACACTAGGTAAAGGAACTGCATTCACCATTGAAATGCCCTACGGTAAAGAATCCTGATCTCTGCTATTTCTTACACCATAACAAAGAACCATCTCCATAACTCAGAAAGCGGAATTGATTATCCAATGCATACTGATAAACTTTTTTCCAATCCTCTCCAATAGCTGCAGCAACCAATAATAGCAGGGTGGATTGTGGCTGGTGAAAATTGGTGATCAGTGCTTCAATCATTCTCATTTTATAACCTGGAGCCAGCAGTATTCTTGTTTTACAAATCAACTTCCGATTATTGTTTTTATGCATCCAGTTCAACAGGGCAGTTAATGCATCCTTGGCGGATATTGTCTTTTGCATCCAATGATCATAAATTTCCCATTGTTCTATGCTGAGTTCGGTTATAGCTGCCTGTGGCAAATAATGTGCTTTCACCCCCATCCAGTAAATTGTTTCCAGCGTTCGTAAAGAAGTAGTTCCAACTGCTATAATTTTACCTGCGTTTTCTCTCAGATGTTCAATAGCTGATCGGTCTACCTCAATGAATTCTGCATGCATGTCATGACCTTCCATAGTTTCCGCTTTCACGGGTTGAAAAGTTCCTGCACCAACGTGCAGTGTAAGCATTTCTGTTCGGATATTCTTTTCCGCCAGTTCCATTAATATTTTTTCACTGAAATGAAGTCCGGCTGTTGGAGCCGCCACCGATCCTTCTGCTTCTGCATAAATAGTTTGGTATCTCACCTTGTCAGTTTCATCTGCAGCCCTTTTAATATAGGGAGGAATCGGAATTTTTCCGGCCATTTGTAATACTTCTGCAAAGGATACATCAGTACGATTCCAGGATAATTCAATCAGGTACGCTCCTGATAATTTTTCTGCTAACCGCGCTTCCAGTTTTAAACCATTTGAAGCATCCAGCTCCAGAACCTGCGCCGCTTTCCATTTTGCAGCACCACCAACCAGGCAGATCCAGTAAACCTTTCCTGATTGCAGCATAGCGGTAGTGATATCGGGGTAGCGGGTATCCGGTTCCAGGCAAAACAGTTCTATTTGTCCACCTGTTGGTTTTCTAAAATTCAATCTTGCCTGTACCACTCTGGTTTTATTAAAGACAAGTGTGTAGCCAGACGGTATCTGCTCCGGAAGGTTGTGGTAATGCCACTCTTTAATCTGTCCGTTTTTATATACCAGCAGTTTGGATGCATCTCTTTTTTCCAATGGATGAATTGCAATTCGGTCATCCGGTAACTCGTACCGGAATGAATCAATACTTAAGGAGCGGGGAGAAGCAACATGCTGCATAGGATTTGCAAATTCCGAAAATTCGATGAAAATCAAGGTGAAGAACGTTTTTAATTGCTTCGTTCACAGTTTATCCACCACTATTCACATTCAATCCACAATACATTCCCGTAATTACTAACATTTTCCGCTGAAACGTAGATCTACTAAGGGTTTGGCGTAATTCTCCCATGTGGATAAAATAAAGCATCCAAAATTTCTTCCGTAAGTGGGAAAAAGTGTTATTTTGTGGTAATAAATGTCAAAATCAGGGCATATATCGATAAATGAAAGGTTTTCTGGGCGAATACGAAGCAACGCTGGACGCCAAAGGGCGCTTCCTCCTCCCGGCCGGGCTTAAAAAGCAACTGCCGGAGAATGCGATGCCATTCGTCATCAACCGTGGTTTGGAAAAATGCCTCACACTGTATCCCCAGACTAGCTGGGAACCGATATATGCACAAATCAGCAAACTGAATGATTTTGACCCTAAAGTTCGGGAATTCAGAAGGTTTTTCATGAACGGAGCTACAGAGGTAGAGCCGGATACGGCAGGAAGGTTGTTATTGCCTCCCAACCTGAAAGAGTATGCCGGATTATCCAAAGACATCGTATTGGTTTCAGCAGTGGATAAAATAGAGATCTGGGATAGTGCGACGTATAAAAAGCTCTTTGAATCATTTTCATCAGACAGTTTCAGCAGCCTGGCGCAACAGGTTATGGGCGGAACGAACGGAACCGGGGCCTAAGATGCAGGAAGAGGTGTACCATATTCCGGTATTACTCCAGGAATGTCTGGATGCACTGAAGATTGATCCGGCTGGAATTTATGTGGACTGCACTTTTGGGGGAGGCGGGCATTCCCGCGCGATCCTGGAAAAACTGGGGGAGAAGGGCAGACTGATCGCTTTTGATCAGGATGCAGATGCCCGGCGAAACCTGCCGGATGATCCGAGGGTTTTGTTTTTACCTCATAATTTCCGGCACCTGAACCGTTTTTTGCGCCTGCATAAAATATCAGCAGTAAATGGAATTCTGGCAGATTTGGGTGTAAGCAGTCACCAGTTCGATGAAGCAGATCGCGGATTTTCGATCCGTTTTGATGCTGACCTGGATATGCGGATGGATACCCGTTCAGAACTTACAGCTGCTGCTGTGCTGAAACAATATTCAGAATCGGAGCTGCATAAACTGTTTGAGCAATATGGTGAAGTAACCAATTCGAAAACACTGGCCAGAACAATTGTTGCTTATCGAACAACCATGCCAATGGAAACGATTCAGCAGTTCAAAGCAGCTATTCAGGGAGTGGTAAAAGGGAATCCGAATAAGTACCTGGCACAGGTGTTTCAGGCGCTGCGGATTGAAGTGAACGACGAGATGGGAGCGCTGAAAGAGTTATTACAGCAGATACCGGAACTGCTGGCACCGGAAGGAAGGGTGGCAATTATCACCTTCCATTCGCTGGAAGACCGGTTGGTGAAGCAGTTTTTTAAACAGGGTAGTTTTGAACTCGAAGAAGAGCATCCATTTGAAAATCGAAAACACGTGAGTTTGTTGAGAGTGATTACAAAAAAACCGATTATTCCCTCAGCGGAAGAACAGAAAAGAAACAGCCGGGCAAGAAGTGCAAAGCTGAGGGTGGCAGAAAAAATATAAAGAAGGTCTATATCGTAGTAGTGAAATGTTAATGTCCTATTGATCAACCTATCAGTCGTATGGAAAAGCAACGCGACAAAAAAGAAAAGAAATTCAGAATCAACTATCAGTTGATGGTGCAGCATTTGCCTTTTTTTCTTTTCCTGAGTGGATTGGCCGTGGTATATATCTACAACGGACATAATTCAGATAAGATCATCAAGTCAATCAGCAGGACCAATAAGGAATTAAAGGAATTGCAATTTGAGTATAAGACATTGAAGAGTGAAGTGATGTTTCGCAGTAAACAAACGGAGATTGCAAAAGCGGTCGCTCCACTCGGATTGATGGAATTGACAACGCCTCCGGTAGTAATTAAAAAAGATGCCGGACAAAAATAAAACAGAAACCTAATCGACCGGCGCTGTGGAAGTAAAACGCGACATACTGTGGAGAGTGTACCTGTGTTTTATTGGTATGGTAGTGTTAGCCTTTCTGGTGATTGGGAAAGCTCTTTACATACAGCAAGCAGAAGGATCCTACTGGAGAAGCAAGAGTGACAGTTTGCATACCCGGATCGTCAACCTCGATGCGGACCGCGGCACAATTTATAGCGAAGACGGTAGCATGTTAAGTACATCCATCCCCTATTTCAACATCTATATTGATTTTGGTGCAGAAGGATTACGAGACAAAAACGGTAAACGGTTCCGGGAGCACCTGGATTCATTGAGTTATTCACTGGCTAAACTTTTTCAGGATAAATCATCTAACAGCTACAAACAGTTACTGCAGGAAGGGTACAGGAAGAAGAATCGTTACTTTTTACTTAAGAAGGACATCGATTTTCAACAGTACCAGCAACTGCGTGAATTTCCACTGGTTCGATTGGGCAGAAATAAAAGTGGTTTTATAGCTGAAGTGAAAAGTAAACGACTGAATCCATTTGGGATGCTGGCGAACCGAACAATCGGATTGGCTCGGGAAAATGCACAGAATGTTGGATTGGAACGAACGTATGACAGTTTGTTGAAAGGTGAGACTGGAAAAAAACTGGTGCGATTCATCGCAGGTGGAGTAGCGGTTCCGGTTGAAGGATATGAAGTGGAACCGGAAAACGGAAAAGATCTGATCACTACCCTGGATGTAAATATTCAGGACATTGCTCAGAATGCATTGTTGAAAATGATGATTCAGAATGAAGCAGTAACAGGAACCTGTATTGTGATGGAAGTGGCTACCGGAAAAATCAAAGCCATTGCCAATCTGGGAAAAAGAGGAGAGGGAGAATACTGGGAGGATTTGAATTATGCCATTCGTGCATCAGAACCGGGATCAACATTCAAACTGGCTACTATGCTGGCGGTACTGGATGACGGGAAAGCAAATCTTGGCACACAGGTGAATCTGGAAAATGGTGTTTGGCAGGTCAATCGAAGAACAGTGTACGATAGTGAGCGGCATAAGCGGACCAATGTTTCACTGCAACAGGCTTTCGAACTGAGTAGTAATGTGGGGATGGCGAAAGTGGTGATGCAGCATTATGCAGGAAACCCGAATAGTTATATTTCGCATTTAAAACGGTTACGCTTAAACGAAGTTTCAGGAATTGATCTGGTAGGTGAAACACAGCCGATTATTAAATCGCCGAAATCGAAAACATGGAGCGCAACTTCTTTGCCCTGGATGTCATTCGGATATGAAGTACTGGTGAGTCCACTGCAAACGCTGATGTTGTACAATGCGGTTGCAAACAATGGAAAGATGATGCGGCCATACCTGGTACAGGAAGTACAACAGGATGGACGAAGCATCTGGAACAGGGAGCCGGAAGTGATGGTGGAAGCGATTTGCAAGGAAACTACGCTGAGGCAGCTCAAAGCATGTCTGGAAGGTGTGGTAACCAATGGAACAGGAAAGCCGCTTTCAACACCGTATTTCGCAATTGCAGGAAAAACAGGAACAGCCCTGGTGGCCAACGGAAACAGAGGATACGCAGATCATATATATCAGTCTTCATTTGCAGGATATTTTCCTGCAGATAACCCAACATACAGTTGCATTGTGGTTATAAAAAACAAACCCTTTGCTCCAATATATTACGGCGGTTCGGTAGCCGGTCCGGTTTTCCGGGAAATTGCCGATAAGCTCTTTGCCATACATGCTCAGCAGGCACCTGTTCTGACCGCTGTACTTCCAGAGAATGATAGCGTTGGATATAAATACGCAGGGGCTTCTGAAGATGTGAAAAAAGTGATGGAAGAACTTCGCATGCCATTTACAGATAGTGTGGGTAAAAAAAGCTGGGTAACGGTTGAACCGGACAATTCATTTCATCCGGTACTGAAGGGCACAGCAACTATAGGGAAAATGCAGATGCCGGAATTAAAAGGGATGGGATTAAGAGATGCCCTGTATTTGCTGGAAGAAAGACGATTGAAAGTTGAAGTAAAAGGAAAAGGGAAAGTGAAGAGTCAGTCAATCCCTGCGGGACAGGCGATTCAACCAAAACAAACAATAACGATCGAATTGAATTGATGACAAGTCTGCAGGATATACTTTATAATGTGTCGATTCGCTCTGTGAATGGAAATCTTCAGAGTGAGGTAAAAGACCTGCAGATTGATTCAAGAAAAGTGAAAGAGGGGAGTTGTTTCATTGCAATTAAGGGAGTGCAGGCCGATGGTCACGGGTTTATTGAAAAAGCGATTGCTGCTGGTGCAACCAGTATAGTTGCAGAAGAATTGCCAGAGAATTTGAACGATGAGATAACTTATGTGGAGGTGGCTGGTAGTTCAGAAGCCGCAGGCATAATGGCAGCAAATTTTTTTGGACAGCCATCCCGCCGGATGAAACTGGTTGGAGTTACAGGAACCAATGGTAAAACAACCGTTGCTACTTTATTATATAAGCTCTTTACATCACTGGGATATGATTGCGGATTGATCAGCACGGTAAAAAATCTGATTGCCGGTGAGGTGATTGAAGCAACGCATACAACACCGGATGCAATCCAGGTGCAGGCTTTGCTGAAACGGATGGTGGATAAAGGTTGCTCGTTTGCGTTTATGGAAGTGAGCTCACATGCGATTCATCAAAACCGGATTGCAGGAATTGAATTTGCCGGGGGGATCTTCACTAACATAACACATGATCATCTGGATTATCATAAAACCTTTGATGAATATATCCGGGTGAAAAAAAAGTTCTTTGACGAGTTGCCGGTTACTGCATTTGCGATCAGTAATCTGGATGATAAACGAGGTCCGGTTATGCTGCAGAATACAGTTGCGAATCGCCTGTACTACAGCTTACGTTCGATGGCTGATTTCAAGGGAAAAATTCTTGAAAACGGGCTGACTGGGTTACTGATGAACATCAATGATCAGGAAGTTCATTTTCGGCTGATTGGTGAATTCAATGCCTATAATCTGCTTGCTGTTTATGGTACAGCATTGAGTTTGGGGGAAGATAAACAGGAAGTGCTACAGGCATTGAGTGAGCAGACAGGAGCAGAAGGGCGTTTTGATTATCTGGTGTCACCAGTCGAGAAAATTATCGGGATCGTAGATTATGCCCATACGCCTGATGCCTTGATGAATGTACTGAAAACGATTCGTCAGTTGCGTCAGGGTGGAGAACAGCTGATAGCCGTGGTAGGATGTGGTGGTGATCGGGATAAAACAAAACGGCCGGTAATGGGGCAGGTTGCCTGTGAGTTAAGTGATCGGGCCATTTTTACCTCCGATAATCCGCGTTCAGAAGACCCGGAAGCGATTTTGAGAGATATGGAAGCCGAATTGAATACGGCAGCACGAAGAAAGTTTCTTTCCATCGCCGACAGAAGGCAGGCTATTAAAACTGCTTTCAGTATGGCAAAACCGGGTGATATAATTCTGGTAGCTGGAAAGGGACATGAAAATTATCAGGAAATAAAAGGTGTGAAACATCATTTTGATGATAGGGAAGAAATGGAGAACGTGATGAGGGAGTTGGGGAAATAGGAGGAAGGGAGAGGGGAGATGGGAGAGGGGGGAGAGGAGAGGGGAGAGGAGAAATAAAAACAACAATAGAAAGATATTTTGAGTTCGAATGGGAAGCACTTCCAACTTCCCACTTCTAACTTCCAAATTCTTAGGACGGTTACATTCAATCACAGACCAATCGGCTGGACACCGGTTGGCAACCAGTAACAAAACCATCATGCTGTACCACTTAATTGATTGGTTAAAGGAAATGGACATCCGAATCCCGGGAAGTGCACTCTTGCAGTTCATCACTTCCCGGGTGTTACTGGCCGTGATTTTGTCACTCGTCATAACAACGGTGTTCGGGAAAAAACTGATAAACTACCTGCTTAAAAGACAGGTGGGGGAATCGGTTCGGGATCTGGGTCTGGCGGGCGAAGAGCAAAAAAAAGGAACGCCTACAATGGGCGGACTCATCATTATACTGGCAATTTTATTACCAACCATTTTGTTGGCTGATCTGAATAAAGCATATGTGCGCTTGATGATTTTTTCAACAATCTGGCTTGGTATAATCGGATTTGTTGATGATTACCTGAAACTGCGTGCGAAAAGAATTGCCCAAAAACAGGGAGTGGCTTATAAAAAAGGGGACAAAGATGGGTTGGCTGGCTGGTTTAAAATATTAGGACAGGTAGGGTTGGGACTGATTATCGGATTAACCCTTTTATTCAATGAGAATACCAAAGCATGGAGAGAATATAAAGGTACACCTGGTGCTGAAGCCAATGTGAAAGTAGTTAAACAACAAACAAAGGACAGGTACTTTGTAGAAGCGAATGAACCGATTACCACTATTCCATTTGTAGCCGGACATGAATTTAACTATGCCAAATTGCTGCCGGAAGCACTAAGAGGATTTACATCGGTACTATATGTGGTAATTGTGATTTTTATAGTAACTGCCGTTTCTAACGGAGCAAATATTACGGATGGTATTGACGGGTTGGCTACAGGTGTCAGCGCAATAATCGGAGTTTGTCTGGGTGTATTTGCGTATGCAAGCGGGAATCTTTTGCTGGCGGATTATCTGAATATTATGTATATCCCCAATCTTGGAGAGCTGTCGATTTTTATCGGAGCGATGGTTGGAGCCTGTGTTGGATTTCTTTGGTATAATGCTTATCCGGCTCAGGTCTTTATGGGAGATACCGGAAGTCTGACGTTGGGAGGAGTGATTGCTGCATTGGCTATTATCGTTCGTAAAGAATTGCTGATACCAATTTTTTGTGGTGTGTTTTTAGTGGAGAATCTGAGTGTAATGTTGCAGGTGAGCTACTTCAAGTATACGAAGAAAAAATATGGGGAGGGAAGACGGATTTTTTTAATGAGTCCGCTTCATCACCACTATCAGAAATTAGGCTATCACGAAAGTAAAATCGTAACTCGATTTTGGATCGTAACTATATTTTGCGTGATCTTCTCTATCGTGACTTTGAAGATCCGCTAACTGAAACGTAGAAAAACCACCAGTCAGCGAGAAAGAGTATTTGTGGTGCAGTAAATCCTATGCGTATGAAAAGCCCCCGATTCGTGGGTTCGAATGAAGCAGATAATGAAACAGTTTGTAGTCATATTGGGAGCCGGCGAAAGCGGTGTTGGTGCAGCTATCCTTGCTCATACGAAAGGGTATGCCTGCCTGGTTAGCGATGGCGGATCCCTGAAGTTGCCGCATCAGGAGGAGTTGACTAAATATGGTATTGAATGGGAGGAAGGACATCACAGTGAAGAACGTATACTCAAGGCTGATATTGTGGTAAAGAGTCCGGGTATTCCGGAAAAAAATGAGCTGGTAAAAAAAATCAGGTCGAAAGGGATTGAAGTGATCAGTGAAATTGAATGGGCCTATCGATTTATTGGAGATGGAAAAGTAATTGCCATAACCGGCAGTAATGGCAAAACAACGACAACGGCATTGACCTATCATATTTGCAGGCATGCGGGATTGGATTGCGCGCTTGTTGGAAATATCGGATACAGTTTCGCGCGGCAGGTGGCCTTGGATCCCAGGCCTTGGTATGTAGCAGAGCTGAGTAGTTTTCAATTGGATGATATCAAGCTGTTCAGAGCGCATGTTGCCGTATTAACCAATATTACGGAAGATCATCTGGACCGATATGAATATAAGTTTATCAATTATATAAATAGCAAATTCAGGATTCTTTTAAATCAACAGGCATCCGATTATTTTATCTATTGTGCAGATGATGAAGTAACGATGCAACATATAAACGATTTTCAATCAGTTTCTAACCCATTACCATTTAGTATGAGAAAAGAATTACTCCAGGGCGCATTTATCAGGGAGGAAGAGATGAATGTAGTTACCAAGGAAGAGAAATTTCAGATGAGCATTTACGATTTTGCGCTCAAGGGGAAACATAATCAGTATAATACTATGGCAGCAGGGTTGGCAGCATCCGTAATCGGATTGCGTAAGGATAAGATCAGAGAAGCCATTCAGTCTTTTGAAGCACTGGAGCATCGGATGGAGCCGGTGGCAACGGTTCGTGGCGTTGAGTTCATCAACGACAGCAAGGCAACCAATGTAAATAGTACTTGGTATGCTTTAGAAAGCATGACCAAACCGGTGATCCTCATACTTGGAGGGGTGGATAAAGGAAACGATTATTCGCTTCTGTTGGAACTGGTGAAAGAAAAAGTAAAAGCAATCGTGTGTATGGGAACGGATAATTTGAAAATTCAGGAAGCTTTTCAGAATTATGTGCCTGTTATGGTAAGTACAGGAAGTGCGGCAGAAGCGGTACACTCCGCTTTTCAATTATCTAACAAGGGAGATGTTGTGTTATTAAGTCCGGCGTGTGCAAGTTTTGATCTTTTCAAGAATTACGAAGATCGCGGTAAGCAATTTAAAGAAGCTGTGCTGGGTTTGTAGGAAGAAGGAAAGAGGAGAAGGTGGCAAAGCAAACAACTAAAAAATGAACCAACTATTAAATAAAACAAAGGGCGATAAAGTGATCTGGACACTGGTGGTGCTCCTGGCACTAATGTCGCTTTTGGTTATTTATAGCTCAACAGGTTCACTGGCCTATAAAATGTATAAGGGGAACACCGAAGTTTACCTGTTTAAACAGGTGGTGTTTATCTGCATCGGTATTTTTCTTATTTATGTATTTCATCAGGTTAACTATACTATTTATTCAAAGGTTTCAAGGATATTATTCTGGCTGGTTATTCCCCTGCTGATTTATACCTTATTCTTCGGCGTTAGTTACAATGAAGGAAGCCGGTGGATAAGGTTACCTATCATAAATCTTACTTTTCAAACATCGGATCTCGCGAAACTTGCGCTCTTTATGTATATCAGCCGTTTGCTGAGTAAGAAGCAGGAAGTAATCAAAGATTTCAAACAGGGATTTCTTCCATTGATAATCCCGGTTGGAATTGTTTGTGTGTTGATAGCCCCTGCCAACCTCTCCACTGCTTTATTGGTTGGCGCTACCAGTATGTTGCTGCTTTTTATTGGAAGGGCCAGTATCAAACATCTTGCGCTCACGGGTTTGATTGCGATGGTGCCGGTGGTAGTTTTAATTCTTGCTGCAGTCTGGCAACATAATGCAGGAAATGGTGTTCCGGCGAAACCGGAAAATCGTTCTCGTTTAACTGCCCGTGTCAGTACCTGGGTAAATCGTGTCGAAACCTTTATGTATGGATCTGATAAAAAGAACGAGGACGATAATTATCAGGTTAATCAGGCAAAAATTGCCATTGCAAAGGGCGGCTGGTTAGGGTTGGGACCAGGGAACTCCGAACAGCGGAATTTTTTACCGCATCCTTATTCGGATTTTATTTTTGCAATAATCATTGAAGAATACGGAATTGCCGGCGGCACTTTTGTATTATTTGTGTACATGGTATTTCTATTCCGAAGTATACAGTTATTCCGTAAATGCCCCTTTGCCTTCGGTGCCTTTCTTGCATTGGCATTGAGTTTTACACTGGTAATACAGGCAATGGCCAATATGGCGGTAAATGTAAACCTGTTTCCTGTAACTGGTGTTACCCTTCCTTTGATTAGTATGGGAGGGAGTTCCTTTTTATTTACCTGTGTGGCAATCGGAATTATTTTGAGTGTTTCCCGGTTTGTAGAAAAGAACCAGGAAGATGGAAAGGAAGAAGAGGGGGAAGAAGAAAAGGAGGTGGAAAATGGCTAAGCGAATCGTCATAGCAGGGGGAGGCACAGGGGGACATATATTCCCAGCCATCGCAATTGCCAATGCAATCAAAAAACTGGATCCGGCTACGGAAATCCTATTTATTGGTGCTAAAGGTAAAATGGAAATGGAAAAAGTACCACAGGCAGGTTATAAAATTGAAGGATTGGATATAGCCGGTTTAAATCGCAGTTCGATCCTGAAAAATCTGTCTCTGCCATTTAAGCTGATACGTAGTTTTTTTCAGGTAAGAAAAATATTTTCAGATTTTAGGCCCGATGTGGCAATAGGGGTGGGGGGCTATTCCAGTTTTCCGGTTTTAAAATTTGCACAGCAGAAAGGGATTCCAACTTATCTGCATGAGGCCAATTCTTTCGCCGGAAAATCAAACCAGTTGCTTGGTAAGAATGCTCGTACCGTTTTTGTTGCGACTGCCGGAATGGAATCCTTTTTTCCCGCGAATAAAATTGTGGTGAGTGGAAATCCGGTACGGTCCACCATCGTAAACAGCCTGCTGGCAAGAGAAGATGCCATCCGTTTTTTTGGATTGGATCCCTCTCAACCGGTTGTTCTGTCGGTTGGGGGGAGTTTGGGTGCCAAAAGTATAAATGAATCAATTGCTGGTGGCCTTGGAACGCTGGAATCTGCAGGTATACAGTTGATCTGGCAAACAGGAAAACCCTATTTGTCAACTGCTCAAACGGCAGTAGCTAGCCGAAAAGGAATTTGGGTGAATGATTTTATTAAAGAAATGGAGTATGCATATGCGGCAGCGGATGTAATTGTGTCAAGAGCCGGTGCGATGAGTATCGCAGAAATTTGTGTGGTGCAGAAACCTGCCATACTGGTTCCATATCCCTTTGCTGCAGAAGATCATCAAACGGTCAATGCGCAATACCTAGTGAGCGCAGGTGCAGGAGAAATGGTGCGGGATCAGCAAGCGGCGTCCCGCTTGATTCCAGAGTTGATGGGTTTGGTGCATGACAAAGATAAACGGGCTTCCATGTCAGGCAAATTAGGTGCATTGGCTATTCGGAATGCAGATGAAATAATTGCTAAACATATAGTACAATAAACTTGCTATCAGTAAAAGACATACAAACAGTATATTTCATCGGTATTGGCGGAATCGGTATGAGCGCCCTTGCCCGTTACTTTAATGCCCTTGGCAAAACGGTCAGTGGTTATGATAAAACTCCAACACCCTTAACCAGTAAGCTCGAATCGGAAGGTATTCGGATTCATTTTGAAGAGAACCTGGACCTTATCCCGGCCAATCCCGATCTGGTTGTATATACACCGGCAGTCCCGGTTCAGCATAAGGAGCTGGTATATTATCAGCAGAAAAACATTCCCGTACTGAAGAGAAGTGAAGTTCTGGGCATTATCAGTAATAGCTCCTTCAATATTTGTATCGGGGGAACCCACGGTAAAACCACCACGACTACCATGACAGCCCATCTGCTGCGCCACAGCGGATTCGGATGTAATGCATTTCTGGGTGGGATCAGTGTGAATTATAATACAAATTTCTGGAGTGATCCCCGGAATGTGGCTGTGATTGAGGCCGATGAATACGACCGGAGTTTCCTGCGCCTTCATCCGGATATAGCTGTAATCAGTTCAATGGATGCAGATCATCTGGATATTTATGGGACCGAAGAAAAACTACAGGAAGCTTTTGTTGCTTTCAGCCAGCGATTGAAACCGGAGGGAATGTTATTCTGTAAATATGGATTGCCCAAAGAAAATGAACTGAAGGCCAATAAACAGTTTACCTATAGCGTGCAAAATCAATCAGCAGATATTTATGCTGAAAATATTATCATGGCTGATGGCAGTTATACATTTTCTGTTGCATTACCGGAAAAAAGAATCGATGGAATTCAATTGAATATGGGAGGTCTGCATAATGTGGAGAATGCACTGGTGTCAATTGCTATAGCTGATCAGTTGGGAATTGATTCCGAAAAAATTAAAGCGGCTGTTGCTTCATTCAAAGGTGTTAAAAGAAGATTTGAATATATTATCAAAACTTCTCGCATGGTCTTTGTAGATGATTATGCACATCATCCCGAAGAATTAAGAGCCTTGATAAATGGAGCGAAAGCCTTGTTTCCGGATCGCAGAACTACGGTGCTTTTTCAACCACACTTATTTTCAAGAACCAATGATTTGGCGGAAGGATTTGCTGAAGTGTTGAATCTCGCTGATACGGCAATTTTGCTGCCTATTTATCCCGCAAGAGAATTACCAATGGAAGGTGTCACCAGTTCTTTAATTGCAGAGCAGATGGAGAAAGGCAAGGGACTGCTATTGGAAAAACAGGAATTGAACAATTATTTGAGTAGTATATGGAAGGCAGACGGTAGTCAACCGGAATTATTTATCACAGCCGGTGCCGGAGATATTGATGCTTTGGTACAAACCATTGCAAAAATTTTGGAAAGATATGCCGGATAAAAAAATCAGTATACGCAAAGTGATGGTTGCCCTTGGCTGGATGCTGGTGGGAACGACCCTGCTTGTGGTATTGATTGCGGCTATCAATAAAACAAACGATGCCAATTGTACGGCCATCAATATAGAAATTATAGGATCGGGTGACTATCGGTTTATTGATCAATCCGATTTGCTCACCCTCATTGGTGCGAAATCAAAGAAATCCTTTAATGGGAAGGCGATGAAATCGATTGATTTAAGAGTGCTGGAGAACAGAATTCGAAAAAATCTGTGGGTCAGGGAAGCGGAGCTTTTTTTCAATTCCGATCGGGAACTGGAGATTCTGGTAAAGGAAAGAACGCCGGTTGCCAGAGTGTTTACCGCTAATGGAGCATCCTGGTATATGGATACTGCCGGAGCTTATTTGCCTATTGTAGTTGGCAGGCCACCCGTTAAATTACCTGTATTCACCGGGATGCCGGAAAAATTATTGAAAAAAAGGAGCGGAGATAGCAGCCTGATTGCAAGGTTGCTGAATATTGTTGATCAGCTGAAAGAAGATCCTTTTTGGAATGCACAGATTGAACAGGTAGTGTATACACCCGGGAAAACGATTGAACTGATTCCGTTAGTGGGAACCCATCGAATACTGTTTGGAGATGGTTCCAACGCAGCAGGAAAGTTCCGCCGATTGAAAATATTCTATGAAGAAGTATTGATGAAAACAGGCTTTGATTATTACTCGACCATTGATGTTGGTTTTGCAGGTCAAGTAGTCGGAACAAGAGAAGGTGGAATATCCACATCCGTGGATAAAAATAAACTGCCTTACAGCCTTACTGCATCACCTTTACAGGTTAATAATCCAATATCCTCCGAAACAGCTGCCGTTTCCCATCCATCCCCTGTGTCAACTACTTCCAGGCGCCAGCCAAAAGCGGTCATGCGAAGACAATAAAAAAAAGTTTCGAAACAACTAAAAATAAGATAGAATGAAGAACGAACAACCCATTATTGTTGGGCTCGATATTGGTACAACCAAGATTGCTGCCATTGCGGGTCGCAAGAATGAGTTTGGTAAACTGGAGATTCTGGGTTTCGGTCGGGCGAACAGCAACGGAGTGAAACATGGCCAGGTATTGAATATCGACGAAACAATTAAAGCCATTGCAGCTGCGCTGGAGAACTGCTATGCATCCAATCCGGATTTGCAGATCAATGAAGTGTATGTTGGGATTGCAGGGCATCATATCAAGAGCCTTCAAACAAGGGGTGATATTGTTCGTCAGACAAACGATGAAGAGATTTCTCAACGTGAAATAGATCAGCTGATTGCAGATCAGTATAAAACCTATATCCCTGCAGGTGATCAGATTATTGATGTGATTCCCCAGGAGTTTACGGTAGACAATTTTCAGAATATTCCCAATCCGATTGGTTACGGCGGAGTGAAGGTGGGCGCCAATTTCCATATTATTACAGGTGATAAAAATGCCATCCGTAATATTAACCGGGCGGTTGAAAAAAGTGGATTACACACCAAAGACCTGGTATTGCAACCCCTGGCATCAGCAGCAGCGGTAATGGGTCAGGAAGATATTGAAGCAGGCGTGGCCATCGTGGATATCGGAGGCGGTACCACTGATCTGGCTGTTTTTTATGAAGGCATTCTGAAGCATACTGCAGTTATTCCGTTTGGTGGTGAAAATATTACCAACGATATCAAAACCGGATTGGGTGTATTGAAAACCCAGGCTGAGCAGATGAAAGTCCAGTTTGGTTCTGCACTTGCCAATGAAGCAAAGGCGAATGCATTCATAACAATTCCGGGTATGCGCGGACTTCCTCCCAAGGAAATCAGTGTAAAAAATCTGGCTAATATCATCCAGGCAAGGATGAGTGAGATCATGGATTTTGTAACCTATCACCTGAAACAGGTAGGTATGGACAGCCGGATGCTGAATGGTGGAATTGTACTGACTGGTGGTGGTTCGCAATTGAAACACCTGATTCAACTAACGGAATATGTAACCGGTTTAAATGCAAGAATAGGATTTCCGAATGAACACCTGTCGCCCAATCATACCGATGAACTGACCAAGCCTATGTATTCTACCTGCATCGGTTTGATTCTGAAGGGATACGACGATTATGAGCGCAACCGTAAACTTTTCACCAGACAATTTAAGATGGTGGAGATTCCGAAAGAGCTGAAAAAAGAAATTCAGCAGCCGGAGGTTCAGGATACGCTGGTAACAGAAGAAAAAGAAGGCCCTGTAGAAGTCAGCACGCGCAGCAGAGAATTGGGTGGAATCAACCGGTTCTGGAGTAAGTTCAAAGACAATCTGATTGATCTGTTTAAAGAAGAAGACGACAAGAATTTTTAATTGATATCGCACTAACCCATACATTCTATAACAAACCAGCTGGCAACAGCGGAAGCAAAACAAATTCGTGATATGATACACTTTGATCTACCGAAGGAAAAATCATCCATCATCAAGGTGATTGGTGTAGGAGGCGGTGGCAGCAATGCTGTTAACCACATGTTCAGTCAAAGTATTGACGGGGTAAATTTTATAATTTGTAATACCGACGCCCAGGCGATTGCTCAAAGCCAGGTGCCGAATAAAATACAACTTGGACCACATCTTACCCAGGGATTGGGAGCAGGTGCTAATCCGGAAATTGGAAAGCAGGCTACAGAAGAAAGTCTGGAGGAAATCAAGCGTATTCTGGAAGTTAATACCAAAATGGCATTTATTACTGCCGGAATGGGTGGTGGTACCGGAACTGGTGGAGCACCGATCATTTCTAAAATCTGTAAGGATTTGGGAATTCTGACGGTTGGAATTGTAACCACACCATTCTCTTATGAGGGTAGAAAGCGCCAGTTGCAGGCAGAAGAGGGTATTCAGCAATTAAAGGATTATGTGGATACCCTGTTGGTGATCAGCAATGATAAATTGCGTCACCAGTATGGTAATCTTAAAATGAAGGAAGCTTTTGCTAAGGCAGATAACGTATTGGCAACGGCTGCAAAATGTATAACCGATGTAATCAGCAGTACCGGACAGATCAACGTGGATTTCGCGGATGTTTGTACCGTAATGCGGAATGGTGGTGTGGCTATTCTTGGTAACGCTACAGCATCTGGTGAGCAGCGCGCACAAAGAGCGATAGAAGAAGCGTTGAATTCACCGTTGTTGAATGATAATGATATTCGAGGAGCACGCTGGATCCTTATCAATATTAACTCTGCAGAAGGGCAGCATGAATTTACCATGGATGAAGTGGATACGATTCAGAATTACCTGTTGAGTCATGCTGGTGAAGATACCGATGTGATTCTGGGACTGGGATACGATAATTCGTTGGGTGATGAAATCAGCATTACCCTGATTGCAACCGGATTTGAATATAAAGATCCATTCAGCAAACGGGAGGCCAAACAGCCGGAGCCTAAAAAAGATGATAAAATTGTAATGACGCTTGATCAGTCTGTTTTACCGTTTGGTACTGAAGATAAAGCCTATTATAATCCTGTTCCTTCTGCTGCCCCGGCACCAACACCTGCTCCGGCAGCTGTAGTTGCCGCAAGGCCAGGTGTTTCGGTATTGAAGCCTGCGGAACGTCCGCTTCAGACCGATCCAGGTTCGTCCCCAACTGCCATGATTCAACAACCATCAAAAATGGAAGCGGTGTTGCCGGATCCATTGCAACCACGATTGGTGGAAGAAGAATCGGTTCGTGAAAATACGAGCAGGGTGGTGACATTTACGGATGAGGATGACCGTAAGACTACGGTGGATAACTCAATTACTTTTGAATCGGGTCAACCCGTAGTTTCGCAACACTCACACTCATCCGTACCCGAAGAAAGAATACAGCTTAATCTTAGTGAAAATAATTCTCCCGTGTCTGCAGCATCCGGAGGATACTTGGCCAAGCCATCCAATATTTATGCCGAACCTGCAAATGGGCCTGAACCCAGTTCTCGCCAGGAAAACAGTTCTCCTGTGAATGAACCCATCCGTCAGCAGTTGCCGGCATTGCCACAGAAAGATGAAGAACCTTCTTTCGATATGCAACTGGTGATAAAAGATGAAACCCCTGCGGCGGACAAGCCGTTGGCACCATCAACTCAACCGTCTTTTTATGCTTCACCTGAGGAGCCGGCATTGCTGGACGAAGTGGAAGAACAAAAAAGGAAAGCTGCAGAAAGAATACAGAAATTACGTAATCTGTCGTTCAATATCAATGCAGCGGACCCAAACAATGAGTTTGACACTGTGCCGGCCTATATCCGCCGCAACCTTGAACTCTATAACACTGTTTCACCGGCCGAAAACTTTTACAGTAATTATACGGTAAAAACAGATGACCAGAATAATACCCAGATCAGTACCATCAATACTTTTCTGGACGGAAAGAAACCAGATTAACCAGCACGCTTTGCTGACTTAGTCAACGATTTTTGTTTTTAGTTGTTTATCCGAAAAGGATAGTCGGCCCTTCGTTTTTGCGAGGGGCCTTTTTGGAGGGAGGAGGGAGAGGGGGGAAGGAGAGTGGAAAAGGGAGAAAGGAGAAGGGAGAAAAAGTTTTTATGCAAACTATACTTATAACTGGAGGTACAGGACTTATTGGAAAGGCACTTACCTCTGCTCTTTTAGCAGCGGGGTATGAAGTGATTATTCTTACCAGAAATCCGGATCGCTACAAGGGCTCCGGAAAGCTGAGTTATGCTGCATGGGATCCTGTCGCAGGTGCAATTGACGAAGCCGCTATTCGCAAAGGAAAAGTTGTCCTGCATCTTGCCGGTGCAGGTGTTGCGGATAAACGCTGGTCGGCAAAACGAAAAAAAGAAATTCTTGATAGCAGGGTAAAAGGTGGTGAATTGCTCTGTAAAGCACTGGCCAATATTCCGAATGAAATATCTGTGGTGGTGTCTGCATCTGCTATTGGTTGGTATGGACCTGATCCGGTTATACCCAATCCAAAACCATTTATAGAAACAGATCCTGCGTTTGATGATTTCCTGGGTAGCACCTGCCAGGCCTGGGAAGAATCCCTGGCTCCTATAACAGGTATGGGTAAACGATTGGTGATTTTAAGAACCGGTATTGTATTGGCATTGGAAGGCGGCGCTCTGGCTGAGTTTATTAAACCGCTTCGGTTCGGGTTTGCAACCATTCTGAGTACTGGTAAACAAATGATCAGTTGGATTCACTTGAAGGATCTGGTTCGTCTTTATATGCAGGCAATGGAAGCTACAGAATGGCAGGGTGTTTACAATGCAGTTGCCCCTGTTCCCGTAAATAACAAGGAACTGGTACTGACACTGGCAAAACTGGTCAAAGGTGCTAATTTTCTGCCAATTCATGTTCCCGGAATCCTACTCAAAATAGTGTTGGGGGAAATGAGCATTGAAGTGTTGAAAAGTACAACCGTCAGTTGCGCTAGAATAAACACAGCCGGATTTCAGTTTGCCTTTCCTTCTATTGAAGCAGCATTGAGTGCATTAAAAAAAACTACCTGATTTGTACTACTCTGGTTTTTGTCCAGGTATCGTGCCAGGGGTAACCTCCAAATGCAGAAAATGGTTCAAATGGAACAATTCTGCAAAGGCTTCTCAAAACAAAATCCTTGAACTGCAATTTCTCTCCGTCGATATGTACTACCCTGGTTTTAGTGATTAATTTACCCAGCGTACGACCTTTAGCCAATCCTTCAACAATAATATAGAAGGCTGCGTAAAAAAGCATGCTGTATAAATTCTGAAGAATGGAATCTATATTGTCGTCAAAGGGAGATAGGGAGATGCCTGTGAATGCTTCACATAAATAACTTAGAATCCCATAAAAAAATAAAAAAACCATAAACGCGACTGCGTCTATAATGTAATTGGCAAATCGTTGTCCTGTTGTTGCATCCTGCAAGCTGGCTACTGAATGAAAATCATCCAGTAAATCATTATCGGTTATCTGGTTTTCCATATTAGCTGTTTATCCCGGACAAGATAATTACTCAATTTCAAATTTGCAAGCCTTGTACCCGACGGGTACAAGGAATCAGAGGTCACGTTTTAAGTAAATCCGGTAGTTGATGAACCAGGTGAGCATTAGTAGGCCAATGGTTAGCAGAATATGCGTACCAATTGCATCCAAAGAAGCCTGATAAGCGGTTTCGTCCATTTTACTCATGAAAGCAGGCGCAGGAATCAGCCGATCCGAAATTTCCATCGGGAAATAACGGCCTATTTCCGATTTGAATTTATACTTCAGGAAATTTACGGTAATAGGTTCGGCAATCATTCCATAAAAAAGAAAAATGGCCATGGCAATAAATGCTTTTCTAACTAGCAGTCCAATTAAAAAGGCAATGGAAAGTTGAGCAAATGTTTGCAGGGCAAACAGGCCAATATAATAGATCTGCTCAAATGCATTATACTCGGTATTCCTGGTATTTTGAATCCCCATAAAAAAAGCAACCAGCCCATACATGACTGTTACAATCAGTGTTATCAAAACCACATCAATGACTTTAGCCCACATGAATTCTGTTCTGCTCCAGCCATCGATTATATTTTGCCGGGAGGTTTTATAATTAAATTCATTCGTGATCAGCATAATGATCAGAATAGCAGGGATAAAAACAAATACGGAGGAGAGAAAAGCACTGGTCTTCCAAACTTCCGGGAAGGAAAACGGTTCGCCCAATAACATGGTAACAATTTGTCCGGTAGTAGATTCTTTTTGTGTTATTTCCTGAAATACACTCAAAAAAATCAGGTTGATACCCGGATAGGTAATCATGCAAATCCCCAGTAACAACCAAAAAGCAGGGTATCTGTTTATTTTAAGCCATTCTGTTTTAAGTAAACTAAGCATCGGTTGGTTAATTACTGGTTAATTCAAAGAATCGGGCTTCGAGTCGTTTTTTTCGCATGGCAAGATGGTGAACAGAAATGCCGGAACGCTGACAAAAGGCATTGATGGCGGCGGGATCCAGGCTGCCTTTTGGGCCTTTGATCAATAAGATTTGGCCCCCACTTTCCAGCGAACCAATGCCTTCATACCCAGCCAACAAGCTGCTCAGTTCATCCAGATTAGGTGCAGCTATTTCCAGCACATCTTCATCTGCAAGTACCTCTTCTACAGTTCCTTGTGCAATTAGATTGCCTGTTTTTAGAATTGCCACATGGGTGCAAACTTTTTCTACCTCATCCAGCAGATGACTCGCAATTATAATGGTGGTGCCTTTTTCGCTCAGCAGTTTAATCAGTTCACGAATCTCTGCAATGCCAACAGGATCCAGTCCATTGGTTGGTTCGTCCAATACCAATACTTTGGGTGAACCCAATAAAGCCGCAGCAATTGCAAGCCGTTGTTTCATTCCCAAGCTGAAACTGCTGAACCGGCTGTTTCTTCGATCATAGAGATTTACTGTTTTCAGCACTTCATGAATTTCATCCAGAGATCCCCTGCCACTTATACTCTGCGTTATTTTCAGGTTATTGACAGCGGATAAATAATGATAAAAATTGGGAGTTTCGAGAAGTGAACCAATCTGTTTTCGCTGTTCTTTGGAACCCGGATTTCCAAACCAGGAATAATTACCCCTATCTGCTGCCAATACATCCAGAATAATACTTAACAACGTGGTTTTTCCGCTTCCATTGGGTCCCAGTATTCCGTACACCGTACCACGGGGAACAGCAAGGCTAACCCCTTTCAGTGCTTTTACCGGTCCGTATGCTTTTGCGATGGAGTCCAATACAAGTACATCCATTTTTTGTAACAAGATAAGGAAAGCGTTTGGGGATCAAAAATGATTTGTGCCAGTGGCAAAAAAAGCCGGCCCGAAGGCCGGCGACTCAATGTGTGTTACGCGAATTGCTGTTGGTAGCCGCTCATTAATTTCGAATAGGCTTGCCCGATTTTAAAACAGATTGTATTCTTTCCAGGCTTTTTCTTTCTCCACAAAGGGAAAGAAACGCTTCTCTCTCGAGATCCAGTAAATATTGCTCTGATACAAGGGTTGGTTCACTCAGATCTCCCCCACACATTACATAGGCCAATTTACGCGCCACCAGAGCGTCGTGTTCAGTTGCATAATTTGCTCTTAGCATTCCATTGATGCCGGTCAGCAAAGTCCCCAATCCTGATCTGCCCAACACTTTAATATCCGTGCGCTGAATTGGAGTGATATACCCACTGTCGTATAATTCAAGTACTGATCGTTTTGCTTCACCAATCCGCCTGCCCTGATTCAGAACAATTTCATCCTTCCCTTTACGAAGAATTCCCATCTCCATTCCTTCCTGTGCAGAAGTGGCAACTTTAGCTGTTGCTATAGACAGGAAACGATTTTTTAATGTGATGGTTTCAGGCTCGTCCTCGTGCATTTCATCTGCTGCACGAAGGGCAAATTCTTTTGTGCCACCACCACCAGGAATCAGACCCACACCCAATTCAACTAACCCAATATAAGTCTCTGCTGCAGCGCAGATTTTATCCGCATGCAGGTTAAGTTCGCAACCTCCTCCCAAGGATAACCCATGTGGAGCTACAACAACAGGTATGGAGGAGTATCTTGCCCTCATCATGCTTTGCTGAAACTGACGGATGGCCATATCCAGTTCATCGTATTCCTGTTCAATAGCCAGCATAAAAATCATTCCAACATTGGCACCGGCACTGAAATTGGCACCATCATTGGCAATTACCAATCCCTTGTATTTTTCTTCAGCTAATGTTATGGAACGTTGTATGCCTTCCAGTACCTCACCGCCGATGCTGTTCATTTTGGTAGACCATTCCAGTCCGATTACATCGTCACCCAAATGATAGGCTCTGCAGGCTGCATTCTTCCAAATGGTTTGTCCTTCAAAATGCTTCATTACAATAAATGCATCTCCTCCCGGAATCGGCTGATAGGATTTCGTTGCGATATCATAATAAAATCGCTTGCCGTTTTCCAGTTTGTAAAAGCTGGTATGTCCGGCAGCCAGCATCTCATCCACCCAGCCCGGAACAGCATAACCGGCCTCTTTCATTTTACCGAGTGTTTTTCCAACTCCCAATTCATCCCAGCTCTCAAATGCACCAATTTCCCAACCAAATCCGGCCATCATGGCATCATCTATCCGATACAATTCATCTGAAATTTCAGGCAAACGGTGAGCTACATACGAAAATAATCCATAGTGAAAATGTCGATAAAATTCTCCGGCTTTGTCCGTGCCCGCAACCAGCATTTTCAAACGAGTGTTCAGATCATCTACCGGCTTGGCTGCTTCCAGACTTGCAAATCTTGGTTTTTGCCGGGGTCCATATTCCATGGTGGAAAGATTCAATGTTAGAATTTCTTTCTCTCCCCCCGCACCCTTTGTTTTTTTGAAAAACCCCTGACCTGTTTTATCCCCCAGCCATTTATTGGTGATCATTTTTTCCAGCCATGCCGGAATGGTAAATACAGCATTTTGTTCGTCAGCCGGACAATTATCTGCAACACCGCTGGCTACTTTTACCAGGGTGTCGATTCCCACTACATCTGCCGTTCTGAAGGTGGCAGATTTTGGCCGGCCTATGACCGGTCCGGTTAACGCATCAATATCATCTATCGTCAAGCCCAATTTGTCTGCCAGTCCGAATATGGCCATGATTCCATAAACACCAATCCTGTTGGCAATAAAAGCTGGTGTGTCCTTACATAGTACCGTTGTTTTACCTAATTGCAGGCTGCCATATTGCATCAGGAATTCAACCACTTCTTTTTTCGTATGTGGAGTTGGTATAATTTCCAATAAACGTAAATAACGCGGCGGGTTAAAAAAATGCGTTCCGCAGAAATGTTCTTTAAAATCCTGCGACCGGCCTTCGGCCATCCTGTGAATTGGAATTCCGGATGTATTGGAACTTATCAACGTGCCGGGTTTCCGAAATTGTTCTACCTGTTCAAAAATCTGTTGTTTGATATCCAGCCGTTCCACTACAACTTCAATAATCCAGTCAGCAGTGGCAATATCTTTCATATTGTCTGTGAAATTTCCGGTGTTGATCCGTTTAGCCACTTCCTTTGAATAAACTGGAGAAGGATTTGATTTTAATGCTGCCTGCAATGCATCATTGACCAGCTTGTTACGGGCTGCTTTATCCGCCGACTCCTGCGCTTCTTTGGGTACCATGTCCAACAGCAATACCTGTAAACCAACCCCTGCGAAATGACAGGCAATTCGCGATCCCATCACTCCACTCCCCAATACAGCCACTTTTTTTATTATTCTTTTCATATAACAAGTCTGTGTTTGTTTATAACAGGGTCAAAATAGTTAGCTAAACAACTAATTTAGTCGAAGTTAATGATTTATTGGAAAATCCAGCATACGGCCAGTCATTTATTTGGTGCACCTTAACCAGCATCAAACAGGATATATCCTAACTTGGCCAAATGAACGGAGCTACAGCCATTTCAATCTTTAAAGCAGGGGTACATGCCGTGCTTCCATCGGTATTTATGAAATTGTTCATTGAAGGTAGGGATGAAGAAATCCGGATTGGAGATCGCTGGATTCACCGATCATCCATTGGACGTCTGGTAGTTCTGGCCATGGGGAAAGCGGCGGCTGCAATGGCTTTGGAGCTTAAAAACAGGATTGGCAATCAGGTAGATGAGGCACTGGTAATTACCAAGGATGAGCATGCGCTCGCCACCCTGTCATGGCCCCAGCGGGAAGCTGGTCATCCTGTTCCCAATGAAGCCAGTATTGCTGCGGGAACTGCTGTAAAAAACCTGCTTGCATCACTTAAGAAAAAAGATTTACTGATTGTACTTTTAAGCGGTGGGGCCAGTTCCTTAGTGGCTGATTTGCCGGAAGATTGCAGCCTGGAAGAAATGCAATCCTTTTATAAATTATTACTCGCCTCGGGTGCTACGATACATGAAATGAATGCCATTAGAAAACATTATTCATCCATAAAAGGCGGACAATTAGCCAGACTTGCCGGAGATGCGCAGATTGAAGTGGGGGTTCTGAGTGATGTACCGGGTGATGAATTGTCGGTAATTGCGAGCGGTCCTTTTTATCCGGATAGCACTACCATTGCTGAAGTTGATCAGATTATTCACAGGTATAATTTGTTCAATCTATTGCCCGCCAGTATCCTTGCACACCTGAATAAAATAAAAGCAGATCTGCAGTTTGAAACACCCAAGCCCGGCGATCCGGTTTTTGAAAATAGTACGCATCATTTGCTTGCAACCAATCAAACCGCACTTCAGTCTGCTGCAGAAGCTGCATTGGAACTTGGGTTGGAGCCGATCATATTCCAGGCACTGATTGAAGGGGAGGCAAGGGAAGAGGCGATCTTATTTCTAGGACATTGTCTTCATGAAATGGAAAGTCAGTCGGCAAAAGGACTCCATTCCGCTCTTTGTTTTATTGCCGGAGGAGAAACCACTGTAACTCTTACCGGAAAAGGCAAAGGAGGCAGGAACCAGGAATTTGTTTTAGCTATACTGGCAGCCTGTTTGAAAGACCCGGAATTATATGAAAGATTAAATGCTTTTCAATTTGCTATCCTGAGTGGAGGAACGGATGGTACCGATGGCCCTACGGATGCTGCGGGAGCACTTTTGGATAACGACATCCTGCAAAAAGTAAAACAAAATGGACCCGATCCTGAACCTGCACTTACTAACCAGGATGCATACACGTATTTTTCAACTCTTGATGCACTTATCAAAACCGGACCAACCCAAACTAATGTGATGGATATTATTATTATCCTGTTACAAAATAAAGAAACAATACCCCAAGAAGAGTAGTAAGTCCCATTGCTGCTGTTAATAATGTATAGGTTCTGTACAAGCGGTTTACCGGGATTTGTCCATACTGATGTATCACCCAAAAATAACTGTCATTGGCATGGCTTACGGTCATCGCACCAGCGCCTATTGCCAATACCACCAATGCCTGTTGAGGCACATTAAGTATAAAAGAGCCCATAACCGGAAATAACAGGGCAGAACTTACAATTAGTGCAGCAGTTGATGATCCCTGCGCGGTTTTCAATATAGCAGCTAAAACAAAAGCAAAAGGATAGACAGCCCAGGCAGGTATGCTGGATGATTGTAAAAAATTGCCTAGAACTTCCTGAATGGGTGTAGCTTTTAAAACTGCCCCAAAAGCACCACCAGCAGTGGTTATTAAAATAATAGGACCCGATTGAATCAGCGCCTGCTGAAACCAGGGTCCCCAGTTTTTTTTGCTTCTCCAGCCTAAGGTAAACATTGCAACCAGTGCACTAATGCCCAGCGCAACTACGGGATGGCCAGGCAATTTCAGCACTGTTTCCAATGATTCATTTTCAGTAAATAGAGGAAGAATAGAGCCTGCTGCAATTAATACCAATGGTAATAATAATGGCAGCAAAGCTTTCCATAAGGGGATTGTATTGACTGTTGATATTTTTTCTTCCGCTGCCAAATCCAGTTTCGTTTGTGCCAGCAGGTTTGTCCGATCCATCTTGCGGATTAACCAGGTTGTTACAAATCCAATCGGTACCAATAAAACCAGTCCCAACAATATCACCCATCCAAGATGATCACCCAGGCCAAGATTTCCAGCCGCCGCCATTGGTCCGGGTGTTGGCGGAATTAGCACATGCGATCCATATAATCCTGTCCCCAGTGATAATTGAAGTGCCGGAATGGAGTTGCCCTGCACCTGAGTCATGGATTGAATGAGCCGGGATAACAGTATAAATCCGGCATCACAAAATACCGGAATTCCAACGAGCAAGCCCATTGCATGGGTGTAGAGTGCCATTCGGCTTCCGGATGCCCGTTGAACCAACTGATTGGCTAATTGAGCTGCTGCACCGGTTCGTTCGAGAATTTCTCCCAGAAAACTTCCCAGCACAATTAAGAAACCAATGCTGGCAAATACAATTCCGGCTCCCGATAATATGGTGTTAAGTGTTTTTTCTCCCGGCATTCCCGTAAAGATGCCCACGGCAAATGCCGCTATCAGCAATACTACCAGTGGATGCCATTTCCAAATGGAACAGGCAATGATTATAAATAAAACAGCAAGACCAAGAATCGTTAATAAATAGGCAGCAGGCATGATTATGTTTATTGAAGCAATTCTTCCGGTATGGCTAATCGTTTTGCTTCTTTTTTATATTTGCGAATATATTTCTTATCTGATTTAACTCCCATATTTGTCAGTAATCCACTCAGCGCGATCTTTCCCCAATAATTGAATGTCGATTTATTTCGAAGGCGTTCCTGATAGACCAATCCCTTTTTTGAGTTTTTGTTTTTAATAAGCAGGTTGGCCAGAAAGCTGGTGAATTTTTTCTTTTGCCCATTTTCCTTTAAGAGTTCGAATCGTAGTTTTCGATAATCCAGTTCCATATTGCCATATGCGAAATAATCATTTCCTTTCACTCTTAGCCAAAGACTATCTGTGCGCCCGTCTTTTATTTGAAGATTAAACAAAGGCCTTAACAGGGGAGAGAGCGTGTTTAAATTCATTTTACCCATCCTGGCTAAAAGTAAAAATCCTTTCAAACTGTCGGAATAGGATTGCTGAAAAGCAAATTTCATTTTACCCTGATTCATAAAATCACTTGTAGCACTAATTTTTAAAGAGTCTTTATTCTGTAATGCATAGTTTTTAATTGGACCTGCCACCATATTCAGGTTGCTGAACCAGATCTTTCCTTCCTTGCCGGTTTTACCACTGATTTCACTATAGGAAATTTTGGAATTGGTTAACAGGGCTGCTCCAATCTGAATATTTACCGGAATTTTTTTGATGAGATCTGTTAGCAATGGACGATATTCTATTGAGTCCTGCGGCAGTCGTTTATCGCGATCAACTGTCATCTGAAACTGATCAAATTCAATTCGGTTAGCTTTCCAAAGAGTATCCATTCCATTGATTTCCCTGTCATATCCGATTACTCTGCTTTTGCCAGCAGTAAATTCAATGAAATCTGATTGAAAAGAAGACTGCTTAAAAAAACTATCTCTGGTTATCTGACTGGTAAATCGGATACTGTCAAATCCTGCTATTTTCTGATCTGCATTTATCTGAGGATGCAGGATCACCCAATTCCGGTCCCCTTTTTCGAACGATACCTGCTCCGCAGCCAGATTAATATGAGGCAGGTTTTCCATGAATTTTTTGAGGTCCTCCTTTTCGCTGGAAAATAAAATAGATGCCTTATTAGTTATCTGAATGCCTTTGACTGCAAGCTTATATGCATCAGTATGATGCTCCAATAGACCATTATTCAAATCGATTTTTTCAACTCTTGTAGTCAGGTTTTTGTCGAAGAGAAAATCACGGGTCAACAATTTTAAACTACCGATTCGCAAATTGGTTTTATCGGGAACAGCTATGATGTTATTCAAAGAGATGTCGAATAAGCCTGTATGAATCCTGCCATTCTCAAGAGAAATAGATTCAGTTACCAAATGACCTCCTTTATTGCTAAAAAGGTTTAGTATGCTGTCATTACGGGTTCTGTTAATGTCTAAAACGGGTTCAATCAAATGGATTGCCGGTAAACCGGTGAGTGCTTTTCCTGCTTCTTTTTTATCAATGAACTCCTTCTGTTCTTTAATAAGCAACTGGATGTTAGGATGGCTGAGTTGAATTTTTTTGATTCCTTTAATCGGGTCTTTTAAAGTAGTCGGACTGCCATCCATCTGTAATTCAGGAACGGAGGCCGCTATAGATAGTAGTTCTGATTCAGAATGAAGTTGAATATTTTGAATGCTTCCGCCATTTCCGGATCCAATGAGGTATCTGCTGGTTTGTAACTGAAGACCGGCCTGCTCCATCTGCAGGTTCTTCCCTGCAAGGTAATAGCTATACCAGTTCCATTGGTTATTTTTATATTGTAAACTATCAATTGCAATACTGTCAATGGAAGATTTAATCCGTAAGTCGGGTTGCTCCAGAATCAGCTCAATTTTTCCTGTTCGGATATTTCGGATCATATCCTGAGGAATCTTGTTATTTAGTTCTTTTTTATTTTTCTGTCCGGTAGTTTTTATTGCTACCTGGCCGGACCCAAGTTCGATTTCCCGAACCCAGTTGGTGTCTTTCCCAATAATTATTCCAGCTGCATTGATATCTTTTACATGCACAGCATTGAGGTTAAACCGGATTTTTTTATCACTGGAATTTCCTTTTGCATTGGTGGCGTATAAAGCATTGTTCTCATAAAGGGCGTCTTTTAAATCCACCTGAAAATTATTGAAACGAAGCGCCAGCTGCGGCATCTCCAGCCTGTTTTTGCCTTCAAATAATTCTTCGAGTGTGCCAGCCCTTAATACACTATTGCTGGAAATGATGGCAGAGAACGAGGCCGATTGTACCAATGTTTTTTTAGCCCTTCCTTCCGTAATTAGTAAATCTGCGTCAAGAATCCTGATTTTTTCAATCTGTAATTTTCTTCGGATGGTTCGTTGAATTTCTCTGATCGGATTAACTTTTTTGTTTGTCCTGTTACCTGATAAATGAATGCGAACATTCGGCTCAATCAGGTATAATTCATCTGCCTGCAATCGTCCGTTTAATAATTCAGGTATGGAAAGGTTATTCAGTATTAGCTGTTTGGTTTGAATGCTGTTGTTGCCGGTATTCGACCGGTTGGCAGCGCGTAAAAAATAATTCTGAAGTATCAACTGGTTTTTTTTGATTCTCATGCCATCAAATCCGGTTTGGAATGATTTGGTACTATCAGACTCAAGAAATCCCCGAACACCTAATTCCAGGTCATCTAATTCAATTTTATTGGGAAGGGCATTGTCAACCACAAGGTTGGTTACCAAAAAATTATCTCCTAAAATCTGCAGTGTTTCTCTGCCTCTGCGGCTTATGGTGGTACCACTGAATTCAATGCTGTCGATTTCTATTTTTTTTATATTGATGGCACCCAGTACATCCAGAAAACTGTTTTCCACACGGATTGACTTTTTATCCGCAGTTTTTCTGAATCGTATATCGTTACTGGTAAAAAATCCTTTGGCAGCTTTCAGTAAACCCAGTTCTATCCGACCTTCTGTAAGCAGGGTATTCCAGTTCAGGGAATCCAGTTGGATATTTTCCAGCCGGAACCCCGATTTTTCTCTGTTGTCATCCATTCTTTTATGGAAATCAAGTCCGCTTAATTCAAAGCGCCGCTGCCTTGATTGCCATACTAATTTTTCAAGTACAACCTGTAGACTACTGTCAGGGTACTCTATATTGGGTTTTAAAAGACGAAAATCAACCGCCACCCGATTGGTATTATCCCATTGTCTGATTTTCCGCAAAAGATGTAAGTCGTCCAGCGACAGATAAATATGGTTCAGAAAAAAACGTCGCTTGTGCTGGTTAATTTCAGGATAGATGGAGACAGATCCATCCGTTAATTTAAATTGTTGTACTTCCAGAGAAGATAATACATCAAAAAAAACATCCTGAACCGCGGCTATTTCTATGCGTAAAGGACGTACCACTTTGTTTTTGGAACTATCCTTGTGATAGGTTTTTATTTCCAAATAGGGAGTATTTATTATAAGTCTGTTAACAGACAGGCGCTTGTACAATAATAACTGAATCGGATTATTGACATTAATGGACAGAGAATCTGCTTTGAATTCAAACTGGCTGTTATCATCGTTTTTATCCGTTGGTTTTATATGGATATTTTTTACATTAATCTGGAATTTGAAAAGATTGAATTTAAAAGTGGTTGCAGAAAGTTGGTATTCTCCACCAGATAAGTTTTTTACCAGCTGTTCCACTGCTTCCACAGACCGGTAGCGTAAAAGGTAGCCAATCACCAGTCCAGCCACCAACAGGGTGATACCTGCTCCCATCATTATCCAATGTTTACGCAAAATCCTGCCCATGGTTTACAAGTTAATCAAAAAAAAGAGGTTGTTCAACTGTGTGGCTGAACAACCTCTGTATGGAATCTGTTGATTTGCTGAGTTTTAACTTACTCCTGCACCTGCATTGATCAGGCTTTCCGGTTGTACAAAATGAAGTTTTCCAGAAGCATCTTCTGCCATCAGAATCATGCCATTGCTCTCAATTCCTCTCATTTTTCTGGGAGCAAGATTGGCAACTACCACTACCTGTTTACCAATAATTTCTTCCGGTTTGAAATGTAAGGCGATTCCGCTCACAATTGTTCTGGTTTCCGTTCCCATATCAATGGAAAGCTTTAAGAGTTTATCTGCTTTCTCTACTTTTTCAGCAGTTAATATGGTTCCGACTTTCAGATCAATTTTTGCGAAATCATCAAATTGGATAATTTCTTTTGCGGGTTTTTCCGGAACAGCCGGAACTGCAGTTTCTGGTGAAGCTGCCTGTGTAATTGTGGGTGTACTATTGTTTTTTAACTTGTCTACCTGGTCCTGTATTTCCATATCTTCTATTTTTCTGAATAATAATTCGGGGGAGCGCAGACTATACCCTACACTTAATAATTTTAAGGAACCGGCATTTTCCCATTCAAGTAATTTATCTACTACTTTCATCAGGTGGATCATTTTCTGAGAAGTATTCGGTAGAAAGGGATGTGCCAGAATGGCCAGGTTGGCGCATAATTGCAAACAATAATGCATGCAGTTATCTATTTCAGGTTGAGCACTGCTGCCGGCTTTCGCTTTAATCCAGGGTTCTTTTTCCTGCATATAGCGATTCCCTTTTCTGGCAAGGTCAATCAGTTCAAACTGAGCTTCCCTGAATTTATATCCTTCCAGCAGGGTTTCCATTTTTTCTTTGGTTCCCCTGATCGCATTCGCAAGATCATGGTCTTTTTGATCCAGGATTGCTGCATGAACAGGTGGTACTTTTCCTCCCGTCAGTTTGTGCATCAGCACAAAGGTTCTGTTGACAAAATTTCCAAAAATAGCAACCAGTTCACTATTAACCGCATCCTGAAACCCTTTCCAGGTAAATTCACTGTCCTTGGTTTCAGGGGCAATCTGGGTGAGATAATAACGTAAGGCATCCACCATCTGCGGACCACCATTTTCTTTTTTGACGAAATCGTCGATATAGTCCTGCATGTCCAGCTTCCAATTTCTGCTGGTACTCATTTTGTCGCCTTCCAGATTCAGGAATTCATTGCTGGGTACATTTTCCGGAAGAATATTTCCATGTAGTTTCAACATCACCGGAAAAATGATGGCATGAAATACGATATTGTCTTTTCCTATGAAATGAACCAGCTTGGTGTCCTTGCTGTACCAATAGGGCTTCCAGTCTTTTTGTTGTTGTTCTGCCCAGGTACGGGTAGCACTGATATATCCGATAGGTGCATCAAACCAAACATATAAGACCTTTCCTTTTGCTTCCGCCAGAGGTACTTCTATTCCCCAATCCAGATCACGGGTAACTGCACGGGCCAGCAATCCGCCATCAATCCAGCTCTTACATTGTCCCAGTACATTCGCTCTCCAATCATCTTTATGTTCTTCGAGTATCCATTGACGTAAAAAAGCTTCATGGCGGTTCAACGGAAGATACCAATGGGTTGTTTTTTTCTTAATCGGAGCCGCTCCGCTTAACGTGCTTACCGGATTGATCAGTTCATCCGGACTAAGCGCCGTTCCGCATTTCTCGCACTGGTCGCCATAAGCTCCATTGAAACCGCAATTCGGACAGGTTCCTTTAATATACCGGTCTGCAAGAAAAGTAGCCGCCTGTTCATCATAATATTGCTCTGTCTCCTTTGTTTCCAGTTCACCGGCATCATGAAGGGCTGTGAAAAACTCCCGAGATGTTTCATGGTGAATGGGAGAACTGGTACGGTCATAGATATCAAATGCGATACTGAGATCAGCAAAATTTTGTTTGATTATTTCATGGTATTTATCAATAATCGCTTGTGGTGTGGTTCCTTCCTTCATCGCCTGAATGGGGATGGCGGTACCATGTTCATCACTTCCACAAACAAACACCACATCCCGTTTTTTTGCCTTCAGGTAACGTACATAGATATCCGCAGGCAGGTAGGCACCTGCCAGGTGGCCAATATGCTTTAGGCCATTGGCATAGGGCAGGGCTGCCGTAATCAGGTATCTTTTTGGTTCTTGCATGATTCCTCTCTTTAATATGTCCCGGCCAAAGCCGATAGGGCGCAAAAATACGGAAAGGCAGCCAACCTTAAGGCGGAATCCCGCATCTCAAATAGGTAAAGCGAATATCTTTAAGGTATGGAGCGACAAGATTTTTTAAAGCATATAACAGCCCTTGCCATTGGATCCGGACTTCCATTCGATGGTTTTTCTGCTAAAATGGAAGAATTGCCAGCCGTTCAGCCTCCTTTTCTAAAGCAGGGAGACAGGATCGCGATTACTTCACCGGCCGGTTATATAACCAGGGAGGAAATTGCCCCTGCCATTCAGCAATTGGAAACATGGGGACTTCAGGTACAGCTGGGTTCAACAATTGGAAAACGGGACGGAACTTTTGGCGGAACCGATCTGGAAAGGACTGCTGACCTGCAGGAATTGATTAATGATCAATCAGTAAAAGCTATATTATGCGCTAGAGGAGGATATGGACTGATCCGGATTATTGATGCTGTGAACTTTCAACCCCTGCGCAGGAATCCAAAATGGATGATCGGGTTCAGTGATGTAACCGTTTTACACGCCCATCTATTTCGGAAAACCGGACTTGCTTCCATCCATTCCAAAATGTGCAATAGTTTTCCGGATGACTGGTTAAAAGCGGATGAATTGCAGCGGGCAACCATTCTTTCCATCCGTGACCTGCTTTTTGGCAAACCGATGCAGTTTGAATTTCCTTCATCCGCATTTAATAAACCTGGAACAGGAATTGGCCAACTGGTAGGAGGAAATTGTAAAACCATTGAATCCATTGCCGGTTCTGCATCAGATCTGAATACCCGGGGTAAAATCCTTTTTCTGGAAGATACCGGGGAATACTTGTACAGCATCGACCGGATGTTCTGGAATATTAAAAGAAGTGGGAAGCTGGAACACCTGGCCGGCTTAATTATTGGTGGATTCAAACACAAACCTTCTGAAAATCCGGCAGAAGAATTTGGAAAAAACCTGCAGCAGATTGTTTTGGAAAAATTAGGTGATTGTCCCTATCCCGTTTGTTTTGATTTTCCAGTGGGACATCAGAAAAATAATTTTGCACTTAAATGTGGGGCCTTCGTTCAACTGGAAGTGAATGCCGAACAGGTGCGCTTAATCGAATTAAATCAATCAGCATGATGAGTTTCATTCTGTGGATCCTACTTTTTGTTTTGTGCTGGCCGCTGGCCTTGCTGGCGCTGGTGCTCTATCCGATTTTATGGCTGCTCCTATTGCCTTTTCAAATTCTGGGATTTGCAGTAGACGGAGTACTTGAATTAATAAAAGGAATTTTCCTCTTACCGGGCCGTTTGTTAAAACGAATTTAACAATTCGCTTGCAAATATGGGAAAGGGCTATTATTTTGGTGGCTTAATTGTGATCCATGAAATCCAACTGCCTATTCCTTATTTTGTCTTTTTTCCTAATTACTTCCTCCTTTGCCCAGCTTCCTGATAGTATCCAGGTAAAGATTGATTCAATTAATAAATCATTGAGTTATAAAACCGGAACGATTGAGCTTGAATCAGGCAATGCAAGTTTAAAGGTTCCTGCCGGCTTCAAATACCTCGATCGGACCGAAAGCCGCTATGTATTGGAAGATCTTTGGGGCAATCCGGAAGATACCAGTATTCTGGGAATGTTGGTTCCTGAAAAAGGTGGCGTTGTTGGACCGGATTCCTGGGCTTTTACCATCAGTTTTGACCCAATGGGTTATGTAAAAGACAGTGATGCGGAAGATATTAATTACGATGATTTGTTAACCGAACAACAGGAAGAAGCGAAAGCTGCCAATGAACAACGGGTAAGTGCGGGATATGAAGCTGTGGAGTTGATTGGCTGGGCTTCACGGCCCTATTATGATCAGAAGAAGAAAACCCTGCATTGGGCAAAAGAACTGGAATTTGGCGGGGATAGTATCCATACACTCAATTATAACCTGCGTATTCTTGGCAGAAAAGGAATCTTCCTTATTAATGCAGTTGCAGGTATGGAAGATTTACCTCAGGTACAGGCCAATATCGATCAGGTATTAGTCAGTGTTGATTTCAAGGAGGGACATCGGTATGCCGATTTTGATTCCAATGTGGATGATGTGGCAGCCTGGACGGTAGGCGGACTCGTAGCCGGAAAGGTATTAGCGAAAGCCGGTTTTTTTGCCATCCTCCTTAAATTCTGGAAACTGATTGCGCTGGGCGTTATCGGGGCTGGTAGTGCTGTCTGGAATTTTATCAGAAGAAAAAAAGAAGCTTCCGTTGCACCAATTGCCGAAACAATTACACCAACCAATCCGCAGGTTTAAAAAGCAAAACTCGGATAGGGTTCATTGTCTGTATCGAGCAGCCTGGGAAGTTCGTCTCCAGGTATCTCATCGAAAACCGGGGCGACACTTGGATTAGACGGATATTTTTTTCCATCAAATTTCAGGCGATGATATTTCCCCTTGCTCTGGAGTAATAAATCATTCCATCCATTTGACCGGTCACGTAAAACAATAATAGGTGTTCTTGTTACAGTAAATGTTGTTATGGGATTGCCTTCAGGTGATAATAGCAAAACAGTACAACCACCGGATCCACAAAAATACGGGCCGTTCTGAGCTACCAGTAGTTCCTTTTTATTGTCTTCATTGAGATCATACTCGAAAAGTGTGAATGTTCTGCTGAAGGAATCAATCAGGTTCTTATCCAGATCTTCCTTATAAAGGATCGCCAGTTTTTCCCGTACCAGTTGTACTGCTTCGGGCCGGTTGGTATTGATGCCATAAAGCTGACTGCTATCTACAACTGCTGTTCTTTGTGTAGTATCAACTGTAATTGCTGTTTCTGCATCTTTTGAATGGTTGACATCCTGACAGGAAAAAAGGCCAATTAAACAGAATAAAGCAATTGTACGCCTGTGTTGTTTTTTTTGCATGATCATTTGTTATTTATTAGAATCAGGTAAAGGAGTACGAAGCAGAATTTCCTGTTGTGGAACAGGAATAGTAATGCCGTTTTCCTTGAATTGAATAGCTATTTGTTGTATTACATGGCTTTTTACTTCTCCGGCAGAACGTAAATCATTTAGCCAGAAAAATAACTCCAGTTCAATACTGCTTGATGCGAAATCACTGGCCAGTACAACGGCAGGTGGCGCAGGGGCGATTCTGTTATCTGATCTCAGTATAGAATGAATAATATCCTGTGCCTTTGTCAGATCAGTACCATAAGCAACACCAATTACCAGGTTGATCCGTTTTCGGTTCCGACTCATTGTCCAGTTCACCAGATGCTGACTCAACAGATCGCCGTTTGGAATAATTAAACTGGATCCGTCTGAAGTAAGTACCACGCTGGATCGGAAGCCGATTGATTTCATTGTACCCGTTTTGCCATCCACTTCAATTATATCACCCACATTAACCGGCTTTTCAAATGCAATGATCAGTCCGCTTACCAGATTATTTACCAGAGATTGCAGGCCTAAGCCAATACCCACACCGAGCGCTCCGATAATGAGCGTGATTCTGTCCAAAGGAATGCCGGCAGCAGCTATAGCCAGAAATAATCCGGAACTAATAATAATGATTCGAATCAGCAGTAGCCAGCTTCCAACTTCAACCTTTCCTTTTTTTGCTGAACTGGCGTGCGTAGGGTCAGGTTCTGCGGCGAAATAGGAAATAAGCCTAGAGAGGAATAAGGAGCAAATAAGGATTAATGCAAAAATAGAAATGCCATTAATACTGAAACTGTAGTCGCCCAATTTTCGCTCTTCGTTTAGGAAAAGATTAAGCGGACCCGCAATTTTCCGGAAAGCATAAAAATGTCGGCCCATTAAAATACCCCAGCCAACAATAAGAAAAACGTAAAAAATCGAAGGAGCTTTGTCGCCGACTTTTTCAAAGTTGATGTAAAATAATTTTTTATCCGGGTGCTGATAAATTTGGGAGGCAATACTAAGTCCCTCATTTACGAACCGAACGGTCCACAAAAACAAAATGGCAATGATTAATCCCGTGTATCCGATTATTAAAAATGTTTTTGACAAATTATAGCGCCCAAATAAATTAAATAAAGCGGATACTAAGGCAATCAACGTAAATATGCCAACGAAATAAAGGATTTTTTTCTCCTTTAATACGGTGCGATGACTGTTTTGGAGAATGTAAATTCCGTATACAAATCCGAATACCTGCAAAGCCAGCATGACCCAACGCTCTATGCGGGATGCCTGTAAAAACATATTACTTATTCCTGCCAGAAAGAATACAATCACCATTATTATCCAGAAACGCATCCAGAATCCGGTAATATAGCGGTAAAATAAAATGGAAAGCCCGATGGCTGACAGCACCCAGATGAAAAAACTGAATATAAAAGGCGGATCAAGAAAAATAAACTGGAAAACAGAGCTGGTAATAATAAAAGCAGAAATTATGGGGAATCGAACCACTAGTTGTCCATCGAAGTTAGGTCGTACTGCATTTTCAGTTTTTAGCCGGTGTTTGAGGGAATATAGAAAGAATCCAACCGTACTAAAAAGAAGGATAAATAAGAAGATCCTGCCTTTGTTGTCTGTAAGGTAAAATTGGAAGGCAAGCAGTTCTTTCTTTTTGGATATTTTTATAATTTCATTAATTGGTCGTTTGTTCTTTGGTTTTTCCCATAAATTGGGAAATTCGCGGTTTCCCAGATGGATGGCCAAATCATTGTTTAGTTTTTCAATTTCGTTTCTGGCTGTATGAACATCGTACAAAAAGAGGTCAACATCCTGTAATAGTCGCTGGACGTCTTCAACAGATTCTGTTGTCAGAGTGTCCAATGGTCCTACCTCTTTCATAATAGAAACCATTGTCTTGAAATAATTCATTACTTCCAATGAGTCTGACGGAAAAACATAAACAATAGAATCACTGGAGAGCGAGTCGATTCTAAAGCGGAAGCCGGATAAGGTCGTAAAGTAGTTGTCCAGGGTTTCCCGATCCTTCTCCAGGCTCAGTGAAATCTGTTCCAGGATGGCATCCGAAACAGCTAAATTCCGTTGGGTATGGTGGGTGCCCTGGTTTTTAAAAACACCATCAATAACTATTTCAAAAGACGCCTTACTTCTGTTTAAATCACGGACAATTTTTGATGTGTCGAGCGATTGTTTAATAAACAAACCGGCTCGCTGCATTTCAAGTCGAATCGATTCCAATAGCGCTCGCTTACGCAGGTCAATTTTACTTTTTTCAAACTTGGAAATACTGTTTTGCGCTTCTTTTCTGCCTATTTCCTGAATCTTTTGAACAAAAGGAACCGGCACCTGATTGGTGTCTTTTTTTTGACGCAGGCTGTCGGCCGTTTGGGAAAATGCAGAATAGCTGCCGGCTATTAAAACTAATAAGCTGGCAGCTATTCTGATCTGTTTTTTAAGCGTTGATAAATGCAAATGTAAATGTCGGTTCATTTTTATTACTTCGAATAAAGTGGGCATCTTTTAAGCAGGTATTCCAGAGTGGGTTTATAAGCATCCTGTGTATTCCAAAAGGATTTTCTTTCCTGGCTGTAAACACTGTTTCCTTTGTCATTATAGATACTCAGAGTGAGACTTGTTTCAAAATTTTGTGTATTTGTTGAAACAACGGAGCCTGTTGATTTCTCATTGCTTTTGTATTGATTATTTTTATTATTGTTACTACTCGAATAGGTTGTGTTGGTATTCCCGGAAGTTATACTAGTTTGCGCGCCTTTATTTACAGATACGATTCCATCCACCACATATTCAACTCCCAGTATATTGCAAAGGTCATCCATTGTATAGCCTTTAATAGATTCTTTGTTAATGCCGGCTTTTATGAGTAGTGCATTGGTTGTTCTTGGATCCAGTACGGTCATAACACCCGAATGTTTGCTAAGAAATGAGAAGGTCTCGGTTTGAACTTTCATACTAATATCATCAGATGCCGATTCTCCGTCTTTCAAAAATGCAAAGGGCAGAATGGCTACCTTGTTATGATGATCTGCCAGTCCGGGTCCGGTATTAGCTGCAGGAGCAGAAGATTGATTTCCAGATTTTGTTTCTGAAGGCAGCGTTTGTTTGGTAATAATTTCTATCCGTCCACTGGCATAGGTAATTTTAAGAATATCTGATTTTTTGATTTTGTACACCAGTGTTTCACCGGAATAAGAGAACTTTACTTCATCATCGGACATTTCCAGCACTTTTCCGGATAACTCTTCTCCATTTAGTTTTAGAATAACATCATTTTTTGAACCCTGCTGTGCAAAAGTCAATGCAATAAAGAAGGTTGTTAACAGCGTTAGGATGCTCCTTTTCATAATTATATTATTTAATGGTGTTTGATTTTATTGGTTAGTTTATCTGTTAGTGCTGAAAATTTTTCTTTGAGTACGGATGGCGCTGGAATTCGGTAGCCGATGAATAATTTAAAGAAGAGCCGCGAATTTCCATTGATAACATTCGTGTTATTCTGCTCATACGAAGAAACAAAACTCGTTGCATACAATCCACCAAAAAATCGTTCACCATTATAGCCAACCCCCGCCCTTGCATCCAATCGAAGAATGGGGTCCTGCTGACGACTATTTATTGTGGAACCATCACTGCTTCTGGTGCTTAAATTAATAAACAAAAATCCCGCGCCTGGTGTAATTCCCAATGCAGCATAGAAATGTTTCCTGTAAACAAAATTGTGGTAGTATCCGGCTCCCAACAGCAATTCCAGGTTTCGTGCTTTTTGAGATGTCTGCCCGGGATTTTCCAATCGGGTTCGGTCATCTGTCAGATAATACCGATATAGAAATTGAGGTATAAAACTACCGGCGCTTTTTAGCTGTCGCTCCGATTGGGTTGCAATTGCATTCAGTGAAAAGTTCCGGTTGAATTTATAGCCGGTTATGCCCTGTATGTTTTTGTACAAAAGATGCGGAAATTGGATATAAGCATCCCCCTGCTGCCAGCCTGGTCTGAAATCAGCCGTATTTTCAAGGTAATATCCTAAAGTTCGGGTATAGGAAAATTCCTGCAGCCAGTGATCAAAATTCAGATTTAGGCCAAATCCCAGACTTTTGGTTTTCCCTTTTTCATCTGTATCGCTGTTTCCGGGTAAAAATTTGGGGGTAAATCGGAAGGAAGCGGATATAAAGGAGTAATTGGCACTGAGCGTAGTGGTGGTTGCTGCATTGGGATTAATCTGATATTTGGTATCGCCTGAATACACGGAGAAATTTTCAAGATCACTGCTGATGGCGAGTTTCAGGGTAATATAGTCACTAATTTTTTCAATGTAATGATATTGGGATCTATTTTCTGATTTTAAAGAATCCTGGGCATATAGGCTGGTAGCTGTAATTAGCAGAATTATTGAAATGCAAAGAAATTGTATGAAGCACCGAACAGAAAACATAAATTAATTGAATTAAAATGTTCAGTTGCCATAACCTGTTACAATAATACGCCATGTGTTTTGATTCAGCCTCAATTTTGTCTTTATTATCTTTGTGAAATGTCAATAAGTTCAGCAAGCGATTTAATTGGAATGCAGGCGGCCAGTTCTGCTGTCGCCATTACCCTCAAAAAAATGAGAGAGTATGCCCGCCCGGGTATGAGTTGTAAGGAACTGGATGACTATGGCGGAAGTCTCTTAGAAAGTTTCGGTGCAAATCCCGCACCCAGTAAAACCTATGGTTTTCCGGGTAATACCTGTATCAGTGTAAATCAGGAAGTGGCACATGGTATTCCAAGGAAGGACAAGATACTGGCAGCTGGAGATCTGGTTAATATTGATGTATCTGCAGAATTAAATGGATACTGGTCAGATAATGGCGGCTCTTTCGTTTTGGGTGAAGATGTATCCGGGCATGCTAAATTGGTGAATGCTTCCCGTAGCATTTTGATGAATGCTATTGGTTATATTAAGCCAGGAATGAAAGTGGCAGAATTAGGTCGTTTTATTGAGTTGTCTGCTAAGAAAGAAGGTTACAAGGTAATTCGAAATCTCACCGGGCATGGAATAGGCAGGAGTTTGCATGAATATCCGCATTCCATCGCCAATTTTTTTGATCCCTATAACCGTGATCGCTTCAAAAAAAATATGGTGATTGCAGTTGAAACCTTTATCTCAACCGGCGCCAGGAATGCAAAGGAATTAAATGATGGATGGACCCTGGTAACCGGTGATGGAAGTTTTGTTGCCCAGCATGAACATACTATTGTGATAACGGAGAAGACACCATTGATCTTAACTGCTGCCAATGAAATTTAGCGACGTTTTCCCCGCTTCGCCAAACGACTGATTACTGTGTCAAGTTTTACCTGCTGGGTGTCATTGCAAATGGCTCTCACTCTTCTGAAATGCTGGTAATTATTTAAACTTACCTGCTTTTCATAGCCGGCCATTTTGGTGGCAATTTCCTCAATGAGTGAATCGGGCTGGGGCTCCAGTTTCATGTTCCGGTACAATGCCTCTCTGTTCGAACGAATGGAATCATACATTTCCCGGTTCTTTTTATTAACCGTTTCCCATAATTCGCGGAACTGGTTTTTTTGTGTACTGTCAAATCCGATTTCTTTTGCCATATACTCAACCGGCGACCATTCATTTTTTCCCGAAGCTTTTCTTTTATCTTCTTTGCCAAAAAAATAGACGCCCAGTAAAACCAGGTTACTGATTAAAAGGACGGCAATGACAATAATGAGCGTTTTGTTTTGCATACTCAATCAGGGTTGATTAATTCCATTCTCCAGAATATTGGAGGGCTGGAAACTGTAATCCTGTGCCAGTGTTACCAACTGATCGTTCAGCTCATCTGCACTGGAATTATTGCTGGTAATAGTCAGAATATTTAATAGAATCACCACCGCAACCAATCCAATGGCTACCATTGGCTTTGAAAGAAAATTTGCCAGCCAGCCCCAGGCGGTTCTTTCCTGATCAAGTTTCGCCCTGATCCGGGTATACAGATGCGGATTGGCACTGGCTCTTTCCAGTCCATCCAGGCTACGGAGTGTCTGCTCCACCTGCTCCTGTATCTCTTTTTTTCTATTCATGTTTGTGTGTTTGGTAATAGTTGGTCAATGTTTTTTGAAGATTGGATTTTGCCCTGTTTAATAATGCTTCCACTGCCCCGTCTGTCGTTTCCATCACCTGTGCAATTTCCTTTAAAGCCAATCCTTCTATCTTCTGCAAACTGTAGGCCACCTGTTGTTGTTCCGGTAATTTTTTTATGGCCCTGAACAAAACCTGCGCTTCCTGTTTTTTTTCCATTTGAACACCGGGATGAATAAAGTCTCCCGGGTCTGATTCTCCATTTTCATCCGAACCGAAAATGGGCGTCATCCAACCAAACCGTTTCTTCCGTTTCTTTTTTCGGATAGCATCCAGCGACTGATGCACGGCTATTTTATACAACCAGGTCTGAATGCTGGACTCCCCTCTGAACCGGTGAATCGTTTTCCAGGCAATAATAAATACTTCCTGGGTTATATCCTCTGCATCCTGAACCTGTTGAACAAGCCCGAGTGCCGTATTGTAGATCCTGTCTTTCCAGTCCTCCACCAACTGGCAGAAAGCCGCTTCTTCTCCCTGCCGGAGCCGCTCTATAAATCGGGGATCAGTCACACTCTGATGGTTTCTTGCTTGCTGCTTTTGATCCCAATTTACTGGTTAATTCATTGAATCGCCAAATCCTCCCATGCCGGTATTGCCAAGATAGGCTCCCGGAGGGCCACCCGGACCGCCAAATCCACCACCCGGGCCCCAAGGACCCTGACGACGCTGTGGTGCCGGTGCTTTTCCGAAATTCTTGATTCTATAGGAAAAGGTCAGCATAAAATACTGGGTCAGTACCTGCGTCTGGTTGTCTTCAATATAGTTGGCTGCAACTGTTCTGCTTATACTTCTGTTCTGTTTCAATAAATCAAATACGGAGAGTCTTAATTCACCCTTTTGTTCTTTCAGGAATTTTTTGCCAATGCCCATATTCCACAGCCAGAAATTCTGATTGAAAGCCGCCGTTAACCCGCGGTACAACTGGTTGTTGATATCGGTATTAAAAATCCATCCATTTTTACTCAGGAGGTTCAGCCCCAGCCCGGCAGACTGACTGAAATAATTATTATTGAGGGATTGCTGAAAACTGTTTTTTACCGTACTGTAATTCGCATTGTAATTCAGGTTAAAATCCACAAACTCACTGATATTACTTGCAATGATCATACCGCCATTCCAGGTAGTATTTTTTGCAATATTGGAAACATTATTGATGATACCCGGAGTCTTGGAAAAATTACCTCCAACATTAAAGGTCAGGTTGGATTTAATTGCCTTAAATGGAAAGGAATAGGTAAACATAGTATTCGTAGACCAATATCCATTCAGGTTAACGGGTTTGGATAACTGAGCTCCTTTTCTAAGGACAACGGTTGGTGTCAATAAAGAATCCTCGAATGCAGTAAAAGTGGCGTTGGTAATATAATCATCTGCCTGATTCATGAAGAAATTGATAAAAAAACTATTGCCTTTCCGACTGTTTGTATAGGTATACCGCCCCCCCAGTCGGTTAGCTACTGATTGTTCCAGCTCCGGATTACCCGTGTTCATGAATAACTGGTTGGTATTGTTGACAACATTTTGCAACTGGTTTACAGAGGGGTTATTAGTGCTGCTTCTGTAGAAAATCCGGATATTGCTTTTATCACCCAGTTTTTTTCTGAAAAACGCATTTGGGAGGAGATTGCTGAATGTCTTTTTCAGATTGCCGGTTTGCGGATAGGTCTGGTTATTGTCGAGTGTTGTATGCTGTGCATCAACTCCAATATTCAGGTTCATATCACGATCCCCAATCCGATAGGTAACACCCCCGCGATGTGTTGTTATTTCATTGATAAATACATTCGACAAACTGGTATCAAGTATGCTGTATTTATCAGTAACATTATCAAAGCCCCAGGTGCGCTGATCTGCATCGTTTTTGGAGAAAGATGGATTATAGTTGAACTGCAATTGTCCTCTTTTGCCTATAGGTTCGGTATAGGAAATATTGGCTGAAACAGACTGGCTTTTGGTGTCGGATAATTGTTGCTGTAACAGGGAGTCATTATTGACAATTCCCCCTTTATAAAAGGTAGATATTGCAGTAACATCCTTCTGACTGTTCCGGTCATTAAAACCGGTTGTTAATCCAACTGATATGGATCTTCCTCTTTTACCAAATGAATGGCGATACAGGAAAGTGTTATTGAAATTATACCCATTGCCGGTAGTACGGTTCCGGTTCTCTGTTTCACTGATCAGCTCATCGTTTTGCTGACGCTGAATTCCAAGAATGTTGTTTTGGATATCATTTTGCTGATAACTGAAACTTGGAATAATCAATAAGGTATTGTTGGAATCAATTTTATATTCCATGCGCATATTAATGCGATGGTTGGTATTCTTATTCTCGCTCAGTGATTGTTCTCCGTATAATGAACTGCTGTCCGGCGTTATAAACTGTTCCCGGTTGGAGCTGGAATTGTTTTCATTGGTGGAGTTATTGAAAAAATAACTGCCACTCACATTGAAGTTCTTTCCCCATAGATCACTGAAGTTGACACCTATCGCATTGGTTTTGGTGATTCCATTAGCGCCCTGCACCTGGAAATTTCCACCTCCGCCCCGCCCTGCACCACCGCCCCGTCCACTTCCACCTCCGGAAAGCCCCAACATATCGGAGCTGGAGAAATTCTGCTGATTGATATTATTGAAAAGGCCAACAATGGAGATCCTTCTTTCTTTTTTGAAAAAATTAACTGCGCCGCCAGCCTGGTAACGGCTGTCTGTTCCATAACCTCCGTAAATCCGTCCAAACTGTCCGGCTCTTCTGTCTTCTCTGGTAACTATATTGATGGCCTTATATCCCTGGCCATCATCAAAGCCGGTTAATTGCGCCTGGTCGCTCAGGCGGTCAAATACCTGAATTTTGTCTACTACATCTGCCGGCAGGTTACGAAGTGCTGCAGTGGCATCATCTCCGAAAAATTCCCGGCCATCCACGGTTACTTTACGAACCTGCTCTCCCTGTGCTTTTACCTGTCCGTTTTCAATGGAAACGCCGGGCATTTTTTTTACCAGATCTTCCACATTGGCATCCGGATTTACCTTAAACTGACTGGCATTGAATTGTACGGTATCGCCTTTTTGTTGAGCGGGCGGAGTGGTTGCTTTAACTATAACTTCTTCCAGTGCTTTATCACCTTTTCCTAACCGGATGGTTCCCAGGTTGGTTTCACCTCCCTGCAGTGTCACCAGCTTTTCAAAGGCTGCAAAACCTACAAAGGATACATAGATTTTATAAGATCCATTGGGTACTTCAGCCAGGCTAAAACCTCCGGTTTTGTCTGTAACTGCATTCCTGCTGAAATTGGAATTGCGAATTTGCACAGTAGCTCCGGTAAGCGGAGCTTTGGCCGTGCTGTCTTCAATTTTACCGGTAATGCGGTTTTGCGCAAATACCGTGCTTCCTAATCCGAGTGCTAAAACGAGTCCGAGAAAATACTTCATATTAATAGGTCTGTGAAGTATTAGACGCCGCTGTTGCAAAAATCCTACGGTTAGTTTTCGATATTTTTCAACTCTTTTCCAGTTTTGGGCTCCACCATACGCTGTGAGCTGTAAATGCCGGTATGTCCGCTGAAATAATAAGCAGTAAAACAGGCGATCGCATAAAAAAGAAAATGATCTCCTCCGAACAGTTCAATTCCCATAATTGTGCAGGCAATGGGTGTATTGGTAGCAGCTGCAAATACAGCAATGAAACCCAGTCCGGCCATCAGGTCTATAGGAGCACCCAATAAAATAGCCAGGGTATTTCCCAATGTGGCACCTATAAAAAAGAGGGGGGTAACTTCGCCTCCTTTAAAGCCCATCCCAATAGTTATAGCTGTAAATAATAATTTCCAGGCAAAGCTGAAATCAGCTGATCCGCCCATGCTGAAGGCGGAGCTTATGGTTACAACCGAGGGGTCTGCATTCCATACCCCCAATCCCAGATAATCAGAATTGCCGGGGATTATGCTGAGTCCAATGATCAGTATTCCCCCAACCATTGGAATCAGCCAGGCTCTCCCTAAAAGAAGGGTAGCGGTATTTTTGATCTGATTGGTTAGTTTGCTGAAGCAGGCACTTACCAGTCCGGCTGCCAGTCCCAATACTATTACCTTGCCCAAAAGAAGGCCTGACGGCATCAAGTTGGTTATATCTGTAATCCGCAGGTTTACCGGCACAATGGTATAGCTGATATGTCCAACGCCCAGGAACTGACAGGTAATATCTGCCAGAAAACTTGCTATCAGACAGGGTAGGAGCGCGGTATGAAGGATCTGCCCCAGTAGCAATACTTCCAGGGCAAATAAGGCCCCGGTTACCGGAGTTCCGAAAACTGCGCCGAATCCGGCGGCCATTCCGCATAACAGCAGTGTCTTGCGATCCTGACTATCCAGTCTGAATGGTTTGGCCAGGGAATCAGCAATACTTCCTCCCATCTGTACGGCTGTTCCTTCTCTTCCGGCAGATCCACCAAATAAATGGGTGAGTAGGGTTGCAATTAATACCAAGGGCGCCAGCCTTAGTGGAACACCGGCCCCTGGTTCATGAATTTCATCCAGTATAAGGTTATTGCCTTTTTCAGTTCGTTTCCCCGCAAGATCATATAGAAAATAAATCAACACGCCTGCTGCCGGTAAAAATGCCAGTAACCAGGGATATTTTAATCGCACCAGCGTTAATTCATCCAGCGACCAGAGGAAAAATGCAACAAGGCTTCCTATCAGAATGGCCAATGGAATGGCCAGCAGGGTCCAACGTATAAGAAACCAGGTGATGCCAATTTGTTCGAATGATGCAAAACGTTTCTTCATGCGGTGTTTGTCCAGGCGGACATAATCAAAGTTTGGTTCGAATATAATTCAATTTGTCCGGCATATCCATATACTGGATTATATTTGAAAGCTTCCATAACAGGAAATTATTGATATGATCTTACCTCCTTATCTAAAAAAAGGCGATACTATCGGACTGGTTTGTCCGGCTGGATTTATGGCTCCTGAAAAATGGCAAACCTGTGTACAGAAACTGCAGGACTGGGGATTTCAGGTGCAGTTGGGAGCTACGATGAACAGTAGTTCAAGTACCTATTTTTCCGGTACGGATGAGGAGCGTTTGAACGATTTACAGCATATGCTGGATGATAAAAATGTTAAGGCGATTCTCTGCGGAAGAGGCGGCTATGGAATGGGCCGAATTATTGATCAGCTCAATTTTAAAAAGTTCCTTCGCTCACCAAAATGGATTGCCGGTTTCAGTGATATTACCGTTTTACATGCGCATCTGAACCGGGTGTGTAAGGTTGCAAGTCTGCATGCGCCAATGGCTGCTGCGTTTAATGATGGGGGTGATGAAAATCAATATGTTCAATCACTCCGATCGGCTTTGCTGGGTAAAAAAGCGGTTTATACAACCACCCCTCATAGTTTTAATGTGCCGGGTTCAGCAACCGGCCGCCTGGTTGGTGGTAATTTAAGTCTGGTTGCCCATCTGATCGGAACAACTTCTTCCTACAAAACAAAAGGGAAAATCCTATTCCTGGAAGATGTTGGAGAACAGCTGTATAATATTGACCGCATGTTTTATCAGTTGAAACGCTCCGGAATGCTTGACGGACTTGCCGGGTTAATATTGGGTGGTTTCACAGAAAATAAGGATACCGAACGTCCATTCGGACAAACTATTGAAGAAATCCTTCGGCACATCTTGAAGGATGCTGATTACCCGGTGTGTTACAGATTTCCTGTTAGCCATGAAAAGGAAAACCTTGCTTTAAAAGTAGGAGCAAAATACAAGCTGACTGTAGGTTTAACGGAAGTTCAGCTGACAGAAACTGATTAATTAATTACCCCTGTAAGGCTAGCAAAAAAAGCCACCCGCAAGGGCAGGTGGCTTTATCGTGCTTACTACCAACCAGTGACTTAACCAAAGTACTGGCAGATAGGGTGGTGCATTCAACCCATAAATTAAGCTTTTCATCTGATTATTCAGATTGATTAATTTTATAATTGGATAGATAATTTCTATAGTATGACCCTGACTCAATTGGAATATATCCTGGCGGTGGATGAATACCGTCATTTCGCAACGGCCGCTTCCCATTGCTTTGTAACCCAGCCCACCCTGAGCATGCAGATTCAGAAACTGGAAGAAGAAATGGGCTTTAAGTTTTTTGACAGAAGCCGCCAGCCCGTTGTGCCAACCCCAATGGGAGAGCTGGTTTTGGAACATGCCCGTAGAGTAATCAGGGAAGTGAAGTTGCTGGAAGATGTAATTAAAGAAAAACAGGGACTTATTCATGGTGAACTCAGGCTTGGTATTATCCCCACTCTGGCACCCTATTTATTGCCACTTTTTCTGCCCTCTTTTTTGGAAAAATATCCTGAACTCCAACTAAAGGTGAAGGAAATGACTACCGATCATCTGCTGGATGCAGTTTTGAAAGGTCATCTGGATATGGCACTTGCCGTAACCCCTCTTCAAAACAAAGGATTGGATGAGCATCCCTTGTTTTATGAAGAAATGGTGGCCTATGTGTCGAAAAAAAATGCAGCCTATAAAAAAACCTATATGCTTGCCAATGATATTGATGTGCACGAACTCTGGTTATTGGAAGAGGGACATTGCTTCCGCGATCAGATGCTGAATTTATGTGAATTACAACAGGCGCATAAAGATCTGCTGCTTTTTGAATACGAAGCCGGCAGCCTTGAAACGCTGAAAAAAATGGTAGAGACCAACAGGGGTATTACCATCCTTCCTGAATTGGCAACCTATGATTTGAATGCGTCACAGCAAAAAATGTTGCGTCATTTTAGGTCTCCATCGCCCATGCGGGAAGTTAGTCTGATTACCAGCAAAACGTTTGTGAAACAAAAACTATTGCTGGCTTTACGCGATTGTATAATCAGTTGTATTCCGGACAAAATCAGAAAGAATAAACCAAAGAATATTATTCCTGTGTCGGAGAATTGATTTCATCATCTGCCAGCTCTTCCAACTCGTCTTCTTCTTTTCCTTTTCTGATTTTGACTATCGGGTTTTCCGCATTTCCTGTAACAGTCATGGGTATCCCAATTATCCCCAGTGGTGGTAGTCCCAGCCGAAAACGAAGATTCATACGGCCATCCAAAGAAACCTGTCCCTCAATTCTGGGGCGGAAACCAAATATCCGCATCCTTGTTCTTTCAATAGTAAGCAGGTTGTTATTGATGCTGGATTTTATTACAACCGCTTTTAGGTTTGGATTACTGATACTGTCTTTTCCGGTGGCTTTACTAACCGCATTAAATAACCGAAGCCCCTTTACCTGAACCTGCTCCAATACGAGTTTCCCCTTGCCTTTAATAGAAGGGTAAACCGGCTCCATCTTTTCATTCAGTCGGCCATTTAATGTGTAATCAGCAGAAATAATACCTTTCGCATAAGCTGCACCGGGAGCCATTTCCCTGAATAAAGCCAGCTCTTTATAGGCTTTTTGAACATCAAAGGAATCGGCTTTTGCATTTAATTCATACCTGGCAGATCGTGGATTTTCCGGCGAATATCGTGCAGTCAGATTTAGTACGGCACCTGCCAGCCTTGCTGTTGTATTGGTGATGGCTAAATCCCCTTTTTGAATCTCCAATTGGGTTTTAAGTTGGTGCAATGTTGAATTCCCATACACTACCGTATCAAAATTTCCATTCAGCTTAAAATGAATATCTGTTGGAAGTAATACCACTCCTTCGGTGGTTGCTGAATCTGAACCGCCAGCCAATTCAAATGCCATAAAATCATCCACTACCAGTTTGTTTCCGGTTATGGATAAATTGCCGGCTAATTCACTTTGTCTGGTTAGATAACCTATAAATTGCTGTAAATCTCCCTTCAGTCTGAAGTCCCTGTTTTTATATTGAAGCACAGTATTTTTTAACCAGGCATGTTCCCGGTTAAACTCCAGCCTTGCCTGTGGCAGATAAAAGGGAGCAGGATATTCATTGGCTTTTATGTGAATGCCGGTGGCCTCCAGAAAACCACTGTTATTTAATTTCCCATAGCGGTTGTTTTTTATATCGGAAACTGTTCCTTTCAGATCCAAATCCATGGAAAGATCTCCTCCAAATTGAATAGTCTGGATTCCCAATAAAGCAGATATGCTGTCGAGTTGCAAACTGCCTTCAGCTTTCATATCATAGTGCAGATCGTTCAGATTCCGAAATGTCGCTTCCAGCGAAAAAGGACGTTTATTAAATTGGAAATTCAATTGCTGAATCAATATCTGCAAATCATCATACGTACCTTTTACACTATTGATGGAAGCCTTTGCAAGGATATTCTCCAATGCCTGTGTGGCATAAGGTGTTTTTATCCTCCCATTATTCCAATCAATAGATGCATTGGTCTCCGGAAAAGCTTTTTTTTCTACGTTAAAATTTCCTTTTGATTGAAGGCTCAGATTAAGGTCTCCTCCAAAAGCATACCCTTCCATCGGAAAAACCTGCGTTAATTCCTGCATGGAAAGTTTCGCCTGCAGCCTTCCATCAATCCTGGCGGGATTTAATCCATCCAGTTGAATCGTTCCTTCCAATAGACCATTTCCCGGCCGTGCTTTTAATGTTTCAATCGATAGTTGAATATCCTGCCAACGCTTTCCGGTTAAACCGGATTGAAGGCTGGCTTCAACACCTTTAAGAGTAAGCGGCAGGTTATGGAATTTAAAAGATCCATTCTGTATGGAAGCTTTTAGCTGATAAGATGGAACCGAAAGCAGGATGGTATCCGGACGGAAATTATCCGGATTCTGACCAGTTTGAAATAAGCCATCCATTGTTGCATTTACTGAAAGCTGTCCACTCAGGTCGGCTGTTTGTAAGCCAATTGCCTGATCCAGCAATCCCAAATCGATGCGGCTGTCCAGCGAAGCAGTCAATTTGGGACTGTCCATTCCTGCCCAGCTCAGTGTAAGTTGAGTGGGTTCATTTTTCAGTGTGAAGGAGAGGGTATCCAACTGAATTAGCAGACTGTCTGCTTGCAGTTTAGGCAAATAAATATCAGCTGCCAGCTGTAGATTTTGCAGCGGCTCCGGAGCGTTTTTATACTGCAGACTTCCCTCTTTTATCTTACAGGAAATATGCATATCCGGTGCCTCGCCGGTACTTGCTCTATAGGAGCCTTTCAGGTCCAGTGTAACCCTGCTTTTTCCGGAGATCCGGGTGTCTTTGAACCAGGTTTCATAATCAGGGGGGAAAACGGAAAACACATTGGCGAAATCAGTATTGCCCGATACCACACGTAGGTCAATATCATATCCATCCCGTACAAAAAACAGCGTGCCGGTGAAGTCAACCGGCAATTGATTAACCATAACATTGTTTTTCTGAAAGCGGAATGCCAGCGAATAGGTGTTTATACCGGTTATCAGATCAGCATCTATGCTGCGTCTGTCCAGATAGGTAGTGCCGGCGTATTCAAAACTCAATGCTTCTGTATGCAGTGAAGATGTGAGATCAAATTCTTCCTGGTCCAGAAGTCCCTTCCCCTCATAATCAAAACGGGCCGATTGAATCGTCATTGGAATGGAGGCGTCCCTATAATAAAGAGAACAATTGGAAAAATAGATCCCTCTGATTTGTAAACTCGTGCCGCCGGCTGGTTGCTGCAGGCTGCTGTCTGCGCTTTCTTTTCCTTTATAGATGGCATAATTCGCATTACCCTGCTCGTCCACTAATACCTTCACCTTTGCGCCATCAATAAAAAACTGATCAACTTCCAGTTCAGACCGGAACAAAGACCGGAGATTAATCCCGAAACTAAGCGCCTTTCCGGCCATTAACGTGTCTTTTTCAAATGGTTTTGCACCGGTTAAGGTGAAGTCCTGCAGACTCAGGGTTAAGGTGGGGAAATGTTGGAAGAAACTAAGTTTAACCTTGCTAAATTCAATTTTTGCATCAACTGATTCGTTGATCCATTCTTTGATCTTGCCTTCAATCTTACCAGGAAAAACTACGGGCAGAAGAAATAGTAATAGAAAAAATCCGGCTATCGTTATTCCAATTCCTTTGAGCCATTTGAGCAGGGATTTGTTCATGTAGGTGCAGTTAGTTTTGAGTAGATTGAAGAACAGAATCCAGTGCTTGCTGATATATTGGATACCTGGTAAGATCATTGTGGCTGCCCTCTTCAATCCGAATGAATTTGTCAGCAGGTTTTAATAAGGGCTCTAATCGTACGGCATTGGAATAGGGAACAACACCATCATCGGTTCCCTGGAAAATAAGGATTGGTGCTTTCACCATAGGCAGGTAACGGTAGGTGGGGAATTCCATTTTAATCATCCTGCTTACCGGATAAATGGGCAGGTACCGTTGGAAAAGGGAGTGGATACTATAGTAGGGCGTTTCAAGAATCAGTACTTTATTCACAGCCGCTGTTGCCAGTCGTGCTGCAATTCCGGTTCCCATACTTTTACCATAAAGGACCACACTGTCAGAACCATAGCGGGCTCTTGCCAGCTTATAGGTTTGAACAGCAAACGCATGCATCCGTTCCTCTGTCAGTTCACCGGTGCTTTTTCCAAATCCCGGATAATCGGGCATCCAAACTTCGTATCCTCTGCTGGTAAATTGTTTGGCATAAGCAGCATAGTGTCGGATGTTTTTTTTATTTCCGTGGAAATATAATACGGCCCCCTTTGCCTTATAACTGCTATCAGAGGAAGGTAAAAAACGAATGATATTCAGGTTCGATGTGGCGTCAAAGGGAATATTCAATTCTTTGAAGGGCTGATCAAACTGATAGGGGCTTGATTTGGTAAGCGGCTCCGGATGAAAGAGAAAATAATCCTGCAGATAATACACTGCTATTCCAATTCCTGCGTACAGAAATACCGCCAATTTTAACCACCGCATCCATTTCATTGCGCAAAAATAAGAAAGCCGGAACGCCGTAAACAAATTAATGCTAAATTGAATGTGTAAATACTGTTATATGAAAGGCAGATGGCATTTTATTCAGTTGTTATTCCTTGTATTTTTTTCTTTTTCTGCAAGTTCTCAAACCGAATCGGAAGAAGGAAAATTGGGATTACCGGGAGATAACCTGAATCTTTTTTCGGTGATGAAAATTTTTCAGGAATCGGAAACCCTGGAAATCTTTGAGAAAAAATTAAATGAAGAGGATAACCGGATCAATAACCTCGATCTGGATGGAGATGATAAAATTGATTATATAACTGTAGTGGATGAAGTAGACGGAGATGTACATCTGATTATTCTGCGTGTTGCATTGAATGATAAAGAAAATCAGGATGTAGCTGTTTTTACTGTGGAGAAAATAAAAAATGGCGAGGTTCAGATTCAGCTCACGGGAGATGAAAATCTTTATGGGAAAGATTATATCATTGAACCGAATATGACGGAAAGCAATTCCGGTCGACCCAATCCGGGTTTTACAGGGAAAACGCAAAAAATTGATGATAAAGTAATCGTGACGAATTCGGTGCCTCGCACAGAAATCGCTACCTGGCCGGTAGTGGTGTATATGTACCAGCCCACCTATGTTGTTTGGCGTTCACCCTGGCACTGGGGTTATTATCCGGGTTGGTGGCGCCCCTGGCGCCCCTGGTACTGGCACCAGTATTATGGCTATCACTACAACTGGTATCACCATTATTATGGATTTTACCGAAGAAGTTATTACCACCATTATCCGCACTGGAATGGTTTTTATTACAGTAATCGTCGCACCGTATCCATAACAGTTACAAACAGACGCAGATCAGGATATTACAGAACTACCTATTCAAGACCTGAATTACGGAGAGATGGTATGGCGATGTACACTAAACAACATCCTGAAAGGCCGGTATTAAAACCCGGCATTAATCGCCCTGCTCCAAGACCAACACCAACAAGGCCGGGAGGTAACAACGGAGCAATTGCAAGGCCAACTCCATCAAGACCGAGCCCAACCAGGCCTGCTCCTACAAGACCAAGTCCGGAGAAACCCGTTACAAGGCCCAGTCCCCAAAGGCCGGTAACCAGACCAACTCCGCAAAAGCCACCGGTAACAAGGCCCGCAACCCGTCCTGCACCCAAGCCTGCAACCAGACCGGCCACCAGACCGGCACAAAGGCCCGCTCCAAAGCAGGGGACAGGAGGTTAAAGAATGCCTTTTATGCGGAGGTGCTGAATTAACAGGATGGTTTTACCATCCTGAATTTCACCACTATCAATCATTTGAAGAGCGTCTTCAAATGGAATTTCCAGTACTTCAATTTCTTCCTGATCTATTCCGCCACCATCAGCAATTTTCACAGCATGGTCATATGCCGCAATAAAGAAGTACAGCTTTTCCGTAACTGATCCGGGCGACATATACGCATCAAATACCCGGGTCACATCCTTGATCCGAAATCCGGTTTCTTCTTCTGTCTCCCGTTTGATGGCATCAGCCGGTTGATCCTGATCCAATAAGCCCGCACAGGCTTCTATCAGCATACCATCGGGATTGCCATTTATATAGGTGGGCATCCTGAACTGTCGGGTCAATACAATTGTCCGGCTTTCCTGATTGTATAATAAAATCACCGCACCATTCCCCCTGTCATAGGCTTCGCGATCCTGCCGCTGCCAGTTACCATTTTTTAACTGATAATCGAAATGGACTTTTCTTAAAACATACCAGTTGTCTGATAAGATTTCAATGGAATGAATCTTCACAGCAGGCGTATGATGCATGGGGTTATAATTGATTGTTTAATGGTCAAAACTCAGTACACGGGTAATTTTCCATTGATCACCGGTTTTATTCCAAACCATAATATTTTTAAATGTTCCGCAATCCATCTTTTTGTTTTCAATATGACAAAACTGATGACGGTTCACCTGAATGGCACCAAAACCCGGAACCGGAAATACTTCCATACTGCCTGCAATCAGATCACGTCGAAAACCATTGCTTGCATTATTGGTAAATAAGGTGTTGAGTTTCTCACGGGTTATTTTATAATCATCTTTACCTCCTTTATCATGATAAAATTCCAGGTCTGGTGAAAAAAAAGACATAGTTGCTTCCAGGTCGCGACGATTGAAAGCATCAAAAAAAGCACTGTCCAATTCCTGAATAGTATTGAATAATTCCTGATCTGTAACAGCGGCATTCGTTTTCAAATCCATTGCAGGCAGTGCAAAAAGACGGGCGGTAAAATCAAGCAGACTTCCGTCGCCGTAATCTCCATGTCCGGGCACCACCACTTTGATGGCTGGAAAACCGGCCTGAACCGCCCGGATGGTATTCGCCCATGCAGTAATATTGGCATCACCAACATGACCAAATCCGGCATCTATGGCTTTTGCCATACAACCTCCAAATAAGGCATTGAATTCAGGAATATAACTTACGATATTATCCTTCGTATGCGCCTCACCAAAATACTGATTGATGATTTCCTGATTGCCGAGTTTTAATACCTGTTTTTCAGCAAATCCATGTTGAGGAACCGGAAGATTCTCCTTTTTCGCTGCTTTGATAGTCAACTCCGAGGCATAAGAACGAATGCCGGCTTTGTGAAACACCGTTAATCCGGCTAAACAATCATTGTGGTAATGATTAACGATAACACCTTTGATTTTGAGCTTCCATTTTTTCTGCAGCACCCTGATTAATTCCTCACTGGCAGTATCGGATGCGGGCGTGTCAAATACATAGGCTGAATCCTTGTTGATATAGACCATTCCATTACAACCCACCTTACCCCATTCATTGGTGTTCAGGTAAGATATATGAACATACAGGGCTGGGTTGATAGGGACCAGTTCTAAACGGGCCGATTTATAAGACCTGGTTTGCGCACTGACAGAATTGCCTGCCAGCAACAATAAACAAATAAGGATCAGATTACCTGTATAGATCCATCCAGGCAAGTAGTTTTTGATTAAATAGTTCTGCTTCTTCATATGGAGGGTTATGTGCACTTTCTTCAAATAATTCAATAGTCAGATCCGGAAATTGTTTGCTGATGGCGGTCCATTGTTCACGCGGACCGGCAACAAAATCATATTTTCCCAATGCCAGCCAAACAGGCGTGTAAAAATCTTCCAGTTCCCGGGTGATTTCAATATCTCTGAATACAATTCCCCATAAATAATCAATGGCGGGCATATTCGTATGAACGCCTTCCCAAAAACTTCGCACATCCGTTTCCTGATTTCTCCAGCCTTTCGGTGCCTGTGCCAGATTATACAATACGAATGACTGATCCGGATTAGCTTCAATCAGCCCTGGTAATTCTTCCATGTTTTTTTGAAAAAGCAACATGCGTTCGGGCTCAGCCAGCGTATCAAAATGAAGATCAGCAATTGCATGGTTTTCTGTGGATAAAGACGGACTCATGGCAATCAGGATTAGTCCGTAAACCTCGTCATTGTATTTTTTTGCATATTCCAACGCCATAAATCCATGGCCGCTATGTCCGGCTACCCACCATTTTTCCAGACCAAGATGCTGCCGCAACGCTTCCATATCATCTACGATCTGCTCTAATGCATACAATTCTTCAGTACTGCGTTTATCTTCTGGCGCCAAACTAAAACCACGGTGATCCAGATAAATTAGTTGCAGGCTTTCTTTGAGTTTCGGAGAAAATAATCTGGGATAAAAAAGGGTGCTTCCAATAATTAGAACAGGAGCGCCTGTACCTTCTATCCGGTAACTAAGCTTAAAGCCATCACGTTCAATAATGCCTTCTTGGATTTTCATCTTGGATTAATCTTTCAGGGTCGGAAATATCTGTTTCTTTCAATAACCGGGCACAATATACTACAGCAACGGCGAAGACAGCCTGTAAGTGGCAGGCATTTATTCACAGGCAGCCGTAATCAGTCGCATAATTTCACCAATCTGCTGATTGGTCCAGCGGGTCACCACTACCAAATCATTTTCATAATCTACGATAATATAATTCCCGCCATATCCTGCTGCATATATTAAATGAGTGGGTGCTCCTTTCAATGAGTGATCACTGTTGTTCCACCATAGATATCCATAATCTTTATTAGGTGCAGAAGGAGCCAGTGCATCTTTTATCCAGGCCTCGGATAATAGTTGTTTATTATTCCATTTTCCTTTCCTTAGAAACAATAATCCATACCTGGCCTGATCCAGCGCATGAATAAAAATTCCACCACCAAAATGCCCCCCTCCGCTTACCGACTGCACCTGAAATCCGTCCATATTGACCCAGGAATTTTTGTATCCAAACCAACGCCAGGTGGTGGAAGCGCCGATCGGATCCTGTATTTCATCCTTCAAAACCTGTGGTAAGGGTTTTCTCCAAACCTGCAGCAATGAATAAGCCAGCAGATTTACCCTGATATCATTGTATTTGTAATGTGTGCCGGGTTCATTCAGTTTCCGGTTTCTCCAGTCATCAATTGTTCCCTCTTTAGGTGGACGATCGGCCCAGTCATATTGATTGAAAAGTTCACCCGACCAGTCCGAGCTCTGGTTTAATAAATGTTCCCAGGTAATCTTGCTGTTGTGCGGGCCGTCAAAACTGCCATCCCATACATACTGATTCACCTTATCTTTTACAGATTTTATTAATCCTTTATCGATAGCGAGTCCGGCTATGGTAGACAGGTAACTTTTTGTAACGCTAAATGTCATATCCACCCGCTCTATCTCGCCCCAGGAAGCCACAATATATCCTTTGCGGATCACAATGCCCGCCGGCTTCCCCCTTTCCTTAGTGGGACCAAGAATCTCATAACCGGGCTCCCGCTGGTAGCTTTTATACGATGCAATGCGAAGGTCTTTGTCGATTTCAATCTCTGACGCAATAGCCAGTTTTACCGCACTGTCCACTAGTGCCTGATTCATTCCTGCTGCTTTGGGTGCTTTTCTTTCCCAGTTTTTATCCGGATAATAGGGTTGCTGCGCGATGGCAGTATCAACCACGAAAACTCCCAACAATAGCAGCCAACTGAAACTTTTATAAAACGATTTCATTTCAGCAATATACAACCCTTTCGTTTTGGGCTTTAATTATTGGTAACGAAAAAAAAGTTGGGAATTTCTGTAATTATCGGTGGACCGGGGAATCTAAGAAGTTGGAAGTTGGAAGTGGGAAGTGGGAAGTTGGAAGTGGGAAATCAATACATAAACGAAAAAGATAAAAAATGAAAAAACTGGGAATGGCTTGTTTGCTGCTGCTGGCAATGTTTGCAGCGGAGGCACAGGAAAAAAAAGCGTTTAAGGTGGAAGTTAGTGGCAGGGGCCCTGCAGTAATTTTTATTCCGGGCTATAGTTGCAGCGGAGAAGTTTGGAAAGAAACCATTGCACAAATGGAGAAACACTATGAATGCCATGTGTTAACACTTGCCGGATTTGCCGGAGAACCGGCTATTGACACCCCTGTTTTAAAAACAGTAAAACAGGAAATTATAAATTATGTAAATGCAAAAAAACTCCATAAACCCAGTCTGGTTGGTCATAGTCTGGGTGCATTTATGTGCCTTTGGGTAGCAGGTACTGCACCGCAGCTTTTTGGAAAAATAATTTGTGTGGATGGGGTTCCTTTTGTCTCCTCCCTGGGTAAACCGCAGATAACGGTTGATTCAATAAAAAACAATCCGGCTTTTAATCCGGCAATGGTCATTTCCAATTTCAAAAACCTGCCCGATAGTGGTTTTGTTGATCAAACGGCAAAAGCTATGCGCTGGCAGGTACAGGATACCGCAAGAGCCCGGCAGATCGCCATCTGGCAATATAAAAGTGACCGGCTTACCCTGGCAACCACCCTGATTGAAATGTCAACTACCGATTTGCGTCAATCAATTGCCAACATAAAACAACCGGTACTGGTACTTGGGAGTATTTATGTAACAAAAGAAAACAGCGTACTTTGGCTGAATCAGCAATTTGAAAAGCTGCCGCAGGCTCAAATCAAAGTGGCAGACAGTAAACATTTTATTATGTACGATCAGCCCGATTGGTTCCTGAATGAATTAACTGCTTTCCTAAGCGAATGAATCAGAAACAAGTTTTTACCGAGCTCTACGAGTCGTATTCACCTGGCATACTAAAACTGTGCATGGGTTATACCGGTGAACGGAATCAGGCAGAAGACCTGTTGCAGGAAGTATTTCTTTCTGTCTGGAACAATATGCAAAAATTCAGACAGGACGCCGCCTGGAGTACCTGGATTTACCGGATTGCCGTAAATACCTGCCTGACCTACCTGAGAAAAAAGAAATTGAATACGATTGATCTGGATGCGGATTTTTTAGGCGCAATGCCGGAAGAAAAAAGCACAAAGGAGCAGGAAATACAGTTGTTGTACACCTGTATAAGTAAACTGGCTGAAGCGGATCGTCTGATTATTGGAATGGTGCTGGATGATAAACCCTATGATGAAATTGCTGCCATACTTGGTATGACAGTCAATAACCTGAGGGTGAAAATCCATCGGATAAAAAAACAATTAACTGAAATCTATAACAGTTATGCAAGACTTTGATTCGTTGAAAAAACTCTGGCAGCAAGAGCCGGAAAAGGTACGGCCGGTAACCAGGCCCCAACAACTGAGCAGTACTTCCAAACGAAATAAAAGAGTACTGAAAAACTCCCAGTTAATTGGTGCGCTGAGCCAGGTCTATGTAGCCGGTTTTATTAGCTGGATGATATTTTTTGGCAATTTTGGTTTCAAATTCTGGTACACTCATTTATCAATGGGCATGATTGTGTTGCTCTGTTTAATCCAGGCCGGATTCATGTTTTATACCTATAAAAAGATCAAATCAATTGATGATGGCCGTACGCCTGCTGAACATCTTCGTCAATGGGAAGACTATTATGAAATCCGTAAAAAACAACTGACTTTTCAAGGGCCGGTATTTACGGTATTGCTCAGCATTGCATTAGGTATCTACTATATTGAAATATTAAGTGGCCGCCCCTTTTTGCCTTCTCTTATCATTGTGCTGCTTACTATTGCATGGGTGCTCTTTGCCTATTTTTACCTCGGCAAAAGAAGTATCAGAAAAGAGACGCGCCGAATGCAGTCTATCATTGATGAATTGAAGCAGGTGGAACAACAATTTGAAGAAAAAGAGTGAATTGTATTAAGATAAGGTTCGATTTCTTGCAATTAGAGCTGAACCAATGATGCCGGCTTTTTCTTTTAAACGCGATATACTCATTTTGGAATCACTATTAATCAGGCTAAGCGAATATTTGTTTAAGGCAATTTTTGTAGTCAGGTAAAGGTAATCTCCAGTTGCAGTGAGAGCACCACCCAATATGACAAGTTCGGGATTATACAGATTGATTAATACGGCAATACCTCTTCCAAGATGATATCCAATTTTAGATATCAGCTCAATACATAATACATCTTCCTGTTTTGTGCCTTCAATAATATCATGGATGGTAAGACTTTCAAGTTGGGTGTTACCCTGAAGGATACTTGATACTGAACCCTCCTTTATTTTTTTATTAAACATTCGAAGCAGTGCTCTTCCGGATGCCTCGGTTTCCAGGCATCCTTTTTTTCCACATTGGCATATGATTTCATTGTCAAAAATTGGAATATGACCAAACTCTCCACTGAACCCCGACTTTCCATAATATACTTTTCCATCAATAAGTATTCCTAATCCTAAGCCATGATCTATATTTATAAACAGAACATTTTTTTCGTTTTTGACCACTCCTTTATGAAATTCTCCGAAAGCCATGGCCCGGGAATCATTCTCAAGGAATACCTTAATACCTATTTTATTCTCAATAAAAAGGGCAAGAGGTTCCTCATTGAAATGAAAAAAACTAAAGCTGTATCCATTGGTTGTGTTGATACGGCCGGTTAGATTAATGCAGATGGAGAATATATTTTTTTCTTTAACCTGCGGACCATTAAGAAAATTTTTAAGAATTTCTATCAGTCGATCGAGACTTTGACTGGTGTTTTCCAATTCAAATGGAATTTCCATCTCGGTATGTGTCAGGTTCTTTTTAAAGTCGAGTAAGCCTATATTAATATAGTTGTCCCTTACATCCATTCCAAGAAAATAGCATGCATCGCTCAATAATCCATAATGATTCGCCGGTCTTCCGGCAATGGAATCGATTTTGCCACAATCTTCAATGATGCCGTCTTCGATCAGTTCAGTTATGATACTTGTAGCTGTGGGAATGCTGATATTAAGGTTTTGGGAAATTTCAGGGATGGTGCATTCCTCCTGGGCATCCAGAAGGCTTATGACTTCTCTTTTCCGGGTAATATGCTTAAATGCGACACCAGCCTGGTCTTCATTCGTTAACAACGCTTTTAGCTTAGAAATTTTCATAATTATAGTACTACCCGTCCTTTTCAGTAAAATAAAACTGCAATTTATAAAATATTAAATGAAAATATTTAGATAATAGACATCATTTTATTGATTAATGATAAAATAATTTTTATTTATTGCCTGAATAATTAAAAAAATGAATCTAAATATCTATATTCGAAAAATAATTTATTAAAGTGGCGGTTGAATCAAAAATATTTAATTCTATCAGTAATTTCTCCAGGCTGTATAAAGAGGAGCTGCTAAATAATGTGTTGCCGTTTTGGATGCAACATAGTCGTGATAACAAATATGGTGGTTATTTTAATTGCCTTAATCGCGATGGTTCCGTATATGATACAGATAAATTCATGTGGCTTCAGGCAAGAGAAGTTTGGACATTTTCCACCATGTATGAACAGGTTGAACAGAATCAGCAATGGTTGGATATGGCACAGCAGGGAATGGAGTTTATTCTAAAACACGGCAGAGATGCACAGGGAAACTGGTTTTTTTCACTAACCCGCGAAGGCAAACCGCTCACACAACCACATAGTATTTTCAGCGATTGTTTCGCTGCCATGGCTTTAAGTGTACTGGACAAGAATATGCCCGGGAATGGTTACGATGAAATTGCTCTTCAAACTTTCGAGAACATCCTGAAACGTAGAAATAGCCCCAAAGGCAATTACAGTAAGGAATACCCCGGCACAAGACCCATAAAAGGTTTCGCACTGCCAATGATCTTATCTAATCTGGCACTCGAAATGGAACATATTCTGGGCAAAGAACGAGTTGATGCATTTATTCCCGAGGTGATTCATGAAGTAATGGAAGTGTTTTATAAGCCTGAATTGGGTCTCATTGTGGAAAATGTGGCACAGGACGGATCACTGGTGGATAGTTTTGAAGGTCGATTGCAAAATCCGGGACATGCTATCGAAGCCATGTGGTTTATAATGGATCTCGGTGTTCGTTTACAGGATAATCTCCTGATTCAAAAAGCGGTTGATATTGCCATTCGCGAAATTGAATATGGGTGGGATGAACAATATGGTGGCATATTCTATTTCTTGGATCGTAAAGGATTTCCTCCTCAGCAACTTGAATGGGATCAGAAACTATGGTGGGTTCACCTGGAAGCACTGGTTGCTATGGCTAAAGGATATGAACTTACAAATGATCTGCGTTGCTATAATTGGTTTGTAAAACTACATGAGTACACCTGGAAACATTTCAGAGATACTGAATACGGAGAGTGGTATGCCTATCTCAACAGGCAGGGAGAAGTGTTGTTGCCCTTGAAAGGCGGCAAATGGAAATGCTGTTTTCATGTGCCACGTGCCTTGCTGAATATCTGGAAAACGATGGATGCTGTATTAAAAAAAGAACGCGAACAACCAAAACACATATTTATTAACTGAAATTATGGAAAACGGAAGTAAAGCTCCAAACAAATGGAAGCAATGGAAGGCCATAGCCTTACTATTGTTTTGTTTCGCCTTTCTTACAACAACTGCATATTCGCAATCAGTTGTAAGAGGTATGGTAACGGCTCCGAATGGATCACCGGCCCCTGGTGTTACAGTTCAACAAAAAGGTGCGAAAACACAGGCTGTCAGCGATTCGGTGGGTCGATTTACAATTACAGTAACTGATCCGGCACAAGCTGTATTGGTTTTCTCTTCGGTTGGTTTTGAAACCAAAGAAATTTCTGTTGGTGGACGCAGCACTGTTAATGTGGCACTGGAAATTGTCACCAAAATGTTGGATGAAGTGGTGGCAGTGGGATATGGTACCGTTAAAAAGCGGGACGTAACCGGCGCTGTAGCATCCATCAAAGGAGAAGAACTTATGAAGACAAACCCAACCAGTATTAACCAGGCACTGCAGGGTAAAATGGCGGGTGTTATCGTAAGTCAGGCAGATGGTGCGCCGGGTGCCGGCATTAACATTCAGATCAGGGGAGCGAACTCGTTTTCTACCAGTACAGAACCCCTTTATGTAATTGACGGTGTGCCTTTCAATGTTGGTGAAGCACCGGGTACCGATTTCGCTACCAAGCAAACCAATAACCCGCTTAATCTAATTAATCCCCGCGATGTTCTTTCTATTGAAGTATTGAAAGACGCATCTGCTACTGCCATCTATGGATCACGGGGTGCAAATGGAGTTGTATTGATTACTACCAAAGGAGGAAGCAAAAACCGGACAAGAGTAGAATTCAGCTCCACTTCCACTGTTTCAAGAGCAATCCGGCAGATTAAAGTGCTTGATGCTGCTACCTATGCCGAGTACCGCAATGAAATGATCCGTAACCGTTATCTGTATGACGGTGGCGAATTTGTTGCGGATACAGCGCTTCCGTTTCCAATTCCGGGCAGATGGGCCTATTCCCGGGTTATTGATCCGGTTACAGGTTTGGAAACTATTATTGACAGCACCTATAACCCAAGTCCGCAGGATTACCGTGACGGATATATGAACAATGGAACGGATTGGCAGGATCAGATTTTTCAAACAGCACTCACGCAGGATTATAACCTGAGTATCTCCGGAGGTGATGATAAGGGTACTTATCTCCTTGCTATTGGTGCACTTGATCAACAGGGTATAATTCGCAACTCTTATTTCAAACGATACAATATCCGTTCAAACGTTGACAGAAGAATTAATAACTGGTTTAGTATCGGCAATTACCTGACCGCTTCAAAATCTGATAACAGAATGGCACGTACCAACTCCGAAACTTTTGGTATCATTCCATCTGCCCTGGCATTTACACCTACCCGAACCGTATTTGATCCGGATGAGCCATCGGGCGTTTCTGAAGATTTTTCAAACGGGTTGTCTAACCCTTACCTATATGTGCGTTCTGCGAAAAACATACTGGGGGCCATGAACCTGTATAACTCCAGTTTTGCCAAAGTTAAACTAACCGATTTCCTGACCTTTAAACAGGATCTGGGCTACGCTTACAGCTATAATCAGCGCGACATTTATTACAACCGTTTTATCAGCGGCGGTATCGCTCCGGTTAATGGGTATGGTATGCAGTCAGATAATTATTATCAAAGTGTTTTACTGCAGTCTACCCTTAGTTTTAATAAGCAGTTGTCAAAAAATCACCGGATTGACGGGGTAGCCGGTTATACCTTTGAAAATGTTACCTGGGGTGGAAAAACCATGAGTGGTTCAAATTTTCCCAATGACATTACCGAGAACAACGATATGTCAGCAGCTTTGCTTCAAAATGTAAACTCATCAAGCAAAGGCAAGAGCTCGCTGATGTCTTTCCTTGGCAGGGTTAATTATTCCCTGTTTGACCGCTACCTGATTACTGCAAACTATCGCAGAGATGGATCCAGCCGGCTATCGAAACAAGGACGTTGGGCTGATTTTTATTCTGTGGCCCTTGCCTGGAAACTTACTGAGGAAGATTTTATCAAAAACCTCGATTTCTTTGATGAGTTCAAAATAAGAGGCGGCTATGGCGAAACAGGAAATCAGGGAGTGAGCGCATATGCAACCCGTTCAAGAATGACCGCACAGAATTATCCTTACAATGGAACCCTTCAAAGTGGGTATGCGGAAGATCGCTGGGGCGGACCCGCTGCTCCCAATCTGAAATGGGAGACAACCAGGCAGTTTAACATCGGATTGGATATAGGGTTTCTTAACAACCGCGTAAATTTTGTGATTGATTATTATCATAAGAAAACATCCGACTTATTGCAATATGCATTTATTCCACTCAGTACCGGCTTCGCAAGCATTGCTACCAACTATGGTAATGTCGAAAACAAAGGGTTGGAAATCGCCGGAAGTTTTGGCATCATTCAACGACCTGGACTGACCTGGAAAGTGGACGCTAATATTTCTTTCAACAGAAATAAAATAAGCGGACTTGATGCAGATCAGTTTTCCGATGTGGTATGGGGATTGGAAAGTATGTTCCTGCGCAGAAATGGACATTCAATTGGTACCATATATGGCTATCAGGAAAATGGTTTCTATGATAATGAAGCAGAAGTTCGCGCTGATCCTGCCTATACCAACGAATCCGATGCCAAGATAAAAAGTATGGTAGGCCAGGTGAAGTACCGCGATAATAACAAAGATGGAATCATTGATGACCGTGATAAAGCCATCATCGGAAACACCAATCCGGATTTTGTGTATGGTATGACTAATACAATTACATATAAAAAATGGAGTTTCAGTTTTTTCCTTCAGGGAATTAATGGCAACGATATCCTGAATACCAATCTTCGGTCCTTTGATATGGCATCTACCACCAATATACCCCAGTTTGTATGGGATAATCGCTGGACGGCCAATAACAAGCAACGTGCGGAATTTCCCCGAGGTGATATCACATTTACCCGTAGTCTTCGTGCATCTGACCGTTTGATTGAAAACGGTTCTTACCTGCGATTACGGAATGTGTCAGTAGGTTATCGCTGGGATCGCCCCATACCTCAAATCAGTTCGCTCAATTTTACACTATCTGCAAATAATCTGATCACCTTTACCGACTACAGATGGTACGACCCGGATGTGAATGCATTCGGAAGCGATCCGGCCCGAAGAGGCGTGGATATGGCTTCTTATCCATCCGCACAAACCTTCACATTTGGTTTGCAGGTAGCGTTCTAACGCGTTCATTCAATAGTTAAAATTCGGATAATGATGAAATACTTATCAAAACTAATTTGTATACTAATCACGGCGAGCCTGGTAGTCTCCTGCAAAAAATCGCTCGATGAAAAGGCCTTTACCTTCGTGTCTGGTGAAGAGCTGGTTAAAACCGGCAACTTCAGGGAGTTGGTTGCGGGTGCATATAATACCTTGAGTTTCCCTTTCGAATGGGGTAACTATCACAATATTGTAAACTTTGATAATGATTACCAAACTGGTCCTACATGGGCATTTGGTGAACTCGGAGCAGGCAATTTTTATGAAAACGGATCAAGCCGCAGCTTTTATCAATCTTACTATCAATCTATTCACAGGGCAAATTATCATTCCAGTCTGGTAGCAAGGATGAATATTCCTGAAGATGAAAAAAACAATGCTATCGGAGAACTGAAATTTCTGAAAGCCTGGGCTTATTTTAATCTGGTTCAGTTTTATGGAGACCTGGTACTCTATAAAGTTTCAGTATCAGAAGGTGCGCCATTGTATATGCCCCGATCCTCAATAAAAGAAGTGTATGAACATATTATCGAAGAACTTAAAATTGCCGAAACTTCGATGTACTCAACCAGAGATCCTAAGTTCCAGAAAGGCCACCCTTCCAGTGGTGCGGCCAAAGCACTTCTGGCAAAAGTATATTGCACCATAGGATCAGCATCTATGCCAACCGGCAGTCAGATTTCCGTAATGGGTGGTTTAGCTTTCTATTATGATGACGAAAATAATAAAGTTCTGGTACCCTACCCATCCAAACAACTATTCAGCAAAAATCAGGTAGCAGGGTATGAATCATTTGATTCAAAGGAATACTATCGACTTGGAATGGAAAAAGCAAAAGAATTGATAGAGTTAAATGATTTCCAACTCTATAATTCACAGTCGGAGCTTTGGGCGCCGTCCAGTAAAAATGGTTCAGAATTTATTTTCACGCTGCAAACCATAGCCGGAAATGCCACACTCAGCAATTTTGTAGCCACCGATTATGCCGGTTATTATACCCCAACCGGTGAAATGGTGACGGGGTACTATGTTCAACGTGACCATTGGTATCAGCTATTTGATGATGGGGATGAGCGAATTACCTGGGGAGTTATCCACCGTGTACCCTATACCTATGATGCAGCAACAGGCACCCTTTACTACTCCTATTATCCTGCAAAGGATAGTGTAAAAGTCAGATTGGGGCTGGATGGCTATAAACCCACTGATCAGCTTCGTTACGATGCTCATTTGTATGGCTCTAAGTTGATGAAGTTTCGACAGATATCAACTGCACTCGACGGAAATCGTTCAGACTTCAACTTCCCCTTCCTTCGATATGCAGAAGTTCTCCTGCTGTATGCTGAAGCAGATAACGAAGTAAACGGACTGCCTTCTCCATACGCTATTCAACAGGTTGAAAAATTGAATACCCGAAATAAATCGGTGCTTGCATCAACACTCGGAAACAACCAGCCCTGGACAACCGAATCATTCCGTTCCTATATTCTGGAAGAACGTGCAAAAGAATTTGCTGCAGAAGGGATTCGACGGTTCGATCTGCTGCGCTGGGGTATTTACCTGCAAACAATGAACGCAATGGGGGGTACAGATGAAAATGGCGTTGTAAAACGCCGTGAGCAGCGACATCTTTTAATGCCTCTTCCTGCTGATGAAGTGAATACCAACCCCTTTATCGAGTCGAATAATCCAGGCTGGTAGTTGTTAAACCCATAATCATTAAGGAAATGAAAAAGAATTATAGTACGCATCTCTCATTATGTATGGTGCTCCTTTTTTTATTGGTTATCGCTTCCTGTAAAAAGGATGATGTAAAACCCGGCGTGCCTAAAATGATCCATATATCTACCATCAAGAAACTCGATAGTGTAATTTTTGAGGGAAATATGGGTGATTGGATTGCACTTCAGGGCACCAGTCTTTCTAACGTAAAAGAAATTAAACTGAATGATGTACTGGTTGATCTGGAAGAAATTTATGAAGAAAACGGAGTCGTGTATTTACAAATTCCGGTGAAACTGCCGGTTGAAGTTACCAATAAACTTTACCTGACCACCGGCGGAGGAGTTACCGAACTTAATTTCAACGTTAACAGCCCGGATCTTGAACTGATCAGTATGTTCAATGAGTATACGCTTCCTGGTGATACCATTCGGATTTATGGAAGATTTCTGCAACTTTATGAAGTGGATGCGACCAATTCGGTGGTTTTGTTCGGTGAGCTGGAATCGCCGGTAATTACAGCAACTGATAATTATATTACAGCAAAAGTGCCTGCCGCTGTTCAGCCAAACGTAAAAGTGACACTTAAGAATAACAAGTATAATGCTGAAGCGGTTTGTCCCGGTTATTACCAGGATAAAAATCATGTGATCACTTCTTTTGATAATGATTTTCCCTACAACAGCGGGACCGGTCAGCAGTGGGTTGGAGCAGGCCCCGAACCCAAACCAACATCTGGTAATTATATCCGGTTTGAAGTGGATCAGCAAAAATATCCCGATGGGTTGGGATGGTTTTACCTCATGGAAAACAGTTACGAGTATCAATTGGATATGATTCAGCACCCCGAAAATTATGTATTGAAATTTGAATTGAATATGGGCCTTCCAATCCGCAAAACAAATTTCTTTATCTATTACTATTGGGCTGTAGCACCCTCTCCAATCGGAGGTGATTTGTTTACCGTTCAGAACCTTGGTCGCTGGCAAACAGTTTCCATACCTCTTGAGAAAATAATTCCTATGGGAAATACAGGCACTTCAACCAGCTTTTCATTGAATTTCCGTGTTGAAAACTTCTCTCCGGTTGAACAGGTTGCTATGTATTTCGATAATTTCAGAATATATAAAAAAGGCGACTAGGGTACACCGGAATTTATATGAACAGACTATCTATTATCTAACTTAAGCTTTTTTATCATGTTTCATTTTGTGAGGTATTTTCTTGCCCTGATTACGATTATTGGTATTCCAGGCCTGGCTTTTTCAAAAGAAGTTTATATCGATAAGTTGGATCTAAACCTGATGTTACAGGATTGGGGAACGCCTTCTGTTAACAAATCGGTTATTGGCAGCCCATTGTCGGTAGGAGGTGTAAAGTTTTCCAGAGGAATTGGCACTCATTCGATAAGTCGTTTTATGTTGAAATTGGGAGGTAAAGCCAGTTTTATCAGCGGTTCTGTTGGCGCTGACGATCAGAACGATTACACAATGGATATGGTCTTTAAAATACTGGCCGATGGTGAAGTGATCTGGACCAGTAATATTATGCGGAAAGGAATGCCGGCACAACAGTTTAAGGTAGATCTTGCCGGTAAGCAACAAATAGTATTGATGGTAACGGAAGGAGGGGATGGGATCATGTATGATCATGCAGACTGGCTGGAAGTGAAAATCGAAACAACAGGAGAGGTTATTCCACTTAGCACGTATCCCGAATCTATCGCAAAGGATAAGTATATACTTACTCCAAAACCAGCAGACAAACCCCGGATTAATTCACCAAAAGCATTCGGTGTTCGCCCCTCCAACCCTTTCCTTTACAAGGTTGTTGCGACCGGCAAAAGACCAATGAAGTTTACTGCTTACCAGTTGCCCCAGGGACTGTCAATTGATGAAACAACGGGGTTGATCTCAGGAAAAATTGAAAAGGCTGGACGTTATTATATGGTTGTCAGGGCGGATAATGAAGCTGGGGGTGATTTTAGACGGGTTACCATTGAGGTTGGCGATAAAATTGCACTCACCCCTCCCATGGGTTGGAACAGCTGGAACTGCTGGGGGGTTAATGTTGATGAACAGAAAGTGAAAGACGCCACCGATTTCATGAGCCGTGAGCTCGTAAACCACGGCTGGTCTTATATCAACATTGACGATGCCTTGGAGGCGAAAACTAGAACCAGCGAAGGTGAGTTATTGGGCAATGAAAAATTTCCCGATTTTAAACGCCTCTCTGATTATGTGCATTCAAAAGGACTGAAGTTTGGCATTTATTCATCACCCGGCCCGCGAACCTGTGGCGGCTACCCCGGCAGTTATGGTTATGAAGCCATTGATGCCCGTACCTGGGCCAACTGGGGAGTGGATTATTTGAAGTATGACTATTGCCTTTATACAGAAATAGCTCCTGTACCCAATGAAAACCTCATTAAGGCACCATATATTCATATGGGTGAGGAGCTGAAAAAAGTTGATCGTGATATCGTGTATTGCGTTGGCTACGGCGCACCGAATGTGTGGTATTGGGGTCAGGAAGCAAATGGTAATCAATGGCGCACAACACGTGATATTACCGACGATTGGAATGTTGTGGTGGCAATTGGCGCGTTTCAGGATGTTTGTGCACCGGTTACAAAACCCGGCCAGTACAATGATCCGGATATGCTGGTAGTAGGTAAACTAGGCGGAGGTTGGGGCGCACAGGTTCATGAATCTAAACTGACCGCCGATGAACAATACAGTCATATGAGCTTATGGAGCTTATTGTCATCTCCTTTATTGATTGGCTGTGACATGAATGCAATGGATGAGTTCACCCTCAATCTGTTAACCAACGATGAAGTAATTGCGGTTAACCAGGATCCATTGGTAAAACCGGCGAAAAAAATTAGTACAAAAAATGGACAGGTATGGTCGAAGGAGTTGGAAGATGGGTCAATTGCAGTTGGCTTCTTTAATATCGACCCATACTTTGTCCTTTGGGATAAGTCTCGTGAAGCAGCTATCCAACAGGAGCAATATGATATTTCGGTAGATTGGAGCCAGTTGGGTATTAATGGTGAATACACTGTACGGGATCTTTGGTCGCAAAAGGAAATCGGTAAAGCCAATTATAAATACAGTGCAAAAGTTCCCTACCATGGTGTAAAACTGGTGAAACTGACGCCTGTAAAAAAATAATCCGGCACAATCATTTTTCAACACTCAACAACCCGAAATCAATGAATAGAAGAAATTTTTTAAAATACACCTCTTTGGGAACAGCTGCTATGTCAGTAGCTGCTCCCGGATTGGCTTTAGCAGGGAGCCCAAACAAATTCAGTACCACCGATATCAAACCTATTGCAGGTTCATGGTTCGAATTTCAACATTTATTGCCGGCTGAAGGAGAATATTGGGATAAAGACCTGGCGAAATTCACGGAACAACAGTGGAAGGATAAAGTAAAAGAAATCAGTGAGCTGGGTTTTGAGTACCTGGTGATTCAGGAAGTGGCGTTAGATGGGAAATCCATTTATCCGTCTAAACTTGTACCTCAATATAAGTTGGGTTGTTCTGACCCGCTGGAAGCAGTATTGGCAGCGGGTGATGAAGTGGGTATGAAGTTTTTTTTAAGTAATGATTTCTGGGACGATTGCCAGAAAGGCGAGTTTTTAATGACAGACCCTGGTATTAAAAAACTGCGCAATAAGGCCATGGAGGAAATTGTAAAAAAATATGGACATCATTCCAGTTTTTATGGCTGGTATTTTCCTAATGAGTCCTACCTGATGCCTTATTTCGATGAGAAGTTTATAAAATATGTAAATGAATGTTCTCATATAGCGCGATCACTGCAACCGGCTTCCTTTAATTTGATTGCGCCTTATAATATTAAAGCGGAGAAATCAGACAGTCATTTTGTAAAGCAGCTGGAGCGCATGAATATCGACGTTATAGCTTATCAGGATGGTGTGGGAGTAAATCATGCAAAACTGGGAGAGCCTGCGAAGCATTTCGAAAACCTGTGCAGAGCCCATCAGCAAGCCGCCCGTTCACGCATTTGGGCTGATATGGAAGTGTTTTATTTCGAAAAAGGCACAAAGGACAATTTACTGCCGGCTGATTTCGAAACACGCATCTTGCAACAGATGAAGGATCTTTCTCCTTTTGTCGATAAAATACTGATCTATCAATACCTGGGCTGCTTCAATAAGCCCGGATCTACTGCTTACGCAGGTCACCGGAACCAGGAATCAGTTCGGTTGTATAATCAATATAAATCCTGGTTAGATAAAAGGAAATAACAAAAAATGATGGCAAGTATGAATCGAGTTATATTTTCATTGTTGGCAGCAACGAGTCTGTCGATGTGCACACCTAAATCAAATGAGGTCGTAAGTAAGGGTTCAAAAACAGAGATATCGAAAAGAGAATTAGTAGACAAGATTAAAGGTGGATGGGCCGGTCAGACAATCGGAGTTACACTAGGTTGGCCTTCTGAATTTCGTTACCTCGGTACCTATATTCAGGATTATGAAACAATTAAATGGCACGACGATTATGTAAATGAAGCGATGACTACTTTCCCGGGTTTGTATGATGATGTGTATGTAGACCTCACATTTGTGGAAGTTTTTGAAAAGCTGGGAATCAATTCTCCAGTCGATTCATTTGGGCATGCGTTTGTTGGCAAGCAGTATGAGTTGTGGCATGCAAATCAGGCGGGCAGATACAATCTTCAGCAGGGTATTCCGGCCGACAGTTCCGGTCACTGGTTATATAACCCGCATGCAGACGATATCGACTTTCAGATCGAAGCAGATTTCGCAGGCCTGATGAGTCCGGGTATGCCAGGGGCTGCCACCTCAATATCTAATAAACTGGGCCGATTAGTTAATTCCGGTGATGGATTGTATGGTGGTATTTACGTGGCCAATATGTATGCGCTGGCTTTTTCAAATTCTGATATTAAAGAAATTGTAATGCAGGCGTTGAAAGCTATTCCGGAACAAAGTAAATTTTACCAGTGCATTTCCGATGTTATAAAATGGCATTCGCAGTACCCGACTGACTGGAAACAAACATGGTTTGAGGTGCAGAAAAAATGGGCAGAAGAAGACGGATGTCCCAATGGTGTTTTCCATCCGCTGAATATCGATGCCAAACTGAATGCAGCATATGTTGTAATCGGTCTCCTCTATGGAAATGGTGATTTTACACAAACCCTTGAAATTGCAACCCGGCTCGGGCAGGACTCTGATTGTAATCCGGCAACTGCGGCAGGTGTACTGGGGGTTGTAAAAGGCTATAGCAATATTCCTGAATACTGGATGAAGCCATTGCAGCGTGCCGAACAACGTAATTTTTCGTTCACTGACCTGTCGCTGGAAAAAGTGTACGCGCTGAGTTATAAACATGCATTAGAGAATATCGTTGCCAACCAGGGTGATACCACTCAGGAAACAATCCGTTTCCCTCAGCCGGAATTGATACCGGTTGCATTCGAGGAGAATTTTTCAGGCCACCATCCAAAACAATTTATTCCATTGGGAAAATCATTTACGGATGAGTTCAGATTTGAGATGGAGGGAATTGGTTTTGTAATCAGAGGGCATGCTGCGAAAAAAAATGCTGATGCACCAGAACATATTCTGAAGGCAGTATTGTATATAGATGACAAAGAAGTTGAAACCGCTAATTTTCCCGTAAACCCTATCTATAGCCGAACTGAGTTGTTTTGGCAATATAAAATGCCGCCAGGGAATCACAGGATTCGTATCAAAGTAATCAATCCGCATCCTTCTTACGAATTCAGAACGGTTGACTTGCTTGTTTATGCCGAGAAGAAAAACATAGGCAAAAGAAACTAAACTGCTGGCGACACCAGTTACCTTGAAAGTTATGAGAGTATTTATAGGCTGTTTGCTGCTACTGGTTTGCAGCAGGTGTTCGATGGCTCAATTACCATTGAAGCTTCCTGATCTTCTGTCTGACCATGCGGTACTTCAAAAAGACACCCTGGTTAATTTATGGGGTAAGGGGCCTGGTTCTTTTGAGCTGAATATTGTAGGATCGTGGCAATCAGCTGATACGATTCGTGTGCAAATTGGCCCGGAATGCACCTGGTCTGCAGCCATCAGAACTCCATCCGAAAAAGGACCTTACACCATTAGCTTTATCTGTGGTAATGAAATAAAAACCATTACAGATATTGTAATGGGAGATGTTTGGCTTTGTGCCGGCCAATCAAATATGGAATACAGTTTTGGCTGGGGCATCGATAAAAACGACAGCACGTATCGTGTTGAACCAACTGATGCACTCCGTTTTTTTGTAGTGGAAAAAAACTATGACAACCTGCCGGTAAGTGAATGCAAAGGACGATGGGTAATATGCGATTCTGCAAGTGCTGCTGAGTTTAGTACAGTAGGGTACTTTTTTGGCAGAAACATCAATAAGTACACAAAAACACCGGTTGGGCTGATCGGCGCTTACTGGGGCGGAACTAATATTCAAACATGGATGCCCAGGGAGCTTTTTTCGGAAAATGAGCTTGGTAATTCCGTTCAATACATTGAACCGTATGGTTGGGCGCCTAAAGGTGTTTCTTCACTATACAATGCCATGATTTATCCGCTGACAAATTATCGGATAAAAGGTTGTATCTGGTACCAGGGCGAAGCCAATGTGGACTGGGACTGGAACCGTTATGGCAATTTACTACAGGCGATGGTTCATTCCTGGAGAAGTCAGTTTGGAACAGCCTTTTATTTCGGTGCAGTTGAAATAGCTCCCTGGAATGGATATGGCGCAGTACGTGGTGCAGCCTTGCGGGAACAGATTCAGCAGGCGGCAAATTCAATTCCGTCGTTTACCTCAATTAGTATAGCAGATCTGGTACCTGATACCAGTAATATTCATCCGGAGAAAAAGCGGGAAGTGGGCTTGCGTTTATCAGAGCGCATATTGTTTGATGTATACAAATACGGAGATGCAAATTCTACACCTCCGGAAATCACAAAAGTTACTTTCAATGGTAAAGCAGCTTTGGCTGAGTATAGGGCAACAGGATTATTACGCGTGAGGGGAGCCTCTGTCAGTGGCTTTCAATTGGCCGGGTCAGACGGGCATTTTTATACCGCGAAAGCAAGGTTGACGAAGGGCAATAAAATCGAAATTATTTCAGACCGGGTATCCATACCAACCGCTTTGCGGTATTGTTTTGAAAACACCTCTGTTCCAAATCTGTTTGATGGAACTGCCCTTCCACTAAAACAATTTAGAACAGATACTTATCTGATTCATTAAGCATGAGAAAATTAATAGTTGGTATTACAGTGCTAATGTTGCACCTGGGTTGTGCACAGCGCGAAGTTGCATCTTCCAGGCCGGTACTATCAAACGTCCCAAAGTCTGACGGTACATTCATACAAAGCTACCTTGTAAGAAATTGGACGGATGAAAGATGGCAGCAGGAATTTACTGCACTGAAAGAAGCCGGTATGCAATACCTGATCCTGGGTTCAACGCTTAATACCGATAAGAATGGGAAGATGTATGCTATATTCCCTTCCCAATTACCCGGTGTTGTAAACCGTTATGGAAACGATATCGTGGAGGATTGTTTGCGGAATGCCAAAGCTGCGGGATTTAAGGTTTTTCTGGGCTTGAATTTTGACGAGAAATGGTGGAGTACAAGTATTGCTTCACCCTGGATTATTGAACAGATGAAAGTTGGAAACCAACTGGCCAAAGAATTAATAGATCGATATAAAAGCAGGTACGGTACTACCATGTATGGCTGGTATTGGGTTTGGGAAATGGATAATATTAAGGCCACTACACCGCTCGCCCATGCCCAATTTGCGGCCGCTATGAATGTAAATCTCGATTACCTGAACAGTGTTTCGCCTGATATGCCGTTTATGCTTTGTCCGTTTTTCAATTACCGCCTGGGTAGTTCCCGGGAAACCGTAGCAATGTGGAAAAATGTTTTCAGCGAAGCCAATTTTAAGAAGGGAGATATCTTTGCGCCACAGGATTGTATTGGCGCAGGCGGCTTGGAAATGCATGTACTGGACGAATGGTTTGCAGGACTTAAGACAGCAGTTGATACAAAGCCGGGTTTGGAATTTTGGGTTGATACGGAAACCTTTGATCAACGATTCTGGACCAGTGCCACACTCGATCGCTTTGTGAAACAAATGGAAGTGGTTGCTCCTTATGTATCCAATTACGTCACTTTTGCCTATAGTCACTATTATAGTCCCTGGCACGATAATCCTCAGTTCCACAAAGATTATTTGCACTATCTCCGAAAGGGAAGTCTGCCTGATACGGAAGTGGTGGGAGGTGTAGAGCATGCGATGGTTAATCTTCAAAATGACCGCTCATATGAACTCTCCTGGTCTGTAAAATCTTCATCCGAAAAAAATGTTGCAGGTTATTTTATTTATTTGAACGATTCACTTTTTGCGGACTGTCAGTACAAACCCGGAAAAAATATTTCTACAAACATTCGGATACTAGCACAATACCTGAAAACGAACAATGAAATTTTGATTCAGCCTTATTCTGCTTCCGGAAAGTTTGGCGTTGGAATAAGACAACGATTCTAAAAATACCCGTTTTAAAATATATAAGCTATGAAGAGCAGAGCCCGGTTTTTTTTCCTGTTATTGGCAAATGTATTATGGATCAGCGCAGCACTGGCGCAAAGCCGGCTTATCACCGGTGTTGTTAAACAACAGAACTCAAAAAAGGGAATAGCTGATGTGTTAGTTACCGATGGTTTTACCGTTGTTAAAACAAACGCTAAAGGAAGCTACTCTTTCTACAGCCATCCCGACGCAGACTTTATCTACATTACCATCCCGGCCGGTTATCAGATTCCAGCTGAGCGCTTTTTGCCACGGTTTTATCAAAAGCTGGAATCGACAAAAAACAAATACAATTTTGAATTGCTGAAAGAAGCAACGGACGATTCGCATCATATTTTGATAGTAGGAGCAGATCCGCAGCCGGCTAATACAGAAGCTGCTGAAAAATGGTCGAAATTTTCAAATGATCATTTTAAAACAGTGTTGCAGGAATATGGTTCATTGCCGAAGCTTGGTATTTTATGTGGCGATCTTGTAGGAGATAATCTCTCTCTCTTTAATAACCACAAAAAATCAGTGGAGCAAATGGGTTTTCCTGTGTTCCAGGTGCTGGGAAATCATGATGTAGACTATGATGCCCGGACAGATGAAGGTTCTCAGAAAACCTACAGAGAATTCTTTGGTCCCGAATATTATTCATTTAATAAAGGGAAAATTCACTATGTGGTACTGGATGATGTATTTCATCAGGGTTCGCATTCCCGTTATATGGGGTATATAACAGAACGTCAATTGAAATGGCTGGAGAATGATCTTCGTTTTGTGCCAGAAGGGACCACGGTCATTGTTTCTGTTCATATTTCTTTAGAATATGATTTGCAAAAGCCGGCTGGTTCTGAGTCAGCCTCTCTGCCCAACGACAGTCCGGTTACCAATGCCGAACATCTCTATAAATTGCTTGAGCCCTATAAGGTCCATGTAATGTCTGGGCATACTCATTGGAACCAGCGTTTCGAACACAATAAAGTATTTCATCATATCCAAGGAGCTATTTGTGGTGCCTGGTGGGGTGGAGAAACTTCTTTTGACGGAGCTCCTTTGGGATATTCTGTTTATGAAATCAAAAATGATAGCATTTCCTGGTATTTTCAGAGTGCAGGTATGGATAAGAACCACCAGATGCAGCTTAGTTATGAAGATTCTACCGAATCGGTAATCGCTAATGTCTGGAATTGGGATGCTAAATGGAAGGTAGAGTTGATTGCTGATGGAAAGGAAATGGGAAGTATGACCCGTTTTATTGGCTATTCTCCCGTTATGGCAGCCTATTATCAATCCTTGCCTCCCGGACAACCCTGGATGAAACCTGTACTAACAGCACATTTATTCAAAACGAAAATTGACAAAAGTGTACGGAAAGTGATGGTGCGGGTTACTGACCGGTTTGGTAAAGTGTATCAGGAAACGCTAAAGCTTCATTAACTTATATGGCAACAAGTTCAAGGCGACGATTTTTAAGCGAGATGGGAAGAGTCGGTGCTACAATGATGACTGCCCCCTGTCTCCTCCAATCCGAAGCACACAATGCACCGGTGTTTACAGCTGCGGTAGAAAACGGAATTTTACCTATCACGGGAACCTTTCTGGATGAAATTTCACATGATATTCCACACCAGAATTGGGGACGGAAGGAATGGGAAAATGATTTTAGAAATATGAAGCGTATTGGAATCGATTCTGTGTTCCTGATCAGAAGTGGCTACCGAAAATTTATTACCTATCCATCAAAATACCTTATTGGTAAGGGATGTTACAAGCCTCACACTGACTTGTTGGAACTGTTTCTTGAGTTGGCTGATAAGTACAGAATGAAATTCTATTTCGGTTTATATGACTCTGGTAAATATTGGGACACAGGTGATCTGAGTGTTGAAATCGAATCGAATAAATATGTGATTGATGAAGTGTGGCGGGATTACGGTTCCCGGCACAAAAGCTTTCAGGGCTGGTATATAAGTGGTGAAATCAGTCGCAAAACAAAAGGTGCAATTGATGCTTTTCATGCTATGGGAAAACAATGCAAAGATGTTTCAGGAAATCTGCCTACCCTTATTTCGCCCTGGATCGATGGTAAAAAAGCAGTTGAATCGGCCTCGGGGCAGTTAACCAAAGCTAAAGCAGTGTCTGTAAAGGAACATGAGCAGGAATGGAATGAAATTTTTGATGGCATAAAAGATGTGGTAGACGCCTGTGCATTTCAGGATGGCCATATTGATTACGACGAACTGGATGCATTCTTTAGCGTCAACAAAAAACTGGCAGATAAATACGGATTAAAGTGCTGGACCAATGCTGAAACCTTCGACCGCGACATGCCCATCAAATTTTTACCGATTAAATTTGAAAAGCTTCTCATGAAGCTGGAGGCGGCAGCGAGAGCTGGATTCGATAAGGCTATCACTTTTGAGTTTTCGCATTTTATGAGTCCGCAATCTTCTTATTTGCATGCCGGAAATCTATTCAATCGTTATAAAGAATATTTGAATCTATAAGTATGAAGGGAAAAAATATCGGATATGTAATTTTTTTGACCATAGTTGCCGCACTTGGTGGGTTTCTTTTTGGATACGACACGGCTGTTATTTCCGGAACCATTGAGCAGGTCACGCTGCAGTATCAGCTTAATTCGCTGCAGCAGGGATGGTATGTTGGTTGCGCATTGGTAGGCTCGATGGCAGGCGTTTTGATGGCGGGCTATTGTGGCGAACGATTCGGACGAAAAATATCGCTGTTTTTTTCAGGTACCTTATTTCTGTTATCTGGAATTGGCTGTGCTGTCGCGCATAATATAGATGCATTGGTGATATACAGAATTATCGGCGGAGTAGCGATTGGAATGGTCTCCATTATTTCACCTATGTATATTTCAGAGATTGCAATTGCGCAGTATCGCGGACGTTTGGTGGCAATGTATCAGTTGGCGATTACCGCCGGTTTTTTGGGTGCTTACCTTGTGAATTATCAGCTCTTGCAGTATTCTGTCTCGGGAGTTGCCTTTGAAAATCCCACTATGCAAACGGTTTTTGTAAAAGAGGTTTGGAGGGCAATGTTGGGTATGGAAGCACTACCTGCATTTTTGTTTCTACTAATCCTATTCTTTATTCCGGAAAGCCCCCGCTGGCTGATGCTGAAAAATGGATATGATAAAGCGATTACCATTCTTTCTAAAATCAATGGAAGCCGCGAGATAGCTGAAGCGGAGGCTGGTTCCATCCGCTCGAAAATGGGTGAGGAGGATAGGAATGCAAGATATAGCCTGCTGTTAAAGCCGAAATATTTTAAGGTATTGCTGATTGGTGTGGCCATTGCCATTTTAGGACAGTTTATGGGGGTGAATGCAGTTCTTTATTATGGTCCCACTATTTTTAAGAACAGTGGATTGTCAGAAGGTGACTCGTTGTTTTACCAGGTATTGGTAGGCATTGTAAATATGCTTACTACTGTGCTTGCGATATTCATAATTGATCGGGTTGGTCGAAAAAAACTGGTATACTGGGGTGTTTCGGGAATGATTCTTTGTCTGGTATTGATCGGTTTGTATTTCTGGCGTGGCCAGTTATGGGCCTGGCCGAATGAAGTGTTGCTGTTTCTGTTTCTTTCCTATGTTTTTTGTTGCGCGGTGTCAGTATCTGCAGTAGTGTTCGTGCTGTTATCTGAACTGTACCCCAACGCCATCCGGGCGATGGCAATGTCTATTGCAGGTTTTTCACTTTGGGTCGGTACCTATCTGATCGGACAACTTACTCCCTGGATGTTGGAAGAACTTACACCCCATGGTACTTTCTGGCTGTTTGCGTTGATGTGTTTGCCTTATATGTATATTGTTTGGAAGCATATTCCCGAAACAGCTGGTAAGTCATTGGAAGAAATAGAAGCGATGTGGTGAGTTGTAAAAGCAAAAACTTTTAATACTTGAGAATATCCCGAACAAATGCATGGTATTCAGAATAGGAGGGCAGGTTATTATGACCCCCTTCCGGGATTCGGATCAGCGTTATTTTGGAGGGATTGATTCGCTGCAGTTTTTCACTATGTCGGATAGGGATTAGCCAGTCCTTAGTACCATGGATGATATAGGTATGGCAGTTCACATGCCGAATCCATTTGTCTGTTCGCAGATGGTATCTTAACACCAGCGAAACAGGCAGTATGGGAAGAAATCGCTCCACCACTTTTTTGAAGCTGTAATAAGGTGCGTCCAGTATCAGGTAACGCGGACGGTTATCCGAAGCTAATTTTGTTGCAAAACCGCTGCCGATGCTCCGGCCATAAACGATCATATGATGTTCCGGATACTGACTGGTTAATTCTTTATAAACAAACTGGATATCTGCCAGCAATTGTTTTTCGCTTCGCTTACCTGTGCTCTTCCCGAAGCCCCGATAATCAATCAGTACAACATCGTAATTATACCGATAAAAATCCCGCGCATATTTAGCCCAGCCCTTGATACTTCTGCTGTTCCCATGGAGGTATAAAACCAGTCCGTTTGGCTGATCCCGGTAAAAATGTAAACCATTGATACTGACCCCCGGCTCCGGATGAAAAAACAATTCCCGAAACGGACTATCGTATTTGAATTCAAAATCCGCCGCCAGCTTCTCCGGTTTAAAGATGAATTTCTCCTGCAGAAAATAGCCCAGGATGCTGAGGAGAAGGAGAGATGCGAGGAGGTAAGGGAGAATTGTCAATGGTGAATGGTCAATGAGGTGAATAAGTGAATGGGGTGTATGGAGTGAATAAGGTGAATAAGGTGAATAGTTTTATTGTTAGTTGCTTTTATCGGGATTCATTGAAACAATAATTTCCTCCAGTCTCCGGAGCCCTACTTTTTACTTATTACTTTTAACTTTTAACTTTCCTCCTCATGATACACCCTCTTGAGTCGTATGCTCGTAACAGGTGCCACAATCAGCGGAAACTTCTCCACCACCACATTGGAGGGATCGAGTCCAAATCCCCGTTCTTCTGAAAGACTGGTTTCTTTCAGCCAGAAATAAATTTTCATGATAATCCGCTCCAGGAAAGGCAGTTCATTATCCTGACTCAGGTATTTTTCCATCACAATAAACTGGAAATCGCCCACCACATTATTACGCTCCAGACTTTCGTACCGGCTGTAAATATTTACTTCTTTATTGTTCACCAGTTCTTCTACTACTTTTCTGAACAGCAGGTTGATCTTGGGTTCCATCCGGAAACCTAATCTGAACTCCACCCGTATGATATCATTTGGAATGATGTGATCCACCACATATTCGCAGGTATACGGATCATCCAGGGTATCTACATGCACAAACCAGTAGATATCCGCCCGCTTCGGCTTTTTATTCAGAATGGAGTAAATTATCTTATGCTCAATCTCTTTAGGATTATTCGCACTGGTCATATAAACCAGGTGGGTAGCATGTTTGGGTACCGTTTTATCATTACTCAGTTCCTGGATCATGGGTACATAATGTTCCAGTCGCACAAATTCCACATAGCGGTTTTTAATCTTCCTGCTTCGGTAAGAAACATACATGATAATGAACATGCCCAACCCTATGATCAGGGTTATATATCCGCCATGGGTGAATTTTTCCAATAACGCCGCAAGGAAGGTGATTTCGATTATAAGAAAGCTGATTAAAAAGAGATAGATCAATACCGATGGAATGCGTTTCGCCACCATATAGTTTGAAAACAGTATGGTGGTGGTAATCAGTGTTACAATAATCGCCAAACCGTAAGCAGCTTCCATTCTGGAGGATTCCCTGAAATAAAGTACAATCCCCACACAGCCAACAAACATCATAGTATTGATACCGGGAATAAACAACTGCCCTTTCTCTTCCGACGGATACCTTATTTTTAATCTGGGCCAGAGGTTCAGTCGCATAGCCTCACTGATCAGGGTGTAGGCACCTGAAATCATAGCCTGACTGGCGATGATGGCCGCCGTGGTGGCGATGATCACACCGGGAATAATAAACCATTGTGGCATCAGGTCATAAAAGGCATTGATGCCCAGTTCCGCTTTAACACCCGGCGTAACGGTAATGCCTGTGCGATTAGCCAGCAGAAAAGCACCCTGACCAAAATAGTTCAACAGCAGGCATAGTTTTACATAGATCCAGGAGGTCCGGATATTATCACGGCCGCAGTGACCGAGATCGCTGTACAATGCTTCTGCCCCGGTTGTACAGAGAAAAACCGCTCCCAGCAACCAGATCGCATTGGGGTAGGTGGCCAGAAAATTCACTGCATAATATGGATTGACCGCTTTTAGTATGGTAATATCATCCGTGATATGCATCAGTCCGAGTATCCCCAACATAGAGAACCAGATCAGCATAATGGGACCAAAAAGCTTCCCAATGGATGCGGTCCCAAACTGCTGCATAAAGAAAAAGGCCGAAATAATGGCCAGTACAATATATACAATGGTGGATGTCTGTAATTCATGGAAAACCGGTAATTCGCGCAGGCCCTCAATGGAGGAAGTGATGGTCATGGGGGGAGTGATAATTCCATCGGCCATCAGGGAGGCACCGCCAATCATAGCCGGCAATACCAGCCATTTTTTTCGCCTGCGTACAAGGGCATAGAGGGCAAAGGTTCCACCTTCTCCCCGGTTGTCGGCCCGCAACACCAGCCATACATATTTTACCGTGGTAACCAGGGTGAGGGTCCAGATGATACAGGATAAGGAGCCCAGAATCAGGTCATCGGTAATTTCCCGTCCGGATATGATCGCATTAAATACGTAAAGAGGAGAAGTTCCGATGTCACCGTAAATAATTCCTAAGGCGATTAGCAGGCCTCCAAGGGAGACTTTGTCTAAATTTTTTCCCACAGTTGCACAATTGCGCCGGGGTTATTACCCCAACTGGTATTCAGAATAAGCCGGGTTTTATTCCGGCCGTCTTGCAAAGGTATAGTTAAAATATTCATACCTTATGTTTATGTTGTGAACATAAACAACCGACTGATGTGTAAAATTGTCTCCTAATTATATGCATTGGATATTACCTTTAACTAAAGCGTACGAAATGAAACTCAAGCTTGTTATTGTCGGCTTTTTTTTGTTTGCCTTCCTAGGAGTAAACGCCCAGGCCCCGCGGATAGTATATACCGAACCGGAAAAGGAGGATACCCGCCGCACCTCCTTTGAGATCCTGGGAAAGATTGATGGCGATGTGCTGATCTATAAGAATAACCGTTCAGAACATGCGATTTCCATCTATGATGATGAGATGAAACTGAAGCAGCAGCTTACCATGGATTTTATGCCGGATCGCATCATCAATGTGGATTATATTACGTATCCGGATAAGGTTCTGTTCTTTTACCAGTACCAGAAAAAGCGGATAGTTTATTGTGATTATGTGGCTATTGGGGCAAACGGAAAGCCGATGGCCAACCCCATCACCCTGGATACCACGGAAATCGGCTATTCTTCCAGTAATAAGATTTATACAGTCGTAAACAGTGATGATAAACAGAAACTGATGCTGTTTAAAGTAAACAGCAGCAATCCCCGCCGGTTTTTCATCACCTCCTTCCTGTATGATGCCGATCTGAAACTGATCACCCGTAATTTCAGTGAAGTGGCCATGGATGAGAAAGGGGATTATTTTTCCGATTTTCATCTCAGTAATGCCGGAGAACTGGTGGTGGCGAAATTTATCCGGGCAGGCAATAATTCCGATTTTATTTCCGGGGTTTCCATGCTGGTCAAACACCCCGATTCCCTGGGGTTCAGTATCCGCAATGTGGAAATCGGTAAAATGATTCTGGATAATCTCCTGCTGAAAATCGATAATAACAATAACCGGATCCTGATGGCTTCCTTTTTCTCCCGGCAGAAACGAGGTAATATGGAAGGGTTGTATCTGGTAAACTGGGATAAGGGGGCCAATACCAAAGTGATGGATACGGCCATGGTGTTTAATGATGAGCTGCGGGTAATGGCCAAGGGGACCGATGCCAATAAAAAATCGGCCTTCAATGATTTCTTCATTAAGAATATTTTCACCCGGAAGGATGGCGGATTCGTAATTGTGAGTGAATCGCTTTATACGACATCGCGCAACAATAGCTTTAACCGCTGGGATTATATGGGCTTTGGCAATCCCTGGATGAGCCCGATGAATTACGGGTACTGGTCGCCGATATACTCACCTTATGGCATGCCCTGGAACCGCTATGGCTGGAACAACAACATGCAGAACCGTTACTTTGCCGAAAATGTTTTGGTGCTGTCTTTTGGTCCGCAGGATAACCTGGAATGGAGCAATGTGATCACCAAAAACCAGTTTGATGATGAAAGCGATAACCTGATTTCTTACGGAAATATGAATACGGGTGGGGAAGTACACTTTCTTTTTAATACTTTCGAAAGGCGGACATTCGTTTTAACTGACCAAAGCCTTGACCCGGCGGGTAAAATAACACGGTATCCGACTTTGAAAAACCTGGATAAGGGGTACGATTTCATGCCAAGATTCGCGAAGCAGGTAAGTGCTAGGCAGATCATCATACCCTGTTTGTACAGGAATTACCTGTGCTTCGCCAGGGTTGACTTTTAATAAACCATGCCATAGTGATAGGAGTTTTCCGGCAAAAGAATCCAGGGAATGCATTCGTTTTGCTGATTTATGCCCTGATTCTAAAATTTCCCATATTCCTGCATTCCGCCGCACCATTGCGGCAGGAGGATGATAATTATCTCTATCGGTTATTACTGAATACCCTTGCACCTGTTTTTGGGAAGCAAGGGTATTTTTATGCTTTGCTGGCTTTTTTGCTGCTTTATTTGCAGGCGAGTCTGCTGAATCGCATCGCTAATAATGTAAAACTGCTGCCCAAACCCAATTACCTCTTCGGGATGTCCTTTCTGCTGGTAAGCTCTCTGCTGCCTGAATGGAACCAGTTTTCCAGCACCCTGCTGGTTAATTTTTGCCTGATCTGGATCTGGTATGGAATGGTCAGGTGGTATAATAATACCCGGGCCATGGGTGCCATCTTTAATACCTGCCTGCTGGTGGGCGTATTACCCCTCCTGTATACCCCTTCCATTGGTTTTGTAGTGATGGTGGTGTTGGGGATTATTATAACCCGGCCATTGCGGATCGGTGAGTTTGTAGTGGCCCTGATCGGGTTTCTGGCACCTTTTTATTTTTTAATGGTGGTGATGTACCTGACGGATAACTGGAAACCGGAGGAATTACTGCCTTCCATACAGTTTCATCTGCCCAAACTGCCGGCTTCTTTATGGACAACCGGCGGAATGTTGTTATTGGTAGTGCCTTTTCTTTTTGGTGCCTACTATGTGCAGGATAACCTGAATAAAATGCTGATTCAGGTGCGGAAAATCTGGAGTTTGCTGTTGGTGATTATGCTGGTCGGACTCATCGTTATACTGGTTAATCCGGGTGAAAATTACCAGCACTGGATGCTGAGTGTGATCCCGATTGCGTGTTTCCATGCCGCTGCTTTTTATTATCCTGACCGAAAATTGTTTCCACTGATTTTACACTGGATACTCTTTGCCTTTGTTGTGGCGGCGAATTATCTTAGTTTTGCGCTTTAAATCCACGTACATGAAGTTTGGTGTAGTCGTTTTCCCCGGTTCCAATTGCGATCGCGATATGCAGGATGCCCTGCAAAATGACCTCGGACAGGAAGTTGTTATGCTCTGGCATAAAGACCGTGATTTGTCGGCCTTTTCAACCGAAGATTGCATTGTACTGCCGGGTGGATTTTCCTATGGCGATTACCTGCGTTGTGGTGCGGTTGCCCGCTTTAGCCCGATGATGCAAAGTGTGATTGAGTTTGCCAACCGGGGTGGAAAAGTACTGGGGGTTTGTAATGGCTTCCAGATTCTTTGCGAGGCGCACCTGTTACCGGGCGTGCTATTGCGCAATGCCAATCAGCAGTTTATCTGTAAAAATGTATATATAAAAGGCGCGGGTTCCGACAATGCCCTAAAAATTCCGATTGCGCATGGTGAGGGTCGTTATTTTGCCGATGAAGCAACCCTTGATCAGCTGGAAGCGAATGCCCAGGTGATTTACCGGTATTGCGATGCGGGTGGTGAGCTGACGGCTGCTGCCAATCCAAATGGAGCGCTGCGGAATATTGCCGGCATCCGGAATAAGGCGGGTAATGTCTTCGGCATGATGCCCCATCCCGAACGCGCCACCTCCCTGGCCCTCGGCAACACCGATGGCCGCCTCGTGATCGAATCTCTTTTAAGTGTCAGACAGGTGTTGGTATAGGTGTCAGACACCAGTGAGACAGGTGTCAGATATATGTTAGAACAGGTGTCTGACACATGTTCTGACATATATCTGACACCTCTCTAACACTGTTCTAACATATATCTGACGTTTTTGGCTTCTTGTGTGACTTGGTTAACATAACATTTGAAATTTTTCATTCAATTTTGTACCATGAAAAAAATGTTACTCTCCTTGTTGGTTATGGTGCTGGCTACAGCCACCTTCGCACAAAGTGATAAACAGGTACGCTGGACCTTCGAATCCAAAAAGATTTCAGAGAATACCTACGAAGTACGTATCACCGCTGATATAGGCGGTAATTTTCATATGTATGCACAGGACGGCGGCGATGGCCCCGTATCCACCACCTTCGATTTTACCAAAAACCCCCTCATCAGCTTCGATGGCAAAGTGAAGGAACTCGGTAAAATGAAAAAAATCTACGAAGAAGCCTTCGGCTCCGAAGTTCGGTACTACGAGAAAAAAGTGGATTTTGTACAGGTCGTGAAAGTGAAAGGCAAAGCAAAACCTACCCTCGCCGGAAAAGTAGAGTTCATGGTTTGCAACGATAAAGAATGCCTGCCTCCTTCCACCGTCAATTTTAAAGTAGCATTAGGTGGTTAATTCCCACCAAAAACAATAGTCTGAACGAGTTCTTCCTGAACTCGTTTCTTTTTTAACCCATAAACCCTGGTCGGTTATGTTCAATCGTTTTTGCCTGTTGCTCAGTACCCTTCTGTTGCAGTTCACTCTGTTTGCACAGGAAAGCCAATCCCCGGTAAAATGGACCTTCAGCAGCGTTAGCTCCACCAGCGGCTCCGAATTAATCCTCAAAGCCACCATCGCCCCCGGCTGGAAACTCTATTCCATCACCGCCACCGACGATCAACCCAATACCCGTATCGTGGCCGATTCTGCCTGGCTCTCCAAAATGGGCCAGCCCATCGAAATCGGAACCCTCCAAAACCAACCTGAACCCCTGTTCGAAAACGCCCGAATCCCCTATTTCGAAAAAGAACTGGAAATAAAAATCCCCTTGGCCAGGCTCGATGGCATCCAGCTCATCAAAGGATCCATCCAGTTCATGGCTTTAAAAGGGGAAGAAATCATTGGACCCGAAGAAGTCCCCTTTCGGTTCGAAGTGCAGTCCAATGGACAATTGGCCCTGTCCACACTCAAAACCACCGAATCAACCCAAAACCAGATCAAACGATCCGCTATCCAGCTGGACCAGCCCGCCGCCGATTGCGGAGGCTCCGGTGTGGCTACCGCCAGCGAAAGCGGACTCCTCAATATCTTTATCCTCGGTTTTCTAGGGGGATTAATCGCCCTCTTTACCCCCTGTGTTTTCCCTATGATCCCTTTAACCGTATCCTTTTTCACCAAAAAATCACAGGATCGCAAAAAAGGTGTCGGCAACGCCCTGCTCTACGGTTTTTTTATCTTCCTGATTTATATCCTGCTTTCCATTCCCTTCCATTTTCTGGACAGCATCAATCCCGAAATCCTAAACAATATTTCCACCAACGTTTGGCTCAACCTGCTCTTCTTTGTGATTTTCGTGGTATTCGCCCTGTCCTTTTTCGGACTCTTTGAAATCACCCTGCCCAGCAGTTTGTCCAATACCATCGATTCCAAATCCGGAGTAGGCGGCGGTATCGGCATATTTTTCATGGCATTGACCCTGGCCCTGGTTTCATTCAGTTGCACCGGACCAATCCTCGGATCGCTTCTCGCAGGTTCCCTGTCCACCAACGGAGGTGCCATGCAGCTTACAGTTGGTATGGGCGGATTTGGTCTCGCACTCGCATTGCCCTTCGCGCTGTTCGCCCTCTTCCCGAACTGGCTGAACGCTATCCCTAAATCAGGGGGATGGCTTACCACGGTTAAAATCGTACTGGGTTTTGTGGAGCTGGCCCTCGCCATCAAATTCCTGAGCAATGCAGATCTCGTTATGCATTGGGGAATCCTGAAAAGAGAAGTCTTCTTTGGGATCTGGATCATCATCGGCGTACTCACCACCCTCTACCTCTTTGGCCTGCTGCGATTTTCGCATGAAGGTCCCGTTAAGAAACTAGGTACCACCAGAAAAGTCTTCGGTTTTCTGTTTGCTGTGTTTACCCTTTACCTGGTACCCGGACTCACCAACACCCCTTATGCCAACCTGAAACTGTTAAGCGGATTTCCACCTCCACTTACCTACAGCGTTTATAAACACGAAGAAACCATTATCGTAAACGATTATGAAAAAGCCCTGGCTTTATCCAAACAATTAAATAAACCCCTCCTGATCGATTTTACCGGATGGGCCTGTGTCAATTGCCGACGTATGGAAGAAAATGTTTGGCCCGATGCCGATGTAAAAGCACTGATGGAAAAATACATCCTGGTATCGCTTTATGTGGATGACAGAAAAGCATTGCCGGACGCCGAACAGTTCATCTACACAACCGACAAAGGCGTAAAGAAAGAAATCAAAACCATCGGCGATAAATTCGTCACCTTCCAGACAGAGAATTTTAAGAATGCCTCCCAACCCTGGTACGTGGTGCTTTCTCCGGATGAAAAACTGATGAGTCAGCCGGTGGGTTATACCCCCGATTCAAAAGAATATGCCAACTGGCTGCAATGCGGATTGGACGCCTTCAGCAAACAATAAAAACTTAAAAGGCCGCCTCCTGTGAGACGGCCTTTTTTCTTACTGCAAAGAGCCTAACCTATAGTTAATAACCAACTGAATGCTAAAAATTCGGATCGCTCGGTGTATTCGGATTATTATCTCTTTCTCTGAACGGGTAAGGGAAGAAATTCCTTTTCTTTTCTACGTTTGGTTCATTGGAACGATTGAAGCGACGCATGTCTTCCAACTTAAAGCCCTGCATATATAATTCGAGTGCACGTTGCCGGTAGATCTCTGTTAATACGGCTTCCTGTGTTACAGCGCCGGCATAGGGTCCCTGATTGGCGCCAATTCCAAATGGATCAGTAGCACTTGTTTTGGTGAGGATTTTATTAAGTTCAACAATAGCGTCAGGCAAACTTCCCGCTCCTGCACGGGCATGTGCTTCGGCTTTGATGAGTGTCATCTCACCAGGCACATAAAGAGGCCAAGGCCTGCCTAGTGAATCACCAAATCCATCAATCTTCCATCGCGGAGCTATTGCAGGATCAATACTCATATAATATTCAACCCTTCCATCCGACATGTCCGGTCTCAACGCTTCCGGCAAACCGAACGTAGAATCAATTACCTGAAACACATTGTTGGTTGCTGTAGCTACATTGAAAATCGGATTCGGAGAAACGGCATCAAAATTCATGGTGCTTTTCACGGTCAGATTCACTGCGTTTGCTGCCGTCAATGCTGCCGGATAATTGCCACTAAACAAAGAATACCTCGCTTTCAATGCCTGTAATGTATTGGGGATTTCCATGCCTGCAGGTAGGTTTACCAGAAACTGATTGCTGATTGGATTGGCTGCGATTGCTGCCAGCGCTGCATCAATCGTTGCTATAGCCTGCGCAAAGCCTTCTGCTCTCCCGATGAAACCTACATTGGTTCCAATGGATTCCGGAACCTGTTCCCAAAACATGGACAGATTGCCCAATGCCATTGCCTTATAAATGGAGGCATAGGCAATTAATCCGGATGCATAATTTTTATCACCCAGATTAGGTGCATTATTCAACACATTGTTGGCATCAAAAATAACTTTCAGACTGCTGGTCCAAAGATTTCCCAACACTCCATTGTTGCCATCCACATTCACGCCACCTTTTGAAAGATTGAACTCATCCACATTGCCCTCATTGCGTAAACTCAATTCAAATGTGGTGAAGCCGTTAGCGGTAATCAGGTTATATAAGGAGGATTGACGACCAACACTATACTGCTTTTGAAGACCAACTGCTATACCGGTCAAGCCAGTGGAAGAAGTTAGTGCATTGTCTACCGGAGTTGCGCCCGGATTATCGAAATTCTTGCCACAGCCAGCCAAACTGAGCACAAGGCTTGTTAGCAGAAATCCTTTTATTATTTTATGTTTCATACGTTTAATTTGGAGGTTTGGTACTAGAATTTTGCGCTTACATTAAAGGCAAATGTTCTTGGAATGGGTACGTTTCCAAAATCAATACCGCGGGCAATATTACTGCCTCCACCTGCATTGGTTTCCGGATCAAATCCGTTGTAATTATCCCAGCTGATCAGGTTTCTCCCGGAGAAGCCTAACCGAAGATCGCTGATGGCTTTATTGATTTTTCCCAAACTATAACTCAACGAGATTTCACGAAGCTTTACAAAACTTCCATCATCAATTCTCCATTCTTCAATGGCATACACGCCACTTACATATCCTCTCGGAAGCAAACCGCGATGTTCTTTCTCCGCAAACTCTGCACCATTTCCCACACCCTGACGGGTACGGAAATCAGCATTGAACACATCCACGCCCTGTACCGCATCCAGCTGAACGCGCAGGGACAATTTTTTGTATTCGAAGGTATTTACCAGGGTTCCGGTCCAATCGGGATTTGGATCGCCAATGATTTTACGTAGCGGCGTTCCGGTTGGCAATCCATCTGCCCCTCTTTGGGTGGTATAAGACTGTGGATTGTTTTGTACCCCTCTTTCCTGTACGGGAATGCCGGTTGCATTTTTAATTTCATTGCCGTTTTCATCCTTGGCAAAGAAGAATCCGTAAAACACACCAATGGGTGCACCTCTCAACAAGGATACAGATCCCGCTGGCAGATTAAATTGAATAAGTCCCTGTGGAATTTCTTCCACCCGGTTGCGATTGCGATTATAAATTACATCCACATCCCAACGGAAGTTTTTATTCTTGACGGGCGTTGCGCCAATCATCAGTTCAATTCCTTTATTACGTACAACACCTACGTTATCCAGCAGGCTGCTGTATCCAGTTGTGGGAGCAATCACTCTTGATATCAACAGGTCGGTTACCTTTTTATTATACCAGTTGAAGGTGATATTCAAACGGCTGTCGAAGAAGGCCATATCGGTTCCAATCTCCAACTCCTTCTGCACTTCCGGACGCATATTGGTATTAGCCAATTGTCCGGGTGATAATAAAGCTGTTCTTCCAACCAGTGGTGATGCATTGTAAATATTAAAGCGATCATAGGCCCCAATTCCGGTCAGGTTACCGCTTTCACCATAGGCCGCGCGTAATTTGAAATAGTTCCAGGTTTTGGCAAGTCCCAGCTTCTCCCAGAAATTTTCATCACTCATAACATAGGAACCACTGAGTTTCAGGTAGAACTGGTTCCGCTGGTCTTCACCAAAAACAGAGGAGCCATCTACCCGTCCTGCTGCTGTAAGGAAGTACCTGTTTTTAAACTTGAAGTTCTGTTGCAGATAAGCACCGGAAATGGAGATCTCAGAACGTGCATCCGCACCGGGTAATACCGTACTGGCACCACCTACAGTTTGTACAAAAGGAGCCAGCCCACGGCCTTGTGCAACCGAATAATTGGACCGCTCGTATTGTAAGGAATAGCCCACCTGTGTGGTGGAATTGAAATCCTCCGTAATGTTTTTATTCAGCGTTGCATTGATCTCGTGGTTGATCAGGAACTGCTGGTTATTACCAACGGATGCATATCCGTTCAGGGTTGGATCCAGTGATGCCCCACCACCCCAGAAATCCGGACTCGCATTATAAGTATACGGTGGAATATAGGTGGTACCAACTTGAGAAATATTATCGATCCCCATGGTATAGTCAACTGTCAGATCTTTTAATGGTTTCAACTTTAATCCCAATGAACTGATGATGCGGTTGGTCTGGTTCCGTTGTTTGATGTCTTCAATAATACTAACGGGATTGATTCGTCCGCGTTCTCCAACGGCCTGCAGGTTGCCATTGGCATCGCGCCGCCAGATATCATGGAAATTTCCGATAATGGTGATACTGTTGATAGGGGAGAAGAAGGAGTTGCCATCGGGTTTTTCATTCGCCAGACTGTTCACATAATTCAGTCCCACATTTACACTCACCCATTTGGCAATTTCCTGATCAATATTTGCCCTAAAACTGAATCGCTGAAAATCGGTATTCTTGATAATGCCCTGATTGTACATATGCGAAGCCGACATGAAATATTTTGTCTTGTCCTTTCCGCCGCGTACGGAAATATTATTGTCGGTTCCAATTCCATCCCGGAAAATATAATCCCAGTAATTGTAGCGATTTACATCCGTTGTGTTGGTGAGGGCTGTCAATAAGATATCCTGCGTAACAGCACCGGCACCATCAGGCGGACCACCGAATTTGGTGGGTGCTTTATTATAACCAACATCTTTACGGAGCTGATTCAGGTTAACGGAGGTATTGAAATTTACCACCGGCGCACCTGTGCTTCCGCGTTTGGTAAAGATTTGAACAACTCCTGCATTTGCCCGGCTTCCATAGATTGCTGCGGCAGCTGCACCGTTCAGGATTTCCACCCGCTCAATATCAGCCGGATTGATATCCACCATCCGGTTGGGGGCGGGGGAAATCAACCCGTCATAGGCCGCCTGTGTATTAGTTACCCTTCTGGAACTGTTACTTACAATAACCCCATCTACTATATATAATGGTTCGCTGGATCCATTGATGGTACTGGTTCCTCTCAGTCGAACGGAAATACTTCCACCCGGATCTCCACTGTTCTGAATAATTTGTGCACCGGGTGTTTTACCCTGCATGGCAGCCAATACGTTTCCGGTGGCGCCTTTGGTGAGTTCATCGCCCTTTACCGTTGCTACAAAGTTTCCGAGTTGCCGCTTGGTAGTACCCAAAGAAGTACCGGTTACGATCACCTCATCCATATTCGTTGCATCGGATCGCAGACTGGCATTCAGGGTGTAGCTGGTGGCTTCTGTAATCGTCAGGTTCTGTGTGATCGTTCTAAATGCGATACCGGAAAATTCCAGTACATACCTGCCGGGTTTTAAATCGCTGGTAATAGTGTAGACGCCGTTTTCGTCGGTGGTGGCGCCGGCTGTGGTGGATCGAACCTGTACCGAAATGGCGGGCAGGGCCATACCATTTTCATCTGTTACCGTACCGGAAATGCGCACCTGGCCAATAACTGCTACTGCAAAGAGCTGTAGCAAAAGGCCAAGAAGAAGCTTTTTCCCGTTCCGAAGTTTCGAACTTTTTTTTGGGTTCATAAAGCAGTGTTTAGTTGTAATGAAAGCTTTGATTAGTTATTCTGTCTGCGAGAAACAGGAGGAATGCTGCGGATAACGGAACAGATCCGTTTTACGGTGGGGTGCAGGATTGGTCTAAACAGCAAAATTCTTCTCAGTGACTAGCAGTCCTGAAATTTAACCAAATTCTCTGACAAATAGTTGCATAATCCGGCAAAAAATCGCAAAAAATTTCAACTAAACTTATCTGATCCCAGTATTACCTTCTAAATCAGGCAGCTTTACTAACACGTTGAGGTTCTTTGCAGGTTTTTCTTTTCACCCGACCGGTGGCACCGGTCGGGTGCCACCGGTCGGGTGAAAAGGAGGGAAAGAAAAAAGCCCTCGGGAGAGAGGGCTTTTAATTAGGCGTCATTCTGTAACAGCCTTCTGGCTGGCAAGCGAAACATTTGAGATGTCAGAGGGAGCTACAGAATGACATTATATTTGATGGGTTCATCGTCGTTTTACTATAGCAATATTACAGTGTAAAATTGATTCGGTTCAGTATACTTGTTTAAAAAATTATTAAAAACAGTAAATAAGAATTTCATTAGAGCGCAATGTTTTTTTCTGACATCATCTTACGCAGATTAATCAGTCCATAACGCATCCGTCCAAGCGCAGTATTAATGCTGCAATTTGTCAACGCTGCAATCTCTTTGAAACTCAATTCAGCATAATGACGCAGGATAATTACTTCGCGCTGATCTTCCGGTAAACGATCCAGCATCTGGCGTACCCGGTCATGACTCTGGCGTTTCATCATCTTAACATCCGCACCATCTTCCGTGAAATTGATTACTTCAAAAATGTCGCGGTCATCACTTGTTTTGATTGCAGGTGAACGCTTCACTTTTCTGAAATGATCTACACAGAGGTTGTGCGCAATCCGCATTGCCCAGGGAAGGAATTTTCCTTCTTCAGTGTACCTGCCGGCACGCAGGGTGTCAATAATTTTAATGAGTACATCCTGAAAAATATCTTCGGCCAGATATTTGTCTTTCACCAGGAAAAGAATGGACGTGTACAATTTGTCTTTGTGACGAAGGATAAGGGTTTCAAGAGCGGGCATGTCACCATCCATAAACATATGGATTAGTTCATTGTCTGTTTTAACGCAATGTGATTTCATAAACATCTACGGTTTTAGTATTAAATGGGATATTGGTTACTTGGATTTGGGAAAATTACGATTGTAGTAGTAAATCTACGATAGGCGTGAGTTTGGTGGTTTTTGTTACTGGATTGATTACATAATAAAAATAATAATTTCTTCGAATAAACAATAGGTTGTTAAAATTATTTTCCATTTATCGAAAATTACCGGCTGATTGTCTAAATAGTTTTACTTAAACACAATATACGGACTCACCAAAAACCCGGATTTCGCCCCAAACTATTTATTTCCGGGGATGTTTTCCTGTATCGTAAATTTGCTTTTCTATGAAATCAGCTTCCCGCTCTGTTGATACACTCTCACAGGATATATATATAAAAGGTGCTCGTGTTCACAATCTTAAGAATGTAGATGTTACTATTCCCCGGAATAAACTGGTGGTGGTAACCGGCGTTTCCGGCTCCGGTAAGAGCTCGCTCACCATTGATACCCTTTTCGCAGAAGGACAACGACGCTACGCCGAAAGCCTCAGCGCCTACGCCCGCCAGTTCCTAATGCGCATGAATAAACCCGATGTCGATTATATAAAGGGATTATGTCCCGCTATCGCCATCGAACAAAAGGTAATCACCCGCACTCCGCGCTCCACCGTAGGCAGTATGACCGAAATCTACGATTATCTCCGCCTGCTCTTCGCCCGTGCCGGTAAAACCATTTCCCCAATTTCGGGTAAGCTGGTACGTAAGGACGATGTCAGCAATGTAGTGGAAGCCATTCAGCAATTACCCGAAGGTTCCAAAGTGCTGGTGCTGGTTCCTTTTTTACTCCATGCCAACCGATCCGTTCCGGAAGAACTCAATATCCTGCTGCAAAAGGGATTCAGCCGCTTATTCGACGGCGAAATCCTCCGGATCGAAGACCTGCTGGAATCCTTTCAGGAAGGTGGTGGTAAACCCTGGAAGCCCTCCCCCAAAAAACCGGTCTACCTGCTCATCGATCGCCTCGTTGTAAAAGCTTTCGAAGAAGAAGACCTGCATCGAATGGCCGACTCCATCGGTACCGCTTTTTACGAAGGCGAAGGCAAAGTTGAATTGCAGATAGATGGTGCTAAACATCTCCAGTTCTCCAATCGCTTTGAACTGGACGGCATTCTTTTTGAAGAACCAGTGCCCAATCTTTTTTCCTTCAACAACCCCTTTGGTGCCTGTCCAACCTGCGAAGGTTTCAGTCAGGTCCTGGGCATTGATGAAGACCTCGTTATCCCCGACAAACGCCTTAGTGTATACGAAGGGGCCGTTGCACCCTGGAAAGGCGAAAAACTCGGCTGGTGGAAAGAACAGTTTGTAAAAGCATCCAAAGCAACCGGATTTCCCATTCATAAAGCCATCGCCGATCTCACCAAAGAACAATACCGCCAACTCTGGAAAGGCATTTCGCCCGCATTGGGTATCGATGATTTTTTCCGCGAAGTGGAAGCCAATCTGTATAAAGTGCAGTACCGCGTATTGTTATCGCGTTACCGCGGACGTACCACCTGCACCGATTGCGGAGGATATCGCCTCAGAAAAGAAGCACTCTATGTAAAAATCGGCGATAAACATATTGGTGAACTTTGTGAACTGCCGGTGCGCGATCTGCAACAATGGTTTAGTAAACTAAAACTATCCGACTATGATCGTCAGGTAGCCAAACGGATTCTGTTGGAAGTGGAAACACGAATCGGCACCTTAATGGAAGTGGGACTCGGTTACCTGACCCTGTCCCGCCTGGCCAATTCCTTAAGTGGTGGCGAAAGCCAGCGGATTCAACTTACCCGCAGCCTGGGTTCCAATCTCACTAATTCCCTTTATATCCTCGATGAACCTTCAATCGGATTGCATTCCCGCGATACCGAACGCCTCATCGGTGTATTAAAAAATCTGCGCGATCTGGGTAATACGGTAGTTGTAGTTGAGCACGATGAAATGATGATGCGCGAAGCCGATTATATCATCGATATGGGTCCGCTAGCCTCCCACCTCGGCGGTGAAGTAGTAGCGGCCGGAAATTATAAGCAACTCATCGCAAATAAAAAAAGTTTAACCGGACAATACCTCAATGGCCAGCTCACCATTGATCCTCCGGCACAAACCAGAAAATGGACACGCTCTATTTCGGTTATGGGTGCACGTCAGCATAACCTTAAAAATATAAATGTGGAATTTCCACTCGGCATTTTCACGGTGGTGAGCGGTGTTAGTGGAAGTGGAAAAACAACCCTGGTAAAACAGATTCTCTACCCCGGACTACAAAAAATAAAAGGAGAATCGGCCGATAAAGTGGGCATGCACAAATCGCTGGAAGGTGATATCGATTTTGTAACGCAAATAGAACTGGTTGATCAGAATCCAATCGGAAAATCATCGCGCTCTAATCCGGTTACCTATATCAAGGCCTATGATGAAATCAGGGATCTCTATGCATCACAACCACTCAGTAAAATGCGCGGATTCCAACCCAAACATTTTTCCTTCAACGTAGACGGCGGACGATGCGACGCCTGCAAAGGAGAAGGCGAACAAATTGTGGAAATGCAATTCCTGGCTGATGTACACCTCACCTGCGATGTATGCGGCGGCAAACGGTTTAAAGAAGAAGTACTCGAAGTAAGCTATCAGGAAAAAAACATCCACGATGTATTACAGATGAGTGTGGATGAAGCGCTCGAATTCTTTGCCAAAGAAAAAGATGTGGTGAACAAAATAAAAGCCCTGAGCGATGTGGGACTGGGTTATGTAAAACTCGGCCAGTCATCCGATACCCTCTCCGGTGGAGAAGCGCAACGGGTGAAACTGGCTTCCTTTCTGGGCAGAGGTCGCGCACAGGGACATATCCTTTTCATTTTTGATGAGCCCACCACCGGACTGCATTTTCATGATATCAAAAAACTACTGGCATCTTTCAACGCACTGGTTAATCAGGGACATACCATTCTCGTAATCGAACACAATACAGATGTAATCAAATCTGCCGATTGGGTAATCGATCTCGGTCCCGAAGCCGGTGATGGCGGGGGAGAACTGGTATATGCCGGACTTCCATCCGGACTCAAAAAAAATAAAGAAAGTCGTACAGCGAAATTTCTTACCTGAGCCGGTCCAGGCTTTTGATCAGTTTTTCGTCTTTACGAATACCGCTGGCAGCAAGGAACAGAAAAATCAGCATCGCAATAGGCAACAGTCCACCCCACTGGTAAGTGCCCTGGGTCATATTCACAGAAGTCTTGAAACCTTCTACCGAGTACACCTGCAAACCAATTACCACCGCGGACAATAAAATGCCAATCCAAACCAGTTTGGTTTGCGTCTTTCTGTCTTTAAACAGAAAAATCGTAACGGTGGATAATACCGCAATACCAATAGCCAGTGCAAAAGAAAGCAGGCTTTCCGTTGCCAGAAAATGCCGCACGGTACCATCCTGTAAAGTAGCTGCAAACAAAGGCACTTTCGCCATCGCGAATCCACAAATGGCAGCCAGTGCCAGCCAAACCGATTGTATACGTTGAATCATATAATTGTCTGATTGATGGACGTAAAGATATAGAAATTGCTAATTGCCGGCTTGCAGCTCCTCCTGATAAAAGGCCAGGGCGAGATCCGTATACCTATAAGTTTTCCTGCTCCATTCGGTGAGTTTAAATTGAGCCTGATCCGCACGCTTAACAATGCCTTCATAACTGCGATGAAAACCCACATTGTATGCCGCCGCATAAAATCGTAATTTCTCTGCCGTAGACGACCATTTCATACGCTCATATCGTTTATCCATGGCAGTAAGAAAATTTCTCAGATAGGCAAACTGTCCGGCTGTGGTTGTCAACGCTGCAATTCTTTTCTCCCGGTTCGGTTCGTTCTCCTGCAATTCATCCAGCCTGGCAACAAAACTGGGTTTCATCTGAAATGGTCCGATCGAGAAATCTGCATAGGCAGGCCCCAACTGAATATACAGTACCTGAAGCGCAATGGTTTCCAACTGATCGCGGAACTGCGAATAGCGTAGCAATTCAGGATAGATGATGGCTTTAGCGAAGGCCGGATCATACCCCGCTTTACGTAAAGCATCCCATCCCTGGCCTTCCTGCTGCATCCACTGCCTGGCTTTTGCAGCAGCTTCCCGGAATTCCGGATCTGTATGGCGCTGAGCTAACAACGCAAACGGCAGAAACAGTAGTATGAGCAGGCATCTTACCATGCAACACTGCTTAGCACTACCTCTTTGGAAGCATTCATCTGCAAATAATGCAGTGTGCTTGAACCACCTTTTGTTTCAACTGTCGGAACAAAAGCACGTTCAATCAGTTTGCCATCCGAAAAATTGATGCCTTTGTAATTGATTTCGGCGTACTTGCTGGCATCCGCATTAAAGATGTAGGAGGCGCTGGAATTGAGGCGCTTCAGGGTGTAAAGTGATTTCCCGTCGCGGTACACTTTCTGAGCATCCGTCTGCTGATCAGGATCCATTATTATTACCGAGCTGCCATTGAGGTCGTATGCCTGGGCGTAATTGCCATAGGGACCAACCTTTGCGCCCGCCTCGGTATAATATACCTTTTGCATATTGGCATCCATGGTTTCAAAAAGAAAGGCGCCGCTAGCTGGATGTATGAGAATCTTACTCATGATCACACCGGGCAGTTGGATTTTTTTGCCTCCGGGCAGATGCACGGTGCTATTCATGCCGCCGGTGTTATCATCGCTTTTCATAGAAATAAAAGCCACTCTTTTTTTTACCGGATCTTCTGCCACTGCCGCAGGTATTTCTCCCGGCTCCAGGGTGCCCACTACTTTGCCACCCAGTTTGATTTGCATTCTGCCATCGGAGGTATAGCCCATATCAGGTTGCCCTTTTGTTTCCTGAAATTGCTGCATGGAACTGGAAGACAATCCGCCTTTGGGCAACAGGTCCTCCGGCAACTTATCCAGCGGACCGGTTCTGCCTTTCTCCGTATTGATGTAAAACTTTCCCTTGATTTTGGTAACGATGGTATAAGCGGATGCATTACCGCCCACCAGTAAGCGGGATTCATTGTAGACGATGGTTTCTCCTTCCTGCAGGGTGAAGAGTTTTTTTTCTGTCTGGAATTCCGGCGCAAACAGGAAACTCCAGATCAGTAACAAGATCGGGTTCATTTGGGTGTAATATTAGGGTGATGAAGTACTTTTAATTTACAACAAAAAAGCGACTCATTGAGTCGCTTTTACAAAATTTCGTTGCATGGTATTATCCTAATTCAGGATACAGCGCAAACTGCTGCATGAACTCGTTCACTTTTTTCTTCACCGCTGCCAGTTTGGTTTCATCATCGGCATTCATCAAAACGGTGTCGATCGCATCTACTACAAATTCCATATCAGATGCTTTCATTCCCCGGCTGGTAATAGCAGGAACGCCTACCCGAATTCCGGATGTTACGAAGGCTGATTTATCATCAAAGGGAACCATGTTTTTATTCAGGGTGATATCAGCCTTGCCCAATACCTGCTCGGCTTTTTTACCACTGATATTTTTATTGCGAAGATCAATCAGCATCAGGTGGTTATCTGTTCCGTTGCTGATGATCTGGTAACCGCGATTCACCAATGCAGTTGACATGGCCTGTGCATTTTCAATTACCTGTTTGGCATAAACGGTAAAGGAATCGCTGAGGATTTCACCGAATGCCACCGCTTTTGCTGCAATCACATGCTCCAGCGGTCCGCCTTGTGTACCAGGGAAAACCGCCATATCCAGCAGGTTACTCATCATGCGGATATTTCCTTTTGGATCTTTCAGTCCGAATGGGTTTTCAAAATCCGATTTCATCATAATGATACCGCCTCTTGGTCCGCGTAAGGTTTTATGGGTAGTAGACGTAACAATATGACAATGTTCAAAAGGAGAGCTCAGGAGGCCTTTGGCGATGAGTCCCGCCGGGTGCGCCATATCACACAAAACAAAAGCACCAATTTCATCGGCTACTTTCCGGATGCGGGCATAATCCCAATCGCGGCTGTAAGCAGAAGCACCACAGATAATCAGTTTGGGTTTTTCTTCACGCGCTACTTTTTCCAGCATGGCATAATCAACCAGTCCGGTTTCTTTTTCCACGCCGTAGAAAAGAGGCTGGTACAATTTACCACTGAAATTTACACCGGATCCGTGGGTAAGGTGACCGCCCATGCTGAGATCGAGTCCCAGGATTTTATCACCTGCCTGCAGAATAGCAAGCATCACTGCGGCATTGGCCTGTGCGCCACTATGCGGTTGCACGTTGGCGTATTCGCAATTGAAAATTTGTTTAAGGCGATCAATACCCAGCTGTTCCACCTGATCAACGATTTCACAACCACCATAATACCGACGACCCGGATAACCTTCCGCGTATTTATTGGTTAATACGCTTCCCATCGCCTGGATTACCTGCAGCGATGTAAAGTTTTCTGATGCAATCAGCTCAATTCCATGGCGCTGACGCTCTAATTCCTGGTTGATGAGGTCGAATATTACTGTATCTCGGGTCATGAAGTGAAAATTTGCCGCAAAAATAAGGCAAAGAAGGGAGAAGGGAGGAGGGAAATGGGAAACGCTCCTTTTTCCTTATTTTCACGCCCTGTTAAGGCCTGTTTCAAAGGGCTTTTCCTGTAAAACATTCGGATGAAAGCGATTATTCCCGTAGCAGGTGCCGGCACCAAACTGCGACCTCATACATATACCCAGCCTAAAGCATTGATTCCGCTGGCTGGAAAAACCATTCTTGGAATCATTGTGGATCAATTGGTAGATGCGGGTGTCCGCGAGTTTATTTTCATCGTGGGTTACCTCGGTGATAAAATTCAGGACTTTGTGGAAGAAAAATACCCCGATCTCACCACGCATTTCGTGCAGCAGCATGAACGCATGGGTATCGGTCATGCCATCCTCATCACCCGCGATATTGTTCAGGACGATGAAATTATTGTGGTATTAGGCGATAGTATCTGCGAATACGATGTGAAAGCAGTTATTCAGTCCGAAACTTCCTTATTGGGCGTGAAGCGCGTGGATGATCCCCGTGATTTTGGCGTGGCTGAAATTAATGAAGACGGACAAATAACCAAGGTTGTAGAGAAGCCGCAGATTCCCAAATCCAATATGGCACTGGTGGGGATTTATCGAATCAGAGAAACACATTTCCTGTTTGATTGTCTCGATAATAATATCAAAAACAATATCACTTCCTACGGTGAATTTAATCTCACCGATGCGCTGGAATGTATGATCAGCAGTGGTGCCATCATTCGCGCCTACAAAGTGCAGAACTGGTTTGATTGCGGTAAAAAAGAAACACTGCTCGCCAGTAATGCAACTCTCCTGAAAAAAATGGGACAAAGCATTGCTGCCGATAAACCATTTGAGAATACGATTATCATTCCGCCTGTTAGTATTGCAGCGGGTTGTGATATTTCCAATAGCATTATCGGACCCAATGTTGCCATTGGGGAATGTGTAACCATTACCGATTCCATTATCAAGGATTCCATTATCGGTGCCTTCTCTGATCTGAAAGATATCGTGCTTACCCAATCACTGATTGGTTCCGATACCGAAGTAAGAGGAGAAAGCCGCAGCCTCAACATCGGAGACAATACAGAGATTGATCTTGGTAAGCGATAATTGGTTATAGCTAATTAAAAGCCAATTCAAATGCAACACTATTTTTCCAACAACCGCATCACCGGTTTGTTTGGGATTCAATATCCCATTATTCAGGCGGGAATGATCTGGGCAAGCGGATGGCGGTTAGCCAGTGCCGTTAGTAATGCCGGCGGATTGGGCTTATTAGGTGCCGGCAGCATGTATCCCGATGTATTGCGTGAACATATTCAGAAAACAAAAGCCGCCACCACCCAGCCATTTGGCGTAAATGTTCCCTTACTCTATCCCAATATTGAACAACTGATTGAACTGATTATTGAAGAAGGCGTGAAAATCGTTTTTACTTCGGCCGGTAATCCCGCTACCTGGACACCCAAACTCAAAGAGCAGGGGATTACTGTAGTACACGTGGTAAGCAGCAGCAAATTTGCAAAGAAAGCAGAACAGGCGGGATGTGATGCCGTGGTAGCAGAAGGCTTTGAAGCAGGCGGACATAATGGCCGTGAAGAAACCACCAGTTTTGTATTGATCCCGGCCGTGCGGAAGGCCGTGCAAATTCCGGTGATTGCCGCAGGGGGAATTGCAACCGGACAACAAATGCTGGCATCCCTCGTTCTTGGTGCAGATGGCGTGCAAATCGGAACCCGTTTTGTTGCCAGTGAAGAAGCCAGCAGTCACCCCGCTTTTAAGCAGGCCCTGATTAGCAGCCAGGAAGGCGATACCCAGTTAAGCCTTAAAAAACTGGTGCCGGTTCGTCTACTGAAGAATGCCTTTTTCCAGCAGGTGCAGGAGGCAGAAGCCCGAGGCGCTTCTGAAGCTGAATTGAAGGAATTACTCGGTAGGGCGCGTGCTAAAAAGGGGATGTTTGAGGGCGATCTGGATGCCGGTGAATTGGAAATAGGACAGGTAGCTGCCCTCGTAAAAGAAATTTTACCGGCAAACGAAATTATTCGTAATTTAATTATAGAATTCCGGACGGCTGTGGATACCAGATACGATTAAAACTGCTTTTATGAAAAATTTCCGCTCTTTCGTTATGTTGACAGGCACCGTCCTGGCAACCCAATTGGCCCTGGCCAATAATGGTACAAGCCCCAAACCAAACAGCGAACTTCCAAAAGAAGAAGCTACTGTTCATGGCTATGTGGTGGATGCCAATACGCGAAAGCCGGTTTGCGGGGTAGTGGTATCAGCTTCCAATCAAAAAAAATCATTTAAGAAAGAAGTAGCAACCGATGCATCCGGCTATTTTAAGCTGGAAGAAATGCCTGCAGGTGATGTGCTTATTTATTTCGATAAGAAAGGCTACCAGATGCTGAAAAAATCACCGCTTACCTTGAAAAGTAAATCTGTAACGAAGCTTTCAATTGATCTGACTGAAGAGGAGAGAGATACCGTATATGAACATCCTGTACTGCGTTTAATTGATGGAATATTTTAAGCGATCCAATAATAAAATTGAAAGAGCCTGGTGAAGTACCAGGCTCTCTTTTTTTCACAGATGATAAGGTTGTGCAGGTCAGTCGAACTTATGCTGATCTGATTCGATTTCAAAATGGTTGTTCCTGTTTTCGAGCACCATTTTTTTGTTCCTGAAATAGGACTTGTATTTTTTGTAAACGGATTCCGGTTGTTTCACTCCGTCAATGGTAAGACTTGTTTCGTCGTATTCAATTTTGTAATTGGATTCGTCTTTTATAAGTCCCTCGGTTTTCATTTTCGAAATCATTTCTTTGTAACCGGTGAACTCTTTCCGAACATTTGCAATTTCGGTTTTCGCTTTTTTCAGTTCTATTTCGATATTGGGAAGTGATTTTTCTATTTCCAGTTTAATTTCCTTTCGCTGACTCTCCATCTCTGCTTTGATCTTTTGCTGATCGATTTTAAGTTCCTGCATGGCTTTTTCCAGCGACTTCAAATGAACCGCCATTTCCTCTTTGCTGAATACATTTTCTTTCAATTGTTCCGCCAGCTCAAGTTTGGATGCTTCCAATGATTTCATGGCTTTTGCCAGTTCCCGTTCAATTTCGCCTGAATTGATTTTTGCCAGAGCAGCTTGCATGCTTTTTTCCACTTCCAGCCAGTTTTTACTGCTCAGTTCTTCCGTCAGTTTTTTCTCCGCCTTATCCAGCGAACGCAAATGATCTTCCAGTGATCTCGGAACGGTATCGGTAATAATTTCCTCTGTTGGTTCATCGCTGATTAATCCGCCCATAATACCTCCGCTGTGGAAAAAGGGGAACGCATATCCTGAACTAAAAGTCACGATACATACACCCGCTAACAATACCCGTTTAAATTGATTCATAGTAGTTGGTTTGTGAATTACGAATTGGTTCGTATAAATGTACGATTAGTTTCGTAATAACGAAATGGAAGTGTAGGATTTAGAAAAAATTAACACAGGAGAAGGTGAATAAGGTGAATAAGGTGAATAAGGTGAAGGAGGTGAATAAGTGAAAAAACAAAGGACCAGTGGTTGCCACTGGTCCTTTGTTAATGCTAATTTTATGTTAGGTGCTCCGATACTCAGAGGCCCCACTTTTAACTTTCTACTTTTTACATTTTACTTTCTTTACGCTCTCGCCCACTTCAACAGCTCCTTCCAAGTCACCTTCTTCCCGTACATCAATATCCCCGTACGGTAGATCTTCGCTGCCAGCCAGGTGGTGCCGAGGAAACCGCCGATGAGGAGCGCGATGGAGAGAATCAGCTGCCAGGCCGGAACACCATAGGGAATCCGGGCCATCATCACAATAGGGGAGGTGAGGGGGAAGAGGCTGCCAAAGATCGCCAGTCCGCCATCCGGATTATTTATTGCCTGCATCATAATTACGAAGGCGAAAATAATCGGCATGGTGATGGGTAACATTAATTGCTGCGCATCCTGCGGATCTTCATTCACTGCACTGCCCACTGCTGCAAAGAGAGAGGAGTATAAAAGATATCCGCCCAGGAAATAAATGATGAAGAGAAATACAATCATCCCCATATTCACCGATTGCATATTGTTGAGGATAGTGCTAACCATGGATGATTTTCCTGCAGCTGCTGCCTGTCCGGCTGCTCCAACGGCTCCTGCCTGATCCAGCATTTCAGGGAAAATCAGGGGAATCAATAATTGCAGCGACATCATCAGCACACCCCATATCAGGAACTGCACCAAACCTACTGCACCAATACCCACAATCTTTCCAATCATCAGTTGATAAGGCTTCACACTGCTCACCATTACTTCGGCAATACGGTTGGTTTTTTCTTCCATCACACCCCGCATAACCATGGAGCCATAAATAAATAATACGATGTAAATCAGAAAACCGCAGATGAATCCGAGTGCGGTGGCAAATCCGGCATTACCTGCTTTGCCATCGGATTTTTCAATCTTCAGATCAATGGAGGTTTTATTGCTATCTACCTGCGATAAGGTTACACCCGGTGCCAGCAATTGCTCCAGGTTGTCTTTCTCCAGTGCCTTGTTGATTCGGCTTTCGATTTTGGTTTGCGTCATCATGCCCACGTTGGATCTGCTATGGTACTGCAGACTATCACGTTTTGCCAAACTATCGGGCATAATAATATAACCGGAATATTTTTTGTCTTTCAGGTCCTGCTCAAGTGATGCTTTATCGCCCTGTTTCAGGATACTGAATTCCATCGTTTTATCAGAAGGTAGTTTTCCTTCCAATTGGCCCTTACTATCCACAATGGCTACCCGAATATTGTCTTCGCTTTTTACGCTGAAATAGATGATCAGTCCGTATAAACCGAAAATCAAAATCGGCAACAGAATAGTAGAAAGTAAAAATGTTTTTTTCTTAACCCGCGATAAAAATTCGCGTTGTATTATGATAAATGTCTTGTTCATGTGTTTGGTTTAGGAGTTAGGTGGTTGCTTGCTGAAAGGCACGGGTGGTAGCCTGGGTTCCTTCCACAAGGCGAATGAAAATATCATTCAGTGAAGGCAGAATTTCCGTGAAGCCATAAATGGGCACCTGCTGACGGATCAGTTCTTCCAATACGGTATTGGTGCTGGAACCATCAGTGATTTGAATTACATATTCAGCGCCATCAGCAGATACAGAACTGAAATGTGCCGAATGCGGCAACACAGCGCCGGGCTCGGACTGAATCCGGAACTGATGTTTTTTAAACTCCTGTTTCACACCACTCACGGTACCATCCAGTATTTTCTTTCCCTTGTTCACCAGAATAATCTGATCACAAATTTCTTCCACCTGCTCCATCCGGTGGGTACTAAAAATTACCGTGCAACCTCTTTTCGCCAGCTGATAAATTTCTTCTTTGATCAGGTTGGCATTTACCGGATCCAAACCGCTGAAGGGCTCATCCAGGATAATCAGTTTGGGTTCATGCAATACCGTAGTAACAAATTGCAGTTTTTGTCCCATCCCCTTACTGAGGTCTTCCACTTTTTTGTTCCACCAGCTCTGCATTTCAAATTTCTCGAACCAGATTTTCACTTTCTCCAGGGCATCTGATTTTGACAGCCCCTTTAACTGAGCCAGATAAACCGCCTGCTCACCAATTTTCATTTTCTTATACAGACCACGTTCTTCGGGCATATAACCGATGCGCAGAATATCTTCTTCGGCTTTAAACGGTCGGCCATTAAAAATGATTTCTCCGGCATCCGGATAAAAAATTCCCGTGATCATTCGAAGCAGGGTGGTCTTTCCTGCGCCATTCGGTCCCAGTAATCCAAAAATAGTTCCGGGTTCAATGGAGAAACTGATATCATCCACGGCCCGGTGGGCGCCATAATGTTTTTTCAGGTTGCGTACATCCAATAAAGGCATATAGGTGTTGTTGGTTTGAATTCTCAATGGTGTATATATATTGGATGCAGGAAAAGCAGAATTATTACAGCATGCCCCAACTTTTTTTTCAGCCCTTCACTATGGCGGCAATACAACGTGCAATCCGTTCCCCGTCCATAGCGGCACTCACAATTCCGCCTGCATAACCGGCACCTTCTCCTGCAGGGTATAAATTTCCGATCTGCGGATGGTTCAGCAACTCCGGGTCTCTGGGTATTCTCACGGGCGATGAAGTGCGCGATTCGGTTGCTACCACCACGGCATCGCGGGTATAATAACCCCGCATTTTTTGTCCGAATGCTTTGAAGCCCTCTGACAGACTCTTAAAAACAAAATCAGGCAGCACTTCCCATAAAGGGGCCGGCAGCACCCCAGGCAAATACGAACAATCGGGCAAATCAGCCGATATGCGTTTACTAACGAAATCGGTCATGCGAAGTGCCGGTGCCACCAGCCTGCCTCCGCCCGCCGTAAAAGCACGTTGTTCCACGCTTCGTTGAAATTCCATCGCAGCCAGCGGTGATCCGCCCCGTGCCCAGTCTTTTTCTTCCACACTTACCACCATGCCCGAATTGGCATATGGATTATTTCGTTTGGAGGGACTCCATCCGTTTACCACAATTTCTCCCGGTGCCGTGGAGGCCGGTGCAATAATGCCACCCGGACACATACAAAATGAAAACACGCCCCGGTTGCCCACCTGTTGCACCAGGCTGTAGGAAGCAGGGGGTAAAAATTCTCCCCTAACCGGACAATGATATTGTATACTATCGATAAGTGTCTGTGGATGTTCGATGCGCACCCCCAGGGCAAAAGGTTTGGCTTCGATCAGGATCTGCTGTTGGTGCAGGAGTTCAAAAATATCGCGGGCAGAGTGACCGGTAGCCAGTATTACGGCCGCTCCTTCAAATCGGTTGCCCGATGCAGTTAGCACTGCTTTGATGCGGTCCTTCTCCAGCACAAGCCCCGTCATTTTTTCTTCAAAAAGAAATTGTCCGCCGCTTTGCAGAATCTGCTCCCGCATAGCCACCATAATATGCGGCAGTTTGTTGGTGCCGATATGCGGATGCGCTTCGTATAAAATACGTTCATCGGCGCCGAACTGCACAAAGAGTTGCAGAATGCGATCGATATTGCCTCTTTTATTGGAGCGGGTATATAATTTGCCATCGCTGTAGGTGCCGGCACCACCTTCCCCAAAGCAATAATTGCTTTCGGGGTTTACGATGCCTTCCTTGTTCATGGCGGCCAGATCACGACGGCGGGCCCGCACATCCTTGCCTCTTTCCAGCAAAACCGGACGAATGCCGAGCTCAATCAACTGCAATGCAGCAAAAATGCCACAGGGCCCTGCACCTACAATAATTACCTGCTGTTCTGCATTTCGAACATCGGGGAAATTAAACCGCTGAAGCCCTCTTTCAACGAAAGGCTCACTGATAAAGGCTTTGAGTGTTAAGTTGACACGTATTTGCCGCCCGCGGGCATCGATCGATTTCTTCAGAATATGAAAACCGGTAATTGCAGACAGCGGATTTGCACTGGCCGAAGCCAGGTAGTCGAGTAAGGCACTGGGGTTATTAGCCTCTTCGGGGCTCACCTGAATTGTGTAGTTCTGCTGCATGGTTAGGTAGTTTTCCTAAAACAGCACAAAATTAGGTGCTCTAAATTTAACCGGCGCGTAAAAACACTTCATTTATATTTGCACCCCTTTATTGGGGTACAAGCACTTCAATAAAGTTGTATCTTAAGTCATCGCTTTATGTCCATGTTTTCGTCTGCGTCCATACGAATAATCGGTCTGGTGACCATCTGTACCGCATTTGCCTGTACGGGCAGTTATAGTCCGGCTACCGTACAATACGATAAAGTCCGCATTACCACTGAATCTCCCAAAGACAAACAACTGGTGCAACTGCTGAAGCCCTATTCAGACAGTGTGAATCACAGCATGAATATAGTTGTGGGAGAACTGGAGCGGGAGCTGGAGAAAAAAATGCCCGAAGGAACCCTCAATAATCTGCTGGCCGATGCCATGCAGGTGGAAGCATCCAAAGCATTTGGTGTACCGGTGGATGCCGCTTTTGTAAATTATGGAGGAGTACGAACATCACAATTACCAGCGGGACCCATCACTATTGGAAAAGTATATGAAATAATGCCCTTTGATAATCTGCTGATCATCCAGGAATTAAAAGGAAGCGTGTTGCAGCAATTATTGAATCGTATAGCAGAAAGAGGGGGATGGCCGAGTGCAGGTGTGCAATTCACTATAAAAGATAAAAAAGCCGTGGATGTGCTGGTAGGCGGAAAGCCCTTGGATCCATCCGCCAACTATATAGTGGCCAATTCTGATTATATAGCCAATGGAGGGGATGATTGCGACATGCTCATTCCCATTCCGCAACAAAATAAGGGGGTATTGGTGCGGGATGCCTTCCTGCATTATTTTCAATCTATCACGGCAGCGGGAAAAAAAATTAATGCGCAAATCGAAAACAGGGTGCGGTATGCTCAATAGAAGAAAATTTTTACAATCGGCCACGCTTGCAACAGGAGCTCTGTTAACGCAACAGGTATTGGGCAATGAATGGCTGGAAGATAATCCGGTAAATCAACTCACCATCCTGCATACCAATGATGTACACAGCCGGCTCGATCCATTTCCGATGGATGGTAGCCGCAACCAGGGATTGGGTGGTGTGGCAGCAAGAGCAGAAATCATTAAATCCATTCGTGCAACTACGGAACAGGTATTGCTGGTAGATGCAGGAGACATCTTTCAGGGCACGCCCTATTTTAATTTTTACAAAGGCGAACCGGAGATGAAAGCGATGGCAGCGATGGGATATGAGGCGGTTACAATGGGAAACCATGATTTTGATGCGGGACTGGAAAATTTTGCAACACAATTACAACATGTGAATTTTCCGGTGGTGATTGCTAATTATGATTTTACGAATACCGTGATGGAAGGAAAATCAAGACCTTATCATATAATTAAGAAAGGCAACTTAAAAATTGGGCTAACAGGTGTTGGTATAGAGTTGAAGGGACTGGTGCCTGACAACCTGGCTGGAAATACAAAATATTTGGATCCGGTGGTGGAGGCAAGCAGACAGGCTGAATTCCTGAAACGCAAAGCGGGCTGCGATCTGGTGGTATGCTTATCGCATTTGGGCTATAGGTACAGAGAAGCCAATAAAGTCAGTGATGAAATTTTGGCACGGGAATCGGAGCATATAGATGTAATAATAGGTGGACATACACATACGTTTTTAGATGCACCTGTTGTGTATAAAAATAAATTTGGTTCGGATGTAATAGTTAATCAGGTGGGGTGGGCAGGAATCCTTCTAGGCCGCATGGACTTTGGGTTTCAGCGAAATAAGAAGAAAAATTTGGAGGCTTCTCGCAGTGTAATTATTGGGAAAAAAACAAGTGAGTAAAAAATTTTTTTTTCAACGAAAAAATTTGATATTCGTCCCCCTGCGTTAATTTTTTATCAACGTACTACTAACAAAAAAACTTCACGTTCAATAATGACCAAAACCTTAGATACAGTCTGGAATAGTTGTCTGGAGATCATCAAGGATATCGTGGAGTGGCAGCATTTCAAAACCTGGTTCGAACCAATCAAACCCGTTGAACTCAAGCAAACCGTACTCGTGATTCAGGTGCCCAGTCAGTTTTTTTATGAGTATCTTGAAGAGCATTACGTAAACCTGTTGGCAAAAACATTGCGCAGGGTATTGGGTAAAGACGCACAATTGGAATATCGGATTATGGTAGACAGTGGAAATCATAAGAACAAGCCATTAACGATGGATGTACCTGCACACGGGTACAAGACCTATTCCAATAATGAAATGGATTTTCCACTGGTCATCAACAATCCGGTAAAGAATCCCTTTGTGATTCCGGGGTTGAAGAAAATGCAGATCGATCCACAGCTCAATCCTATTTATACATTTGATGCCTATGTAGAAGGTGATAGCAACCGGGTTGCACGCCGTGCGGGTAAAACCGTGGCGGAGAAGCCGGGCGCCAATTCTTTTAATCCACTCGTTATTTATGGCGGTGTGGGTTTGGGTAAAACGCACCTGGCCCAGGCCATTGGAAATGAGGTAAAGCGATTGAATCAGAACAAAGTGGTATTGTATGTAAGTTCAGAGAAATTCATCAACCAGTTTGTAGATCATAGCCGGAATAATGCCATCAATGATTTTATCCATTTTTATCAGCTGATAGATGTATTGATAATAGATGATGTGCAGTTCTTTAACCGGGCAGAGAAATCGCAGGATGCGTTTTTTGCCATCTTCAATCATTTGCACCAGAGTGGCAAGCAGTTGATTCTAACCTCCGACAAGGCGCCGAAAGACCTGGAAGGGGTACAGGAGCGCTTGCTGAGCCGGTTTCGCTGGGGGCTGAGTGCCGACCTGCAGGTGCCGGATTATGAAACCCGGATTGAGATATTGGAGCGGAAGATGAAGAATGATGGGCTGGATATGCCGCGGGAGGTAGTTAAGTACCTGGCTTATAATATCAACAGCAATGTACGGGAGCTGGAGGGGGCCTTGATTTCACTTTTGGCACAGTCTTCGCTTAACCGTAGGGAAATTGACCTCGATTTGGCCAAGAAAGTACTCCGTAACTTTGTGAAGACCTCTTCCAAGGAAATAACCATTGAAGCCATTCAGAAGATGGTATGTGATTATTTCGATGTTCCTTACGATAAATTATTGCAGAAGACCCGGAAGCGGGAGATTGTGCAGGCGCGTCAGATAACGATGTACCTGGCCAAGTCCTTCACCAAAAACTCTTTAAAAACCATTGGTGAGCATTTTGGGGGTCGGGATCATACCACGGTAATTCACAGTTGCCAAACGGTGAAGGATCTGATGGATACGGATACCATATTCCGGGAGAATGTGATGGAATTGCAGCAGAAAGTGCAGTTGGCCGCCTTATAAGGGGGTAGGTTTTCCTCTGGAAAAAACAATTGAAATTTTTGGGTGGGAACCCTGTAAATACTTATTTTTGCGCTCCCTGAATGAGTTTCGGGGATCGGTAGGTGAGGTGCCTGAGTGGCCGAAAGGGCCGGTTTGCTAAACCGTTGTACGGGCTTAAACCTGTACCGAGGGTTCGAATCCCTCCCTCACCGCAGGAACGCAGTCTTTAACAGGCTGCGTTTTTTTGTGCCGTTCGGGGGTGGTTTGTTCGTCCATTCGGCAGAAGTTGACCATTCATTCAGTACTCCGGAAGCACTCCAGTACCACTCATTGACTACTGATTCAGCACTCTTGAACCGTCGGTGAAGCACTCATGAAGCACTCTGCTGGGGTTTTAGTGAAGGGGGGGTATTTTTCCCGTTGCTCAGAGAAATTACGGTTTCCCGGAATAAAAAAATTTTCAAATTATTTATATTGTTGATAAAAACCGGTGAGGCTCATATTGGGACTCATGTGGCGAAGCTATGGGGGAGTGATGCAGAAAATTTTACTATATTAATTGCATTTTGAAGTAAAGCAATTGAAAATTTCTTTCAAATCAATACTTAGAAAAACGTACTGGCGCAACCACAATTCCCCTAAATGCGGAAATGGTGATTGATTATGAGAATTTTAATTTTAAACGAATTTCGTCTAATTGCGTAAATAAACAATTTGGCAGCAATATTATAGGACGACACAACATCAATAAGAAGGATGAAAATTGACATTCATACACATACGAAAAAGATTAAACAAGGTGACTCAGAGCATCGCAATATTGACGTTGATAGGTTTGCTGAAATCATTAAAGAAACTGATGTTAAAGTTTTGGCAATTACAAATCATAATCATTTTGACTACAAACAATATACTGACTTCAAAATTAGTGTTGACGGTATTTGTCAAATATGGCCAGGTGTAGAATTTGATATACTTGAAGAAGAACGAAGAGCACATTTAATTACGATAGTGAATCCAAAAAATGCAGAAGCATTTGGTAAAAAAGTAAGTGAGGTAATTGGCTCTACTTCCCCAGATATTTTCACAATAAGTATAGACGATGTTGTTAATAAGTTCACAGAATTTGACTCAATTTTCATTGTTCACTATCATTCTAAAAAACCCAATTTAATAGACCAAGACATTGACAAACTTTTGAAAAAAGTTTCCAATAAAAAGCGAATATTAAAAGAAGCATCAAATTCCATTTCAGCAGGTATTTATATTAATCACGGACACAACTCTATCCACGGTTCAGACGTCCAAAATTGGAACGATTATGTATGTAATTCTAAATATTTACCTGAATTAAGGCTGCCTGTTGAAAGCTATGAACAGTTTTGTTTATTGCTTGAAAAAGATGACAGAACAATCAAAACCATCCTCGACAAAAAAAACAAGGAGACAATTCAAATAAATCCATTTAACAGTGCAGCAGAAATAATGAATATTGATATTTACGATGATATAAATATCTTATTTGGTTCAAAAGGCACAGGAAAAACAGATATTCTAAAAGCACTTTCAAAATATTTCAATGGCAAAGGATTCAAGACAGAGGTGTATGAATCTAGTTCCAAAAAAATAGATGATGTCTTTGATCTTAAAGGTTCGCAACTTAAAGTTGATATCGAACAATTAGGCATTGATAACTGCTCCACAGAACTAAATTATTTAAGAAATGCAACGGAGAAGGAAGTTACTAGCTTGTCTAAATATATGCTTTACTATTCTACTGATGCAACAAATAAAATATCCAAGAATATTAAAGTAGATAAATTCACACCTCTCGATGAAAAATCATCAAAAAGAAGTTTTGAGCACATCAAGAAAAATATAGAAGTATTTAAAGAATTCAAAAATTACTATTCTAAAGATGAAAAACTTAAAGTAATTATTGGAGATGAACTATTAGACGAATTAGATGATGTTGTGAACAGAATATTAGATAAAATGAATGAAGAATCGGGTATGCGATTCACAGATTACAAAAGCATCAGTTTTTTCAATAAATTAATCAAGTTATTTGTAAAAGAAATTTCAAAAAAAACCGGACAACCAGAAAAACCAACTAAAACAGGTTTTTCAGAATATGCAAGTAATAGAATTGGTATCGAAAAAAATGTCAAGAAAATTCTCGAAAATATATCTAAAAAAATTGCGCCAATAATTGAAGAAGTCGGTAATTTGGGTGACAAAGGTAAATTGTATTGCAAAACAAACTTCCTCATTCAAAATGGAAAAATTTCGGATGTAAACTTTAAACACATTATAAGCAATACAAAAAATCCGCAAAAATTAGTGGCTTCAAAAATTGAATTGATTTCAAAGCATATTTATACAAACGAACTATTTGAAAAAATTGATGAACTTAAGAAAGTTGAGAGTTCAGAAACAGTTACTTCAATCTTTGATCTATTACTTTTCTATAAACACTTCACTTTAAACAGCGAGTTCTACATACCTTCAAGTGGTGAATCTTTAATGGTTCTTCTTCATAATGAACTAATGAAGGAAAAAGAAATTTATCTTATTGATGAACCCGAAAGAAGTTTAGGAAATGATTATATCAGCGAAGTAATTGTCCCATTAATTAAGGAAAAAGCTAAAAGTGGAAAAAGAGTAATAATTGCAACACACGATGCAAATATTGCAGTTAGAACTTTACCGTATAATTCCATTTATCGTGAACACGATATAAGCGGATATTACACTTACTCAGGCAATCCATTTTCAAATAGTTTAATTTGTAGCTCAGGAAAAAAAAACGATTTGGATTGGAAACTAATTAGTATGAAAACTTTAGAGGGCGGCCAAGCTGCCTTTGGTGAAAGAGGAAAAATATATGGCAACACATAAAGCAACTATTGAAAGAAAAGACAAGAGTGCAACTTTAAAACTTGAAGTCGAGAAAACCATGTTAGACATTGTTTTAACCGAAGACAAACCAAATGATGTAAAGTCGGTTTTTAATAAACTATTGGAGCTACTCAAGGGAGGTATATTCGATTTTACTTTAAAAGACGACAAAGAAGATTTATATCATCATATTTGCAAAGAATATATAACTCAATTGAACGCAGAACTAAAAAGCACATTTCAGGAACTAAAAGACAATGGACTATTAAAACCCAAAGTATAAATACAGCTACCAACACGAGGTTTTGTGCAAGTGTAATCAGGAATTAATAATGCAGAAATATTGGCTATTAAAAAAAGCAGAGGAATTGGCAATAGTAATAAAGGGTTTTTGGCAAAATCCAGAACTAGTATAAATTAATCAGAGAAAATTGTCTATCTATTTTGGATAAGATAACTCTTGTCTGACAGGTTAATGATTTCACGGCGATAGAGTAGTCGATCCAGTAACGCGGTAGCAAGTACTTCATCAACTAACATTTTACTCCATTCAGCCGGTTTTTTATTGGTTGTAATGAAGAAAACCCTTTTTTCATAAAGTAAAATGATTTACGTATTTAAATAAATATTAAATTTAACTCGTTAGGTGATTGCAAATTTGCTCTATAAATAGACTAATTTAAATCATTGTTTTTTTCATGCCATAATATTAAATTCAATTTTTGTTTAACCATAATAGATTATCTATAAATTATTGCATTGCCTACTAACCCCTAATGACGTCAAAATATTCAAACAAAACATCAGCTGCTGAAACAGCTATAGGATTTGATTATCAGTTTTATTACTGTTTTCTTTTAATGCTTGGGTTAGAACCTGATCAAACAATATCCTTTGAGGATAAAGACGATATTGCGATTGAATTAAACAATGGAAAAATTATCCTAATTCAAACCAAGCATACTTTACAAACAGATTATCAAAAAGATCCTATTAATTTGACAGAAAGGGATCACGATCTTTGGAAATCGCTTTCAAATTGGGCCGTTATCATTAAAAATGGCTCCGGAACAGATAGTGGTTGGTACTTGTTTCAACTAGTTAGTAACAAAATAAATAGGACGAATCCTCTCTTGCAAAAAATATTAAAATATCAACAAAAAACAATTGTATCAAAGGATTTAAAAAAATATATTAACACTCTATTAATTGGGACAAAGGATACGCAAGTGATAAAATGGATGGAAAATGTATTGAAATTGAAGACGAAAGAACGAGATATTCTATTTTCGTCTCTTGAATTTACTCTCGATCAAGATGATTTAATTAGGAAAATAAAAGAAAAAATAAGATTATCTATTGTCGTTCGGGACAACCATGAAGATGTTTACCACTCCCTTCATAGTAATATTCGTACTTTTTTTTACGAAAAAATAAAGGGAAGGGAAAAAATACGAATTTCTTTTGATGAGTATAAACGACTGTTTGGCTCTTGTTATTTTACTGGTGCTAATGGTAAACTTCCTATTAGACGAGTCGCTGTAGCAATTCCAAGTGAGCCAGCCAAATTGAGATTTATTAAAATGTTAATGGATATCAATGATCTCGATGAAAGTAAGGAGCATGAAATAATTGAGCATACAACTAACATGCTTTTGCTTTTAAATCATCTCGAAGAATGGGAAAAAAACGGCTATATAGGACCAAGTGTTAGACAAATATTTGATAAGGACTCAATTTTAAAGTGGAGAAATATTTTTAGGGAATCAACAAGGTCAATAGAAAAACTACTCAAAGCCGGACGTGAAATTGAGGAAATTGATGCTGAAATTATTGAAGGTGCACTTAGATGTCTTGATACCATTAGAAAGGAAGTGCTTACTATCGAAGATACATTGTTAGATACAGCTCTTAGCAACGGTCAGTTTTATTTGCTATCTGAAAACGAACAGATTGGTTGGCGATACGACTGGAAATCTTAAAAAAATGCCAGGAAAATATATATATAATAATGAAGCACTTGCGTCAGTAGTATTGGTCGAATATATTTCAAAAAAAGAAATAATGGAATTAGAAAACACATTGCTAATACTTCCATTTCTTCTCCATGATCCGACTTTGAAAAAGCTTTCTGGCAAATCACTTCTGCGAAGTGTGGAAGAATTTCACGCATCGTTTCCCGAGTTGTTGATAGGATTTAATCAGCGGTACAATGATTTTTTGCCATTGTCCGTGAATGCGATGGGTATACTGATGGAGTCGCATATGGTTAAGTTAGAGAAAGGTGTAGTAATATACAATAATCACATCATAATCCCGAAAAATCAGGCAGGAGAAAGATATGCTAAGATATCAAATGTTATTGATAAATTAATTGGCATGTTTGGTGAAGATTCTAGCTCATCACTTTATTACAAATTGAGGATTCAATTATGAAATTCTATATAAAAACAATAACCCTATGGTTTGAGAATGGCGCTGAGAAAAGAGAAATTAATTTCTTAAATAATAAGATTAATGTAATAACAGGGGAGAAAAGTAAAGGAAAATCAAGTATCATATCAATAATTGACTATTGTTTATTGTCAAGCTATTGTGGCATCACAGAAGAAGTGATAAATGAGTTCGTTTCTTGGTTTGGACTTTCATTTTCTATCAACGAGAAGAATTTCGTTATTATAAGAAGAAAAGGCAATGGAGGAATTGGTTCTAGGGATATCTATTTTTCTAGTGATGGAAAAATTCCTGAAGTAATAGAAAAGAATATTGATTTCAATAAACTTAAAGGAATTCTTGAGGCGGAATTTGGTGTAAATGAAAATATTATCATTCCCTATGGAGGAAAGAAATTGAAAGTTGGACAAAAAGTTTCATTTAGATATTTTCTATTATTTAATACTTTATCCGAGGATACAATAGCGCATACCAAAATATTTTTTGATTTTGATTTATATAAAGATCGAGAAAAATATCGTGAAGCATTGGATCGAATATTCTATCTTGTTATTGGTGTTGACGATATTGGAAATGTCCTTATTAAGGAAAAAATTGATTCGATCGAGAAAGATCTTATACGAAATGAAAAGAGAAAAGAATTATCTATTAAAAAAGAGTCAAATTTTAATCGTGAAGTAATACAATTGGTCCGCTCAGCACAAGCATTAAACCTTATCGATCAGAAGCTTTATACATTTGAAGAGGCGATTGATGTGTTGGAGGCATTGATAAACGGATTTACTTCAATAAACTTAAGTCGAAATTTAATAAGAAGAGAGCAGCTTGAGGATGAAAAGCGAAGCCTGGTTCGGCAAATTCGAAGAATTGAGAGATTCGAAACGGAGTATGTTCAGTATCGAAACCATTTGAAAGAAAGTAGCGATAGCTTGCGACCTATTGACTATTTGATAGATAATTATGGTGAGATAATCCCGTCATTAGAAGTCAATAGGTTTTTACATTCTCTCGAGGAGTCGTTAAGTAAAGTAAAGGTGTTACTAAAAGATCGGAAAAATATACCTGTTCGAATTTCTGGGCATTTAAATGAATTACGAAAGCAATTAGACGCAGTGGATCTTGAACTTTCAAGTTATTCTATTGACCCTTACGAGCAAATTAGTGAAATTCAAAAGTTTATTTTCATAGGGGAGTTAAAGGCTCAGCTCGCATTCTATCGTAGTAAATGGCTTGATGATGAAACGTCTTTTGAAATTGATAATTTGGAGGATGAATTAGAACAATTAAAGCTAGAGCTGAAAAATACGGATGAGATTAGAAAGAATTTATTGGATATGTTAGAGGAGTCGATTCAAAAATATTACGATCTAATTCATTCGATGGGCGTATATGAAAATTACAAGGTGTCATTTGATGTTAAAGAAAAGGTTTTAAAACTGCGAAAACCTGATTCCCCACAACCGACCTTAATCGGTAGTAAGTCGAATTATATGTTTCTACATCTTGTATTATTTTTGGGTATACATGAATTGTTAATAAAACTTGAGCAAAGCTATGTCCCACAGTTTTTGATTTTGGATCAGCCCAGTCAACCTTATTTTGATAAGAACAATTCTGATATTAATGATGTAGAAGATGATGATAGAAGAACGTTGAAGGATGCATTTGCATTACTGAATACATTCGTTAACAATATTTTAGAAGAGTATAAGAACGGATTTCAGATAATTTTACTTGAACATGCTGCCGCAGAATATTGGCAGGATCCACTGCTTGAACATTTTTATTTGGTAGAAGAGTTTAGGAACGGGAATGCATTAATTCCAAACAGAGCCATATCGGGAGAGAAAAGTGTAGATGAGTAAAAAATGAAATTTATTTTATTTCAATTTGTTTTGACAATGAAATTTATTACACTATCTCAGGACTTGTAAACTTTGGACTGATAAGCTGGGGATTTATCCACTGAAATTCGCCGTAATCTATGAAATGAAATAGCGATCCAATTCTCATAGCCCTGAGCATTATGGGAAAGTGTAAGGTGACAATATAATATTGAAAACAATCTTTTTTTGGTATTTTTTTGCAGTTATGGAACAAATATTTCAATATCGAATTTCAAAAATTAAAAAAAATGAAATTGCTCAAAATTTGATTGATATTTTGCAAAATGATACATCTATATCCTTAGATACAAAGGCATTTATCGCCAATTGGCTTCTTACAGGCCACACTGAAAAAAGAAAAGCGTTTTACGACATATGGGATATCGTTTTAAGAAATTATCTACCTGCGACAAGACCTGTTTTATTTCGGGCATGTACAAGAATCAGTAAAATCGAAAAAATTTCGAGTTTTACTGGTCGGTTAGAATGTGCAAGAAGAATTAGTGAAGGAAAAGGCTCATTGATAATATGTGATACAAGTGAAGCCCTCAAATTTGAAGAGGAATTGTACAGGCCTGGTTATTATAAACACACTTTTTATCCTCTTGTCGATGTTTTAATTAAAGTTAGAGATTCTGGAAGTAATGAATTGTCAGAATGGACTTTGGATTTTATTGGAGAAGATGAATACATAATGAAAATTCACTTTGGAAATATGTATGGCCTCAAATGGCAAAATATAAAATGTAGAAAAAATACTATTGTATAGCAACTAAGTAGCGATATGGCAAGGAAGAAGAAGATTTTGCTGTTGTACGTTTAATGCAGACAGGCTCTCTGTAAATTCCGATGAACTTGACCCCGGTATTCCGCGTGATGTTGACCCCTTTTTTCTTAGGGCCTAAAAGTGCAGTTATGTAAAGAGCAGTTGTTATATTCAAATGTATTTATCTTAAGCGATACCTTATTACTTTTTTCTACTCAGGGAATCGCCTTTAAATTCTATCCGGTGTGCGATGGCTGCCAATCTGTCCATTATGGCATCTGCAATCGTAGGTTCGTTGATATACTCGTGCCAGGCGCTTACGGTTAACTGTGAGGTTATCAGCGTTGCATGTTTGCCATGACGTTCTCCCAGGATCTGCATTAAGGCAAGTTTTACATCCTGTTGCATGGGTTGCAATCCAAAGTCGTCCAATATAAATAATGCCTGGCGTTCCAGGTGGTTTAGCAGTTTTAGATAAGAACCATCCAGTTTGGAGAGCGTGATTTTCTCGATGAACCGGTTCATGCTATATTAGGTAATTTTCATGCCCATCAGTCATGCCTGGTGACCCAGTGCACAAGCAAGATAGCTTTTACCACAACCCATAGCACCCGTAATCAAAATATTCTCGCCTTGTTTCAGGTACTGTCCTTCCAGTAAGGTGGCCAGTTGTTGTTTTGTCAGGTTCCTGGCTGCGGAGCAGCTGATCTGTTCAGGGATTGCGGGGAGCCTGAGTTTAGCCAGCTTCAGGTAATAGGTTGTTTTCCCCTGCTGCCGGAAGAGTTGTTCACTTTGAAGGAGCTGTCCAATCAATTCTTGGGCCTCGAGTTGTTGATGGATGGGTAGTTCCAATTGCTGGCCGTAAGTATGTGCCATGCCATGTAAGCGCAGGTCTTTCATTTGTTGCAGTGAAGCGGTTGTATTCATATTTGTTTGATTAAAGCTTATTGATACTGTTGAGCGCCCCGGATATTATCGTGTAGGGGTAAGGGTTGGTCTACAGATACCCGAACCTGCTTGTCGATACCCGCAGCCAATATGTTTTTGATCATGGTGTAGGTAACTCTGGAGCCCGTCAGGGCCAGGTTGCAGGCAGCTTCCAACCGCTGTATTCCATAGCGCTTCTCAAGCATCAACATCCCGAAGCAGGCTTTGTAGTTCTGTTCCATATAAATGCTGTTGCCCAGTATGCTTTCTGTTGCAGCTGCAGTAGCAGCTCCGATATGCCCGGCCTTGGTTAGCAACTCTTCTTTGGTCCAGCCTTTTGCAGACTTGGCCTGCTGATGATTAAGTGGCATATGTTCGTACCACACTTTCACTTTGCTGCCCATATATTGCCAGGGTACACTGTAATGGAGCAAAGCTTCCCGAAGCTGGATATGATAGTTGCGTTGTACAGTGAGGATACTGCATTTTTTCAACAAGTAGGGAGTGGAAGGTAGTTGCGCAGGTTCAGTTGATCGAGTTGGATCCGGAAGTAATAATTGATCTCCGACAAAGAAGTAAAACGCTGGTTCCGCAAAGGCGCGTACACATACTTGTAAACCAGGTTGACGGCTTTTTCTACCATTGCTTTGTCTCTGGGTTTACCGGGCCTGGTGGCAGAGATATAGGTTCGTATCGATCTGCTTTAGTAACAGCAGTACGCATATTATCGCAGGTGATGGTTTGTGTTACGCCTTGCAGATAGCAGAGCAGTTCATTAATGCTGTGTAACAGGTCGGCTGTTTTCTGGTGTTCCAGTGCGATACAAAAAATCAGGCCACTGTAGGGAAGAGTGGCAACAAAGTCGGGATTGTATTCCAGGTGCATGACCACGTCTTTTTTGCATAGAAGCCGGTTAAGGTGTTCACAATACTGACTATAGGCATACCCGTCCGGATGTTGTTCCTTGTACTCACCCCAGAGCAGTTGACGTGTAACCCCAGGCCGTGTCAGTTCCTTGTCAATACTTTCAGAATGATATAGTACTTGTTGGGTACATCTTCCGGCAGGCGGGAAAGATTGGCTTTAACGGAGTTGCGGGACAGGCCTGTCGGGCGTTTGAAGTGGTCCAATGCAATTGATTTTGCTGCCATCCTTAACACTGTTTTTTAAGGAAGCAAGTCTACAACTGCAACTGCTCTTTTAGATTAGTTAGGGGGTTAACTTGTGTCAGAATGAGAGTTGATAAAAACAACCCTGGGGGTCAGCATCATCCGGAATTAGTTAGCAACAAGGAGAGGCAACTTCCCAGAATGGCACCAGTCATGTAAAAAATAGGGGAGTAAGATGCTCCGGAATCTACAATTTATGTACTGTCATAAATTTTATAATTAGGAAAGTAAATTGTATTTTAATATAACAAATATATACAATGGATAAGCACTTAATACTCGAGTTTATGGAATGCTCAATTTCTGAAGAGATCGACTTAAGTGTCCTTGAATACGATTATGTTCGAAATCTGAATGTTTTTAGAGGTTCCGATATCCCTGCAGTTAATTTTGATCAACAAGGTACACTTACACAAACCAAAGCTCCAGAAGGATCTGATTCAGATTATGATAGTAAGTATAACAGGATTCTTCTTGCTACTGCAACTCAAACTCGAGCTTATAATGAAACAGCCGACGATGACCCCGGAATAAAACTGTCTATTCTTATGGCTACTTCCACTAGGACGTTTACCAACACTGAAACATCTGACAGTGATAGAGATAAGCCGTATCATAACGTCTATTGTTAACATATGGATAAGGCATCAGTGATTCTTATAATCACACACAAAGAAGATTATACTGCTGATTTTATAATTTCAATATTAAACGATAGAAAGATTAATTATTTTAGATTTAACTGTGAAGATTATCTCAGTTATGATATTCGAACCACATATGGCGAAAATGTGGAAATATCAATTAATGGGTTATCAAAATTTTCAGCAATTTGGTATCGTAGGACAAAACTTCCTGATATTGTAGCTGATAATGAAAGTGAACGGATTTATCTCTTAGGTGAGATTGATACGTTTATGAATAATCTTTTTTCAGTTATGGATTCGAAGTGGTTAAGCCATCCCTTTTTCGTTAATGTAGCAGAAAATAAACTTCTTCAGCTAATAATTGCAAAAAGAGTTGGGATGAACATTCCTGAAACAATCACTACAACAAACATAGGTGCACTTCGGCAATTTTGTAAACGTTATAATAATACAGTTATTAAGCCATTGGGTAGTGGAAGAGTGCAGTATCAAGACAATAGTTCAAAATTAATTTTTACTAATCAACTTACATCTACTTTTGTCGATAACGCAGACAAATATGTATTGACACCGGCAATCTACCAGGAAATGATTCATAAAGATTATGAGCTTCGAGTCACAATAGTCGGCGAAGAAGTTTTCGCAGCCAGAATTGATTCCCAAAGTGACGAGTCTACAAAACTGGATTGGAGAAGATCTCCTAAGAAATTTTCTCCTTATTTGTTGAGCAATGATTTAAAAACAAAATGTATAAAAGTTTTAAAGGAGCTAAATATTTCATTTGGTGCTTTCGATTTTATTAGAGGAGATGATGGTGAGTATTATTTTCTTGAGGTAAATCCAAACGGACAGTGGGTCTGGATTGAAAAAGATACTGGATTGTTAATTTCGGAAGCTATAATACGTTTTTTGCAATGAATAAAAAAATTAAGAATGTAATCAAATACTTTGGTTTTATACAAAGAAATAGACCAGATGCAATATATCCGGATGATTTGGAATTAAATGAATTATTTGAAGATAGGTTAGGCTATTTAAAAGCTTCTGAACAGCAAGAGGCCGCTAGATTGACAACTATTGAGTCTAAAATGTCTCAGTTGGTTGGTCAAACAGGTATTATATTGACCTTATTAGGATTATTTGTTTCGACATTTTTAGGCAGGGCTTCAGCATTTCCTACAGGGTTTAAAATTTTACTCATCTTCTTATTTTTGGTTGCCCTATTTTTTTATCTAGCTACAATTTTTCATGCTACAAAGCACTTTAATATCGGTAAATATAAATATGGCAGACGAGACGCGTCCACTGTAAAAAAAACTTTCGAATCAAAAGAGGCTCTCCAATTGGAAGAAATAAAGGATCTTCTTTATACAATTGAACAAAATACTGGCTTAAATGATTCGAAAGGAGATGATCTTATGTATGGCTATCGCACTTTCCAAGTTGGCACACTTTGTGGCGCACTTTTAATTCTAGTACTTATTGCATCTTCATTCATCTTTAATAAAGTTGATACTCCGAAAGTACGTATAGAAAATGAGGTGAAAATATCTAAACTAGATTCTAACCTAGTTGAAATTCAAAGACAAATTAAAAATCAAGATAAGCATCATTTTTTAACTGATACAATTTTATTCGAGAAATAATAATTCTTATATTTTGTAAGTGGTTAAATAAATGATTAATTTTTAGTGAGCATTTTTTGAAGATATTTTTTATAATATTTATTCCATTCAACTATATTTTGATAAAATAAATAACAGTTTATTTTTAGCTCATTTTACTCTTAATCCAAAAGTTAAAATTATTTATGGATAATGTTGCGATGTTAAAGACTACTGTAGGAGCATCAAATAATCAGATTATTACCACAAAAGGATATTATATTACTGGGGATGGAGGGGATACTACGTACTATTGGAATAGTTTATCAATTGCTGCAGAAGATGGTGGTAGTGTGATACAAGTTACAGGTACATCAACTGGTAGATGGATTGCAGTTTTTGACAACGATTTGGTAAATGTTAAGCAATTTGGTGCTAAGGGGGATGGTGTTCAAGATGAATTATCTTTTCTGGAAAATGCAGCATCCTATTGCGGGAGGGCTAATAAGTGTTTAACATTATTTTTCCCAAATGGAGTTTATAGAATTTCAGATCAATGGGTAATAGGCACGAAAATCGTTCCAGTTGAGGAAGAGTTGTTTCACTATCCCTATTATTCTTGCCCTTCCTTAAATTATGGAAATGAGTCTAATTGGCGTCCATTTCGGGTAATCGGCTCCTACGATTCAGTTATTCACGCGGATTTTTCTTCAACAACAATAAAATCTGCAATTTATTATTGTATTAGAATGAATACAGGAACATCGAATAGAGATGAGTTTGGTGGAGAAATAAGCAACCTTAAAATAGTTGGTCAGGGTTCCTATATAAATGATGAAGAACAAACCTTATTTAATTGGCAATCTAGTAAAAATCAATGTGGATTAATGGTTTTAAGTGGTATTGGGATGAAGTTTGATAATCTGTATTTTAAGAATATGAACAAAGGGATGAATCTTAATACTTCTTACAATGCGATTGTATCTCATTGGGTAGCTAACTATTGCGAGTATGGCTGGTTTGAAATTGGTTCAAATACAGGTAATAGAAATGCGTTCCATTGTTTTAATTATGAACTTGCTTATGAAGTTAGAAGTGCATTACTTGTTTGGGAAGGTATGTGGGCGGAAGGAGTTAATACAGTGCTTAAAATTTATGGTAGTAACAATACAATAAAAGGTTTTTATAATGAAGCTCATCAAAGAGAATTAAGTAACCAAAAGTTCGTTATAGAAATAGGTTTGCCATCGAATGCTCCTGACTACAATCCGGATGGAGTGAATGGTACTGTTTTTGATGGTTTATTCCTTCCTGCTTCGTATACCGATTTGTCTATTGCTAATGGAATTAGAATGAGAGATGGTGCGAGAAATGTAAGCATTATTGGAGGGCATATTTTGGCGAATGTTCAATTTGATAATGCAGCTAATAACCTTGTTTATATTAATTCCTGGCAAAGAAGTGGTACTGTTACTGGTCCTTCTAAAATTTATCACCTAAACTCAATTTCTAGTTTAAAACAAGTTACGGTTGATAAAAGGCTGGAAAGTGTTGATGATCTTGAATTGCGATCCGCTCAAGCGAAAACAATTAAAGCACTTATTGCAACAGGTGTTAATACTTCTTTTATTGCGTATACTGCAAATCAGTATGGCGTTGGTATTGGCACTGAAATTACTGACCCTGCTACAAGATTTCAGGTAAATGGAGTTCAAAGATATACAGGATCTCGAATTGAGAATTCTAACAGGATAATTTCTGATTGGTTTATTATTAACCTTACAGGTAGTCAGGATACTGCTTACTTTAATATTGGAAATTATACTGGAGCTGCTTCAAATAGAATAGGCTTTGAAATAATTTTGGATGCCGGTTATGTTACATCAAGCCCGATTAGTATTGGTAAACTTAGCAAGAGATTTTCTGTTCAATTTGGTAGTAATGGAATTAGTATTTCAGCACAAAATAATGAAATTGTAGAGGATGTGGGTGCCATGTCTTCTGTATTTGCGATTGGAGATCTTGAGGTTGGTGGAAGTGGAGTTTTACGAGTTCCAATTAAGCTTTTATCTGGTGTATCAGGAATGGAGAAACGCGCTCATGCAAGAATGGATTTTTATTCTTGGAATGGTGTAAACCTGCAGTATGTATTAAATGTAGCACCTGTGATATCATTGTCGACTACGGGTGTATTTGGAATAAAACAACAGAGAATATTTAAAGTTGTAAAAAAAGCCGTTTTTTCCGGTAATGGTATAAATACAGATTTTAATATACCCCATGGATTAATAGGTACTCCAATTGCCAGTGTAACAGCCGCAAGTGTTGATGCGGCGGGCATATCTTATATCACGGAGAATTCAACATATATAATTGTTCATTTTTCTGTTGCTCCTCCCATTGGCACTGATAATGTTGTCATTAATTGGATTGCGAATTTCTAAACAGAAGAGGATTATGTATGTAATTAGAATTAAAAGTATAGATGGATGAACATTTATTTTAAAAATATAACTATTTGAATTTAAGTGTGGAGCTAACTATGTCTTTCCGTTTTTTAATTTGTTGCTGTCTTATCTTAGTTATTTTATCTAGTTCTTGAGTGAGATCTGATTCTGGATCCCAATCATCATATTGTTTCTTTTTAATGCCATATTTTGTTGCTATTTTTTTCGAAAGCAAACAGCCATTTAGACCATGTTTACAATAATGATATTTTCGTTCTTCAAAAAAATCCTCGTAATCTGGTGGGCAGGCAATAGTTTGAGTAAAGTCAATTAATCTGTCTCCAGCTTCCACATCTGATGTAAATGATAAAAGTTTGTACATTGTCTCATGATCTATTGATTTCCAATCAATATCAGCAGGGAAAATCGGTGGACCCGGTAATTTTACTTGAGGTTCTAAACAACCTTGTGCATTTCGTTGGCCATATGAAAGACCATTGTCTTTAATGACATCCATACAGTCTTCAACAAATTTGTCAAGAATACATACACATCGAATAGCCAGATATCTTGCGTTTTTATTTTCAGATCTTTTATAAATCCAATGTGTTTGCAACCATGATAGTGCAGAGCCTATTATAACACCAACTAAACCAAAAATTGCTTCTTTCATTTTTAATTGAAAGTTCTTTATTTTTTATTAATTTCTGATGATTATTTCACGTTTTAAATAAAGTGAAATATCCTTTTCTGTAATGAGAATTGATCTTGGCTCATACTTAATATACGCTTAAATTGAATATTTAGCGAGTTTTCCTTTTATATAATTATTGATCAATTATCCATACTTACCTTGGCTTTACAAGCATGCCAAAGATTTCCAGTTATTTAAAGAAAATAATAAATGATGCAGCGTAGAATAGAATATATTTAGCTGGTTTAGTGGGAAAAAAAGTGCCGTTATATTGGGTATTAAAAATTGATTGTATGGATCGTTACACTAATACCATATCGAATTTTAGACGTCATGAAGAAAATGAAATTTCATTAATGATTGCCTCTTCTTCTCGGGTCGCTGCTTCCATAATTTCTTAATGTTCGTTGTGTTGGTAAAGTGCTAAAGCTAATAATCCGAACCAACTTGTGTCTTTTAATTTTTCAATGAATTGCTTCCAGTCAAATGCTTCCTTTGAGTTTTGTTTATCAATTGATAGATTTTGATAGCTGGCTTTTAATTCAGCACCTTCCAGAACAAGTGCCATTTTAGCAATTGCGCGGTTTATTTTATCTCCGCAATAGGTCCAGAGAATGCTGCTTAACCCTTCTTCTGATTCCTGGATAATCCATTTACCCGGCTGCCAGTTGATTTCGGAAACACTTTTCCGGAAATGTTGTAGTACCAGTTTGGCTGGTCTGTTTAAAAAGTACAGGTCTTCCTGCGTATGTAAAATTCGGCCAACTATGCCTCTTATTTGTGCCGGATTAAAACATCATTTATCTAACTGCTTAATATAATCTTCTGCAGTCATTACCGGAATATCTGCTGATTTATAGTCTTTCAGATTACGCGTGAGTAACAGCCGTATGCCATTTTCGATTGCCGTGAAATATTGAATACCGTCTTCAAAATCTTTGAAATCGGATGCTAATGCAAGCTCAATAGTTTTATCGTTTACTTCATTTACCGTTACAAGTGTCTTGAATTTCAAAAGCTTCTTTCGAGCCTGATCTGCATTATATTGCCGGGTTAATAAGTAGTTTACATTAGAAAATAAAAGTGGAGAAACGCAGATTTTTACCTTCCCTTTATCTGCCAATGAAAAAAGGGCAGCCGCATATTCGTAGAATGGTTCCCTTGCTGCTAGTAAGTCGATGATTATATCGGTATCAACAAAAACAGTGTCCATTACTTATACTTTTCAAGCAAGAAATCAGTATACTCTTTTTTATGATCATAGTCTTTTGGAAGGTCAATCACCCCAGAAAGACTTTTGACAACTGGCGTTATTTTGGTTGCTTCCTGATCTAGAGTGATTTTTTGCAAATAGTTTTCGATAATCTTTGAAAGGCTGGTATTCTTCGTTTTAGCGAACATTTTTGCTTTTTCTATGATGTTCTCATCCAGCTTTAATGTAAGCTTGGTATCCATAAATTTACAATTTACGTACAAATATATTAAAATAATACGTATTAGCGCTAGTATAATTTTAAGAGTGGTGTCGTGGTTCTATTTGGCTGATAATCAGATTTATGTATTTATTGAGTAAAAAATAGGGGTTAGATACGAAAGTGTGCGGATTTGGGGGTAGGAGGTTAGTGGGTTGCCCGGGGCATCTTGGTGAATTCAGCCTCGATTTTTTCCATCTGACCTATATGCCTCAGGCCGTGTTGTGCCAGGAAATAAATGTATTCGTAAACATTTATTTTACCCAGACTATTGACTGTCATGGTTGTCTTGTAGAGCATGCCTTCTCCATTTTTAAGTTTATCAAGATTATCCAGGCAATGGGTTATCTGCTCTTTCAACTCATTTCTAACTTCGTCTCCTGATCTGGTTCCAGTTGGTTCCATATGCGCTGGTCTTATCCAGGTAAAGGATTTATGTTTTCCAATCTGTGCCAGTTTATCCCAATTAAACGAGTGGTTCTGTAGTTCGGTAGTAATGTCAAGATTATGAATATTCTGTAAGGCCTTATTAGTGCCTTTGTTAATAAGGATAATTAAAAAGCGATTTGTTAGACCGATATGTTCCAATATTTCATCTATTGTCCAGCCGCCATCTGCGGGTCGGTACTTACGCATGTTTTCATCCTTGTCGAACCAGGAGTCAATTGCCAAAAACGTATCTGTCAGTGAATTCCTTATTTCGGTTATGATTGTTTGAATATTCATTGTTGTATTTCTGAATTGTTTAGTTCTCTTTTGAATAGGCCGAGGTTGGGGTAAAATGGAAGTGATAGGAGAATATCAACTATTGCGTATCCTAATCGATAAACACCAGTCCGTTTTTTAATAAATGGTAGGCCGCTATTACAAAAATTGTTTTAACCGCTAGCGATTGAAAGAAAATGGAACTGTATTTATTTTTCTGAATGGGGTATAAATTCATTGTGTTTTATGTAAAATACTCTTCAATATCTTCTCTGGTATCTTCGGAAATCCAATCCGAATAGGTTTCATAAATTTCTCTTAAAGGGTCAGGCTCATCGGCCCAGACGAAAAATCCCCTATCATCGTATAGGTGAAACCCCGTATTGTTTTCAGGATCTAAGAAATAAACACTTTGACCTATTTTGGGGTCCTGCCCATTATCTCTGTTTGCTATGCCGATAAGTATATTTTCGATATTTATTTTTTCGATGGGAAATTTTCCTATTGATATGGTAGCACCAATCTTTTCGTAATATTCGTTTCCATTTTGATCGAAACTGATCATCCCGGAATTAACGGTTTCGTTCGTTGAAATGAATTTACTATTGCTGTCAGATGTAAATTGTTGAAAGAAGTATTCATCGTTGGTTTCAATAAATTGTTCGCCATCGTATTGATATGAAATAATCCACAAAGGGTTTTTGGTTTTACCAAACAGTTTCTTCCAGATGAGGGTAGCACGACTGACGGCCTGATTTATTCTTTGGTTAGTTTCCACCACTTCTTCTTCTGAAGTATTCATTCGGATGGTAATTTTTCCACCGAATGTATGTTCAGTATTAATTTCCGTATCGGGGTAAACTATTTTCAGGTAATTTTCTAATTCATGGCGAATACTATGCATAATAGGGCGGGGGTTATGTTCGCTTTATAAACATAATTAATAATTGAGACATTGCTGAATGACTATAGTGCTTCACTATTATGTACTTGAAATTCAATTATTTATTCTATTTTTTGTGGCCAAGTTTAACCATATTGGTAACATGTTGTTTATTTGCTGATGCGAATCATTGCAGTGAAATCCTTGAAAGCGTATTGGGAGGAATATGTACTGGCAAAGCAGGCGTTATTTTCCTGGTATGAGGAGGTGGAATCTGCAAATTGGAATAATCCCAATGAACTGAAAGCACAGTACAGAAATGCGTCTTTAATCACGGATAAAAGGGTGGTGTTTAATATTCATAGAAATACCTTTCGTCTTGTTGTGGACATTGAATATCGAATAAAAATTGTTTTTGTTATCTGGTTTGGAACGCATAAGCAATATGATAAAATCGACATAAAAAAATTGGAATATGGTAAGACCAATAAAAAATAATAAGCAATATGAGGCTGCCCTTACGCGTGCCTATGCGCTTATGCAGCATGATTTAAAGCCGGATTCAGAAGATTCTGATGAGCTTGAAATTTTATCCATACTAATTAAGGAGTATGAAAATATCCATTATCCTGTGCCAAAGCCCAATCCGATTGAAGCGATTAAGTTTCGGTTAGAGCAATTGAATATGACGGAGTCTGAACTGTCGGATGTGTTGGGTTATCGTTCCAGAAAATCGGAGATACTTTCCGGAAAGCGGAAATTGAGTCTGGAGATGATACGTCGGTTGGTTGAGAAATTAAATATTCCTGCTGAGGTATTGATACAGGCATATTAACTAAAAATTGGTTGGTGCGATCATACTATTTTGATTAGAATTGTTATTTTGAATTGCAAGCTTGAAGAATCTGATTACCATACTAATCTTACTCCTTGTCGTTCAATCCGGTCTGGCTCAACCATACAGGAGTACGTTAAATTCAGGTTTACATAAAATTCGGAATTCCAATATCGATACAATCATTTGTTATATTCCTTTTCAGGGCTACCTATACGGATTTGATAATAAGAAATTTTATGGTTCCATAATGGCCGGCGGGATACAATAGCTGAGTTAAATTCCTCTCACCCTGGCTATACTGCCATTTCAATAATTTCGAATTTTTTTGAAATCAGCAATTCCTATTCGTACGATCAGATTTGTGATTGTCATATACGTAATGCAGATAGATCGATTAAGTATGAAATGGAAAATATTAATTATGCTTTTAACACCTCTACCTTTGTCTATAAGATGACGGAACGACTTTCCAAATTAGTTGATGCGCTGGAAAGTAATTGAGCATTTCACGACTAGGGAATCCTGTCGCCATCTGCGGGTCGGTACTTACGCATCTTTTCATCCTTGTCGAACCAGGAGTCATTTGCCAAAAATGTATCTATCAGTGTATTCCTTATTTCGGTTATGATTGTGTGAATATTCATTCTTGTATTTCTGAATTGTTTAGTTCTCTTTTGAAGAGGGCGAGGTTGGGGTAAAATGGAAGTGATAGCAGCATATCAACTATTGCGTATCCGATAAAGAGAAGATGAATTTTGATACAGGAATTGTATCGATAAACACCAGTCCGTTTTGATTGAAAGAAAATGGAACTGTATTTATTCTTCTGAATGGGATATAAACACATTGTATTTTATTTAAAATAGGGGCAGGCTCATTGGCCAATACAAAAAACCTTCTGCCGGTATCCAATGACTTCAACCATTAAAACAACCATTGGATAGAATCCTTTTGCGGCATACCTGGAGTCCAACTGGTCTTCAACTGATTGTTGATGAGCTATTACATACCCAGCTAAAACAATTTGAATTCTTATTGCAATATGCTGATTGTCAATTGGTAGTGGGTATTGCTTCAATTGCTACATGCTTTCCCTTATAAATTAATTCGTTGTTTAACGAAAACAGAGGAAGGAGGCCCAAAAACTGTACATTTGAACTGTATAAGGCCTGTTTTATAATCCAGTATCCGTATCTAGTCTGTTGCTTTTTTTGGAAAGGAATTTAGTCACCAGGGCAAACAACTGAAAATGAACCAGAAGAGAGATGACTTAAACAATTATTTATACCAACAGGCATTACAACTGGCCCGCATTGGTAGTTGGGAATATGATTTGGTAACCAATAAAATTTGCTGGTCGGCCATGGTGCACGAACTCCACGAAACCAATCCAGCCACCTTTCAGCCCAATTTAGAAAACTCCATTAATTTTTATCGGGAAGATTTCAGACCCATGGTCAAAGAAGTATTGGAAGCATGCTTTACCTCCGGAGCAACCTTTGATTACGAAGCTATCATTATTACCCCAAAAAAAAAGGAACACTGGGTTCGGGCTATTGGAAATGTAGAGATGGTTCAGGGAGCATGCCGGCGGATCTACGGTAGCATTCAGGATATTCATGCATCTAAAATGCTGGAACTTCAGATCCGGGAAATCCTGGAAAGTATTTCCGATGCCTTTTATGCGCTTGATAAGAACTGGAACTTCTCCTATTTCAATAAAGAAGCCGAAATCCTGCTTTCCAAAAAGAAGGAGGATGTGCTCGGTAAAAATATCTGGGCATTGTTTCCGGATAGCGCCAAAACCCCAATCCGCAAAATTTATCAACGGGTTGCCCGAACCAAAATCAGGGAATCCTTTGAATATTATTTCCCCGGCAATGGGAAATGGTTCGAGATCAATGCTTATCCTTCACAAGGAGGTATATCCGCCTATTTTAAGAACATCGATGACCGAAAAATAGCTGCAGAACAACTTGAATTAGCCCATCAGGAAAAAATTGATATTCTGGAAAGTATCGGGGATGCATTTTTTTATGTGAACACTGCTTGGGTAATTACCTATTGTAATAAAGAAACCGAACGGATTTTAGGTGTAAAACGTGGTGATCTTATCGGAAAAGTCCTTTGGGATGAATATCCGGATGCAGTTGATACGATTATTTATCACAACTATCACAAAGCCCTGGAAACACAGCAGCACCTTACCTTCGAAGAGTTTTACCAGCCTATGCAGATGTGGCTTGAACTGACGGTTTACCCTTCTCCCAACGGACTCTCTGTTTATTTTAAGGACATTACCCAGCGAAAAGAAGCCGATCTTCAACTCCTGCAATCAAATGAACGGTTCGAAAAAGTAACCGAAGCAACGCATGATGCAATATGGGATTGGAATATCGTAGAGAATACCCTGTACTGGGGGGCTGGATTTAAAATTCTCTTTGGTTACGAAATTGAGAAAATTACACCAACGCTCGAATCCTGGTCGAATCATATTCATCCGGAGGATCAGGAATGGGTATTACAAAGTATTCATGGCGCGCTGGATAAAGAGGATCAATCCAATTGGTTGGCCGAGTATCGCTATCAAAAATCTGACGGATCCTTTGCCGATGTAATTGACAGAGGCGTGGTGATACGGGATGAAAAAGGAAAACCGATTCGAATGGTGGGTGCCATGAATGATGTTACGGAGAATAAACGGCTGGCCATTCAGCTGGAACGCGAACGATTACTCAAACAACAGGAAATTACAGATGCTGTTATTACTGCAGAAGAAAATGAACGGCAGGAAATAGGCCGTGAACTACATGATAATATCCAGCAGATCCTGGTCAGCAGCAGGCTGTTTCTGACCATGGTAGAAAAAAAAGACATTTCTGAAACGGGCTATTTTTACCTGCAACAAACGAATAAACTGATTATGTCTGCCATTGAGGAAATCCGGAATTTGTCTCATTCCATGATTACTCCTTTTGTTGAAAAAACAACCCTGAAAGAAGCGATTGATAAACTGGTCATCAATACGGAAGGCGCCACTGACCTGCAAATCAAGCTGGACATAAGGGGCCTGGACGAAACGAAACTCTCTGAAAAACTTCGGTTAACCAGCTATCGAATCATCCAGGAGCAATTCAATAATATTCTTAAATACGCAAAGGCCTCTACCGTGTATCTAAAACTTGTTCAGGACAAGGAGCAACTGGTGCTGAATATACAGGATGATGGAATAGGAGTGGACCTGTCCAAAAAAACCACCGGCATTGGGTTGATGAATATCAAAACCCGGGCTTCTCTCTTTGATGGAGAAGTTGAGATCCGGTCTGAGCCTGGCAATGGATTTGAGTTGTTGGTGAGGATGAGGTTAGACTATAATTCTTCTGGTGTAAAGAATAATTAGCATTAGTAGCTCATGTGTTGCTCACTCGCGAAGCTGCCTGAAAATACTTCCCAATTCCTATTTTCCGATTCCCTACTTTCGTACCTGAACCGGTTGCGCGTCTATGAAAGAATTAGAAATTGGCCAATCTTCGGGTACTTTAACGAAATCAGTAAATACTGGCAGCCTGATTATAAACCTGGTACAGTATGAAGGCGCGCATTGCCTCCTGGGTCAACATTACCATGTTCATCCGCATTTCAGTTATATCTTCAGGGGACAGGATATTGAACGGAAGAATAACACCGAACAGAAGCGGCTGGCTGGCCAGCTGTTTTTTTACGAAGCCGGTGAACCTCATCAAACCCTCTACAGAAAGGAAACCACCCAGAATATCGTAATTGAACTGTCTGCGTCATTCATTCAGCAATTCAGCTTAAATCCCAAGCAGTTAGGTGCAACCCCCGCATACGATCAGCTTAATATTTTAATGGCTAATATTCTACAAGCCATCCATTCAAATACCGATAACAATGAAATTGAGCTATTGGTAGCAGAGCTGGTTGACCATAAACGGGACCGGATCCAGGATCAACATCCCGCCTGGACAAAAACCGTTCGACACTATTTGTACGATAACTGGAACGCCACCATCAACCTCGATGAATTAGCCAAACTCACCGGTTTACATCCGGTTACCCTCTCCAAAAATTTCCGGCAGTATTTCCACTGCAATTTAGCCGAATACAGACGCCGTATAAAAATTGAAAAAAGCCTGTCCCTGCTCAAAAACTCCAAAGCCTCCTTAACCGATATTGCCTACGAATGCGGTTTTTCTGATCAAAGCCATTTTATTCGGGTATTTAAAGAGGTAACGAAATTCCTTCCCTACGAATACAGAAATCATAATTTACAGGAAGGCTAAATCTGTTCTATTTTTTGTTTGCCGGCTGGTATTATTTTGTACTTCTATTTAAACTAATCATATGAAGGCTGGAAATTTATGGCTGACTGTATTGCTGTGTGCATTGGTATACCTGCCTGCTACAGCTCAAAATAGTAAGGGAACCACTGTAAAATTTTCGGAATACCTGAAACTGGCGCAGCAAAACGATCAGTTTACAGGAACCGTCCTGATTGCAAAAGAGGGGAAAAAACAATTCCAAACGGCCATAGGGATGGCCGACTTAAATTGGAATATTAAAAATACCCCTACCACAAAATATTTACTTGCATCTGTTACCAAACAGTTTACGGCCCTGGCCATACTGCAATTGGAAGAGCAGGGCAAAATTCAGGTCAGCGATAACATTTGCCGGTATTTGGATAATTGTCCGGGTGCCTGGAAAGAAATTACGATTCATCAGGTGCTGACGCATAGTTCCGGCATTCAGAATATTTCCAGTTTGCCGGAATGGGATGAGCAATTGGCCCCTTTGCCTTTATCAAAAGATTCGGTAGTAAGCCTGGTTTATAAATTGCCCTTATTGTTTGCGCCTGGCACGAAATACAGCTACTCCAGTTCAGGTTATTTTTTATTGGGACTCCTAATTGAAAAAGTATCCGGGAAAACCTATGAGGAGTTTTTGGCAGAAAATATTTTCAGGCCCCTGAATATGAATGCTACCGGAAATATCAATTCCAGAGCTGTTATTCCCAATATGGCAAGAGGTTATTATTGGGCGATGAACCGGTTCGTTAATGCCTATAATGAACATTTTGTAAGCGGGTTTGCCTGTGGAAATTTATATTCAACGGCCGATGACCTGCTAAAATGGGATCAGGCGCTTTATACAAACAGCCTGGTATCAAAAACTACCTTCGAAAAAATGATGACGCCGTACATTAATAATTACGGATATGGGTGGAATGTTCGGAGGCTGCTTAACCGAAATGCCCAATTTCACTCGGGCAGTAGTGTGGGTTTTTCCACCTTTATTTTAAGAATCCCGGAAGATAAACTAACCATTATTGTATTGTCGAACAGCGATGAAACATCCGCGTCAAGGGTTGCCATGGATTTAGGCGCCATCTGGTTTGGTCTTCCTTATTCCAATCCGCAGCCCAAAGCACTTACCAGGCTGGTGGATGCCTATTCTGCCAATGGCATCACTGGAATAAAAGCTGCGTATGAGAAAATAATAAAGGAGAAAACTTATAAAGAAGAGGAAAAAGAAGACATGCTTAATGATATTGGGTATGAACTCTTATACAATCAACAGGAACAGGATGCAATTAATTTATTCACCTTCTATGCAGCATTATTCCCCAATTCAGCCAATGCCTATGATTGTTTGGGAGAGGCCTATTTAATGAATAAAAAATATACCGAAGCCAATACCAACTATGAGAAATCACTGGGACTGGACCCCGAAAACAGCAATGCAAAGAAAAAGATGGAATTCATAAAGGGGAAAGTTCTACCTGGTTTCGTTTTTTGATTATCTTTTGTTGTAAATCTGAGATAGAAATTCACCCCGTATAATTTCATTCTCAAACTGTCCCGAATAGTTAAATGTTTGAGTTGTGCTGTTGGTGTCTTTAATGCCTCTTGAAGCAACACATAAATGGTCGGCTTCAATTACCACCGCCACATCATTATGCTGCAATACTTCCTTTAGTGCTGCTGAAATTTGAATGGTCAGCCGTTCCTGCACCTGCGGACGTTTGGCATAATACTGTACCAGTCGGTTGATTTTGGACAAACCGATAACCTGGTTGTCTGGAATGTAGGCAACGTGTACCTTCCCAATTATCGGAACAAAATGATGTTCACAAGTAGAGTACAGGGTTATGTCCTTTTCAATCAAAATATTCTTATAACAGTATTTGTTTTCAAAGAGACTGATTTCGGGTTTGTTATCAGGGTTTAATCCGCTGAAAAGTTCTTGTACAAACATTTTTGCCACCCGCCCAGGTGTTTCGCACAAACTGTCGTCACCTAAATCAAGGCCGAGTGTATTCATTATTTGAGCAAAATGATACGCTATTTTTCTAATCTTTTCACTATCACTTAAGGTATAATCATTATTACCTATACACGTATCAGTTATTAATTGGTCTAATTCCGTTCTTGTCATTTTTATTTAAATTGTTGTACTGGTATTGGAGTTGCCAAAGCTTGGAAAGGTTACAAAACGTGCAGGAGAATAAAACATATCGTTTTGTAAAATGATATTAATAAGATGGATTTTTTAATTTTCCTGCATAAGAAAAAAATGACAAAACAAGCATAGATATAACACTAATGGGTATCCAGCTTGGTATTGGAATTGGATCGCCGGCAGCATAGGAATGCAGTCCGCTTAAATAATAATTTACACCGAAATAGGTAAATATGATGGTCCAGATCATCCACATTCCGGCAAGATTAAATAACCATTTGCCTTTAAGGCCGGGCACAATGCGAAAATGAAGTACAAGTGCATAAACAATAATAGATATAAAGGCCCAGGTTTCCTTTGGATCCCAACTCCAGTAACGTCCCCAGCTTTCATTTGCCCATATACCTCCAAGAAATGTACCGATAGTTAGAGCAAAAACACCAATTTCAATGGCTATTTCATTTATTAAGGTTAGCTCTGTTATTGTATTATTTATTTTAGAAGTTGGTTTTAGACAAAATAGTATCAGGGTTATGACTGATATAATGCTTGAAAGTCCAAAAAAGCCATAGCTGGAGGTAATTATCCCCACATGAATCATCAGCCAATACGATTGCAATACTGGTTCCAGGGGAGTGATCTGTGGGTCTAACAGGGAACCGCCATGTGCAAATCCCATCATTATCATTGCCGTCAACATGCCGGCAGCCGGAATTAGAGAGTTTCTGTTTTTATAAAGTACAAGGCCTGATAAAACACCTGTTGCAGAAATAAATACGATAGCCTCGTATCCATTACTCCAGGGCGCATGGCCAGATAGATACCATCGAATACCTAAAGCTAAAAAGTGTATTGTTAGCGAAATTGCCGTAATGACCAACAACCATTTTGTCAATGTGCGAAAAAAACGATTAAGCGTTGATTCTGATAGCAGTATTTCGGCAAATCCAAGTATGGAAAGACCCAGTCCAAGCATGCTATAAACAAGCATTAGCCATAGGAAAACATTGGAACGGTTGTAAAGGATTTCCAGTTTGATTTTTGATTCAGATGGAATGATTTCTTTTCCCCATTCCTTTTGAATCCGACTGATTTTTTCCAAATATTCAGTGGCTTTATCCCAGTTCCCTGTTTGTAAACCATCTTTTATACCATTATAATATAGGCTTATGAATGCGTAGGCTATAGTATCTATATTTACAGCTTTATCTTCTGATTCGTAAATCCAGCTTCTCCAGGTCTGCTGTAAATCCTTTCTAACAGGTATAATTTTTGTGAAATATCCATAGATAATATTGCTGAAAATCGTATAACGTTCAGTTAGATTTATAATTTCCTTATCATAATTTGTTTGGATTGCTTTTCTCTTACCAAACGCTTCATTATACTGACGTTGAAACTTAAATTGTCCATTGGTATCTGTCAGGTTGAAAAACGAAGTATAGCCATCCATATTAGCACGGGCTTCCATTTTCAATTGATCACCCCCTTTTTTGCCAATAAACAGAATGGGTTGTTCAAGCCAATAGGCGGGATCTATTTGCATGGATAAAAACCATTGCTCTGCTGATAAGCCTTTGTAGCTGTCTTTTTTATGAATTTTGCGTAATAGTTCCAGCGAATGTGTATTTATTGGCTTAATTCTTCCATTATAATCCTGCACTAATAAATGACCAAACTTAGCAGCATGCTTTTTGTTGATTATTTTTCCACCTAATTCACCAGGCCTGGCTAATGATGCTGATTTCTGAGCATTAGTTAATGAAAATGCTACTATTGAAAGTATAGTTAAGGTCGTTTTTCTGTAAGTACTTTTCAAACGTTCATTAAGCTTACGGATTTGGGTCTTCTTAAAAAAAAGGGTTGCAATCATTCCGGAAAATAAGCAGGCATATCCTATATAAGTGATATTTGTACCCCACCAATCTTTGTTAACAGAAAGTATGGTACCTGATTCATCCGGATAATAACTGGACTGAAAAAATCTGTACCCCTTAAAGTCTAATACATTGTTCATATAAATGTGATGGGGCGATTCCTTTTCACCATCAATGACAGTTACGTTGCTTTCATACGAGGAAGGATTGTTTGATCCTGGATAGCGTTTTAAAATAAAATCATCACAACGTATTGAAAAAGGGGTTTTCACAATTTTAGATCCATATCCAATATCAATGTTTAATTCATTTATCCGGGTATTTGTGCTATACGCTGTTATGCCTTTTCCACCAAAAACATCTACTGTATCCTTTTCATGACCTGAACTGAGCTCCAGCTGCAACATGCTAATTTGACTATTATCGGAAATAGTTCTCTTATCCCCATTGTAATAGACTTTTCTGCCTGTAAAAGCAGGATTTGGAATAATGAAATTTACCTTATCAATTGTGTAAAGAGTTCTGAAATCAAGCCTGAAATCATCGTTAACAGGAATGCTTCCAGTTTTTTGTGATACTAATTCTTTGTCAGTTATAACCCCTGTTTCTTGCCCCAACATAGACATGTATTTACCGGGAACAGAAGAGGCAATAAATAGTGTATTTCCTTTTTCGCTTAATTTTATTGTCCCTTCTATGGGATTATTGAAGCTGAATAAAATTCCATTAATATTTTTTACCTCACCGCTTACTATGTTATGGTGTTCTCTTGCTGCTGTTCCAGGTGTTATTATAGTCAGAATTTTATTTCCCTCAGATGTTTTTATTATTGAATCTTTAACCAGAGGGATATAATTCAAAGACCTGATTTCTATTGTTTTATTTTCAAAATCATACTTCTCTTTAAATGTTCTGCTAAAGGGCCATTTTGTTCCAGCCTGGTTAAAATATGACATGATATAGGGTTCCTGATTGTACGTGGTACTTTTAACACCATTGTTTATTTTTACTTTTATATAGGTCAGATCACTAATGATGTCTTCAGAAATGGCTTTTTCATTAATGGGCATTTGGCCTTCAAACCCCCAATATCGGGTAAGTGCTCCACCAATAAAAAGTAGAATAAAGGCTACGTGAAATAATAAAATAGACCACTTGTCCCTTCTTGTAAGTTTGTATTTTTTGATATTTAATAATAGGATAAATACCAGCCATAGCATTAATAACTCAAACCATTTAGCATTATATATTAGAATCTTGGCAGTTGGCGTATCGTACTCGTTTTCTATAAAAGTGGCTACAGCCATTGATCCTGCAAACAAAGCCAATAATACAATCATTGTTTTGGCAGAAAACATTTGTTTTATCAGGCGAACCATTGATTTTGTTTTATCGTTCTAAATGCCTGTGCTTAGGGAAAACGTAGTACATTTTAAAAAAGACTCCAAAGAGATTGTGTATTAAATTCCTGCTTTACAATGATTTTAAATATTCAGTAAGGTTTTGTTTTTCCTGGTTGGACAAACCCAATTTCCTGGAATTGTTATATTTTTCAACTACAGCTGATAATGTTTCTGCGGAACCATCATGGAAATAGGGGGCATGTTGCCATATTCCTTTAAGTGGAGAAGTTCTCCATTTTTTTGTAGCTGAACGGCTGGCATACATTTTATCGGTTGCTACTGTTTCTTCTATAGAATGAAGTTTGCCGCCCTGTATTACATCGGTGAATTTTGGTCCGGAATGGCAACTGACACATTGTGCTTTTGAATTAAACAGAATTTTACCGGCTTTTGCTGCAGCCACATCAAATGAACCAGATTTGGGTAGTGGGGCAGCAAGAGAAAATTGATATGCTTGTAAAGCGGGAAGTTTGTCAGTTACCAGATCAGCACCACCTCCTGTATTATCAATTGTCATTCCAATTCTTGCATCACTGAATTTTCCATGGCCTCCCATTTCTGCAACAGCTACATACCGGTTCCAGTAAGCAACCGGACCAACCGGCTCATGTTGTATATCACCATCGCCAGTAAAAGTAGACTTAGGCAAACCATACAAGCCGTATGCCGGTGGAATTACAACAGGGTTATTAAGTCCGTCATGATTGAACCTGGGATCAAATTTTCCTTTTCCCCAGGACGCATAAATATTTTTCTGTGCTGCGGTTAATGCCGGAGATAATGAAATAATCAAACCAGGGTCAAGGTCTCTATTGGGATAGCCATCCAAACGATTGCCAATTCCTGGGGCAAAGGAATCATCTACAGTAGAATGACATAGAGCGCATGTTATACCTATTTTGTCTAATTTTAACGCACCTTCGGGTGTTGAACTCACTTTTCCCTGAAGCCCTACAACTGCGTTTAACTGAAGAAGCGCTAATGTTGTCTGAGGGTCGTTTAAATTAATAGAGCCGTCAGTAATGCCTGTTACAACGGCAGGAGGTAAAGCGGATGCATCAACTTTTAAACCAACACTCAATGCTGTAACCGGGTCTACAGTAGCCTCAATTACCTGATTCATTTTTAAAAGATCTGTCCAGGTGGTTTCATCTCCAAATGTTTCATAACGGAAAATGTCTTTACCTTTATTTACCAGTGTGGGATCCAATGGCGGTAAGTTTATAGTTCCTTCACCGCCGTTCTGGTATTCGTTATCTGACTTATTGCAGTTGGAAAGTGAAAGTATTAAAATAGCGGCAATCCCGATTAGGGTTAATCGTGTAATCATATCAGTATTTCTTTAAAGAGTTTTGCTAAATCAAATGGTGTTCATGACATTCGATACGATTTTATCGCATCTGATAAGGTGGAAGTGCAGGATATCTTCTTTTTTATAATAGTTGGCCAATAAAGTGCGAAGCATGGCCTTGGCTCTATTTAGTCTTACCTTTACATTGACTTCACTTATAGAAAGGCATTCTTTTGTTTCTGCAATGGACATATCTTCTATTTCACGCATCACAAAAACTGATTGGTAAATTTCGGGTAATTGTTGAATAGCCTCATTTAGTATGTTTTTTAGTTCATTGTTCACTAGCTTTCTGGCTGGTGTCTGATACTCTTTATTCTTCTCATTTTGCATCTCTATTTCTATTTGTTCGTCATTTAGTGGCAGGAACTTGCCTTTCTTTTTTAATTGTAACAGACATTCATTAATTAGAATTCTTGTCAGCCATGTTGAAAAACTGGCTTTCCAGGCAAATTTCGAAAGGTTTTCGTATGCATATATATAGGCTACCTGCATTACGTCTTCTACTAAGTCGTCATCTTTTAGAAGGGACATTCCGATTCTATAGAGTCGTTGGTTGTATTTTCGAACAATGAACTTGTAAAGATCTTTTTCTCCGAGAAGAATTCTTTTAATCAATTCACTTTCTGAGACTTGTGAACTCTCTGAAATTTCCGTTTGTTGCATTTTACCAGGTTGATAAAATAATTAGAGAAGAATATTGGGAAAAGGTTACAGGAATTTACCAAAAAAAAGTCAGTCATTGAAATTTTAATAAAGGGTATTCTGTTTTGTAACCTTTCAGTTGTTTTTTTCTCCAATAGGTACGGTTCCTTTTGACCGGTTCTAAGTAAATGTATTTACTTCCATTTTAATAATTATAGTATGAAAAAGACAACTATGTCCGTTATTATTGGCGCAGCTTTTTTGCAATTTATTTTTATTGGCGTTACCGCTAAAGCCCAACAATCAGCTAAGCTTTCTGACCCGGAGATAGCGTCTGTTGCTGTTACTGCTAATCAGATTGATATTGAGTATGCTGAAATTGCATTAGAGAGATCTAACAATCCGGATGTGTTAAATTTTGCCAAGACTATGAAGAATGATCATCAGGCTGTTATCAGCCAGGCTGTTTCTCTTGTACAAAGATTAAAAGTTACTCCCCTGAGTAATTTTCTTACAAAGAAGTTGCTTGAGGATTCGAAAAAAACCAAATCATTATTGAATTCTAAAAAGGCAAAGTCATTTGATAAATTCTATATCGAGAATGAAATTTCCTACCATAAAGCTGTTATAAACGTTGTTGAAACCATTTTAATTCCTGAAACAGAAAATAGGGAGGTAAGATTATTGCTGGAAAATGTACTTCCTGCCTTAAAAACACATCTTTCACATGCAGAGATGTTAAACAAAAAAATAGCCCAATGAAATATTTTCAACGATATATTAAGTTCCTTTCTTTTAGTTTACTGGTGGCAGTAATTATAGTTGGATGTGGGGATTCTATAACAGATAGAGAAAATGTGGTAAAGGAATCTTTTCGCGGGAAACAGACTATTCATACTGTTGAAATAAAGCAGATGATGTTTTCTCCATCAGAAATAATTGTCAATAAGGGGGATAGTATAATTTTTATTAATAAAGATCTGGTTGCACATGATGTAACTGAGTTGGCGAATAAAAAATGGAGTTCCGGTCCATTGCAATCCGGTCAAAGTTGGATGATTGAGGTTTTGGGTGAAGCTACTTATTATTGTAGCCTTCATGAGGTTATGCGCGGTAAAATTTTAGTAAAGTAATATTGGATGGGCATTTGCATTGATTTTCAGGTTGGCTAAGGTTAGGTAGAAAGTACGTCCCGTATTAACGGGATGTACATTTTTTGCAATATATACCTTCATGTTCAACCACAGCTAAAAATTCAATCAGGGTATAGCTTTTTTTGATAGGATCGAAATGCTTTATTCTTATTTTGCTCATAATAAATTACTTAGTATGAAATTCTAATTTAGCCTCTAATTGAAGTTTTCTCTTTGTTATGGCAAAGTGTGTTTGTATCTCGTCCTCTCATTTCGTCGATTTCACCTCCGCAGGCGATCCGGTAATCAGCGAGCCTATCCATTGGAAAATATTCATGATCAGCAAAGGAGAGGGGCGTAGTCCCGGTATGGATAAGAGCCTGCTGATGGTGGAACGGTAGAGCGGCAGGGTTTCCATCACAATGGGCAGGTTCTCCTGCCAGGAGATTTTCAGGGCTGTATTACGGGCATGCTGAATGCTCAGATTGGCTGAATCGGTTAACCGCGCACCTCCTCTTTTAATCAGTTCCTCCAGCTTCCCTTCTATTTCAAAATAGCAATCGGCCGAGGCAGATTGTACTATCAGCACCCTTTTGGCAACGGTTACCCCGGTTACCAGATAAGCTTCTTTCCACCAGTTTTGGTTTTTCAGGTGTTTCAATTCCCGCAGCCGTTCCAAACTATTGTTCAGGCGAAAGATGGAACATTCAATTGCCAGCAGCAGTACCGAACCCGGTACCGGCATCCGAACGGCCATTCTGTTTTCGGAGACTGTTTCCCAATAGAGGGGCGCATTTGCAAAACGGAAATTGGGTGTTTCTGCGTCCTCTTCCACCTGATTGGGATTGGCCTGTACAGCCTGCATAAGTTGAAACGTACCCGTTGGCGGAGGTTCCGGTTTCCAGGTGTGGCGGGTTATTTGCGGGAATCGGATTATCTGTCCGGGTTGTACCGCTGCTCTACCGGGCAGCAGGGCGGTTTGATTAAATACGTTTCCAATTTCGGTGAGGTACTCTTGTTCGAATGGGTTCATATTTTTTGTTTTTAAAATGAGCCCGGCCAGGAATAGCCGGGCGTTAAAAATTAAATCCACTTAATCTTTATGGCATTCTACTCGTAACCAGAGGCGCTCTCCCTGGTTAATACAATTTGTTGCGAGTTCCATCAACTTAGCAAAAGCGGCTGCGCTGTTAATGCCCTTTCCGGGGCCGGTGAGTTCACGCACCACACCAATACATCCCTTCAATTCTTTCAAAGCATTATTAGCTTTATGAATCAGGATCAATGTGCGGTTGGGAACCCCTTTCAGTAACAGGTGCAGCTGATGGCGTTTGCTGTATCGCAATTGCAGTTGATAGCGGTCTTCTGGTATGCAGGAGATCCATCGTTTATTCTCCTGCCAGGGCAATTCAATGGTATAACAGATCAGTTCATCTTCACAACTGAGTATACCATTGGTACCCGAGGCCCGATAACTGCGTTGAAGTAACCATTCCATAGCCTTAGCTTTTTACGGTGATCTGACTAACGGCACCAATGGCTGCAGCAGCTACTCCCAGATAACCTGCAATCGTCATCACCAACGGTGGCAGAACAATTGGAGAGGTAACTACTGTTGCACTTACGGCCGCCAGTGCCAGTGCAATATTGCGGAGCTTTACAAAGAACGGAGGCGTTTCTGCCTGGGCTCTTTCCATCAGGCTCATTTGATCGATTTCATGCTGTTTCATAGTTTGAATTTTTTGTTGTTATTAAAAATGGTTTTCATAGTTGGAAAAAAAACGGGACTAAAGGACCTGTGCCAATTCGGTGTTGTTCCTGGGTAAATCCATTGCGCTCACCAGCACGGTGGTGCCTTCGGGTTGCGGATTGGATGCCAGGGTAGTGTAGATCCAGTCGAATCCATTTTCGCTTTGCAGGGCCCAGCCGCATTCGAGCAGGGTGCCATCACTTGCGATGAGTTTGAATTCGACACTAACCACCCGAAAATTATCTATTGCCTGCACCCGGATGGGTTGTCCTGCTTTACCGGTATAGGAATCGGTTTGCAGATTGAAAAGTTTAGGTGCCTGCATGTAATCTTTCAGGGCTGCAATGTAAACACGTTCTTTTCCGTGGATGATTGCAGCATAGGTTTCCAACACGGCCGGATCGGTCAGGCTGTTTTTCGCATATAGTACAGCTTGTGCAAACCGTTGTCGGTTTTGCATCTGTGCTGAGATGCATGATTTAGTCATAGGGATTGGGATTTTAAGGATTAAACAATGGCCTTCCTGTTCAAAAAAAGGCAAGAGGGCAGTGCGGGGCCATTCCTCCCGCGATGCCGAATGGCTGTCTTGCTGAATTTTTTTACAGATATAGCTGGCAGAAAAATCTGCTTAGAGACTTACAAGTTGAAGAAGTAGTTTCCTGCCTCTTCGGGTGAGCGGAATCTTTTCATTTCCGATAAGAATCCACTTATTGGTAAGTTGTTTGATTTTTTCCCATGCTACCAGATAGGAGCGATGGATGCGTGAGAATTTCTGAACAGGTAATTTTTGTGATAGTTCAGAAATACCCTGGCTCAACTTGATTTTTTTTGAATCGGTATGCAGGATACAATACTTTCCACATGCTTTCAGGAATAAGATTTCCTTCAGGTAGATCGAATGCATTTTCCGCTGCAGACAAAACAAAGTAAAAGCTGGCTCCATATACGTTGGTTTGTGGTTGACAAACAATTACAAAACAATAATAGGGCATGGAGAAGGCTGTTTCCAAATAAAAGGAACGAAACGACATTTTAAGGAACGAATCGACGTTTTTGGGAACGAACGTACATGGGGTAGAGCCAAAATAATAGAAAAATCCGAAAAATCAAATAGTAGCAGATTAAAAAACCACCCGCGTTTGCGGGTGGTTGTTAAACTTTAAGGCAGCACCAGTTCAAGTGATCCTGTGTTATCAGGAATGTCTTTGGCGATGGCCCGGATGGTGCAGCCGCTAAGGCTGGCATTATCCCGAATAGAGTTGTAGATCCACTTGTTGTAGTTGATAGGGTCGAGGCTGGCGGGGCCTTCTTCCACCAATTCACCGGCAGCAGAAAGGATGCTGACCTTTACAGAGGCAACTCTGAAATCATCTTTAGCGGTTACCATAATAGGAGAACCGGTGAGGCCGGTATAGTCGGATACATCAATCTTTTTAACAAAGGGAGCTTTCAGGTAATCGCGCAGCGCGATATTAAAAGCGGTGGTGCCTTTTGGTTTTTTGTGATCGTAGGCGGCTTTGAGTTCGGGGTTGGCAACGGCCCCTTTTGCATAATTGGAGGCTTCACCAAACAGATCGCGCACCTGAATTTGTTGCTCGGTGGCAACGGCGTTTTTGTTGATGGTAGGCAGGGTGGCGATAAAAGTTTTTTTACCTCTGGTTTTGTAAATAAACTGATCACCTACTTTTCCTTTTGCTCCTTTAACGAGCAGGTTTTTAGATACGTTGGACATTGAATTTGATTTTAAAAATTAAAAAATATGGTGTTGAATGCATTCAGGATAACAGACACAAATACTGTGCGGCAGCTGCCGGTTTTTTGAACAAAAGGACGGTCCTCCGTTTTTGGTAGGTACGAAGCATCGGAGAACGGTTGACAGAAAGCTGATTTAGTGGTACGAGCCATTTTGTCAGGGGTGTATAGTCTATCACTCATCCATCACTCATCCATCAGTGAAGTATCAGTGGTGGCGCGGGATAGATAGTGTTTGAGTGATGGATGAGTGATGGATTAAAGATTGGTTAGTGGCAACCCCATTTTTGATGCATTTTTTCCAATGCTTTCTACTATTTTATAATATCATATACAGGATAGCATGGTAAATACTTATTACTACATAATTGCCCACTGCTCAAACTGAAATTTCTTGTGTCTAAATATGTTAGCAAAATTCACCATTGATGTTTAAACAACTTACGACTAGGTATTATAATAAAATCTAATGCAACATGTGTCTGTACCTACCAAACGCCAGTTGGTGTATTAATTCGCACCAGGGCATGTGGTCATAATTTTTTGATGACGATTTCTATATTGAATATCAAACAGATGCAAGATGATTTTTGAAAAACTAAAAATCTTAGAAAAACTACCCGTGTTTTCACGGGTATGCACATTCGATATTGAGCAATATTTTCACTGCTGATTAATTTAACTCCATCGATTACTTCTTTACTGTTTATGAAACAAAATTCTTTCCTGGCTGCTGCCAAAACAATTGGATTGCTTATTTATTTATTGTTGATGCAGCTTATATCAATTGGGCAATCAAATCCCTTTAATGAAGTAAGTATAGCATCTCCCAATGCAGCGTCTCTGGGAAAATTTATTGATGCTCCTGTAAACATGCATACTGGTATTCCTACTATTGGAATTCCAATTTATACAATTAAAGAAGGGCCAATTGAAGTACCAATTTCTCTTAATTATCATGCAGGTGGTTTAAAAGTGATGGAGCCGGCCAGCTGGGTTGGCGCAGGATGGGCATTAAATACAGGTGGACTGATAAGCAGAACCGTACAGGGTATACCTGATGAAGCATTTACAGGTGCTGCGCCTGCAGTAAACAATAATATGGGATCTCATTTTACTAATTATGGTTATCATAGTTACATGGAAATTGCTGGTGTATCAACGAGTGCACAGCTTTCAGATTTAAATGCCGGAAGATGTGATGGAGAACCTGATATGTTTAATTTTTCATTTGGGGGTTACGCTGGGAAATTTATTTTTGGAGAAGAAAGAATGCCGATTCTATTACCGGAACAGGATTTAAAAATAGAGTACATATACGAGGCTGGGCTTAATAAAAGTATTGATGCTTTTATAATAACTACACCTGATGGAATAAAATATTTTTTTGGCGCAACGCCGTCAACAACTGATATCGATCCTGTAGAGCGGACGAATCCTTGGACAGCCACCAATGGAATGAATCCTACTGCAGCCACTTCAACCTGGTATTTAAATAAAATTCAAACACAGGATGAATTGTTTCAGGTGGTATTTGAGTATGAAACTGAAACGTACTCCTATCCAACCATTGCAATGATGTCATTAAGCAATGTGGAATTAAACTCAACTACAAAAAAGGAGTATGCATTAGTTAAAAATATTGTTAGTGGAGTACGATTAAAAAAAATTAGCTGGACAGCAGGTTCAATAAATTTTATTCCAGGTCAAACACGGATAGATCTGGCTGGTACCGCCTCAAATGGTTTAAATGATGATGAACCAAACGTTTCTGCAAAAACGTTGGACCTAATTGATATACGATCGTCCGATAGTTCATTCTGTAAAAAACTAAAATTTACTTATGGATATTTTTATGATGCTTCAAGTCCGTTAAATGGAACAATTGCGAACCATTCTATAAACACTGATCGATATAGATTACGCCTTGATACCATTAAAGAGTCAAGTTGTAACAGTTCAATTCAACTGCCTCCCTACTCAATTGAATATTATACTGAAAAAGTTCCAAGGAGATTGACTTTCGGTCAGGATCATTGGGGTTATTACAATGGGGTAACGAATAACAATACTTTGATTGCAAGTTATACACTGGATAAATATACAAATGTAGCAATGGCGAACCGGGATGCAAGTTGGCCAGCAATGCGCGGAGGGGCGGTTAAAAAAATTAAATTTCCAACTGGTGGTACACATGAATATGAAATGGAGCCTCATCGTACATGGGTAAGTTATAATAAGTTCAACCAAACATTAACGCATAGTAAGGGAATTGGATTCGATGGCACCTATGTGCCCACCTATACAAGTCCAAATTTAAGCATTAGTGCCAATGCTTATAAATTGACAATTAGTATTAGCAGTCCATTACAAACAACGAATATGTCGGCTACAGTGTATCTGCGGAATTTGTCGAATACAACAATTCACCAGATAAACGTAAACAATGCTACAAGAAGTAACAATATAACATTTGAGGTTCCACCCGGACAATATTATTTATACCTCGCAATGACAAACAGAGTGGCCGGCGAAGGGTGTTCAATAAATTTATTTGAAATGTTGCCCTATCAGTACGAAGCAAATGAAATTGTAGGAGGGTTGCGAGTATTGAATACAAAAATTTCGGAGAAACCAGGCAGTGAAATTGTAACGAATTATACCTACCTGGATGGCACCAAGTCAAGTGGAATCTTATATATGCGACCTACCTATGTTCAGGTAATAAGAAACGATAATATGATTTATGTACCAACTGTTCTCTCTTCTGGTCAGGTTGGCTATGTATTGAATCCTTGTAGTTCCAATGGTTGTGAGACCTGCGATTTCGGACCTACACGAAATTATTTCGTTTCAGCCGCACCAATACGGCCGATGGAAAATTCTCAGGGACAACATATTGGATATAATGAAGTAAAAGTTACACAAACAGGAAACGGGCACCAAATTTATAGATTCTATGGGTCTGATTTTTGGGATTTTGATTACAGAGATGTAGTTCAACGCAATGTTAATCCAAAGGATGTTTGCAGTTTGACAATTCCAAATTATCCGGAACCCCCTCCGCCGCTTGACTTTAAAAGAGGTGAGTTAAAATATGTAGGAACTTTTAATAATGCTGGAAATCTAATAGAATCGAAAGATTTCGTACCTGAGTATCAAGAGTCTACAATTTTTACCCCAGGTATTATACCATATAAACAATCTGCCCCGTCTACATTCATAACTGCTACAGTTTATCAGATAGCAACGCAGAAGAAAACTAAGTCTACTGAAACTACAACAAGTTATGCTGGAGGTGGGCAGGTATTAACTAACACAACAGTTACTGAATTTGCAAGCAGGTGGCATAACTCCCCAACAATTATTACAAGAACTGATTCAAAGGGGGCGATTTTAAAAACCACACGGAAGTATTCATCTGATTTTCAACCAGCTGCAAATGAAACATTAACAAATTGTGTTTCGGAATACAATGCTGCTGTTGCTGCTGAAAATGCGAGTTATTCAAGTGCATATGCTGCATGTTCAACCCAATTGTGTATTGGGCTTGTTGTCAAAAATCATTATGAAAACTTGTATTCTATTCGAAGGGATTATATTAATTGTCGAAAAGTCAATTATACAAATTCCGGTAATACCTTTTTGACCAATTTGAATACTTCCAAAAGTTCAGCTGATATTGAACTTAAGCCTATCTATGATTTGATTTTAAGTGGACGAAATTCTATAGTGGAAGAGCAGAATTTCAGAAATAATTTATTAACCGGCTCGCAATATTATCAACAGAATTATTCAGCATTTAATCCTCTTATTGTTCATGCGGAAAAACTTTATACAGTTCCTTTACCCACTCCTTCACTTTCATTTACTCCAATAGAAATATCCGGAAATTCAATAATTAAAGATTCGCGGTATGAATTAGATGCCACGTTAATAATGACGGGAAGTAGTATTTTAAATCAAATTACCAAGCGCGGTAATCAGCCTGTTTCATATATCTATGATTGGACAAATACTAAAATTGTAGCAGAAGTAACTGGTGCTTCTTTAAGTGAGGTAGCGTTTACTTCTTTTGAGAAATCAGGAGTTAGTACAGATGGAGGATGGTCTGGAACAATTAGTTCGCTTAGTTTAGTAACCACTGATGTAAGAGCTGGTAAGTATTCACATAAACACAGCAGTGGTACATTGTTTAAAACAGGATTAGATATTTCTAAAACCTATGTTGTGAGTTATTGGAGACGATCTTCTTCGAAAATAACAATTCTTGGGGATATCAATCAGTCTTATACAAGATCTACTTTGCCTGTAAACGGTTGGTATCTGCATGTTCACCTAGTTACTGGAAGACTTACTATTCCTCTCAGTTTTGGAACAATAGCAATTGATGATTTACGGTTGTTTCCATTAGGTGCATCCATGAAAACCTATACCCATGATTCAGGCAATAATATTACCTCAACAGCTGAATCCGATGGACGACTTACATTTTATGAGTACGACCAATTGGGACGCCTGTTACGCATCCGTGATAATGAAGGTAATATTCTCAAACAGTTTAAGTATGAGTATTACAATGCAGGTAACTAAACTAAATCATACCTCATGCGTGATTTTTATTTAATAATTGCCTGTATGCTGGTTAGTAGTTTCAGCCTCTTAGCACAAACACCAACATGGAGTGAACGGGCTGACCAGGCAATAAACCTGCCGGATAAGTTGTTGGGTAAAGTTGGTCAGCAGGCAGCCAAAGCAGAAAAACGATTAGTGCAACAAATCCGGAAATACCTGACCCGTATTAAGAAACAGGAAAAACGCCTCTATAAAGAACTTTATAAAAAAGACAGTGCGCAAGCCAGGGCATTGTTTGGAAACATTGATTCGGTGTATGCACAGATGGAGCAATCCACCGCTGAACGGGCAAAGACAAGCGGGGCCCGGGAACACTATTATAGTGGTCGGCTCGACAGTGTCAACAGTTCCCTGCGCTTCCTGGCACAGGAGCAATTGCAGGGGGTTAATCACAAGCTTCCAAAAGGGCTTAACAATTCTCTTGGCTCTTATAACGAGTTGCAACAACGCTTTACACAAAGCAGCTACCTGGAGCAGCAACTGCTCGAACGCCGTCAACAACTGATGAACCAGTTAACCAACTCCGGTTTGGGTAAACAGTTGCAGGCCTACCAGCAACAAGTGCAATATTACCAGCAACAACTGCGGCAGGCTAAGGAGCTACTGGAACAACCCGATAAACTGGCCCGCCAACTATTGGGCTATGCTACCCGACTTCCGCTCTTTCGCTCCTTTATGGAAAAACACAGTGCCTTTGCGGCCATCTTTCCACAACCGGATCCGATGGTTAGTCTCACTACACCCGGTAGCATGCAAACCAGAGCGGCACTGCAAACCCAGATGGGAAGCACCCTGGGAACTGCCAATCCCCAAGCCGCTTTGCAACAGGGCATGGGGCAGGCTGAAGAACAATTAAACGCACTAAAAGATAAATTATCCAGCGGCGGTTTTGGTGATGCCGGCGAACTACCCTCTACCAAAACCAATGAAGAAAAGACCCGCAGCTTATGGAACCGCCTGGAATGGGGCGGTAACCTGCAGAGTGCACGATCTACCAATTTCTTTCCCACTACCAGTGACCTGGGACTCAGCCTTGGGTATAAATTAAACAGCAAGAGCATCGTTGGTATCGGTGCCAGTTATAAGCTGGGTTGGGGTAGTGATTGGCGGCATATTCGTATGACCCATGAGGGGGTTGGGTTGCGCAGCTTTTTAGATTGGCGGCTCAAGGGCAGCTTTTGGATGAGTGGCGGAGCCGAGTTGAATCACCGCCAGCGGATTGAAGACCTCGGGCTTTTAAAAGAACCAGGCAACTGGCAACAGAGTGCGCTGGTGGGCATAACCCGCAAGTTCAAAGTGGGCAAGATGAAAACAGATGCGCGGTTGCTCTATGATTTTTTATGGCGCGAGCAAGTGCCCAGAACACAACCGGTGGTATTCCGGGTGGGATACACAATCAAATAAACCAGACCAGTAAACCTTATTCTACATAACTGTTAGTACGAACCATATGCACCTGACTTTTTTACGTAAAACTGCTTTTTCACTCAGTCTCCTGCTTCTCTCTGTGTTAGTTACACATGCACAAACGCCGATCAATTTTGTGCGTACCTGGGAACCAATGACACCACAGTCAGATCCTACGATACTTGAAACACTTACAATAAGACGTGCTCGGCAATCAACGGTTTATTTTGATGGGCTTGGAAGACCTATTCAGAATGTGTTAAAGCAAGGCAGCCTAAACACAGCTGCTGGATATACATCAGCTTTTGATCTTGTATCTACGGTGAACTATGATGCATTAGGGAGGGAAGAAAAAAAATACCTTCCTTTTGTTGCGCATTCGAGGTATGCCGGTAGTCCATCACCAACGGATGGTTCATATAAGCCTAATGCTATAATTCAACAAGAGTTTTTTTATAGCGATGGGAATAGCTTGAGTCCGATCAACGGACAGGGCGATACCAAATACTACAGCCAAACTGTTTTTGAAGCGTCGCCTCTGAACAGAGTTGACAAAGTGATGGCGCCTGGAGAGTCCTGGGTGGGTGCCAATAGAGGTATTACTTCGGGCCGATATTTTAATACAGCACTGGATGAAGTCCGAATTTGGAATGTTACGGATAATGGTACGCTGGGTGACTTGGGTACTTACAGTTCACCCGGTGTTTATGCAGCAGGAAAATTATATAAAAACAGTACTACCGATGAAATGGGCAACCAGGTATTGGAGTTTACAGACATGGAAGGGAAAGTGATTCTTAAAAAAGTGCAGGAACTTTCTAGCGTCTCAGATCTTGGTGGTGGAAAGAACCATACCGGGTGGCTCAATACGTATTATATATACGATGATTTAGGGCAGTTGCGTTGTGTTATTCAGCCAGAAGGTGTACGGCTTATTAGCACCACCAGCTGGGTGTTTAGCCATACTGCAATCTTATTTGACCAATGTTTTAGATATGCATATGACAAAAGAGGGCGTTTGATTGTAAAAAAAGTGCCCGGTGCTGAAGAAGTTCGAATGGTTTATGATGCTCGGGATCGGTTGGTGTTGACTCAGGATGGGAACATGCGGCAAGCAACAAAAAAGCAATGGCTATTTACCCATTACGACTCATATAACAGGCCAATTAAAACAGGTATTATTACCGACAACCTCAATTATGACAATTTACTGTATCATTTTAACGAAGCTTATAATAATTTTACCTCCTATCCAAATCTGGATAACTATCCTGGATACGAGCTTCTTACAGAAATGGGGTATGATTCTTATAAAATAATTTCCGGGATAAACTACTCATCAACTTATGATGTATCGTTTAAGACAAGTTCATTAATGAATTTGGGTTATGGAACAAGTCCGGATTATGCAATTGAACCAATAGCCAGCACCATAGCATTAGGAATGCCAACAAGAACACTGACCAAGGTGTTAGGCACTACAGATACCTATTTGTCAGGTGTTATTATTTATGATGAAAAGGGGCGGGTTATACAGACTAAAACCTCGAATCTCAGTGGCGGATTGGATATTGTGAGTAATCAATATAGTTGGAACGGAGCGCAGCTACACAATGTTGTTCGGCAGCAGGTAGTAGCAAGTCCAGATCAGGAGACAATTGTAGCAACCAAATACAATTACGATAATCTTTGGCGGCAGGAAAGTGTCGAAAAAAAGGTAAGTCACTCCTTGGTTGATAATGGCGCCTTGCCGGCTTCTTTTAAGACCACAGCAGTTTTAAAATACGATGCATTGGGCCAACTTAAGGACAAAAACCTGGGAAATAAACCAACCGCTCCGGGAAATCCTCTTGCTAATCTGAGTCATCACTATAATATCCGTGGCTGGTTGCTTGGTATTAATAAGGATTTTATAAATGTTATAGGAACAGATCGCTATTTTTCCATGGAATTGGGGTACGATCGCAACACCTTCTTTGGGTCGCAAACCAATCTGTATAATGGTAATATTGCGTCCACCAATTGGAAAACTGCCGGAGAAGATGATGTAATCCGTAAGTTGAATTTTACCTATGATAAAGTGAATCGGCTTTTATCCGGTAATTACTCGCAGAATGTTGGAACAATGTTAGATTTTTCAACTACCAATCTAACTTATGATCCCAATGGTAATATCAAAACAATGCGTCATATGGGCTGGAAACCGGGAGGTAGTGTCGAAATTGACAATTTGGTTTATAGATATGGAAGTTATTCCAATCGTTTAAAGAGTGTACAGGATTTGGCAAGTAATCCTGCACTCTTGTTGGGTGATTTCAAAACCTCTGCTAATCATACGCAGGTTAAAGATCATAACACTCAGGATTATACGTACGATGTGAATGGTAACATGGTCAGGGACCTGAATAAGGATATTACTACTACAGCCGGGGGGAATGGAATAACCTATAACCACCTGAACCTCCCTTATGAAATTAAAGTTCGTAAAACATTATCAACAGAACGTGGCACCATAACATACACCTATGATGCCACGGGAAATAAGCTTAGAAAACATACAGAAGATATTAGTACAACTGGCACCACTATTTCAACTACTACCGACTATATGATGGGGCTGGTTTATGAAACCCGAAAAACGAACGGAGTGGCCGATTATGAAAATCGACTACAATTGATAGGTCACGAAGAAGGGAGGATTCGCTTTACGCCCATCATTGGTGCCACACCTGCTAAACTCAGCTATGATTATTTCTTAAAAGATCACCTGGGTAATGTGCGCATGGTGCTAACCGAAGATGTCGATTCTGAAACTTACCCTACCTTAACATTTGAAGGAGCTTCGGGTAGTCCGGAAGTCCAAAGCCAGGATAAATATTGGGAGAATAAATCCGGGCAATCCGTCAATGTTGTTGCCAGCCGAACTTCCCACAGCAGTGGTACCAATGCGATGCTGACCCGCAAGAGTCTGGGTGCCATCGGCGCTACCAAGCTGCTGAAAGTAATGAGTGGGGATAAGATCCAGAGCAGTGTACAGTTTTATTATACCACAACCAATGCCAATAATACCGGGGCTGGGGGTATCAACAGCCTGATCGCCAACATCGCCACGCTGGTAGGTAACTCAATCTCGCCAAGCGGGGTAATCAAAAGTGGTGCAGCCAGCCTGGGCACAGATTTATCAGCGCAAACTGCCCTGGTGAATGCCTTAAACACCCCGAACAGCACCAGTGGTTCCAACCAGGCTCCCAAAGCCTACCTGCATATCCTGCTGTTCAATGAACAGTTCCAGTTTGATGCAACAAATAGTAAAGTAGTACCGGTAACTTATACGGTAGGCAGCTGGGGAACGATCTCCCGGATCGGAGCCAATGCAGTAACTGTTAAAAAGAATGGCTATGCTTATATTTACTTCAGCAATGAGTCTGATGAACTGGTTTATTTTGATAACTTTAACCTGACGCACGAACGGGGACCGATACTGGAGGAGACGCATTATTATCCATTCGGACTTACCATGGCGGGGATATCATCCAGAGCGATGGGCAAGCTGGAGAATAAACGGAAGTTCAATGATGGTAGCGAGTTAGAGAATAAAGAGTTTAGCGATGGTATTGGATTGGAGTTATACTCCACTGCTTTCAGAGGATACGATCCTCAGATTGGCAGGTTCCATCAGATTGATCCTTTGGCAGTTCTTGCGAATGACTGGAGTCCGTATAATTACGGTTTAAATAATCCTCTTTTGTACAATGACCCCTTAGGACTTACACCCGAAGAACCAAGTCGGGAAGATGATCTGTTTAATGGGGGAGCATACACAGATTGGGTGCGAGATGAGAAGACAGGTCGTGTATATTTTGATCCAGATGTTCATGGTCCTAAAGATGTCAAGCCTGGTCAAGTGTACATCGGTCCTGAAATCATCATTACCGATGAAAATGGGAATCCCATAGGATTTGGAAATGACCAGGGTGGAATATCGTATAATGTTGACCTTGCAGAAGTAACCGTTACAGGCAGGCCTCTAAAAGGTTGGGGATTAGCAAAGGCATGGTATAATCCATTAAATGGTGTAGCTACAGGCGCGACGATGCAAGGAAGTATTCGGCACAATAAATTTTGGTGGTTTGATGATAATTGGAAATTTAAGTCAACAAAATTATTGAAGCCCGGAGCCGATGGTAAGTTTATTAATGGAGTCCAAGGGTATAGAATCGGCTATGCTTCTGCAGCGGCCAAAGCAAAAGTTCTTACTAGGGCTGGTAATGTGGTTGGGCTAATTGGTGTAGGTATGTCTATAGCAGATATGAGCGTCAATGGAGTAAATGCTCAAAATGCTACAGACCTGACTATTGGCATGCTCAGCTTTGCACCTGGTATTGGTTGGATTATTGGTGGGTCTTATTTTATTGCAGATATTATTTCTAAATCGGCAACTGGAAATTCGTTAGTTGAAAATATAACAGGTGAAAAATATGATTAGAAAATCAAAAATGCTATTTGATTACTTATTTTATAGATCGTATTGTTTTTACAAAAAATTTGATGATAAAGATCCGCTCTTCATGAGTGTGTTAGTAGTTTCATTATTCCAATTATTATCAATAATTCTAGTTTTTGTTTTAACTAATAGTATTTTTAAGTATGTAACTGAAAAGTCCGACCTATTTATTGTTAAAGCTGTTATTGTTCTATTATCATTAGGTTTAATCCTACTCAATTACCAATTATATAAGGCAAATAAGGTATTTGAATTAAGTGAAAGATGGGATAAAGAGGATAAAATAAAAAGAATAAAAAGGGGCTGGTTTTTGTCGGGACTTCTACTTTTTCCAATAGTATTTGTTGTATGTTATAGTGTGTTTAAATAGGTGGTGTAAGAAAAATACAAAAAGATGATTAATAAATTAAAGGGGTTGAAAATATTAATTCTATTAATGATATTGTCACTTTTAAGTTGCATTAATAACTCTGATCATAAATGCAAATCAACGAATGATTTTATAAAAGACATACCCATAGTACACAATAAATTGCCGCTTGATTATGTCTATGTTTTGCAGATTTCGGATCAATTGAATTTGCCGGATATTTCTAATGGATACGATTCCTTACAAATTAGAGTTTGGTTTCCAAGTGAAAATGAAGGTAATCATATGGTACTAATCCTGGATAGGGCAGCAACAAAATGGAATATGAAGATGTATGAATTTTTGGCTGATTATTCAAATCAAGTTCCTAAAATAATTTCATACAAAAGATTAAGTGCCCAACCAAAGAATTCATGGGAAGTTATAATTAATTCGATTGATGAGATTAAAATTCTGGAGGTGAAGGATTTTAGACAGATAAAAAACTACAATTATAATTCTACCCATTCAGTATATTATTCATTTGAAGTTGCAACCTGTTCTTCTTATCGTTATTTCGAAATTGCTGATCCTGAAAAAAATAGCGCTATTCCGGAAGCAAAAAAAGTTCTTGAATTTATTAATCTGCTTAAATCACAAATTGAATATTAATTCTACTTTAACAAAAATGTTTTTTTATGGACGAAACACGCGAATGCTAATATTTTTTACGTTTTATGACAAATAACCTTCGCCTGTATTGCCTATGAGACTTAAAATGGATATCTCAATTAATTTAACTTGTATGAGATTATATTTTGTTGCCCTTTTTTTTATAGTATCTGCTTGCCATAATGACAAATGCAATGGTGAATTACTCTTTGGGACCAATACTGATTCATTTGTATCATCATTTCCCAAAGGAAGCAGTTCTCATGAATGGTTGAAATATGATAAAAGGGAAATTGGAGCATTGGATACACTTGAAAATGGATACGCAGATTTTCAGTTAAGGATTTGGATTTATGATACATTAATCCCCAATATAGGAGATTTAGATAATCGGCAAATTATTGTAGTGAAAAAAAATAAGACATGGTCTGCACAGAATATATTATCAACCTGGAAAACAGCGGAGGACTCAGCTTTTATGGTAGAAAAGAAAATTATTAATCTTAAGGTCTCAGATAATTGGGATTGTTTTGCTGATTCATTACATATTTTAGGCATTTTATCTTTAGAAGATGAAAGTGAAGATCCTGGATTTATACTTCGAACACATACGCCCAGAATACTCGTAGAGATTTCGAATAAATCAATGTATAAATTCATTACCTATACATCACCGGTAAAATATGGGCATGAAGTAAAAGATGCTCAAAAGTTTGTTGAAATAATATCTTTTCTTGAACGCAAGCTTGGTTTTAAAAGAATAGCTGTTTATTAAATTATTCTTATGCTTTACAGGGGAAGGAGTCGCGTTATCAGGCAATTACATAATCTTATCCTGATAAATAAGTTTTCCCTGCTACGCAACGTTTCGGGCACTTGTGGTTGTCTTGCGTTTATACATGATTAACCCATTATTCTGATGAAAAAACTAACTGCCAGCCTGGCAGCCTTCTTTCTGTTTCTTTTTTCCTATGCGCAGGAAAACTTTACAATAAGCGGTACCATTCGATCTAAGGCTAAGGGAGAAACGCTCATTGGTGTTACCATATCTACCAATGCCGGTGCCACCAGCAGCAATGAATACGGCTTTTTTTCCCTTACGCTTCCGGCTGGCCAATATGAACTTACCTGCAGCGCAGTCGGCTACACTTCCAACACAACCACTGTAAAACTGGACAAAAACAGGCAGCTAAATATTCTGTTGGAAGATGCCTCCAACAGCCTGGAAACGGTGGTGGTAACCGCCCGGAGTAATAGTCGCAGTATCAGCAATCCTCAAATGGGAGTGGAGAAATTATCAACCTCCGAGATTAGAAATATTCCGGTTTTATTGGGTGAACGGGATATTCTGAAAACCCTGCAATTGTTACCCGGTGTTAAATCGGCAGGTGAAGGAAACAGTGGCTTTTATGTGCGGGGCGGGGCCGGCGACCAGAACCTGATTTTATTGGACGAAGCCCCGGTTTACAACGCATCCCATTTATTGGGTTTCTTCTCTACCTTCAATTCCGACGCCATTAAGGACATGACCCTGTACAAAGGCGGCATGCCGGCTCAATACGGCGGAAGACTATCCTCTGTACTGGATATAAAAATGAACGATGGAAATAATCAGGATTACAATGTGAGTGGTGGTATAGGGCTGATTTCCACAAAACTAAATGTGGAAGGGCCTATTCAGAAAAACAAATCATCCTTTCTGTTGACAGGCAGACGTACCTATGCGGATCTGTTTTTGAAATTGTCAAACGATTCTTCTATAAATTCCAATACACTGTATTTTTATGACCTGAATGCGAAGCTAAATTATCAGTTAGGTAAAAAGGATCGTCTCTACTTATCAGGTTATTTTGGTAAGGATGTGCTGGGGGTTGGTGAAACCTTTGGAATAGACTGGGGAAATACAACCAGTACCCTTCGCTGGAACCATATCTACAGTAATAAACTATTCTCCAATACCTCACTGATTTTCAGCGATTACAAATACAAAATATCCATTCGAAGTGGTGGTGATAATTTTGATATTAATTCAGTGATCCGCGATTGGAATTTGAAACATGAGTTTCAATGGTATGCAAATACCAGCCATAACCTGCGCTTTGGGTTAAATACGATCTATCATACGATACGTCCGGGTGAAATAGATGCAAAAAATAGCGTTGGTGTAAATGATGCCAAACTGCAGCAACGGTATTCCTGGGAAAATTCGATTTTTCTTACCGATACATGGAAACTTTCTGACCGGGTAAATATCACCTATGGCCTGAGGCTGACTGCATTTAGTATTTTAGGAGAAGGGGATTATTTTGCCATCGATAAGGAGGGAAATGTTACGGATACCTTTAGCTACAAAAGGGGAGAGTTTGTAAAAACCTATATTAATCCGGAGCCACGTCTTGCTGCCAGTTATGTATTTAATAAGCAGAGTTCGATAAAAGCATCCTATGTGCGCAATGTGCAAAACCTGCACCTGGTATCTAACTCTACTTCTTCCAACCCTACCGATAAATGGCTGGCCAGCACCAATATCATACAGCCGGAAATTGCCGATCAGGTAGCGCTGGGCTATTACCGGAATTTTGGCGGACATCGATACGAATTAAGTGTGGAAACCTACTACAAACAGCTTCAAAACCAAATTGATTACCGCGATGGTGCCGATATTTTTTTGAATAACGATGCTATAGAATCCCAATTGCTCTTTGGTAAAGGACGAGCCTATGGTTTGGAATGGCTGTTTAAAAAACGTACCGGAAAATTTACCGGATGGATCAGCTATACCTTATCGAAAACGGAACGCAAAATTGATGGAATCAACTATAATCGCTCGTACAATGCAAGGCAGGATCGAACCCATGACCTGGCCATCGTAGGTTCTTATCAGATCAATGCGAAATGGAATGTATCTGCTAACTGGGTATATTATACGGGCGATGCAGTAACTTTTCCGGCTGGCAAATACCGTGTTGATGACCAGACGGTTTTTTATTATACCGATCGAAACGCCTACCGCCTACCGGCCTACCACAGGCTTGACCTGGGGGCTACCTGTCAGTTAAGAAAAAGAAAGAAATATTCTGCTGAATTGAGTTTCAGTATTTACAATGCATATGGACGGGAAAACGCCTATACCATTAATTTCAGAGATAATAAGGACGACCCCTCTCGTACCGAAGCTGTTCGGTATGCGTTGTTTAAGTTTATCCCTTCTGTTAGCTACAATTTTAAATTTTAATGAGTATGTATCATACGGTGAAGAATAGGTTACACGGGTTTTATTATTTGTTTCTGGCAATGTCCGTCATGTGCTTGTGCGCCTGTGAAAAAGTTATAGAGCTGAACCTGAAAGGTGCAGAAAAAAAATATGTGATTGAAGCACAGGTTACCGGTGAAGCAGGGGAAGCGCAGGTGTTAATTAGTAAAACAAAAGATTTTGACGACAACAACGATTTTGCCGGCGTTTCCGGTGCTGTTGTTACCATTGAGGAAGATGGTGCAGCGGCTGTTAGCCTGAGCGAGTCGGCTCCCGGGGTTTACCAAGATGCAACAATGCAGGCAACCAGCGGAAAATTGTATAAGCTGAAAGTTGTGGTGGACGGGCAGCAATTTACAGCCTCCTGTAGGATGCCGGAACGTATTGAACTGGACAGTGTCTACAATACCAGTGAATTTGTGTTTTCATCGTTGCAGCATGTGGTGAATGCAGATTTTCAGGATCCTCCTGGTCGCGGTAATTATTATCGGTTTGTTCAGTATATTAATAATGTTCGCATTAAACAGTTTACTGTACAAAGCGATGATTACACCGATGGACGTTATGTAAACAACAAACTCTTCTATTTTGCTGATGAAAACAGCAATGAGCCGGAAGAAATAAAATTAGGTGATTCGGTTATTGTTGAAATGCAAAATATAGATCCGGCTATTTATAAGTATTGGTATAGTTTGTCGCGCAGTGCCCTGGGGGGAAGTGGGCAGGCTACGCCCGCCAATCCGGTTACCAATATTTCAGGAGGCGCTTTGGGTTATTTTAGCGTGCATCCGGTGCAAACAAAAGCATTTAAGGTTAAATAAGTTAGCACCGGGTTGTCCGGATTTATTCTATATTTATTTCATGATACGATCCTTTTTACTAATCCTTTTGCTCAGCGCAATTGGTACCCTGTCTGCACAAACAATTGTTCCTGGTTATTACATAACCAACAGCAACGATCGTATGGAGACAAAAATAAAAATTCCCCGATCCGTTTTTGTAGCAGAAGATTTGGGTAAACTTTTATTAAAAGTGGAGCTCATCGATACGGCCAATGAAGCAACAAAAATGAAACCGGGTGATATTAAGGCGTTCGGGTTTGTCTTGAACAATAAGAGCTATAGCTATATTTCCAAGCCAACCGGGACGGATAAAAACCTGAAATTCCTGCAACCGCTTGTTCTGGGAAACAATACCAGCTTGTATTTCTTCGAAACACTTGATCAGAACGGAAGACACCAGGGCTCTTTTTATACCTTTGAAAAAGCGGGTGGAGCCTATACTTATTTATCAACCGGTTTACTGCGACTCCAAAAGGTAAAAGAGCAACTAACGGATTTTTATAAAAGCTATTCCGGCATGGACTCCCTGATTAATACAAAATTTAAAAACCGGGTGGACCTGCAGAAGGATTTAATTGAAATTGCTAATGAAGTGAATTTGCGATAATTCATATTTTATAAGAATTTCTATCTAAGCACTCCTTAAAATACCTGTTCTATGAGTTTACAACAATCCATCACTAAAAATGTCGATTACAATCTTTGGGCCTGTGAAAACCTGATAAATTGGCTGCAGGCGAATCCGGAGGAGTTATTGCACAAAGAAGCTCCATCCAGTTTTACCAGTGTCGCTAAAACACTCAAGCACATCAGCGATACACAATTGTACTGGTCGTCCATGATTCGCGGAACTGCAACCCCGGCTTTTGAGTATATAGCAACAGATGTGGACCTTCCAACTGAGTTTGCCAATTTAGTAAATGAGGCAAAAGAATTAGCGGCCTATGTGAAGGAAAATTGTGAGGCCATGCGTGAGCTCCGTTTGATAGAGTCGGAATGGTTTTCCTCCAATTTTCCTAAATATGAATACCTGCAGCATTTAATAATTCATACGACTTACCACCGGGGACAAATTGTAACCATTGGGCATGTGGTTGGTCTTTCCAAAGCGCCCATGCTGGACTTTAATTTTTGGAATGTTATGACTATACCACCTTCCAGCTCTCCTGCCAATGTTTAAATTGTAAGGGCGTAACAAAATACCGGGCGAAATTTCCTTCATGAAGACCTAATAATTCAGATTCAACCGCGTACACAAATTTTTCCCGATCTGCTTTGGGCAGCGTAAGAGAAGCAGCTTTAATAATGCCAATGGCAGCTGCTTTTGCATGAGGCGCAGTGATGATTTCAGCAACCAGCCGGCGAATGTTTTCGCGGTATTTGCTGCGAAAGGGATCAGGTTCGCCCAGGGTTTGCCGTTGTGCTGCATACAAGCGGGCGGAGCGCTCATAAGCCCAAAGAAACACGTCTTTTAATAAATCTATACGATTCAACTCATACACACCAATCAAACCTTTTACATACAGCTTATCAGGTACATCAATAAAAGATAAGGGAGCCAGGTTTTTCCTGTTTAAAGGAATATTGGCTGCCAGCCGGGAAACTCTTTTGTTGACATCCTCAAAGGGCTGCAAATAGGGGAGTTGCACCATAAGAAAAAACGCCTGCTCGAACGGGTCCTCAATTATAGATGCTTTTTCAATCAGCAGAGTGAACATTTTTTCTATTAATTGAGGAATAGCAGTTGGTGTATATATAGAACCATTAATGCCCACCGCATGCTTTCTTAGCGCACCGGAGGAAGCCGTATCAGGTAATAAATTGTCTGATAATAAGGCATGCAGATTAAGGATAGTATATCGGTTGATTCCAATATCGGGTGAATCATTGACTAAAAACTCAATAGCATCCTTGTGGTTCAGAATCATCTGCGTTTCGATGGGTGTTTTTTCACCGGCTTTTACACCTTCCTTCAGCAGGCGCTGCGTTTCCAACAGGGAATAGGTATTTCCTTCCAGCCTGCTGGAATTCCATGCCAGATCAATGAGTAAACGTTCTAAAATTTGTTTAGCATAGGTTCCCGCAGGTGCTTCCATTTGAGCAGTTATGCCTAATGCGGCCAGCTTTTCTTTATCGTGTTTGGTGAGATAGCTGGTACTATTTGGCTGGTAGCTGTCTAAAAAAATCCTGTTATAACCTACAGGGGTTCGCTTCTCCGGCGGTTCTGCAATCTTTCTTAATATGTCTCTGCTGTTCCAGGATAAATGAATGGGACCTGCTTCTAAAAGAGCCGGCTCCTCCACCAGAGCGGTTTGGTCAAATTTATAGCGAACCGCCCTGCTTTTCCCAAAGGATATCAATTCTCCGGTATTGATAAGTTCCTTTAATCTTCTTTGCAGGGTTCTCCGGTCTGGAGGATGCAGCAGCCGCTCTTCGATTGCTTCTATGGTTAAGCCATCCGGTTCACCTGAAAGGGCATGCCTGATTTGGTTGAAATCGTTCCTGTATTTTTCAAGCTTTGTCATTGTCGTGCATATAATTATCACGACAAAAATACAAATATTATGTCGTGAAAAAAATAAGCGCGACAAAAATAAATTTTCTTTTCTTTCTCTATACTGTAAGTTTATTGGGATTTAATCAACTAATTAGAACATATTTATCTGCTAAAAATGAAAATCTGGTTGTCAGTTTTACTTGTCTTTTTGGGTTTCCTACTGAGTTTTGGGCAAACTTCCCTCCAACAGATTGATCTGAAAATGGGAAAGTATGGTGTTGGGTTTAATCACTATCTGACCTCCGACACTACAAGAACCTATCAACGGGTGTTTGATTGGAACAATAAGCGCATACCGAGACCAATTCCGGTAAGTATCTGGTATCCATCCACCGAAAACAGGAAATTAAAATCCATAACGGTTCTGGATTATATGAGAATCCTGAAAGAGGAAGAAGAGTGGGAATATTTACCCGATAGTCAGTTATTGAATTGGTTTTATTATTCAAATACAGTTGCCAATCAGAGCCATTTAAAGGAACAAACAAAGGCATTCAAAGATGTTAAACCGGCAAGCGGCAGATTTCCTGTTATAGTTTATGCTCCAAGTTATCAGGCTTCTTCCATAGAGAATTTTGCACTCTGCGAATACCTGGCAAGTCATGGTTATATTGTTATTGCCAGTCCGGGCAGAGGAACTGAAAACAGGTTTTTGGAAGGTGGTACTGAAAAAGATATGGAAACCCAGGCAGCCGATATTGACTATTTAGTAAAGGAAATTGCAAAATGGCCAACTGCAGATTTCAACCGGATTGCCACTGTGGGTTTTAGTTTTGGCGGATTATCCAATGTACTTGCTCAGCAACGCAACAGCAATATTAAAGCGATCGTTAGTTTGGATGGAAGTGTGAAATACAAATACAATACATTGAAGCAATCTGCTTTTTTTAATATCCAAAAAGTAACTGTTCCATTTATACATTTTGCCCAAAAAGATATTCCTGATCAGGTGCTGAAAGAAGATAATTTGGACGCATCGCTGAATCAGCAGTTTGAATTTTATGATAGTCTGGTTTATAGTGAAGCCTACCAGTTGAAAGTCCATCATCTTACCCATGCGTACTTCAGTACATTAGGGGTATTGTTTCAGGATAGAGACAAAAGGCAGGATAAGTCTGATATGGAAATAATGGAGTCTTACCAATTAGTCTCCCTTTACACGTTGAAATTTCTGGACTGTTTTCTAAAGAATGATTCTGCTGCGCGCTCTTTTTTAGATAATACGCCTGTTGAAAATAAGATTAAAGAGGGACTGCTGTCTCTTCAATCAAAGAAACCCAATGGCCAATCATTTAGTTTTCGCGATTTTAATGAATTGATGGCTAAAAAACAGTATGAAAACCTGCCGGCATTGTACGATTCCCTGTTGATTAAATATCCTTCCTTACAATTTCCGGAAGGAAATTTTAATAACCTTGGTCTGCAGTTGCTGTTTAATCCGGTTACATCAAAACAGGGGATCAATGTTTTTCTGTTGGCAACCTGGTTATTCCCCAATTCTGCCAATTTGTTTGACAGTCTGGGGGAAGCCTATCTTTTTGTTGGAGATAAGAGCAGGGCAATAACAAATTTTGAAAAATCATTGGGTTTATATCCTGATAATCAAAATGCCATTGACCGGTTAAAACAGCTCAGGAAGTAATAAACAGTGTATGGTCTGTAACTATTTACCTAAACCACCAAAACCTGCTCTATATTCTTTCGGTGATATGGAGGTGCGTTGTTTGAACATGCGCGAAAAGTAGGATATGGAATCAAATCCTGCCTGATCTGCAATTTCATTAATGCTCATGTTAGTGGCTCGAAGTAATTGCATGGCCTTATCCAGCCTGAGCTCTAATACGTATTGATTGGGGGAAATGCCCATCTGTTCTTTAAATATCTTTCTAAAACTGGAATAACTCATCGGAAGGTCTTTTAAAACCTCTTCCAGATTTTCAGGTGAATCGATGGATTCCTGTAACAGAAATTTACCCTGCATCATCCATTTGCTGTTGCCGTTTTCACCATCCGGTTTGTATTTGGCAATTGTATGCAAATGCCCGAGAATCTGCAGTGCCAGTCCGGATATGATCTGACGATATCCTAATTCGGCAATCTGAACTTTTTTTATCAATAAATGAAAAAGATCGAGCAGTTCCGTGTTGAGTCCGACTTCTATAAAAGGAGATTCTGGTGTGAAATTTCCATTTTGCATTAATTCAGTCGGATAGCTGCCATTAAAGCCAACCCAGTATTCTTCCCACCCATGTTTGGGATGGGGGCGATACCTGTGCCAGATTCCCGGAAAAAGTAAAAAACAGGTACCGGCTTTTACCGTATAGGTTTTGGTTCTGGCCGATTCCAAAATGCCTTCCCCTCTTGTTATGAAGACAATATAAAACCCATCCAGAATTCTTCCTTTATCCCAGGTGAAAGAATGATTTTCCGGATGTATGCGGTTATTGGGATAATTTTTATTTGGACCCACTTTGGCAGATCCAACGGTATTTACATAGAAGCCCCATTGCTTTTCTGCATCCGTTACATTGATGTATTTCTGATAGTTCTTCATTTCTGCAAAATATCAAAAAGTACAAAAGAATCTTATTTTTTAATAATTGCCGGCTCTGTTCTATCTGGTAGATTTGTAAGGAAACTTCTGTTAATGAAAAGATTGCTTAGCCTCGTTATCTTACAATTTCTGCTGGTATACTGCGCTGCTCAGACCTCATTGCTGGAAGCCAATTTTCTCCTTCCTCCAAAATCATTGCATACCTCTGTGTATTGGTATTGGATGTCTGGAGATATTTCCAGGGAAGGCGTTATAAAGGATCTGGAAGCCATGAAAAAAGCCGGTATCAACCGTGCTTTTATTGGCAATATCTACGACGAGCCATTTGAGTCTGGCAGAAATGTGCAATTGCTTAGTGAAGAATGGTGGGCGATTACCCATGCTGCTCTCAAAAAAGCAGGAGAGCTGGATATAGAGATCGGAATGTTTAATTCGCCTGGCTGGAGTCAGGCAGGTGGCCCCTGGAATAAAGACAACCAGAGTATGCGGTATTTATCAGCATCAGAAACCAGCCTAAAAGGACCGTTAAAAATTGATACCCTTCTAAAAAGGCCGGAAGAAAAATTTCAGGATGTTAAACTGATTGCCTTCCCGGTACCCAAAAAAGAAGCTGTTCATCTACAAACAAAAGAGATTAAACTGCCTAAAGACAGTGCCGTGATTATTGACCTGTCTGCTCCTGCTGCGTTTACCGCCAGAAGTATAACCGTACATCCGTTTCCGGAACATATCAATGCTAATTTTGAACTACAGGCCTATATCGATGGCGGCTTTCGAACCATTCGTACCTTTCAGATCAACTGGCATAATCTTGCACTTAATGTGGGTTTTCAACCTTTTGCTCCGGTTTGCATTTCATTGGAACCGGTTAGGGCATCCGCATTCAGAATCATTGCTAAAAACAATTCTGAGCAGGGTGGAATCAGCGGACTGGAAATTTCATCCATTCCGAGAATTGAAAACTTTGCACAAAAAACATTTGCCAAAATGTTTCAGGATCCGTTGCCGCAATGGGATTATTATATGTGGCGAAAGCAGCCTGAAGTTGAAGACAGTACACTGCTTATAGACCCGGCAACGGTAAAGGATATTTCATCTTTTCTTTCTGCCGATGGAAGGCTGGTATGGGAAGTTCCGCCGGGAAATTGGAAGGTGCTGCGTACCGGAATGACTCCTACAGGAGTAACGAACAGTCCGGCTGGACCCGATGGTACCGGCCCTGAAGTGGATAAGATGAATAAAAAACATGTGGCTGCTCATTTCGATGCTTTTATAGGAAAGATATTACAACGAATACCAGCAGAAGACCGCAGAACTTTTCGTGTAGTGGTACAGGATAGTTATGAAACAGGTGGACAAAATTTTACAGATGATTTTTTGCCCAGCTTTAAAAAACAATTCGGATACGATGCCCTTCCTTACCTGCCGGTTTATTTTGGTCATGTAGTGGGAAATCAACAGAATGCAGATCGATTCTTATGGGATATGCGCCGTTTTGTTGCTGATAAAGTTGCGTATGAGTATGTTGGTGGATTTCGCGAGCAATGCCACAGACACGGACTTAAGACCTGGCTTGAAAACTACGGACACTGGGGTTTTCCTGCAGAGTTTCTGCAATATGGCGGGCAATCAGATGAAGTGGCTGGTGAATTCTGGGTGGAGAATGAATTGGGCAATATTGAAAACAGGGCTGCCTCCTCCTGTGCACATATTTATGGTAAAAATCTGGTATCAGCAGAATCCAATACAAGTGGTGGTCCGGCATTTTCACGCTCACCGCGGGATACCAAACAACGAATGGATAAATTTTTTGCAGAAGGAATTAACAATACCCTGCTGCATGTTTATATCCACCAGCCAGACAGTAACCGCTATCCGGGTACGAATGCCTGGTTTGGAACAGAGTATACCCGAACCAATACCTGGTTTACGCAGCTCGACTTATATACCGACTACATCAAGCGGTGCAATTGGATGCTGCAACAAGGTTTAAACATAGCCGATATTACTTATTTTATTGGTGAAGACGTGCCCAAAATGACGGGTAAGCAGGATCCTGAACTCCCTCCCGGATATCAGTTTGATTATATTAATGCGGAAGTGCTGTTGCGGGATGCTTTTATGAAAGATGGTCGAATTACGCTGCCACATGGTACGTCTTACCGGGTGTTGGTGTTGCCAAAAATTGATAATATGAGGCCGGAGCTCCTCCTCAAAATACAGCAGTTGGTGAAAGACGGAGCAATTGTACTTGGTCCAAAACCTACCCATTCACCCAGTTTACAAAATCAGCCAATGGCTGACCAGTTGGTGCGCCAAACTGCGGATGAGTTGTGGGGGAACAGGAATGCAGGAAAAGGAGTTGTTTTCACAAATGCGGATTTAGCAATGGTACTTAGATCGATAGAATTGGAAGCAGATTGTAAAATTCCAAAAGAAATTCCCTTCAACTTTATTCACAGAAGATTGAATGGAAAAGAAATTTATTTTCTAACCAATCAATCTGCCGAAAAACAATCCGCTAAAATCCGGTTTCGGGTGAGTGAACTTCAGCCTGAATTATGGAATCCCATTACCGGAATGATACATCTGCTTCCTGAATTTACTCCGGGAAATAGCTATACGGATCTGCCTATTTCGCTGGATGCCAATGAAAGCTGTTTCATTGTTTTTCAAAAGGATGGAAAGCCGGTATCCGGTCTGAATAACTATAGCAGACCTCTTAAAGAAATAACACTTACAAATCCGTGGAAGCTGGATTTTAGAAGCCCAGTCAGCAACCCTCCTCAACTGGAACTTGCCCGGCTCCAGGATCTCTCTGCGTTCCCTGATCAAAAAATAAAATATTTCTCCGGTACTATGATATATACAACCAGTTTTATGCTGTCTGCTGCCAAAAAGGAAGAGGTATATCTCGATCTGGGAAAAATTGGACATATGGCAAAAGTCTGGTTAAATGGACAATATATAGGTGGTGTGTGGACCGCTCCATTCCGGATAAAACTAACACCGGTACTCCGAAGTGGAAAAAATGAACTAAGGATAGAGGTGGTAAACAATTGGGCCAACAGATTGATTGGTGATAAGATTGTTGCTGATGCAAATCGTGAAACCCGAACCCGGATTAATCCCTATAAAGAGAACTCAGCCTTACAGCCTGCCGGCTTAATTGGGCCGGTAAAACTGCTGTTTACGAAAAACAACCAGGTGATTCATTAAAAAAAATGAAATGACATTGCTGATCAGACCCGCCGAAATGCTTCTGCTTGCCTTCGCAATATTTCTGTTATCCTGTGGTGATATACGGGAGAATAATATTATCCACAATGAAGATCAGAAAACAATTCAGCTGACTGCTCAAAACGGAGACCTGGTGCTCCTGATAGATTATGAAGGAAAATGTGTAATTCGTGAGTTGTATATTAAAAAAAACAACACACTGAGTAGTGAATTCATCTATACTGGTGTAACAATCGGAGAGGAGGAACTATCGACCAATAAACTATCCACACCACCACTTATCCATATTAAAAAAAATCAGGTAACTATAGGCAATATAATTTACGGGAAGGACAGTTGCAGCATTTCGGAAACATGGGTGTTTGATATACAAAATGAAGGAATTTCCTGGACGCTCGATCGGGTAAGTAACAGAACGCTTCTTGCAGAAGAGATGGCATTTCCAAAATGGAATTTTAAAAACATGAATACCTGGAAGGGGGGCATTCTTGATAATGGAGGGATGGTTTGGTGTAAATACTTAAAGAATCCAATGGACAGTTATGGTGTGCATACCGGAGGTATTCGTTTTTGGGAAGATTCTACCGGAACCGGACTGTCCATAAAGCCCGAACCAAACGAGAAAATGTTGGAAATTGCCACCAGGTTTTCTCATGGTGGAAATGGAGCTTTCAGCACAACACACTATGTTACCCGGGAGCCACTTTTGCAAAGACATCATTTAAACCGGTTTGTAGAAGGTAAGGAAACGGTATTTGCACCGTTTAGTATGGAAAAAAATATATCAATTACCTATACGATCAGCAGCTTTGATTATTTTGAAACAGATAACCCTGGTAAGCTTCCCGGCATCAATGAAGCTGCTGTAAGAGAATTAATGAATACCACTGCCCGTTACGGTGTAGTGGATAATAATATTGTGGGGGGCAATGGTTGGCTCACTAACTGGAAATGCCTGCATGAACCTTTCTTTGCACAAATTGCTACGGCCTTAAACGATTCCAATTATACCCGAAATTTACAAAACACACTGGATCAGGAAAGAGATCTGGCCATACTGCCGGATGGGAGGGTATTGTCACGATGGCATAATGAACCCGGAGACGAAATTCCAGGTACCTATAATGCACAAACCGGCTATTACGAGGCTATGTGGGGGTACACGATCGATTCACAAACAGGTTATCTTCTTAATGTGACCGAATTGTTTGATCTGACGGCAGATCTTAATTGGTTGCAATCACACAAAGAAAGTTGTGAGCGTGCACTCAACTGGCTGATCCGACGAGATGAAAATGGAAATGGACTCTATGAAATGATGAATCGGACAATAAAAGAGGAAAAATGCAGTGATTGGCTGGATATTGTTTGGGCGGGATATGAAAATGCATTTGTAAATGCACAAATGTATGCGGCGTTGAAAAATTGGAGCTATTGCGAACGATTGTTAAATGACACAGTTAAAGCTGCTTATTACGAACAACTTGCTTCAAAACTCAAAGCAGCGTTTAATCTTCCGGTAGAACAGGGTGGGTTTTGGCTGGCTTCCAAAAAACAATACATCTATTGGCGCGATGCTGATAACAGCATTCATGGTGATAACCTTGTAACACCTGTAAACTTTGCAGCTATAGGTTATGGACTCTGTGAAGACAGCAGCAGAATTAGAGAAATACTGGAACAGATTGAATCCAGAACAGAGCAGGAAAATCTGATGCATTGGCCACTCTGTTTTGATTCATTTAAAAGAGAAGAAGTATCGCATCGAAACTGGCCTTTTCCTACCTATGAAAATGGAGACATATTTCCTACCTGGGGTTACCTGGGAATTCGCTCCTATATAAAGTATGATAAATCGCTGGCCTTAAAATATGTTAGAAAACTGCTGGATCAATATGAGATGGATGGATTATCATCCCAGCGATATGACAGGAAAACAGGCAAAGGCGTTGGTTCAGATATTCTTTCAGGTATTTGTACGGGCATTACGGCACTTTATACGGATGTGTATGGAATACAGCCGAAGTGGAACAGATTGGTTATTGCTCCCAATCTGGAAGCCTCCCAGAACGGAACCAGCCTTCGGTATCTGTTAAGAGATTCAGCATATGTAATAGATCTTTCTGAAAACCGATATAAAGTTAGCACCAGTGCGTACTCAGTTACTTCTACTAATTCATTTGGTATTTCAGGGGAGCAGGGCAGGGTTTGCTTCACTCCTTTGCTTCAGGAAAAACAGGCAATAGTAATCCGGTGGAATAATTCAAAGCCCGTCTCCTTTTCGATTGAACAGGTTAGCAATAATTCCTATAATATAAAAGTGGATCAAACAGGGGAGTACAGGTTTTTAGTAACAGGTCTTTCGGAGGAAATGCAATTGGAAATAAAAGGTGGAAATCGTACGGCAAAATTGACTTCAGTAAAGGATGGTGCAGTGGAGGCTGAAATAAAATTGGATGCTGAAGAAATTATAACAATTTCAAGTATCAAAAAATACAAATAAATGCAGGTTTTGGTGAAATAAGCGGGTAGGATTCAATAGTAATTTTAGTCTTATAGCCATTTATTATTTAACCAAAAACAGCTTGCTAATGATTACAGTAAAACGATTGCTAAATCCTTTACAGAAGTGGTGTTTATTAATTTTACTTCTTCTATTTAATTCAGCTATTTTATTTTCTCAGGAAAATGTCAACATCCGTGGAGTCATCCTTTCATCAACTAAAGAGCCGATTCCGGGTGTATCAGTTAGTACAAATAATAGGACAGGTGGAACAATTTCTGATTCCGCTGGAAAGTTCTCTGTATCAGTCCCGGCAGGAACAACACTGATCTTTTCTGTTGTCGGTTATCAATCAAAAGAAATCAACGTTTCCAAATCAAACCTCAATTGGACCATTGAGCTGACGGCTGCAGGTCAAACTCTCGATGATGTGGTGGTAGTTAGTTATGGCACACAAAAAAGACGAAATATTACCGGTGCGGTTAGTACTGTAAATGCAACAGAATTAAAAGACATTCCGGTAATAAATGCGGGTCAGCAATTACAGGGTAAAATGGCAGGTGTTCAAATCAACCAGAATAGCGGGCAGCCTGGTGCCAACATGTCAATCCGGGTACGGGGAGCAGCTTCCATCAATGCCGGAAACAATCCGCTCGTAGTTATTGATGGCTTTCCCTCTACCAACGGATTTGAATCTATTAGTCCGGGTGATATAGAAAGTATTTCAGTTTTAAAAGATGCAGCTGCTGCTTCCCTGTACGGATCACGTGCCGCAAATGGTGTAATTCTCGTTACAACAAAGCAGGCACGTAATGGTCAGCAGTCCATCACCTTCAATGCCTATGCAGGGTTACAGTCGGTTTCTAAAAGAGGTCGGCCGGATCTGATGAATGCCAGGGAATTTGCACAATTCAAAAAAGAATATTACGAAGATGCGGCATTGTATGAAGGTTATACCGGTGGTGTGCCGGAAATGTATCAGAATCCGGAGCAATATGGGCCGGATAGCGGAACAGACTGGTTTGAAGTATTACTCAGAGACGCACCTACCCAAAATTATAACCTGCAGCTCGCTTCCGGAACAAATAAGCTCAAATCTGTTGTATCCTTTGATTTTAACCGCCAGGATGGTGTGATGATCAACCAGTGGGCACAACGTTTTACCGGGAGAGCTAATCTGAAATATGACTTGTCTAAATATATTGAAATAGGGATGAATATGGGGCTTACTTACCGGGATCAGAATATAACACCCGGATTAGGGGAGGGCAGGAATATTATCCAGATTGCCTATCTGATGGATCCTACTATTGAATATAAAAATCCTGATGGTACTTATCCGATTGGCTGGGCAAGGCCAGGTATGTTCAATTCACCCAACTGGTATCAGGTATTGAGGCAGCGGGTAAACAGAAATAAAAACCTGACTACCATTTCGAATGCCTATGCCGCAGTAAAAATATTGCCTGGTCTGGAGTATAAACTTTCCGCTAATATAAATATAGACAATGGTGTAAGCAGAAATTTCAGTCCCTCTATTGTGAATGGAGGCGCATTACCTGGACCAAGTGCCAGTGCGAGCTATAACACCGGCACCAATCTTTCCTGGATGCTGGAAAATACGCTCACTTATACTAAAACACTGGCAGATCGGCACAATTTTGAACTGCTTGGTGGATATACAGCACAAAAATTTAATCTGGAAGGATCATCCATTAACGGAAGCCAGTTTCCGGATGATAATATTGAATGGTTGAATGTGGCTGCTACCAGAGTTGGAAATGTAAGTGCCAGCAACAGCTCTCTTACCTCACTCATTGGTCGTGTCAACTACAATTTCGACAACAAGTACCAGTTAACGGCCGCATTCAGAAGAGACGGATCCTCCCGATTTGGTGCAAACAGAAAGCAGGGAAATTTTCCTTCTCTTTCTGCAGGCTGGATCGTATCGGATGAAAATTTCCTGAAGAATAATCGACATATCAATTTCCTGAAAATTCGTGCAGGATGGGGTAAGGTAGGGAATTATAATATTGGTGATTATAGCCATCTTGCTTCCGTTGTTCAGAGCAATTATGTTTTCAATAATCAACTGGTGCCGGGTCGCAGAACCAATGGAATTGCAAACGCTCAACTGACCTGGGAAACAACGGAAGGGTTTAATATCGGGTTTGAACTCGGCATACTAAATAATCGGATCAATCTTACCTACGATTACTATAAGAAAAAAACAGATGGTCTGCTATATGCAATTGATATTCCCATTCAGTCTGGATTTAACAGTGTAACCTCCAATATTGGCCGATTTGATTTTTGGGGGCATGAAATCAGTGTACAAAGCAGAAACCTGACGGGACGGCTTACCTGGACTACTCAGTTTAATATCACGTTTGACCGGAATATGGTAAAAAAGCTCGGAACCAGCAATGCACCAATTGGTGGTTATCAGGAATACTGGGATGATAACCGTACTGCAGTAGGTCATCCAATCGGAATGTTCTACGGTTATGTGAATACGGGAGTGTATATGACACAGGAAGAGTTTGAAAGCCAGCCGAAAGGAGCTACTTCCATGGTAGGTACAGCACGTTTTGCAGATATTAGCGGGCCAGATGGAAAACCGGATGGGAAAATTGATATTAATGACCGCAAATTTATTGGCAATCCAAATCCTGATTTTATTTATGGCATGACCAATCAATTAAGCTATGGACAATTTGATTTTTCTTTTGTGCTGGCAGGAACAGTTGGAAACGATATTGCCGATGATGCCTTTCAGTCAACTGAAAATATTGATGGTGTATTCAATGTTCGGAAGGGCGTTGCAAATCGCTGGCGTTCAGAAGAAAACCCGGGTGCCGGAGCATATCCCCGAACCAGATCAGGAACCACTGCCGATTTCCGGAATTTTTCTACCCGTCAGGTGTTTAGTGGCAGCTACCTGATGGGAAAAAATATCAGTCTGGGTTATACACTAAAACTTAAAAATAGTTCTGTTATTAAAAGCGCAAGAGTGTATGCGACTGCGCAGAACTTCTTCACCTTAACAAGTTATCCGGGTATGAATCCTGAAGTGAGTTTTGCCGGATTAAACGGTTTAAATCAGGGTCGCGATTTTACTGCCTTCCCTATCGCTAAGGTATATGCGCTTGGGTTAAACATTCATTTCTAATTGATAAACAATGAACATGAAAAAATCATTCATATATATAATGCTGGGAGGATCTCTGTTGGCTGGGGGATGTAAAAAGGAGTTTCTTGATCTCAATCCACCTACCTCTCTCACTTCCTCCAGTTTTTTTAAAAACAAAGAAGAGCTGGTTCAGGCTGTTAATGCTGCTTATGTTCCACTTCGAACCATTGTAAATACAGCCATTTTCATGGATGAAATACGCTCAGACAATAGTTTTTTTACCAGGTATGCGGCAAATAGGGGATTTGAGCCAAGCCGGGAAAGCATTCCATTTTTCCTGGATAATGCCAACTCAAGTGCTACTCCCAATTCTCCGGGGAACAGGTACGGAGCAGCATATACCGGAATTGCGATGACCAATACCATTTTGGGGCGGTTGGAGGAGCTTACCCTGTCTGCCGGTGCGCGAGATTCCATTATGGGGGAAGCAAGTTTTCTTCGGGCCTATTATTATTTCGATCTGGTTCAACATTATGGTGGAGTGCCGCTACAGTTGAAAGAACTAAGCGCACCTGAAGAAGCGTTCCAGCCCAGAAATACTGAAACGGAAGTCTATAATCAGGTAATAGCGGATCTGGAAATTGCGATGCCTTTACTTCCGGTAGTTCAATCCTTTCCGCAAAGCGGCCGGGCTTCCAGAGGAGCTGCAAAAATGTTATTGGCATATGCGTATATGTCGAAGCCAGGCCCCGATTATCCAAAGGCTGAAGCCGCCCTTCGGGATATATTAAACATGAATTATCAATTACTGCCCAACTATGCCGCTGTATTTGATCCGGGTAATAAAAACAATGCTGAATCTATTTTTGAAGTACAGTATATGTCGGATCTGGTAAGCGGCCAGCAAAGCAATTTCGCCTGGGTATTTGCACCCAAAACCCAAAATCCGGATTTTTTGATGGGCTGCAATGGGGGATCCATGAATATATTCAGTGGATGGAATGTTCCAACACAGGAGCTGATAGATTCCTATGAAGCCGGTGATAAACGACTGGAAGCTTCTGTTGCTGTCATAGAAGGAACGATCAGTGGAGTAGAAGATTTTACGGCAACTGGTATAAAAAGTCCGGTTGATTATAATCCGGCACCAGGTCAGATTTATTTCTATATGATTCGGAAATATTATCATCCTCCATATGATGTTGAATTCAATACAGATGAAAACTGGCCGATATTCAGATATTCTGGGGCATTATTGTTACTCGCTGAATGCCTCGTTGCTCAGAATAAAGCAGGAGAGGCAACTCCATTTGTAAATCAGGTAAGATTACGTGCCGGACTTCCTGCTATTGAGCTTGCCAATGCAGACAATATTGCGGATGAAATGCGTCATGAGCTTGCATTTGAAAATCATCGGTGGACAGATTTGATCCGCACCGGAAAAGCAATTGCTGCAATTAACAAAAAGGGAGATTTGTTAAAAGCACAATATCCCTGGATTCTTCCAAATGCATTTCAGATTACGGAGCAAAAATTTATATATCCAATACCATTCCGGGAGATACAGATAAATCAACAGCTGCAGCAAAACCCCGGATACTGACACGCAACATTTTTACTAATTTATTTTATATGCAAACTGAATTGTCAAAAGAACAAATAGCCCAATATAATCAGGATGGATTTCTTGTGATTGAAAATTTTCTTTCTTTCGATGAATTGGAAGAATGGCGGGCAGCAGTAAGTGAGGCAATTGCAGAGCGGAACGGCAAAAAAATGCCGTCCCGCTCTGCCTTACAGGGCGAAAATGATGGCATTAATAAGGATGAAGAATTTTTCGGAAAGGTATTTGAACAGATGATCAACCTGTGGCAGACCAATGGGCGCGTCAAAAAACTCATGCTGGATGAACGCATCGGTGAAATGGCAGCTAAACTGGCTGGTTGGAATGGAACAAGAATCTGGCATGATCAGGCTTTAATTAAAAAGCCATGGGCTAACCCCACTTCCTGGCATCTGGATACACCATTCTGGTCGTTCAGTGACCGCTCAGCATTATCCATTTGGGTTGCGCTGGATGACTCTACGTATGAAAACGGATGCCTTTATTTCATTCCGGGTTCTCATAAAATGACCGGTTTTGAAAATCCGGGTATCGGCAGAAATATGGATGCAATTTTTGATACCTACCCTCAACTCAAAACCGCCCGTTCAATTGCGGCTCCAATGAAAGCAGGAAGTTGTTCCTTCCATAACGGATTAACTATTCACGGAGCAGGGGCAAATATGACCAATGGTTACAGAGGCGCCATGACCTGTGCGTATATGCCGGATGGGGCGGTATTTAATGGAATACAGAATATTCTGAGTGAGGAGCAGGTTGGCAAACTTTCAGCAGGTGATCTCTTAAACAGTGAAGACCAGAATCCATTGATTTATAAACATACGAAATGAATGTAAAACTGCTCTGTCCACAATGGGGTCATGAACAGTTGGCTATTGAATTATTTGTTGAGCAGGTGAAGGCAACCGGGTATGATGGCATTGAAACCTGGGTACCGGAAGATAGCAGGCAGAGAAAGCAACTGAAGCAGAAGCTGGAAGAATACAGCCTGGTTTTTGTAGCGCATCAGTTTCGTGCAACCGGATCTGCTGGTAAGAACTATTGCCGAAGTTTTCAATACCACCTGAGTCAGGCAATGGAATTGGAACCAATTCAGATCAATTCCCATTCAGGTCATGATTGGTTTGATTTTGATCAGCAACTGGAAGTTATTGATGTGGCTGCGGAGTTTGAGATTAGCCAAAAAATCCGAGTGTTACATGAAACACATAGGGGAAGGATGGGGTTTTCTCCTGCTGCATTTTATGCATTGGCAACGGCGAGACCGGCAATGCGGATAACAGCAGATTTTTCTCATTGGGTTTGTGTAACCGAAAGTTATCTCGAAGGTTTTTCTGATATTATATCACTTGCCATGGATCGAACTTCGCATATCCATGCAAGAGTTGGTTTTCCTCAGGGGCCACAGGTGCCGGACCCCAGGCTTCCGCAGTACCAGGAAGCCTGGAAACAATTTACAGGCTGGTGGACAGAAATTCTGATCCGTTCCTATCGTCGAAAGGAAACATTACTTACCATCACTCCTGAGTTTGGACCACCGCCTTATATGTGGACAAATGCCTTGAATAGGCCGGTAGCCAGTCAATGGGAGATCAATAAGTATATTCATGACTGGTTTAGAACTAAGATAGCTTCAATAAATTCTAATGAGTAGATTGATTTTCATAATTGGAATGGCTGTATTCAGTAGTTTATTAAACTGTTTGGGGATAGCAGCTTTGGCACAGGTAGTACAGCCATTCCCTGCGTTAAACGGAGGTGGTTTTATTGGTGATGCTCCTGCTTCATCACCTGATCCACTGGTAAATTATTTTTGGAGAGCTGATAAATTAAATGATTCGCTGCAATATTTTGTAGCGAAGGCAGTTGACATTAAAACGGAAGGAGTTAAAGTGCAGTTTCTTCCAAACGATGAACTGTTAGTAGAAGGTACGGGGAATCTCAGGTTTGATTTCGGCCGGGAATATGCCGCCTGGTTTGAATTTGATTGTGAAGATTTGTCGGGTCAGATTGAAATGAGCATCAGTGAGTACAATGAACCTGCCATACTCAATCAGGGAGCGCAACATCCCCGAAAAACGGCAAAACCTGTTAAATACGGTTCTACTTATCGATTGGAATTGAATGATAAATTGTATGAAGGGCTGCGGTTTTCCTGGATCCATATTCGTGCTGCTACAAAACCGATTCGCATTAAAAAACCCAGGTTAATTTGCCAGGTAATGCCGGTAAATTACACCGGGTCTTTTGAAACGGATGACAGTGTATTGAATAAAATTTGGTATACAGGTGCTTATACAGTTCGGTTGAATTTGCTGCCGGAGTTTTTTGGAGCTATATTAATGGAAAGGAGCGATCGGCATTCCTGGACTGGTGATGCCTATCCTGCTCAGGCGGCAGCTTTGACAGCCTTTGGAAATTATGAAGCTATCCGGAAAAATATTCTGTACACATCAAAGCTGAACAATGGAATCGCATCCTACTCTATGTATTGGGTGCTTAGTCTTGTTGATTATTATCAGTATACCGGTGATAAGGAATTTCTCCTTCAAATGCTGCCAACAGCTCATCAACTGCTCACTGCTGCCTATGCAGGTTTTGATCAATTGCCACCACTTGTTTTTTCAGGCTGGGATGAGCGCCTGGGAGCAGGTTTTGAAAGACCTGATTTGCCTGAATGTAAGGCTGCCTATCGACTGCTTTGCCTGAATGCCTGGAAAAAAATGGCGGCAATAGCAAAGCTGGCAGGTGCTGATATGGAAGCAGATTTATATATGCGCTATTTTAAGGAAAAACTGAAGTTGCTGACTGAATCCACTGAGGGGAAGCTGCTTGGAATTCATAGCGTATCCAATGCAGTAAATGCAGGATTATTATCCTTTTCATCTATAAAACAAAAGGCGGGGAAACTTTTCTCTGATCGACAATCGAGGTTGTCTTATTCACCCTTTAATCAATATTTTATTCTTCAGGCGATGGCTGGCGCCGGCAGAATGGAAGAAGCGCTGACAACAGCGCGGGATCACTGGGGAGGTCAACTGGCCTATGGTGGCACCACCTTTTTTGAAGTATACCGGCCATCGTGGAATAATGTACTTGGAAAACTGGATGCTCCACCCAATAACCAATGTGGTTATACGAGTCTGGCACATCCCTGGGGAGCTGGAATTACCCAATGGTTAACTGAACATATTCTGGGATTACGTCCGGCTGAACCGGGATTTAAAGCGATTGATTTCATTCCCTTCACCGGAAATGGTATCAGTCGGGTTAAAGGGGCTGTTCCTTTTCCCGGAGGTGTGATTCAGGCTTCCTTTGATGCAGAAAAAGGAACAGCCGGTCTGTCGGTTCCATTTGGACTTCGGATTAACCGCATTGGCTTCCCATTGGAAGGCAGAAAGATTAAATCAATTAAGATTCAAAAAGATGGTGGCGCCTGGACAGAAATAAAATCCTTCCATACTGATTCAGTTCGATGCTGGATAGAGAATTTGCCTGCAGGTCAGTATGCGTTCTCTATATCATTTGCGGGACAGCGTACAATTAAAGGATTTGATGCCCCATTGGAACACCGGTTTGACAAAATTACGTTTCTTGGTGTTGATAGCACCACTCAAGGAAATTGGCGACAACGATATGGAAAAGATGGGTATCTGCTGGCCGGCCCTAAAGAAGCTGGTCAAGCGCTGCAAAAACCTCACTATATAGACAGTGTTAAGTTGAACCTGAATGGTACGGTGGTTTGGGATAGCGGCTCAGGTACAAACCTCCATGCAGCTTTTATAACCAGGGATCCGCTTCCCACACTTCAAACAATGACAATTGATGTTCATTGTGAAGGAAATAAAGAATACGAATTATCACTTTATTTTCTTGACTGGAATAATTCCGGTCGCCGCTCTGCAATAGAATTATTTGATCCGGAAACATTGGATCTGCTTGCGCCGGTTTTAATTATTAAGGGTTATCAAAAGGGCAAATACTGGAAAATCAGGCTAAGCGGATCTGTAAGAATCCGCCTTAATCAGGTCAGGGGTGAAAATGTGGCATTGGCCGGGTTGTTTTTTGATCCTTCCCCAAATTCACCTGGCAACAAAAAATAGGAAAATTCGTTGCTGATTTTTAAAAATGCTGTAATATTTTCTCTTATTCTGCAACTAATAACCAGGTACAGGTATTCTAATTTTTAAAAACAGTACGGATGAAGGAAGTGGAATTTATTGCATTGATCAATCGACATCAGGCCATCCTTCATAAAATCTGTGCCCTGTACAGAGATTCAAAAGAGGATCGGGAGGATCTGTTTCAGGAAATAGTTTTTCAATTATGGAAATCAATAGAAAAGTTTGAGGGAAGGTCGGAGTTCAGCACCTGGATGTACCGGATCGCACTTAGCACAGCGATGGCTGTTTTTAGAAAAAAGAATGCGCCAATATTTTATACGGATGAATTACCGGAAATGCAGGAGAGGGTAGAAGAGTTGTCGGATCAGCAGGAACAATTCCTTTTTGCATTAAAGAAATTGAACGATGCTGATAAAGCGTTTGTAACTCTTTATCTGGAAGAGCTTAGTTATAAAGAAATTGCTGCCATCATCGGAATAACCGAAAATAATGTCGGTGTTAAAATGAACCGAATCAAAACAAAACTTCAACAAATTTTAAATACTACACCATGACACAGGATCCTTTAAAAGCAGGCTGGAACAAGCTTACCACAGAGGTAAAAACAAAAGAGGCAATAAGCGGAATGATGCAGGAAGCTTCCCATCCCGTATTGAAGCCTATCAGACGTCAAATGATATTGGAGTTGATTGGATTTACCCTGTTTCTATTCGTCTACTATGATTTTTTTGACGGCCATGATAAATCACTTGCAGCGAATAGTGCATTGGTGGCTGTCGTGGTGCTGGCAATCGCGCATAATTTGATTGGCTATTATTTTGCCAGAAGACAACCGGAGGGGGCAACCATCCGGGAATCTATTTTTATGAAGACAAAACGCCTTCAGCGCTTCGCTGTTCTTTCAGTGATCAGCCGGGTATTGATTTCAGCAGGCATTCTATATTTCTTTTTATCCGTGATTCAATTGGAGGATAAGAAAAGCTGGTTATTATATGGTGGGCTGGCGATGGTGCTGATTCAGCTGATTTTTCTTTCTAAAATCTGGGCCGGCAGGCTGAGGCAGGTAAGGGGGGTGCAGGCAGGGTTGAATGCCTGAATCTGTCGATTACAGTTTCAAGACAATATTTTGAGAAGCAAAACCAATTATTTTCGTAGGTTTTTATATCCTAAAATCAATTGGAACCAGCGGATGATAGGGATATCTTTAGTATGATCTGAATCGGGCTGAAAATGCTTTATACATAACAGCAGACGATATAGAAATTGGAATTGGCATTAAAATACCCTTGTGGCTTTTTGGTTTTTTATATTGAGAAAACAGTTTCCTAATTCGTTGTACAGGTCTTTGCATCATCTCCATGCCATACGGGAATTGCCGGCATATTGGGCCGTACACCACTGGTTCTTTGTAAAAGGTAATAGGCTGATCGACAGTAATTATCGATGATATGCTGACAGGGATTAAAGGCCAGGCATAAAACGGCTTCCCCTTCAGATAACTTGCTAAAGGAATTTCTTTCCTCTTTCCCGAAAAAGAATCTTCCCTCGTTTGTGATGGTTGAATAAAAGCAGCGTTTTCCTGCCGGCTGGTAAGGAAAAATGACCGGATCAAGTAAATGCAAATCACTGCTGGCTACATAATCGTCAATTACCTCAAATCGCTGAAAGCGCGACTGTCCATTTGATGCAAAATAGCTATTCAGAAAATTTGAAAAGGCGGCGTCTCCTACAGTGCTGGTACCACCAAATGTATAAATGCTTTGAACAGGAATATTGTGTTGCCGGATCAGCATCGCTCCAAAAATAATGGCTTCTCCCGCACCTTTACTATGTCCGGCTAGCCATACTCGTTTGTTCCTTGCATTGTACTGATTTAATAACCGCACCAGTTCAGGTTCTATCTTCTCTGCAGAAGCATACCAGCCACCATGTACCCTGCCCGGAATATTTCGGTGACGGATCGCGGGAATGGGAACTATCTGCAGGTTGGCAAAAAAAGTCTGTGCTTTGACAGGTGGCCAGCAACTGGTTTTGGGAAAACATTCCAGGTACTCATCTGTTCCACGAAACGCAACAATGATATAGGTTGGCGTGGATATCAATACGGCTTCCGGATCCTGCAGGGTATTGGTGCGGATATAATGAATTTGTGGCTGACTGGCTTCAAATGCTATGACCCCCGACCGGTATTGGTCAATAGCAATCTTATAGCGATTGATTTCTGCCACAAAGTTTTCCCGAATACGCTGGCAATCTGGTTTGGTGCTTCGGTTTTTTCGCATGATTTCTTCCCCTTTTGTGGTAAAGACGCGCATCTCAACAATGCGTCCATCAGCTGTTTGACGGAAGGCAGGTGCATTTAATGTAACTCCCTGATTCAAGGTTTTCCGAATTGAGATCTGATCCGTTATTCCGGGTTTAACCTGATTGGTTGCAAGAGCGGGTGTTTGAATTTTGGCCGGCCGGGTACGCCCGGTAGCAGTATAGTACAGGTCTTCCAACTGGGTCCAGTCGGCAGCAGGAAAATCAGTGCGACAAACAGTATTCAATTGATTCCAATATGTTTCATTGAATATAGGTTCGTTGGGTTCTGTTGACGGATCATAAAACCAGTTGGCAGTGCGTAGTTTGAATTTTTCTTCAAACTCATTTTCCGAAACGGGTACACGCCGTCTGTCGGATCGCAAATCTGCACCCAGCCTTTCCGGATAGGTAAGCCTCGTTATTAATGAAATCAGGTATTGATTAACGTTATGTTGTCCGGTTGCAGTTGGATTAAAATGCCGGAAACAATAATTCTCGGCTGCATTCTGGGCAAAGGTGCAGGGCACATAGATCAGCAGAGAAAGCATTAGCAGGCTTATTTGGATGGATTGTTTCATACCTGATGTGTGAATGGGTGAAAAAAGAACCGCCCTGCTTTCGCAGCAACGGTTCTCTTCGTGGTTATAATTGTTTCAGTTGTTTTAGTTGTTTTGGTGGCTGGATGGGCTGTGGTTTAAGCAATTTGAGTCCGGTTATTTTTCTGCTCAATTGGGATTGCTCATTGACCATCTGTGTTAACTGATTCATCTTTGCTTTAAATGCAGCTGCAGCTCTTGCTTTTTGTTTGGCTGCTGCAATGGCACGTTCTCTGGCATCGGCAATAAAATCTGAATGAAAACGGTTAACGGATCTGTCCAGTTGCGTGTATAAAGGATCTCTGTATATTTCTCTGAATCCATTTGCATTCGGATGCATGGTTCCATTTTGATCACCCTGTAAAAAAATGGATTGCCCTACTGTGTTGAAATACCCTTCGCAATTACAGATCCCTTTTCTCAATGCTTCATTGGCAACATTCACAAAGTCCCAACCGTGTGCCGTTGCAGCCTGTTGTACCCGTTGATTTAAGGCAAGAAAAATATTATCGTGTACAAAACGCCAGTCGGCATCGCTCATTTGATTTTCTAATGGGCCCCAGCAATCCCATGGAGCCAATGCCCTGCCATTATCCTGTTTGCAGAGATTGGCATCGTATCCGCCCCCGGGAAGTGGATTACCTGTCATTGGGTTGGGATAATTGAACCAGATCACTCTGCCTACATCCATTTTTGATTCCAGGTAGTTTTTGAACAGATTGTAGGTTTCGGGTAAGCGGTTTAATTCGCGGCGGACATCTCCCATCAATTGGGCATCTTCCCGCACTTCCTTGAAGAAGGATAATAATCCGGCTGATACCACATTGGCAAAACCAACATCATTTCCTCCACCGTCTGCAAGGAGTATATCCAATGCATCATAATTGTTTCTGTTTAGCCAATTGTCCACCAGGTCTACCTGAATCCCCTGTTTAACGGGTGTTTTGCCGGGTTCAACTGGTTGTGCTACTGCAAAGAAATCCAATAAGCGCGCACCACTGCAGGTGGTATTGATGTAATCCAGTTCAATGTCCAGCCGTTCCGCTTTTAATTTCCGGATCGCCAGTTCACCACCGCTTTTGGAAGAGCGATGGCAGGGGTCATGCATCCAGGCATCTCCTTTGGCACCTTCTCCGGATGCGTAGGAATCACCGAGGTATGCAATGGTAAGCGGACGTGGCATTACAAAACTTCGAACCGGACTGTTCAGGGTTAATTCACTGCTTGCTCCGGCGGGCGTATTGGTTCTTGCCCAGGCATAATAGAGTTTGGTGCCGGGAGAATAAATTTTTTCTCTCCTGCCAGCCGCTTTGTTTTTGTGCGGGAATACAACCGACGCAAGGGTTGTTCCATTGGTTACGGAACCCAGTGTTGCAGGAGATTCAAAATATTTAGTGGGGTCGCGTCTTTGCATATTAAATGCATTCAAAACAGCCATGGAATCTGTGCCGTAAACAACGGATACTTTTGCCTGGCTGGTACTTAATCCATTCAGGTTAACTGTGGCGGTTGCTTTTCGCTGTCCGGGTGCCAGTGGCATTTTAATCGACGAAAACTGTGCAGCCAAACCATTGCCCAATAACAGGGTGGTTGCTAAAAGCAGGGGAGCATACATCCTTTTCATACAGGTTGATTTTTGTTTATTTGATTGGTGGAATTAAAAATTGATTATCGCATCATACAGGCGATGGAAACAACCGGTATGAATCGCGTGAACGTCCAGCTGCGGTCAAAAATGCAACGCATGCCATAGTTGAGCACCACGCTCCGGTTGAAGCGCCAGTCGCCACCGAAACTGATGGTGTTGGGTTGGACTACATCCCATTTAACGGTATTACCAACCACTTCAAATCCGGTGGGGGTGCCGAACACTTTTTCCAACGCTTCTGTGGGAGTTTTCAGCCCTTTTCGTTCGTATAAAAACTCGGCGAAAAAGTTGAAATAAGGACCACCATAGCGAAGGTTCATACCCATGGTGAATAACATGTTTTCGGCTACTGCCAGTTCGGTTTGCTCTTCTCCGGTTTGAGTATTTCGTAACTGGAATTCCAATTCCTCTTCATACCAGCTGCTTCGTAAGAGTCCGGATAGCAGTAATTTTTTTCCCATACCCAAACTGCCATTCAGCCAGCCTGAAAACCCGGTATTTCGATTGAGCCGGAGTGATTTCAGCGAGCCATCGGCATCCGTTTGGTAGGAGTAGACGCGGCCAATGGCAATGTCTAGCGAACTGGCATTCCAATGTTCTGCTGTAAATATTTTTGCCCGCTCATTGATTTCACTGTTACGTCTGGAATTGATCGAAAGTAATTGTTCCTCTGTACTTCTTATCTGTTCGCGCAGTGCGGGTTTTTCCAATATATTGGTGGTGCTGTCCAGCTGTTTTTCCAATTGGGAGAGGGTTACCTGCAGATCTGTTTTTTCCTGTTTGTAACGCTCACCAATATCCGCATATAGTTCTTTGGCCATGAGCGGATCGTGTTTGCGGAAGAGGTTGGCTTTAAGTGCAAATCCAATCCGGCGGTCTTCGTTTTCATCCTGTACTGATCCTACAGAAAGGTCCAGGGAGGCCATTTTTCGCATAAAACCGGATGCTGCCTGGTATTTACTCAGGTCTTTCCGATTGTAGAAAATTTCCCATACGGGCTGTGATTGCAGTGCCAGATTGGGGTTTAATCGCCATGACTTAAATGACCAGTCCACTTTGAAATCCTTGATATCAGCGGTCCGGTTTACCTGCGAAGGAGTTACGCCCATGACATCAAATACGGGTGAGGCGGGAATGGCGAATTCCTTGGGCGAAATGCGTTTATTGGAGGTTTCTTCCTGTGCAGATGCCGACAGCCAGGAGCTTATAACGGGTAGGATTAGGGTAATTCTTAAGCGCATACAATAAATTTTCTGCTGTAAAGTTTGTATTTCAGGCTGCCGATTTCTATACCCCAACCGGGTGGATTTTGGTCTTAAAAAATACCTGAATGGAGGTACCGGAGATTCAATGGAACAGTTCTACCTTAAGGCACAATTAAATAATAATATGATTGGAAGGGTATTACGAAAGCAAAAAATAGTACTGCTGATATTGGTGTTTAGCTGGATGGCAGATCTGAAAGCGCAAAAATTAAATGAAGACAGTTTGCAACAGCTGATCAGTCGGGCGGTAACGGATTCTGTTCGGGTCGATGCCATGCTAACACTGGCCAATTATGAAATCAAACATCTTAAAAAAGATAGTGTTGGATTGGCGCGACTGAAGGAGGCGGAAAATCTGGCACGAAAAACACACTATCAGTTTGGGGTATTACAGGCACAATTTATATTAGCCAATTATCATCGCGACAAATCAAACTGGGCAGAAAGTATTCAATTGTTTAACGGTGTGGTGAATGATGCGGGGAAATTAACCAACGACAGCCTTCAGAACCGGATCAGGATGATGGCGTATAATAACCTGGGTGGTATTTACAATATAAATGGAGATTTCAGCAGTTCACTGGAGAATCGGCTGGAGGCCATGAAGATTGTGGAAAAAGCAACACCTGCGAATTTCAATAACAGGGCCCTCATCTATCTCAATATTGCCAGTGATTACCGGCAATTGGAAATTCCTGCCAAAGCCCTGGAATACCTGAATAAAACCCGGGTGTTTTTTGATTCATTATCTAATCGGCTTAAGATGGAGTATTATTATGAATATTACCAGAATTACCTCAGGATGGACAGTAATTCACTGGCCAGGCAAACCCTTGATAAAATGGGAGCAGGTGTTCGGGACTATGAATGGAGTGCTTTTCAAAAGAAGGATTATGGATTGATGCATACCAAATTAAGTGCAGATTATTTTGCAGATATCGAAAAAGCCTATCCATTGGCCATACTACATGCCAATGATGCCATTGCCCTGGCCAAAGACTTGAAAATTAAAAATGAACTGGCGGATGGATATTACCGGTCTGGGCGGATTTATTTACTTCTGCAGGATTTGCCGGCTGCCATACGACAATTGCAAACATCCTATGATTCTGCTTCTGCTTTCAATCTGAAGAATATTATGCGAAAATCAGCTTCCCTGCTAGCTGAAGCTTATGCAAAGAAAGGGGACTATGCTAAAGCCTATCAGTTTGAGCGGGAAACAAGGCAAATAAGCGGGCTGATTTATGATCAGGAAAAAACAAAAGAGATCAATTTTTTAGAATCAAGGTACCAGAACCAGAAAAAGGAAACCGAAATTGCCGGATTGCAACTCGCCAATGTATCAAAGGAATTATCGTTGGCAAGAAGAAACAAGCAGTTATGGGTTGGTGGCAGTATTGCAGCAGTTACCCTGGTTCTGCTATCGCTTTTGTATCTGACGACCAGACAACGCAACTTAATTGCTGAGAAAGATCGGGTGCTACAAAAGGAGCAGATCAAATTCCTGGAAAGACAACAGCAAGTCGTATCGCTTCAGTCAATGGTAAATGGACAGGAAATGGAACGCACCCGGATTGCCAAAGACCTGCATGATGGCCTGGGCGGTTTATTCTCCACTGTAAAAATGCATTTCAGTGCCTTACAGCATGAAAATGAAGGATTGAAGGAAGACGGGCTCTTTTCCAAAAGTTATGAGTTAATAGATACGGCAGCAGAAGAAGTGCGGCGGATTGCACATAATATGATGCCGGATGTATTAATAAAAATGGGTCTGTTGCAGGCGGTTCAGGAATTTTGTAACAGCATTTCTGCAACCCGGCAAATGAAAGTGACCATGCTGGAATATGGTATGAGCCAACGGCTGAACGCCTCCACTGAAATCATGTTATACCGGATTATTCAGGAATTGTTGAATAATATTATCAAACATGCCCGTGCCACGGAAGCGATCATTCAGTTCAATAAGATAGAGAATCGGTTAACCATTACCGTGGAAGATAATGGGGCAGGATTCGATTTGCAGGAATCGGATGGAAGGGTACATGCCGGACTGTCCTCTGTTCAAAGCAGGGTGACTTATCTGAACGGACAATTATCCATTGATTCGGAAAAAGGAATTGGAACAACCGTACTGATGGAATTCTTAATAAATGAGTAAGTTGCAGTATAATGATTAGTATTATAATTGTGGATGATCATCCACTGGTAGGGGAGGGCGTTTCCACCATGATCCGGAGTTCGGGATATCATTCTGTTGTAGCGATCTGTAAAAATGCGATTGAAGCGATAGCCCAAATTAAAGCGCTTAATCCGGAGGTGATTTTACTGGATATTAATCTGCCAGATCAGGATGGAATCGAACTCTGTTCGATTATACGCAAATTCAATACTACAACAAAAATTATTGGCCTTACTTCAACCAATGAAGCAGGTATTATCAGTGCCTTTCTGGCAAATGGCGGAAATGGTTATCTGTTAAAAAATATGGAGCGGGAAGAATTGATAAAAGCAATGGATGAAGTGATGAATGGGTCGATTTATTTAAGCAAGGCTGCCAATCAGAAAATACTGGAACAATTTAATTCGGTGCGGGATGCGGTGCATTCCAGACCAGTACTTACCCGCCGGGAGAAAGAGATATTGCACTTGTTATATGAAGGCTTAACCGGTCCGCAGATTGCCGGGAAACTGTTTCTAAGCAATTATACGGTGGAAACGCACCGGAAAAACCTTATGCAGAAACTGAACGTGAACAGTACACAGCAACTTATCAGGCTTGCTCTGGAGCAGAAATTATTAACTTGAACGAAATTCCGTTCAATGGATAAAAGCAATAAAAGGCGTTCTTTTTTGAAGTCGGCAGGCCTGGGTTTGCTGCCCGTAATGTTACCTTCCATCCCTGCACTTGCCCGGATAAACGATACACCTGATAAGGTGACCATAAAACCCCTCGTTAAACTTTTTGGCGATGGCGATCTCATGGAGCCTGATTCCTATCTTCAGATTCTCAATGACTTGCAGGCAAAGGGTAAAATTGGCAAAGACCGCTATGGGTCCGGTGGCTCTGTGGAAGCCCTGGAAAAAGAAATGGCGAAACTTACCGGAAAGGAAAAAGCCATCTTTCTGCCCAGTGGAACCATGGCCAACCAACTGGCTATTTCACTGCTAAGTGGTGATCGTGCAAAAGTGTATCTGCAAGACCTCAGCCATGTTTACCGCGATGAAGCCGATGCTGCGCAAACTGTTTTTTCAAAGCGACTGGTTCCATTGGGGATGGGCAAAGCCTGTTTTACAGTGGAGGAATTAAAGTTCGCGATTGAAGGGCTACCCAGTGAAGAAGTGTTTGCTTCTGGTATTGGGGCTGTATCCATTGAAAATCCTGTTCGACGGGCAGACGGCCAACAGGTTCCGCTGGAGGAAATCAAAGCCATTAGTACATATTGCAGGGAAAAGAAAATTCCGCTGCACCTGGATGGTGCCCGCCTCTTTATGGCGGCAGCCTGGTCGGGGAATTCTATCCGCGACTATGCCCAATATTTTGATACGGTTTATATCTCCCTGTATAAATACCTGGGTGCTTCTTCCGGAGCCATACTTTGCGGGGATGCATCCATTATTAGCCAGATCCCACATTTGATGAAAGTACATGGAGGTTCTATGTATGGTAACTGGGCCAATGCTGCGATGGCACTTCATAAACTGGAAGGATTTGAAGAGAGGTTGAAGCAATCCATAACCTTATTTGGTGAAATCAGTGAGGGGGTAAACAAGTTGCCCGGTTGTGCAATTCGTCCCATTCCCGGTGGCACTAATATTTATATAATGGAATTACCCAAAGACCTTAGTGCTCCAACTTTTCAACAGGAAATGCGGGAGGTTTACAGGATTCTGATGGGGAGGCCGAACGAAAATGGCCGCGTTCAAATCACCGTGAATGATACCCTGCTTTTTCGAACTTCGGTTGAAGTTGTAACGGCGATTAAAAACAGTGTAAAAAAAGCCACAAACAGCTAATATTAATACCCAACCTCGCATGAATTTTGCTGGATAAAATGGATCCTGCCCTGGCATAATAATTTTATAATCCAAGGTATGAGAAACAATGCCATAATATCCAATGAAGCCAGTCTTGCCTTACCCGGCTCCTTTATGCTGGGAGATACCCATTTTATTACCGGCGAACAGCGCGATTATCGAAATCTGAATTATGCTCCGCTGGATCGGATGATTGCAAGACAGGCGCTTGGAATCCCCACAAACGATTTTATGTTGCTGGTGAAAGATGATTTTAAACAGGCAACAGCAACCATTCAACTGTTACCGGATTTGCTTAACCAGCTGCCTTCCAATCAAACAGGACAATTGTTTTTCATGGGCGGAGAATTGGATTTGCCAGATCCGGAATTCTGTCATGGATTGGCGAGCCTGGATGCTTATCTGGAAACCAATCGTTGTAAATGGAAATGGTTTTTTACGGGTAATAAACCGGAGCGACTGTTGAAATATTATTATTCGGCCGCCAATATGGTGATTCTGTCACTCAATACCAATACAGAAAAATTAGTGGAATTATTTCAATCACTGATGAATCCGCTCTCTGCAAATTATATGAAGCCGGCATAGTACTGGCAGGGTTTTTTTATGGCTGATTAAAAATTTGCTATGGATAATCTTCATCTGAAATATAAAGCCAGTGTCGAAGCCTGTTTAAGAGCGTATGCTGCAACCGAATATTGCGCTGCCAGTTGTTTGAAAGAACCAAATCTGGAAGATATGCGCAATTGTATTCAACTGAATATGGAAGCTTCCAGTGTTTGTAAAACGACGGCAGATTTACTGGCTATGCAAAGTCCATTTGTTTTTACACTGCTTACGCTGTGTGCGGAGGTTTGTGAATCCTGTGCGATGGAATGCGAAAAACACGAACATGAGCATTGCCAGGAAACGGCCATGCTATGTAAACACTGTGCAGAAGAATGCCGTTTATTACTATCCTGAAGTTTAAATTATGAATAACGCATCCAAACATAAAACATTGAAAAGTCGTAAAAAGACAGCGCGCAGGAAATCTTCCTATTTTACCAAGCCTGCGCCTTCTTACCGCGACAATCAAAATGAGCAGATGGGTAGTTTTGAAGAATCAAAAGACGGGTATCCTGAAAAGCAGGTTACCGAAGATTCCGCAAAATCTGCCGAATAATTTTTTCGTAAGCAACAGCATATTTCATCATGCCGATATCATTGGGATGGGTGCCATCAACAGTGCTCTCCATATCAAATGCAATCTCTTTTGCAGATAACAGATAGATGTTTTTCACCTTTTCAGCTTTCAGTTGATTGAAGATTTCGCTTACAATTTTACTGGCTTCCTCTTGTGTTTTACGATGCGCCTGGTCTAAATTGGTGCCCGGAAGTCCGCAGCAATGTTCTGTTAACAATATAGGGAGTCTGCTGTTTTTTTCACGCAGCTTATTAATTGCATATTGATATCGTTTCACGATCTCTTCTTTCGGATAAAGAGAGCTGTTACTGAGATTGGGAATGCAATCCAGCACCACCAGTTTCGCCGGGTGTTCGGCTATCAGATCAATTACCTCTTTCTCCATTCTTCCATTTCCGGAAAAGCCAAGATTTATCAGTGGGGTGGAAAAATTTCTGCCGAGAATATTAGTCCAGGCAAGGCCTGCTCTGCTGGCACAGGCACCCTGTAATATGGAGGTGCCATATAATACAATGGGGGCTTCCTGATTGGGTTCTATCCAAACCAGCGGATTTTCCTCCGGCACGCCAATCTCCATCCATCTAACGGTATTGTATAAGGGAAGGTAGAGACGGTATTCCTGAATGGCAACAGTGGAGTCAATAGTAGGAAAATTATACCGGATGGTATCACTAAAATTATATTGTCCGCGTACCCAATGCCAGTTGCCTTTTTGGTCCAGTGCATACAGATCGATTCCGCTAACGCCGGTAGCCGGCATATGAGGGAATTGCAATCCGCCTGTTACCTGATAGCGGATATTGATTTTTTTTGCGCTGGTACTAAATCGCAGGTAGGTGCCGGCTGAGTTGTGGGCCAGATTCATTACATCCGTACGGACCATTCCCTTTGCTTTTGCCGGTAAGCGGTCGTAGAACAGCTCCAGATCGGTTTGCCACAGGCGGCCTTCTATGACAGGTTGATTGGCTGTTGCCGGATTATTCCAGGTAACAGGTGTTGATTGGGCCAGACTAACCGAAGAGTTGCTGAATAAAAGCTGACAGGAAAGCAGGGTAGATATCATCCATTTCATGTGCGCTAATTTAGGAATTCTTTGCTGCTCACGGTAAAAAGCGTAATTTTTACATCTATTCCTAAATGACCAACAAAGTACTAGAAATGAAATATGGTTGCCTTGCAGCAGGAGCTTTGACCCTGCTTTTTTCATGTAAAGAAGCTGCAGATAAAATTCCCCCTGCCAAATCCTACGATCCGGCCTATACCAGTCGCTTTGCCGATTCGGTTGCCAGCCTGATTAAACCCGCTGTGGATAGCGGAAGTAATTTAACCATGTCTTTATGGGGGATAGATTCATTGGTTATATCACCCATCGCGATTGATATTGATGATAAGGGATCGGTGTATTATACCAAAACCAATCGTCAGGTAAATTCAGAATTTGATATCCGGGGACATCGGGATTGGGAAATTGCGTCCATCTCCCTTCAAACGGTAGAGGACAGACGAAAATTTCTGCACGAAGAATTATCGCCGGAAAACAGCGCCAGAAATGGCTGGCTGACTGATGTAAACGGAGACAGTTCGCGCGACTGGCGGGATCTTACCATAGAAAAAGAAAATGTATTTAAACTGGATGATACCAATGGCGATGGAGTGGCTGATCAATCGCAATTGGTGGTGGATGATTTCCATGATGAAGTGACGGATGTGGCCGGAGGTGTATTGGTGGATGGCAGTGATATGTATGTGACGGTGGCGCCTGATCTCTGGCGGATGCGTGATAAAAACGGGGATGGCATTCCGGATGAAAAAACATCGATTTCAACCGGCTATGGGGTGCATATAGGATTCAGCGGACATGGCATGTCGGGTGTTGAAATGGGACCGGACGGGAAAATCTACTGGCAGATCGGTGATATCGGATTCAACGGACAGGGGCCGGATGGCACCAAATGGGAGCATCCCAATAGTGGCGTGATTGCCCGTTCCAATCCGGATGGATCTGATTTTGAAATATTTGCTCACGGACTTCGGAATACGCATGAGTTTGCCTTTGATCAATATGGAAATCTGGTGAGTGAGGATAATGACGGAGACCATGCGGGTGAAAAAGAGCGACTGGTTTATATCGTTAACGGATCTGATGCGGGCTGGCGTTCCAACTGGCAATACGGCAAGTACAATGACCCGGATAATAATACCTACAAAGTATGGATGGATGAAAAAATGTACCTGCCACGTTGGGATGGACAGGCTGCCTATATAACACCCTGTATTACGAATTATGTTAGTGGTCCGGCTGGGTTTGTTTACAATCCGGGTACTGCGATGGGCCCACAATACAAGAATCATTTTTTTGTAGCGGAGTTTGTAGGGAACGCAGCAGGTTCCGGTGTGCATGGATTTACGCTGAATCCAAAAGGAGCAGGATTTGAATTGGGAACTACCAAAAAAGTAGTGGGCGGAATACTTCCAACAGGATTGGATTTTGGTCCGGATGGCGCCTTATATATTGCCGACTGGATTGATGGATGGGGAACCGGGTTGTTTGGCAGAATCTGGAAACTGGATGATGCAGCCGCAGCTGCGACTGAACTTCGTAAACAAACCAAAGCTTTACTTGGGGCGGATTTCAGTAAGCAAAAACCGGAAGAACTCGCCGTGCTCTTAGGGCATGATGATATGCGGGTACGTATGAAGGCTCAGTTTGAACTGGCGAAAAGAGGAACGGTTTCCCTGCCGGTTTTTGAAAAAGAAGTAAAACAAACGAGTCGTCAGCTGGCGAGGGTGCATGCTATCTGGGGAATTTGTCAGCTGGCAAGAAAAGAAGCATCGCAGGCAAAAGTCCTTGTTCCTTACCTCAACGATGCTGATGCCGAAATCAGAAGTCAGGTGGCGAAATGGCTGGGAGATATCAAATACAAAGAAGCAGGTGATGCCATTCTGCCGCTTCTAAAAGATACATCCGGACGTGTACGTTTTTTTGCTGCAGAAGCATTGGGAAGAATAGCACATGCAGCTGCTGTGCAACCCATCATTGATATGTTAAGAGCCAATAATGACGAAGATGTTTATCTGCGTCATGCCGGTAGTCTGGCACTTGCCAGAATTGGAAATGCGACCCCGGTACTGTCATTGGCTAAAGATCCTTCAAGGGCGGTACGAATAGCCGCGGTAGTGGCATTGAGAAGGATGGCGGACCCGGGTATTGCCGTTTTTCTTTCCGATGCAGATGAGTTTATTGTTACGGAAACTGCCCGCGCCATCAATGATGATCTTTCCATTCCAAAAGCATTGCCGGCATTGGGTGATTTGCTGGTTACTACAAAATTTACTAATGAAGCACTGGTCCGCAGGGCAATCAATGCTAACCTGAGGGTGGGATCAGAAAGTTCCCTAAAAAACCTGCTGACCTATTCCGGAGCAAATGATAAACCGGCACCCATGAGAGTTGAAGCGGTTGCAGCACTGAGTACCTGGAGCAAACCTTCGGTATTGGATCGGGTAGACGGGCGGTTGAGAGGGAAAGAGGAGCGGGATCCTGCACAAGTCAGAGCCCATGCAGAAGTACCCCTGATTTCCCTGCTTACGAACAAGGATGCAACGGTTCGGCTGGCTGCAGCACAGGCCATCAGTAAACTGGAAATCAAACCGGCTGCTCCGGCATTGGGAGCCGTGCTTAAAAATGATAAAGATGCAAAAGTTCGCCGCGCCGCCTTGTTGGCTTTATCCGATTTGAAAGTGGAAACAATGGGAGAGGCCATCCGGCAGGCATTGTCTGATAAAGAAAAAGAAGTTCGAGTTGCAGGGATTGATCTGCTTGGGAAAACGCCGTTGCCGGCTGATTTGATGACCAGGCTGCTGGCGGATGTGATCAATACTAAATCAACCGAAGAAAAACAGGCAGCTCTGCTAACCCTTGGTACCGTTCCTGTTGCAAATTCGCAGGCTGTTTTTGAAGATCAGTTAAACAAACTGGAGGCAGGTAAATTATCTCCAGATATTCGGATTGAATTGGAAGAGGCGATTGACAGTTCGGGCTCTACTGTTTTGAAAGAAAAACTAAACGGCATTCTGGCGAAAATTGACAATGGGAACGCATTGGCAAAATATTCAGCTGCCCTATATGGCGGACAGGCAGAACGGGGGCGTCGGATTTTTTATAGGAACCAGGCGGCACAATGCATCCGCTGCCATGCGATTGATGATTATGGTGGCAATGCAGGTCCGCGTTTGAATGATATTTCCAAACGGATTACCCGTCTGCAATTGCTGGAAGCGCTGGTGAATCCGGGTGCTCGGCTCGCACCGGGATATGGCATGGTAACCCTGAAACTCAAAGAAGGTAAAACCATATCCGGTATACTGGTGGAAGACAGGGAACAATACCTGTTGGTTAAATCGGGTGATGCCGCACCGGAAAAATTTGAGAAAGCGCAGATTGAAAAAAGGATAGATGCAGCATCCAGTATGCCAAATATGGGCGATGTGCTTTCGAAAAAAGAAATAAGAGATGTGGTAAGTTTCCTTGCAGAATTGTAATTTGAACAATGCAAGAAGACCTGCTCATCCAGATAAGCAATAAGATTAAGGAAGTTCGAAAGGCAAAAGACATAACAGTACAGGAATTGGCCAACAGGGCTGAGGTAAGTAAGGGATTGATTTCGCAAATTGAAAATAACCGGGCAATCCCTTCCTTACCTGTACTGATGAAAGTGATTTTTGCATTGGAGATTGACCTGGCTGATTTTTTTGATGAATTGAAATCGGCAGCCGGACAAACCGGCGTCGTAATTGTGCGGCAGGAAAATTATAAGTCCATTGAAAAAGAGTCTGACAAAGGCTTTGACTACAAACGGATTCTTACACGAACACTTACGGGAGGCAGTACCGATATCGTTTTACTTACATTGAAAAAAGGTGCCAGCCGCAAAAAAGTGGTGCATACCGAAGCCTACGAATTCAAATATGTAATCCATGGAAGCCTCCAATATGATATTGAGGGGCAGTTATACCGCCTGGAACAGGGGGATTCTATTTTCTTTGACGGCCGTCTGGGGCATCGACTTTCAAACCCGGGTGATTCTGATACCCTGATGCTGGTTGTCTACTTTTTTATCAATAAATAAGCTTCTTAATAATTCCCTAACAGGAAAAAAACTTGCTAATTCAAAAGCTTTTTGTTTATTTGCTGTATATTTATACTAAACAAAAAGTTTTATACCACTAAACAAGCCGATATGAATACAACGTCGTTTACGTTGAATGGACGCCAATACAATCCTCCTGCAAAACCTATTGTGGTGATTTGCATGGATGGGTCTGCAGATGAATACCTGGATACTACTATGGCGCATGGCCGTATGCCCAATATGCAGAAAATGACGAGGTCGGGGTATCGGGGAATGGTACGCGGAGCATTACCTTCCTTTACCAATGTAAATAATTCGTCCATTGTAACAGGGGTTTCTCCGGCTGTTCACGGTATTTGTGGTAACTATTTATATGATCCCCAATTAAAGCAGGAAGTAATGATGAATTCAGCTTCCTATCTGCGGTCTTCCACTATTCTGGCAGCAGCTGCCAATGCCGGAAGAAAAGTGGCAGTGGTAACAGCAAAAGAAAAACTGCGCGATATATTATCCTATGAAATGAAGGGGATCGCAATTTCTGCAGAGAAAGCCAATCAGGCTAAAATGGAAACGCATGGCATTGAAGGAGTGGAAGCAATTGTGGGGGTGCCTACTCCGGCTATTTACAGTGCCGATGCCAGTTTATTTGTGCTTAAGGCTGGTGTAGAATTTATTAAACAGGGACTGGCAGATTTTCTGTATTTGTCGTTCACCGATTATATGCAACATACCTATGCACAGGAAGCACCGGAGTCGCTGGATTTTTATGAGGCGCAGGATCGCCTGATTGGTGAGTTGATGGAGTTAGGTGCCGTGGTTGGTGCAACAGCCGATCATGGAATGAATGCGAAAGTGAAAGCAGACGGAACGCCCAATGTGATTTTTGTTGAAGAGATTCTGGAGCAGCAATTTGGTGATCTTGGTTTCCGGGTGATTTGTCCCATTACCGATCCTTATGTAAAACATCATGGTGCGCTGGGTTCCTATGTGGTAGTGCATCTGGATGCTTTGGACAGAATAGAAGAAGTAAAAACATGGTTGATGCAACAGCCGGGTATAACCGAAGTGTACGATCGTGCAATGGCTGCTCATTTACTGGAGCAGCCGGCAGACCGGATTGGTGATTTGGTAGTATTATCTGCACGGGATGTAGTATTGGGAAGAAAAGCTTCCTATCACGATCTTGCAGCGCTGGATGGTACCTTACGTTCACATGGTGGAAGATACGAAGAGATGGTACCGATGGTGCTCTCTCATCCCTTAACACCAGCCTACCGTCTGAAAGCCGGTGGTGATCCGCGCAATTTTGACATTTTCGATTTCACCATTAATGGTACCATAGTTTAAAAAAATTGTATGAGTGCAAATACAACTCCGGTTACTGATTGGTTTTGTTATATAGATGGAGAAAAAATCAGCTCCGGAAAATTTCATGAAGTTAAATCGCCTTATGATAACAGGGTAGTTGGAAGGGTGTCTTTAGCGAATGCAGAAGATGCGGAAAGAGCGGTGGCTGTGGCATTGAGAGGTGGGAAAAAAATGACCCGCTTCGAGCGGTATTCCATCATCGACAAAACAAGATTGTTATTGATGGAGCGTAAAGAAAAATTTGCCCAGTTGATCAGTGCTGAAGCAGGTTTGTGTATTCGCGATGCGCGGTATGAAACAGGGCGAGCGCATGATGTATTAATGTTTGCTGCAATGGAAACATTAAAAGACGACGGACAGATTTTCAGTTGTGATATTTCTCCCAATGGAAAAGCGCGGAAGATCTTTACTCAGCGAGAACCGCTGACACTGGCACTCTGCATTACGCCGTTCAATCATCCGCTGAACCAGGTGGTGCATAAAATTATTCCCGCTATTGCGATGGGTACTCCGGTAATATTGAAGCCATCCGAAAAAACACCATTAACTGCTATTGCTTTGGTGGAACTCTTATACGAAGCAGGTTTACCAAACTATATGCTGAGTGTATTACTTGGGCCAACCAAAGAAATTGCTGAGCCCCTGGTGAAACATCCGCAGGTGGAATTGGTTTCCTTTACCGGAAGTGTAGCTGTGGGTAAACATATTGCAGCAACTGCCGGCTATAAAAAAGTGATTCTTGAATTAGGTGGAAATGATCCGTTGATTGTGTTGGAAGATGCAGACATGAACCTGGCCGTAACACTGGCAGCAGAAGGCTCCTTCAAAAACAGTGGACAGCGATGCACAGCAGTAAAGCGCATATTGGTGCAGGATAGTATCTATGAAACATTTGTTGAAAAACTGGTGGTTAAGGCGGCAGAATATAAATCGGGTGATCCGGCGGATGAATCAACTATTGTAGGTACTGTTATTGACGAAGCTTCTGCGATCTATCTGGAAACGGTTACCAAAGAAGCCGTGGCGCTTGGTGCTAAAGTAGTATTCGGTGGAAAAAGAACCGGTGCATTGCTGGAACCGACGGTGATATCAAATGTACCCAATCATGCCAGGATGGTGGTGCAGGAATCCTTTGGTCCCCTGGCGCCGGTAATAAAATTCAGCACCATTGAGGAAGCCATCGCCATCAGTAATTCAACGGCCTTTGGTTTGTCTTCAGGCGTTGTTACCAATAATATGGCGCATGCTATCCGCTTTGTAAAAGAGCTGCGGATGGGAACTGTCAATATTAATGAAGTGCCCGGATACCGGATTGAATCCTCGCCTTTTGGTGGTGTGAAGGATTCGGGACTGGGTATCAAGGAAGGGGTAATTGAAGCAATGAAATGCTTCAGTTATGTAAAAACCTATTCATTGCCCTGGTAAACTGTACGCATGAATGCCTTAACCCGAAAACTTGAAAGCTCCCGCTTTCTGTTTATTGCCTGGTCGATGGTGGCTGCATTTGGCGCTTATTTCTGCGTTTATGCCTTCCGGAAACCCTTTAATGCAGGCACGTATGCAGGCATGGAATGGCTGGGTATGAATTATAAGGCTGTGCTTATTATTGCTCAGGTATTGGGCTATATGTTGTCCAAGTTTATGGGGATAAAAGTGATTTCGGAGCTGGCTGCATCTCGTCGGATAGTCCTGATTGTTAGTTTGATCCTGATTGCAGAAATCAGTTTGCTGGGATTTGGACTGGTGCCATCACCCTATAATATCATCTTTCTGTTTTTTAATGGATTGCCGCTGGGCATGGTATGGGGAATTGTGTTCAGTTATCTGGAAGGGCGAAGATTTACAGAAACATTGGGCATGGGGCTCAGTATCAGTCTCATTGTTTCTTCCGGAATACTTAAAACAATTTATCTGTTTATTGTGCGCATATTTCCCGGCATTTCTGAATTCTGGATGCCGGCATTTATAGGTGCGCTCTTTCTGCCGCTGTTTTTATTTTTTGTTTGGATGTTATCGCGAATTCCACCTCCCTCTGAAACCGATAAATTACTTCGGGTGGAACGGTTGCCGATGACTAATTCGGATAAGAAACAGGTTATGAAGAATTTGGGGTGGGGCATTGGCAGCATGGTTCTGCTTTATTCTTTACTGGCTACCCTGCGTGATTTCCGGGATAATTTTTCTGTTGAGATATGGGACGAGATTCAGCCAAGCAGGGATATAGCCGTCTTTAGCCAGACAGAACTGGTTACAGGAGTTGTTGTGATTGTTTTGGTTGGATCATTGTCTTTTTTTAGAAACAATATCAAGGGGTTCTGGCTAACCCTTCAGTTGATGGGATTTGGAATTCTTTTAAGTGGTGGTGCTTCCCTGCTCTTTCAATATAAATTAATCGAACCCTATTGGTGGATGCTCCTATTGGGCATGGGTTTGTTTCTCGCATATATACCCATACAGGTGGCAGTATTTGAACGGATCATTGCCCTGTTTAAACTGAAAGCCAATGCCGGTTTTTTTATCTATATCTGTGATTCGATCGGTTATTTGGGAAGTGTTGGTTTGCTGTTGTACAAGCAGTTTTTTATGCGCGATCTGCAATGGAGTAAAGTGCTGTTGAACTTTAGTTATTTCACTACTATTATTTGTTTCTTATTACTCTTTATAATTTCGTTTTTCTTTAACCGGAAACTGGGGATTCAAAGTCCCATCACAAAAAAACTACAAGACTTTTCTATCTATTAAATACCATAACAATGAAGGATAAATTGTTGTTTACACCCGGACCATTGTCCACCTCACCCACTGTAAAAGAAGCGATGTTGCGTGATTTGGGTTCACGTGATGATGAATTTATTACTGTTGTAAAAGAAATTCGTTCTGAGCTCTTAAGGTTGGGATTTGTGTCGGAAGAGTTGGGATATGAATGTGTTTTGATGCAGGGTTCCGGAACCTTTGGGGTGGAATCTGTAATCAGTTCAGTGGTAGGTAAAAAAGATACCCTGTTGGTACTGGTGAATGGTGCCTACGGAGAGCGAATTGTGAAGATGGCTAAAGTACATGGTCTGAATTATCTGGTCCATAGTTTTCCGGAGAATGAAATTGTACGTCCGGATGTGGTTGCTGATTTGCTTAAAGAACATGCAGCAGTTACGCATGTGGCCTGCATACACAGCGAAACCACCACCGGATTATTTAATCCCATTGATAAAATTGGTGCTGTCTGCAAAGTGAATGGAAAAGTATTTATTGTTGATGCAATGAGCAGTTTTGGTGGTGTGGTGATGGATATGAAGGCATTGCAGATTGATTTCCTCGTTTCTTCCTCCAATAAATGTATTGAAGGGGTGCCCGGTTTTTCTTTTGTGCTTTGCAAAAAAGCTGAACTCCTTAAAGCGGAAGGCAATGCAAGGAGTCTGAGTCTGGACCTCTTTGATCAATGGAATGGCCTGGGTAAAAATGGGCAATTCCGTTTTACGCCGCCAACACATAGTTTGCTCGCTTTTCGTCAGGCGATTCGGGAATTGGATGCGGAAGGCGGAATTGCTGCAAGAGAAGCCCGTTATAAAAAGAATAAAGCGCTGCTGGATAAGGGCATGCAGGAAATGGGCTTCAGGTATTATCTGGATCATTCCATACAGGGACATATTATCAGTTCCTTCTTATATCCACAGGATCCGACATTTGATTTCATGCAGTTTTACCGAGCTCTGAGTGATCGCGGATTGGTGATTTATCCTGGTAAACTGAGTCTGATGGATGCGTTCCGGATTGGGAATATCGGATATATCTTCCCGAACGATATTGAAGCATTGCTGCAGGCCATCAAAGAGGTGCTCGAAGAGATGAAAGTAACCGTATAAAACGAAAGGCTGCAGAATTTAAACTGCAGCCTTTTTTTGGTCGGTCAGAACCTAAACGAAAACAACTATGGAGCATTGGTCAAACTAATGGCTGCTACGGTTGCGGGTGGGGTTATATCATAGGGTTCGGAAGAAGAACGGGGTGCAGGGGCATTGCTGAATAATTTCAGTGGTGCTGATTTGACTGATTCAACGTTCATGATTTTTACTTTTATGATGGGCAAAGATCCACTTGATCCATCAGTCCTTTTGGTTACGGCTTCTACCTTTAATGCTACTAGTCCAAGATTGGCTCCCTGCAGGTTGCCGTTAAGCGGACCGTAATTGATGCTGATATCGCCATCATAAACAACCGCCAGTACAGTTTGTCCGATCAGCATTTTTAATCCGCTTGCTCTCAAGGGTGTTATGTTGGGGATTTTGTCCAACAGTACTTCGCGGTCATCGTTTCCGCCACCTAAACCGGGTCCTGCTTTCAGGAAATTCTGAGCTCCGTTATTGGTTGGTCCGGCAGATTTCCAATTGTCCGGAATGGATTTTAAAGCATGCCATGCTTCATCTCCCACTTCCCCCGAATAAAGATTGATGGATTTTCCAATATTGGTGTTGAAATAGCGCAGGGTACTGCGTTGCCCTACATTGGCAATCTGGTCATTTACATCGGTTGCTGAAAAATTGTTGGGCGCATTCCCATTGTCAATACTTTCTTCATCAATCACCAGTAAGATAGCTGAAGACGTTGGGGTTGGAGTTCCTGTATTGCTGCCACCGGAATTACCGGCATCTTCGATTGCATCTTTCAGTGGTTGCCAGTCTTCCTTCTGGCAACTGGTGAATGCTGTACTAATTGCTATGGCTGCCATTAAAAGCAGGCTGCTTTTTTTAGTGTATTTCATATTGCTCTTTTTATAAATGGATGTTCTGGATCCTGTACTTATAATTTGCCACTGCTGAATAGATTGTCACCGGGAATAATGTGTATTTTCAGGAAATAGATTTTTTACCAATTGCTTTACCATGAATAAGTCTGCCTGCGTTTCAGTCTTGTTTTTATTACTTGTTGTACTTGTTGCTTGTAATTCTGAACAATCAGTTCAACAGGAGAAGGATTCAGCTGATTGGAGAGCAGAAAAATACCGGCCGCAGATTCACTTTACGCCAAAGGCTGGCTGGATGAATGACCCAAATGGGATGGTGTTTCATGATGGGATTTATCATCTTTTTTTCCAACACTATCCGGATAGTACAGTATGGGGGCCGATGCATTGGGGACATGCCACCAGTACAGATCTGGTACATTGGGAGGAGCAACCGATTAAATTATTTCCTGATTCACTGGGCTGGATTTTTTCAGGAAGTGCGGTGTTTGACGAACAAAACAGTTCAGGACTGGGTAAAGATGGGCAGGGACCATTGGTGGCTATTTTTACGCATCATTCTTCGGAACGGGAAAAAGCGGAGGGTAGAGATTTTCAATACCAGAGTCTGGCATTTAGCAATGATGCCGGTGCTACCTGGACCAAATACGAGGGGAATCCGGTATTGCGGAAGCCGGAAGGGTCTGATTTCAGGGATCCAAAAGTTATGTGGCTGGCATCGCTGTCAAAATGGATCATGACACTTGCTGTAAAAGATCATATCGAGTTTTATTCCTCCCCTGATTTAAAGAACTGGGTTTATGAATCATCTTTTGGTGCAGATGCCGGTGCACATGGAGGAGTATGGGAATGTCCGGATTTGATCCCATTTAATAAGGACGGAAAAGAACACTGGGTGCTGATTGTTAATATTAATCCGGGTGCGCCAAATGGTGGTTCAGGCACCCAATATTTTGTAGGGTCATTTAATGGAAAAAACTTTACTGCTACGCATACTGATACCCGTTGGATGGATTATGGTACGGATAATTATGCGGGCATCACCTGGTCCAATACCGGTAATCGGAAATTGCTGATTGGCTGGATGAGTAATTGGATCTATGCGAATCAGGTGCCCACGAAAAACTGGCGCAGTGCAACAACCCTGGTTCGGGAATTGGATTTACAGCAGGTAGGAACAGAATTCTACCTGAAATCTAACCTGCCGAAAGAATTGGAGGTTATTACCGCAACTCCGGTTGAATTAGCTGAACGAATAACCCTGCCTGCAAGAGTTGAATTGGGTAAAGTGCAGGTAAATCAACTGGAATGGAGCTTTTCGAATAAGGAAGGAGAAGTACTAAAAATTGGTTTTGATAAATCGACCAATCGATACTTTATTGATCGAAGTAAAGCAGGGGAATCGGCCTTTCATGCTGATTTTGCTAAAATTCAATATGCACCAAGAATAGCAACCACTGATTCCATGAACCTGACTGTGGTGCTGGACCGTAGTTCGGTGGAACTGTTTGCAGATGATGGGCTTACAGTTATGACAGCAATCTTCTTTCCAACAAGTGATTATATAAAGCTTGAAAAAAAATCAGGGAACGGGAAGTGAATGGTGAAGGATCTTCCATAATATTAACGTCGATGATTGCACCTGCATTTTGTGTTAAGTCAAATAAGTTAACTATTTTTTTCATATGTGTGGCCGCAAGGGTAGATAAATAGGACTAGGGGATCAACCTGTTTTTCGACTCTATGGAAAGATTGCCTGCCTCGTGGTTACAAAACAATTGATTCGGTAACTTACTCAGGCGGCTTCTACCAAAATTAAATCGCTCCCCATTATGAGGCGCATTCAACTGCTCGGATTAGTTGTGCTACTGGTATTTTCTTCCAGTACGCTTCCTTTGCTATTTCCTGTACCGGATCCCGACAATGGCGGGCTGGTTTTGCCGGAAGGGTTTGAAGCCCTGGTTGTAGTGGATAGTCTGGCTGAAAAAGCGCGGCATATCGCAGTGAATACAAATGGAGATATTTATGTAAAACTTCGATTCCCGGACAGTATTGGCGGCAATATGGCGATCCGTGATGCAAATAAGGATGGCAGAGCAGATCAGCTGATTAAATTTGGTGATTATCAGGATCGCGGCAGTTATGGTACCGCCATGCGGATCTACAACGGCTACATATACTTTAGTTCGGAATTAAATGTGTTTCGCCAAAAATTGGATCCATCGCAATTGGTGCCAACCGGACCCATCGAGACAATTGTTATTGATGACCATGCGCATGGCAGACACGAACATATTGCCAAACCAATCACGTTTGATAAGAAAGGAAATATTTATGTGGCATTTGGTGCGCCAAATAATAATTGCCAGGAGAAAAACCGGGTACCTGGTTCACCTGGTGTGAACCCCTGTCCCTGGCTCGATGACCATGGTGGAGTCTGGAAATTTGATGCCAATAAGCTCAACCAGACCCAACAGGACGGGGTACGTTATGCAACAGGATTACGCAGTATTGTGGGGATGGACTGGAATATGGCCGACGATGCCTTATATGTGGTACATCATGGAAGAGATGATCTGTACAGATTATATCCTGATATTTATACGCCCTGGCAAAGTGCATTGTTACCCTCGGAAGAGTTTCTGAAAATAAAAGAAGGCGATGATGCCGGATGGCCTTATTACTATTATGACCAGTTGGCTGGTAAGCGCATACTCGCGCCGGAATATGGGGGTGATGGAAAAATAGCGGACAGCTCCGGGAAATTTGTAGATCCCATCATTGGTTTCCCCGGGCATTGGGCGCCTAATGATTTGTTTTTTTATACTGGTAATCAGTTTCCGGAGCACTATAAAAACGGAGCCTTTATTGCTTTTCACGGCTCTACTAACAGGGCACCTTATCCGCAGTCTGGTTATATCATTGTATTTGTTCCATTTAAGAATAATAAAGCTACGGGAGAGTGGGAAGTATTTGCAGACGGCTTTGCGGAAGTGGATCCGATCGTCAATGTGAACAATGCACGTTATCGCCCTATGGGCATCAGTATGGGGCCGGATGGATCGCTTTACCTGAGCGATACGGAATGGGGAAAAATCTGGAGGGTTCAGTACACCGGTAAGAGAAAATTTGGCAAAAAACAACTGGCAGCAATGGAGGCCAGAAAAACACTCGCACATATCCGCACACCGGATGTAAAAAAAGACGATCTTGAAGCAGGCATGGTTTCCAATAGTGAAAAGATTTACAATCGCTATTGCAGTGGCTGTCACCAGAAGAATGGTCAGGGGGATGGAAACCGGTTTCCTCCTCTTAATAATACGGATTGGGTAACAGGCGATAAAAAACGGTTGATCCGTTTGGTGCTGATGGGGATGGACGGGCCGATTGAAGTGAATGGCAAACCCTATAATTCCAATATGCCGCAACACCGGTTTTTGCAGGATGAGGAAGTGACGCAGGTACTTACTTATATCCGGCAGAATTTTGGAAATAATGCAGATCCGATATCCATCGAAGAAGTGAGGGAGTTGAGGAAAGAAATCAGTACCCAGTCCGGAGCTAAATAACGATTAAAACCAACTACATGGGGGAAGCAACCATTCAGGATGATGAACTGCTGATCCGGCTTCGCAACAACAATGAAGAAGCACTGGCGATTCTGTACAATCGCTATTGGGAATTGATGTATCGAAAAGCTTATGCGCTCCTTAAAGATCAGCCTGCCTGTGAAGATATTATTCAGGAGATTTTTGTGCGGATCTGGAACAATCGGCAGGGATTGAAAATTACTGTTTCCTTATCAGCATATTTATCGGCATCGGTTCGGTATGAAGTGATCCGTAAAATCAAATCCGGTAAAATTCATGCCGATGCATTTGATGCGATAGAAAAGCAATATCAGCTGGCAACCAGTCAGGAACAGATTGAACATAAGGAATTAATGGATCATATTAATTCAATAGTGAATCAGCTCTCCACCAAATGTAAACAGGTGTATAAATTAAGCAGGGAAGAACAATTGAGTCATAAAGAGATTGCGGTACTTCTTCAGATTTCGCCAAAAACAGTTGAAAATCATTTAACCAAAGCATTGCGTGAATTGCGCTATTCACTGGGCTTTACCTAATGGAACCATCCAATTTCATATCAGTATTAGATCGTTTCCTGAAAGGGGAATTGGAGGAGGCTACTGCTATGCGGCTGATGGATAGTATGGAACAACGAGAAACAGATGCTGCAGCTGAGTTGGAATTTTCCGGTTTGAAAGCGAGAAAGGAACAACAACTGATCGCATTACAAAAAAGATTGAAAGAAGATGCCGGATCAGACAGAGCCAAACCGGCAATCAATTGGGTTCGGCAGCTGGCCATTGGGTGTTTTATTTTATTATTCGCTTCTTCTTTTTATTTCTATGTAAAACCATCTTCTCTGGTGCATCGTTGTACGGAAGCAAGTTTAAGGGTGCAGCAGGAACTGACACCAGCAATGCTGGCCGCATTTTATGTTCAGCCCGATAAAAATGAGGAAGGGGCTGACTCTTTTGCGAGTTGTGTCAATACAACCGAAGAGGGTTACCTGCGATTTGAATCAGTTCGTATGGATACGAAACAATTCATACATCCGCTCCCGTCAGCAGGTAATCAACATTTTCTTGTTTTCGAAGAAACTGATATGAAGCAGCTGCTGACCGTGCTGACCAATGAATATAAGGTGGATTTTCAGATAACAGGCGAGTTGCCGGATCAACAGTTTTCCGGATTTATTTCAACCGGACTAAATATCAAAATGGTGTTGCAGTTATTGGTTTCTTCCGGCTTGTTTGAAGCCAGTTTGGAGGGTAAAAAAATATTGATCAGCGCCAGAACTTAAAGAACACTTTAATAATAGCATATGAAAAGAAGGGACTTGCTGAGGTTTATTTCAGTTGCTCCATTGGGTGCAGGTTTAACCGTAAGCGGATTGCCGGCAATGGCCGAAGAAAAGGAGCCCGTATTCAAAAAAGACTATATCAAAGAACTTGGCCTTCGCTCCTTTATCAATGCAGCCGGAACCTATACTGCCATGACGGCATCACTTATGTATCCGGAAGTAATGGAGGCAATCAATGCAGTTTCAAAGTCCTATATAATGCTGGATGAAGTGCAGGATAAGGTGGGAGAGCGGATTGCCCAAATTTGCAAGGCAGAAGCTGCCACTGTAACAGCCGGTTGCTGGTCGGCCATGGTATTGGGCATGGCGGGAGTGTTGACAGGCACTGATCCAAAAAAGATTGCATTGTTGCCCAGGCTGGATGGAATGAAATCAGAAGTGATTGTACAGAAATCGCATAACAGCGGCTATGTGCATGCACTAACGAATACGGGTGTGCGAATTATTGAAGTTGAAACGAAAGAAGAACTGGAACAAGCAATAGGTGAACAAACAGCGATGCTCTGGTTTTTGAATGCCCATGCAAACCTGGGCAAACTCACCCATGAAGAATGGGTGGCTGCAGGAAAAAAATATGGAATCCCTACTATGATTGATATCGCTGCTGATGTGCCTCCTGTAGAAAATCTCTGGCGCTTTAATGAAATGGGATTTGATCTGGTTTGCATTTCAGGAGGCAAAGCCTTACGCGGACCGCAAAGTGCCGGAATATTAATGGGGAGAAAAGAGCTGATCAAGGCTGCGAGAATGAGCGCACCTCCACGTGGGGGAACCATTGGGAGAGGCATGAAAGTGAATAAAGAAGAAATTGTGGGCATGCTGGCTGCTATCGAGAAATACATCAGTATGGATCATGATAAGGAATGGAAGTCCTGGATGAGCCAGGTGGAATATATCGGTAGTGCCGCCAAAAAAAGAGCAGGTGTTCATACGGAAATTGTAGTACCGCCATTGGCCAATCATACTCCAACTTTACAAATACAATGGGAGAAGGAACAACTTAAGTTAAAGCCAGCGGATTTGCAACTGGCTTTACGAAGCGGGTCGCCATCCATTGAAGTACTGAGTAATGAGAAAGGAATCAGTCTGACTGTTTTTATGCTGCGGGAGGGTGAATATAAAATTGTAGCGAATCGCATTCTGGAAGAACTAAATAAATCGGCATGAAATACCTGATCGTTTATTGTTGCTGGATGCTGCTGGCTATTGGAACCGCGCAATCGCAATCCTATTCAATTGTTATAAAAGGCGGACGGGTTATTGATCCCAAAAATGGTATCGATCAAATAATGGATGTCGGCATCCGTGATGGAAAAATTGCCGCCATTCAAAAGAAGTTGGATACCTCCGGCGCAAGGCAGGTGATAATGGCAGCGGGAATGCTGGTGGTACCCGGATTGATTGATATTCACGGCCATCATTTTTTTGGAACCGAACCAGATCATTACCTGAGCAATGGATTGGTGGCCGTAGCACCCGACGGGTTTACGCTGCGAAACGGTGTAACCACTGCTGTGGATTGCGGCGGGGCAGGATGGAAGAATTTTACGATCTTCAAACGAAATATTATTGATCACAGCATTACCCGGATTTTATCGTTCCTGAATATTGTTGGAGAAGGAATGCGGGGTGGGGCATGGGAACAGGATACCACCGATATGAATGCCCGGATGGCAGCAGCAGTTGCCAAACAATATCCTGAATATATTGTAGGGTTCAAAGTAGCGCATTACGAGCCGGAAGAATGGATCCCGGTGGACAGGGCGGTAGAAGCAGGCAGGATAGCCAGCCTTCCCGTAATCATTGATTTTGGAGGAGGAGATCATCCCCCCTTATCAATTGAAGAATTGTTTTTTAAACATTTGCGCAAAGGTGATATCTATACCCATGCATTTACGGAATTAAACCGTAGGGAGCCAATTGTTGATCCGGTAACCAAAGAGCTGAAACCCTTTGTTAAAAAGGCGCAGGAAGCAGGAATCATTTTTGATGTGGGCTATGGCGGGGCCAGTTTTGCTTTTTCGCAGGCCATCCCTGCAACCAAGGCAGGCTTCTTCCCAAATACCATCAGTACGGATCTGCATATTGGCAGCATGAATAGTGCCATGAAGGATCAACTTAATGTTATGTCAACTTTTCTTGCCTTAAAAATGGACCTGAAAGCAGTTATCAATGCAAGTACATGGGCGGCGGCACAGGCTATCCAGCGAAAAGACCTGGGACATCTGACTGTAGGTACAGAAGCTGATCTGGCTATACTGCAATTGGCACCCGGTGATTTTGGATTTTGGGATCGAACCGGTACAAAGATTACATCAAAACAAAAACTGGTTTGTGAGCTGACCATCCGGGCTGGTAAAATTGTGTATGATCTGAATGGAATTGCCCGTCCAATAGTGGTATCTTACTCGAAATAAATGGCTATGGTGATTCGGGTTTCTTTTTTTCTTATGCTAATTACCTGCTGTTTCGTATGTGCGGAACCGGTAGTGGCACAAATTAATGCGGATCCTCCGAGATATACCGCCTTGCGAACGAATGAAACCATGCAGATTGATGGGAAAGCGACAGAACAGGTGTGGTCATCCATCCCATATACAACCAATTTTCGCGAAATAAAAGGCGGTGCAAATGCTCCATCAATTGATTCAAAGCTAAAACTGTGCTGGGACGATCAATACCTCTATGTGTTTGCAAGTTTGGAGCAGACAGATTTATGGGCTACCCTAAAATCACATGATGCGACTATTTTTATGGATCATGCACTGGAGATTTTTATCGATCCGGATGGTGATAGGAATAATTATGCGGAATTTCAGATCAATGCTTTTGGCGCTGTATGGGAACTGATGCTGACAAAACCATATCGGGACGGAGGGAAGCAGGTGGGGAGTTTTGATTTACCCGGACTGAAAAAAGCGATCCGACTGCTGGGAACCCTCAATCAGCCTGGTGATCGGGATAAAGGATGGGAGGTAGAGCTGGCCATTCCTTTTGCAGAATTAAAACCTATCCTGCCCTCAGGTAAAATAGCCGGACAGGAATGGCGTATGAATTTTTCCCATGTTACCTGGGCATTGGATGTGGTGGAAGGTGGTTATAAGAAAAAAACCGGGAATGATGGACATTCCCTGCAACCCGCCTATTTTGTATGGGCACCACAGGGTTCGGTAAATCTTCATTTGCCGGAACACTGGGGATATGTGCGGTTTGCTGAAAAAATTAAAAACTAACCAACTAGGGGATAAGGCCCTTTGCTGACTCCCTACTACGAATACTATGAAACTACAATTGAATAAATGGGCACTGATGGCAGCAGTATTGCTGACTGGTACAGTTTATGCTCAGCCGGAACAATTACATAAATCCACCATTCTTACTCCTGTAAATTCATTTACAAGCGGCGTAGAGGGGCCTGCGGTGGATGCAAAAGGAAATCTCTACGCAGTAAATTTTGAAAAGCAGGGCACAATCGGTCAGGTAAAACCGGATGGCTCGGCAGTTCTTTGGCTGACCTTACCTGAAGGCAGTATTGCCAACGGAATTCGTTTTACAAGCAAGGGCCAAATGTTATTGGCCGATTATACCGGCCACAATGTATGGCTGGTAAATCCGGTTACCAAAAAAATGAAGGTGCTGGCACATGAGCCGCGCATGAATCAACCGAATGATCTGGCAATTGATAGCCGTGATCGGGTGTATGCAAGTGATCCGAATTGGAAAGCGGGAACCGGCCAGTTGTGGCGCATTGATCCCAATGGTAAAACATATTTGCTGGATACCATGGGTACAGCAAATGGAGTGGAACTTAGTCCGGATAATAAAAAACTGTATGTAAATGAATCTGTTCAACGAAAAGTTTGGGTCTATGATCTGGCTCCTGACGGATCGGTGAGTAATAAACAATTGTTCTATGAATTTCCAGATTATGGAATGGATGGCATGCGTTGTGATCAGAAGGGAAATTTGTATATCACCCGCTTTGGAAAGGGAACGGTTGTGCTACTGGCGCCGGATGGAACCAAATTAAATGAGATAACGCTGATCGGTAAACGCCCTACCAATATTGCCTTTGGCGGAGTAGATGGCAGAACTGCTTTTGTGACTTTGCAGGATCAGGGAAATATTGAAAGTTTCAGGGTAGAGTTTCCCGGACGTGAATTTAAATCAGCCAGAAAAAAATCGTCTAACTAATAAAATCGACCACCATGTCTACACAAAGAAGATCTGTATTAAAATCTCTGTTTGCTTCCCTTCTTGGAGTAACCGGAATTTCTGCTGTTGCCAAAGCTGCAGAAACCAATACATCCGAAAAAGAAGTCAACAATGTAACCGATTTTCAGGGCGTTCCCCTGTTCTCCGGATCAACCACCTTTAATGGAATGGTATTTATTGCTGGTAAAGGAGCGCATTTTGATGGCGATGTAAAAGCGCATACAGATCATGTGTTGAAAGAGTTGGAAAAAGAACTGATCAAGGCAGGATCTTCCATGGAGAAAGTATTGAAAGTAAATGTCTACCTGAATGATATCGCTGATTATAAAGCGATGAACGAAGTGTATACGGGGCGTTTTGGAAAAAATCCGCCGGTTCGTACAACCGTGGCTGTTGCCAAAGGTGGCGTGCCGGGAGATTCCCTCGTTGAAATCGACTGCATCGCTTATAAATAACCTGTTCAACTGCTTATAATGAAAAGAAGAGAAATCTTAAAAGGACTGAGTTTATTACCGGTAACCGGATTGGTGGGTGGTTTGGATGCATTGGCAGGGCACATGAGTCCGGCTACAGCACCCAAACGAGATCTGTTCAAAGAGCTGGGTGTACGGACATTTATAAACGCAACTGGTACGCTTACTTATATGACAGGATCCCTCATGCATGATTATGTACTGGATGCCATCAATTATGGGGCTGATCATTTCTGCATGCTGGATGAATTACAGGATAAAGTGGGTGAACGGATTGCGAAGATGGTACATTCGGAATCGGCCGTTGTAACCTCCGGAGCATTTTCGGCGATGACACTCGGACTGGCAGGTATTCTTACCGGAATGGATCAGAAAAAAGTAGAAGCATTACCCCATCTGGAAGGTACGGGTATGAAATCGGAGGTGATTTGCCAAAAGGCCCATGATATTGTATACAATCATGCGTTCATCAATACCGGATGTAAGATTGTTGCCATTGAAACAGTGGAAGAACTGGAACGCGCCATCAACGAAAAAACAGCGTTGATGCATTTTCTGAATATTGCTGATGGCGGAAAAATTTCGCAGGAAGAATGGGTGGCATTGGGAAAGAAACATGGGATCCCTACCAGTATTGATATAGCTGCAGATGTGCCGCCGGTTTCGAATCTCTGGAAGTTTCATGATATGGGTTTTGATATGGTGCAGATTTCGGGAGGTAAAGCAATTCGTGGTCCGCAGAGTGCAGGTTTGCTAATGGGACGAAAATCCATTATTCAGGCAGCCCGATTACATATGCCTCCGCGTGGATTCAATATTGGAAGGGGTATGAAGATTAATAAGGAAGAAATTCTTGGAATGTACGTGGCCCTGGAGCAATATATTGCCCGGGATCATGATAAGCAATGGAAGGATTGGGAAAAAAGTATCGCACTGATAGATGCAGCGGCGAAATCGGTTCCCGGGGTAGAAACAAAAATCTGGGTTCCAACAGGAGGAAATATAACGCCAAATCTGTCGATCAATTGGGAGAAAACCGGCAAAGCAGCAGAAGGTAAGGACCTCCAGGAAAAACTACGGATGGGGAGTCCCTCCATTGAAGTAGGTGGAGGAAAAAAAGGGGTTAATGTAACTGCCTGGATGCTGAAGCCGGGGGAGGATAAAATTGTCGCCCGCAGAATAAAAGAAGAACTTCAAAATTTATTGGCATGATCCGATTGAAAAGCATTAATCGGCTGGTGTTTGCCGGGTGGCTGATGGGTATGTCAGCTTTTGCGCATGCACAAACCTATGCGATTGTGATCAAAGGCGGACATGTAATCGATCCCAAAAATGGTATTGATGCGGTGATGGATATTGCGATAGATAAAGGAAAAATTGTAAAAGTTGCGAAAGATATCCCGGCCGATGCGGTACAGGTAGTGGATGCAAAAGGACTCTATATTACTCCCGGTTTAATTGATATGCATACGCATAATTTTTGGGGAACGAATGCGGATCAGGCCTATATGAATGCACCCAGCGCATTACCACCCGACGGGTTTACGTTTCGGGTGGGTGTTACTACCGTGGTAGATGCCGGTTGTCCGGGTTGGCGGAATTTTGACATTTATAAGAAACAAACCATTCAGCAATCGCAGACAAGAGTGCTGGCTTTTCTGAATATAGTGGGACATGGAATGCGGGGTGGCAATTATGAATCGGATACAACCGATATGATTCCGGAAGAAGCTGCACGAGTTGCAATTGCCAACAAGGAACATATTATTGGTTTTAAAGTGGCACATTATAATCGCCCTGATTGGACACCGGTGGACAATGCTGTGAAGGCTGGAAATTTGGCAGGCGGCTTACCGGTAATGATTGATTTTGGCGGAGCAGAACCCCCATTGTCGATCCGCTCCCTGTTTCTGGAACATTTACGTCCGGGTGATATTTTCACCCATTGCTTTGGTCAGTTACGCGGACGTGAATTCATCGTGGATACTAGCACCAAAAAAGTAAAACCCTTTGTTTGGGAAGCGCGCAAAAGAGGAATTGTATTTGATGTGGGATACGGTGGCATCAGTTTCGCTTACTCACAGGCAATGGCAGCTGCAAAAGATGGATTTTTTCCTACTACAATATCCACTGATATTCATGTAGGCAGTATGAATGCGGCCATGAAAGATCAGCTTACCTGTATGACTAAGTTTATGCAGATGGGAATGCCGTTTAAAGAAGTAATCAAAGCAAGTACCTGGACTCCTGCACAGGTAATCAAACGCGAGGAATTGGGGCATTTGTCTGTGGGTGCGGAAGCAGATATTGCTATTTTGGGAATTCGTAAAGGCAATTTTGGTTTATTTGATTATACCGGATACAAAGTTAAAGCCAGTGAAAAACTGGAATGTGAAATGACGATTCGTGCCGGACGGATTGTATATGATCTGAATGCAAGAGCAAATCCGGTAACATTGCATGGATTGCCTGCACGTAATTAAAATTGAAACTATGAAGCGTAATAATATTCGAATTGGAATACTATTCGGTTGCAGTGTACTGTTAGGTGCTGTTTCTGCTATGGCTCAAACCATGCCGAAAGAAGAATTGATCTATCTGACATCAGAATGGAAGGGAGATCGCTTTGCGGATGGCCGGCCTAAAGTAAGTGATAACCTGGTGGAGCGGGCAAAAAAAATCGGAATTGAAGAAGCCTGGCAGGTATTGATGAATGAAGGGTATGTAAATCAGTTCGAACGGAACTGGAAGATGATTTATGAGGATGTTCCGGTAGTGGGAAGGGTGGTGACAGCGATGTATATGCCATCGCGCCCGGATATTGAAAAGAAGATAAAAGAAAGAGGGGCCAGACAGGGAAGGATAGGCAATACCAATGCATGGCCAATTGAAACCCTGGTGAAAGGGGATGTATATGTTGCCGATGGTTTTGGAAAAATAGAAGGAGGTACATTGATAGGTGATAATTTGGGTACAGCGATTTACAATAAATCAGGTAATGGAGTAATTTTTGATGGCAGTGCACGTGACCTGAGCGGACTTGCAAAAATAAAAGGCTTTAATGCCTTTGTGCGAGATTTTGATCCATCGTTTTTGAAAGAAATGGTATTGATGGGATTGAATTCACCGATACGAATTGGAAAGGCGATTGTTATGCCGGGTGATATTGTGATCTCAGAGCGGGAAGGAGTCCTCTTTATTCCTGCCCATATGGTGGAGCAGGTAGTATTAACAGCGGAGTTTATCGGGCGTAAGGATAAGTTTGGAAAGGAAATGCTGCGGTCAGGAAAATATAATACCGGGCAGATTGATAGCGAATGGACAGAAGAAATAAAAACAGCATTTTTGAAATGGCTGGATGCGCATCCTGAAGAAGGGAAAATGAGCAAACAGGAGCTGGATGAGGTAATGAAAAAAAGAACCTGGTAGATGAAGTGTAACCAAGAACGAAAACTTGCCGCGTGAAAAATACGACCATTTATAAGAGCCTTCTCATTATTGCTCTGCTTTGTTTTATTCTGTTGCTGATTCAGGCCTTTCGCGGAAACTGGATGCTGGCTGGTCCATTTGCCATTGCCTTCTTTGTGTTACTGGCTCTTGGTTTCAGAGGATTTGAATCGCTGAAAAGATACACGTATACCCTTATGATTTTTGCGGCAGTAAGTACATCGCTTTCCTATCCGCAGTATTTTATTTCTTATGGTGATTTTAAATATACCAACCTGATAACTCCGCTTATTCAGCTCATCATGTTTGGTATGGGAACATCTATGAGTGTGAAAGATTTTGTAGGAGTTGTAAAGACACCGAAGGGAGTGGTGATTGGGGTGGTGAGTCAGTTTCTGATTATGCCATTGCTTGGATTTACGCTGGCCAGTATAAGCGGATTCAGTGCGGAGATTGCAGCAGGTATAATTTTGATTGGCTGTTCGCCAAGCGGACTGGCATCCAATGTAATGTCCTATCTGGCCAAAGCAAATCTGGCTTTGTCAATTACGATAACATCTGTAACAACCCTGATGGCACCCCTTGTTACTCCACTGCTAATGAAATTATTGGCAGGAGCTTTTATTGAAATCAATGTGCTAAACATGATGTGGGATATTTCTAAAATGATTATTCTGCCCATTGGATTGGGACTGATCGTGAATAAATTATTGCGGGGCCGCTCAGCCTGGCTGGATGAGGCGATGCCAATATTATCTATGCTGGGAATTGCCCTTATTATAGTGGTAATTACTGCAGCCGGACGGGATAGCCTGTTGAACATTGGACCCCTTTTAATTCTGCTGGTACTGATTCATAATTTATTTGGTTATTTTCTGGGTTACTGGTTTGCCCGTTTGTTCAGAATGAATGAGCGGGATTCGAGGACAGTGGCAATTGAAGTGGGGATGCAAAACGGCGGACTGGCATCGGGTATCGCCAAAGAAATGGGTAAGATCGCCACAGTGGGACTGGCTGCCGCTGTATTCGGTCCGTTGATGAATATTACGGGATCGATACTGGCATCGTACTGGCACAAAAAAGTTCCGGAGGGCTATGATCCGATGGAAACACTTGAAAAAGCTGAACTCAATCACGCTGTAAAATAAGAACTATGGTACGGGTACTTTTGTTGATTAGCTGCATGTTTTTTTGGGCTATTGGCCAGGCGCAAACGAAAGAGGAAACTGCCGTTTATGCCCAACTCGACCGGTTGAATACAGCCATGGTGGAAAGAAACCAACAGGTGTTGGCAGAGATCTATCATGACCAGATGTGGTATGGTCATTCCTCTGGCAAATTGGATGACAAAAATGCTGCTATAAAAGATGTGATGGAGGGGCCTCTGGATTTTACCAGTCTGGTTGCGGAAGAGCGATCCATAAAGTTGGTGGACAAAAATGCCACGGTTCGATTTATTTTTCAGGCCAAAGGAATTAATAACGGGCAGGAGCAGACGATCAGGATTGGTGTGATGATGGTTTGGGTAAAACTAAAAACGGGATGGAAATTACTTGCCCGTCAGGCCTACAAATTATAAATTGAGGGGAATTCGCTTAATGCTCAATTAAATTCATGAAACAATCCACCGCCATTTCACTGTCTGTCATGATGTTTTTCCAGTATTTTATCTGGAGTGCCTGGTATGTTACTATGGGAACCTATATGGAAGCCAGTTTGGGAGCAACCGGAAAGGATATCGGGCAGGCATTCAGTGCGCTGGCATTGGCCACCATGATTTCGCCTTTTTTTGTGGGAATGATAGCGGATCGGTTTTTTGCCGCGCAGAAAATAATGGGAGTACTGCATTTATTGGGTGCCATCCTGTTGGTACTGGCTACCAAAGTAGGAAACAGTCAGTTTTTTTATTGGATTATACTGGCGTATTCACTGGTTTATATGCCTACGGTTGCGCTGAGCAACAGTGTAGCATTTGCGCAGATGAGGGATCCCGGAAAACAGTTTCCCTGGATTCGGGTATTTGGTACACTGGGCTGGATTGTAGCCGGATTGTTGGTGGGCAGCTGGGAAATTGAAAAAACACCCGAAACTTTTTATCTGGCAGCAGGTGTCTCAGTGGCGCTAGGGTTATTGAGTTTTGCCCTGCCCAACACTCCGCCAAAAGGACGCGAGCAGGGCGAATCAACTGCACTTTTCAGTAAAGAATCACTTAGTATATTTAAAGACCGATCCTATTCGGTGTTTTTTATAGCGGCTATTTTAGTATGTATTCCACTGGCTTTTTATTATGGATTTGCGAATCCTTTTCTGAATGAAATCGGGATGGATAAGCCGGCACAGAAAATGATTCTTGGTCAGTTTTCAGAAGGACTGTTTATCCTGGCGATTCCGTTTTTATTTAATCGGATTGGTGTTAAAAATATCCTGCTGATCGGAATCCTGGCCTGGATTTTACGCTATGTGCTTTTTGCTTACGGTTATGGAGAACCGAATGGCTGGATGATTTATCTCGGTATTATTTTGCATGGTGTTTGTTATGATTTCTTTTTTGTAACCGGTTATATGTATTCCGAGAAAAAAGCCGGTCCGCAGAATAAAAATGCGGCACAGGGATTATTCACTTTTGCGACCTATGGTTTGGGGATGGTGATTGGAACCTGGTTCTCCGGACTGGTCGCAGATCGGTATGTGGTGGGAGAGGGCCATGATTGGCAATCTATCTGGCTGATACCGGCCGCCATTGCTGCGGCAGTATTGCTTTATTTTATCTTTTTCTTTAGGGATCGTAAAACGGCTGGTCAACCATAGGCAGGATTTTTGCGTATTTAGGTTAAATGCCTCTTATGCGAAATCTACTTTTTTGGAGACTATTGCTCTTAGCGGGCATCTGCACCGTATTTATTTCCTGTTCCAAAGACGATGACCCGGAGGAAGAAAATCCGGAAGAAAACTGGCCATCGGATAGTATCCGGGTGGTGAAGACCGGCCTGCAGTTTCCCTGGGAAATTTTGTGGGGGAAGGATGATCATATCTGGATGACCGAGCGGGGCGGAAAGCTGTCAAAGGTGGATCCACGTACAGGCGAAACGGTGTTCAGTACTTCAATTGCCGATGTGGTTTCACGAGGGGAAGGAGGCTTGCTGGGCATGGTGCAGGATCCGGGCTTTATGCAAAATGGTTTCATTTATCTGGCACATAATTATCTGGAAGGAGATGTTTATCGGGAAAAACTGGTACGCTATCGGTTTGCCAATAATACGCTGGGAGAGGAAATGGTTCTGCTGGATGAGATTCCTGCGGCCAATGTCCACAATGGGAGCCGGCTGGTGATCGTGGAGGGAAATCCATCTGTATTATACATGACAACGGGGGATGCGGCGAATACGGCGCTGCCCCAACAGTCAGGTTCGTTGGCGGGCAAGGTGCTGCGATTTTTATTGGATGGCTCGGTACCGGGTGATAATCCGGTTACGGGTAATTATTACTGGTCGATGGGGCACCGGAATCCACAGGGACTGGTATGGGCGAAGAACCGCTTGTATGCCTCTGAGCATGGTCCGAATATCGAGGATGAAATCAATATCATTGAGAAGGGGGTGAACTATGGCTGGCCATCGGTGAATGGTCCCTGTGATCCTGGGGAGCAGGCCTTTTGCGATGCCAATCAGGTGCGCGAACCGATTTGGTCGAGCGGCAGTTCAACCTTTGCTGCCTGTGGTATGGATTATTACGATCATGATCGGATTCCGGGCTGGAAGAATTCCTTACTGATGACTTCACTGAAAAATTCCCGTTTATATGTGCATGCCTTAAATGGGGATGGTAGTTCGATAACCGGAACCACCACCCATTTTCTCAACAGCTGGGGCCGTCTGCGGGATGTTTGTGTGAGTCCGGGTGGCCGGGTCTACCTATGTTCCAGCAATGGCAATAACCAGGATGTGCTGGTGGAAATCAGTTCTTTAGAATAAAATTTGCCAACTTGTTGGAAGGAATGTTCTGAACCCCTACCTTTGCAACCTCTTAATTCACCCGACCGGTGGCACCCGCCGGGTAAAACTAAAAGAGAATCGGGAAGTAGCGCAGGCCGGTAGCGCACCTGGTTTGGGACCAGGGGGTCGCAGGTTCGAATCCTGTCTTCCCGACTCCGCCCGCCTAAGCTTAAAAGCGAAGGCGGGTTTTTTTATTTTTAGCCCTCCAGCAATTATGCAGGCTTCGTTGGGAGTAGCCCATCGAACAATTTTTTAGCAAAAATTAGCACTTTTTTATTTGTAGATATTTAGGTAAATTTCTAAATTCGTGGAATGAAATTGCTGGAAGTACTAAAATCATTATCTAACCAAACTCGTCTGGATATCCTAACCTGGTTAAAGGATCCTTTTGCTTATTTTCCGGCAGAGGAGTTGTCTGACTATACACCGTCATTAGGCGTCTGTGTTTCCGACATTGCTAAAAAAGCAAAAATGTCTATTCCTACAGTTTCAGTTTATCTTAAAAATATGTCAGCGGCTGGCCTTTTAGTGGCTACAAGAAAAGATCAATGGACCTATTATAAGCGTAACGAAAAAGCAATAAAACAGTTAGCTCAGTTGATAAGCGAAAAGTTATAAAATTTTTTATTAATTAATTAGAGAATTACCTAAATAACTAAATTATGAAAGCAGCAGTATTAAACGAGTTTGGCTCAGTTGAAAAGTTTGAAATAGTAGATGTCCCAATCCCTAAGCCAGGTTTTGGTGAAGTTCTTGTAAAAGTGTTGGCAACATCAGTGAATCCGCTGGATTATCAGGTCCGACGAGGGGATTATAAAAATGATTTGCAGCTTCCGGTTATCACCGGGCATGATGTATCCGGCATTATTGTAGAGCTTGGAACAGGCGTCAAAAATTTTAAGGTTGGTGACGAGGTATATTATACGCCAGAAATTTTTAAAGGACAGGGAAGTTATGCAGAATATCACTGTGCCAACGAATCCATAATCGGAATCAAACCTAAAAATGTGAGTCATTTAGAAGCCGCCACATTTCCCTTAGCAGCTGGTACAGCCTGGGAAATGCTGTATACCAGGGCACAACTTAAGATCAATCAAACGGTTTTGATTCACGGAGGTGCAGGCGGTGTCGGAATACCCACTATTCAAATGGCAAAGGCTATGGGTGCGATTGTTTATACGACGGCGAGAAACGTGCACCATCCGTTTCTCAAAGAATTGGGAGCGGATTATACCATTGACTATGAAAACGAAAATTATATCGATACGATTTTAAGTCTGACAAATAATAAAGGCATAGATGTCGTAATCGATACTATTGGCGGTAATACAGTTTCGGACAGCGGTAAAATATTAAGTCAAATGGGACAGGTTGTAACAATAGTTGACATTGAAAAGCCGCAAAATCTGATCCATGCGTGGGGAAAAAATGCTACTTATCATTTCGTTTTTACCAGGCAGAACAGAAACAAATTAAACGAACTCACGAAGTTGATAGAGTCCGAAAAGCTGAAACCTGTGTTAAACAAAGTTTTCCAATTGTCGGAAATAGGTAAGGCGCATAGCCTGCTTGAATTTAAACAAGGTGATAAAAATTTCTATGGGAAGATTGGTATACAGATAGGCTAAATCAATTCAAGAATAGTAAGCAAATGTTTCAGGTTGCCAATTTCATCATCTAATACTTTCATTTTTATTTTTACGCACAAAATTATTTTCAGTGTATAAATAATTTATGAAAAGTAGCTGAAGGAAAAAAAATGAATTTTTAAAGACGTCTATTTTCTGCTGTAACGAGCTTATTCCCCTACCTTTACCCCGCTTTAGGGGTATTCTGAAAAGAATTGAGAGAGTCCCTTGGAACCTGATCCGGCTCAAACCGGCGTAGGGAAAAGCCAGAGTGTTCCTATAAGCAATTAAATCTATTGCCATGGAAAAAACACTATGGAAACACATTCAAACCGTTCGTCAACAAGCTCCCCTTGTACACAATATCACCAATTATGTGGTGATGAATTCAACCGCCAATGCCCTGCTTGCTGCCGGTGCATCGCCGGTTATGGCGCATGCTAAAGCAGAAGTGCAAGATATGGTGGCTATTGCGCATGCACTGGTCATCAATATTGGAACATTGGATGAATACTGGGCTGATGCCATGTTAGTTGCTGCTGAAGTTGCCAATGCAAAAGGCAAGCCCTGGGTGCTGGACCCGGTTGGAGCCGGCGCAACAACTTACAGAGATGAAGTATTGCAACAGTTACTTGCATGCAGGCCAACGGTTATTCGGGGAAACGGATCGGAAATTCTGGCGCTTGCCAAAGCAAACACGAACAAAACAAAGGGAGTTGATAGTACAGCCGCAAGCCTTGATGCAGTGACTGCTGCGCTTTCACTTTTAGAGCAGTATGGTTCCATTATTTGTATATCAGGCGCTACCGATATTATTATCGATAATCAGCAGTCCATTCATTTACATAATGGACATCCGCTAATGACAAAAGTAACCGGGTTGGGGTGCACCGCCTCTGCACTGATTGGTGCCTTCGCCGGCGTCATTGAAAATAAAACAGAAGCAACCGCTGCCGCGATGAGCCTGCTTGGAATAGCTGGTGAACTCGCTGAAAAAGAAGCGGAAGGTCCGGGTAGTATGCAGGTGAAAATTTTGGATAAACTATACAATCTGCAAGAAGAAGTATTTTATCAGCAGATTAAAATCACCCGTTTATGATGCTGCATCCGCAGTTTCCTTTTCGGCTCTACCTGGTTATTTCTGAAGCGGACTGTAAACATCAGCATTTTCTTATAGTAGCTGAAGAAGCAATTAAAGGTGGGGTGGATATTATCCAACTCCGGGAAAAGAATGTCTCAACTGCTGCTTTCATTGAAAAAGCTAACCGTTTAAAAGAGATAACCGACCGTTACAATGTTCCGCTTATTATCAATGATAACCTGGAGGTAGCCATACAGGTGGATGCAGCTGGCATTCATGTGGGTAATTCTGATTTGCCACCGGTTGCGATTCGCAGTCAATGGAATCAAGCGGATAAACTAATTGGTTATTCGATCGAATACCTGGAACAGCTTAGCAATGAACAAACAGAGGTAGCCGATTATCTTGGCATAAGTCCGATTTTTAATACGGCCACCAAAACGGATACCATTACGGAATGGGGGCTGCAAGGTATTTCAACCATCAGAAAGCAAACTCAACAACCATTAGTGGCGATAGGCAATATGAATATAAGCAATGCAAGATCGGTGCTGCAGGCAGGTGCTGATTGCATTGCAGTTGTTTCTGCGATTTGCGGATCGGTTAACCCACAAAAAGCAGCTTCTGAATTACTAAATGAGCTGGTGAAATGAAACAATATAAATATCCATCCGTACTTACCATTGCCGGTTTTGATGGCAGTGGGGGAGCGGGTATACAGGCTGATATCAAAACCATATCCGCTTTGGGCTGCTATGCTACATCTGTGCTAACTGCGTTACCAGTACAAAATACAATGGGGGTGCGAAAAATTTATCCTGTTTCGGTGGAAGCAGTAATTGAGCAGATCGAATCTATATTCGAAGACATTATTCCTGATGCAGTTAAAATTGGCATGGTACACACACCTGAATTGGTGGAAGCCATCGCGGCAAGTTTAGCTCGTTATATAAAAGTGCCGATTGTATTTGATCCGGTAATGGTGGCAACCAGCGGGCATCGGTTGATCGAACTGGAAACCATAAAAACCATTGTGAAGAAATTATTCCCGCTGGCAGATGTACTCACTCCCAATATGGATGAAGCAACCATCCTGGCTGGTATGGAAGTAAAGACAATAGAGCAGATGAAAACAGCGGGACAACGGATTAAAGAAATGGGTTGTAAAACCGTTTTATTAAAAGGCGGGCATCAGGATAGCGCCAGAATTACCTCCGTTTTTATTGACGAAACGGGATACTTTCATTCCTTTGAAACGGAAAAGTTCGATACCAATAATACACATGGTTCCGGTTGCACCCTGTCATCCGCTATTGCTTCCTATATAGCGCTGGGTAAATCACTCCATGAGGCGGTCGCATTGGGACAGGAGTATGTCTTCAATGCTATTTTGAATGGCAAAGATGTAAAAACCGGCAAGGGTAATGGTCCCTTAAATCATTTTTTCAATCCGCAAAAACTGATAAAAAATGAACTGGTCTGAGCAGGCATGGAAATCCATTGAGCCGATTTATACTTCCATTCTTACAATGCCTTTTATTGAGGAACTTTCCAATGGAGATTTACCCAAAGAAAAGTTTCAGTTTTATATGGCACAGGATTCCATTTATCTGGAACATTTTGGAAGGGCACTTGCATTGATAGGAGCAAGAGCATACGAAATAAAAGAGGCATTAATTTATCTGCGTTTTGCAGAAAATGCGATCCTGGTTGAGAACGCCTTGCATGATTCTTTCTTTAAAGAGTTTGGTCTGACAGAGCGGGGAGTAATCCAGCCGGCCTGTCATCATTATGTTCATTTTTTAAAAAGCACAGCAGCATTGGAGCCTGTTGAAGTGGGCATGGCGGCTGTTTTGCCCTGCTTCTGGATCTATAAGGAAGTGGGCGATTTTATCTATAAAAATCAAAAGGAGACGACTAATCCCTACCAACGCTGGATCGATACTTATGGTGGTGAGGAATTTGCTTTGGCAGTTCGTTCTGCAATTGAAATTTGTGATAAAGCTGCCGCTCAAACCACTCCTGAAATCAGGCAAAGAATGACGGAGGTTTTTGCTGCCTCTTCTCACCTAGAATTTTATTTCTGGCAGTCAGCCTATGACCTAAAAAGCTGGTACTAAAATAAAACCAATAATCCGGCTACATCTTTAGTAGAATCGGCTACATCTGCTAAAACAGCTTGTTGCAGTTTTGCATTGAACAATTTATCAACGCAAAACGAAAAAAATGCAAACAAAAAACGTTTGGCTCGTTACAGGAGCCTCTAAAGGACTGGGACTTGCACTTGTCAAAGAATTATTAGACAATGGCTATCAGGTAGCTGCAACAACAAGGGATTTAAAAGGCTTATCCAATCTTGCCAATAATTATGCGCAGCATTTTCTCCCTCTCCAGATGAACCTGTTGGATGAAAGTTCGGTAAAAAAGGGGATTCATGCGATTCTGGATAAGTTTGGAAGATTGGATGTAGTTGTCAATAATGCAGGATATGGTCAAATTGGAACACTGGAAGAGCTGACTGATGAGGAGTCCAGGAAAAATTTTGATGTGAATGTATTTGGCTCGCTGAATATTATCCGGCATGTTATGCCGCAGCTAAGAAAACAGCAAAGCGGAGCCATTTTTAATATTGCCTCTGTAGGTGGATTTACAGGTAATTTCCCGGGATGGGGTATTTATTGTGCTACCAAATTTGCTGTAGCCGGTTTCACCGAATCATTGGCGGCCGAAGTAAAATCTTTCGGAATTACCGCAACTGTGGTGTATCCCGGTTATTTCAGAACCGATTTTCTTTCTGATGAATCACTGAACCTGCCTGCACATCCCATTGAGGAATATAAAGAAGCTCGTGCTCTTGAAACTGCGCATAAGCAGCAGATTCAGGGTAATCAGGCCGGTGATCCGAAGAAAGCAGCGAAAGCACTGATAGAGATCGCAGAAGGAAAAGAACAGCCCCTTCATTTGTTTCTGGGATCGGATGCTTATCAAATGGCAGAATTGAAAATTGCTGACGTCCAACAACAACTCAGTCAATTTGAAGCAATATCTAAATCCACCGAATTTTCCGCAGCTTAGTAAATTTGTAAGGAATAACCTTAATCAGTTGTCATGAGTAACAGGAAAATTCAAACGATACAAACACTGGCTGAATTCCATGCCGTCTGCGGATTGTCGAGTCCCGAGCATCCGCTGATCAGCATGATTGATTATAGTAAAGTAGTTTACAATACCGGTGACAGTAATGTGTTAACCTGGGTGCAGCAATTTTATTCAATCGGGATGAAGCGAAATGTGAATGGAAAATTGCAATACGGCCAGCAGAAATATGATTTTGATGAGGGGCTAATGACCTTTGTAGCACCCGGACAAGTACTCTCTTTTACAGTAGAAAGAAGTGAAGTCAGGCCATCTGGCTTCCTTCTTCTTATACATCCTGATTTTCTCTGGAATTCTCCGCTTGCTTCCCGGATTAAACAGTATGAATTTTTCGGATATGGAGTAAATGAAGCCTTGTTTCTGTCTGAAAAGGAAGAGGCCGTTCTTGCAGAACTCCTGAAATTAATTCAGCAGGAATATCACTCTTCTATTGATGCCTATAGTCAGTCTATAATCATATCGCAGATTGAAGTGGTGCTTAATTATTGTGAACGCTTTTATCAGCGGCAATTTATCACAAGGAAAATAATCAACCACCAGGTGTTGACCCGCCTGGAACAAGTGCTGGAAACCTATTTCTCCAGTGCTGCCATTACACTAAAGGGCTTGCCTTCCGTTCAGCAGATTGCGACAGAAATAAATATGTCGCCCAATTATTTGAGTAGTTTGGTGAAATCACTCACCGGACAAAGTACACAGCAGCTTATTCATGAAAAGCTTATTGAAAAAGCCAAGGAAAAATTATCTGCTACGAATTTATCGGTGAGTGAAATTGCCTATGAACTGGGATTTGAGCATTCGCAATCCTTCAGTAAGCTGTTTAAATCGAAAACAGCACAATCTCCTTTGGAGTTTAGAGCTAAATTTAATTAACTCACAAAAGCTGCGGGTTGTTTTTTTCGATTTTCCAGCCAATGATCTAAACTCCATTTTCCAGGTCCGCATATAAAAAAGACGGCGAATAACAGCAGGAAAAGAAAAGGAAGTTCTCCCTGGAAAATATTACCCTTGTTCATGGTATAGATCACTCCGGCCATGGTGAGCATCAGAAATGGAGTTACCCACCGGGTAAATAGGCCGAGTATCAGACAAATTCCTCCTACAAGTTCAATTATCTTTGCCGCATATCCGGAAAATACCGGAAAAGGGAATCCGCTTTCTTTCAGAAAATCCAGTAATCCACCGATATTAAAAAGTTCAAGGGAATATCGAAAAATAAAATATCCGGTTAGGATCCGAATTAAAACAATTCCGTTGGGCCAAACTCCTGAAGCAGTAAAAATTTTTGCCATAATTATTTTTCTTCAAATAACAGCAAGCCAAAATTGGAACTGGTAAAACATGCGTAAATAATCTGTAACGAATTGTAAATTTGCAAATTTTCCCTATTTTCGGGTGCGTACACGAAAATTTATCAACTTAACTAAACCAGCTCGCCATGTCAGGTTCCCGTAACAGTCGACGTCAATTTCTTCGCACCGCCGCCAAAGGTGCAGCCCTGCTTTCTGTAGGTGGAATATTGCCTGGATTCAGTGCTTCCAGTTATGCCAATATACTGGGTGCCAATGAACGGATAAACCTGGCCGTTATGGGAGTGAACTCCCGCGGTTTTGCATTGGCAACGAACTTTGCAGCACAAAAAAATGCACGCATCCGGATTATCTGTGATGTGGATAAGAGAGCTGCAGGCAAATGCCAGACTGCTGTTCAAAAGGTTCAGGGGCAACTACCTCTAACCGAAAAGGATATTCGAAAAACACTGGCTTCAAAGGATATTGATGCTTTAGTTGTGGCGGCTCCAGACCACTGGCATGCTCCTGCAGCTATTCTGGCTGCTAAAGCCGGCAAACATGTGTACCTCGAAAAACCTGCCAGCCATAATCCGCAGGAAGGTGAATTGTTGCTGGCCGTTCAGAAAAAATACAATACCGTAGTGCAGATGGGCAACCAGCGCCGCTCCTGGCCCAATATAGTTGAAGGCATCAAATCATTGCAGGATGGGCTTATAGGCAGACCCTATATGGCCAAAACCTGGTATTCGAATAATCGTCCAACTATTGGCATCGGTAAAACGGCCCCTGTTCCTGAATGGCTGGATTTTGATTTATGGCAGGGCCCTGCTCCAAGAGCAGCGTTTAAGGATAATCTTATCCACTATAACTGGCATTGGTTCTGGCATTGGGGCACCGGTGAAGCGCTCAATAATGGCACCCATATGGTGGATATTGCCCGATGGGGGTTACAGGAAACCTATCCAACACGCGTACTTTCCTCGGGTGGTCGTTACCGTTACCAGGATGATTGGGAAACTCCCGATACACAAAATATCTCTATTGAATTTGGCAATCGTTCTACCATTACCTGGGAAGGACGTAGTTGCAATTCGAGACATGTTGAAGGATCCAGTGTAGGGGTAATATTTTACGCCGAAAACGGTACCATGGAGTTTGATGGCGGTAATTCCTATTCCGTTTATGATTTGAAAAATAAACTGGTCAGGGAAGTTAAGAACGATTCCAATGTGAATGCGGCCAGTCTTTCCAATCCATCTGAAATGCTGGATGCCATTCACCTGAATAATTTTCTGGACGCGATTCGTACAGGCGCTTCTTTGAATGCAGAAATTGTTGGTGGCCATCAAAGCACGCTACTGGTTCAGTTGGGAAATATTGCACAAAGAACCGGTTCTATTCTGGAAATCGATGCCGCCAATGGCCATATCAAAAACAATGCAACTGCACAGGAACTTTGGAAACGCAGTTACGAACCGGGATGGGAACCCACACTTTAATTCGCCTGCATGAAACAATCAACCATTCTTTCGATTGCCATAATAGCCGGATTGTTTTTTATATTCGGACTGGTAAGCTGGGTGAATGCCATCCTGATTCCCTATTTCAAAATTGCCTGTGAGCTCAGTAATTTTCAGAGTTATCTCGTTGCCTTTGCATTTTATATTTCCTATTTTGTTTTGTCGGTTCCTGCGTCTTATTTACTTAAAAAACTGGGATTTAAAAAAGGAATGATGGTGGGTTTCTGGATCATGGCTACAGGCGCGTTTCTCTTTGTACCGGCAGCATATGGAAGAACCTATTTAGTATTCCTGGCGGGGTTATTTACCCTGGGTGCCGGGTTGGCAATTTTGCAAACGGCCGCCAATCCTTATATAACGGTATTGGGACCGAAAGAGCGGGCCGCACAGCGTATCAGTATAATGGGGATCTGCAATAAATTTGCCGGAATACTGGCACCATTATTATTTGCGGCAGCAATTTTGCGTCCAACAGATGCAGAATTGTTTAAACAAATTCCGTTGATGGAAATGGCAGAACGCAGTAAGGTGTTGGACGAGTTGATTCGCCGCGTTATTGGCCCTTATTCAATTGTTGGAGCAGTTTTATTTTTATTGGGAATTTTGGTTCGGTATTCACCCTTGCCTGAGATCAATACCGATGAAGAAACCGGTGATCTTGCCATAGTTAATTCGTCAAAAACAAGCGTGCTGCAATTTCCACATCTGGTATTGGGCGCTATTGCTATTTTTCTACATGTTGGAACACAGGTGATTGCCATCGATACCATCATTCCTTACGCAGGATCTATGCAGATTGATTTGCTGGAAGCTAAATCCTTCCCTGGTTATACACTAGCGGCAACCATTGTGGGATATGTATTGGGTATCATCGCAATTCCCAAATTAATTACACAGGTAACTGCTTTGCGAGCCTGCACACTATTGGGATTATTATTTTCAGGGTTAATCATTTCGGCAAAAGGACCAGTTTTTTTATTGGGCCATCAGTCTGATGCTTCCATCTGGTTTTTGGTGCTGCTTGGACTGGCAAATTCATTGGTATGGGCCGGGATCTGGCCGCTTGCACTGGATGGATTAGGGCGATTTACCAAGGTCGGCGCATCTGTTATGATAATGGGGCTTTGCGGAAATGCCATCATGCCTTTGCTATACGGTTGGGCGGCTGATGCATGGGGGCTACGAATGGCCTATCTGGTATTAATCCCCTGTTATCTTTACCTGATCTTTTATGCATTTTATGGACATCAAATAAGAAACTGGAAAAAAGCAGTGGTCTGTATTCCTGTTTTTTTACTAACATTACCTTCCATGGCACAGGATATAAAATCTGATCAGAGTTACCGACTGCTGACAATTGACCCGGGCCATTTTCATGCTGCATTGGTTATGAAAACTTCTTATCCGGAAATTGATACTACCTGTTATGTATATGCGCCGGATAATCAGGAGACCAGCCAGTACCTCCAATTGATACAGTCTTTTAATAAGCGAAGCACGGATCCCACTAATTGGAATCCAAAATTATATACTGAAAGCGATTATCTTAAGCAGGCATGGACGCAACCACCTGGAAGTATGTTGGTGCTGGCGGGTAATAATCGTCATAAAGCTGATCATATTTCCAGGGCTGTTGAGCATGGTTATGATGTGCTTGCAGATAAGCCAATGGCGATTAACCCGTTCGGATTTCAGCAACTTGAAAAATCGCTGAAGAAAGCAAGAGAGGAAGGCCGTATTGTTTTGGATATCATGACAGAGCGATTCGAAATTACCAATATCCTGCAACGGATTTTAGTAAACCAACATGAACTGTTTGGCGAGCTTGAAAAAGGAACACCAGATAACCCGGCTGTGGTAAAAGAAAGTCTGCATCATTATTATAAAATGGTGGCAGGCCAGCCACTTCGCAGACCCGAATGGCAATATGATCCGTCACAGGCGGGAAGCGGATTGGTAGATGTTACTACCCATTTGATCGATTTGGTGCAATGGACCTGTTTCCCTGAAGTAAAGTTGAAGTATAAAGAAGATATTAGCATCCATAGTGCAAGGGAATGGAATACCGCACTGAGTTTTCCGCAATTTGCTGTTTCTACGGAAGCAAAGAAATGGCCTGATTACCTGGGGAAATATATCCGGAACGATACGTTGCAAATTCCATCAAATGGTGAAATGCTGTATTCTGTCAAAGGCGTTGTGGTAAAGATAAAAGTAGAATGGGACTTTAAAGCAGCTGATGGAGGGGGAGATACTCATTTTTCAATGGTGCGTGGATCGGGTGCTAATTTGGTAATTCGGCAGGGACCGAATGACCGAAATGGCGCCAGTTTGTATATTCAATCGCCTCATGGAAAGGAACTACCGGAAGACAAACTAAAAAAAGCGTTAATGGTGATTCAGCAAACTTATCCGGATATCCGTTTGAAAAAAGAGGGACCGGAGTGGAAGCTGCTGATTCCGGATCAATACAGAACCGGCCATGAAGCTCATTTTGCAAAAGTCACCAGTCAGTTTCTCCAATATAAGAAACAGGGAAGGATGCCGGCATGGGAGTGGTGTTTTATGCTGGCCAAATATTATATCACTACCCAATCGCTGTTAATGGCGAATAGTAAATAGATAAGATGTTCAGTATCATACATGCCCGGATAATTACACCAGCCGGTGTTATCGAAGATGGATCACTGACGATTCAGAATGGTGTTATTATTGATTTGCAGGAAAGTGGGAAGGGGCTGCCGGAAACTGAATTACTGGATGCTGGCGGAAACTGGCTGGCACCCGGATTCATTGATATTCATGTGCATGGAGGTGGTGGGTATGATTTTATGGACAATACAGTTGAAGCTTTTCATGCGATAGCTGAATTGCATGCGAAACATGGAACAACTGCGATGCTGCCTACAACACTAAGCAGTGAATTGACAGATTTATTTAAAACGATAGATTGTTACGAATCATCCCTTACACAATCTCATTTCGGGTCAAGATTTCTGGGTTTACATCTGGAGGGGCCTTATTTTGCGATGGAACAGCGCGGTGCACAGGATCCGCGATATTTACGAAATCCTGTTCCGGAGGAATATCTGGCCATCATGGAACGATCGGATAAGATCCGCAGATGGAGTGCTGCACCTGAATTGCCCGGGGCATTGGAATTTGCTGATGTATGCAGGTCGAAAGAAATTCTACCTGCACTGGCACATACCAATGCCGTGTATGATGAAATTAAAATGGGTGTAGCACATGGATATACACTGGCTACGCATTTATATTCTGCCATGTCGGGCTTAACCAGAAGAAATGGTTTTCGACTGGCAGGTGCCATAGAAGCAAGTTTGCTGCTGGATGAAATAGATGTGGAGGTTATTGCAGATGGCGCGCATTTGCCTGAGGCTTTGCTGAAATTAATTGTAAAGATAAAAGGCAGGGAAAAAATCGCTCTGGTAACAGATGCCATGCGCGCTGCCGGAACTCAGGTGTCATCCAGTTTTTTAGGAACTGTTTCCCATGGGGTGGAGGTGATCATAGAAGATGAAGTAGCCAAATTGCCCGATCGATCTGCATTTGCCGGTAGTGTTGCCACTGCGGATCGTCTGGTTAGAACCATGGTTGAATTGGCAGGTGTTTCCATTCCGGATGCCGTATATATGATGAGCACAACACCTGCAAGAATAATGGGCGTACAGAAGAATATGGGAAGTATAGAAAAAGGAAAATTAGCCGATCTGGTTTTGTTTGATGACAATATACAGATTCAGCAAACTTTTATTGGAGGTCAGTCGATAATGTAAATATATGGAGATATTAACCTATGCCAGCAGGATCGAAATGGGTGCCGCCGCAGCCAGTATGGTAGCTGATAAAGTGCGTTACTTACTGCAGCGTAAACCGCTTATTCATATGATGTTTGCCGCTGCACCCTCACAACTTGATTTTTTAGCAGCATTGGTAAAAGAAGACCTGAGCTGGAATCGTATTATCGCTTTTCATATGGACGAATATATTGGCCTTCCGGAAAGCCATCCCGCATCATTTCGGAATTTTCTGAATCGACATCTATTTGGAAAAGTTGAATTTGGTGCAGTACATCTTATAAATGGAGATGCACCTGATTCGCAAGTGGAGGCAGAACGATATGCTGCTTTACTGAAAGCGGCTCCCCCTGATATTATTTGTCTGGGTATTGGGGAAAATACCCACCTGGCATTCAATGATCCGCATGTAGCAGATTTTGATGATCCGGTATTGGTGAAACGGGTTGATCTGGATACTGCGTGCAGGCAGCAGCAGGTGAATGATGGTTGTTTTGAACGGATGGATGAGGTACCGGTATATGCCCTTACGGTAACCCTTCCCGCTTTATTCCAGGGGCATTTTTTATATGGTATGGTACCTGGAAAAAATAAAGCGAAGGCAGTTTATCATACGAAGATGGAAGAAATAAGTCCGGCTTTCCCATCCACTCTGTTGCGAATGCATCCGCAGGTGGTCTTATTTTTGGACGAACAAAGTGCGGCCCTGCTGCCTTCCAAATAGTATTTAAAATGGAAAAAAAAGAAGAAGAACTGGTAGGTGTTAAGGAGATTGCCCGTCTGGCACAGGTATCTATTGCCACAGTGGATCGGGTTTTGCATAACCGTACGGGTGTATCAGTTAAAACAAAGGAGAAAATTCAGCAGATAATTAAAGAACTGAATTATGAACCCAATATTGTTGCCCGCACACTGGCCAGCAGAAAGAAATTGCGATTCGCAGTTATTATTCCGGCGGTTTCTCATGAAACAGCTTTCTGGCAGGCGCCATTGAATGGTATAATGCAGGCAGAGGCTGCGTTTCGGCAATATGGAATAGTTGTTGAGAAGTTTTTCTTTGATCAGAATGATCGTGTATCTTTTGTTGCACAAACCAGAATTTTACTAAAGAAAACGTTTGATGGAGTGTTACTTGCTCCCATGTTTGTGGAGGAATCGATGCAATTTGTGGCTCAGTGTCAGGTACGATCGATTCCGGTGGTACATATCAATTCTGATCTGCCAGAACAGGTTGGACTATCCTATATAGGGCCGAATCTATATCAGAGTGGTTACCTGAGTGCACATTTGATCAGCTATCTGGTAACAGCAGAGGACAGTATTTTGGTGGTACATATTTCAAAGGAGTTGGACAGTGATCACCACCTTATGCGGAAGGAAGAGGGCTTTCGTGCCTATTGGCAAATAAAGAATAGCGGAAATCTGATTATTAAAACGGATATCCAACAAACTGATTTGCCTGCAATCAAAAAGCAACTGAAGAAGGAATTGAAAAATCAGGCAATTCGGGCTGTTTTTGTTACCAATTCAAGAGTGGCAGCTGTGGCTAGAGTGCTGGAGGAGTTAGGGCGCACAGACTTACTGTTGATAGGATTTGATTTTTTGGAGGAATCTATTGCTTATCTGAAAAAGGGAGTAATTGATTTTTTGATCTGTCAGAAACCTCAGGAACAGGGATACCTCGGAATGATGGCACTGTATGATAAACTTGTATTACAGCAGGAAGTGAAAAAAAATCATTTCATGCCCATTGATATTATTACGCGGGAGAATTATATGTTTTATAATAATTGATAAATCAACTTCATGAAAAGGAGAAATTTTCTGGGGAAGATCTTGATGAACGGTGGTGCTTTAGCAGCAGTGCCTCTGATTAGTTTAGGAGAGTGGGAAGGATCGAAAGCAGCACCTGCCGGAAACAAAAAAAAGAAACAAAAAATGGATTCCTTATCTGCTGATCTGGTAATCGCCGGAGCAGGCATGGGAGGATTGGCAGCAGCCCTGGCCGCACTTAGAAACAAACAAAAAGTAATACTGACAGAAGAAACGGATTGGGTAGGGGGACAGGTGTCGCAACAGGGAGTGCCGCCGGATGAACATCAGTGGATTGAAACACACGGATGTACACAATTATATCGGAATTGGCGGAATCGGATCAGAAACTATTACAAACAAAATTATCCACTTACAGATGAAGCTAAACAACGACAAAATTTAAATCCCGGTGATGGAGCCGTCTCCCGTCTTTGCCATGAGCCTGGGGTAGCTGTTGCCGTATTTATGGATATGCTGGCGCCTTATTTAAGCAATGGTCAGTTAATACTGTTACTTGAGCATAAAGCAATAAAAGCAGAATATAATCAAAATCGAGTTCAATCATTGATTGTAAAGGGGGATAATGATAAGGTAAAGCAACTGATTGCACCTTATTTCATTGATGCTACTGAATTAGGTGATTTGCTACCCATGACAGGTACGGAATATATAACCGGAACGGAATCAAAAGCAGAAACGGGAGAGTTGCATGCACCTGAAAAAGCGGATCCTGTTAATAATCAATCATTCACCTGCTGTTTTGCCATTGATTATGTTCCAGGAGAGGATCATACCATTCCAGAACCGGAAGAATATTCTTTTTGGAAGAGTCATGTTCCGGATCTGCAACCGGCATGGGCTGGAAAATTACTGGACTTACATTATTCCGATCCAAGAACGCTAAAGCCAAAGAAACTGGGTTTTCATCCGGAAGGGATTCTGCTGGGTGATGTTTTAAACCTCTGGAACTATCGAAAAATAATTAATAAAAACAATTTTATTACAGGAGCTTATTCTGGAGACATTACGATCGTTAACTGGCCTCAGAATGATTACATGTTGGGAAATATTGTGGATGTTACGGATAAAGAACGCAAGTTTCATATCAATCGGGCAAAGCAATTAAGTCTGTCTCTTTTATATTGGCTTCAAACGGAAGCACCCAGACCGGATGGAGGGAAAGGATGGCCCAGTATTCGATTACGCAAAGACGTTATGGGTACAGAGGATGGGCTGGCAAAATATCCATATGTACGTGAAGCGAGGCGGATTAAAGCCTTATTTACGGTTAAGGAAGAACATGTTGGTAAAGAACAACGGATTCAATTAACCGGAGATGCCAATGTGCAATGGGGTGCAAATTTTGAAGATAGTGTTGGGATTGGATATTATCATATTGATTTACATCCTTCCAGTAACAAAGTAAACTATGTTGATTTTGGATCTCTGCCATTTCAGATTCCATTGGGTTCTTTAATTCCCATAAGGATGGAAAACCTCTTGCCGGCGAATAAAAACATTGGAACAACTCATATCACCAATGGTTGCTACCGCCTGCATCCGGTTGAATGGAGTATCGGAGAAGCAGTAGGCTGTCTGGTTGCTTTCGCGAAAGAACAATCCCTTTCACCCAGACAAATTCGGGAACAAAAATTAAAAGCGTTTCAACAATTTATTGTCAGACAGGGGATAGAAATTGAATGGCCCAAAAAATAATTGACTTATATGAGAAATACCAAAATTAACCGGAAGAATTTTATCCTTCAATCTGCATTCGCCAGTGCTGCGTTGGCATTGCCAAAATGGTTGGGTGCAAATCCGATGTCTGGCATGCAAACCGGTAAACGAATTGGCATTATTGGGCTGGATACATCCCATAGCATTGCGTTTACCAAATGGTTTAATCGGGAAGAGGCCGGTGGTGAAACAGGCGGATACAAAGTTATAGCTGCTTATCCGCAGGGTAGTTTGGACATTGTTTCCAGTACATCCCGAATACCGGCGAATACGGAAGAGATAAAAAAATACGGTGTCAGCATCACCTCCTCCATTGCTGAATTATTAAATCAGGTGGATGTTGTATGCCTGGAAACGAATGATGGAAGACGGCATCTGGAACAGGCTATGGAAGTTTTTCAGGCTGGCAAGCCTGTTTTTATAGATAAACCTGTTACTGCATCATTAAAAGATGCTATAACACTCTATGAAGCAGCAGAGAAGTACAGGGTTCCTGTTTTTTCCAGCTCTTCCCTTCGGTATACTGCCAATACAAAATTAGTTGCTCAAGGAGATTTTGGTGCAGTGCTGGGAGCGGATACCTTTAGCCCGGCTACCATCGAAAAAACACATCCTGATTTATTCTGGTACGGAATCCATGGGGTGGAAATGCTATATGCAGTATTGGGTACCGGATGTCGTTCGGTTTACAGATCCTATAGCCCGGATGCTGATTTAGTAATAGGTGAATGGGCAGATGGGCGAATTGGAACATTCAGAGGCACACGAAAAGGGAAAGCTGATTTTGGCGGTACCGCATTTTGTGAAAAAGCGAATGTGCAACTGGGGCCCTTTACTGGTTATATTCCATTGTTGGAAGAGGTGGTGCGTTTTTTCCAAACGGGTAAAGCTCCGGTTTCTCCAACAGAAACCATTGAGTTGATCGCATTCCTGGAAGCTGCAGATAAAAGCAGAAAAAAGGGGAAAGCGATTAAACTGGTGATTTAGGATTCTCGTTAATTTATAACATGTGCCAGATAAACTATTGAATAGCTGAACGCACAACCGAAATTGGCCTGATTCCAGGTACGGAACAATGCTTCTTTTTTTGTGTCCATACGGGTAAGCAAAATAGCAATGAGCCAGAAAAGAAAGGAGAGAATCAAATCCATCCAGTCAAATCTTCCATTGGATAATTGTAATAATTGAAAAATTTCCATTACTGCAGCAATTAAAATGGGTGCCGCAGTCAGGTTGAATTGTTGCCCTTTTACTTCAAGAAAAAAATAGGTTGAGCTAATGGTTATACAAAAAATCCATAAGCCTTCCGGAAGTGAATAAACAATCCATTCCGCCAGAGGCAGTACTGTTTGGAGCTCTGATTTCATGGCACTGTATTTTTCCCAGGAGATGAGTGCTATTATCAGTTGATTTACGAGCGTTTTATCTGTTCTGTAAATAACATAAATGTACAAACTCAATAACAGGGAAAGCCCGATGGCATACCGGTATTGTTTCATGGTTTGCTATAGATTAGTAATTGGAAATAATCATGTATTCCGAATCCTTCTTTTTTCTCCAACGTAAAGGATTGAAGTCCGATTATCTTTTCTGCTTTAAAATAAGATCTGAAATGCAGTAGTCTGGAGAATGGGTGGAATGCTTTATCAAGCCTGCTTAACCAGGTTTCCGGAGTAAAATGATTTAAAATAAACAGTGTACCTCCAGGTATCAAAACCCGGTGGATTTCGGTCAGCAGTTTTTCCGGATCCCCGGCTACTGCCAGAACATGTGATAATACAATATAATTAAATGAGGCATCAGGGAATTCCAGCGCTTCTCCATCCATTATTAAAAATTGAGCATTTTCAACATTTCGTTGTTTTGCCTTTTCCAGCATGGATGGTGATATGTCGATTCCGGTTAGTTCGTGTTCTTTGTATAAGGCCAGATGACTGCCATCTCCTACACCTATTTCGAGTAATTTGCCTTTCGGATAACGATTAATTTCCTGTATTAATGCGATCCGCTGCCTGAGTAAGAAAAGATTGATAAGTGGATATAAAATCCGAATCCTGTTATAGAATCCGGCTATGGAGTATTTCATTTAAAAGTGCTTTGAAATACAAAGTAAATATAAAATGACTAATATTCCGAATACTGTTCATTAAAATTTTGTGGAAGTATTACCGGAGCCTAAAAATGCCGGAGCCCGCATAATCCAGCGATGAACCCCAAAGGGGTTTCCAGTAAATAGTTGCAGCCTCTGTGCTGGTTGGATCATCCTGATCAGAATAACCAATATTCAGACGTATCCTGCCTGTAGGATGATGGATTTCTTTGAGGGGTAATTTTATCTGAACCTGAATTTCCTGATCAGTAATCTGAGTAGTACAGGTTAAGTCAAGTTTAAAAGCAGTTCCATCCTTTTTTGTTACTTGATGGAAAGTTTTTTTGGGATCCGGTTCAATAGTAAGCTGCAGGGGTTGCTGATTTTTATCTTCAAAATAAACGAATAGTTTATCACGGTGCACACCCTTCTGAAAAACATACTTATCATCTTTGATGGTCGCAGAAATTGTTACAAAGCGGTTGTCCTGATCTACACTGAAATGGATATCTGAATCTTCCGTGCCTTGCCAGTCCCAGTCCTCCGTTATGTATTCGGGATATTTCAATTGAATTGTATTACCCAGCGTTTCCGGCCAGTTTATTAACAACCTTTGTTTGGCGGGCAGTTTATAGGGTTTGCCGTTTATCGTATATTCACCCTCCAGTTCAATGGATAGGGGATCAAGACTGGCTAAATCTATGGGGTTCCCATCTGTTGATTTCAGAAGAAAGGGAAGGTCAATTGCTGATTCCGGAGCAAGCGTTTGTTCGATTTTTTCCGGTTCTGAAAGTAGGCCTTTTTGTTTTGGAAGATAACCACGAATGGTAAGTGGGATTTCACCCGGATTACGCAATTTAAGTACAGGTTGAAGTGTGGATACTGATGCTGAAGAAGCCTGAACAGGTAATGTATTCAACCAGTTTCCGGAAGTTAGCGGTCGGATTTTTTTTCGCATGGCTTCATCTACAATATTTTCTTCTATGAGACCGTCAAGTTTCAGATGAATTACTTTTGGCGTTGTTCCCTGGAAGGTAACCCAGGTAATATGATCGAATTCGCCAAATTGTTCTCCTCTTCGTTGACTTCCTCCACCGCTTGTAGCGAGAATATAATATTTTCGGTTATTCCGTTCGCTTAACAGATAATTATGGGTATGTCCGGCAAATACAGTATAGTTTCTATTTGTCAGTGCTGCTTCAATTTTTTCAAATCCGGTACCATCCCTTGCCCATAGAGGCTGGTGCATAAATACAAAAGTCCATTTGACATGGGGGAATTCTTTCAATACCGATTGAAAATAACGTACCTGTTCTTCCTTCATGCCATAATCGCCCTCGTCCTGTGAGTTCAGCGATAAAAACAGTACGTCTTTGTATATGAAATAATAGTGCGATTGACCGAATCTTCTTTTCCATTCTTTTTGCATCCAGGAGTTACTGATATCATGGTTGCCGGGGACATAAAAGAAAGGGACCGTCAATGGTTCGAGGATAGCATTGAATTCCTTCCACTGTTCATGAATAAGCAGGGAATCAGTGGAATACCCATTGATCAGATCGCCAACCGATAAAATAAATTGTGGTTGTAAGAGATTAGCTTTTTTAACGGCATCTTCAAAAATGCCCGGCACCATCCCTCCAGTACGATCGCTCAGAATAGCGAATTGAACCAGGCTGCTATCGGTATTAAAGCGGGTATTCGTAAGTGGTAGTTGTCCTTTGGATTTGTCCCATTTAAAATAGGAGGGCTCCTGTGCAATGGAAAAAAATCCGGAAAGCAGCAGGATGGAAAAGCAGATCGAATGGTAGTTCATTTTAGCTGCCCTTTAAATCAGGCTTACTAAAAATAGGCAATGAAAAAGCAAATGGCCTGAATGGACCATTTGCTTACGTATATTGATGAAAATTATTCCAGTTTTTTGCGCAATTCCATACCAAATCCGGGTTTGTCTGAAACCCTGAGTTTGCCATTGGCAATGGTATAACTGCTGAATTCAACTTCATCCGACAGACAGGTAACACCTTCAATAGTAACTACATTTCCCAATCCCGCGGCTAAATGGGCGGTATAGTTTGTTTTCAGGAATGTTCCCCATGCATGGGGACTTGCCAATGTTTTCTGTCGAATCAGTTCCGGCATCAGTTTTACCCACGCACTGAAACCATAACCATATGTATCTGGTAGATATGCATTCAATACTCCTTCTTTACCCAGTTGCATGCATAGTTTGTGATCGGGATTGTATTCACCATCGGCATACAGGGTTTCTTTATATCCGTTTGCATCCATCCATGCTCGGAAATCTCTAGCCGGTGTGGCCTCTTCGTGAAAAGGCTCTTCAAACCAAACCAGCGGAACCTGTTTTAATCCACTCAAAAATGCTTTGGAATCATCGAGTGTGTATCCATTATTGGCATCCACGAGAATGCCGGTATCTTTTCCAAAGGCTGCATGAATCCGGTTTACGATGTCAATATCTGTTTGTAAACCTTTATCATGGGGATACCATTTAAAACTGCGACCAATTTTTACTTTTAATTGACGGTAACCGTAATCATAATCCCATCGGCAGTTTTCCAGGACTTTATCCAGGCCTGCCGGATTATTGGCGGGTTCCAGTTCATCCAGGTAAATCATTCCGCTATAGACGGGTGTTTCCAGTGTTCCTTTTGCACCTAATAATTTGTATACCGGCTGATTCAGAATAACACCGCAAAGATCATATAATGCGATGTCGGCATGTTTAGGTGTTCCGGGTAAAATTCCGGTAACGGGATGAATCAACTCATGCACCGATTTACCTAGCAATACGCTTGTTTCCTGTTCATTTCGGAAACCTGATTGTCCCCAGCCGATCGCTCCTTTGTCAGTGGTTATCTGCATGATCCGCTCTCTGTGACGCTGCCCATGTACATCCAGTTTGGCGTTTTTTCCAACTAAGCGGGGCCATTGAAAATTAACTTCCCCCAACTTTATGGATTTGATTTTATGCTTTGCTAATTCGGGAAATTGTTCAGCAATGTCGAAGCCGGTGACGCTGGCAAGCAAACCGGCAGGCAGGGTGGTCATACCCAAACCAGTTAACGACACCGAGCGAAGAAATGTTTTTCTATTCATATCGGTTGTTTTCAATGCCTAATCTGCTACGCAATAGTTCGGAAAGGCGTTAATAAAACGTTAATGCAACAGGTGGAATTGAATTTGGAACAAGGGGAATGTATATTCAGCCTCAATTAATTCCAGAAATGTCTACTGAGCCAATGGGATATATTACAGAGCGGGTGAACGTGCCGGAGGAATTTGAATCTGTCTTTTCTCATTTTTATGTTGCCGGGAATGATTCAGGTGAGATTATTAAAAAACGATTACTTCCTTCATTTCAGACAATATTGGTATTTAGTTTTGGCCATCCTGTTGAAATAACAACCAGGAATAATTCCATCATTACTGTTTCAACCTGCTTGGTTGTTGGGCCAATCAAACAGGCATTTGATTATAGCTTACCACCAGCTTCAAGTATTCTGGTGGTGAATTTCAAGGAGGATGCTTTTTTTCGTTTTTTTGGTCCGCTTGCTATTTTGCACCAATCCATTATACATTCGGATGAATTGATCAATGAAAATTGTTTTACAAAGTTATGGGCGACGCTTAAAACTATTCCGGGAAAGGAGGAAAGAATTGATTTTCTTTTGGCTTTTTGCAAGCCTTATCTGTCGGACCGGCATAAGATTGCCGTATTGCTTGCTGAACAAAAAGATCCGATTTTAGATCCTATAAAGAACGTTGCTATGCTAACTGGTCTTACAGAGCGCAGTTTGCAAATGAAGCAAAAAGAGGTGTTTGGATACAGTGCGAAGGAAAGTGCCAGGTATTTTCGTTTTCTTATGGCCGTTCAGCAAATACAAACATTGACAGAAACTGGAAAAAAAATTGACTGGTTTGAAATAATTGTTGCATGTGGATATTATGATCAGAGTCAGTTAATCCATGAGTTCAGGCATTTTTCTGGCTTTACTCCAGCTAAATACGTAAAATTTCAGCTGGATTTATGTTCCAGTACAATCTAATTGTATTTCGTTTTCTTACAATTTCTGCCAATTTTCTACTGCTAGTTTTGGTTTTCAAAACAAGCAAACATGAAACATCTGATTATTTTCGCACATCCAAATGAATCCAGTCTGAATGCATCCCTGAAAAACTGGATCGTGCAATGTTTAGAACAACAGCAGCAGGAGGTTCAGGTTAGGGATTTGAATAAAATCTGCTTTAATCCTGTATTATCTCAGTATGATATGCTCGGACAACTGAAAGGAGCTGTGGCTGCTGAAGTGGAGAAGGAGCAGGACTTGATCACCTGGGCAGACCAATTGATTTTTGTTTATCCAATCTGGTGGACAGGGATGCCGGCAATTTTGAAAGGATATATTGATCGGGTTTTCAGTTATGGGTTTGCCTATCGGTATGATAAGGGTGTACAAAAAGGATTGTTAACAGGTAAGAAGGCAGTGATACTAAATACGCACGGTAAATCGCATGCAGAATATGAAGCTATTGGAATGAATGAAGCGCTGAAGCTTACTTCAGACAAAGGCATATTTACTTACTGCGGACTGGAAATAATTGCTCACTTTTATTTTGACAGAGCTGACCGGGCAACAGAAGATGTCATCCGGAACTGGAAAGGAGAATTGGAAAAATTATTTATTTCTATTCCAGTACAGTAAATATAAATCCTACTCCATATACATTTTCGATTTTCACTTTAGTGGAAGAAGACAAAAGTTTCCTCAATCTGGAGATGAAAACATCCAGGCTGCGTCCCAGGAAATAATCATTTTCTCCCCACAGCTGAAGCAGGATATCTTCTCTTTTTAATACGCTGTTTCTGTGTTTATAAAGAAATTCCAGGAGTTCCATTTCTCTTGGAGTAAGAGATTCTTTTCTTGGTGTATTTCCGATGGATAATTTGAATACATCTTTATGCAGCGTGATATCTCCGATTTTCAAATCTGTACTACTTGTTTTTTGCGAAAATTCGACTGATTTATTACGGCGTATGATATTCCGGATTCTCAACACCAGTTCATCAATGTCAAATGGTTTACTGATATAGTCATCCGCACCTAATCCCAGGCCGAGTAACCGGTCTTTTTTCTCATTTCTTGCTGTCAGAAAAAGAAAAGGCGTTTTGTCGTCCAGTTGAGAGAATTTTTTAGCTAATTCAAATCCATCAGCGCCGGGAAGCTGAACATCAATCATAAGGAGATCGTAACTTTCCTTATTTCGATCAAATGCATGGAAAGCGTCTTCTGCTGTTGTATGCCAGTCCACTTCCAGGTCCATAAGTTGCAGGTATTGTTTTACCACATTTCCCAAATCCATTTCATCTTCTACAAATAAAACTTTGTGTTGCATAGGCGTTGAATTATTTTTCAAGTGGAATCCGGATAATGAAAAAGGTTCCACTGGTTTCATTAGAAAGGATTTCGAGTTCCCAATTATGGGCATCGATACATTGCTTGGTATAAAAAAGGCCAAGTCCCAATCCATTGGTTGCATTGTTTTGCAAGCCATCTGTGTTTCTATAAAATTTATCAAAGATAAAACGACGAGCTTTATCAGAAATCCCAATCCCGTTATCCGATATAATCAGCATCAGTTTTTCATATGCCTGTTTAGTATGAATCTTAATTTCTTTGAGTTTGCTGTTGTTATACTTTATTCCATTGTCCAGGATATTATTGATCATGGTAGTGGTCCAAAATTTATCAAGTAAAACGGGGCTTGATTTTGAATCATTTGTATAGGAAATGGATACCTGGTTACTGGTCAATTGAAGGCGATAGTCGAGTAAGAGTTCTTCCAGCAGATCTTCCATTATCAGGGTTTCTTTTTGCAGGCTGGCTGCATTCATGACGGTAAGGTCCAGCACCTGGCCAAACAGGGTTTTTAAACGCTGCGATTGACGGTCGATAACAGCTGTTAATGGCAGAATTTTATTTTTATCTGCTATAATGCGTTCATTCTGCAGGCTTTTGTTAGCCACAATAATTGCTGAAAGAGGGGTGTGTAATTCATGGGTAATGCTATTTACAAAATCGGACTTAAGTTCAGCCAGTTTTTTCTGCTGAATCCAGTTGCGAAAAGTAAAATAATAGATCAGCACTACCACCATAATGGAAAAAAGTGAAATAGCCAATGGTAATGCCATGCTTTTAAAAATATGTAAGGTGCGAAAGGGCGTATCTGCATGAAGGGCAAAGCTGGCAGCATACGAATATGCGGTAGGTGAACTTACTGTTATAGCAGTTACTTCATTTTGTTTGTTCAATTCTCTGGGGCCACCACTGTTTAGAATCCCTTTTGATCCAGCATTTCGTTGAAAAATGGGGATATAATTGGCGCCGTCAAAACTTAAGCTGATCACGTCAATCGTTGATGCCCAGGTTAGAGAAGTGTCCAGTTGGTTTTCCCGAATCAGCTGGTACATTAGCTGATCAATTGAATTTTTTTGTTTTAATTCAAGGATCATGCTGTCCATAACCAGGTTGGAATAGCTGATTAATTTATTCCTGGAAATTTTATTCAAAGAATCAAATTTTCCCATATTCCAAAGCAGGTACCGGTCAATTATTGCTTGTCCGCCTGGGAAAATTTTATCATTTCTGATACTTGACCGGTAGGCGTCTTTTAAAATGTTTTTCTCAGTTGAATAGAATTCATCATCCTTCAGCTTATAGGTATTGTAAATCAGAAAGCATTGCACCGAAACAAGTACAATGAAGCCAATGAACGCCATTATTTTATGTTGCTGAATGGAAAATTTCACGCTGGATGTTTAAACAATAAAGATAAACCCTTCGGACAGGATCCGGTACCGTTTAATTTCCGTTAACAATCTGTTTGAACTTCGTTGGGAGCATATCTCTTATATGTTAAATAGTTTTAAAAATTATCGCTAAGGATTGCATGCAAACAGCGAATTACGAGCCCTGTTAAGGGTTTGTTTCATCTATTGACATCTAACTGTTATTATAATGAGCAAAAAAACTACAATAGCAGGAGGCGGAGCTATGCGCGTCCTCCCGCTGTTTTGCGCAGCGATTCTAACTCTTCCCGTTACAGGAAAGGCAGATCGCGGCAACAAGCCAAACTTCAACGAACCTGCCGGATCAGCCTGGGAAAATCCCGCCTGGTTTCAGCAATCCATCTCAGGAATTGTTTCCAATGCGGTTAATAGCACACCTGTAATCGGTGCATCAGTTGTTATAAAGGGTACTACTACAGGTGTAACGACCGATGAGGAGGGGCGATTCACCATCAATGCGAAGCCCGGTGATATTTTGGTGGTATCTTATCTGGGATTTAAAACCACCGAAATTCGGGTTGGACAAACCAATAATCTTACAATTCAGCTTAGAGATGATGTGCAGAGTCTTGATCAGGTTGTTGTAGTAGGGTATGGTACACAAAAAAGAAAAGAAATTACTTCGGCAGTTACTACAGTAAAGTCAACCAACTTTAATCCGGGTGGATCCCGTTCTCCAATGGACCTGATTCAGGGAAAAGTAGCTGGATTGAACATCACCAGAACCGCAGGTAATAATCCCAATTCGGGTGCCTCGATACAGCTAAGGGGTGTTACTTCTTTAACAGGAACCCGTAATCCGCTGATTGTAATTGATGGAATTCCGGGTGGTAACCTGGATCTCCTGCAACAGGATGATATTGAATCCTTTGATGTGCTGAAGGATGGATCCGCTGCAGCCATTTATGGTACCAGAGGAAATGCCGGTGTTATCCTTATTACTACCAAAAAAGGTAAATCAGGAGCTCCCCGGTATGATTTTTCCACGTATTTGCAGCGGGAATATATAGATCGTAAGCCAGATTATATGACGGCTAGCGATTTTAGAAAATTGATTGATGATGGTGTTGTCGCAGAATCGCAGGATTTTGGTGCAAGCACTGATTTATATGAAGAATTGATTGATAAAAGTAACCTGAGTCAGTATTATAATTTTTCTGCTTCGGGTGGTACTGCCCAAACCAATTACCGCGCATCCTTATTCTTTAACGAGGCTAATGGTATTGCCAAACAAAACGGACGCGAGCAATTTGGTGGAAGGGTGAATATCAATCAGCGTGGATTGGATGATCGATTAAGCCTGTCTGTAAACATTGCTGCTACGATGAATAAAGCCAACCTTTTAGGTGGTGGTGGAGGGGATTTTGAGCAGGCTATCCAACGAAATCCAACTGCTCCGATTTTTAATCCGGATGGAACTTATTTTGAAACACAGGGCTTTAATAACTACAACCCCCTTTCTCGGTTGGCCTATCGTATTTCAGAGCGGAATCAGCAGACTTTTTCAGGGGATGCATTATTATCGCTCAAGTTAATGAAGGGTTTAACTGCCAGTACATTTGTATCCTATGTAAGGGATAATTACAATGACCGGTACTACCGTTCAAGAAGGGATTGGGACCAGCGTCCGAATAGTGATTACCAGGGAATGGCTTATGCTTCCAAATCAAATTTTCTCTATTGGAGTAAAACACTGGAATCAACTCTTAACTATACCAAACAAATTGGTACAAAACATACCATTACAGCATTGGCGGGTTATAGCTATCAGTATGAAACATCTGAGAGCTTCAGCGTAAATAATAATGGATTTACCACAGACGGTTTCCTGGATTGGAACCTGGGTGCAGGTAGTGCTATTCAAAATACCACCCTTCCGCGGCCCGGTATGGGAAGTAATAAAGTGGATAATACGCTGATTGCTTTTTTTGGTCGGGTTAATTATTCATTCAATGACCGTTATTTCCTTACTGGTATATTAAGAAGAGAAGGATCTTCCCGTTTTGGAGCCAATCACAAATGGGGTAATTTTCCGGCGGTTTCTGCAGGCTGGGTGATTTCAGAAGAAGATTTCATGCAGGATGTTAATCTGATTAATCAACTGAAGCTTCGGGTAGGTTATGGTGTTACAGGTAATCAGGGTATTCCCAATTATCAGTCGATCGTAACCCTGGGAACCGGTGGTGTGTATCCACAAAATGGAGTTTATTACCAGACATACGGACCTGTTCGTAACCCGAACCCCAATCTTCGTTGGGAACAAAAAGCAGAATGGAACTTTGGATTGGATTTTGCCATACTGAATAACCGGATTTCCGGTTCCATTGATGTGTATAACAGAACCACCAAAGATCTGCTGTACAATTACAATGCCCAGCAGCCATCTTTTGTTCGTGATCAGATTTATACCAACGTTGGTTCAATCCGAAACAGTGGAGTTGAATTGCAGGTTTCTGCTATTCCCATTCAAAAAAGAGATTTTCAGTGGAATGTTGATTTTACCGGAAATACACAGAAGAATAAGCTGACTCAATTGTCGAATGACGTATTCAAGGCAAACTGGCTGGAGTTCTACGGACTTCCTTCACCTGGTGCATTGGGTAATGCATTTCGTTTGGAAGAAGGTGGAGCAGTAGGGAACTTCTATGGAAAACGTTTTGCAGGATTTACAGAAGATGGTAAATGGCAGTTTTATAAAGCGGATGGATCCAAAGCACCTGCCAATCAGATGAATAATGATGATCTGGTGGTAATAGGAAATGGTGTTCCTAAACTTCAGCTGGCATTGAACAACCGATTCTCCTACAAAAACTTTGATCTGACTATTTTCTTGAGAGGTAAGTTTATATATGATATCCTGAATACCAAAGACCTTTATTTCGGAAATAAAAACTGGTTACCTAACAACCTCCTGAAAAGTGCGATAACAACACACAATGAGTTGAATGACGCTCCTCAGTATTCTGATTATTATCTGGAAAAAGGGGATTTTGTAAAACTGGACAATCTTACCCTTGGTTACAATTTCAACTTTAATACCAAACATATCCGCAATATGCGTTTATATGTTACCGGTAGAAACCTGGCAACATTTACCGGTTATAGCGGTATCGACCCTGAATTACAGGATACAGGTTTTGAAACTGGTGTTGACGGACGCGGATTTTATCCCCGTACCAAATCAATGGCTATTGGTCTTACTGTTGGATTCTAAAAAATGTATAGTATGAAAAATTTGAAGCTAAATAAATGGAGTTTGGTTGCAGTCATTGTACTTGCAACATCCATCAGTGGATGTACCAAACTGGATGAGACGCTCTACAGTGAGCTCAATAAAAATAACTTTTATAATAATAAAGTAGAAGTTATGCAGGCAGCCCTGCGTCCGTTTACGCATATGCAGGCCTGGCTGGCGCCAACCGGACAAAACGGATATTATTACCATGCTGAATTGTCCGCTGATCAATTGGCCTGGCCGCAGAAAGGACGTCATGGGTACGATGGTGGCGATCACTTTCGTCAGCACTATCATACCTGGACAGCCAATGAGCCCAGAATGCGTAGTTCCTGGACACTAATCTGGACCGGTGTTGGAATGATCAATGCTGCTCTTACAGATTTGGAAGCATTGGATTATGCGAGTTTAGGTATCAGTACGGAAGAAATGAATGCAATTGTGGCAGAGCTTCGTGTACTGCGTGCATATCATTATATGAAAATGATGGAACTGTGGGGAAATATTCCAATTGCGGTAAAAGTGGGAGAACCATTGAATCCCGCTACGCAATCCAGAGCAGAAGTATTTGCTTTTGTTCAGGAAGAGCTGGAGACTTATGTACCTCAATTACTTCCCTATTCAAATGCTATGGTTGGACGCGTATCAGCCGCAGCAGGAAACGCCATGCTGGCTGAATTATATCTGAATGCTGAATATTTTACCGGAACAGCCATGTGGGATCAAACCATTGCTGCATGCGATAAGATTATAAGCGGTCAATCAGGTGGTTTGAATGGCGGACCTTCACTGGCGACCAATCTGAATGAAACCTTCTCCAATACCAATCAGTTGGCAAAAGAGGCACTTTTCCAGTTTGCCTTTAGCCGTAAAGGTGGTTTCACGTTTGGTTGGGGTGGCTTCTTCATGGGGTATGATAATATCCGCGAAGTATTGAAAGTTGGTTATGGTGGATGGAATGCATTTGTTGTAATCCCGACTGCTTTTGATGCCTATTCAGAAAATGATCTGCGTAAAAAAGAATGGTTCCTTTTTGGACCACAGTACAAATATGGTACTACCGAACAAATAAAAGGAACAGAGGAATACAATGGTCAGCCTTTCGCTTATGTAAACAGCATTCGCAGAGAAAGTGAAGGTGATGTGACCAGTGAAGGAAGTATGGCGGAAGGTGAGGAGAACAGTGGTGCCCGTTTCCATAAATACAAAAGTGGTACGCTGGATGATCCTAATTATCAGGAAAATCATTATATCATCTATCGTCTGACCGAGATCTATTTTATTAAAGCAGAGGCGATTATGCGCAAGAATGGCGGAACAGCCACTCAGGAAGCAGTTGATCTGATCAATGCCAGCAGACGCCGTGCATTTACAGAAGATGATTGGGCTGCTGCTCAATACACAACTGCCACCTTGACCTTGGATGAGTTATTGGCAGAAAAAGGTCGTGAATTCATTTTTGAAGGCAAACGTCGCGCTGATATTATTCGTTTCGGTCGTTTTACCAATGGAACCTGGTGGGATCACCAACCTACCGGTGATGCCCGCAAAGAGATTTACGCGATTCCGGCAACGCAGCTTGCCGCAAATCCAAACCTGGTGCAGAATCCGGGTTATGAATAAGCATTGCAGTTAGATTTGGTCTATACAGGTTGTCACCGGTTTCGGTGGCAACCTTTCTTTAATTATAAGTTATGATGCGTAGTTTTTTTCTTTGTTTGTCGGTATTTATTTCACCTTTTGTATCTGCTCAGAAACAGCAGCCGGCTATGGAGCCAGTAGACTATGTTAATACCCTGATGGGAACAGATTCAAAGCCTTCCCTGTCCAATGGTAATACCTATCCGGCCATCGGTCTGCCCTGGGGTATGAATTTGTGGACACCTCAAACAGGAGCAAATGGAAATGGCTGGCAATACACGTATAGTGCGGATAAAATCCGGGGATTTAAACAAACCCATCAGCCATCACCCTGGATGAATGATTATGGTATGTTTTCGCTCATGCCTGTAACGGGAAAAGCCCGTTTTGATCAGGAAGCAAGAGCAAGTTGGTTTTCTCATAAGGCAGAAATTGCCAAACCCTATTATTACAGTGTTTACCTGGCTGATCATGATGTTACTACTGAACTGACCACAACAGAACGTGCAGCTATGTTCCGGTTCAGTTTCCCCAAAACGGACAGCGCATTTGTGGTGCTGGATGCATTCGATAAAGAATCATTTGTAGAAATTATTCCATCCAAAAACAGAATTATTGGCTATACTACCAAGTACAGTCGAGGTCCGATTAAAAATTTTAGAAATTATTTTATTGTTGAATTCGATCAGCCCTTTACCACAATGGGAACCTGGGTTGAAAATGAATTGCAACCAAACAGACTGAGTCTGACCCATGATAGAAACAATGGCGCTATTGTGAGCTTTTCCATTGGGAAAAGAAATGGACAGGTGCATGCAAGAGTCGCCTCTTCATTTATCAGTATGGAGCAGGCCGAACAAAATTTGAATGAACTCGGTACAAGTTCATTTGATCAGCTGGTAGCTGCCGGCCGAAACAAATGGAATGAAGTGCTTGGAAAAATAAAAGTTGAAGGCGATGATATTGATCAGATCCGAACCTTTTATTCCTGTTTGTATCGCATGGTTTTTTTTCCGAATAAACTGTATGAAATTAATAAAGAGGGAAAAATTTTGCATTACAGTCCGTATACCGGAGAAGTGAAACCTGGTTATATGTTTGCCGGCACCGGCTTCTGGGATACATTCCGTGCCCTGTATCCTTTTCTGAACCTGGTATACCCCTCCATCAATAAGGAAATGCAGGAAGGCTTGATCAATGATTATAAGGAAGGTGGTTTTCTTCCGGAGTGGAGCAGTCCGGGTTATGCCAATATCATGATCGGCAATAACTCGGCTTCAGTGGTAGCTGATGCATATATTAAAGGATTGCGCGGTTATGCAATTGATACGCTTTACCAGGCGCTTCTCCATGGCGCCAACAATGAAGGCCCAATGGATGCTGTTGGAAGAAAAGGCGTGGAGTATTATAACCGTCTGGGATATGTTCCCTATGATGTGAAGATTCGTGAAAATGCTGCCCGTACACTTGAATATGCATATGATGATTTCACTATTTACCAATTGGGAAAAGCATTGAACAGACCAAAAGAAGAAACCGAACTGTATAGAAAACGCAGTCTTAATTATAAGAATTTATTTGATCCGCAACATAAACTAATGCGGGGAAAAAATCAGGATGGTAGTTTTCAGTCTCCGTTTAATCCTTTCAAATGGGGCGATGCCTTTACCGAAGGAAACAGCTGGCATTATTCCTGGAGCGTTTTTCATGATATAGCCGGATTAATGAAACTTATGGGTGGGCGCAACGATTTTAATACGATGCTGGATTCTGTATTTTCCATGCCACCGGTTTTCGATGAATCCTATTACCGGGGAGTAATACACGAAATAAGGGAGATGCAAATTATGAACATGGGTCAGTATGCCCATGGAAATCAGCCGATTCAACATATGCTTTATCTCTATAACTATTCCGGACAACCATGGAAAAGTCAAGCAAGGGTTCGGGAGGCGATGGAGAAATTATATTTCGCCCGTCCTGATGGATATTGCGGAGACGAAGACAATGGCCAAACCTCAGCATGGTATGTGTTTTCTGCTATGGGATTTTATCCTGTTTGTCCAGGTACCGACCAGTATGTAATTGGCTCCCCGCTGTTTAAAAAAATGAGTATTCAACTGGAGAATGGTAAGCAGTTGCAAATTCAGGCCGCCTCCAATTCAAAGAAGACAATCTATGTCGATGCTATAAAATTGAATGGAAAACCAGTAGTGAAAAACTGGTTCAGTCATTTTGATTTGATGCAGGGCGGACGGATTGATTTTACCATGAGTGAAATACCCAATAAGTTGCGTGGAACTACCGATGCCGCTGTTCCTTTTTCTTTATCGAATGAATAATTATTAAATACTTGACGGATGATGCGAAGGATGCTGTTTATTAGTAGTTTTTTGATGGTAGTATTGAATGGTTGGACCCAAAACAGAATAAAAGACTGGAAAGATCTGAATCAGGGAGTAACAATTAGCAGGGATACTATTCGTAAAGAAGGATTTTCGCTGGTTTTTATTAATAAGGAGCCAGGTTTCGATACGGTAACCGGAAAGCAGTTGGTAGAAACCTTTTTTACGGTCTATCCGAAAGAAGTTAAAACCTACAACAGACAATCGGCAAAACTGGTAGTTGTAATGATTGATCCCGCTTATTCAGGGGTTGCGGCGGCATCTTCCGGAATTATTCGAATCAATCCTGATTGGCTGAAGCGGAATCCCGAGGATATAGATGTTATAACCCACGAAGCCATGCACCTTGTGCAGTCTTACCCGGGTGGTGCCGGTCCGGGTTGGATTACAGAAGGTATTGCAGATTATGTTCGCCATCAATTTGGTGTAAATAATGAAGCGGCCAATTGGAAACTGACTCCGTTTAAAAAGGAACATCATTATACCAATGCCTATCGCGTCACTGCCCGTTTTTTTCTTTGGGTTGAACAGCAGTACAAAAAGGGATTGGTTAAGGAACTGGATGGATTGATGCGTTCAAAAAAGTATACGGACAGTTTTTGGAAAGATAAAACCGGTTATACAGTTGATTCCCTTTGGGCGATGTATAGCATAAACCCTCTGGTAACAGGATTACCCGATGTAAGGACTCCTCTGGCCTATGTTAATCCAATGATTGGCACCCAACGCATGGGACATGTTTTTCCCGGAGCAACCGTTCCGTTTGGAATGGTACAGTTGAGTCCGGATACGGATACCATTCCCTATGCAGTGAATGGTAAGTACAATCCCGATGTATATAAATATTGTGCCGGTTATCAGTACGATGATAAGACTATTGTTGGATTTAGCCATACCCATTTTAGTGGTACTGGACATTCTGATCTGGGAGATTTTCTGCTTATGCCAACAGTTGGTGAATTGAAATTGAATCCGGGAACCGCCAACAATCCGGAATCGGGTTTTCGCTCCCGGTTTTCTCATACTACCGAGCAGGCAGAACCGAATTATTATAAAGTAAAACTGGATGATTACAATATCCAGGCCGAACTTACCACAACTGAACGGGTAGGAGTGCATCGGTATACTTTTCCAAAATCATCGGAAGCTCATGTTATACTGGATCTGATGAGTGGTATCTATAATTACGATGATAAAAATGTATGGACATTTGTTCGGGTTGAAAATGATACACTGATTACCGGTTATCGGCAAACTCACGGTTGGGGTAGAACACGTCTGCTTTATTTCGCGATGTCTTTTTCCAGACCGGTACAATCCTATGGTAGTAAGAATTTCGATAACGAAATCTATAAAGGATTCTGGCGGAAATTTGATCAGACAAAAAATTTTCCTGAACTGGCCGGAAAAAAACTTCGGTTGTTTTTCAATTTTGATACGGAAAAACAGCAGGATGTGCTGGTGAAATTTGCCCTTTCAGCGGTGAGCGCTCAGGGTGCGATTTTAAATATGCAAACAGAAGCACCCGGCTGGGATTTTGATGCCATAAAAACAAGGGGTCAGGCAGCCTGGGAAAGGGAATTGAATAAAATTACGGTTACTGCTTCCGAAGAGGATAAAGTCAATTTTTATACATCCATGTATCATGCCTTTATCAATCCAACCGTATATATGGATGTGGATGGCAAGTACCGTGGTTTGGATCAGGCAATTCACAAAGCCGATGGATTTGTAAACTATACCACCTTTTCTTTGTGGGATACATATAGAGCACTTCATCCGCTTTATACGATTATTCAACAAAAACGGAATGCCGACGCTATTCGTTCCATGCTGGCTCATTATGAGCAGAGTTCACTGAAGATGTTGCCTATCTGGTCCAATTCTGCCAATGAAAATTGGTGTATGACCGGCTATCATGCTGTATCAGTGCTTGCAGATGCAGTAGTAAAAGAACTGCCGGGATTTAATCCTGATAAAGCGCTGGAGGCAAGCGTTACAACTGCGCGTAATCGGAGGTATGATGGGCTCGATCTCTACCTCGATAAAGGTTATATCCCGGTTGATAAAAATGGAACGGGTGTATCCACTACCCTGGAATATGCCTACGATGACTGGGCAATTTCTAAAATGGCTGCCAAATTGGGCCAGTCAGAAATTGCTGCTGAATTTGGAAAGCGGTCAGAGAATTTCAGAAATGTATTTGATTCCGGTTCCGGTTTTATGCGGTCCCGTTTAAGTAATGGAAAATTCCGTGATAAATTTGATCCCCTTACTACACATGGTGAAGGTTTTATTGAAGGTAATGCTTGGAATTTTTCACTTTTTGTTCCGCAAGATCCGGTTGCATTAAGCGGATTACTGGGAGGAAAAATTAAACTAAGATCCTATCTTGACAGCCTGTTCAAAATGGAGCTGCCCGACAAATATTTCGCCGGTACAGAGGATATTAGCCGGGATGGCATCATTGGCGGCTATGTACATGGAAATGAGCCAGCACATCATGTGGCTTATCTCTATAACTGGACTGATCAGTCCTGGAAAACCCAATCAACTGTTCGGATGATTTTAAAGAATCAATACCATAACGGTCCGGATGGCCTGGGTGGAAATGATGATACCGGCCAGATGAGCGCCTGGTATATTTTCAGCGCCCTTGGTTTTTATCCGGTATCACCTGGTGCTGCTGAATACCAGATTGGAAGCCCACTTGTTCAAAGAGCCACTCTTCGACTGGAGAATGGCAAAACTTTTTCTATTGAAGCGATAAACCAGGGAGATAAAAATGTTTATATCAGAAAGATCGAATTGAATGGAAAGCCCCTGAATCGCCTGCATATCACACATGGTGAAATTATGAGGGGCGGAAAACTGGTTTTTCAAATGTCTTCCACTCCGACTAAATACCGTTAAAAGACCCTGTTAGCCGGTTCATTTTCAGATTAGTTTTACAAATAACTGCCTGGTCAGCTCATTTGTCAGAGTTTTGAATAAAAATTTTGAATAAACTAAAAAAAGACCTAATATTGCAACTGAAATATAGTTGCAGTATTAGGTTGTTTGTTTTGACATTATTATTGGCCAGGTTTTATTAATTGTAAATCTAAAGCCTCGAAAATGTCAAAAAGAGATAAGTTGGTTGATCGATTTTTATCTAAACCAAAAGATTTTACCTGGGATGAATTGGTAAGATTATTGGCAGTATTTGGCTATACCGAATTGAAGTCAGGAAAAACAGGTGGTTCTAGACGAAGATTTGCCAATACCGAAAAGGAGATGCTAAATTTTCATAAGCCACATCCCGGAAATATTGTAAAGCAATATGTGTTAGAGCAATTAATAGATTTTCTTAACAGGCAAAAACATTTAACAGATGAACGATTTACTTAAGTACAAAGATTATTTCGCTTCTGTGGAGTATCATGCAGAAGATGAAGTTTTTTACGGAAAGGTGCTGGCAATTACAGATCTGGTGAGTTTTGAAGGTGCTTCTGTAAAAGAATTAAAGAAAGCATTCAAAGAGGCGGTTGAAGATTATCTGGAAGCTTGCCAACAGTTGGGCAAAGAGCCGGATAAAACCTACAAAGGCAGTTTTAATGTGAGAATTCCTGCAGAACTTCACAAAGAAGCAGCTTTGTTTGCAGCAAACAAAAAAGTCTCCTTGAATGATTTTATCAGATCAGCCATTGATTTTGCTCTCTCTAATAGAGCAGCCCTTAACAAACGGATGGCAACCAATAGCTGAATGGCGTAGCCCTGATTCAACTGTATGTATCAGAAAAATTCGGATTGGTCAATAAAAACGTCAATTTAAGGCGCATAATTCGGTATTTTGTTGACATGCGATCGCAATGGTATTCAAAAAAATGGGTGGGATTAAGTCTGCATCTTCTCTTTTGGCTCATTTTATTTGGAGCTCCCTACCTTCTTCAGCCCGTTTGGAAAGGTCGTCCGGCTGATGTCGGCATCAAGCGGGAAGGGTTTTATTATCTTCTTTTCTTTAATAATCTGTTTCGTCTTCTCTTATTTTACTGCAACGCTTATGTTTTGTTGCCCAGGCTTGTGTACAGGAAAAAATATGTGCTTTATGCATTGACTTTATTGGCTTTTTTCGGATCGATGTACCTGGTGGATCAGGCACTGTTTAATTATTTAATACCTGGATTGGAGCACCATGCCTGGAATTTTGTTGTTTTTAATATTTTACCATTTTCATTTATAGTAATTGCCAGTGCTGCTTACAGGATCATCCGTGACCGAATCAAGGAACGGGAACTGGCCAAAGAAAAGGAAATGGAATTTTTGAAAACGGAGTTGGCATTTCTGCGCTCACAGGTGAGTCCACATTTTATGTTCAATGTCCTGAATAATATGGTGGCTTTGGCGCGAAAAGGATCGGATCAGCTCGAACCCTCGCTCATAAAACTTTCCAGTCTGTTGCGATATATGTTGTACGAATCTGATCAGGAAACTGTTCCGCTTCAAAAGGAAATTGATTACCTGAACAGTTATATTGACCTGCAACGCCAGCGCTTTGGAAAAAAAATTCCCATTTCAGTTGATTTTACAGATGTGGATGGGGCTTACGAAATTCCGGCAATGTTATTGATCCCTTTTGTGGAGAATGCATTTAAACATGGAACAGGATTTATAAGAGAACCGCAGATTTATATAAGCCTTAAAACAAGGAATGGAGGATTGGAACTAATTGTTCGAAACCGGTATTCGCCCGATCAACTGGAGGTAAAAGACAAAGCCTCCGGAATCGGATTACCCAATACCATCCGCCGCCTGAATTTGCTATTTGGGAAAAAACATGAGCTTGTCATTTCCAAAGAGGATGATTGGTTTATTGTAGTGCTTAAATTGTTGCTCACATGAAACTACGTTGCCTTGCTATAGATGATGAAGAACTTGCATTAGAGTTACTGGTGGACAATATCCGAAAAGTTCCATTTTTGGAATTGATTGGTTACAGCAGTGATCCATTTGAGGCGTTGGAAATTTTGCAACAGGAAAAAATTGATCTTGTTTTTCTTGATATACAGATGCCTGGCTTAACCGGGCTGCAATTCATTAAAAGCCTGCCAAATACCAGTTTATATATATTGGTAACTGCCTATGATAAGTATGCATTGGAAGGCTTTAATCTGCAAGTGGTTGATTACCTGGTAAAACCGGTTGCAATAGATCGGTTTGTCCAGGCAGCCAAAAGGGCACAGGACCTTTTGGTGCTGAAACAGCAAAATTCTAAGTCGACTCAGAAAAGTGACAAGGATTATTTCTTTCTTCAGATAGATTATAGCCATGTAAAAGTTTCCTTTAGTGAAATTCGCTGGATAGAAGGCCTCAAGGATTATGTAAAACTGCATATGAAAGATCCTTCCAGGCCACTAATAGCTAGAATCAGTATGAAAACCTTGGAGCAGCAGTTACCGACTGCTCAGTTTTTACGCATTCATAAATCATTTATAGTCTCAACTCATTTCGTAACATCCATTCGTAAGAACAGCCTGTTTATTGGTGAGATGGAATTGCCGGTGGGTGAAAATTACAAGGATGCCATCGCTGCGTTCCTTGGAAATCCGAACAGGGATCAGGAATAAGGATTGGTCGCAATCTTTTTCCCGATCGTCTCAACATTCAATTTTACGCAACAGTTGTTTTCTACTTTCATATTCTATGTATAATTCAACGGATATGAAGCAGTTTTTCGTTCTTCTGATAAGTTTGATGGCGGGTCTGGTTTCCAATGCCCAGCTGCCTGCCGGTGCCCCGGCCAACCGTAGTGCAATGCAGCCACCACCCAATATCGGACGTATTTATGGAAAAATTGTTGACAGTTCCGGAAAGGGAATTGGAGATGCATCTGTGGTATTATTGCATCAACGATTGGACACGGCAACGAAAAAATTGAAGGAGGTTCTGTTAAAAGGTGCAAGTACACAGTCAAATGGTGATTTTAATTTTGAAGAGTTACCTATCATGGGTCAATACACCCTGAATATTTCAGTAAAAGGATATACTGCCACATCTCAAAAGATTAGTTTGGCTCAACCATTTGAAAAAGATCTTGGCAGAATTCAATTGGAAAAAGATGTACAGCAATTGGAAGCCGTAGTGGTAACAGCCAGTACAAGTGGCCTAAAAATGGATATTGATAAAAAAGTATTCAGCGTGGGGTCCAATATTGTAAGTGCTGGAGGTACAGCTGTGGATGTTATGAAAAACGTGCCTTCTGTGAATGTGGATATTGATGGCAATGTGACTGTTCGGAATGCAGCTCCTCAAATTTATGTGGATGGACGTCCTACCACCCTGACTCTAGATCAGATTCCGGCAGATGCCATTGAATCAGTGGAAGTGATTACCAACCCTTCCGCGAAATACGATGCATCTGGTGGCAATGCCGGAATCCTCAATATAGTTTTAAAGAAGAATAAAAAAAGCGGCTACAACGGAACAGTTAATGCCGGAGTGGATAAACGAGGTGGAATCAATGGTGGTGCCAGTCTGAACCTGCGACAGAATAAAGTCAATTTCAATATGAGTATTTTTGGTAATCAGAACCGAAATCGTGGTATAGGGGAAACCTCCATTCAGAGTTTTCTGACGAATCCCAATCTGCTGGTTGATCAAACATCCAGTTCCAGGAATAGCGGCGGGTTTTTATTTGGACGAGCAGGACTTGATTATTTTGCCACCAATCGCTCCACTTTCTCTATTGGTTTTACGCGGGTTAGAGGTAAAATGAATCCTTCTGATCAGTTAAAAACAGATAGCAGCTTGCAAAATGCTTTAGGTATCAGTTATAGTGAAAGAAATACTGCAAATGACCGCGTATTTAATGCTTATGGGTTTACTGCAGGGTATAAATACCTGTTTCCAAGGAAGGGAGAGGAATTAACCGCCGATCTTAATTTTTTTAGTGGAAAGAGCACTAGTGAAGCACTCTATTCTACCAGTATTTTTGATCAGCAGGGCGGCACCAAAACCGGATCCATCGAACAGCGCATTCTTGGCAATGGTAAAAATCAGTTTGTAACCATACAAACTGATTATGTTCGGCCATTTATGGGTTCAGCAAAATTGGAAGCTGGATTAAGAGCGCAGCTTCGCACTATGGAAAATCAACAGGGAAATTATTTTTATAATGCAACCACTGGGCAGTTTGAACAAATCCTCAATGCCAGTAGTAATTATGCGAATTATGATAATGTGTATGCCGGGTATCTTTCGTTTAAAAACTCCTACAAGGACTTCAGTTATCAGGTGGGCTTGCGTGGCGAGAGTTCCGATTATAAAGGTGAATTAACCGATACCAAACAGGAATTCAGAAATACTTATCCAATTAGTTTGTTTCCATCGCTTTTTTTGAGCCAGAAATTGAAGAATCAGCAGGAATTGCAAATGAGTATAACCAGAAGAATCAATCGTCCCTTTTTTATGCAGGTAATTCCGTTTATTGATTCAACGGATCAGTTAAACTGGAGCAGGGGTAATGCCGGATTAAAACCGGAATTCACGTATTCTGCTGAAATGTCTTATTCAAAAAGCCTTCCTGGTAATAACACCATTCTGGCGAGTATTTATTATAAGCATTCAACAGATTTGATTACCCGTTATATTGATACCATTACCATTGGCACTGGCGAAAAACGTCCACTCAGTACCTATACCAATGCCGATAGGAGCCGTTCCTATGGCGCAGAAATAACCGGACAGTTCAATCTTGCAAAATGGTGGGATATGAATACGAATTTCAATCTCTATAATTCAAAAATCATTGCCAGTTCAATAACAGGTGCCAATCAGGATGCACTCTGGAGCTATTTTGCTAAAATGAATAATAACTTCAAACTGCCACATAATTTCAAAATCCAGCTTTCCGGAACCTACCAATCCAAAACCAATCAACCGGTGAATTCGGGTGGGGGTTTTGGAATGGGTGGACCAGGAATGGGCGGAGCACAAAGCACTGCGCAGGGGTATATCAAATCGAATTATGGAATTGATGCCGCATTGCAGAAAAGTTTCCTTAAAAACAATGCGGCTTCAATAACGCTGAGTGTGAGTGATATATTCAGAACCCGCCGGTTCGAACAGTATACAGAGAGTGTCTATTTTGTTCAGAACAGTTATCGCCTCAATGATGTTCCGATGTTTCGTCTCAATTTTTCACTTCGTTTTGGTCAGGTTGATATGAGTCTGTTCAAACGCAAAAATATGAAGGGCGAAATGGAAGGATCACAGGGAGCCATGCAGGGAATGTAATTATCGCCACCCTCCTCCTAAAGCATGATAGAGGCTGATTGATGCCTGCCATTGTTTAAGTTTGGTTTCCACCAGCTCCACTCTGGCTTCCAGTGCTTCCCGCTGTGTAAACAACACTTCCGTATAATCTGCTCTTGCCGCATTAAATAAACGATTCGAAATATCCACTGATATCACCAGGTCTTCCACCTGTAGTTTTTTCTGCAGATAGGTACTCTCCAGATTACTGATATTCGAAACCTGGTTTTTTGTTTCCAGGAAGGCTGATAAAACTGTCTGCTCATAGGCAAACACTGTTTGCAACTGTTTGGCATTGGCATTCATATAGGATGCTTTCAGTGCATTCCGGTTGATAAGTGGTGCAGCCAGATCACCAGCCAGGGAAAACAACATCGACTCCGGCGCTTTCAACAAATAACCCGGATTAAAAGCGCCCAAACCAAGAGCGGAACGAATTCCCAATGATGGATAAAACTGTGCCCTTGCTACCTGTACATCCAGTTTCGCTGCTGCCAGTTCCAATTCCGATTGTCTGATATCAGGCCGGTTGAACAGGAGTTGGGTGGGCAGACCTGTTTGGAGTGCGGGCAGCAGGCTTTGTTCAAAATCTCCTGTGTTCCTTGTTACAGGTTGTGGAAAGCGTCCAAGCAGGAAATTGATGCGGTTCTCCGTTACCGTTATCTGCTGATGGATATTGAATTCCATGCTGCGGGTATTGGACAGTTGGGCATCAAAGCGGCGTACAGCCAGCTCCGTTACCTTGGTAGCTTCTTTTTGTACTTTAACAAGGTCGAGTGCATTTTTTTGAAGGGCGATATTCTGCTGCAGAATGTCCAGTTGTTTATCCAGTGCCAGCAGTTCATAATAAGATGCGGCAATTTCTGCCACCAGGTTGGTGACCATGAAATTTCTACCTTCCACTGTGGCTAGGAACCGCAGGTTGGCAGCCTGAGTGGCATTGCGTAGTTTATGCCAGATATCTATTTCCCAACTGGCATATAAACCTATACCAAAATCACCCAGGGGTTCGGGCATTTCTTTTCCCGGTTTTATTTCAGTGGTTGCTTCCATTGCGCCGATATTGGTATAGCGCGGCACTTTATCGAGCCCTGCACCGGCTTTTACTCCTACAAAAGGGAGGTATTCTCCTTTTCTTGCACGGATCTCATTTCGGCTGAATGCTATTTCCTGCAGCAGGATATTCAACTCCTGATTATGCGAAAGAGCTGTGTCGATCAGCGCAATGAGATGCGGGTCCTTAAAAATGGTTCTCCAATTAACTGATGCACTATTGGTGCTGTCTCCGGATGCAGTGGTATATGCTTCCGGAACACTGGTACTGACTTCTCGGTTAATCAGTGCCGGCAGTTTACAACTGCTTAGCAGCAGGGTCGTCAGTACGATCCAGCTGTATTTTTGGATGTTTCTTTTTTGCATGATGTGAAAATTCTTCTGTTAATGGAGTGTCTTCTTCTTTTTTGATGAGTTTGCGTCCGTCTGCCAGTGTTCCGAATACATAGTATAAGCCGGGTACTACAATTACCCCGAAAATGGTACCCAGCAACATGCCGCCTGCAGAGGAAGCACCGATGGTTCTGTTGCCTATTGCACCTGGTCCGGAAGCCACCAGCAAAGGCAATAAGCCGGCAATAAACGCAAAGGAAGTCATCAGGATAGGACGGAATCGGACTTTGGCTCCTTCGATGGCAGCCTCCAGTACGGTTAATCCTTCCTGTCTTTTTTGAATAGCAAACTCCACTATCAATACCGCGTTTTTGCCCAGCAATCCAACCAGCATGACAAGTCCCACCTGTGCGTAGATATCATTCGCAAGTCCCATCATTTTTAGGAAAAGGAATGCGCCGAATATACCTGCAGGCAGGGAAAGAATTACTGCGAGAGGGATAATAAAACTTTCATATTGTGCTGCCAGCACCAGGTACACAAATCCAAGTACGATAAGAAATATGTAGAGTGATTCATTTCCTCTTTGCACTTCATCTTTGGAAAGTCCCAGCCAGTCTATATCATACCCTTTTGGAAGTGTTTCCTTCGCTACCTGTTGTATGATTTCGATAGCCTGTCCGCTGCTGTAACCGGGTGCAGGAGATCCGTTTATGGCGGATGAGGTATACATATTATACCTTGTAATCTCATTCATACCCTGCGTCTTTTTGATCTTCATAAAAGCTGAGTATGGTACCATTTCATCGCGGTTATTTTTTACATAAAGCTGCATCAGGTCACTTGGCATTTCTCTGTATTTAGCATCTGCCTGCACATACACTTTGAAAAAAGTTCCGAACCGGATAAAGCCCTGTTCATAGGTGCTGCCAATCAAAACGGAAAGGTTATCCATCGCCTTGCCAATCGATACGCCTTTTTGCATGGCTGCCTGGTTGTCAATTTCAAGTTCATATTGCGGATAATTAGCTGCGAAAAAAGTGAAGAGTCCGGTTAGTTCTTTTCTTTTTTCAAGCGCTTCCATAAATGCAGTATTTACTTCACCAAAAGCCGCATAATCACCTGTGTTGGTTTTGTCGAGTAAACGAAGTGAAAATCCTCCGGTGGCACCATAACCGGGTACTGCAGGTGGTTCAAAGAACTCGATGGTAGCTCCGGCGATTGTTTTTGCTTCTTTTTCCAATTCTTCTATTACTTCATGAACCGATTGTTTTCGTTCCGACCAGTTTTTTAGATTGATCAGACAGGTGCCTGCATTAGAACCGCGTCCTTCCGTCATGATTTCATAACCTGCCAGCGCGGATACTGATTGTACACCTTCATTTTTCTCGCAGATTTCCTGAAGTTTTCGTGCTATTTCATTTGTGCGTTCCAATGTTGAGCCGGGAGGGGTCTGAATTATGGCATATATCATTCCCTGGTCTTCACCAGGAATAAATCCGGAAGGCAGTGCTGCTGTTGTAAAAAGTATACTGGCACAAAATGCGATCAGCATTCCAAACGTTAAAACCCGCCGATGTGCAATTACATTCAGGAAGCGGGTATAGGAACCTAACAATCCATTGAATTTCCTGTTAAACCAGTCGATGAATAAATTGACGGGGGTCTTTCTTCTTGTTTTTCCATGATTGTTTTTTAGAATCATAGCGCAGAGTACGGGAGTAAGTGTAAGTGCCACAATTCCTGAAATCACAATTGAACTTGCCATCGTGATGGAAAACTGGCGATAAAATACACCTACTGGTCCGCTCATGAATGCAACCGGTACAAATACTGCTGTCATTAATAGCGTAATAGCGATGATTGCACCACTGATTTCATTAAGCACTCTTTTGGTTGCCTTATAGGGCGTTAAGTCTTCTTCTTCCATTTTAGCATGTACCGCTTCTACAACAACAATGGCATTGTCCACCACAATTCCAATTGCCAGTACAAGTGCAAAAAGTGTTATCAGATTGATGGTTATTCCGAAAAATTTCATCGCCATAAATGCACCTACCAATGATACCGGAACGGCCAGTGTGGGGATCAGGGTCGATCGCCAGTCGCCGAGAAAAATGAATACCACCAGCGCTACCAGTATGAATGCCTCCGTAAGTGTATGTATAACTTTTTCAATGGATGCATCCAGAAAAGTGGATACATCGTAACTGATCTGATACTCCATTTCGGGAGGGAAAGAAGTTTTTTTAATTTCTTCCAGTTTTTCCTTCACCTCTTTAATTACTTCCGTAGCATTGCTGCCATAGGTTTGTTTCAATACGATGGCCGCTGAAGGGTGATTGTCCAGATTGGAATAGATATCATAAAACTCACTGCCCAGTTCTACTTCTGCAACATCTTTCAGGTGCAGGATTTCGCCATCCGGAGTTGCACGTATAATGATGTCTTCGTATTGTTCCGGTTTGTTATAACGCCCGGGATAGGTAAGTACATACTCAAGCGATTGGGATCGCTTACCGGTACTTTGTCCAAGCCGGCCGGGTGAGCCAATAATACTTTGCTCTGCCATTGCTTCCATTACTTCTTCTGTGGAAACATTGTAAGCACGCATACGATCCGGCTTCAGCCAGATCCGCATGGCATATTGCCTGCTGCCAAGGATTTTTGCGCTGCCTACACCCTTCAAGCGACTCAGCTCCGGAATGATATTTACATTCGCAAAGTTGTAGGCGAATTTTTCATCCACATTTTTGTTGGTGCTGAATACATTTACATACATCAGCATATTGGGTGAAGTATAACTTACAACAAGTCCTTCCCGCTGCACTAATGGTGGAAGCCGGTTGATAACCTGTTCTATTCTGGTTTTTACATTTACCATAGCCTGACTTGGATCCGTTTCCAGATCAAAGACAACCTGAATGGTTGCCTCGCCTGCACTGGTTGCATCCGAGGTCATGTATTTCATGCCGGGAGTTCCGTTGATGGCTTTTTCCATGGGAATTAATACGGACTCCACCAATACGTTGGCGCTGGCGCCCGGATAGGCAACGTTAACAACCACCATAGGTGGTGCAACGGAAGGGAACTGCGAAACCGGCAGGGTTTCGATTGACAGGATACCCATGAAAATTATCACCACGGAGATGACAATCGCGAGTACCGGTCGCTGCATAAACATTTTAAACATGTTCTTCAGTTTTGAGGTTCGGGATTATTGCACGGGTAACTTGAGGGAGTTCAGTACAGCCTGAGGATCTTCAGTCTGGAATTGAATTTTATCACCATTCTGAACCTTGCGGATCCCTTCCAGAAGAATGTTTTCTCCAGGGTTTAGGCCACCGCTAACGACAAATAAATCTTCCAGTTCAGCACCTATCTTGATTTCACGGGTATGAACGGTATGATCTTTCTCCACTACATACACGAAGATTTTATCCATCACTTCAAAACTTGCTTTTTGCGGAACAAGCATGGCCTTTTTCAAGTCTTCTTTCAAAAGAATATTTCCGGTTTCGCCATTTCGCAGCAATTGATTGGGATTGGGGAATGTTGCCCTGAAGGAGATGTTTCCTGTTTCGTTATTGAAATCCGCTTCAATGGTTTCCACTTTTCCTTGATGCGAAAAAAGCTGCTGATTTGCCATCCTCAGTTCAACAGGCTGATTTTTGATATCACCATTAGTGAATAGGTTCAGGTATTCCGCTTCAGGAACATTGAAGTACACCCACATTTGGCTGTTATCGGAGAGGTGCGTTAACAGATCGCCCTCATCCAGCAGACTGCCTTTACGAACATGGAAACGATCAATAATGCCATTAAATGGTGCGTAGATGCTGGTGAACTGAAGGTGTACGTTTTTAATATTCAATTCGGCTTTGGCTTTATTCAGACTGGCTTTTGCCATTGCCAGTTCGTTGGGCGAAACAATATTGGATTCAGCCAGCTTCTGTGTATTCTGGAATTCAATTTCAGCAAATTCAACCTCCGCTTTGGCTTTTTGCACTTCCGCATCATATAGCTGCGGCATAATCTTAAATAATAACTGTCCTTTTTTTACTGTCTGACCTTCGTCTATATAGATAGTTTGCAAATATCCTCTTTCCTGGGCGCGGAGTTCAATATGTTGTATGGAACGGATCTGGGCAACATATTCTCTTTCCAATACGGTATCAAGAATAATCGGTTGTGTAACTATAAAATTTGTGGTGGCTTCTTTTTCTTCCGCTTTATGGCCACATCCTGTACAGCTCAGTATTGCATACAGAACTGTAAGTACGAAAAATTGCTTCATGTACAAATGAGATTTTGTAAAATAAAATAAGAGTCGGTACTACCGAAAAATCATTCGAAAAGAAGCAGTTTAAATGCGGAAAAGTTGTAACTGGCTGAGCCGGTCAATAGTAGAGTGAAGTGGCTGCGGTGGAGCTGCAATAAAAGTTAAAGCCTGCAATTCCATTCCCTGATCCGGCTGGCCAAATAAGATGCTGATACAGGTGTAAAAAATCCGGTTGCTTTTAAGAAGAATCCAATTATGAACATCCTCCTCTGATTCTTCAATAAATAACAGCTCATCCGATTTTTCAGGCAGGGGAGCATTAATCCATATGAGTTCGGCCGGATTTATCAGGCTCGGGGAGGTAGTAAGTAATTCCTCTTGTCTGCTGTCTGCCGGATGTTTGGATCTGCCTGTTTTAGCATGGAGATGCAGGCTGGTCAGTAAAACCAGCAGAATGAAGGAGACAACTATTTTTAAAAACCAGTTCATTCGGCGCCGGAAAATTACTCAAAATAAATTCAACACAAACGTTTGCCTGTTGCTAATTCGACGAAACAGGCCTAATTTAAACAGAATTAAATATTTTTTACAAGTTTATGCCAAAACGACTGCTCTCCCTGGATGTGATGCGCGGACTGATAATGATCTTACTGGCTGCTGAGAGTGTAGCACTCTATAGCAGGTTGTTTGCTGTAGCGGAAGGCACGGCATTTCAGGGACTGACAGAACAGTTTTTTCATCACGACTGGCATGGTTTGCGTTTCTGGGACCTGATCCAGCCTGGCTTTATGACGATGGCCGGATCTGCCATGTACCTTTCCTTTTATTACAAGGAGAAGAAAGGAATAAGCTGGTCAGCTAATCTGCCCCATATTCTGTGGAGAAGCCTGAAATTGTTTATCCTGGGTTTAGCCCTTCATTGTGTGTATAGCGGAAAGCTGGTTTGGGAGTTGTGGAATGTGTTGACACAACTGGCATTTACAACCTTGATAGCTTACCTGATTATCCGGAAGTCCTATTTGTTTCAGGGAATGGTGAGTATTGGATTGATTCTTTTGTCTGAATTTCTGTATCGTACGGTTTTGGTGGGTGAATTCAATCAGCCTTTTGTAATCGGTAAAAATTTTGGTTCCTATACAGATCTGCTTGTTATGGGAAAGATCAATTCCGGAGGATGGGTTTTTATCAATTTCATTCCGACGGCAGCCCATACGATCTGGGGCGTTCTGGCGGGAAAACTACTAATGGATACAGCCATCAGCCAACAACAAAAAATCCGGTTTCTGCTGATAGCCGGAATTGGTTTGCTGGCAGCCGGGTATCTGGCTGACCTGACACAACTATCACCCATTATTAAACGAATTTGTACAGGTTCTTTTGTGCTTGTGTCAGGCGGCTGGATTCTATTGCTGATGACAATGCTTTACTGGCTGGTGGATATTCGGGAACAGCAGCGCTACGCCTGGATTTTTACCGTCGTTGGGATGAATGCCCTGTTTATTTACCTTTTTTTTGAAACAGTAGGTCACCAGTGGCTGAATGGGGTAGTGGCGATTTTTGTAAAAGGACCTCTTGATCTACTGGCGGTTTCGGAAAGTTTCGGTTGGATCATGGCCTCCCTGGTAACTTTACTGCTGGAATGGTATATCTGCTATTTTTTATATAAGAAGAAGATCTTCTTTAAGCTTTGATTTCCCGTTGTTTGAATTAGTACTATGGCACTTTTTTATACAAAAGATTGCCTGAAATGGAACATATTCGTAGGGTAAGTTTAACGATTTAGTTAATAACGATTAAATAACCTGCACGTAACGATTGCCCAAAACGACCCTTCTACATTTACATCCATTTTGTATTAATTCTTCTATCATGACAACCAAATCAAAACTGCTGAGCTGGGGTCTTTGTTGCCTGTTTCTGTTTTTTACAATGGCACAAATTCATGCCCAGTCTGCCGGTGGTGCCGTAACTGGTACTGTCCGGAATGCCCAATCTGAACCACTGGCTGGTTCCACGGTAACGCTGGAGAACAGCACCAACCGTTTTTCCCGTAGTACTCAAACCGATGCAGCCGGTAATTTCCGGTTTGAAGAAGTGCCCTATGCCAATGGGTACAAACTGACCATTAGTAATGTGGGGTATGCCGATAAGGTATTATCCGGATTAAACCACAGTAGTGCCAGGCCGCTACAGCTGGCTCAGTCGCTCGAAGAAGCCGCCAAAAGCCTTGATGAAATGGTGGTGGTAGGTTATGGCAGGTCCAGTAAACGGGATCTGACCGGAGCGGTAAAATCGGTAAAAGCCGATGATTTCAACAAAGGCATCATTAATACACCGGAAGAATTGCTTCAGGGTAAGGTAGCCGGGGTGAATGTAACGGCTGCCAGTGGGGAGCCCGGTGGTTCACAAAGTATCACGATCCGCGGTCCGGGTAGTGTTCGTTCAGGTAGTACACCGCTTTTTGTAATTGACGGGATGGCATTGGATAACTCCGGCACCGGAGGTGGAGCCAACCCGCTGAACTTTATGAACCCGCAGGATATTGCTTCGATCGATGTTCTGAAAGACGCATCTGCCACAGCAATTTATGGATCCCGTGGTGCCAATGGGGTGGTACTTATCACAACCAAAAAAGGAAGATCCGGATTCAGTAATGTGAATTATAATTTTTCTGCGGGGGTAAGTAAGATTGCCAATCCGTTGCCATTATTCACTACGGAAGAATATAAAAAACAGGTGGTAGCCCTGGGGGGTGAATTGGAAGATTTTGGCGGCAGCACCGACTGGCAGGATGAAATTACCCGCACAGCATTTACGCAAAATCATAACCTGGCGCTATCCGGTGGTGCAAATAAACTCACTTATTATGCGAGCTTAGGTATGCAATTGCAGGAAGGAATTATTAAAAATAATGACCTGAAGCGCTATAATGGCCGCTTAAATATTACCCAGAAATTATGGGATGACCGGCTCACATTTGAGGTGAACCTGAGTGCCAATAATACGGTTAACCAGCGTCCCAATATCGGAAGCTTGCTTGGAGGATCCATTTCAACCAATCCTACCATTCCGGCCAGAAACGCAGATGGCACACCGTATGTGTTTGAAAATGGAATCAATCCATTGAAAACACTGGAACTGGAAAAAAACCTGACCACAACCAACCGTGTTATAGGGAATATTGCTGCCACACTCAGAATCATAAAAGGATTGGAATATAAAGTGAATGTTGGTGTTGATAACTCTACAGGTACACAGGATGTACAATCGCTTCCCAATACAGTTCCTTTTCGGGATGGTCGTCTTGATACCTATACTACCTTCAATAAGAATATCCTGATGGAGCATTACTTTACCTACAATAAGGAAATTGACCGGCATAAAATCACCGCCCTTGCAGGTTATTCCTACCAGGATATCTTTTTGCAGGGAAGAGCAACGAGTATCAATCGCTTTGTGGTTGGAGGTGTTGAACCCATCTATAATCCAGGAGAGGGCCAGGAGTTGACTTTGGTGAATAACCGTCCGTCTGGGTATGCAGAACGCAGCGAATTACAATCTTTTTTTGGAAGATTGAACTATTCCTTTGACAACAAATACATGCTTACTGCAACAGTACGGGCAGATGGTTCTACCAAATTTGGTGAAAACAATAAGTATGGAGTTTTTCCATCTGTAGGTGCCGCCTGGAATATTTCGCAGGAAGATTTCTTTAAAAGCAATTGGATTTCCAATCTGAAACTCAGGGCCGGCTGGGGACAAACAGGTAATCAGGAAATTCCTGCTAAACAAACACAAGCTTTGTTTATTTCCCAGGTTTCCGGTTCAGCAAGTTATCCTTTGACAGAGGGGAATACATTTCCTTCCGGGCTGTTTTATCGCCGCCTGGCTAACCCTGATCTTCAGTGGGAAGTTTCTACTCAGATAGATCTTGGACTGGATTTTGAATTGTTTAACGGTGCATTGGCTGGTACTGTGGATTATTTCCGTAAAAATTCGAATAATATATTGTTATCGATCCCACCTGCGGATCCCGTTCAACCTGCTGATAATACTTTTGCGAATATCAAGGACATGAATATAATCAACCAGGGGGTTGAATTAGAGTTGAGTTATCGGAATAATAAAGGTCCTGTGACCTATTCAGTAGGTGGAAATATTACATTCATTGATAATGAGGTGAATAACTCACCCTATACAGTTATCCCTTCTGGTTCAGCATCTGGTTCCGGTCTGACATCCGCCACTATAAATGGTTACGTGAATGGGGCGCCGATCGGTGCATTTTATCTGCTGGATTTCCAGGGATTTGACAGAGACGGGTTAAGTGTTTACAGGGATGCTAATAATGACGGCTTTATTAATGATAGAGATCGTGTGGTGCTTGGATCTGCATTACCTAAAAAAATGTTCAGTTTATTTGGTACAGTTGGATTTAAGAATTTTGATATGGCTATCAATTTTAATGGTGTGTCTGGAAATAAATTGTACGATAATACAGAGAATGCCGGTTCCTATAAAGCACTGATTGCAAAAGGAGTGAATACCACTACTTCAGCAATTAAGTTTGAAGAGGAATCAACAACAAATGATGCACGGGTTTCCTCCAGGTTTTTGAAAAATGGTAGTTTTTTCCGGCTGAATAACCTTGCCATAGGATATACACTTCCCCTTACAAAGATTGGAAATGGACAGTTTTTTAAACAAATTCGTTTTTCTCTAACTGGTCAAAATCTATTTGTTATTACCAAATATGATGGATATGATCCGGAAGTAAATACCGATCGGAATATTGCATCTGTATCCTCTTATGGTGTTGATTATTTAAGTTATCCCAGAGCTCGTTCCTTTATTCTGGGCGTAAATGTTCAATTTTAAATTACCCGTTATGCGAAAACATATTAATAAGCTTGTAATGATCAGTGCAATCGCTTCTGTAATGGGAGGATGTACTAAATTAAATGAAGAAATATACGATGAGACGTCTGCTGTTGGATTAACAGATAAACAGGCGGCTGATGGGTCCATTGCACCGGTTTATGCTCTTTTGCCTACTCTTTTTCAGCATACCCAGTATTTTACACTGCAACAAATTTCTTCTGATGAAGCGATATTGCCATATAGGGGTGGAACAGATTGGGGTGATAATGGTATTTATCTCGGTATGCACACGCATAATTTTTCAACATCAGATCCTAATATCAGAAATACATTTAATAGTTTGGTAAATAGCGTTTCCCGTTGCGTAACAGCAATTAACGCGCTTCCATCGAATACTGACCCCTCTGCCCCTTTATACCTGGCAGAAGCGAGAGGCATGCGTGCCTATTTTTCTCTGATGCTGTTGGATCTTTACGGAGTTATTTTTGTGAAAGATGATCCAAGAGCAACTTCTGTCATTCTACGCGGAGCTGAAGCAGTTGAATATATCAAGTCTGAATTACTGGCAGTTGAACCGTTGCTTGGTAATCAGCCAACACATGGCCGACTAAGCAAGGCCGCAGTTTGGGGATTGCTGACAAGATTGCATCTGAATGCGGCAGTTTATTCCAATATCTATGCCACACAATTTAATTTCGATAATGCTGATATGGATAAGGTGATAGAATACTGTGATAAAATAATCAGCAGCGGTGCCTACCAGTTCTCTCCTGAATATTTTGATATTTTTGATGACGATAACAATACCAATAAGGAGATCATTTTTGCAGCTGACCAACGAGCCGAATTAAACGGACATAACCGGCAGGCTTATTTTTCTCTTTCGGGTGACCAATTCCCCCTGCCACAGTATCCGGGAGCAAATGGAACCGATGGACCGGGTATAACTTCCGACTTTTATGAAACCTGGGAAGATGCTTATGGCGCTACCGATCCGGCTGAAGCTGATCAGCGTTTTTTCAAACAAAATCTTGGCATTTATACCAATCCGGATGATACTTGCGTTGCAGCAGCCGACTTTCATATTAACAGAGGTATATTACGCGGACAGCAATACGGTTTGATTCGCAGGGAAGGTGTTTTTCTTCGTTGTGCCAATGGAAATTATAAAGTTGGGCCGCTTTTTCATGATACGCGTAACCGCCCAACACTAGCGGTTAATTTTACAAAAGAAATTGACTTTTCAGTAGCGGGTAGTAACTATCCCTCCGGTTATCGGGTGGAGAAATATGAATTCAGCCGAAAATCAGTTAGCGGTAGAAATTTCGGTGAAGCCAATATTGTTATCCTCCGCCTCGCTGATGTTTATTTGATGCGGGCTGAAGCAAAACTGAGAAAAGGGGATGCAGCAGGTGCGCTGGCTGATGTAAATACCGTAAGGGCCGCCAGAACTGCGCGGGGTACCATCCCGGCATTAACCGAAATGAATCTGGATATTTTATATCGTGAAAGAGGTTTTGAATTGTATTGGGAAATGGTTCGCCGCACAGATATGATCCGCTTTGGTAAGTACGAAGGAACCTGGACCGAAAAAACAGATAACAATCCGCAAAAAAGATTGTTCCCGATTCCGCAAAATGCGATTGACGGAGCATCCAATATTCCGGATTATCTGGTACAAAATCCCGGGTATTAATACCATAGCAATAGCAGCAGTAGTTTTGGAAAAATGGCAGGAGTTCTTCCTGCCATTTCCTATTTTAAGGCTTCTTTGATTTTGGTATGGATTGCAGTGTTTTCATACACGCCGCTGAATAAATAGGAACGCGGACCGTAAGCAAATACGGGTACCGGTGTTGCTGTATGATCATTGGTGGAAAAATGCCCGTTTACAATTCCTTGGGAAGGATCCCCATTCACCAGGGTTAATCCGCCGGTTTCATGATCTGCTGTTACAATAACCAGAGTTTCGCCATTCTGATCGGCAAATTCAAGCGCTGCTTTTACTACCTGATCAAAGTCCAGCAGTTCTTGCACTATCATTGCCATATGGTTATTATGACCCCCCCAGTCTATTTGCGCACCTTCCTGCACAAGAAAAAATCCGGCTTTATTTGTCGATAAAACTGCCGTGCTTTTTTTGAAAGCTTCCACGGCCCAGTTACCCCTGCCTTTCAACAGCGATTTTCCTGCTCTCTCTTCCAATACAACCCATTTTTGGCTAAGCTGATCAGGTACTGCTTCCAGTGTATGACTTACCTGAAATTCAGGCATGATCTTACGGATTATATTCTCAAACCCTATCTGTCCCGATCCCATCAATAAATCAATCGGTTCTTTTGCCAGATCTTTTAAGATGGCCTCACTACTGCTTCGCTCAGATTGATGCGCATAAAAATCAGCCGGAGTTGCATCGGTGATATCTCCGGTTGTTAAGATGGCAGTTTTCTTTCCCTTTTCTCTCATAAAGATTGGAAGCAAAGGAACCGCCACACCGGTATGATCTACGCCAACCGCTCTGTTATTAGTTTTTATTCCAGCTGAAAATGCCGTACTGCCGGGAGCAGAATCCGTTATATAACTATCGTAGGAACTGGTGCGGGATAAGCCTGTTGTTTTAAACTGATACAGGTTCAGCTGGTTGAAATTGGCCGTATAAGCAGCATGGATTTGGGCAAGTCCCATTCCGTCTCCAATCAGCAGGATAATATTTTTGGGAGCTTTTTTTGCTCCATCTGATTTATAACCAGGTTGGTAGATGCCTGTTGGTTTTTCCTTGTTCTGAAATCCGGTGTTGCTGGATTTTTCCATAAATCCGGCTAATTCAGGAATATGATCGGTATTCATGTAATCGATTCCCAGCTTTCCCAATTCATACCAGGCATTGATAAAATCCGGCGCATTCCAGAACCGGATTTTTTTTCCTTTGGCATGGGTTTCAGCAATTACTTTCTCCAGCTCTTTTCGTTCTTTCTCCGGTATGATTCCCTTGCCATTCCATTTGGTGTATTTCTGCAGGTTCGCACTTAATAGAGGTACACGCTGCGTTATGGAAGCTGGATAATTTTCCCAGGGAAGTCCGTCATATAAAATAAAATCCGGGTAGTTGGCGAAATCAGCTACCGGGGGTTTGTTCCCGGATAATACCAATTGGATACGTTTACTATGAATGATTTCAGGATAGGTTTTTAAGATGGAAATCAGCGTGTCCAGGCAGGGATTGGTGGGCGATTTGATATCGATCAGCAGCTGTACAGCATAATTTTTATCTGCTGATAACTGTCCCTGGTTTTCTTTTATTAGTTGACGAAGGGGGTCAAGATAAAGTTTTTGAATTGTTTTGTCGGGATGAAGATCTTCTTTGTCATGTGCTACTAAAATACCGCCATTTGCCAGATAAATATCCACTTCAATAGAACCCGCTTTTGCATGATAAGCCGTCCAGAATGGAATCGGTTGTTCATAATCGTTATGAGAATGAATTCGGTAACTAAGTGTTGATTTTTCCTGGCTTTTAACCTGTGTTGCGCCTGCCAGTAGAAAGCTGAATAACAAGAGTTGTATGCTCATTTTGGTAAACTTACGGTGTGAATGATCTGATCTTTGTAATCAATAAACTGAACCAGTATTTCTTTATTGGTAACAGAGAAGGTAGCAAAACCCTGCGTGCCTGCAACAAATTTACCTCCATTGGGATGGAGTTTAACCGGCCTTGCTTCTGAGCCGGCACCTGATATAATATGATGGGTTGGTCCGGCTGGTTTCACATATTCCAGATGGTGCTCATGTCCTGCTATATACAAATCCACTTTGTATTGGTGGAAAATTGGTTCCAAAAAACTTTTCATATTGGCTACATCCCTGGAATCCTTTCTCCAGCCTCCAGTGTATAGGGGATGGTGCCCTACCACAATTTTCCATTTTGCATTGGATTGGGACAATTCCCGTTGGATCCATTCCTTCTGCTGTTGAACATAGCCTTTTTTGTATTTTATTGAATCGTATGGATGTCCGCGTAATTCTTTTTCAATTGGATCCGTATCAATAAATAAAATCAATACCGATTGTGAACTGTCGCGCTCCCTGAATTTTCTACTGTAATAGCGGGCAGGCATGGTCCATCTGCTGCTGATTTGTGTATACTCCACTTGTGCATCGGGGTTAGAGGCGTAATCATGATTGCCCAGTACCGGAAACCAGCGGACATGTAATGACTGCGCCCGGTAAATCGATTCAAATGAACTGATCCAATGATAATCACGGGTGCTGGCTACACCGTATGGATAAAAATTGTCTCCGGTTGCAATGATGAAATCTGCATCGAGATCGTGGGCTGCTTTGCCCATTCCCGCTGCTACTTCTTTCTGATAGTTTTCTCCGTTTCGCCCCCAATCGCCAATAACCAGGAAATGTAATGCGTGTTCCGGCTTTTTGATTCCTTTGATGGAGCCTCCCTTGTATCCGAGGTCGTCTACCAGTGGGGCCTGTGCCTGTGTATTTTGCAAAACCCCTGCCAATAGCAGCAAAACTATACTGCAGCTTAACCAATGTTTCATATCGAATGCTGTTTTAAACCTGTGAAAGTAAAAGGTAAATTGAATTCCAATGGGAATTGCAAATTAATTCTTTACTATCATAAGTTGCCGGAAGCACGCTGCTTTCTCTACTCTACACTATATGAAATTATCTAAACATGTTATAGAATATATCCAAAACTTTCATTCTTCTTTTTTGCGAAACAACTGTACCTTAAAGTATGGAAAAAATGAGCTTTGCCATCTCGCTCGAAAGAGGAAAACACCTGGATCTGCAATCCTTTGCAGGAAAATGGAAAGGTGTCAGTAAGGTCTGGTTTGAACCGGACGTGCTGGCAGATGAATCACCCATTGAAGGAACTATTGAGTCCATACTGGAAGGCCGGTTTTTATTGCACCGCTATACCACCCGCTTCAAAGACCGCACAATAGAAGGCATTTATTTGATTGGCTTTGATCTTCAGTCCAATCAGTTTCAGGTGGCATGGGCAGATAGCTTTCATATGAGTACTGCCATCATGTTCTCCAAAGGAAATGCCAATGACCACGATTTTGAAGTGTTGGGTTCCTTTTCTGATCACCAGCAGCCTCCTCAGTTTTGGGGCTGGCGCACAGATATACATTTTGAAAGTGAAGAACTTGTGATCATTGCACATATGATATCGCCCGCTGGTCAATCACAACTTGCAACTGAAATCCGGTATAGCCGGATTACGTAGAGCACAAGAATTTTTTTAATAATTAGGAAAGTTCGGAAAATTACACTTGTTTTGTCTACTGAAACAATAGACTAATAATTTAGTATACTAACAGCATGGGTTAACCGGCATTGGTCGGTGGTTGATAAATGACCGGTTTCCCCACTGTTTATAGTGAAGGCTCAGTAAGATTGGTTTTAAAGGTAGATTTATTCAAATCAAATAGAAATGCAGCTTGAAGCAACAAACAGATTATGATGTAATAATCGTTGGTGCCGGACCAAACGGCCTGGCAGCCGGAATTACGCTGTTGCAGCAGGGATTGCAGGTCTTGCTGCTGGAAGGAAAAGCAACAATTGGGGGAGGGATGCGAACGGCTGAATTAACCCTTCCCGGGTTTAAACACGATATCTGTTCCGCCATTCATCCCATGGCCAAGGCATCGCCTTTTTTCACTTCCATCAATTGGTCGGAATATGGGTTGGACTTTACAGATTCACCTGCTTGTGCTGCCCATCCACTTGATTCAGGATCCGTTGCTTTATTGCTCAAATCCATCACTGATACGGCATCTAAACTGAAATCCGATCAACAAAACTATAGCCGGCTCATGACACCGGTAGTGCGGGATTTTGATTTGTTGAAGCAAGATTTTCTCGGACCGTTAACCTTGCCTTCCCACCCTATACAGTTAGCCGGATTTGGAAGGTATGCCTTGCAGCCCGCCACCTGGATTGCCAACAGAATGACAACACCGGAAGCAAAAGCTCTCTTTGGAGGAATGGCTGCCCACGGAATTCAGCCTTTATCCAACTGGGCAAGCGCTGCCATAGGAATGGTTTTACTGGCAGCCGGCCACACAAGCGGATGGCCCATCCCAATTGGCGGATCCCAAGCCATTGCGGATGCCATGGCTGCCCATTTTCGCTTACTCGGCGGCGTTATAGAAACCGGATTCGAAGTGAAATCACTTCAGCAATTACCCAGTTCCAAAGCAGTGGTGTTTGATTGTACACCGCAACAACTTCTTCGTATAGCCGGACAACATTTTTCGTCCTTCTATAGCTGGCAGTTAAAGAGGTACCGATATGGAATGGGAGTTTTTAAAATTGACTGGGCATTGGACGCACCTATTCCATGGCGTAATGAAGAATGCATGCAGGCCGGAACAGTGCATTTAGGTAATACGTTTGAGGAAATAAGACAAAATGAAGCAGCCACTTCGAACGGTTTGCATGTTGTTCATCCATTCGTATTATTAGCGCAACCGTCCTTATTCGATTCCACCCGCGCCCCCGAAGACAAACATACTGCCTGGGCCTATTGCCATGTTCCATTTGGTTCGGAAAAAGACAGAACCGATGCTATTGAAAAACAGGTAGAGCGATTTGCACCCGGATTTCGGGATCGTATTATTGGCCGGCACACCATGAATACACGCGCCATGCAGGAATACAATCCAAATTATATTGGTGGCGATATCAATGGAGGGGTGCAGGATCTTGGTCAGTTATTCACCCGGCCGGCGTTACGCTGGTCGCCCTATAAAACAAGTGCAAAAGGGCTTTATATTTGTTCCTCTTCCACTCCGCCTGGTGGCGGTGTGCATGGCATGTGTGGTTATCATGCTGCAAAGAGAATTTTAAAGGATCTGTTTTAAATTAACACGTAATGGCAAATGATGTAGCAAAACCCCTGATAAATGAAGATTGGACCGCCGTTTGGTTGGGTACATTGATAATTCTACTGGCAGTTGTCGGATTGCAAATTCCAAAACCTTCTTTTAGCTGGAGTGATGGTACTACGCTTTTCGGACAGGTTTTAGCTGGTTCGAATTTGTTGAAAATCGGCGGACTTTTTCTTCTTATGTATGCCATTGCCGCAGCCGGAACAGCGTTGGCTGGAAAATCGATTGCTGCTGTTCTAAAAGTTTTTCCTCTCGTCTTTTTTGTATCCATACTGGCAATGCTGCTCGCCGGTAATAAACTGATAAAAGACCTTAACCTGGAAGCCGTTATTTTCAGCCTGAGTCTGGGTTTGCTGATTGGTAATTTATTCCGCCTTCCGGAATGGTTAACCAAATCACTCCAGACAGAATTGTTTGTGAAAATCGGATTGGTCTTATTGGGTACCAGTATCATTTTTAGTGATATGCTGAAAGCCGGATCACTTGGTTTGTTACAGGCACTGATTGTTGTATTATCTGTATGGTATTTTGCTTTCTGGGTATGTAAAAAACTGGGTGTTGAAGATGATATGCGTATGATGATTTCCAGTGCCGTTTCTATCTGCGGTGTTTCCGCCGCCATAGCCACTTCCGGTGCTATCAGTGGAGATACAAAAAAACTATCTTATGTTATTTCGCTGGTGCTGGTAACGGCCATTCCCATGATGATTGGTATGCCTTATCTGGCGCAGTGGATGCAACTGCCGGAAGCTGTTACCGGTGCATGGCTGGGTGGAAGTATTGATACATCAGGAGCTGTGGTGGCGGCGGGTACATTGGTAGGAGAGGAGGCTTTGAAGATTAGTACGATCGTTAAATTTTCTCAGAATGTATTGTTGGGCATCGCTGCATTTGCAATTTCTGTTTACTGGACTTACTCGCGGAAAGAAGGGATGGTGGCCGAAAAACCTACACTCGGAGTGATTTGGGAGCGCTTCCCGAAATTTGTTTTGGGATTCGTCTGTGCCTCCCTGTTATTTTCATTTGTATTGAACGCTGATACTATTAAATTGGTTAAAGATCCGCTTAAAAATATTCAGACCATGTGGTTTGTACTGGCCTTTACGAGTATTGGCATGGAAACCCGGTTTGCTGAATTGTTTCATCAGGATAATAAAAAACCCCTGTACGGTTTTTTGATTGCACAAGGGTTTAATATTATCGTTACACTGCTGGTTGCTTATCTGCTTTTTCGTTAAAACGCTACACCGGCAAGTTCCAGACTTTTTTTCTTTAGCTGTTGAATAGCGACATCTTCAATGATTGGCTGCGGAGTCAGTATAAGGGAGGTACTGTTTTGTTTCCACCAGTCATTTTCGATGAGTTCTTTTACGTGCAATACCCCCACCAGGTATTTGCGTTCTTCCCGTGCATGCCATTCTTCAATCCATTCAAATTTTTCGCGTGGAATATGTTTCCAGTCTGTAAAACTCAGATACACCCGCAGGTAATAATCATTGGTAATGGTATTTGGCTGGTGGTGGTAGAGTTTTTTGTATTCGTATTTATATTCGTAACGAAGTGCTGACAAATCGCTCAATACAGCGGATGCGGTGGGGAAACTTCCTGCTCCTTTTCCATAAAAGAATTGTTTGTCTGAAAAGCCGCTTTCGATCACCACACCATTGTATTCATTTTTTACAAAGGAAAGATGATCGTCGGCCTGAATGAATTGTGGTAATACAAAACTGGCCACTTTCCCATTGTGTAGTTTCTGCGCCTGTGCTACCAGTTTGATCTGCTGTCCTTTTTCTGCAGCAACACGTGCATCCATGGCGTGAATATTCTGAATGCCGGTGAATAGCAGGTTATTTGGATGTTCAATAATTCCATAAGCATGCGTTAGGAGGAAGGTCCATTTGTTGAGCGCATCATATCCCTCCACATCCAACGACGGATCCGATTCTGCAAAGCCTAATTGCTGTGCCAGTAAAAGGGCTTGTTGGAAATCCAGCTTGTCTTCAAACATTTTAGTCAGAATGAAGTTGGTGGATCCGTTAACAATAGCCTTGATACCATGCAATAAATCATTATCATAATATTCCTCCAGATTCCGGATCACCGGTATGGAGGCACAGGCTGCTGCTTCATACAGAAAACTGGGTTCAACCTCTTGCTGTAATGCCAGTAATTCTGGCAGGTGTTCGGCGATCATCTTTTTGCTGGCACTCACCACTGACTTGCCATTTCGAAGTGCTCTGGTTACAATTTCAAAAGCGGGTTCTGCTTCGTTGATTACTTCAACAATTACATTGATTTCTTCATCGTTCAGCAGTTCGTCGCGCTCCGTCGTAAACAGGCTGTCGGGTGCATTTCTTTTTTTGCCTGCATCTTTGATACATACTTTTTTGATGGATGCACTGAGGGAAGGGGTTTGTTGTAAGACTTTATAGAGTCCTTCTCCAACAACACCAAATCCGAATAATCCGATGGTTAATTTTTTGTGGTGAGTCATGGTGAGTTATCTTGCTTATAATTAGATTGTTACGAATCCGGTTTCTATTTTTGAAAGTCCGGATGTTTTTTTGTTTTGCTTTATTTGATGAAAGGCATCTTCCAGGTCGTTTACCAGGTCGACGGCGTCTTCCAGTCCAACGCTAAGGCGGATGAGTCCGTCTGTTACACCGGCAGCTTTTCTTTTTTCCGGATCAATGGATTTATGGGTCATGCTCGCAGGGTGGCTGATCAGGCTTTTTACGCCACCCAAACTTTCCGCCAGGTGAAAGAGTCGGGTGGACTGTACAAAGATACTGGCTACTGATTCGGAATCCTGTTTCAGGCGAAAAGAAACCACGCCCCCAAATCCGGGATAGAATACTTCAGCCACTTCAGGATGCTTTTGGAGGAATTGTGCTACCTGGGTTGCAGACCGGGTATGTTGTTGAACGCGAAGGTGTAATGTTTCGAGTCCCCGGATCAGGAGAAAACTGTCAAATGGCCCTAATACTGCACCGCAGGCATTCTGGTAAAATTTGATCTGCCTGCCAATTTCAGGGTCTTTGGCGATGACCAGTCCGGCAATCACATCACTGTGGCCCCCGATGAATTTGGTAGCACTGTGTACCACAATATCGGCCCCCAGGGTAAGCGGTTGCTGGTAAACCGGGGAGGCAAAGGTGTTATCCACCGCAAATAGCAGTTTGTACCGCTCTGCGATATCGGCTATGGCCCGGATATCTGCCACTTTGAGCGTTGGATTAGTGGGCGTTTCAAGCCATATCAGTTTCGTTTTAAGCGTGATGGCGCGATGAACCGCGGTTAGGTCGCTCATGTCAACGTAGGTAACCGTAATGCCGAATTTTTTATACACTTTTTCAAACAGCCGGAAGGCCCCACCGTAGATGTCATTGACGGCGATGATTTCATCTCCCGATTCCAATAGTTTGATAACAGCATCAATTGCAGCCAGTCCACTGGAGAAGGCTGCGGCAACGGTGCCTTTTTCGAGTTGGGCGATGATTTTTTCCAGTTCCTGTCGGGTTGGGTTGTTGGTTCTGCTGTAGTCAAACCCTTTATTAACGCCGGGAGCTTCCTGCACGAAAGTGCTGGTTTGATAAATGGGGACGGCGATGGCGCCGGTTTGTGCATCCACCGGGATGCTGTGCAATAATTGTGTTGTCGCTTGCATTGTTAAACAGTTTTTTTAATTGAAAAACAGGTTGTTAGCGACACCACCTACCAAGTAAAATCGGGAGGAGCAGGTATAAAAAAAGCTCTCCCGATAAATCATCAGAAGAGCTCTATGAAGAAGTTGAATTTCTGCAAAAGCCATTCATCTGACTTATCTATCCCATTTACGGGCTGGATTTGGCACCTTACTTCCTGCGTTACCGCAGGAAACAGGTTGTCAAGGCTTCATCGGGCCATTTCCCTCTGCCTTTCTTGATAAGCGATGCTCTAAAGAACTGCCGCAAAGTTAGGAAGGCTGTTCTGGATTTCCAAATTCGTTTAGGTGTCAGACAGGTATTAGAACGCTGTTAGAGAGGTGTCAGACACATATTAGAACACTGTGGTAACACCTGTCTGACGTCTTTGACCTGTATATTTGCAATATGAAGAAAAGTAAGAAAGAAGTTGAGCAGGAAATGATTGAAGTGACGGGAGCAAGAGAACATAATCTGAAAAATATTGATATTCAATTACCTAAAAATCAGCTCGTGGTTTTTACAGGTGTGAGCGGTAGCGGCAAATCCTCCCTGGCGTTTGATACTATTTATAATGAAGGTCAGCGTCGCTATATGGAAAGTTTTTCCGCCTACGCCCGCCAGTTCGTAGGTGATATGGAGCGCCCTGATGTAGACCGGATCACCGGCCTCTCACCCGTTATTTCCATAGAACAAAAAACGACCAATAAAAACCCGCGCTCCACAGTTGGTACCATAACCGAGGTCTATGATTTTATGCGTCTCCTCTATGCCCGTGCATCGGATGCCTTCAGTTATAATACCGGAAAACGAATGACGAAATTCTCCGAAGAGGAAATTGTCGAAAATATTTTCAGCAAATACGAAAAGAAAAAAATCTCCCTCCTGGCCCCTCTGGTACGTGGCCGGAAAGGACATTACAGAGAACTTTTCGAAGATATACGCAAAAAAGGTTACCTCAAGGTTAGGGTAGATGGCGAAATCAAAGACCTGGTTCCCAAAATGCAGGTGGATCGGTATAAAATTCATGATATTGAAGTAGTAATCGATCGCATGGCTGTAACCCCCGATATGAAACTCAGATTAAGTCAGAGTGTTCAGAAATCCATGCAGGTAGGAAAAGGGCTATTGTTTTTATTACTAAATGATAACAATCAACTAATCCAATATAGCCGGCAGCTGATGTGTGAAGACACCGGGATTTCCTATGAGGAACCATCACCTAATAGTTTTTCCTTTAACTCACCATATGGTGCCTGTCCAACCTGCAAAGGACTGGGAACCGTTTACCAGATCAGTATGGAAAAAGTGATTCCTGACTGGGATAAAAGTATCAAGGAGGGTGGCATCGCACCTTTAGGCGAAGAACGGGAAGCTTATGTCTACAAACAAGTACAGCAAATTGCCAAAAAACATAAAATCGATCTGAAAAAACCGCTGCGTGATTTGCCGCAATCCGCATTGAATCTGATCCTATACGCCAATGAAACCGGTAGTGATTCAACCGAATTTGATTTTGATGAAATGGCTGGCGCAGAGCGTGTGTATGCAGAAGAATTTGAAGGGGTGATTCCACAATTGAAACGCTGGTTCGCTACAGCAGGTTCTGAAGGAATCCGCGAGTGGGCAGAAGGTTATATGGATCTCACCACCTGCTCTTCCTGTGAGGGTGCCCGATTAAGAAAAGAGAGTCTTTGGTTCCGTGTGGATGGAAAAAATATCGCAGAAATCAGCAACTATAACCTGGATAAACTGCTTGCCTGGTTTGAGGGAATGGAAAAACGCATCAGTGCAAAACAACAAATCATAGCCAAGGATATTTTAAAAGAAATCAGGGAGCGATTACAGTTTCTGCTGGATGTGGGCTTAACCTATCTCACTCTCAATCGCTCTTCCAAAACCCTGAGCGGTGGAGAATCGCAAAGAATCCGGCTGGCTACGCAAATTGGTTCTCAATTGCAGGGTATCACGTATGTGTTGGATGAACCTAGCATCGGTCTGCATCAGCGCGATAACCATCGGTTGATTACCGCCTTACAAAACCTGCGGGATATCGGCAACAGTGTATTGGTTGTTGAGCACGATAAGGATATCATGATGGCTGCTGATCACCTGGTGGATATCGGCCCGCGTGCCGGGAAATTCGGCGGACAAATAGTGGCACAGGGAACTCCGCAGGAAGTACTGGCCTCCAATTCAGAAACGGCACAATACCTGAGTGGGAAAAAAAGTATTGAAGTTCCGCAGGCTCGCAGAAAAGGAAATGGTTCCGTTTTGGATTTGAAAGGAGCGAAAGGAAATAATCTGAAAAATGTTTCTGTAAAATTTCCGCTTGGCAAGCTTATTCTGGTTACCGGAGTGAGCGGTAGTGGAAAGAGTACACTGATCAATGAAACCCTCTATCCAATATTATCGCAGCATTGTTATGAATCCAAACAAAAGCCGCTGGAGTATAAAACGATCAAAGGACTTGAGCATATTGATAAAGTAATTGAAATAGATCAGTCTCCTATTGGCAGAACGCCCCGTAGTAATCCTGCCACCTATTGTGGATTCTTTACTGAAATAAGACAATTATTTGCGGCTGTTCCCGAAGCTAAAATCCGCGGGTATGCAGCAGGCAGATTTTCTTTCAATGTAAAAGGCGGCCGTTGTGACACTTGTGAAGGTGGTGGTATGCGGGTAATTGAAATGAATTTCCTTCCGGATGTATACGTGCATTGTGAAAAATGTAATGGAAAACGATATAACCGGGAAACACTTGAAATCCGTTACAAAGGAAAATCCATCAGTGATGTATTGGATATGACAGTAGAGGAAGCTGTTGAGTTTTTTCAGGCTGTTCCTTATTTATACAGAAAGATTAAAGTGTTGCAGGAAGTTGGTTTGGGTTATATCACACTCGGTCAGAGTGCAGTAACACTTAGCGGAGGAGAAGCACAGCGGGTGAAGCTGGCAACAGAATTGTCAAAAAAAGATACTGGTAAAACATTTTATATTTTGGATGAACCAACCACCGGCTTGCATTTTCAGGATATCCAACATTTGCTGGATGTTTTAAACAAACTGGTTGATCGCGGTAATACGGTGCTTGTTATTGAACACAATCTGGATGTCATAAAAGTAGCGGATCATATCATCGATATTGGTCCGGAAGGCGGAGATGGTGGCGGACAGGTTTTATTTACCGGAACTCCGGAAGATATGATTAAGGAGAAAGGAAGCCATACAGCGAAGTTTTTAATAAGTGAAATGTGAGAGGTGAAAGGTGAAAAGAGAGAGGTAAGAGGTAAGAGGTGAAAGTGAAAGGTGAAAGTGAAAGGTGAAAGGTGAAAGGTGAAAGTGAAAGGTGAAATGTTAAGCGTTAATTACGTAATCTTAACCTCTCACTTCTCACCTCTCTATCTTTTCACCTTTCACCTTTCACCTTTCACCTTCTTATCCTTCTTATCCGATAAGAATCGGCAGGTAGTCTTAATAAAATCTTTGCATATAAAGGGTACTAAACTATAGGGAACGGATCAGGTTCTAAAACCGGATAATTGGATTTTATCAATTTCCCTGCCTTCTTATCGGGATGCTCTTTAATTCGATTATTGTACAAGTATGGTTCCGCTTTCGATCAGGACATTGTCACTGAATACTTCATAGTAATAACTACCCTTTTCCGGTTTGCTCACCACTGTGGTTTCCCGGTTTCGGATTTTACTTTGTTTCACAAGGACTCCCTTTTGACGAAACAGTAAAAATTTGTAGGTGTTTCCTTCATCTCCCTGTGCACTAAAAAACAATACTTTCTGGGATGTATTCGTGTAAATATTGACCGTATGCTTATGATTGTTGTTTAGTTTTTGAATTATGATACTGTCTACTACTGCCGGATAGTTTTTCTCCCCGGCCAAAGCAACTATACTTCCCATACAACTCGCCATGATCATCCACAGTTGCCGCTTCAGGAACTTGCATTTCATGGGTTGGATTATTGATTACATAATAGTTTAGTAGCGTAGCAAAGTCGGACATTTCATCTGCCTGCTGCTGTTTGTTGAACGGGCCAGTTTGAAACTTAATTTAAAGTTGAAAGAATAATAACCATCATTTTGTGTAGGCGTTCCTCTTTTATCACCCGGCCCATAACCTGCAGAAGCACCACTGCTCTGGTCAGTTTTATTGGCCATACGACGGGCCAGTTGAGCTTTTGGTGTGCCCGCTCCAAAATACTGATCAAATAAATCCGGATCAATAAAATCCGTACTCACATCATCTATATAATCGGTGAAGGTTTTACGATGTAATACTTCCAGGGATAAACTACTTTTTTCACTCAGAAAATATTTTACACCAAGACCCATCGGAATATTCAATTGGGTTAGTTTATACGGCTTCCTGTCTGGATGCTCTGCAAATCCCTGGCCCTCTGTACTCAATGGTTTCAGATTAACATATTCTCCTGTCAGTGGATCAGTTCCCTGCGGATTAAAATTAAATACCCCAACACCTATGACACCATACGGACGAAACTTACGGTATAAATCTTCTGGATCCCACTCAAATAATACTGTTGGATAAACTTCCGCTACAAGCATTCCTTCCAAAACACGGGAACGAAAATCGGTATTACGAAAACGCCTGGCTTCTTCCCATCCACCCTGTCCCTTAATTACGGCATCATCGCCTGCAATGGTTCCATAATTGGCTGCCAGTCTCAGTCCAAGTAAAGGAGATTGGTAAGCCGTAATATGTCCGCCTATAAAGAATCTGGTTTGGGAAAAATTATTGTCTTTCAGGAAGCCTGTTCCTTTTCCGCGATTACCACCGAGGTCGCCAAGAAAATTAGATGGGCCAATAGTGATACCCGCTTCCAGCTCATTGAAGAGTCCGATTTGAGCAAAAGAGGTCTGCGTGCATGCCAAAGCAACTAGGGATAAGGCACATTTACGCAGGAATAGGGGTAAATGCTGTTTCATGAATATCAGATTTTGTTTTCGAACGGTTACTTGGATTACATCTACTAACGAGGAATGAAAGACTCTCGTATAAGCTTCGTAATCTTTTTTTTCCGTTGCGTAAAACTACTTGCTGATAGTACTAGATTTTTTTTAGCATCTCTACGTGGGGAATTCCGTCTTCCAGATAGGGCTCTCCATCTGTTTTAAAGCCCAATGACTGATAAAATTTTTCCAGATATTGTTGAGCACCAATGCGTATGGGGGCTTTACCCCATTGCTTATAACAGGCTGCAATGGACTCTTCCATCAATAGCCTGCCAATTCCCGTGCCACGAACCTGCGGAGAACTGACTACCCGGCCAATCGACATTTCAGTATAGGAAATTCCCGGTGGCACCAACCTGGTAGAAGCTGCCAGCAAACCTTTCTGCCAGCCCAATAAATGAAGACAGTCCTGGTCTTTATTGTCCATGTCCAGAAATATACATTGTTGCTCCACTACAAATACTTCGCTTCGTAACCGCAGTAACTCATATAATTCAGTTGCAGTTAATTCATGGAAGGATTTGATTTGCCAATCTGTGTTCATAAACTAAAATTATCTGCCAACCATTGGCGTTACCGGTAAACTTTCCTGTCCGTTTTCACTAACCGACTGAACAGCAAAAAAATAATTATCCTTTGAATAGGGAAGGCGCGATGAAGTTTCAGTTGTAAAGATTTTTTTCTGCCAATGCGCCTCACTGGTTTCACGCAATAATATATAATAACCTTTTGGTTTGCCTGTTAACGGTGCCTTCCAATAGAGATAACTGGAATTGGTGAGGTTTTTTACATCAATCTTTAACTCCTGTGGTGCCCCGGGTGAGCCTGCCAGGTTCGCCAGACAGGCCAGATTTACAGCTGTATTTTTTCGCAGGTATTCAAAATCCATAAACTCCCGTAGATCTCCATACTGAATTCCATTTTCTTTCCGCACATCCTGGTGCTGGTGAGGGAAATTTTCATTCATCTCCGTTATTCTTACCGCAGCAAATCCCCTTTGAATAAATGGCGTATGATCCCCGCCTCTTAAGAATCGATCATTGCGATAGATCAATTTTATTTCAAGATGATCTACATAACGTTCTCCAATTTCCTTAACATATCTGGCTAGCTGCCTGGAGGTTCCATCATTTTCCATTCCCATTCCTCTGATGCCCGCTGCTTTTTTATCGAGCTCATAGGCTGGTAGTCCCTCACTGAATACGCGCAGCCGTGTATTATCTATGATATTGGTTTCACTGCTATTGTTGCTGCCCATGATATCGTTATTCAGAACAGCTTCAATCTGCCATCCTTCTGTTTTTGCTTTTTCAGCAAGATAGCCGGCACCCAGTAGTCCCTGTTCTTCCCCGCTAACAGCTACAAAAATGATGGTGGCCGGATAGTCTGACTGACTCAAAATTCTGGCCGATTCAATTACAGCTGCAACACCACTGGCATCATCATTGGCGCCGGGCGCATCTGCTGTAGCATTCATCACATCGGTTACCCGGCTGTCGAGATGCCCGCTGATCAGAAAGATCCGTTTATCGGATGGGTCCGTTCCTTTCAGGATCGCCATCGCATTGCCAAGATTTACCGGCTGATTAATTCGTCTGCCGTCGGGCGGAAGGGTAGTGGTATCCACATAGGCAGTCATCCGGCCATTTGTTTTACGCGCAAATTCAGTAAACTTTTGTACTACCCAATTACGGGCTGCACCAATTCCTTTTTTAGGATCCGTTGTTGAACTCAGCGTATGCCTGGTTCCAAATTTCACTAACTGATCAATATAGGATTGCAGCGAATCAGCTGAAACTTCTTTCACCATTTTTTCAATGGCACGATCACGAACAATTGTTGTTTGTGCCTGGGAAATAAATCCCGCACCAAGTACAGAACAAATTATCAGTGCTTTTTTCATAACCGGTATCGTATTAATAATTGTATTTATCCTTCCAGCGCTGCTGAAGGAATTTACGGATTTCTTCTTCTCTTGCATTTTTTCCAGGTTTATAAATTGGCCTTCCGCTCAGTGTATCCGGCAGGTATTCCTGTGCTGAAAAATTCAATGCATAATCATGTGAATACTGATAGCCTTTTGAATAACCCTGCTCCTTCATCAATTTGGTGGGGGCATTCCGTAAATGAAAAGGAACAGGCAAATCACCGTGTTGTTGAACCAGCGCAATGGCTTCATCTATAGCAAGATAACTTGCGTTGCTTTTGGCTGATCCCGCCAGATAAACCGCACATTGCGAAAGAATAATTCTTGCTTCGGGATTCCCGATTTTATTTACGGCATCAAAGCAGGCGTTGGCCAATAACAGCGCATTGGGATTGGCATTCCCGATATCCTCACTTGCAAGAATTACCATTCTCCGTGCTATAAATTTGATGTCTTCTCCTCCTGCCAGCATTCTTGCCAGCCAGTACACCGCGCCATTTGGATCGCTGCCGCGGATAGATTTTATAAAGGCTGAAATAATATCATAATGCTGTTCACCCTGTTTATCATACAGCGCTACTTTCTGTTGCGCCACCTGCATCACGAACTCGTCTGTGATAATAATGGGGGATGTATTAACCGCTGCCTGCACTACCAGCTCCAGCAGATTCAGCAATTTGCGGCCATCACCACCGGAAATCCGGATCAGTGCAGCCGTTTCTTTTAACTCGATTGTTTGCTGACGCAGCCATTCATCTCTTTGCAATGCATCTTCCAATAAATCAATCATCGCTTTTTCTGAAAGCGATTTCAATACATACACCTGACTTCTGCTTAACAAAGCACTGTTTACTTCAAATGAAGGATTTTCGGTTGTGGCACCAATCAGAGTAATTGTACCTTTTTCAACTGCACCCAATAATGCATCCTGCTGTGATTTATTAAACCGATGGATCTCATCAATAAACAGAATTGCTTTCTCCTGATTTTTGGCGAGTTCAATTACTTCGCGCACTTCCTTTACTCCGGAAGAAATCGCACTTAAGGTATAAAATGGCGAATCCAGTGTATGTGCAATAATATTGGCAATGGTGGTTTTGCCCACACCGGGAGGCCCCCATAGTATCATTGAAGGAACCTTTCCCTGTTCAATGGATTTTCGCAGGATACTGCCCTCACCCGTGAGGTGTTCCTGACCAATTAACTCTTTAAGAGTATGCGGACGTAATCGCTCTGCTAATGGAACCGGCATGGCGTTGAATTAGTCGACAAATGTACAGGAATGCCTGCATTTCGGCAGCCTATTGCTGCTGTCTTCCTGCTTCATCAACAGTGGGTCGATAATCTCCCTCATTGGACGGCACAGGAGTCTTTACCTGGTTCCTTTCCTCAAAGCGATGACCATCTTCATATCCAACTGATACGAAAACATACAACATCTGGTGAGCCGGCCCTTTAAATGTTCCTTTTACCGGTGAACAGTCTGTGAAATTTCTTCCCACAGCTAATTTTACATGTGTATTGCTTACCCAGATATTATTGGTAGGATCTATGCCCATCCACCCATAATTGGGAATCCATGTTTCTACCCAGGCATGTGTAGCCCCTTCTCCCCGCAAGCCGTTTTTATTGGGACAAATATAACCGCTCACATATCGGCTGGGGATCTTCAGCGTTCGCAGCACCTGAAGCATTACGTGCGCAAAATCCTGACACACGCCTGACCGGTGTTCAATGATCTGATCCACCGTTGTTTCAATATCCGTTATGCCTTTAATGTATTGGAAATGCTGAAAGATAAACTGGCAGCAATCCTGTACCGTTGCAGCTACCGATTTCCAGGGTTGAAAAATTTGACGCACGATATCCTGAATAGCTTCCTGATGTTGAATGGCCTCCGGCTTGGTTAACTCCAATAGTGAAAGCGATTGACTGATTTCCTGCTGCAACTGCTCAAAACCGGTATTAAATACCAGGGTACGATCCGTAGCAGCTTTAGTTCGTACCACCAGCTTGCTTTCGATCACTAATTCCGAATGTGGTGGATTTACATTGAACTGACCTATTCTGTTTCCCCAATAATCAGTATAACTTAATATGCTTGGATTACCGGTAATATTCAATTCGTGTTCCAGTATTTCCTGTTCTTCGCAGGCATACGGCGTGATCCGGATTTCATTGATGCTTTCTGTTACGGGACGGTCGTATTCGTAACTGGTAATATGATGAATTTTGAAAGTTGGCATGATTCGTTTTATGCGTATGAAAAGAAGATCTGACTGAAGCGCTGATTAAAGTTGAACAACTCTGTTTTGATTTCCTGAAGGTAAGGCTGTAATCCCTTTTCTCTCAATACGGATAAATCAGAATATTCGATCTTACTGTGCAAGCGGCTAAATTCACGGTACAGGCTGCGCGCCTCTTCACTGTTATTGTCAGTTACTACTTTTTGTAAATAAAATTCAATCCGGTCAAAACAATAACTGGCGGATCGGGTAAACTGCTTGCTGAATAATACCTGTGATGCCACATGCTGGTTATGATGCGGGCTGCGATAAGTTTTAAGATATAATTCATATCCGGAAAGCGACAGTAATAAGGATCGCCAGAATAGTACATCCTTCGATTGGTCAAGTGAATAATCGGTTTCTGCAAAAAAGCGGTCGGCGAGTTCAATGCTGATTACCGCCCGCTCTACAAATTTACCCAGGGTCATGAAATTCCAACCCATATTCCTGGGCATGGTGCTATCGGTGATGCCGGCATAAAGCGTCATTTGATTGCCTAGTTCAGCCAACACATTCAGTGCATCATTTCTTACCAGCTTTTGCTGTAGCATGGGGTTGTTGATAAGATGGTAAAACTGATTCACCTGTTCCCAGACTTCTTTGGTAATATGATCCTGTGCACCACGGGCATTTTCGCGTGCCCTGATAACCATGGCACGAATGGAATTACCATTGGTGGTATCATAAATCAGGTGCTGAACGAGCTGTAGCGGATGCTGATCAAAGACCTGTTTCTTTGCATCCTCAGCTGTACTGAACATATGGGTTAGCTGGGTCCAGAAATGAACAGAATGTTCGCCTTTATCGAGCCAGAGCGTATAATTGATATGCAGGATGCGTAATATGGCATCGCTTCTTTCCAGGTAACGGTTGAGCCAGTATAGGGAGTCTGCTAATCTGCTGAGCATAGTTGGTGTTGAGGGTTCGTTGATTAATTAATGATCCAGGTGTCTTTGCTTCCGCCTCCCTGAGAGGAGTTCACCACCAGGGAGCCTTCACGCAAGGCAACCCGGGTGAGTCCGCCCGGTACAATTTTGACACCACCCGGACCAAAAAGTGCAAATGGTCGCAGGTCTACATGCCTGGGTTCAAACCGGTTGTTTATAAAACAGGGAACAGTTGACAATTGAATTATTGGTTGAGCAATAAAATTCCGGGGATCTTCTTCCACTGCTTTCATCATCAAATGGATTTCTTCATCTGTTGCAGAGTTTCCCATTAACATGCCATAACCACCAGATTGATTGGTTCGTTTAATAACCATCTCACGGATATGATCAAAGGTATATTTCCGTGCATCCGGATCAACCAACTGATAGGTAGGTACATTGGCCAGAATGGGTTCTTCATTCAGGTAATACCTGATCATTGCCGGAACATAGGCATACACCGCTTTGTCATCCGCCACTCCATTTCCAATTGCATTGATCAGGGCGATATTTCCTTTGCGATACGCTCCTAAAATACCAGGAATACCCAAAGCACTATCCGGCCTGAAAACCAGCGGATCCATATATTCATCATCAATGCGGCGATAGATTACATCCACCTGTTGAAGCCCCAGGGTGGTTTTCATGTACACTTTGTGATTGTCAACGACAAGATCGCGCCCTTCCACCAACGGAATCCCCATCGAACGTGCCAGAAAAGTATGTTCGTAATAAGCAGAATTAAATACCCCTGGCGTTAAGAGAACCACCGTTGGGTGGGCAATTTGCCGGGGTGCCAGGGATACCAGCACATTGTATAGTTCCAGCGGATAATTATTCACCATCCGTACTTTACTGGAGGTTAACATATCCGGGAAAATCCGTTTGGTTACTTCCCGGTTTTCCAGCATATAGGATACGCCGGAAGGGGTGCGTAAATTATCTTCCAAAACATAATAGGAGCCGTCCTGTCCGCGAATCAGGTCAATTCCTGCAATATGAACATAAATATCATGGGGTACCCGTATCCCAAAAATTTCCCTGGTATAATGCGGACAGGAGGCAATCAGTTCAGCCGGAATAATGCCGTCTTTAATGATCTGCTGGGTATTGTAAATATCTTTCAGAAAGAGATTCAATGCTTTCAGTCGCTGGGTGATGCCTGCTTCAATATGATCCCATTCATTACCTGGAATTATCCGGGGAATGATATCAAATGGGAAAATCCGTTCGATTCCTTCATTATCGCTGTATACGGTAAATGTGATACCCTGACTAAGAAAGAGCTCGCTCGCCATCCGGTCGCGATCATTCAGGCTGGCCGCACTTAGCTGATTGAGGGTTTCAAATACCTGCTGATAGGGGAGGCGCACATGGTTGCCATCACACATTTCATCCCAACTCATTGGAATCATACAATAATTGCTGAATACTGAATGTTCGAGCATAGTTTTGGTTATAGATAAAAAATGGTTGCTGCCCCACGTATGGAGCAAGCAACCAGTATTTCAAATATAACGATTCAGGATTGTATTTGGAACCTAAAATTATGCTTCGCCGGATGGCAGATCAAATGCATCTGCATGCTGCCGGATCAGTCTGAATGTGATGAAAATATGCAGCAGTAGCCCGATACTGTAAAACAACAGAAATCTGATGGTGTAATTCATAAAGGTGATCATCATTTCTTCCATGCCTTCCACCTGCTCTTTTTGCATGGACATGGCCTGTTCCACTACATCGTTTAAGGTAGATGGATTCATCATCAGCATAATACAGTTCACCAGCGTTAAGGAGGCAAATCCCATGGTGCCATACCCGTTTACCCGGATGAGGTCACGCAGCGAAGGCCGGCAATACATATGCGCATCAATTCCCCTGCTCAGAAACCGGAAACTGCAGTAGGTATAGATGAGCACACAGGCCAGCAGGAAAACAGGGAATAATAATACCGGGTTGGCAAGTGCAGCCATTAGCATTCCTAGCAGTAATAAGGCTAAAAATCCGCCGATTGCCAACAAAACATAGGTTAATATCCGGTAGATGGTCAAATTATTCATGGGTATTCCTTTTTTCACCGGTCGGGTTCCACCGGTCGGGTGGCACCCGACCGGTGGAAGATGGTTAGGTGTTCAGTTTTATGCTGAGTTCAGTAAGTTGTTTGTCGTCGATGGAGGAAGGAGCATCCAGCATTACATCGCGGCCTGAATTGTTTTTGGGGAAAGCGATGAAGTCACGGATACTTTCAGAACCGCCCAGAATTGCGCAGAGCCGGTCAAATCCAAAAGCAATACCTCCGTGCGGAGGTGCTCCATATTCAAACGCTCCCAGCAGAAATCCAAACTTATGCAGGGCTTCTTCCTTACTCATGCCAAGTGCATCAAACATTTTTTCCTGCAGCTCCCGCTGGTAAATCCGGATTGATCCACCACCGATCTCATTTCCATTCAAAACCATATCATAGGCATTGGCCTTAATATTCGAATAGGGGTGTTGCAGGTAATTGGCCGCGTCGGTAATTACCGGATCATTTTCAATCATCACCTCAATATGATCAGGCTTGGGAGAAGTGAATGGATGGTGCCTTGCTACCCAGCGATTTTCTTCTTCTGCATATTCAAACAGGGGAAAATCCAATACCCATAATAATTTGAATTCATCTTTCCGGCGTAAGCCCAAACGCTCACCCATTTCCAACCGTAATTCACTGATGGCTTTACGGGTTCTTTCTTCACGGCCGGCCAGTATTAAAACAAGATCACCTGGTTTGGCATTCGCCAATCCCGCGAGTGTTTTCAATTGCTCTTCACTGAAAAATTTATCGGCACTGCTTTTAAAACTGCCATCCGCATTACAACGAATAAATACCAGGCCGTTCATTCCGATCTGCGGTCGTTTCACCCATTCTGTTAATTCGTCGGTTTGTTTCCGGGTGTACTCACTGCAACCGGGAACAGCAATCGCCAATACCGTTTCTGCTTCATTGAATACTTTGAAACCGGAAGCTTCAAAAATGCCAAGTGCAGTGGCATCACCGGTTTGTGCTTCAAACACGGTTTTGAAATTAGCCAGTTCCATACCGAAACGGATATCCGGCTTGTCGTTACCATATAACAACATGGCATCATTCCAGGTCATGCGCTGAACAGCATCGGTATAGTCAATATTCTTAACGTCTTTGAATATGCGCTTTATCAGTCCTTCAAACATCTGAAGAATATCTTCCTGTTGTACGAAACTCATTTCGCAATCAATCTGTGTGAATTCCGGCTGACGGTCTGCACGCAAATCCTCATCGCGAAAACATTTCACAACCTGATAATAGCGGTCATATCCGCTAACCATCAGCAATTGTTTAAAGGTCTGCGGACTCTGAGGCAATGCATAAAACTGTCCGGGGTTCATTCGCGATGGCACCACGAAATCGCGCGCACCTTCCGGTGTACTCTTAATCAGAAAAGGTGTTTCAATATCCATGAAACTGTTTTCATGCAGGTAATTCCGGGCTGAACGATTTACAGCATAACGAAGTTCGAGATTCCGTTTAACTGCGTTTCTGCGTAAATCAAGATAGCGGTATTTCATGCGCAGGTCATCGCCACCATCGGTATCATCCTGAATGGTAAAAGGTGGTGTTGCTGCTTTATTCAGAATGGTGAAACTGATTACATCAATTTCAATTTCGCCGGTTGCAATATTTTTATTCTTACTGGTACGTTCGATAACTTTACCGGTAACCTGAAGAACAAATTCCCTGCCCAATGGCTGACCATCCAATTGAGGTGTAAGGGTTTCACCAAATAATAACTGTGTAATGCCATACCTGTCCCGTAAATCTACGAAGGTGATACTGCCAAATTTCCGGATAGTCTGTACCCAGCCTGCAAGTGTCACTTCTTTTCCAATAGAATTTGAATTTAATTCGCCACAAGTATGCGATCTATACATATAGAATTTATATTTTCGGTTTGTTGCTGAGGTGCAAATGTAGCATGATTACCGTAATTACCATATTAGGCAGTAGCAGCCTCCTGGTTTTTCTGATTTGGAGCTGGGAACGCTTCCGGTACGACTATCGCCGGATGGCCAGAGACAGTAATCATCCTTCTCCGGAAGGATCCGGTTCTCTTTTACCGGAATGGGCCCAGCATCATGATTGGCTTCGCACCCATAATATCTATTATCGTGCGCTGAATCTGGATAACCAGGCCCGATTCCTCAGAAGGGTCATGGATTTCATGCGTTACAAAGAATTTAAATATATCGATCTGGACCCGGACCCCATGATCCCGCTCCTGATCAGTTCAGCGGCAGTTCAGCTCACCTTTGGACTAAATGACTTTCGCCTTGATTTTTTTGATAAAATCTATGTGTCCGGATCTGCTTACAGAGTGCATTGGCATAAACAAGCTTTCCAGGGACATGTAAGCTTACAGGGAATTTACCTAAGCTGGGATCATTTTTTTCATGGCTACCAGGAATACGATGATGGTCATAATGTTGGGTTACATGAAATGGCACACGCACTTACCTATGGCGCACTGATGGGGAAAACAACCATGGAGAAGAGCTTTCGTATTAAATTCAAAGACTATGTGAAAGCTGCTCATCCTATTTATACCAATATGAGAAATGGCGCGGAATCAGTGCTCGACAGGTACGCAGCTACCAATTTTCACGAATTCTGGGCCGTTTCCGTGGAAGCATTTTTCGAAAAACCCCTCCTGCTCAAAACCTGCGAGCCCAATTTATACAGTTCAATGTGTGAATTGCTGAATCAGAATCCCCTTGAACTGATGGTGGTAAAAGCAGTATGATCCGTCCATTCGTCGAAAACCTCGTTTTTACAGGATTTTAAGACTAAAATGCTTTTATTCTTCAAATTCAAGAATTAACTTGTGCTTAATCCGTACCAGTCTCCTCTCCGAAAGGCCCTCGTATCCATTTCTGTGTTTAACCAGCAAGACAATTTCGATTTTCTTACCCGTAAAGTTGACCCTTATGGAAATCGTTTTCATTTGTTTGCTGGTGTTCAGTACGATCTTTTTATTTGACTTACTGAACAATCGCTGGCAATATTTTTTACTCTATCGTCGCCGTAAAGGCTTTGAACTGCATGAAGAACAGTTCCGGAAGCTCATCTCTTCCAACATCCGTTATTTTAATAAAGTAGATGAAGCTACCCAGCAGAAATGGCTGTTTCGCGCTTATCTCTTTTTCCGCTCAAAGAAATTTCATTATGTTGGGGTGGACAGAAAAGAGGAAATGCCAATCCTGATCAGCGCCACTGCGGCGCAGTTAACACTGGGACTGGAAAATTTCTCCCTCAATTATTTCAGAGATATCTATGTGCTTCAGCACGATTACCATTACGGTCATTATTCACTTCCCTTTATGGGACATGTAGACAGCTCGGGCATCTATCTTTCCTGGCATAATTTCCTGGAAGGGATCCGCAGTGCACATGACAGCAGTAATGTTGGCTTGCATGAAATGGCGCATGCGCTGGCTTATGTAAACTTCATTACCAAAACAGATGAAGACCGCCACTTCAAAAAAGAATTCCATAATTTCTCCAAGGTTGCCCGCCCCATTTTTCAGGATATGCAAAGAGGACGCAAAACCATTTTGGGAGAATATGCAGCAACCAATTACCATGAGTTCTGGGCAGTAAGCGTGGAAGTGTTTTTTGAAAACAGTGTGCGCTTACGGCACGACCTGCCGGAATTGTATGAAGCGATGGCAAAACTGCTGCGTCAGGATCCTTACCAGGTTTTGTTAAGCCGATTGGCAGCTGCCTAATGCGATTCTTCCTTTCGGTCTGAATGTCCGAGTGCTTTTCCAGGCGCTACCTTGTCGCGCACCAATTGTTTGATGACTTTGATTTCAACGAAGCCGCCATCGCGTTTGCGATCAAAAACCAATTCGTCATTGATGGAGATGGTGTAGCGTCCGGCTACCTCACTGGGACGAAGTGCCACTTCTTCCAGTTCCTCTTCAAAAGTGGTTAATAATTCCTGTGCCATATAAGCGGCTCTCAGAAGCCAGTGGCATTTTGGGCAATATTCGATGGTGATTTTTGCTTTCATGCAGATTCAATTCAGCCAAAGGTAAGCGCAGTTTAGTATTTTGCAGTATGGCTACAATCAGCGGATTATTTATTTATCCCATCAAATCCCTCGGCGGTATTGAACTGGAATCTGTATTGGTAACCGATCGGGGTTTGCAATATGACCGTCGCTGGATGCTGGTGGATACAAACGGACGATTCCTAACTCAGCGCGAGCATCCCGTAATGGCATTGTTACAGGTGAGCCTGAAAGCAGGCCAGTTGCAGGTTTTACATAAACTCCATTCCGAAGAATCAATTCAGATCCCCTTGGAGCCAACAAATGGAACCGAACTTTCCGTTACTGTTTGGGACGACACCGTAAAGGCATTGTTGGTTGACGAAGATCTTGACCATTGGTTTTCCCGCCAGCTTGGGATGAATTGCAGACTGGTATATATGCCCGATACCAGTCGTCGGGAAGTGGACCCGCGTTATGCCAATCAACACGAAATCACCAGCTTTTCTGATGCCTATCCGATGCTTCTGATCGGTCAAGCTTCGCTGGATGATCTTAATACCCGCCTTTCATCACCAGTACCAATGAATCGCTTTCGGCCAAATATAGTAGTGGAAGGATGGGTGCCATATGAAGAAGACAATATAGGCTCCTTTCAGGCTGGCGCCGTTAAATTTACAGCAGTTAAACCCTGTGCCCGATGTGTATTGACAACCATCAATCAGGAAACTGGTGAAAAAGGCAAGGATCCTTTAAAGACACTGGCATCCTATCGTACAAAAAATAATAAAGTTCTATTCGGACAAAACCTTGTACATATTGGAAGTGGATACCTGGAAAAAGGTATGAACATTATTTCTTTTTAAGTTCCACCAGATAATACCAGGCTATAGCCAGCATTCCCATGCTAAATGGTATCGCCGTATAATAACGGTAATGATCGGGTGTTTCATAAAATTCCAACACCATCCAGGAACAGTTGGCAATGATCCAGAAGAGTACGGCCAGATTATGGTATAGTTCCGATTTAATATTTCTTGTCTGGTAAGTGATTAGAACTGCCACCGTCAGTGTTGGTATAATCATGATCATTCCAATTGGTTTCCACAACAATGCCCAGCTCATATCTTTCAAAAGCCAGAATACAATGTGCAGGTTTTCTATCCGGCGAAACCGTTCTGGAATCGCATACATACCGGGTTTGCTTGCCATTTCAGCGTAAAATTTCAGCGGCAAAGTTAGGGCCTGAGCAGTCTCGAAAATCGATTGATATGCGCTTCCGGCAGAATCGGACTTCCATCCACAAATGACTTCGCCAGCTGCTGACCGAAATAAGGCGCCAGTGAACATCCCTTGGTGCCAGTTCCGTTTAATATTCCGATGGATGGATAGTGTGGATGCATGCCGGCGAATGGCCGGCGTTCCATATTTGCCGGACGCACACCCGCCCAATGATGTATGGTTTTGAATGGCAGTTTAATCCAGTTGCGAACCAGTTGCTCTGTTCGTTCCCTGAATTCTTGGGTGGGTTCTTCCGTAATAAAATCATTTTCGTAAGTTGAACCTGCCCAGAAAAAAGCGGGGTTCTGCTCCCCATTAATAGTTGGATAAGGCACTATACTGATCCCTTTTTTATAGATATGGCCGGATGGTAATCCGGGGATCTCCAGCAACAAAGCCTGCCCCTTATTGGGCGCGAAAGGAAGCCGGTTAAAATAAGGAAGCTGCATTCCCTGTATGCCATCGCAATAGATGATGCGATCCGCCCGGATATCCCGGTATTGAATGGAGTTTTCGGAATGAATAAGTTCAGTCGGCTCAAATCGCTCCAGGATCAATCGGTTTTGGTGGAGTAATTCCTCCTTCCAGCGACCTAACAAAAGATTCAGGTTAATGAGTAAGGCTGGTTGAATGCTGCCAATTCCATACGGACTTTCCATCAGCGTTTTCCAATGGTCCAAGTCATCCGGAACCTGCAGGTATTCGCCAAATTCCGGCAACCTTGCATCGAAGGCTTCCTTCATTTGTAAACTCGGGAAACTATGCAGGATGCGGGTGGATTGAATACATTCAATTCCCAAACTATTGCCCAGTTTTGTGTAGGCGTCCAAAGCAAATGGCAACAATGTTTCAATCATCCAGGTTTTTGCCAGAATGCGTCCGGTTACCGGATTTATAACACCTGATGCGATGCGGGAGGCGCTGGTCGTTTTCCCTTCATCAATCAGCAAAAAATCATGTTTATGTTGGGTTAACCACCAGCTCAGCCAGGTTCCGCAAAGTCCCTGTCCAATGATCAGGGTATTCGTATGCCGCATTCGTTTTAATTTGCTTCTATGTTTAATTTAATGCCTTCCGTATGGCTCGTAAATTCCGGAGCATACATGCATTGAATACTGCTGATCCCATTACTAAATGTTCCTGCATGCGAAACAAAAAGCGAATATTCCATAACATGCGTTCCTTTTGGAAGATACTGAATGAAGAAATTAGTACTTGCATCACGGGTGCTTTCATAATAACCCAGTGATCCTTTCCAACGATATCCACTTAGTACATTTGTTGGTTCCAATGAAGATGCCCGCATATCTTTCACATGCACATATTCCATTGGACGATCTGTTTTGATTTCGAGCCGTACCACCAGTTTATCGCCCACTTTTAAAAAGCTTCCATCCTGTATGGCTTCCAAAACGGGACCTTTATCAGTCAGTTTTTCAACCAATACCTGTTTGTTGATAGAAAGTGGTCCTTTTGCAGCAGTGATATTTTCCAGATTATCAAAATACTGCCAGTAGATGGCACCCCATACAGGAGCGTTGGCTTTTGGCGCCTGAGCCTGTTCCACATTTATTTTTATTTGTCCCATTTCCGGAAAAACTGCCGTGCCCGGAATGATCTTTTGGTAATATCCGGTACCGGCTTCCTCTTTTGCACCAGTAATAGTAGTTACTCCTCCCAGCTTTACACTGATTTTTGGTTGTGCTTCCAACCAGTTATCACCTTGTAATAACAGTGCATAACAGGCGTCTGCCGTTGCTTTGGTACTGCTCCAGCGATTGGTTTGTTTATTCAGTAATAACCAGGCTTTTAATGCATTTACAGTGGTGGCCGGTTGCTTTAATTCCTGAAATAACTCAATCAATAAAGCCTGCGTTTCAATCGGAGCTTCCTGCCAGTAATAACCTGCTGTATTGGCTTTCCAATACATGCCTTTGTCTTCGGTTTTGATGGCTGTTTGCTGCAACGATTTCAGGATATTGGAGGCCGTTTGTTTGTCTCCGGTTCTGTGCAATGCCAGCGCAATCATTGCTTTTGAAAACAGGTTTCCTTTTATCCAAAGTGACTGAATTTCCTTTCTGTAATGATTGGCAGCCAGAACATATTCACCTGATAACCCAACACTGCTGTAATAACTGCGCATATAATGATATTGCACCGCAAAATAATTCAGGTAAGTGGGTTCTTTGGCTCCCTTATCGCGTTTCTTATAATCTTCCAGGATACGCTGATCGGAATAAGCGAGTCCGGGTGTTACAATAGGTGCAAAAATTCCATAGTCTGCTCCAATAATTCCCAGCTTTTGTAAATGCCCGATTCCGGTTAGAATATACTGCGTAATATACCGATCATCCGGTCCGCCTTTGAACCAGCTGAAGCCGCCATTGGAACTCTGCATTTCTTTTAGTTTGGCAATCATTTTACCTGACTCCAGGCTAAGTTTTCCGGCATCAAAGAGCAGTAGCAGGCGTTTCTTTTGTTCTGCTTCTGATTTTGCTTCCAGCACCCAGGGGGTTTCTTCCAGCAATACCTGTTTCAACTGCTCATTTTTCTGCAGATTGCTCAATAAGGTACTGGTATCTTTTTGCTGCCATTCTTCCAGCACTTTTTTGATGCGGGGAGCAGATTTCAATAAATGATCGGCGATCAGATAACCATATAAACGATTAAAACTTTGCTCTGCACACTCATAAGGATAATCAGTCAGATAAGGAAGTGACTGAATGGCATACCAGGCCGGATTAGAAGAAAACTCAACCGTCAATGATTGATTGCTGAGCGTTTCGCTTTCCTTACTGTTGATCAATTTTATTAGTGGAATTTCCTTACTGGATGAACCGTTGATAAAGAAGGGAACTGCTTCGGTTACCAGTTGTCGATTGCTTAATACAGGAAGTGTAGAAGATTCTCCATCGGTTTTATCACCCACCCGGGCAATGATTTTCCAGGTAAGGGCCCGGTCAAATAAGAAGGGGACTTCCACCGGGAATTTCACCAGCTCACTCGATTTTGGTCCAACTGTGAAATATTGATTGGGGAAGAAATTGCGGAACCAGCCATCCACCGGTTGATTGGTGGTAGCATCAATCAGTTGCAATTCTGCTTGTCCGGTTACTTCTTTGTCTGTTAGGTTTACCACTTTGGAGGTGATTTCCATTTTATCACCCTCCCGCAGAAAACGTGGCATATTAGGTTGTACCATCAGGTCTTTCTGCGTTACTATACTTTGTTGCAGGTAACCCATTGCCAGCGATTTGGTATGTGCAAACAACTGCCATTTCCAGGTGGTTACCGATTCGGGCATGGTGAAACTAAAACTGAATTGTCCGGTGGAGTCCGCGGACAATTGCGGGAAGAAGAAAGCTGTTTCATTGAAATTGGTGCGGATGGCGGGGGGAGCTGCTGGGGGAGGGGGAGGGGGAGGTGGAACAGCAAGTATTTTTTCTCCCATTACAGATAATTCCTCCGCTTTTACAGTAGCAACTGAACCCGTTATTTCTTTTTTTACAGAAGTGGAATAAGCTGTCACAACCACTTCATCCATTTCACCTTCCTGTTTCTCTCTTGCACTGGGTGCTGCCTGATCTCTAATTTTTATGCCCGGAGCCATCATCCTTCTGCGCTCTACAAATTCAAACCCTAGCAATTCATCCGTTCCAACCCATTTCAATTCCTTTTTTTCTATCGGAACCTGATAATCAGCGCCGGTTTCGGAAGTGAAATTTGTTCGACCATTCCAATTATTCAGTCGCTGTAAAACCGGCCAAACGCCCGGTTTATTCCAGTTATGTGTACCAAACTGATCCAAAGATGCATCATACATCGATGTCAATAATTCCAGTCCAAATTTTTCTGCTTCTTCTCCTGAAATGGATACTGTCCATTTTTCTCGTTGCCCCGGTTCCAGTTTATCCCTAAAGGTTTGCAACTTAATCTTCAATTCCTTTTCCTCCATCGGTACCGCGAAATAACTGTTATTAGTGTACACCCGATTGTGTCGAACAAAAACATGTTGAACTTCAATCCCGCCTTTATCCGATTCACCTGCACTAACAGGAATCAATACCCGCTCTTTGTCCATCTTAAACAAGCGGAATTTTTCAGAGAAGGGGAGTGTAAACTCACCTGATTGCTTTTTCCAGTTGATTCTTTTTTCTATTACGAAAAGATCACTCGCTTCCGTTGCCAGTTCAATTGTTGTTTGCTCGCCTTGTTTGAGCAATTGTTTTCCCTGAGTCCCCGAGATATAACCAACTTCTGCCACCGATTTTCCGGAAGCATCTGTCAGAAACACAAAAGACTTCGCTTCAATACTATCCCCATTCGGATCCACTCCTTTGGCAATCAGTTGATACCAGCCTGCAGCCCATTTTTTCTTGTCCAGTTTTACCAATCCGGTTGAATCCGTTTGAACGGTTTTCTGCCAAACGGCTTTGCCAGCGGACCAGGTTTCCGGATCATCTTCGTTTTTATATAAATCATTCGGAAAATATTCCCGGTATTCTTTTTCTGTCAATATAAAGGTGTCGGGTGTTTCCCAGTAGCGGGAGCGGAGCAATCTGCCCGGACTCTTCAATGGAAGGATCTGCACAACAAGAGTGGTAGTTTGTGGTTCACCCATCAGGTTGGTAGCTGCCAGCTTAATTTTGTTGAAATCAGTTGCGGGTAGTTTTGCATCTTCAGCACTTATATTTATTTCTAAAGATTTATACGACACCGGCAACGAGCTGCTGGCAGATCGGGTTTCCCCATTCAGATCAGTAATATCGATTGTAATTGAATAATCAAATACCGGATCTGTTTTGCGATCTATTGCAGCATCCGGAATTGCAGGAAAGGAAATACTGAAACTGCCATCCGCTTCTGTAGTTACCTGGCCATGTGCAACTTCAGCCGTTTTATACCTCGGACGGAATCCATAACCGGAAAGTTTCCAGGGATAAAGATACCGGGTACCTCTGGTTACTCTGAATGTGCCGCTAGCATTGCTAATGGCATTGCCTGCATAAGCGATGGCCTTTCCTTTGATAGTAACCGTATCACCTAAACGAACCGTTGTTTTTAATTTATCCAGACTTACTTCAAATCTTGGCCGCTTGTATTCTTCCACACTAAAGTTAGTGGATGATTGATATAATTCATCCTGCAGATAAAACTGTCCGGTTAATCCGCCGGAGGGCAAGGTGAATTTACCGGCAACCGATCCAAACTCGTTGGAAGTCAATTCCAGTGAATCAATTTTTTCGCCATTCGCATTAAATAGATGAATAGATGTTTTTCTTCCGGTTAACAGATGAGGTAATTGGTTTTCTTTCTCCTTGCTGGTTAATACGGCTTTGAAGTAAATCGTTTGTCCCGGGCGATAAATACTCCGATCCATAAAATAAAATACCCTTGCATTACGGCGCTCATATTCCGCAACAGAAGTATCCCTGTCTCGTTGATTATAAGAATAAATATATTCCTGGTCATCCACGCGCAGATAATCATCACCATGTTGAATGTCCAGAGAATAACTGCCATACTCATTTTTTCCTGCTTTACTTATCCGCAGAAATCCTTTTTCATTTGCTTTAAGTTCATCCGCTTTAATTCGGTTATAAGTTCTGTTCTGGTAGTCATAGGTTCGCTGAAACAGTTGAACGGTTGCATTGGAAAGCGGTTGCCCTGTATTTCTGTTTAGAACAAAATAATCCTTCTCCGAACTGATATAACTTATATTGGAGACTTGAATCTTAACCAGTCCGATATTCGCGGCTTCCAATGCAAAAGAAGCCTGATCGCTGGCAAGTAAAAAATAAGAACCGATTGGCAGGCCATCAATTTTGATCTCCGTTTTATGTCCTTTATAATCCTGCATTTCCGGTAGTGGTTGCTCCCAGCTTTTCAAGACTGGAGAACCTGTTAGCAGGCCATAATTGGCTGAATCAAAATACCTGGATTGCTGCAATAACTGACCATGTTTAGCAAAATCTATTTTCACCAGCCGTAGATAAATCTTTCTAAGGTTTTTCCAGTCTACCAACGCCCGAAACGGTTCACCCGGAATATTCACCCGTTCGGTTTGAATACTTAACTGAGGGGCTTTAATATCCTGTATCAGGTTATATGCCTGTATGGCACCCGAACTTGTTTTATTCTGACGAACCAGTTTTTCTGCAATTCCCAGCGCTTTTAAAGGGTCTTCGTTTTCCTCCAACTCCCAATTGGCCAATAAATAAATTGCCTGATCAGCTGCTGATGTTCCTGCATATTGTTTTGGAAAACCTTCCAGCGCAGCAAGGTAATAAGTATCTGCTCCTTCTGTTTCTGCCTTGTTTTTCAAAAACTGATACCGCTCCAGATCTGTTGTGGCTAGTTGTTCTTTTTTGTTGCCTGCAGCATAAAAGCGTAATAATTCCTGATATATTTTTAAGCTGATCAGCCTTGGTGCTAAACTATCAGTATCAGATAATCTAAGTTCTGTAAAACTCAACGCGTCTTTCCACAGCTCTTTATTCTCCCAAAACGATTGATCTGCCTGTTCTGGTAATTCTACCGGATCAGCTTTAAAATAACTGAGCGCTTTTTGCAGAACCAATTCGTATATAGATGGCCGGTACTCCGTATTATCCCCCTTTTTAATCATTTCTTCAAAACTGGCTCTGGAACCCTCTTTTTTCAGCGATGGCTCCTGCAAAGCTTCGAGATAAGCAGCGCTAATAGCCCGATGAAAATCAGTGGCGGTCCAGGTCTGAATATTGTCCGATACCCCATCCCCCAGAGGTGTACGGGAATAAATAGCCCAGCGATTCCTGTCGTATTGTTTTTTATAATAATCTGCCAGAAGCGTATTTAGTAAAGCCCGACTAATTCCTTTTTCAGCCGCAATTTCATTTCTCAATAATCCCAAGGCCAGGGTGTCGCTTTCCTCTACCAATACTTCCTGTAATTGAATCTGATACAGAATTGCTTTTATTTGATCACCTGCCGCCTTTTCGGCTTTGGCTTTTACATAGAGCAACTTTACTTCTTTCAAAGCTGATTCATACAGGCCACTCTGGTTAACCAGCGAATCAATTTTTTCCCACCAGTTGCTATAATTGGTTGTTGGCATTTTTTGGGCTGATAAGGTATACGTGAAAAAAAATAACAACGTGCTTAGTACTAAGCGCATAATCTTCATTTTAATACAAGTTATTGAAAAGCATACAGACCATAGATGCAGGCAAATTCAGTTTACACAGCAGCCAACCTCAAAAACTATGATCTTAACAGAACCTTGATGAGCGATAGGGCTCCATCGTTGCAAAGGCAAATAAAAAAGACTGCCCTCCAGAGAGAGCAGCCCTATGTTGGAGTGAATGGGAGACTGCTTTGGAAGGGTACAGAAAGACAAAAGCGGTACAAATATTGCACCGCTTTTTAATATTTCCTAGTAGTTCTACTATTTTTTAATTACTTCAGCCATTTTTTTACCAATATCAGCCGGACTTTGTACGACGTGGATTCCACATTCGGCCATAATCTTCATTTTTGCCTCGGCTGTATCATCGGCTCCACCAATGATGGCACCCGCATGACCCATCCGGCGACCCGGAGGTGCAGTTTGCCCGGCTATAAATCCAACCACCGGCTTGGTACCGTTTTCTTTGATCCATTTGGCTGCTTCTGCTTCCATACTGCCACCAATTTCACCTATCATCACGATTCCTTCTGTTTCAGGATCATTCATCAGCAACTCAACTGCGTCTTTGGTAGGGGTTCCGATTATCGGATCACCACCGATTCCAATTGCCGTAGATATTCCAAGACCAGCTTTCGCAACCTGATCTGCTGCTTCATAAGTAAGTGTGCCACTTTTGGATACAATCCCGATTTTCCCTGCTTTGAATACAAAGCCAGGCATGATGCCTACCTTACATTCTCCGGCTGTGATTACACCCGGACAGTTGGGGCCAATCAGACGGGTTGCACGTCCCTGAAGGAAATTTTTAGCGCGTACCATATCCTGCACCGGAATTCCTTCAGTAATACATACCACCAATGCAATACCTGCTTCAGCAGCTTCCATTATAGCATCGGCAGCAAATGCAGGAGGTACAAATATGATAGAAACATTGGCACCTGTTGCTTTCACCGCATCAGCCACTGTATTGAAAACGGGACGATCGAGGTGGGTTGATCCACCTTTACCCGGGGTTACACCACCTACCACCTGGGTGCCGTATTCGATCATTTGAGTGGCATGAAAGGTGCCCTCCGTACCTGTAAATCCCTGAACTATAATCTTCGATTGCTTATTAACTAAAACGCTCATATAGCTGTATTTTAATGATCGGTGGCAAAACTAAGGTATAATGCCCAGAATTTGAGGCTAATTCAAATGGAAAATTACTGGAGCAAATCATCCATATTCCGGTTATTATCAATCTTGCCCGTCTGTTCCAGCATCCGCATATCCTTGGCATCCCGAAGAAATTCAGAGGCAAAGATGAAGTCATTGAGGCGCTGGCTTTTGCTGAATATAATCTCCTTATTATTGCCTTCCCACTCTTTCTCTCCCTTATACATGTAAATAATTTTATCTCCGATTTCCATCACGGAGTTCATATCGTGGGTATTGATAACGGTTGTTATATTAAACTCAATTGTCAGCTCCTTGATCAGCTTGTCAATTACCAGCGAGGTTTGTGGATCCAGACCCGAATTCGGTTCATCACAGAAAAGATATTTGGGATTCAATACAATGGCCCGGGCAATCCCTACTCTTTTTTTCATTCCCCCGCTTATCTCTGCCGGAAATTTTTTATTGGCATCTTTCAGTTCAACCCGGTCCAAAACTTCATTAACCCGTTTTTTCTTCTCAGCAAGGGTCCAGTCGGTAAACATATCCAGCGGAAATTGTACGTTTCGCTCCACGGTTAAACTGTCAAACAGCGCAGATCCCTGAAACAACATGCCAATTTTTTTTCGAATTTCTTTCCTGCCCGCCGCGTCCATATTTGTAAAATCCTCCCCGTCATACAGGATGGATCCACTGTCCGGGCGAAACAACCCCACCAGACATTTCATAAAAACAGTCTTTCCGCTTCCGCTTGAACCAATGATCAGGTTGCATTTCCCATCATCCATTACGGCACTTACATCGTTGATTACGATTTTGTCGCCAAAACCTTTTTTGATATGTTGTACTTCAATCATATTACAATAGTATGGCTGCCAATACATAATCGGCAAACAGAATTAAGATACAGCTTACCACTACCGATTTGGTAGAAGCACGGCCAATTTCCAAAGCCCCCCCTTCCACATAATACCCATAAAAAGCAGGCACACTGGAGATGATAAAAGAAAATACATAGGCCTTTATCATGGCAAAGACCACATTATAGGGAAGAAAGGAATTTAATAGTCCTTTGTCATAATCTGTGGTAGATAAGATGCCCGCAGCCTGACCGGCTAATCGTCCTCCCCAGATTCCCAATCCGGCTGATATCACTACCAGCATGGGAATCACCACCAGCGCTGCCACAATTTTAGGAAGCACCAGATAGGTTTTGGTATTGATCCCCATAATTTCCAATGCATCGATCTGCTCACTCACCCGCATATTCCCAAGTTCGCTTGCAATTTTACTGCCCACCACACCCGCCAAAACAATACAAACAAGGGTAGGGGCAAACTCCAGCAGCACCGTATCCCGAACAATCTGTGCGATGGAGGATTTTGGAATCAACGGACTCACCAGCTGGTAGGCCGTTTGTAAGGTTGATACCGCTCCCATAAAGATGGAAATGATAACCACAATCCCTAAGGAGCCTATGCCGATATCGTTACACTGGTGCATGAATTCCTTCCAATACACCTTGCGGTTCTCCGGTTTGGAAAACATATCCCTTAACATCAGAATGTACCGCCCAAATTCATGGATAAATTTCATGCTAATAACCTCGTTGTTTAATTACTACAATTCCTTACTTACTTTCTGGAAACGCTTCCACCACTTTGATTTGCGAACGATTTCTTCTGTCTGATTCCGGCTGCATTTCATCTGCGCATCAATCACGGCCACCAATGCCATGTTAAATATACTGCGGACAGAACTACCTAACTGTAATACATGCACGGGTTTTTTCAATCCAAGCAAAATTGGTCCGATTGCATCCGCTCCACCTACTTCTTTAAGCAGGTTGTACGCGATATTCCCTGATGCAAGATTCGGGAAAATCAGGGTATTCACATCCTTATCCACCAATTCGCTGAAAGGGTAATTATCTTTCAGTATTTCTTTATTGAATGCCAGTATCCCCTGCATTTCTCCATCTACAATCAGAGAAGGGTTCCTTTCCTTCACCAGCTTTCTTGCTTTTGCCACCAGTTGCGCTTCTGGTGATGCACTGCTTCCAAAATTGGAATAACTCAGCATCGCAATACGGGGTGTTAGATTGAAATTCCGCACTTCCTTCGCTACCATAAGAGTTATTTCTGCCAGTTCTTCTGCAGTGGGATTGAAATTCACCGTCGTATCTGCCATGAAAATGGGTCCTTTTTTCGTCAGCAGCAGATACATGCCGGCTATTTTATTCACGCTTTCCTCTGTGCCGATCACCTGCAAAGCGGGACGTATGGTTTCATCATAATTCCTGGTCAGTCCGGATATCATCGCATCCGCATCGCCCGTTTCCACCATCATGCAGCCGAAATAGTTCCGGTCTTTCATGATCTTGTACGACTCATATTTATTGAGTCCTTTTCGTTGCCGCTTTTGAAACAGCAACTGCCCGTATTCCCTGCGTTTTTCTTCCTGATCATCATTGCGTGGATCAATAATCGGAATCCCATCCAATTCAATCTGATTGGCTTCTGCAATCCGGTTTATTTTTTCTTCATTTCCCAGCAGAATCGGATAAGCAACTCCTTCCTCATAAACTATGGAAGCGGCTTTCAGGATTTTCAGGTTATCTGCCTCTGCAAAAACCAGTCGTTTCGGATCGCGTCGGGCTTTGCTGCCAAGTACCCGCATTAACTGATTATCTATTCCCAATCGATTATTCAGTTCCTCTTCATAAGCTTCCCAGTTTTTTATTGTTGTGGTCGCAACGCCGCTTTCAATGGCTGCTTTTGCAACAGCAGGTGCAATACAGGCCAGCAGCCTGGGATCCAGCGGTTTCGGGATTATATAATTCGGGCCAAAAACAATGTTTTTTTCATTATATGCCAGATTCACAATATCCGGAACCGGACTTTTGGCCAGGTCTGCCAGCGCATGTACCGCTGCCAGCTTCATAGCTTCATTAATAGAGGTTGCCCGTACATCCAGAGCCCCCCGAAAAATGAACGGGAATCCCAATACATTATTTACCTGGTTGGGATAATCACTTCGTCCCGTTGCCATGATCAAATCCTTGCGTGCAGCAATTCCCTTGTCGTAAGTGATTTCCGGATCAGGATTGGCCATCGCAAATACTATGGGATTTTTTCCCATGCTTTGCACCATTTCCGTGGTGATAACATTTCCAACACTCAGTCCCAAAAACACATCGGCATCCTTCATCGCTTTGGATAGGTTCCAGTCGGCAGATTTAACTGCAAAAGGTGCTTTATCTTCTCCCAAATCAGTACGGCCTGCATGCAATACTCCGTCTTTATCAAACAGAATGAAGTTTTCGTAACGGGCACCCAGGGATACATATAATTTCACGCAGGCCATGGCAGCAGCTCCGGCACCGTTTACCACAAACCGTACCTTCTCAATTTTTTTCTTCTGCAATTCAAGCGCATTCAGCAACGCCGCCGAACTGATAATAGCTGTTCCATGCTGATCATCGTGCATTACGGGGATTTTCATCCGCTTTTTCAACTCCTTCTCTATATAAAAACATTCCGGCGCTTTAATATCTTCCAGATTAATGCCGCCAAATGTGGGCTCCAGGGCCTGCACGATTTCAACAAATTTTACCGGATCCTTTTCATTGATCTCTATATCAAATACATCGATATCAGCAAAAATCTTGAATAGTACTCCCTTTCCTTCCATTACCGGTTTGCTGGCCTCCGGACCAATATCCCCCAATCCCAGCACGGCTGTTCCGTTGGTAATTACGCCTACCAGATTTCCTTTGGCTGTATACTTATAAACATTCTCTCTGTTTGCTTCAATTTCTTTACAGGGCTCAGCCACACCCGGACTATAAGCCAGCGATAAATCCCGCTGGGTCTTGGCTTCCTTGGTGGGAATCACTTCAATTTTCCCGGGCCTTCCTTTCGCATGGTACTCAAGGGCCTGGGAACGACGGGTTTCTTTACTCATACGGGTGCAAAATACGAAATGGGAATTTTGCAAAAAGATTTGGTGATAAAAGAAAAGCTTCTATATTTGTACTGTACTAGTATGGTAGTACACTAAAACAATAAGCAATGATATCCATCCAGAACATTCATTTCAAATACGGAGGCAAGCCGGTATTCAAAGGGCTTTCCCTGGATTTGCAACCCGGACATATATACGGCTTGCTGGGGAAAAACGGTACAGGTAAGTCAACTTTACTACGATTGATCAGCGGATTGCTTTTTCCGAAAGAAGGAAAACTCAATGTATTGGGATTTGAACCAGGAAAACGATCCCCTGCTTTTTTGCAACAGGTATTCCTGGTACCGGAAGAATTTTACCTGCCTAATATTTCCATTGAGCAGTTCATTCAGGCCAATGCAGGCTTTTATCCCAATTTCAGCCGCGAGCAGTTCAGGCAATACCTGCTGGAGTTTTCCATACCGGAAGGCCAGCATCTCCAGGAGATGAGTTATGGTCAGAAAAAGAAACTGTTGATCAGTTTTGGCCTGGCCTGCAATACGCCGATTCTATTAATGGATGAACCAACCAACGGATTGGATATCGTCAGCAAGAGTCAGTTTCGTAAAGTAATGGCGGGATCTGTCAGCAATGAAAAATGCATCCTGATTTCCACCCATCAGGTTAAAGATCTGGAAAACCTGATCGACCGGATTACTATTATTGACGAAGGTGGCATTCTCTTCGATCAGACAATCGGACGCATTACCGACCGGCTTCATTTTAAAATTTCTTTCGACAGTGAGGAAGTTAGGGCGGCATTGTATAAAGAAACTTCCCTGAAGGGCAGTGCTATCATCCTGATTAATGAAGCAGGAGAGGAGGGCCGCCTGGACCTTGAAATGTTGTACAAAGCCATCATCACCAATAAAGAGGCCGTTCAACAGGCATTCAAATAATCAATCAACTTTTATCCAACTGATATGAATAGCAATTTTAGTATTGAACGTTTGTTCGGATTGATCCGCAAACAGTGGATTGAAAACAGCCGGTTTTATTTATTAGGCTCACTTGCCATTTTTGGTTTGATGACCATCTGTATGATCATTTTCTGGGTACTGATGGACGGAGATAATTATTCCGAATCCTTTGCTTATAATTTATACATAATCGGTCTGATTTTAACCGGCACTATTTATGGAAGCATCAGCTTTTCCATTTTAGGTTCCAAGGAAAAAGGACAGTACTGGTTGAGTTTTCCTGCAAGTCACGCTGAAAAACTCATCACTTCAATTTTTTTTAATGTTATACTGTTTTTCATTGTGTACACACTCTCCTTCATGCTGGTGAAATGGGGCTGTCAAACCTATATTGAAAGTTATATCCGTACGCATAAATGGGCCAGTATCCGACCAATGAATTGGGAAGATGGCTTTGGCGAAGTTTTCTACTATATCATCTGGGGGTACTTTTGTCTACAGGCTTTATTTATGTTGGGATCTGTATACTTCAGGCAATACGCATTTATAAAAACGGCCATTTTTGTTTCGATCATTGCAGGCATACTTACATTTTTTATCGCAAAGATTTCCATGAATATGTTCCAGGGCCATGGGTTTTTCTGGAACGGTCTGGAGTTAAGGGAGCATCATGTACCGGAAAATTATGGAATTTATAAATCGTATTCCCTGGGAACAACCTTGTCGAAAGTATTGGGTTACCTGCTCACCTATTGCTGGATCCCGGTTTTCTGGCTTGTTACCTGGTACCGCTTAAAAGAAAAGGAACTATAACGTATAACTGTAAACGAATCAATATATGCAATTCAATAATACCGGCCAGGCCATCTATCTCCAGATCGTAGACTATGTTTGCGAACGGGTACTCCTGGGTGAGTTTCGGCCAGAAGACAAACTTCCCAGTGTTAGGGAAATGGCAGTTCAGCTGGAAGTGAATCCCAATACGGTGATGCGGGCCTATGAATTCCTCAAACAACAGCAGATCATTCATGATAAAAGAGGTATTGGTTATTTTATCAGTGAGGAAGCCAAAGCAGCTGCCCTGGCTTATCGCAAGCAGGAATTTACCGAATCAGAGTTGCCTGCATTTTTCAGAGTTCTCTTCATGCTTGGAATGGAGCCGCAGGATCTCCTTCCCGCATTCGAATCTTTCAAAAATAAATACGTAAGAGCTTAAACCTTTTCAGATGAAAACAAGTAATAAAATCTTATTGGGGATGGTGGTTTTTCTGGTGCTCATACCAGCATCCATCCTGGTAGCACTTTCCATTAAAGTTAAAAATGGAGATTATACAATCAAGATGAGCGAGTGGGAACAACTGGCCCGAAAAGCCACGCCAATTACAAATACCGGTTTTTTAAAAATAGCTACACCCGGTACCACCAAACTGGAATGCACCATCCGCTATTCTGACAGCATTTATTACAGGAAACATGGTTCAGATCATGATAGTCTGCAGGTAGCGAAATCAGGAGATACATTGTACTTCACTGTAATTTCAAGAGATCCAAAGCCGGAAGGATCAGACAAGCATGAAATGTATATAGATATCTTCATGCCTTTCAAAGGATTGCTGATGCTGGATGGTGCCGGGGTAACACTTGATTCCGTTGCAGCAGATGCAGCCATCACAGTTGCTATGACCAATAACAGCACGTTGAATCTGGGGCAGTCCAACCCGGACAATAAAAAAATAATCAAGTTTTCTTCGCTCTTTGTGAGAGGAGATCAATCCAAACTGGTATTGACAGATAATACAAGTATTGACAGTGCTTCCATCAATTTAACCGGCAATTCCAATCTGTATTTTGGTAAGGAACTTTCATTGGGATCCATCAACGGAAGCATTTCCGCAGGTACCGAGGTGAATGGTGCCGCCAAATGGATTTATCAGTTGAAGCCAATACCCTGATCAGGGTTGAACCAACGCACCGAATGCAGCCATCATACCGATGCCTGTTTCAATAGCGCTTTCATCAATATTGAACGTGGGAGTGTGTACGCCGGATACAATTCCACGTTCTTTATTCATGACACCGATGCGATAAAAACAACCGGGAATCTGTTGTGAATAATACCCGAAATCCTCCGCACCCATCCGTAATTCGGTTTCTTCCACTTTCTCTTTCCCCATTAAGTCAATTGCGAGTTCTTTTGCCTTTTCATGCAATGCCTCATTATTGTAAACGGTTGGGTAACCCACATCAATATGTAAGTTTACTTCTGCTCCCATTGATTGCGCTGTGCCTTCCACAATGTTCCGGATAAGTTGATGCGCCTGAAAACGCCAGCCTTCATCCATCGCGCGGAAAGTGCCCATCATTTTTACTTCACTGGGAATAACATTAGTTGTATGTCCACCTTGTATTGAAGTGATCGACAACACAGAAGGCTGATGAGGATCTCTGTTTCGGCTGATTACCTGTTGAAGTGCAATCACAATATGAGAAGCTACCAGTAAAGTATCTGTGGTAAGGTTTGGAGCAGCTGCATGGCCACCTTTCCCTTTTAGGGTGATATATATTTCATCTGCACTGGCCATCACTTTACCTGCCCGAAGGCTAACCTGTCCAACAGCCAATTGCGGATGCACATGCAAACCGAATATGGCGGAAGGTGCCGGATTTTTCAGCACCCCATCACGAATCATATAACTGGCCCCTCCCGGGTTTTTTTCTTCACCCGGCTGAAAAACCAGTTTCACGGTGCCTGTCCATTCTTCCTTTAGTTCATTCAGAATTTTGGCTGCTCCCAGGAGACAGCTGGTGTGTACATCATGTCCGCAGGCATGCATGATACCCGGACGGGTGGATTTGTAAGGAATATCATTTTCTTCCAGAATGGGAAGGGCATCCATATCAGCCCGCAAAGCAATGCAGCGGCTATCCGGATTCATGCCCTCAATCAAACCTACAACGCCTGTTGTTGCCATTACCGTAAAAGGAATACCCAATTTGGTCAGGTGTTCCTGAACAAAAACACTGGTCTCAAATTCCTGGTAACTTAATTCGGGATGTGCATGCAAATGCTGCCGAACTTTAATGTAGTCCGCCGCATAGTCAGCTGCTTTCTTTTTGATTTTATCCAGTAATTCCTGCTTCTTTCTTGAATCCATCCCACAAATATAAGCCTCCCTCACTTCAAACTTCCCACTTCCCACTTCCCACTTCCACTCACTCTTCTCCGCTTCGATCCGGATTCACTTCCACCACATCATTCACGATATACACATTCTGTTTGAATTCGCGGGATAACTGCCGCTGGTAAGATTCCGCAGCTTTCCGATCTTCAAAATTTCCTACACGCAAACGGAAGTAGGGAGATTGATAAAGAAGATAAGCTTTCAACTCTGGAAAAAGACGATATACGGTAGTTTTTGCCTGAATAGCGGCATTCCGGTCGGTTGTATTAATAACCTGAATGCGAAAGCCAGGAACATTCCGACGGGCTTCGCGGGTAGTTACTTCATTGATTTCTGTTTGTTTTTTCACGAGCATATCCAGCCGCGGGTCTTTTTTCACGATGATGGTGTCAGGTATAGGATTTGAGTAACCAACCATCGATAGTAGACAAACGCTCAATAAAAAAGTGAAGGGTTTCATATAAGTAAGCTAAAACAAATTCCTCGCCAAATATCGGGCTTAACAAATTTTTTAATCGGATACTAATACCCTGCGGCATCGATTCCTGCAGGTCCGCCTTCCACAATGGCAATACTGGCACTGCATCCCAGTCGGGTGGCACCTGCCTGAATCAGCGAACTGGCGAATTCAAAATCCCGGATTCCGCCGGAAGCTTTGATCTGTACCTGTTGGGGTAAATGAGCACGCATCAGCTCCACCGCCTCCACGGAAGCTCCTTTTTCTGCATAACCCGTAGAGGTTTTCATAAAATCAATGCCCAGCGGCCCCAGTTTTTCACAGCAGCCAATAATTTCTTCTCTGCTAAGGATGCCCGATTCAATAATTACTTTGAGGAGGCGCCCCTTATTATGACAAACTTCCACCAGCAGGGCAACTTCTTTCTGGAGATAAGTCCAGTCGTTTTGCTTCAATGCAATCAGATTTATTACCATATCAATTTCCTGCGCCCCGTCAACAATGGCTAAAACGGCTTCTGCCACCTTAGCTTCCGTTGGCGAATAGCCGAAGGGGAAACCTACAACCGTAGCCACTTTTACTTGGGTTGGCGCCAATATTCCAGCTGCTCTTTTTACAAAAGGAGCTGGTATGCAAACCGCGGGAAATCCATAGGCAACCGCCTCTGCACAAACTTTTTCAATCTCCTGAATGGTGGTGGTTGGCTTTAAAATAGTATGATCTATAAAAGAAGCAATATTCATAATATGTTCCGACCGCTGATAAAAATCGGTAGTCGAAGTTATACCATTTACTTAAATTCGATACTTCACACAAACGAAACAAGTAACACTCATGAGAAAGCTTTTTTTGCTGCCTGCCCGGCGCAGGGTGCCTGCATTGCTTGGAGCTTTGCTGGCTGCCACCCTCAGTCAGGCACAACCGACTTTCCCGGTTAATGGCATTGCGGACGATAAGCCGTCCACCTACGCGTTTACCAATGCAACCATCGTTGCACAATCTGGCTCTGTTTTATCTGCTGCCACCATGGTGGTAAAAGAGGGTAAGATTATGGCTGTCGGCACCAATGTAACAGTTCCTAAAGAAGCCATGGTAGTGGATTGTAAAGGGAAATTTATTTATCCTTCCTTTATCGATATCTATTCCGATTATGGAATGCCTCCATTAGCTCCGGTTCAACGCCGCTTTAATTTTGGAGCACCTGCCCAGTTAACTTCCAATCAGAAAGGAGCCTATGGCTGGAATCAGGCCATTCGATCTGACGTGCAGGCTGTAACCCTGTTCTCCGCAGATGAGGAAAAAGCAAAAACACTGCGTGATCAGGGATTTGGAACGGTTTTGACCCACGCAAAAGATGGAATTGCCCGTGGTACAAGTACCCTGGTAACACTTGCTGACGAAAAGGAAAACAAAACCGTGCTGAAAGAAAAAGTGGCGGCACATTATTCCTTCAGTAAAGGCTCCTCCACGCAAACCTATCCGAGTAGTCTGATGGGAACCATAGCATTGTTAAGACAAAGTTTTCTCGATGCACAATGGTATAAAAACAATGCTGCGAAAGAAGGACTGAATCTGAGTCTGCAGGCCTGGAATGAAAACCTCAGCCTTCCCCAGATTTTTGAAGCCAATGATAAATGGATGGCCCTTCGCGCTGACAAAATAGGAGATGAATTCGGCGTTCAATATATCATCAAAGCAGGTGGTAATGAATACCAGCGAATCCAGGATATGGCTGATTCCAAAGCGTCCTTCATCCTGCCGCTGAATTATCCTCAGGCAATGGATGTGGAAGATCCCAATGATGCCCGCTTTATTTCTCTGGCAGATATGAAACATTGGGAAATGGCACCGGCCAATGCCGCAGCTTTCGAAAAAGCATCCATTCCCTTTGCATTGACTGCCGCCGATTTGCGCGATGCAAAACAATTTATGGCCAATCTTCGTAAAGCCATTGAATATGGATTAACAGAAAATAAAGCACTGGATGCGCTTACCAAAACACCGGCAACAATGCTTGGCGTTTATAATCAGGTAGGTAGTCTGGAGCCTGGAAAACTGGCTAATTTTATTATTACTAACGGTCCTGTTTTTGCAGACAAAACGGTCATCCTTCAAAACTGGGTACAGGGTAAAAAGCACGGAGTTAAAGAAGATAACTGGAACAGCACAACTGGTGAATACCAATTGGCGCTCGTTGGTGCTAAAGGCACGCAGAATTATTCACTGCTTGTTAAGCCGGGTGGAACTGCTTCAGTAATTCAAAAAGATACCCTTGCGGGTAAATTCAGCTTTGATGGAAAAATGATTAAACTCAGTTTTCCGGAAGCTAAGCAATCAAAGAAAACAATTCGCCTGAGCGGTGTAAGCCAAATAGACGGATGGCAGGGTACAGGCGAGGATGCAGATGGTGTTAAATTGTACTGGACCGCCAAACTTCAGAAAGAAACTCCGGCTTTTGACAGCACAAAGAAAAAAAACACGCCTCAGCTCTCCGCAGTTCCTTATCCGTTTAACGGATACGGATTTGAAACAAGTCCGGTTCAGCAAACCCTCCTGATTCGCAATGCAACCGTTTGGACCAACGAAAAAGAGGGAAAACTGGAAGGGGCAGATGTATTAATCAAAGGCGGTAAAATTGCCGCTGTTGGTAAAGGACTTTCTGAGGCCGGCGCAACTGTTGTGGATGGAACCGGAAAACATATTACCGCAGGCATTATTGATGAACATTCACATATAGCAGCTGCTTCCATTAATGAAGGCGGACAATCGGTAACGTCTGAAGTTCGGATTGCAGATAACCTGAATCCGGATGATATCAATATTTATCGCCAGCTAAGTGGCGGGGTAACTTCCTCCCATATTTTACATGGATCGGCAAATACAATAGGCGGACAAACACAACTCATTAAATTAAGATGGGGTGCCAATGCAGAAGGTTTGAAATTTGCCAACTGGACTCCACAAATCAAATTTGCACTGGGTGAAAACGTAAAACGTTCCAGCTCTTCTGCAAATAATCGGTTCCCCGATTCCAGAATGGGTGTGGAAGAAGTATTGATGGATGCATTTACCCGCGCCCGTGATTATGAAAAAGCAATTCAGGAAGCTTCGGTTATTCCCAAAGGGAAAAAGGGTGCAGTTGCCAATCCATGGGCCACCGTTCGTCGCGATCTTGAACTGGATGCATTGGTTGAAATACTAAATAAAAAACGATTCATTACCTGCCACTCCTATGTGCAAAGTGAAATTACAGCAGCTATCCGGGTAGGAGATAAGTTTGGATTCACCTTCAATACATTTACGCATATACTCGAAGGCTATAAAGTAGCTGATAAAATGAAGGCACACGGGTCCAATGCATCTACCTTCTCTGATTGGTGGAATTACAAAATGGAAGTAATTGATGCGATTCCGCAGAATGCTGCCATCATGCATGAAGTTGGATTAAATGTGGCTATTAACAGCGATGATGCAGAAATGGCGCGTAGACTTAATCAGGAAGCTGCCAAAAGTGTAAAATATGGTGGTATGAGTGAGGAAGATGCCCTGAAAATGGTAACCCTGAATCCGGCCAAAATGCTGCATGTGGAAGATCGTGTGGGTAGCATCAAAGTGGGTAAGGATGCTGATATCGTTGTCTGGACAGATCACCCGCTCAGCATCTATGCAAAGGCTGAAAAAACCATCGTAGATGGCATTGTTTATTTCGATCGTCAGAAAGACCAGGAATTAAGAAATAAAATAACAGCAGAAAGAAGTCGCCTTGTTCAGAAAATGATTGGAGAGAAAAAATCCGGTTCACCTATGGCTCCGGCTCGTGCAAGTATGGAAATTATGCATACCTGCAGTGACCATGCGCATAGCCACGGTTTACTTGTTGTGGATGCTGATGAGATCAACGCTAATCAATAAAGAGATCAACCAATGACAAAAAATATAGTTACAATAATTGGAGCCTGCCTGCTAAGTGCAGCCTCCATCGCCCAGGAAAATGTATATCCGGCTCCGGAATATAAGGGTTTGCTTTTCCTGAAAAATGCAACCGTTCATGTTGGCAACGGACAGGTACTTGAAAACACAACTATTCAAATCTCGAATGGCAAGATTGAAAAAATTGGCCAGAACCTGCCCATTCCAATGGATGATGTGAAAGTGTTTGATGTAACCGGTAAGCATGTTTATCCCGGACTAATTCTTAGTAATTCGCAATTGGGATTGGTTGAAGTGAACAGTGTTCGCGCTACAATCGATCATACCGAAATGGGTGATATCAATCCTTCCATCCGTTCTATTGTGGCGTATAATACCGATTCTAAAGTGATCAATACACTGAAGACAAATGGTATTCTAATGGCGAATATTGTGCCCGGCGGCGGACTGATCAGCGGCTCCTCATCCGTTGTTCAACTGGATGCCTGGAACTGGGAAGATGCGGCAGTGAAAATGGAAAACGGAATTCATCTTCGGTTGCCTTCTCTTATTAACCGGCCCAATCCCTTCGCGGCATTTTTCGGACCTGCTCCTGCTGCAGATCCTGTAAAACGAGGTCTGGAGCGCATTGACCTGATCAAAGCATTCTTTCGCGAAGCACAGGCCTACGCCAATGAACCCAAACATGCGAGCACCAACCTGAAATTCGAAGCAGTAAAAGGGCTGTTTAATAAATCGCAAAAACTATTTGTGCATTGCGATATAGTAAAAGAAATGCTGGTGGCCATCGATTTTGCCAAAGAGTTTGGTATGGATGTGGTAATCATGGGTGGCAGTGAATCCTGGCAGATGGCAGATCTGCTTAAACAGAATAATATCGCTGTTGTACTGGCGCAAATGCACAGCCTTCCTACCATGATGGATGACGATGTGGATCAGCCCTACAAATCAGCTATTGCCCTGCAGAAGGCCGGCGTATTATATGCCATCAATGATGAGGATGGCCAGACAAGAGGCCGAAACCTGGCATTTAATGCCGGAACTTCCGTGGCATATGGACTCACAAAAGAACAGGCTTTGCAGGCCATCACTTTAAATGCTGCTAAAATTCTGGGAGTTGACCAGCAGGTGGGTTCCATTGAAGTTGGAAAAGATGCCAATCTGGTTGTGAGTGAAGGAGATATCCTGGATATTCGCTCCAGCATCATTTTACATGCTTTTATCCAGGGACGGAAAGTGGATTTGACAGATAAACATAAACAACTGGATGAGCGTTACAGAAAAAAATATGGGTTGACTAAATAAACAAGTAGCTGATTTGATTTTCGAAAAGGTAGCCTTCGGGTTACCTTTTCTCTTTTATGGAATCAAGAATTGTTTCCCCACACACTTTATTACAAGATTGCATTGCCTGAAGGATTTCTGCCGCTGACCCAGTCGGGCCTGCGTTCTGCAATGCAACTAGCTAAGGCGGCAGCTTTTTTTATTCTTTGGTTACATTTCTTTTTTCTGCGGCAACTCAGGGGTGATAAAGTTCGTATTGAATTTAACACCCAACTTAATAGTATGAAAAAGAATCTGCGTTTTATTTTATTTGCCCTTGTTTGCAGTATCAGTTTGGTTGCCTGTGATCGTTTCGATGATGACGACGATAATGATCCAACCAATACTCCTGCCAATTCAGTTACCAATTCATATCTCATTAATGGCAGCTGGAGAGTTAGTCTGCTGACCGATGATGGAAGAGATGAAACATCTGATTATGACGGATATACCTTCGAATTTGCAGCTGATGGTAAACTGACCGCTACTAAAGCCGGCGTAACTACCAATGGCACCTGGCGCACCCAGCGCGATGACGGCAGTAATGAACTGCTTATCCAACTGGTAACCACTGACAAAGATCTGGATGAATTAAACGACGACTGGGATATCGTCCTTAGCACCAACTCCAAAATTGAACTCAAGGACGATAATGACGAACGCGACGAACAACTCCACTTCACCAAAAAATAAAACAGATCATTCACCCGACCGGTGCCACCGGTCGGGTGAATGATGAAAATTGGTATATTAGGGGGATAACCCTGACTGCATGACCATATCAACTGCCGCAAATTCAACCAATCCGGCCATCCGGATTTTATCGATTGATGTGCTTCGCGCACTCACCATGTTCGGAATGATTTTCGTAAATGATTTATGGTCGCTCAGGGATATTCCATCCTGGCTTGAACATGTTGCGGCAGATGCGGACGGAATGGGCCTGGCAGATATCGTTTTTCCCGGTTTTTTGTTCATAGTAGGCATGTCGATCCCCTTCGCTATCAGAAATCGCCGCGCGAAAGGGGATACAACCCAACAACTTACCATTCATATTCTGCAGCGTGGTCTTGCACTCCTCTTAATGGGTGTATTTCTGGTGAACGGAGAAAATATCCATGAAACCGCAACCGGTATTTCAAGAGGAGGCTGGAATGTGATCAGCTGGATCGCCTTCATACTTTTATGGAACCAGTATCCCAAAAAATGGCCAAAACCTCTCCTGCGCGTTTTACAGGTACTGGCATTGCTAACCCTTGGCTGGCTGGCTTTTATCTATCGGGGAGGGGCCGTTGAAAATCTGGTGCGATTTACCACCTGGTGGTGGGGCATTCTTGGCTTAATCGGATGGGCCTATCTGGTGGCAGCCCTTTATTTCACCTATTGCGATGGCAGAGTTTCGTTGCTGGCTACCGGTGCACTGGTTAGCATATTTATTTGTGCAGCACATCATCTGGACGCCATTCCAAATATCCCACTACTAAATAAAATTTTATCACCCATCGGATTCGGTGCCATGACTGCCTTTACCATCGGAGGTGCATGGGCTTCACAGGTTTTCTGGACATTAAATGGAAAAAATAAAAGCGCAACCAGTTTGCCTTTGCAATTTGGACTGGCTGCGCTTGTATTATTAATGGCCGGATTTGTAACACGCCCTCTCTGGGGAATTTCAAAAATCCAGGCAACCCCCTCCTGGGTCTTTATTTGTGTCGCAATTATGCTGGTGCTTTTCCTGCTGGTATTCTGGCTGGTGGACCAAAAACAAAAAGGAAACTGGTTCTCCCTTATCCGCCCGGCTGGAACCGACACCCTGCTCTGTTATGCACTTCCTTATTTCGCCTATGCATCGATCCGGCCATCGGGGTTGCATTTACCCGAATGGGCGCTTACCGGCGGAATTGGCTTACTAAAATCAATCCTGTTTTCACTGTTAATCATCCAGCTTGCCGGCTGGTTAAGTAAAAAAGGACTCCGTTTGAAATTATAAAGGTTGCTCCACTTTAAAACCTGCTTTCGAATCAAACGTTCTGCCAAAATAATCGGTCGCGCGAATTTCAATTTCATGATCGCCCAGAGTTAAATCAACCGGAAATCCGATCCTGAATAAATGCGTGGAATTCTCCGGATTACTTGGTCGCTTTCCATTCAGTAAAGTATCTGATAAATCCCATTTAAACACCGATTGTAAATAGGAAGGATCAGCATCTTCCACATAACTCATTTTTTTCCACGGCCCCTGATCAATCCGGCATTCAACCACTGATTCCCTGTATCCCATGAAAAAATTCACATGGATACCGGCAGATGTTCGCTGCTTAAATGGAATCACTTTAGGTGCGGCAATTTCCATCTGGTACGCAGCTGGTTGTCCGGCTACTTTATAATCAATTTTATATTGGTTTCCATCAATCCGAAGAAAGGCATAACCTTTGGGAGTGCCATCCCGCATAGTGGAAATTGGTATGCCAGCTTCATTCAATTCCCCTTTGTACCAGTCACCGGATGTAGTTCCTGCATTGAATTCGTGATGCGGTTTTTCTCTGTCAAATCCATCTGCTTTTCCAAAGAAATCATTACGCTGCAAATGGGTATGCGCAGACAGAGATAAGGTATTGGGATAAGCCTTCAATAATTCAAACAGTCGATTCCGATCGGCAGATCGGAATGCCTCTTCTGCATTCTTTAATGGGATATGAAATGCAAGAACAATTAACCGGTCTGCAGGAACGGTCTTTAAATCATTTTCAATAAACTCAAGTTGTGAGTTGCGGAATCCGCCCCAATATCCTTTGCCATCTCTTGGATCGGGATATAAAATATCATCCAGTATTATGAAATGCGCCTTACCAACATTAAACGAATAATTTGCCGGACCGAAATTTCTTTCAAAGGTTTCATCCGCTAAGGAATCAGCGGTGGCATCATAGTTCATGTCATGATTTCCCATCAGATTATACCAGGGGATTCCAACTTTCTGCGTTGCTTTTATGTAAGGATTGTGCAGGTCAAGATGATCGCCTACCAGATCACCTAAACTCAAACCGAATACAGCTTCTTTTGAACCTTCCAGTTCAGCAACAATTCCTTTTGCAAAATACGCCACTTCCTGCTCCGTATAAGGTTGCGGATCGCCAAAAATAAGCGCCGTATAGGAATCCGTTTCAGGTTGCGGAAGCAATGGAAAATCAATCGAGGCTGGTAAAGAACCGGTTGGCTCAACCCCTTTGTATTTATTGCCCGCATGTGATCCTCCCGGTTTGTGATTGTAAAAAAACTGTGGCTGATTGAATTCATTAACCGGACACCTGTATTGTGCTGGTTTTATAACAAAGATGATCTGATCGGATGATACCTGAATTTCATAGAATCCTGCCTTATTGGTTTGTACCACCTGGATGCCATTGGAAACGGCTACTCCTTCTATTCCCTTTTCTTTTTTGTCGCGCTTATTGTTTTTGTTGCCGTCTTCATATACATATCCTTTGGCTATTGTTTGTGCCAGTCCGGCATAGGTAAACAAGCAAAATAATAGGCAGCTGCTGATTTGTTTGTAGTTCATATAGTTTAGTTTTCCCACCATCCCTTAATATTGATATTATCTCCGCCCATTCTCTCTACGGCCTTATTGTAATTTTCCGTATTGGTTGATCGAATAGCAATCGGATAATAATAACGTACCGGCATTTTCTGCTCGTTCACCATTCCGGATCCCTTGGGTAATTCAGGAAAGCCGGTTCTTCTGTATTCAAACCACTGCTGGAAATCTACAAAATAAAGGCTAAAATATTTCTGGCGGTGAATGCGTTGCAAACTGCCATCAAATGCTGCTTCCGGATTGTCAAAATAAGTGGCTGGTAAGCTGGCTCCCCATTGTTCCATCGCCGCCTTTGTCCCTTTTTCATAAGCAATTTTTGCATTGACTAAATCATCCGATAATACGGCAAGTTCAGCTTTAATAAATTCCACTTCTGCATAGGGCATAATAGGACAAATCATGGGTGCCGTTACCAGTGCGATATTAAGGTTAGATGGGATGTAATCAAACTGACTCTCGGATCCGTCAAATCCACTTGGAATTCCCATATAGCCAATTGTTGCTGAACCGCTGGCGTTCCTGGCCTGCGTACAGAATTTTTCTCTTCGCGGATCTTCCATCGCATTTAATTCATCTGTAAAGAATTTGCCAATTGCACGGAAAGTGGTGAAATCAACCGCTCTTCCCCAGGGAGATAAAAACGGTGTAACGCCTGATAATTTAAGTATTGCAGCATCCTCATTGCTGGTGAAAACAGGATAAGTGGCGGGATCAGCAATCATGGTTTGTAACTGTGCCAGACTATTCATTTCCGGTTTTCCTGATACACGCAATAACAAACGCATTCTTAATGAATTCGTGAATTTCTTCCAACGGCTCACATTATTTCCCATCAGGATATCCGTGCCGAAATTCATGGCTTTTGTTGTGTTATAGAGTGTGTTGGCCTCTTCCAAATCCGCAAGAATCCGAGTATATACCTCCTGTTGGGTGTTGAATGCCGGACGAAAAATTCCTTCGTCCCCTCTTGCTGCTTCATCCATTGGAATATCACCAAAACAATCCGTTGTGTTGGAGAGAATCCAGGCCTTTAAGGTTAATGCAATAGCCTGATAGTTTCCATCTTCCAGCGCCAGTGCTGCGTTGTACATTTCTTTTACATTTGTCAGCCAGCGATAGTAGGTATTCCAGGTAGAAGCACCTGCATTTTCAGCAATATCATACCGGTGAACCCCGCCTGCAACACTTGGATAAGGTAGTGATACCTGCATCAGGTTAAACGTAAAATCATCCGCTTTTTCCATATTAAAAGCAGTAACCGAATATAAGATTGGGTTGAGCAAGGTGCCCGGACTAATCTGGCTGATTCGATTAGGGTCCGTATTGATTTCATCAAAATTTTTTGTGCAGGAAATCAGGCTGATCAAAGAAGCTACAAGAATGCTTATTCTAAACTGTTTCATTTTGTCAGATTAAAAGGATTAAAGTTTTACTGTCAGGTTAAATCCAATGGTTCGCTGGGTAGGCATTTGACCCATTTCAATACCCGGAAGTATACTGGAACCATTCAGTGCTGCAGTTTCAGGATCAAAAATTGGGAACTTTGTCCACATCCAGAGATCACGGCCATATAATGCGAATGATACCTGTTGGAAACTTGTTTTTCTAATCCAGCTCATTGGCAGACTGTATTCAATTCTGGCTTCTCTTAATTTGATAAAAGAAGCATCAAATGAGTTGGACTCCACATTGGCTCTTCGATAATAATCGGCATAATATTGATTAGGTAATACCTTGGTGGTATTCGGCACATACTTGCCATCTGCACCCAGAACTACCCCTTCACCAATAATGAAATTTTCTTCACGACCTCTTAGGGTATGTTCAAGTTTGCCCTGCTCGCTCATTTTATGATGTGTTTGCGAGTAAATAATACCTCCATACTGACCATCAAACAAGATGCTCATCCGCAGGTTTTTGTAGGAAAACTCATTTCTGAAGCCGGCTTTCCAATCAGCATAAGCATTGCCGATATATTGAATTTCCTGCGGACGGGCGGGTAATCCGGCAGCTGTATATACGACCTGTCCATCCGGCGCACGCAGGAATCCAAACCCATAAATATCTCCTGTTGTTCCGCCAACTCTTGCCTGAATGGTTGCATTTCCGCCATAGCCAATATCCTGTTTGTCTTCCATGCCTTCAGTCAGTGCAAGTACCCGATTCTGGTTTTTTGACCAGGTAATAAAACTATTCCAGCGGAAGTTTTTGGTTTTCACTGGATCTCCTGTTAATACCAGTTCAACCCCACGGTTTCGAATTTTACCTCCATTTAAAACAGCTCTTGAATAACCGGTAGTTGGGTCAAGTGGCGCTTCCAGAATCTGGTTTTTGGTGATATTATTATAGTAGGTCAAATCAATTCCCAGTCTGCCTTTGAAAAAACGAAGATCCAGTCCGCCTTCCATGCTGCTGGATATTTCGGGTTTGAAATTCACATTATGAAGGGTTGTTGGAACAGAACCTGAACTCGGAAACTCACTGGTTCCATAATATTTTTGCGTTTTATACGGATCGGTATCATTACCTACCTGAGCTGCTGATAAACGGAGTTTGGCAAAAGATATAACAGCAGGTAATTGCATCAATTCAGATAGGATAAAACTACTGCTTACAGAAGGGTAGAAGAAGGAGTTGTTTTGTTCCGGAAGCGTACTGCTCCAGTCATTTCTTCCGGTAAGATCAAGAAAAATTTTACTCTTGTAGTTGATGGATGCCAGTGCATATAAACTGTTCAGGTTTTTATTTCGATCAATTGAGTTGGTAACAGGGATCCCTATTCCATTCGCCAGCATATATACACCCGGAATTACCAATCCATTTACATAACTGGTCAAACTGGTATAACGTCTGGTCATCATATTTCCTCCGGCAGATGCAGTAAGTTGGAAATCCCTTCCAAGTTGTTCTTTGTAAGTTAGGAGAGCGTCGGTATTGACTTCATAAAAATTAATGGCCTGTTCTTTATAATAACCATTCTTGAAATTGGCGGAGCTGAATGGACGCCTGGTCTGACGGTCGTCCATACTCATATCTATTCCTGTGCGAACCAGGAAATCAAATTTCTTGCTGATGGTATAATTCGCACTTAAATTACCAACTACCTGATTGCTTTTTACACTATTCGTCATTTCATAGGCAATGAGGTAGGGGTTGTCGATGAATGAACTAAAGGGATGAACCTGATCAATCTGATTCAATCCATTTTTCCAGATCGGACGATACCAGTTGAGATCCACATTCGGGTTCTGGAATATCATGAAATAGGAAATGGATTGATTATTATACCCGGTTGCAGGCAGGTTATCACTTGATTTGTGGGTGAAATTTACCTTTGAACTAATTCGCAGTTTGTCTGATACTTTATAATTTAAACTTACCGCAGCCGTGAGACGTTCAAATCCAGTGTTGGGCATGATCCATTCATTCTTGGTATGAGTAATGGAAGCCCGGGCAGATCCCTTATCAGAACCTCCTTCAATTGAAATATTGTTGCTTAATGTATAACCTGTTCTCCAAAAATCTTTCACATTGTTTTTATAAGGCCTCCACAGTGTTCTTTCTGCACCCCGGCCTTCCACTGTTGGATCATACTGATAATAACTCTGCCCGTCGAACCGGGGACCATAGGCACTGCTGGTTCCGCTTGTACTGGCGCCATCTTCAGATGCGCCATAGGAATAATACTTGATGCCATCCGCGTTCAATTGTGTGCCGGTTCCCTGCCCATATTCATGTTGAAAGTCGGGCCATCTCAATACATCATTGATGCTGGTATTGGAATTGAAGGTAATGCCAACTCCTTTTGATTTTTTTGAGCCTGATTTGGTTGTGATTAATAGCGCGCCATTCGCAGCACGGCTGCCATAAAGAGCAGTGGCACTTGGTCCTTTTAATACGGTAATACTCTCAATGTCATCCGGATTTATATCGCTGATTCCATTGCCGAAATCAACCGGCACATCATTTCCGGAGCCAGCCTGATACGCATTGGAAACACCGGAAGAGGTCAGGTTGCTATTCATCGGTACTCCATCCAATACAATTAATGCATTGTTGCCTTCCGGATTCAAAGAAGCGTCTCCCCTAAGTGAAATCCGAACAGAATTCAAAGGCCCGGAACCCGGAGAAATTATGGTTAATCCGGCTACTTTTCCTGATAATGCATTGGCAAAATTATTGGAGCGTGCATCATTTATTTCCTGGCTGCTTACTGTCTGCGCCGCATATCCGATTGCTTTTTCTTCTTTCTTAATTCCCAGGGCGGTTACCACCACTTCATTAAGCGAAGCAGAAGAGTCTTTTAATTGCAGAAAGATGGATTCCGTTTTTCCTGTTTGGATATTGGAACGGGTAAACCGCTGTGAAATAAATCCAATATGGGAAATGCTGATCTGAACGGTGCCTGCAAGTTTCGCGTCTGTAATGCTGAATAAACCCCGAATATCAGTACTGATACTTTTGTCAAATCCGGATTGTTTGTTTTCTATCCTGACGGTAACACCACTCAATGGTTCTCCATTCTCATTTTCAATCAGTCCTTTAATAATGGTTGCGGGTGTTTGTGCCTGCAGGGCAGCTTGTTCAGTTGGATAAAAAAATAGCAGAAAGCTTAGGCTGAACACAATAAGCCCCCTCATCACTGTGTAGTAATGTTTCATGATAGCTGAATATTTAGTTGTTTTAGTTCTTTTGAATAACCAGTCCCTTTTGAGTCGTTTGGATTTGGAGATTGTGTAAGAGCTCCAGTCGTTTTAGTATGGTGCCCAGTTTGTCCTGGGATTTTATTTTGCCGGTGAAATACAAATGGCTTAAATCAGTTGAATCATATTGAACGGCAACCTGATATCCCTTTTCCAGTTGATCCAGTACATCCGGTAAGGCTGTCTGTATAAAATCATAATTGAACCCGGTCCTTTGAAGCAGACTGTTCTTAGTAATTGGCTGTATGGAAGGTTTTCTGTTTTGGTAGCCTGATTTTACAAGTGCCTCTACCAGGCCCGTTGATTTATTCATAACCAAACTATCTCCGGGATTCATTACAACAGGAATCTGTTTCATTTCCGATTTAGAATATACAACCTGTATTTTCCCTGTATGTAATTTGATTTTTGTGGCCGGTTCAGTACTGTTGTCAATGGTGAAACTTGTGCCTAGTGCAGTTGTGTTTATTCCGTTGGTTTGTACTGTAAATGCATGCTTATGCCCTTTCTGTACAGAAAAATACGCCTTCCCTTTTAGTTCTATGATTCGATCGCTGAATGAAAATGCAGAAGAGAATTGAATGGATGACCCGGGAGATAATTCAACCATTGAGCAATCATTCAGACGAATGATTTGTTTGTTCAATCCTGTATTTATTAACTCCTGTGTGGAGGGTATATTGTTAGTTGTAACTGGTTTTAAATCAACTGATACTGGTTTTGACCAAAACAGGGTAATGGAAACAATACAGCCGGCAAGCATTGCTGCAGCTGTCCAGTGCCAGGGTTTAAAGAATATTCCGGATTTAATTGCAATGCCTTCTTGCTGTTTTATTTTATATTGGATATCCTGAAACATTTTCTTCGAATAGGCCTGAATCTCTGCTTCTGACATGTTTTCAAAATAATTGAGCTCCTTGCTTGCCAGGTCCTGATACCAGTTGTCTAATTCAATTGATTCCTGCTCATTCAACTGATTTTTCTGATAGCCCTCCAATAAATACAATAACCTGCCCTGACGCATTTATTCTCTTTTGTATTGATATGCCGCAAACTGAATTTTACCCCCATCTGCTTTTCCCCAAAAAGGCTGAATTCATATTTAGTTAATATTGGCCACCTAGTTTTGTTTAAAACAACAACCGTATCACTTATCCTGATTCACATATTGCAAATTCATTTTGGTTATTAATCAAAAGAGGGGATGCAACTGCATTTGAGCAATTGTATTCCAACACAATTCAGCATCTCACAAATTTTAGTTTCAGTCTGTTAAAGGATGACGATCTCGTCAAAGATGTATTGCAGGAAGTGTATTCGAGTCTTTATGTTCGTAGAAATGAGTTACCGGATGATCTCAATGTGGTGGGGTACCTTACTAATGCAATAAAATATCAATCAGCCCATCATATCAGGCACCAACTGGTGAAAGATGCCTACTCCAATTTTATTGAGTTTTCTTCGGCAACTGAAACTAAAATTCCCGATACTCATATAGAACATCGGGAATTAAATAAGCGTATAGGAAAATCACTTGCTGCTCTTCCTGAAAAATGCAGAACAGCTTTCGTTCTTCATAAACTGGAACAGCATCCTTATAAAACGGTTTCTGAGAAAATGGGAATATCTGTTAAAACTGTTGAGAAGCATATCAGCAAAGCGCTCAAACAATTGAGAACGGAGCTGAGCGATGTCCGTTCTATTTTTCCTTTTTTGTAGCAGGAATTTTCCTGATTGCTTCATTCAGTGAAACAGCATTCGACTTAAACGCACTCAAATCTACGATCTCCACTTTTCTGTATTCAATGGGATGACTTTCTGATTGCAGGGATATATACCCTTCTCCAATCAGCCCGCCATCGGCATAACCCATTCCTTTTACCCAGGGATCACGTCCATCGTATTGCGGTTTGGCATAGGTTAACACGGTGTCTCCTTCAACAATATGATGAATGATGGAGTCGCCCAGAACCAGCATCTCCACCCGCACCCACTGATCACCGTGATAGGTTTTGGAGCTGGATGTTACGCAATGCGGTGTAAACAATGAACCCTTCATCACAACATTAGTGCCCGGTGTGCAAAGATTACCGGTAGTTCTTGGATCCTTTCCATTTCCGCCTAAAAACTGTGCTTCCATGGAAATAGGGAAATCCTGCTCTTTTTTCATTGTTTCGGGAGCCTGGCAATGCAACATGGCCCCGCTGTTCCGGATCGCCCATCCCGGACCTTCTTTTACCTGCTCACCTACAAATCGATATTCTACCGCCAGCAAATAATGACTGTATTTGTTCTTGTGAAAAATGTGGCCGTACTTTTCTTTGAACCCATCATATTGATCATAGGAAACTTTTAATACTCCATTCTCCACCCGAAAGGTATTGCCGAAATTATCATTCAGTTCATGGTCCTTTATTTTGACAGACCAGTCCTTCATGTCCTTTCCATTAAACAACTGTACCCATCTGGGAGAAGCATTTTTATTGGTTGATCCGCAGGACAGAATTATCGCCAGACCGGCGGCAAATAGCAGCTTTTTCATTATTATATGTTTCAGCTTGGAAGATAAAAAGAAAAGGTGCCCCGAAGGACACCTTTCTATAGTTTACTCAAACGTTTGTTTATGCTCCGTGGCAGTTTTTGTATTTCTTGCCGCTTCCACATGGACAAGGATCGTTCCGGCCAACTTTCGGTCCAACACGGATCGGCTCCCGAACTGCAGGGGCCCCGCCTGGATCAAAATAGTCATTCTGGTTGGCTCCGTAGTCGTCTCCTTTTGCATCCACTTCCTCTTTGTTCGACTGGAGCTTGCTCATATCCGTTTTTTCCTCTCTTCCTTCTTTGATGATATCAGCAGGCTGCTGCTGTTCCATTGGAATACCACAATGGCAGAGGAAGGAAACAATATCACGGTTCACTTCACCGTCCATTTTTCTGAACAGATCAAATGCTTCCATTTTATAAATCACCAATGGATCTTTCTGCTCCAGATAAGCTGTTTGAACACTCTGTTTCAGATCATCCATGGCACGCAGGTGCTCTTTCCAGGTATCATCTATCAAGGCCAGCGTAATGGTTCTTTCCAAAGCATTCGTTAACTCACGACCATCTGTTTCAATGGTTTTTTGCATATTGCTCAGCACATTGATCCCTCTTCGTCCATCTGTGAATGGAACCACTACATTCTCAATATGCATTCCCTGAGAAGTTCGTATATTCTGAAATACCGGAACTGCCTGCTGTGCAATACCCTGCATTTTTTGCTGGTATCTTGCCGTTGCTTCCTGATACAACTGGTCTGCCAAATGTTGAGCATTGCCTGATTTGAATCCTGCTTCCGTAATTTGCGTATCAAGCCCAAAATTCATAATCGCTGCCAGCTTAAATCCTTCAAAATCATCCTGCTCTTTGAAGGAGGTAACCAGCCCTTCCGCAACTCCATAAAAGGCATTGTCAAGATCCAATGCAAGGCGTTCTCCAAACAGGGCGTGATTCCGTTTCTTATATACCACATTCCGCTGCTTATTCATTACATCATCATATTCCAACAGACGCTTCCGAATTCCAAAGTTGTTCTCTTCCACTTTTTTCTGCGCTCGTTCAATACTTCGGGTGATCATGCTGTGCTGAATCACTTCTCCTTCTTTATAACCCATCCGGTCCATCAGCGAGGCTATCCGATCCGATCCAAACATTCGCATCAGGTCATCTTCCATGGACACATAGAATTGTGAAGTTCCCGGATCTCCCTGACGGCCGGCACGACCACGTAACTGCCTGTCCACCCGGCGACTTTCATGCCGCTCTGTACCAATAATAGCCAAACCTCCTGCATCTTTTACACCAGGTCCCAGTTTGATATCCGTACCCCGACCTGCCATATTCGTTGCAATGGTAATAGCACCAGCCAAACCTGCCTCGGCAACTACCTGTGCTTCACGGGCATGTTGCTTGGCGTTCAAAACATTGTGCGGAATCTTTTTACCCTGTAACATCCTGCTCAGTAATTCACTTACCTCAACAGAAGTGGTACCTACAAGAACAGGGCGGCCTGCATTCCGCAATTGCTCAATATCTTCAATTACTGCAGTGAATTTTTCCTTTCTGGTTTTATAAACCAGGTCCTGGTGGTCTTTTCTTGAAATGGGCAGGTTAGTTGGAATATTTACCACATCCAGTTTGTAAATATCCCAAAGCTCCGCTGCTTCCGTTTCTGCAGTACCCGTCATACCCGCCAGTTTGTGGTACATCCGGAAATAATTCTGCAGGGTAATGGTTGCATAGGTTTGTGTTGCTGCTTCAATCTTCACATTCTCCTTTGCTTCAATTGCCTGGTGCAGACCATCAGAATAGCGACGGCCTTCCATTATACGACCAGTTTGCTCATCCACAATTTTTACCTGTCCTTCAATCACCACATATTCCACATCCTTATCAAACAGGGTATAGGCTTTCAGTAATTGTTGTATGGTATGAATCCGGTCGGCCTTCAGCGTATATTCATTCAGGAGAATTTCCTTGCGTTGTAATTTTTCTTCGGCAGTAGCTGTTGCATCTGCTTCAATTTCTCCGAGTTTTGAGCTGATATCCGGCAATACAAAGAACTCAGGATCTTCACCTGATTTTGTAATCATCTGGATCCCTCTTTCTGTCAGATCAACCGAATTGTTTTTTTCTTCGATATAAAAGAATAATTCGGAGTCCACTTTCGGCATTTCCTTGGATTGGTCTGCCAGGTAATAATTCTCCGATTTCTGCAATTTTACTTTTACGCCGGGCTCACTCAAAAATTTGATAAGAGCGCTTGTTTTTGGCAAACCGCGATAAGCACGCATCAGGGCAAGACCACCATCTTTTGGATCATCATTTCCTTCTGCAATTTTTTTACGCGCTTCAATCAGGAATTTGTTCACTACCTGCTTTTGCGCTTCAATCAATTGCAATACCCGTGGTTTCAGCAGATGATATTGTTGTTCATCGCCACGCGGAACAGGACCTGAAATTATAAGTGGTGTACGGGCATCATCAATTAAAACAGAATCCACCTCATCCACCATGGCGAAATGGTGTTTACGTTGTACCATTTCATCCGGACTATGCACCATGTTATCCCGCAGGTAATCAAAACCGAATTCGTTGTTGGTGCCGTAGGTGATATCAGCCTGATAGGCTTTTCTGCGCTCTTCACTATTTGGCTGGTGTTTATCGATACAATCAACCGTAAGTCCAAGCCATTCGAAAATGGTACCATTCCATTCAGAGTCACGTTTCGCGAGGTAATCATTCACCGTTACGATATGAACCCCTTCTCCAGCCAATGCATTCAGGTAAGCAGGCAGGGTAGAAACCAGGGTTTTACCTTCACCGGTTGCCATCTCGGCAATTTTACCGGAATGCAAAACATAACCACCAATCAGCTGTACATCATAATGTACCATGTTCCAGGTTACAGTGCCGCCACCTGCTGTCCAGGTATTGCTGAAATGGGCCTGATCGCCCTCAATTTTGATATAGTCTTTTTTTACCGCTAATTCGCGGTCCAGATCGGTTGCTGTTGAAGTGATTACAGGTTGCTCTTTAAACCGGCGTCCCGTTTCTTTCACCACCGCAAAGGCTTCAGGGGCTATTTCTTTCAGAATTTCCTCAATCTGGTCGTTTCTTTTTTTCTTCAGTTTGTCAATCTCCTGATAAATACTGTCTTTACCGGAAAAATCGCTGAACGGCAGTGCTTCCGCCTGACTGGTCAGCTGGCTGATTTCTTCGTTTATGGCTACCAGGTGCTGTTGGATCCGGTCTTTGAACTCCCGGGATTTAGCACGGAGCTGGTCATTGCTAAGTGATTGGTAAGCAGCAAAGTATTCATTCGCTTTGGCCATTAATGGCTGGATTGTCTTTACATCTTTCTCCGATTTGCTTCCACCAAATAGTTTCTGAATAAAACCTAACATTGTTTTGGGTATTGTCTTAAGAGATTTCGTTAAATGTGCGCTGTTTTAGCTGTCAATTTCAGTGCTACAAATCATTTATAGTCAAATTGTCAGGGAGGCAAAGGTACGGGAACACAACCGGAATTGAAACCGGCACATTTTCCCTGAAATTGCATGGAATTTACCTGTTTTCTTTTACCTTTGCGGCCAAATTGAGGAAAATCATCCCACTATGTCAGGAGCACTAAAAGAAGTCCGCAACCGGATTAAATCCGTTCAGAGCACCCAGCAAATCACCAAAGCCATGAAAATGGTGAGTGCAGCCAAATTACGCCGTGCCCAGGATGCCATTCTGCAGATGCGTCCCTATGCCAATAAACTTCAGGAAATGCTTTCGAATATTGTGAGCAATTCTGAAGGAGAAGTGGGGGGTAGCCTGGCAACCGAGCGGGCTGTAGAAAAAGTTCTCCTGATTGTGATTACAAGTGACCGCGGACTGGCCGGTGCATATAACGCCAATATTATCAAAGCAGCCAAAGCAGCTATTGCTGACCGTTACCCAACACAATTTGCCCAGGGTAATGTGTCTATCTGGAATATTGGTAAAAAAGGATATGAAGCTTTTGTAAAAGTCAATTACAAGGCCGATGCTACCTATAAAGATATTTTTCTCGACCTGCGCTTTGAAACAGTACAGGCCTGCGCTCAGGCAGCAGTAAAAGCCTTTGAAAACAAAGAGTTTGATGTGGTTGAAATCGTTTACAGCGAATTCAAAAATGCAGCTACCCAGCGTTTTGTGGTAGAACGTTTTCTGCCCATTCCCAAAGTGGAAGCCGGACCAAATGCCAAAAAAAGTGATTTCATCTTCGAACCCAATAAAGAAGAACTGATTGCTGAGCTGATGCCTAAAATCCTCAATACCCAACTATACAAAGCCGTGCTGGATGCAAATGCTTCCGAACATGGTGCACGTATGACGGCAATGGATAAAGCATCTGAAAACGCGAATGAACTGCTTCGTTCTCTCAAAATCAGTTACAACCGCGCCCGTCAGGCTGCCATCACCACAGAATTGACCGAAATCGTGAGTGGAGCAGCAGCCTTACAGGGGTAACTCAGCGGCTTTTCCACATTGTGTATAACTCCATTTCCTGGTTTTAGCATTTTTGAGAAGCTTGCGGCATGTTCATTGCTGTATAATGTAGTAACCATGGAAATCGGAAATATCATACCTCATATAGAAGCCCTCATCTTTGCAAGCGAAAAACCATTAGGCGCCCTTGAACTCACGGACCTGATCAATCAGGCCTTTGGATTCATGGAAGATAAACTCACACTTGATCAGATTGAAGCAGGCATTGAAGGGATTGTGGAGAAATACCAGTCTGAATTTTATCCCTTCGAACTTAGATTCAGCGGTGGTGGCTGGCAATTCCTCACTAAAAAGGAATACCATAAAACTGTTGCCCAGCTGAATGGTGATAAATTCCTGAAAAGACTGAGTCCGGCTGCCATGGAAACCCTGGCTATCATCGCTTACAAACAGCCTATCACCAAAGGAGAAATTGAATCTATCCGTGGTGTAAGTGCTGATTATTCCATCCAGAAATTATTGGAAAAAGAACTCATCATAATCAGCGGCAGAAACGAAGACATGCCGGGCAAACCCCTTGTTTATACCACTTCCCGCTCCTTCATGGATTATTTCGGATTAAACGGTCCGGAAGATTTACCAAGAATCAAAGAAGTACTGGCAGACCAGATTGTGGAACCTACACTTCTGTCTGGCGGACAGGTTCATGTTGCCAATGGAGATGATGAAACCGTTACCGATACCATGGTTGAAACCATCGAAGAAGATGATTATGCGAAACTTTTGCTGGTAAGCGAAACAGGTGAATTACTGGAAGCGGATGATCAGGAAGAAGACGAGGATTCACAGAATACGGATACCGCGCCGGATGAAGATCCGCAGGCATAGGAAATAAGACAGATCTGCTGTATATTCGCCAAATTTGCAAGCAATCCCATTTATGTCTTATTTATCAGATGAAACCCTGGTGCAATTAGCCCGGGAATACGGTACGCCGCTTTATGTGTACAATGGCAATCAAATCAGTGAGCAGTATAATAAATTGCAAACGGCTTTCAGTAAAGTGAATGCCCGTTTTTTTTATGCCTGTAAAGCACTCAGCAATATAAATATTCTCAGGTATGTTGAATCCTTAGGCGCCTCCCTGGATTGCGTAAGTATACATGAAGTTCAACTTGGATTAAAGGCCGGATTTACCCCTGACCGTATTCTGTTTACACCTAATTGCGTGGATTTTGCCGAAGTGGATGAAGGCAAAAAACTGGGCGTAAATATCAATATTGATAATATTTCCATTCTGGAACAATTCGGGGCCAGATATAAAGGAACCTATCCCATTTGCATCCGCTTTAACCCGCATATCATGGGCGGTGGAAATTATAAAATCTCCACCGGACATATCGACAGCAAATTTGGGATTTCCATTCACCAGCTCCGGCATATTGAACGGGTGGTGAAATCAACCGGACTCAATATCGAAGGTATTCACATGCATACCGGAAGTGATATCAAGGATGTAAATGTGTTTCTGCAGGGACTGGAAGTTATGTTTGAGCTGGCTACCCATTTTCCCAATCTTAAATTTATCGATCTGGGCAGTGGATTTAAAGTGCCTTATCAGGATGGAGATGTACAAACGGATATCGATTTACTCGGACAAAAAGTGGCTGAAGCTTTTGACGCCTACAAAGAAGAAACAGGAAAAGAACTGCAGGTTTGGTTTGAGCCGGGTAAGTTTTTGGTTAGTGAATCAGGCTATTTCATTGTAAAAGCCAATGTTATCAAACAAACAACTGCTACGGTATTTGTTGGTGTGAACAGCGGCTTCAACCACCTCATTCGCCCCATGTTTTATGATGCCTATCACCGCATAAAAAATATTTCCAATCCGCAGGGAAGCGATCGCATTTATACCGTTGTAGGGAATATCTGCGAAACCGACACCTTTGCCTGGGATCGCACACTGAATGAAGTTAGAGAAGGAGATTTTCTTGTTTTCTATAATGCCGGTGCCTATGGATTTGAAATGTCCTCCAATTTTAACTCCCGCTTAAAGCCAGCCGAAGTAATGTTGCTGGATGGTGAAGCAAAGCTGATCCGCCGGCGCGATACATTCGAAGATCTGCTTAGAAATCAGGTAGTTTAAGTCAGGCAATCCGGCCTTTCGGTTTTCTCGTATATGGATTATCCATTTAACCAGAAAATCGAAATGTATGATCCAAAAACCTTCTGAAGCCTTTTCAAGGCGAAAATTTCTCGGAATAGCCGGTGCCGCTGCAGGCATGATGGTGCTTGCAAGTTCCTGCGATAAGGACGATGATATGATGCCGAATGAGGGCGTTGACCTTGGCAGTGGGGATGTAGGAATCCTCAATTATGCCTATGCCCTTGAACAATTGGAAGCTGCCTTTTATACCAAAGTTGCAGAGTCTCCGTACAGCGGTATCAGTTCCTCCGAAACGGCATTACTCACGGATATTCGCGATCATGAAATTGCTCACCGTGAATTCTTCAAAGCAGCCCTGGGAAACGCAGCCATTACCAACCTGGAATTTATTTTCAGCTCCATTGATTTTGGAAGCAGAAACAGCGTATTAGCTACTGCAAAAGCCTTTGAAGACCTGGGTGTATCTGCCTATAATGGCGCCGGTAAACTGATTACCACTCCTGATTATCTGACTCTTGCAGGAAAAATTGTTTCTGTTGAAGCAAGGCATGCTGCCTATATCCGTGACCTGATCAATAATGGCAGCTTCGCTGATAATACGGTGATTGATATGAATGGACTTGATACCAGCAGAATGCCTGCTGATGTACTTGCCATTGCTGCAGGATTTGTGAAAACAAAAATCAATGCATCCAACTTACCTCGTTAACCACTTAAAAGAAGAAACATGCAATTCCAACATATTTTCAACGAAATTAAGAAAGTTGATCCTGAACTGCCAGAGCGGTTGAGTGATCGCCGGTCTGCCATGAAATCTTTTGCAGGAATCGGTGCAAAAATTGGCCTGGCAGCCATGCCCTTTTTAATTGGGTCCATATTTAAAAAAGCCTATGCGCAAAGCGGTCCTTCACAGGGTGTGGTACTGGATGTGCTCAATTATGCACTAACACTGGAATACCTCGAAGCAGAGTTTTATGCAATGGGTATCGCAAAAGGAACTGCTTTGGTTCCCGCAGGTGCACCCGCAAATGCAATCAAAACAATTGGTGATCATGAAACGGCACACGTTAATTTCCTCAAAACTGCTATCACGGCTGCTGGAGCCACACCAGTTGCAAAACCTACGTTTGATTTTACTGCCGGTGGAGCCTTTGCTGATGTGTTTACCAACTACGCTACTTTCCTTGCGGTTGCTCAAACATTTGAAGATACCGGCGTAAGAGCCTATAAAGGACGTGCCGCTGAAATTACCGGTGGGGGAGATGTACTTACTGCTGCACTTAATATTCACTCGGTGGAAGCTCGTCATGCGGCGCATATCCGTTCCATGCGGAAAGCAAATAATTTCGGAGATGTGAAGCCCTGGATTACCGGAAAAGAATCAGGCATTGGTGCGGTTGTACAAGCCAGTTATGATGGCGAAGAGCTGAGTACACAGGCGGGTGTTAATATCGTAAATATAAACGGAACAAATATCTCTGCTTCTGCTGCTACGGAAGCGTTTGATGAAGGCCTGACCAAAGAACAGGTGCTGTCGATTGTTGGTCCTTTTATTGTTCAGTAAATTGGTCCGGTTGTGTTGGTCTGCCGCGTCGAAAGACGCGGCATTTTTATTCCTGCTTATTTGGTATCTTAGGTTTCAATCAGCAGCGATATGCAGGAAACTTCTCCTTTTATACGATTGGTAAGAAACTCTTTTCGGTTTCGCCTCTTTATGCTGATGAAATTACCCAGTGCCTTCTTTTCAGGTGTTCGGGTTGTTTATATGGATGAATCTTCTTCACAGGTCTCCGTTCCTTTTAAATGGTTTAGTCAGAACCCCTTTAAATCTACTTATTTCGCCTGCCTTGCAATGGCCGCTGAAATGAGCACCGGAATTCTGGCAATGACACACACCTATAAACGCAATCCTGCTGTTTCTATGCTTGTAACCAACCTGGAAGCGAATTACAGTAAAAAAGCAACCGGTAAAACTGTTTTTACCTGTGCAATGGGAGATGAAATCAAATCAGCTGTAAATGCTGCAATTGAAACAGGCGAAGCACAAAAAATGAAAGTGCGCTCTGTAGGAAGAAGTGCCGCCGGTGAAGAAGTGGCTGAATTTTATATAACATGGTCCTTTAAAATAAAAAAATCATGAAGATTGCTTTCCATGGTGCAGCACGTTCCGTTACCGGTTCCAAGCACCTGCTTACCTTAAAGAATGGACGAAAAGTTTTACTCGACTGCGGCATGTTTCAAGGCATGGGCAGAGAAACCGATTCCCTAAACAGACATTGGGGATTTGATCCCGCCGAAGTGGATATGCTGATATTATCACATGCACATATCGATCACAGCGGATTAATTCCCAAACTGGCCAAAGACGGATTTCAGGGGAAAATCTATTGCACTCCTGCCACACGCGCCCTGGCCGCCATCCTGTTGGAAGACTCCGCTGAAATCCAGGAAGACGATGTGAAATATATCAATAAAAAAAGAGCGGCGTCCGGTCAGCCTTATTTAAAACCACTTTATACAAGGGAAGATGCATTGGCCGTACTGGGATCCTTTCATGAAGTGGAATATGGCTCCTGGTTTAAAATTGAAGAAGGAATTGAATTACTCTTTACCGATGTGGGACATATCATTGGCAGTGCTGCTGTTCATCTTCGCATCACGGAGAATGGAAAAACAGAACAGGTGACGTTTAGCGGCGATGTGGGTCGTTATCGCGATATTATACTTCGCTCGCCCGATACCTTCCCACAGGCAGATTATATTATTCTTGAATCTACCTATGGCAACAGTTTGCACGATCTGCAGGTTACCACTCCGGATCATCTGTTGGAATGGATCGAAAAAGTTTGTGTTAAACGCAGAGGAAAATTAATTATCCCTGCTTTTAGTGTGGGACGCACACAGGAAATTTTATTTTCTTTGAATCAGTTGGAGGTGGAACGCCGCTTACCTGAATTGGATTATTTTGTGGATAGTCCGCTTAGCATTGAAGCCACTGAACTGATTAAAGGCTATCCTCATTATTTTAATAAATCCATTCAGAAAATATTGCAATCTGATAGTGATCCATTTCATTTTAACGGATTAAAATATGTAAAGACCGTGGATGAATCGAAAATGCTGAATTTCAGAAATGAACCCTGTGTTATCATCAGTGCCAGTGGCATGGCAGATGCCGGCCGGGTGAAACATCATATCAGCAATAATATTGAAAACAGCCGCAACGGCATTCTGATGGTGGGCTATTGTGAACCAAGCTCTCTGGGTGCCCGCTTATTATCAGGCAAAAAAGAAGTATCCATATTCGGCGTTGAACATGAAGTGCATGCAGAAATCGGCTCTATCCGAAGCATGAGTGCGCACGGCGATTACGAAGACCTCAGCCAATGGCTGGCCTGTCAGGATATGCGCGCAGTTAAAAAATTATTCCTAGTGCACGGCGAATATGAAGTGCAGCAACAATTCAAACAACGCCTGGTTAACAAAGGCTATTTAGATGTTGAAATTCCGGAAAGACATTGGGAAGTAGGCTTAAGTTAATTCCAAGGCCTGTAGAATATCTTCCAGAATATCTTCCCTGTTTTCCAGTCCAACCGAAATGCGAATCAGTCCGGCACTGATACCAACAGCTGCCCGTTCTGGTTCGCTTAATTTTCCATGTGTGGTACTGGCAGGGTGTGATGCAATCGATCTGGTATCACCCAAATTGGCAGACAGGGAAAGCATTTTGAGTGAATTCAAAAAAGTTCTGCCAGCATCAAGTCCGCCACTTAATTCAAAACAGACAATTCCACCGCCATTCTGCATCTGTTTTTTTGCAATGGTATATTGTGGATGATTGTTCAGGAAAGGATATTTTACCCAGGACAATTTGGCATGTCCATTTAATTTTTCGGCAAGGTACAAGGCATTCGAAGCATGCCTGTCCATCCGCACTTCCAGGGTCTCCAAACTCTTGCTTAAGATCCAGGCATTAAAAGGCGATAAGGATGGTCCGGTGCTTCTGCAAAACAGGTACACTTCCTTAATGAGTTCTTTTTTACCCAATACAATTCCTCCCAATACGCGACCCTGACCATCCAGCCATTTGGTAGCGGAATGTATAATGAGATCAGCGCCCCAGACTGCAGGTTGCTGGTTGACTGGTGTCGCAAAACAATTGTCCACATTTACCAGCAGGCCGTATTTATCTGCCAGTTTTCTTACGGCTTCCAGATCAATAATCTCCAACGCCGGATTGGTGGGCGTTTCCAGATAGATCATTTTGGTATTCGGCCGGATAGCCGCTTCCCAACTGTCAATATCTGCTGCATCCACATAGCTGTGTTCAATTCCATATTTAGGTAAATATTTGGTGATAACAGTATGTGTGCTGCCAAAAATGCTTCTGCAGGCAAGCAGGTGATCACCCTGTTTCAAAAAACTCATGAAACTCGCGAAAATAGCACTCATACCGGATGCCGTTGCAAAACCTGCTTCGGTTCCTTCCAGTGCGCACATACGATCTACAAATTCCTGCACATTCGGATTACTGAACCTGCTGTAAATATTGTCATCCGTTTCATCTGCAAAGGCGGCACGCATATCCTCTGCATCGTCAAAACAAAAACTACTGGTCAGGAACATAGGCTGGGAATGCTCCATTTCATCGGTACGATCAATCTGGGTACGAATCACTTTCGATATCGGATGTTTCATGCTTCTTTCTGTTATGCTTTAATTCTTACCTCATAGCTGATTTCGCAACCACCTCTTCTCAGGGTTTCTGCAACGGAGCAATATTTGTCCATAGATAGTTGAGCCGCTCGTTTTGCTTTGTCTTCATCAATTGTTCCACCAAGCGTAAAAATGATTTTAGCCGCTTTCCACAAGGCCGGTTCTTTCCCGGTCTCCCGTTCTGCTTCGATATGCATATCAAAATAGCTGATTTCCTGACGTTGCTTTTTCAGAATGCTAACCACATCAATTCCACTGCAACCTCCCAATCCCATTAATAGCAGTTGCATTGGACGAACTCCATAATTGGTGCCGCCGGTTTCCGGACTGGTATCAATCCGGATAGTATGCCCATTGGCATCAGTTGCTTCAAAGCCATAATCTCCTGAAGTCCGGATTACATCTATTTTAATCATAAACCGTTATTTTTTTTTCAATTCTTACAAAGGTAACGGTGGGAGCGTTTATTTTGCAGTTATGCAGCATCGTTTTGTATCGCCCCTGCCATTTACCCTGGAAAGTGGTGCCGTTTTGGAGGAGTTGGAGATCGTTTTTCATACCTATGGTACGCTGAATGCCTCCAAATCAAATGTGATCTGGGTTTGCCATGCACTAACAGCCAATGCTGATGCGGAAGCCTGGTGGCCGGGACTTATTGGTCCGGGTGCCACTATCAATCCGGATGAATATTTCATTGTTTGTGCCAATATTCTGGGATCCTGTTATGGAAGCACCGGCCCGCTGTCGATTAATCCGGCAACCGGGCAGCCTTATTATATGGATTTCCCCCGGCTCACGATCCGTGATTTGGTAAAGGCGCATATTCTTTTGCGAAACCATCTCGGTCTGTCTGAAATTTACCTGCTTATGGGGGGCAGTATGGGAGGGTACCAGGTGCTTGAATGGGCCCTGATGGAACCTGCTGTTATCCGGAAATTATTCCTAATTGCTACATCTGCATCTGAAAGTCCATGGGGAATTGCCATCCATGAATCCCAGCGTCTTGCAATTGAAGCCGATTCCAGCTGGCGCGAAGAACACCCGCAGGCAGGAGCAGCCGGATTGAAAGCGGCCCGTGCCATTGGTATGCTCACCTATCGGAACTATACCGCCATGTCGGAACAGCAGAAAGAAGAAGATCCGGATAAGACAGACGGATTTAAAGCCGCTTCCTATATGCGCTATCAGGGCGAAAAACTGGTCAGCCGTTTCAATGCCCAATCCTATTGGATTCTGACCAAAGCATTGGATAGTCACAATATAGCCCGGGGCAGAAAACCCACCCTGGAAGAAACCCTTGCTCTAATACAACAACCAACCCTGGTGATGGGCGTATCAAGTGATTTGCTTTGTCCAGTTGCCGAACAACTAAAAATCGCACATTCCATTCCCACCGCCCACTTTATAGAAATCGACTCCAATTATGGCCATGATGGATTCCTCGTAGAAGCCATTGTTATAGGTGAACAATTGAAGAGTTGGATGGAGAAGAAGGGGTAAGGGAGGAGGGAGGAGGGGAGAGGGGAGAGGGGAGAAACATCTCCTTAGATTTTCACCTTTCACTTTTCACCTCTATCTTTTCACCTTTCACCTTTGACCTTTCACCTAAAAAGTTTCCCCGCTGGACAGGCGGGGAATAATTTTTTTTTGACGATAAACAAGTTGGTTTTCCGGATATCGAACAGTGGACTAGACTGTTTGCTTATGAATACAAATATCCGAACTGTTTTCCTGCTTCAGAAATTGATTCGACCAGCTTTATCCTTTTGTCGATTAATGGAAAAGTTTATTCGATAATCCGGATTTAAACAATTTTAATACGACTCATCACAGTACTGCGATTGGCTTTGCTTACCGGTATTTTGGCATTGGCGATATACAGGGTATTATCCCGGATATCAGAAATTTTATTCATATTAATGATATACGACCGGTGCACTTTACAAAAAACATCCGGATTGATTTTTTCCGTCAATGCCTTAATGGTATTGTGACTGATTATTTTTTTATCATTCGTGATAAATTTCACATAGTCGCCCATGCTTTCAATGTATAAGATATCGTCATTGTTCAGGCGAATCAGTTTGCCATCACTCTTGATAAATACATGCGACATCTCTTCAACTTCTTCTTTCTTCTCGTTAAGCGGTTTTAACTTATCCAGCGATTGAATGAAGCGCTGGTAACTGAACGGCTTACGAAGAAAGTCTATAACACTGTATTCAAAGGCATCAAACGCATATTCCGTTTTGGAAGTGGTAAGTATTACCTGCGGTTGGTATTGCATCTGATCAAGCAGACTGAATCCATTGGCGCCGGGCATCTCAATGTCCAGGAACAGCACATCCACTGCATTCTCTGATAAAAACGGTATGGCCTCTTCTGTAGATCTGAATGATTGTATTACATTGATTTTACCGCTTTTGATGCAGTATTTCTGTAATACATCTGCCGCAACAGAAAGATCTTCTACGATAACAGCTGTAAATTTCATGACCATTATTGTTTTAAGTATTCCTGAATTTTAATTGCTTCCTGCCTGATCAGCTCAAGTCCTTCCAGTATAAACGGTTTTTCTTCTTCAAGTCGTATAAGCGCATCGTTTATTGTTGGATTACTGCTGAAAAAACTTTCCATTTTCTGGAATTTTTCCTGCAACTCGGATAATCCACAGTATCCCCATAGTGGTTTTACTAAGTGTACTCTACGTTTTAGTTCGGTGATTTCTCCGTTTTCAGCTAACCAGAAATACCTGGCCGATTCTTCAGAAAGTTGCTGATGGGAGGTGATGAAGATGTCAGCAATAGCGGCCAGGTCATTGTCGTGCATTTCCAGCAGAAACATGCCGTCAAACTGGCTACTGAGTTGGAACACAGTGTCCGAAATGGCTTGCATAGGGTACAATTTTTTAATTACTCGGTACGTTTGATAGGCAGATAAAATCTCCGACTACCAAAACGAAAACGATGAATCGTACCAACATATTATCCGGTGTAGTGAGATATTGGGAAAAATTAGCGGAAGATCTCTACCACCGGCAAGAGAACCTGCCTGCCTCCCCTCTGAAAACATTAACAGAGGTAGGTATTGTTGTGGCGGGACTCAATATGATTCTTTGCACCATTATGAAAGAATATATGGCGGCTTTTGCCTGCCTGATGGTATGCTCCCTGCTTTTTTTCTCCTATTTTTTGCGCCTATACAATCGCCAGGAATTTGCGAAATGGGTGGTGATCATCAGCTTTAATGCAGGTGTGCTGGTAGTGAGTTATTTCGTTGGAATTAAATCAGGGGTATATCTTTACTATTTCCCGGTAATTTTCGCCATGATATTCCTGATTGATACCAAAATCAGTAAAGACCTCATTATTGCAGAAATCGCCACACTCACCTTTTTTGGTATTGCATTTATCATCTCACCCAATAATGGAAGTGGAAACCTGGTTCAGCAATCACATTACATCTACAACCTCCGGATTAACCTGACTCTTTCGCTGCTATTAACCGGATTAGTTGCTTTTTCCATTTTGAAAGCACTCAATAAAAAGGAAGAAGATATAATGGGAGAAAAAAACCTGGGTGATACCATTTTTAATACCTCTCTCGATGCCATTTTTATTATAGATCTGGATACGCAATTGATTTCGGATTGTAATAAAAGAGCATTGGAATTATTTGCAATCCGTTCAAAAGAAGGAATTACACTTACTGCAGTGGAATCCATTCTGGGCGAAGAATCCGGGAAAAGATTGAATGCATTCAGTAAGGAATCGTATCAGGCTCATTCTCCCTGGTTTGGCAATATGGAGTTTTCCGATGTGGAAGGCCGGCCAATTTTTGCCTATGTAAACATTGTGGTGTTCGAACACCAGAAATGCAAGTATGCCAAAATGAGTATTTTGGATATTACAGAAGTGAAGATTGCTGAAGTGGAAACGCTGAAAGCAAAAGAAAGAGCAGAGCGTGCAGCAAGAGTGAAATCAAGGTTTCTCAGTAATATGAGCCATGAACTTCGTACGCCTTTAAATGCAATTATTGGAACTACCAACCTGCTTCATCAGGAATATCATCTCAACAGCCAGCGGCAAATGCTGGATGTGCTGAAGCATTCCTCTGAACATATGCTTACACTGGTGAATGATATCCTGGATTACAGCAAGCTGGAAGCGGATAAAATGGAACTGAACAAGGAACCGTTTAATCTGAGTTCTTTCCTTGAAAAAGTGGTTACTGTTTTTGAAAATCCGGTTAGGCAAAAAAATCTCCAATTCCAGGCAGATATCTCTTCTGTATTGGGAATCGATATTATTGGAGATGAGCTTCGTCTCCAGCAGGTATTGAATAATCTTTTATCCAATGCCATCAAGTTTACGGATAAGGGTACTATCAGCATGGCGGTGAAAATTCTGATGCGCAGAAGTAATAACGTTACACTTCGTTTCTCCATACTGGATACCGGAATTGGGATTTCAAAAGATAAACAACATCGGATTTTTGATAAGTTTTATCAGGCTGATCTGGAAACAACCCGAAAGTATGGTGGCTCTGGATTAGGCCTGGCGATCAGTCATTATATCGTGCAGAAAATGGGAGGAGATCTGGCGGTGGAAAGTGAGCCGGGTAAAGGCAGTACCTTCAGTTTCACGGTTACGCTGCCTTTGGAAACAGAACGGCAGAGTTATATAGAAGAAATAAAAGAAGTTCGGCTCGAAGATCTTACCGGAATCAGTGTACTGGTGGCAGAAGACAATCCCATCAATATGATGGTGGTGAAACGATTCCTGGCTAAGTGGAATGCAGATGTTATTGAAGCGGTGAATGGGTTGGAAGCGGTTCGCTTTTACAGTGAAAAAAAACCTGATATTTTATTGGTGGATCTTGAAATGCCTGAATTGGATGGTACAGGTGTTGTTGCTTACATCCGTAAGACAGAAAAAGATATTCCCATAATCGCATTTACTGCTGCGGTTTATGACCATATGCAGGCTGATTTAATTGATAAGGGCTTTAATGACTTTATACCCAAGCCTTTCCGTCCGGAAGACCTGAAACAAAAGTTATTGCAGTATGCCCGAAAATTGCAACATGTGTAGTATTGTTTTTCAAGGGCCGGTTTCTACCGGCCTTTTTCATTCAACCAAATTGAATTGCAGTGGTTATATTACCAACGCAATTCAATACATATGGCCAATTTATTTTCTCCCTTAACTATAAAGTCGGTTACTATCCGAAACAGAATCGCTGTTTCTCCCATGTGCCAGTATTCAGCAGTAGACGGATTTGCCAATAACTGGCACCTGATTCATCTGGGTGCAAGAGCGGTTGGCGGAGCCGGACTGATTCTTATGGAAGCAACAGCAGTAAGCGCCGAAGGCCGGATTACGCCTGGCTGTTTGGGTATCTGGAAAGATGAACAGATTGAGCCGCTGAAAAACATCGTGGAATTCATTCACCAGCAGGGCGCTGTTGCCGGTATTCAACTGGCACATGCAGGCAGAAAAGCTTCCTGCGACCTGCCCTGGAATGGCGGAAAACAGTTGGCACCTGAGCAGGGTGGATGGGATACGGCCGCGCCTTCACCCATTCCTTTTAATGAAACGGATCGTATTCCGGTGGAAATGACAAAACAGGATATTCAGTCCTTTTACAAGAATTTCCGGGAGGCTGTTAAACGGGTACTAAAATCCGGATTTAAAGTGCTTGAAATTCATGCTGCACATGGATATTTATTGCACGAATTCCTTTCTCCCTTAAGCAATCATCGTACGGATGAATATGGTGGTTCCTTTGAAAATCGTATTCGGATACTCTTGGAGTTGATTCAGGAGGTACAACAGGAATGGCCGGCAGAGTTGCCCTTGTTTGTCCGGATCTCAGCAACAGACTGGGTAGAAACCGGCTGGACAAAAGAGGATTCTGTTAAGTTGGCGACCATACTTAAAGAGACTGGAATCGATCTGGTTGATTGTTCAACCGGAGGAAACATAGGATCGGTAAAAATTCCTGTTGGTCCGGGTTACCAGGTTCCCTTTGCCGAAGCTGTACGTCAAACCGGCATGCGCTCAGGAGCTGTTGGAATGATTACAACCGCGGAGCAGGCAAATTCAATAATAACAGAAGGGAAAGCCGATCTGGTTCTGATGGCCAGAGAATTATTACGAAACCCCTATTTCCCTTTACATGCTGCTTCTGAACTGGGGGAAGAAATAACCTGGCCTTCACCTTATTTGAGAGCAGCCAAATAAGCAGGCTGTTTTAAAATGCTTAACTGCCCAGCGATACCAACTCTTCCTGTATTCTTTTTTTGAGCAATTCATACTCCGGCGCGGTTTGCCATTTGGTATGGGCTACCAGTAAAATAGTTGCACGGGTACCCTGCTGCAAAGTGTAGTTCTGCAAATTCTCCTGCAATTTCCATTTGATTGCCGAAGAATAATTTCGGGTGGTTAAAATGAGCAGATCCCAGTCACTTTGGGTGGTATGAATACCTTTTGCACGATCACCGAACAGGAAGGACTCGGCATCGGGAATTTCCGTACGAATGATCTTTTTTAAAGCGATTGCCGTTTTTTTATCCAGTTTTTCCTGGTCCGTTTCTTCAAATAAATTTCCTTCTCCTTTTGAAAGCAGGAAATGTTTTACAATGGCACGAAACACTTTGTTTGGCGGTACCTGCAGTATCTCACAGGCACGCTGCAGGAGCCGGGGATTTGCTTTATAACTCTTGGCAACGGTAATGGCCATGCTCATCAGGTCATTGTTGTCTTTTTGTGTGGGCGATAGTTTTCTGCGAGACATGTCCGGCACGGTGGTGATCACGGTTTTGTTCGGGTATTGCTTTACCACCAGATTGCCGATTTTTCCCGATGCCCCGGTCAGGAGGGGGTTACCTGTTACTTTCATGGATGGATGGTTTAGTATGAATATAAGGATAATATATTATATAAACAATATATCTACATTAATTCTTCATTCAACTATCATTTAAAAATGAATGATTAATGGAGGATGAATGGAGAATGAATGTGAAAAGAATGGAAAATGATTGATATAGCACTATTTATTCAATAGACCACTAGGATGCTTTTCTATAAGGCATAGAAACTGGTAGGGAAATGAAGCCGAAAGAATAAAAGGGGAATAAGAAAAACGGTTTCTGACGGGCATAATTAGCACCCGGATGAAAACAAAAAAGAGCTGAAATTTCAGCTCTTTTTTCGTACCGCGTACGGGAATCGAACCCGTCATTCATCCGTGAAAGGGATGCGTCTTAACCGATTGACCAACGCGGCATTTCCCTTTTGGGAGTGCAAAGATAGGGAGTGCAACATTTCTACCAAAAATATTTTCAAAATTTTTCTTCCCCCCGCTATGCGTTAACTTAGCGCCTCATTCATTAAAAGTAAAACACAAACTAAACCATTATGAGCACTGTAAAAGTTGCCATCAACGGATTCGGAAGGATTGGACGTCTGGTATATCGCCAGATTTATAACATGGAAGGAATTGATGTTGTTGCTATCAATGACCTGACTTCTCCGGCAGTACTGGCGCATCTGCTGAAATACGACAGCGCACAGGGTCGCTTTGATGCCGACGTAAAAGCTACGCAGGATGCCATCATCGTTAATGGCGATGAGGTTAAAATATATGCACAGAAAGATCCGGCTCAAATTCCATGGGGTTCACACGGAGTAGATGTTGTTATTGAAAGTACCGGTTTCTTTGCCGATAAAGATAAAGCAGCAGCCCACCTGAAAGCAGGTGCAAAACGCGTGGTTATTTCTGCTCCTGCAACAGGTGATCTGAAAACCATCGTATACAATGTTAACCATGCTATCCTCGATGGTTCTGAAGATATTATTTCCTGCGCTTCCTGTACTACCAACTGCCTGGCGCCAATGGCAAAAGTGCTGAATGATTCTTTCGGCATCACCATCGGCAGCATGACTACCGTACACGCTTACACGAATGATCAGAATACACTCGATGCTCCCCATGCAAAAGGTGATCTTCGCCGTGCAAGAGCTGCAGCTGCCAACATCGTTCCAAACAGCACCGGTGCTGCAAAAGCAATCGGACTGGTATTACCTGAACTGAAAGGTAAACTCGACGGTGGCGCACAACGCGTACCAACCATCACCGGTTCACTAACTGAACTGACTGTTGTGCTTGGTAAAAAAGTTACACTGGAAGAAGTAAATGGTGCCATGAAAGCTGCCAGCAACGAAAGCTTCGGTTATACCGAAGACGAAATCGTGAGCAGTGATGTAATCGGCAGCAGCTTCGGTTCCCTGTTCGATGCTACTCAAACCAAAGTAATTACGGTAGGAGATCAGCAATTGGTAAAAACTACCAGCTGGTACGATAACGAAATGAGCTATGTGAGCCAGCTGGTTCGCACAGTTAAATATTTCGCCGGACTTATTTCCAAATAATCAGACAAAAGCGGGTTCTGCCCGCTTTTATTTTTACTTCCAGAATTCTTGTATGAGCCAATTTAATCAACATTCTTATGCTGGTCAAAAGGCACTCATTCGCGTTGATTTCAACGTGCCTCTGAATGCCTCTTTTGAAATTACGGATGATACCCGGATGCGGGCTGCAGTTCCAACTATTAAGAAAATACTTGCGGATGGCGGATCCGTTATCCTGATGAGCCACCTCGGCAGACCGAAAGACGGTCCAACTGATAAATATTCCCTGAAACATATTGTAGCACACCTGAGTCAATTACTTGATGTGCCGGTTGATTTCGCCAATGACTGCATTGGTGAAGAAGCGGTACAGAAAGCGGGAGCTCTTCAACCCGGACAGGTTTTATTATTGGAAAACCTGCGTTTTTATAAGGAAGAAGAAAAAGGAGATAAAGGTTTTGCGGAAAAGCTGGCAAAGCTGGGAGATGTGTATGTAAATGATGCATTCGGAACAGCGCACCGCGCACATGCCTCCACTGCAGTTATTGCCGAATTTTTCCCGCGTGATAAACGCTTCTTCGGCCTCGTTATGGAAGGTGAAGTGAACAGTGCTGAAAAAGTTTTGCATAAGGCAGAACGTCCGTTTACTGCCATTATAGGCGGAGCAAAAGTATCTGACAAAATCCTGATTATCAAAAACCTGCTGGAACGCGCTACTGATATCATCATAGGTGGTGGAATGGCCTATACCTTTAAAAAGGCTATAGGTGGTGAAATCGGGAACTCCCTCTGTGAAGAAGATCGACTTGAAATGGCCGCTGCTTTATTGGAAACAGCAAAGCAGAAAGGTGTATCAATCCATTTACCGGCAGATTCCATTGCGGCAGATAAATTTGATGCCAATGCCGCCACGCAAACTGCACCAAGTGATCAGATTCCGTCCGGATGGATGGGCCTTGATATTGGTCCGGATGCCCGTAAGTCTTTTACCGAAGTAATCCTTGCTTCCAAAACCATTCTCTGGAATGGACCGATGGGTGTGTTTGAAATGGAAAAATTTCAGGCAGGTACTAAAGCCATTGCTGATGCGGTGGCAGAAGCAACGGAGAAAGGTGCATTTTCGCTTGTTGGTGGTGGTGATTCTGTTGCTGCCGTAAACCAGTTCGGTTATACAGATAAAGTCAGCTATGTATCTACCGGCGGTGGAGCCATGCTTGAATATTTTGAAGGTAAAGTATTGCCCGGCATTGCAGCCATCAGTAGTTAAGCCTTCGCTCAAATTATTTTTAGTGGAGCATCCAACCCGATGCTCCTTTTTTTTGTCTGGATTATTGTACATTTAATTATATATATAAACTCTCTGCCATGAATTCAAAAAATTTGATCCTGATTATTGTTCTTGGTGTACTTGTATTATTTGGTTTCCGTGCCTGTAGTGGATACAACGGCATGGTATCGCTGGATGAAAATGTAAAAAACAAATGGGCCAATGTGCAAAGTGATTACCAGCGCCGGGCAGATCTGATTCCTAACCTTGTAAACACGGTAAAAGGTGCTGCAAACTTCGAGCAGGAAACCCTGACACAGGTAATTGAAGCCCGTTCAAAAGCTACTTCCGTACAAATTGATCCCAGCAATATAACTCCTGAAAAACTGGCTGAATACCAACAGGCACAGGCTGGTGTATCCAGTGCGTTAGGTCGCCTGCTGGCGGTGGTTGAAAACTATCCTGATCTGAAAGCCAATCAAAACTTCCGTGATCTTCAGGCACAATTGGAAGGCACTGAAAACAGAATAAAGGTTTCGCGGAACGACTTCAACGCAGCTGTACAGGAATACAACAGTTCAGTTCGTCGTTTCCCTAATAATATTTTCGCCGGTATGTTTGGCTTCTCTGTGAAAGACGGTTTCAAAGCTGATCCGGGTTCTGAAAATGCTCCTAAGGTTCAATTTTAATAAAGGCTGATGGCATTTTTTTTCCTGAAACGTAAAGCCCGGTTTTTTACGCATGATGAAGCTGCCAGAGTGCTGGAAGCTATTCGTACTGCGGAAAAAATGACCAGTGGCGAAATCAGGGTTTTCGTAGAAAGCCGCTGTAAATATGTCAATCCAATGGATCGGGCTGCAGAATTATTCTGGACTTTGCAAATGGATCATACCCAGGAGCGAAATGCAGTACTGATTTATATCGCATCTAAAGATCATCAGGTGGCTGTTTGGGGAGATGATGGCATTCATGCAGTAGCCGGACCGGATTTCTGGAGAACAGAAATCAGTATGGTGGTCAATCATTTCCGAAACAATGCCTATGCGGATGGATTGATCCATGCAATCCATGATATCGGCCAATTATTGAGCACCCATTTCCCCTACAAACCCACGACGGATAAAAATGAATTGCCTGATGACATCATTTTTGGTCATTAAGCACTTACTGAATTATGAATAAATTATTAGCCTGGGTAATCCTGCTCTTTGTATCGCTGTCCCTCTCAGCGCAGGATCGGGTTTTGCCCAAGCCCAATCCCCCGAGATTGGTAAATGATGCTGCACAATTGCTGACGCCTGATCAGGTGGCTGCGCTGGAAGCCAAGCTGGTTGCCTATGACGATACCACGTCTAATCAGATTGCCATCGTTCTGGTTAAAACCCTCAATGGATTGGAACCGAATGATTATGCAACTGAATTGGGAAGACTATGGGGAATTGGAGGTAAGGAATTCAATAATGGGGTGGTTGTATTGGTATCTACCGGCAATGACGGGCAGGAAAAAAGAAAGGTATATATAGCACCCGGTTATGGATTGGAAGGTGCCATTCCTGATATCATTGCGAAACGAATTGTTGATCGGGAAATGGTTCCTCACCTTCAGGCAGGGAATTATTACCGTGCACTGGATGAAGCAACAGATGCGCTGATCAAAGCAGCAGCAGGAGAGTATAAAGCTCCGGCAGGATATCGTGATCGCAGCAAAGGGGGGAAAGGCATCCCGGTTGGCTTAATTGTGTTCATAGTAATCATGGTTATATTATTCAGCTCCCGCGGCGGCGGTGGGCGTGGTGGCGGCGGTATGCTGAGTCGCCGTGGCTATAGAGGATGGAATGGCGGTCCGCCTGTAATTTTCCCCGGCGGCTTCGGCGGCGGCGGAGGAGGTTTCGGTGGCGGTGGAGGCGGTGGCGGCTTCGGCGGCTTTGGTGGCGGTGGCTTTGGCGGCGGCGGCGCAGGCGGAGACTGGTAGATGGAGGAAGGGAGAGGGGAGAGGGGACAAAGGGGCATCCTTCATTCAGGCAGCTCCAATCAAAACAATTCTTTTGGGTTTGATCGGTATTAATTTCCCGGCATCTCTTAAATAAAAAAAGGCTGCACCTCACCGGCGCAGCCTTTTTCACTTTTCACTTTTCACTTTTCACTTCCCACTTCCCACTTCCTAAAATCCTTTCTTCTCCCCACTTCTCGCAGCCTTAATATATTCTACTACCTCAGTTGCTTCTGCAGCAGTGTTTTTCTGCCAGGCCTGTTGAATTCCCTGAAGAATCATGTTGTTGATAAAGGGATCGATTTGCGTACGGTATTGAGCCGGAATTCCTTCTCTGAATTTTACAATATGTGCAACGCCGGTTTTGGCCTGAGCAGCATCTTTAGTACTTGCTAATAAACGTGCAAATGGCTCCAGTAATTCCAGTTTTTCCTGTGATAATGGCATACGGCCAAATGCTTCATTGATAGGCGCAACTGCTTCGGCAATATTGTTTTTTGCTGCAATATTGGTAAGCGCCGGAATCAGACTTCCTTTAACCGGTTGTGCCAGCATCTTTTTTGCTTCAGCAACGGCAAAACTGTTATCCCGCTCAATCAATGCAGTTAAAGATGCACCTGCCACAGAGTACGAAGAGTCTGAAACACCCTGCTTATAAATATTCGTATAGGCATCACTGCTATAGGAGGCAAGTAAGCCAATTGCTTTCGCTTTAACCGGTGCTTTCGGGTCTTTTGCAGCCATCTCTGCTATGCTTTTTTCGGCAGCAGTTTTAATAGCGGCATTTTTGAGATCCAGTGATTGCAATGCAAGCATCCTTAATCCGTGATAGGAATCTTTCAACGATTCAAGTAAAATGGATTGCGCAAGGGCTTGTCCCTGTTGTTCTTTTGCAAACTCAATAGCTTCTCTTCTGTCGAGGTAATTTCCTGCATGTTTGTATTGGTACGCAAACTGCTCCAGTGTTTTATCATCTTTTTTCTCTGCAAGCAATACTTTATCGCCATCCACATTGATCAGATCCGGACGTTTCTTATACTGGAATTGAAAGCTGTCTGTACGATTGGAGGCCATCACCTGATAACGTGTTTTCTTGCCGGCTTCATACACATCAATCGCTATGGGTAACTGGAAAACCTTATCGCCTTCCTGTGTTTGTTTGATATAAACGGTGGCAGTGCCGGCTGCATCATTGTATGTATAACTGATATCCAATTTTGGATGGCCGCTTCCAAAATACCACTGATTAAAAAACCAGTTTAAATCTTTCCCGCTGATCTCTTCAAAAGCAAGCCGCAATTGATGTGCTTCTGCCGATTTAAAACGGTTATCTGTTAAATATTTATTCAGTGATTTGAAGAAGGCACTATCACCGAGATAGGTACGCAGCATGTGCAGAATTCGTCCGCCTTTCTGGTAACTAACGGCATCGAACATGTCTTCTTTATCATGGTAATGGTAGCGGGCCAGGTGCTTCGTTGCATTTTCCGGATTCGCGAGGTATCCTTCCATGGCAGAATAAGAAGCAGCAGCACCGGCATCTTTTCCATATTTGTATTCATTCCAAAGTGTTTCGCTGTAATCCGCAAAAGACTCATTTAGGGTGAGGTTGCTCCAGCTTTCAGCAGTAACATAATCACCAAACCAGTGGTGGAATAATTCATGTGCGATTACATCTTCCCAGCGGTTGCCATCAACCAGTTCGCGGGCATCCTGCTGTGCGCTTTCCTGATGCAGTGTTGCAGTGGTGTTTTCCATCGCACCGCTCACATAATCCCGGCCAACAATCTGTGCATATTTTACCCAGGGGTATTCGATGCCGGTAACTTTTCCAAAGAATGCCATCATCTCCGGTGTATGTCCGAATATTTTTTTGGCAACAGGTGCAAATTCTTTCTCTACATAATAACTCACTTCTTTTCCCTTATAGGATTCTTTCACAACAGCATAATCGCCAACACCCATAAAGAAAAGATAAGGTGCATGCGGCAGCTCCATTTTCCAGTGATCCGTACGGGTGCCATTGGTGTTTTTCTTTTGTGAAACCAGTTTTCCATTGCTGAGTGTAACGTATTTATCAGGAACCGTCATTTTGATTTCCTGGGTTGTTTTTTGTCCGGGGCGATCGATGGTTGGGCACCATACAGAAGTAGCTTCTGTTTCTCCCTGTGTCCAGATCTGTGTGGGTTTATTTTTATCTTCTCCGGTTGGATTGATGAAATACAAGCCCTTTGCATCCGTAATGGCGGCACTGCCCTGAACTTTTAATTCATTGGGTTTGGCGATATAGTCAATATAAATCGTGTATTTCTCTTTATTGGTATAGGTTTTATTAAGTTGAATGCGTAATACCATACCATCATACTGGTATTTCAGCGGACTGTTTTTGGAACCGGAAGACAATGCCACGGTTTTGATCTCCATTCCTTTCGCATCCAGTGTCAGTGAATCGGTTGGATAAAAATGAGGCTGCAGGGTAATCCAGGCTTTTCCATTGAGATAAGCTTTGCTGTAATCGAATTGAACATCCAGACTGGTATGTACCAGGTTATTGATGCGGGTCGGAGTTTCCCGATAGATCTTTTGGGCGGCATCTTCCTGTGCGTCGGCGCCCAAAATGGCCATCAGGCAAAAAGAGAGCAGTAATCCTTTTTTCATACGTATATTTTACCGGGTAAATTTATTCGATCGTTTCCAATAGGCATCATAAAAATCCCTCAAAATGAAGAACGGCGGGTTTAACTGGATTTATACCTAATTTCCCGGTTCAATGCGGAGTTTTTTTCTATTTCTTTATTGTTTATTCGGCGTTCTGGCTTTGGAAGCGCAGGAATCGGGCTACTTATATATTGAATCAGAAAATGGACAACCCTTTTATGTGAGGAGCAAAGACAGTTTATATTTATCGGCGCCGGAAGGTTTTTTGATACTGGCTCCATTAACCGGAATAAAGGGTGATCTGGTACTTGGTTTTCCCGGCCAGGCAGCGGCGGCTTTTGTTTTTACTATACCGAATTCCGGAATTGAGTCGGGTTGGCTGCTTCGATCTGTGAATGGCGAAGGTTGGCGGCTCTATGATTACCGGTTGGATGAATTGGTAAATATCCGTCGCCTGGGCAGAGCAGAGAACCGGTTTTCCGGGATGCAAAAACGGACCGATGCTTTTGCTTTGCAGCTTTCCAAAGTGGTAAATGATACAGCTATACTTTATTCCAAACCGGCACCGGTTCAGCCTGCACCTACGATTCAATTGGTAAGTCAGACCGAAAAAGACGGGTTCTGGATCCTGGTATATGAGTT